>Ga0207813_100002_pt1 | contig 468265 bp, 458 predicted proteins | sample A23E3SouthBayCA_2_FD_187730 | JGI IMG/M metagenome (GOLD analysis project Ga0207813, IMG submission 187730) | Aerobic enrichment media microbial communities from Eden Landing Ponds, California, USA - A23 E3 (4) (SPAdes) | ecosystem: Environmental > Aquatic > Marine > Unclassified | place...
CGTGGGAGTCGGGGTCGGAGTGGGGGTGAGAGTCACCGTGGGAGTCGGGGTCGGAGTGGGGGTGAGAGTCACCGTGGAAGCCGGAGTCGGGGTTGGGGTGGGAGTCACCGTGGGGGTCGGCGTCGGCGTCGGGGTTGCGGTCACCGTGGAAGCCGGAGTCGGGGTCGGTGTGGCGGTCACCGTGGTCGTCTGTGTCGGCGTCGGAGTAGCGGTCACCGTGGTCGTCTGTGTCGGCGTCGGAGTAGCGGTCACCGTGGTCGTCTGTGTCGGCGTCGGAGTAGCGGTCACCGTCGACGTCTGCGCGTCGACGGTCACGGCGGTGGACGCCGAGTCGTCCGCGCTGTCGACGGTCGCGGTGTAGTCGCTGGCGTCACCGGCACCCGTCGCCCAACTGAGGGAGACCGTCGTCGAATCGCCGCTGTCGAGGGTCACCGACTGGGAGTCGCGCTGGGTCCCGTCGGTCGACAGCGAGACGGTCTGGGTCCCCGTCGCCGACCCCGTGTTATCGACGGTGGCGTCGACGGTCAACGTCTCGCCTTCGGTGACCGGTGCGTTCGTCGTGTCGAGAGACACCGAGAAGTCCGCGCTCCCCGTCTGCGGCGGGGCCGTCAGGGCCGAGTCGAACCGGACGTTCGCGACGCCGGGGTTGTTCGGGTCCTCGGAGACGGTCTGTCCGCTCCCGTCCGCCAGTGCGCCCGTCGTGGGGTCTTCGAGCGGTCCACCGGACCGACTCGACGGGCCGTCCGCGGCGCCCCAGTAGTTCTGCCGGGCGTCGACGACTTCGTCGGGCACCTCGTTCGTGATCCCGTAGCCGTTGTCGGCGAAGGTGTTCTGTCTGACCTCGAAGGCGGCCGCGATACCGTCGGTCTTGTAGCCGACGAAGCGGATAGCGCTGTCGGTGTTGTCGCGGATCTCGTTGCCCCTGATCCGGGCCGTCATCGCCGGGCCGTTGTTGGTCTCGTCGCCGTTGCGGGTCTCGACGATGAGGCCGTCCCCCTGGCTCTCGTTGACGACGTTGTCGTCGAACGCGAGGTCGTACGTCGAGCCCCCGGCGTCCTGCAACTGCAAGATGACTCCCGAATTGACGACCCCGTCGAGTTCGACCGTGTTGTTCGCCACGTCGACGTTCCGGTAGGTCGACCCGGCCGCTCCGTTGAGGTCGAGGGCGATGCCGTTGGTCCCCTCGATGTCGCGCATGGTGTTGCGCTCGATAGCCAGTCCGTCGAGGTCCTTCGTCATCCGGTCGAAGCTGACGCTGACCCTGTCCAAGGTGTTGTCCGTGACCGCGATGTCGCGGACGGTCGTGGGCGAGTCCGACCGGACCAACACGTCGCCCGCGATCCGGTTGTCGGAGACGGTGATGTCTTCGAGCGTGTACTCGCTGCCGTCGGCGGTCGTCGTCTCGAAGTTGATCGCGTACACACCGTCGTCGTTGTTGAAGACGTTCCCGGACAGATTGATGTCGCTGTAGGAGGACTTGACCCCCTCGCTTCTGATGTCGAACGCGGCGGCCGAGAGCCGGCTCTGGTTGACGGTGACGCCGCTGAGCGAAACGCCCGCGGAGTTCTGGTCACCGATGGCCCCCGATACCGTGAGTTCCGCCCCGTCGAAGCCCGTGATCGTCGTGTGGTCGGCGTTCTCGGTCAGGTTGAAGTTCGGTCCCAGCGGACCGTTCAGCATCGGCGCGTTCGGTCCGGGACCGGGCGAGCCGTCCCCGGGATCGCCCACGAACCTCAGATCCGGTTTGTCGACGACGACCTGGGCCTCGGGGCTCTGTTTCCCCGAGTAGCTCCCCGATTCGACCTCGATCGTGTCGCCCGGCGACGCGGCGTCGACCGCGGGCTGTATCGACGTGTAGTCGCCGCTGCCGTCGGCGGCGACGACGATCGTCGAGTCGTTGCCGGCGGCGCTCGTGGTCGACACGCCCGCCACCGAAAGCACCGACAGCACGATCAGGCCTCCGAGTGCGAGCGCACGCAGGCCGTCCGTCGGCCCGTCTCCGGTCATCCTCGCTTCCTCCCGCGCCGGCCCACCGACCGTCCCGCGATCGATCTTCGCGCGTCCCGACCGGCGGCGTCGCTCCGTCTCCGCCGCCGGTTCGACTGTACACCACCCCTGTGTGTGCCGCCCGGGCCCACCGGACGGCTCTCGGCTTGCGATAGCATGGTCTGTTCCCTCGAACGCCGGCCGCCGCGCCCGTCCGGCGGCGACGTTCCGCTGGGTCGACAGAACGTCGGGGATGTCCTAAACCCTGACGCCAACTGTATGGTGCCCACGCCGAACGCCGGCGACTCGGCCGCTTTCGGCGGTGACGGCCGAGATAGCCCGACGCCGTCCCCGCCCCGGAGTCGCACACCTCGGTCGCGCTCGTCGCCCCGCGGTGCCCGTTCGAGCCCACCCGCACACGCCGGCGTCCGGTCGCTGTCTGCCGGATAGAGGTCTCGGCGACCGTGCTGTGGCGGTATCGGCCTAGGAATCTATGTGTGTGGGCCTGCTGCACTTGCCTATGCAGGGTGGGGTCGATTCGGTACTCGGGTGGCGAGATGTCGTCGACGCGGTGTCCGGGTATGTCGGGGTACAGGTGGACGGAGAGTACGTCCACGTGTCGGAGGAGTGGGCGACGGTGGTCGGCGTCGAGGCGGACGCGCTCGTCGGCGCGGACTGGCGGACGGCGTTCGACGGCGCCGAGGCGGACCGACTCGAACGGGCAGTCGAGGCGGCGCGAACGGCGGGTCGATGGGAGGGGCAGGCTCGTGTCGGTGAGAACGCGGTCGAACTGACGCTGTCTGCGACCGACGAGGGCGCGCTCCTGTGGGTCTTCGGGGACCGCGTATCAGATCAGGGCGGCCGCGAGGGCCCGCCACCGGAGCGGCAGGCGCGGCTGTTCTCCCGTCCGGAGTTCGTCCGGACTGTCCTCGACGCCGTCGACGACGTCGTGTACGTCATCGACGAGGACGGCCAGTTCTACCTCTGGAACGAGACGCTCGCCGAGACGACGGGGTACACCCACGCGGAGATCGGGGCGATACACCCCAAGGAACTCGTCGCCGAACACGACCACGAGTACGTCCCCGGTCTGATAGAGGCCATCGGCGCCATCGAGAACCGCCGCGTCGACGTGGACATCAACACGAAAGACGGCGAGGACATCACCCACGAGTTCAAGGGGACAACCTTCGAGGACCCCGAGACCGGCGAGCGCTTCCGCTGTGGCCTCGCGCGGGACGTCACGGAAGAGCGCGAGCGCGAGCGGGAACTGGAACGCCGCCTCGAGGAACTGGCGACGCTGGACAACACCAACGAGATCCTGCTGGAGACGGTCCGGGAGCTGGTCGAGAGCCCGACCCGGCAGGCCGTCGAACGCCTCGTCTGTCGGCGGCTGGCGGCCTCGGACCTCTACCGGTTCGCCTGGATGGGCGAGCGCGGGGTCGACGGCCACGGCGTCCGCACCCGGGCGAGCGCCGGGGCCACTCTCGACGGCGGCCGCGCAGCGACCGAGGGCTCCGCGCCCCTGGCGGAACGAGCGGTCCGGACCCGGGAGATACAGGTCCTCACGGCCGACAGCCAGGCGTTCGACCCCTGGCGCGACGGTGCGGTCAAGTCGGTCGGCGCGCTCCCGCTCCGCAACGACGGGTCGGTCCACGGCGTCCTCGTCGTGGGAGCGACTCGGGAGGACGCCTTCGGCGGGCGCGAACGTGACGCGCTCGACGTTCTCGGCCGTACCGTCGGGTTCGTCGTCGACGCCGCCAGGCGTCACGAACTGCTCTTTGCCGACTCCGTCCTCGAACTCGAGTTCCGCGTCGACGACGCCGACACCGTCCTGTTCGGGGCCGCGACGACGCTGGACTGCCGACTCGAACTCGACGGGTACGTCGCCACTGGCGACGACTGGGTCCTCTACTGTTCGGTCGACGGGGCGGCGACCGAGAACGCCGCCGACGCCCTGGCGGCCGACGAGCGGACCGAACGCGCCAGACCGCTCGACGACGACCGCGTCGAACTCGTCGCCTCGTCGTCGCTCCTCGACGCGGTCGTCGCGGCAGGGGCAGTCGTCGACACCGGTGTGGTCGACCGCGGGCGGGGACGCCTCGTCGTCGAGGCGCCGCTGTCTGTCGGCGCGCGCGAAGTCGTCGAGCGCCTGCGGCGCCACTACCCCGACATCGAACTCCACGCGCGCCGCGAGCGCGAGCGCAGCGTCGCCACGGCCGGCCGCCCGGGCGGTGTACTCGACTCGCTGACCGACCGCCAGCGGGAGGTGCTGGAGGCGGCCTACCTGGCTGGCTACTTCGCGTGGCCCCGCGAGAGCACCGCCGAGGAGGTGGCCGAGACGCTCGATATCGACGCCTCGACGCTCCACGGCCACCTCAGGAAGGCCGAGTCGACGGTGCTGGCCGCGCTGTTCGCGGACGACGACGCCGACGAGTGACTTCTCTCCGACGCCCGAGGTGGCCCGGGTCCGGCCGGCTGGTCGGGTTTCTCCGTCGACCCTTGTCGGAGTCTGACGGCGATTTCAGCGTCAGAAAATACTCGTGGGACATTAACACGGAGAGGGCGAAAGGGGGGAGTGATGTGTGCATCGCGCGGATCGGAGCCGGTTCACCGGTCGACGGGGTGCTGTGAGACGCATACGGTCCTGGTGGTCGACGACGACCCCGACCTGACGGCCCTGGCGGGCGCGTATCTCGGTCGGATCGACGACGTGACCGTCCGGACGGCGACGGACGCGGACGACGCGCTCTCGCGGGTCGACGAGTCGGTCGACTGCGTCGTGAGCGACTACGAGATGCCCGGTATGGACGGGCTCGCACTGCTCGACGCCGTCGGTGCAGCCCACCCGGACGTGGACCTGGTGTTGTTCACCGGCGCCGAGGAGGACGACCTCGCCGAACGGGCGCGCGAGCGGGGCGCCGAGTTCGTTCGCAAGGGCGCTTCGACGGGCGGGTTCGACGACCTCGTCGACGCCGTCGGGGACGCGCTGGGCGACTGACGGACGCCCGACTGATCGCCAGGCGCGGCGGCGACGGCGGTCGGCTCGGCCACGGAACAGTAGGTTTATCAGTCGCAGCGGGCGAAGTTCACCCAAGATTACTCTCGAGATGACGACGAACACACAACCGGAGGTGAACATCGGACTCGTCGGTCACGTAGACCACGGCAAGACGACGCTGGTGCAAGCTCTGTCGGGCGAATGGACGGACCAGCACTCCGAAGAGATGAAACGCGGGATCTCGATCCGCCTGGGCTACGCCGACGCGACCTTCCGGCAGTGTCCGGAGGGGGACGTGCCCGACGCCTACACCGTCGAGGAGACCTGTGGCGACCACGACACCGAGACCGACGTACTGCGGACGGTCTCGTTCGTCGACGCGCCGGGCCACGAGACGCTGATGGCGACGATGCTCTCCGGCGCGGCGATCATGGACGGCGCGGTACTCGTCGTGAGCGCCAACGAGGACGTCCCGCAGGCACAGACCGAAGAACACCTGATGGCGCTTGACATCATCGGCATCGACAACATCGTCGTCGCCCAGAACAAGATCGACCTGGTCGACGCCGAACAGGCCCGCGAGAGCTACGAACAGATCCAGGAGTTCGTCGAGGGCACCGTCGCCGAAGACGCCCCCATCGTCCCGATCAGCGCCGGTCAGGGCGTCAACATGGATCTGCTCATCGACGCCGTCGAGCGGGAGATCCCCACGCCCGAACGGGACCCCGGCGCGGACGCGGAGATGCTCGTCGCGCGCAGTTTCGACATCAACCGTCCCGGCACGACCTGGGACTCGCTGCTGGGCGGCGTGCTCGGCGGCTCGCTCGTCCGGGGCGAACTGGAGGCCGACGACGACATCGAGCTGCGGCCCGGCCGCGAGGTCGACGAGGGCGGCCAGACCGAGTGGCGCCCCGTCGAGACGACCGTCAGGTCGCTGCAGGCGGGCGGTGACACGGTCGAGACGGCGACGCCGGGCGGGCTGCTGGGCGTCGGTACCGGGCTCGACCCCTCTATCACGAAGGGCGACGCGCTCGCCGGGCAGGTCGCGGGACCGCCGGGGAGCCTGCCGCCGACCCACGAGCAGTTCACGATGGACGTCGACCTGCTCGACCGGATCGTCGGCGAGAACGCCGGCGACGTCGAGGAGATATCGACGGGCGAGCCGCTGATGATGACCATCGGCACGGCCACGACGGTCGGCTCGGTCACCAGCGCTCGCGGCGGCGAGGCCGAGGTCGCGCTCCAGCGGCCGGTCTGCGCTCGCGAGGGCGCGAAGATCGCCATCAACCGACGGCTGGGCGGCCGCTGGCGGCTCATCGGCATCGGTACGCTGCGGGAATGAGCGTCGTCATGGACACGAACGCACTGATGATGCCCGTCGAATGCGACGTTCGCGTGTTCGAGGAACTCGATCGAGTGGTCGACGCGACGGACCTGCTCGTTCCCGAGGCCGTCCTCGACGAACTCGCGAAGCTCGCCGACGGGGCGAGCAAAGAGGCGACCGCGGCCAGCGTCGGACTGGACCTCGCGCGCGACCGCTGTGAGTCGGTCGCGCACGAGCAGTCGTACGCCGACGACGCGGTGGTCGAGGTCGCCGGGCGGGAGGCGGTAACGCACGCGGTCACGAACGACGGTCCGCTCAAGCGCCGGCTGCTCGACGCCGGCGTTCCGGTAGTTAGTTTACGGGCCGAGAACAAACTCACAGTCACTCAACCATAACATGTACAAACGGGTTACACTCCGCGACACGGTCGAAGTGCCGCCGGCGCACCTGGCCGAGGTGACGCCGGGGCTGGTCAAACGGCTCCTGCAGGACAAGCTCGAAGGGCGAATGGACGAGGACGTGGGCTCGGTCGTCTCGGTGATCGACGTCCACGACATCGGCGAGGGGGCGGTCGTCCCCGGCAAGGAGGGCGTCTACTTCACCGCCGAGTTCGACGCGCTGACCTTCGATCCGCAGATGCAGGAGGTCGTCGACGGCGAGGTCGTCGAGGTCGTCAACTTCGGCGCCTTCGTCGGGATCGGCCCCGTCGACGGCCTGCTGCACGTCTCCCAAATTTCCGACGAGTACCTCGCCTACGACGAGGAGGGGCAGATGCTCTCCTCGCGGGACTCGAATCGCACCCTCGGGGTCGGCGACGCCGTCCGGGCGCGCATCGTCACCAAGAGCATCGACGAGCGCAACCCTCGGGACTCGAAGATCGGCCTCACCGCGAAACAGGTCGGCCTCGGCAAGCACGGCTGGCTCGAGGAGGAGCGCCAGCAGCGCGAGGCGCCGACGGAAGCGGGTGAGGACTGATGGCCGACCGACTGGTCTGTCGCGAGTGCCACCGCGTGCAGGACTCCGAGGAGGCCGAGACCTGCGTCTCCTGTGGGTCGTCGTCGCTCACGGAGGACTGGGCGGGCTTCGTCGTCATCACCCACCCCGACCGCAGCGAGATCGCCGAGGAGATGGGCGTCACCGAGGCCGGCCGGTACGCGCTGAAGGTCCGCTAACGTGACCGTCGTCCTCGAACTCCAGTCCGCGCTCCGCTCGGAGCTCAAAGACCCGTTCGGCTCCGTCTCGACCGACACGACCGCCGTTCTCGACGCCGCCGGGGATCCCCTGGTCACCGTCGGCGACATCGTCACCTACCACACGCTCGACGCGGGCCGGGTGCCCGACGTGGCGTTCGTCGACGAACGCACCGAACGCGCCGCCGTCGACGCCGAGGTCAGCGACGGGATCGAAGACGGCCGGTTCGACCGCGTCGTCACCATCGAGAACCCTCCGGGGACGCTCACCGCCGCGCTACTCGACGGGCTGGTCGAGGCGCTCGCGACCGGCGAGCGGACGCTGGTCCGCGTCGACGGCGAAGAGGATCTGGCCGCGCTGCCCGCCATCGCCGCCGCGCACGACGGTGCGAGCGTGCTCTACGGCCAGCCCGGCGAAGGCGTCGTCCACGTCACCGTCGACGCCGACACCCGCGAGCGCGTCCGCGACCTGCTCGGCCGGATGGACGGCGACGCCGACCGCGCGTTCGACGCGTTGGACCGCGACGCCGAGTGACCACTCCGTTGCGGCTCACGTTCTGATTCGCCCCCTATTTCGTGTGGAACGGCCCGAGCGCGACACGCCGTCCCCGAACGCGACCGGACCGGGCGTCACGCTCGTTCGTATGTCACGAACGACAGGTCGTCCGCCGTCTCGCGCTCGCGTTCGACCCACGCGTCGGGGTCCCACTCGGGAAACCGTGTGTCCCCCTCCGGTTCGCCCGGAACCTCGGTGATCACGAGCCGGTCTGCACGCGGGAGAAACGCCTCGTAGACGGTCGCGCCGCCGGCGACGAAGGCGGTGTCCGAGCCCGTCTCCGCGGCGGCCGCGACCGCGGCGTCGACGCTCGCGACCTGGACGACCTCCTCCGGCGCGTCGACGCCCGACCGCGTCAGCACGATGTTGGTCCGACCGGGCAGCGGCCCGCCGATCTGGCTCGAAATCGACTCGTAGGTCACCCGGCCCACGATCACCGGATGGCCCATCGTCGTCTCCTTGAAGTGGGCCAGATCGGCGGGGTAGTGCCACGGCATCTCGCCATCGGCGCCAATGACGCCGTTCTCGGCGACGGCGGCGATCAGGGCGGTCGCCACCGGCGCCGTCGAATCGCCCGCCATCACTCGGCGACCGCGAAGTCCAGTCCGGGCGCGGGGTCGTAGTCGCAAACCCGAATGTCTGCGAATTCGAGGTCGTCGATGGGCTCGTCCGCGACCTCGATGGTCGGGCGCTCGCGGGGTTCGCGCGTGAGCTGTTCGAGCAGGTTCGGCACGTGGTCGGCGTTCTCCTCGCCGGGTTCCGCGGGCGCTTCGGACAGGATCCAGTCTTTGACCGCGGCGTAGCCCGCGCGGTCGCCGACGGCGGCCATCCGCTCGCGCAGCTCCTCGCGGTTGGCCTCGTACCACTCGCCGCGGGCGCCCTCGCCGCAGTAGGCGTGGGCGTCGACGACCGAGTGCGAGAACGTCCCGACCTCGAAGCCCGTCCGCTGAGCGACGATGTGGGTCACCAGCGAGTAGGCGGCGATGTTGAAGGGGATCCCAAGCGCGATGTCGCCCGAGCGCTGGGTCAGATGGAGGTTCAGTCGGTCGCCCTGGACGTTGAAGGCGAACGTGTAGTGACAGGGCGGGAGAGTGCTCACGGCGGCGTTAGCGGGGTGCCAAGCGTTGACGACGATGCGACGCGACTGAGGGTTCTCCCGGAGGGTGTCCAGCACGTACTGGAACTGGTCGAAGGTGTGTTCGTCGTCGTTCACCCAGCGGTGGGCGTCGTCGGGCCAGGACTCTCCTTCGAGCCCCGCCTCGGGGATTGGGTACCGACGCCAGAATCGGCCGTACGCGGTGTCGAGCCGCCCGTCGTCGTCGGCCCAGGCGTCCCAGATCTTCGTCTCCTCGCGGAGGTTGCGGATGTGCTCCTCGCCGGAGAAGTACCAGAGCAGTTCGTGGATCAGGGAGTTCCAGCGGTAGCCCGAGAGGTCCTTCGTGGTGAGCAGGGGAAACCCCTCCTGAAGGTCGACCTCGTAGTGCGCGCCGAACGTCGAGAGGGTGTCCACGCCCGTCCGGTTGGGCTTGTAGGTGCCATCGGCGACGGCCTCCCGGACGAGATCGAGATACTGCTGCATCTTTGCGGGTACCACCGTCCGGGGGCGCTTAGCGTCTGCGGTTCCGGCGGTCGAGCGACGAACCGACACCGCACCCGCTCAGTCCTCGCTCAACACCAGCACGTGCCGCACGAGCGACCGGTGGACGCGCCGTTCGAAGTGCTCCGCTACGGTCCACCCGGCGTCGACGGCTTCCGCTTCCCACGAGCGGTCGGCGACGACGACCGCGCGGGCGGCGACCCGTCGCGCCTCGGCGAGTGCGCTCCCCACGAGAGCCGCCAGCGAGTCGCCCTCGATCTTCGACTGGCGGCCGTAGGGCACGTCGAAGACCGCGGCGTCGGCGAAGCCGTCGGCGAAGGGCAGCCGCGTCACGTCGCCGCGACAGACCGCGAAGTCGCCGTCCGCGCCGAGGGCGTCCCGGAGGTTCGCGCGCGTCCCGCGGACCATCTTCCGCTGGGCGTCCGAGCCGACGGCGCGCGCGCCGACGAGTCCGGCCTCCAGGAGGAGCCCCCCGGTCCCGCACATCGGGTCGACGACGGTTGCACCCTCGCGCGCGCCGGCGACGTTCACCAGCGCGCGGGCGAGGATCGGGTCCATGCTCCCCGGCTGGAAGAACGGGCGGTCGGTGGGACGGCGGTCGCCGAACCCGCGTTCGCTTTCGGCTTCGAGCCAGCCGAGCACGCAGATGCCCGCGCCGCCCGCGCTCTGCGTCTCAGGACCCGCGTTCTCGACCGCACCCTCGACGCCGGGCGGGCCGGCGAACAGCGCGCGCAGTTCGTGGTCCGGGTCGTCGAGGTCGACGGACAGGCCGCGGTCGACCAGCACCTGCCCCAGCTCGCGTTCGGCGCGCTGGGTGTCGACGCCGGTCGTCGCGCGCACGTCGACGGCGCGGACGGCGACGCTCCCCTCGCGGCCGACCGTCGCCGCGTCGAGGACCGCCCGGGCGCTCGCCACGTCGGGGTCGCAGTGGCCGACCACTTCGCTCGCGCGGTGGACGTAGGCCAACTCGCGGACGCGGTCGGTCACCGCGCGCGCCGTCGCCAGCCCAGCACCGACGACCTCGACCCTCGCTGCGGCGCTCGCCGCCTCGCAGGCCGCGAACTCGTCGTCCTGACCGCCCAGTTCGAGGACGTACACGGCCGACAGTGGCCCGCCGCCGGCCAAGAACCCACCGGTGCCCACCCGCGAGCGACGCCGCCGACCCCCCGCGAACCGCCCCGACCGACGACCGGCGACGCCCCCCTGGATCGCCGACCCCTCCAGCCACCGACCCCTCATAAAACCGACGCGTACCCCCACTAAAAGGCGCTTTTATGGCCGATCCGGGGTCGCCTACATCACCGGTCTGACTCGTCGGTGTTCGCTATCTGTCATCCGATCCCATGAAAGTTTATAAACCTTAAATACAACGTTTAAGTCGAGACATGGTTGACCCCAAGGAGACAATCAATATCGAAAACGTCGTCGCCTCGACTGGAATCGGGCAGGAGCTCGACCTACAGAGCGTGGCGATGGACCTGGAGGGGGCGGACTACGACCCCGAGCAGTTCCCCGGCCTCGTCTACCGCACGCAGGAGCCCAAGTCGGCGGCACTGATCTTCCGCTCGGGCAAGATCGTCTGCACCGGTGCCAAGAGCACGGACGACGTCCACGAGAGTCTGCGGATCGTCTTCGACAAGCTGCGCGATCTCAACATTCAGGTCGACGACGACCCGGAGATCGTCGTCCAGAACATCGTCACTTCCGCCGACCTCGGTCGCAATCTGAACCTCAACGCGATCGCCATCGGCCTGGGCCTGGAGAACATCGAGTACGAGCCCGAGCAGTTCCCCGGCCTCGTCTACCGGCTGGACGACCCCGACGTGGTCGCGCTCCTGTTCGGTTCGGGCAAGCTCGTCATCACCGGCGGCAAACAGCCCGAGGACGCCGAGGAGGCAGTCGACAAGATCGTCTCCCGGCTCGAAGACCTCGGCCTGCTCGAATAGACGGCGACACCGGCGGGACGACCCCGGACTGCGAACCGGCGGCCTGCGATAGCAGGCTACAAACGGCCGCCCTCCCTACCACCGCTATGGACTCCGTAGCGCTGCTCTCGGTCGCCGACCGGGTCGAGCCCTCGACGGCGCTCGCGCCGCTCCAGACCGACGTAACCGGGGGCGGTATCTTCGCCCTGCTGGTCACTTTCCTACTGACCGCCGCCTTCTACGCCGTGACGCTGCATCTCGCGGCCACCTTCTTCATCGGCGACGTGCCGAGCCAGCGGGCCGCCTACGTCGGTCCCGTCCCCGCGGCCGTCTCCATCCTGCTGGGTCGCTACGGCGTCGAGAGTATCGGATTCGTCACGCCCAGCGTCGGCATCGTCATCGTTCTGCTGGCCACGCTGGTCGCCGACGCCATCGCGATCAGCGTCTCCTACCGGATCTCCTGGCGCCCGGCCGCCGTCCTCACCGCGCTGCACCTCGCGTTCGCGGCCGTGCTGGGCTTCGCGCTGAACAACATCTTCAGCTTCTTCTGAGCAGGGCCCCGGAGTCGAACCGGGCCCGTGACATCTCACCACACTCGCCCGGAAGGCATTTTGTCAATCCCTCTGAACTTCGGGTATGCCGACGATCGAAGTCCCGGACGAGGCGCTGCGCGACGAGGAGACACCGGTCCGCGTAACCGGGCTTGAACCGGGCGCGAGGGTCGAACTCGTCGCCGAGAGCGACGGGTGGTACGACGACGGCTGTGGCTCGCGAACGGTCTTCGAGGCCGACGGCGAGGGCGTCGTCGATACCGCGACACACGAACCCGTGGAGGGCTACGACGGTGTCGCGTCGATGGGCTGGCTGTGGTCGATGACGCCCGACGGGGGGGACTCGGGGTGGCCGCACGCCGGTCGCGACCACGTCACCGTCGAACTCGAGGCCCGCGTCGACGGGTCGGCCGTCGCCGAGACGCGGACCGTCCGCTGTCCCACCGCACCGGGCGTCGAACACCTCTCCGTCGACGACGAGGCGGTCGGGGACCTGTTCGTTCCCCCCCGGTGAGGGGCCGCATCCGGGCGTGCTCGTCCTGCACGGCTCGGACGGTCAGCCCGCGCAGGGACAGGCGGCGCTGCTCGCCGCACACGGCTTCGCCGCGTTCGCGGTCCACTATTTTGGGGGGCCCGACCCACTTCCAGGCCAGCTGATCGACGTTCCCGTCGAGTACTTCCACGCGGCGGCCGAGCACCTTTGGGAGCGGGCCGACGTGGCGGACGACTCGCTCGGCGTCTACGGCCGGTCGAAGGGCGCCGAAGCGGCGCTCGTACTCGCCGAGCGTTCCGAGTGGGTCGACGTCCTCGTCGCGGTCGCCCCCTCCGAGTATCGCTGGCAGGGGATCGACCGGCAGTTCGAGGCCGAGACGGGATCGTGGAGTGCCGACGGCGAGTCGCTGCCGTTCGCGCCGTTTCGCGCCGGGCCCGGGACCGACGAGGACGGGAACCTCGTCCTCGGAGACGTGTACGAGCAGTCGGTGCCGCGGATCCCCGACGAGCGACTCGGCGCCGCACGGATCGCGACCGACGCGATCGACGCCGACACTCTGCTCGTCGGCGGCAGTGACGATCTGATGTGGCCGTCGGCGACCGCTGCGAGGTCCCTGGGCGGGTCGCTCGGCGGCCGGGACGACGCCAAGACGAGCGTGTGCACGTACGAGAGCGCCGGCCACGCCATCGCCCCGCCGTACAAGCCGACGGCCGGCCTCGGCGTCGCCGACGGCATGGCCCTGGGCGGAACGCCCGCTGGGAACGCCCGCGCCGCCGCAGACTGCTGGCCGCGGGCGCTGGAGTACCTCGACCGCGGACTCCGCGCCGCGTAGCTACGCCACCAACCGCTCGATCTCGGTGACGAGCACGTCGCTGGCGCCGGCTTCCTTGAGCGCGTTGATCGTCTCGAAGACCTCCTGCTCGTTCACGACCGCGTGGACGGCCACGTCCTCCTTGCCGGCGATGTCCATCACGGTCGGGCCGCCCATCCCCGGCAACACGTCTTTCACGTCGTCCAGTCGGGTCTGGGGGACGTTCATCATCAGGTAGCGCTTGCCCTCCGCCGAGAGGACGGATTCGAGCGCCATCCGGATCTGCTGGACTTTCTCGTCGTCGGCCACGTCCGCGCGGGCGAACAGCCTGACAGAGGACTCCAGCACGTCGGCGATCTCGGCGAGGCGGTTCATCCGCAGGGTCGTGCCCGTGGAGGTGATGTCGACGATGGCGTCGGCGATGTCGACGTGCGGCGTGAGTTCGGTCGCGCCCGACACCTCGGCGATGTCCACGTCGACCTCACGCTCGGCGAAGAAGTCGCGGGTGACGTTCGGGAACTCCGTGGCGACGGTGCCGCCGTCCAGGTCGGCGACGGTCTCGATGTCGCCGTCCTCGGGCGCCGCGAGGACGAGCCGGCAGGAGCCGAATTCGAGGTCGAGCAGGTCGACGAGCTCGTCGGTGTCGGACTCCTCGGCCTGGTCAAGCCCCGTGATCCCCACGTCAGCGGCGCCGTCGGCGACGTACTCGGGGATGTCGGCGGCCCGCGCGTAGAGGACGGTCACGTCGGGGTCGACGGTCTGAGCGTAGAGCTTCCGGTCGGCCCCGTCGACGACGTGGAGGCCGGCCCGGTCTAGGAGATCGATCGCCGGGTCGTGCAGGCGACCCTTGTTGGGGACGGCGATGCGCATACACCTACTGAACGGGCCGCAGGCAACTGTCTTTCCCTCTCTCGGCGGGAAGCGTCGGCCGGGAATCGGCGCGAAGGTTTATCAGCGAAACCGGGACCACCGGCTCCTATGGTCGCAGTCAGCGCGACCGGCGGTATCGCGTACGGCCTCAAGACGACGCTGTCGTTCGGGCTCGTCGGACTCGTGGCGCTCGTCTGCACCCTCGCGGGGACGAACCTCGCCACCGGCTCCGTCTACGTCGGCTACGGTGGGCTGGAAGTGACGCGGTGGGGACAGCTACTCGGCGGCGTCATCCTGTCCACGACGGGCTTTCTCACACTGTACGGCGCAAGCTTCGGGGTGCTGTACAAGGTCGTCGCCGACGGCGTCCGTCGGGGGAACAGCCGGACGGCTTGACCGAACGTGACGACACGGAACCGTTTTGCCGCGACCGGCCGGACCGCCGTCCATGTCCGCCCTCCTCGCGTCCGCCGGGGCGCTGGCAGCCGTCTCGCTGGGCGCCGCGCTGTCGTTCGGCCTGTACAGCCGCCGGTTCCGCGACGTGGCCGACGCGACCACCGCACTCACCCGGATCCGCCGCGCGTTCCGCGTCGGACTGCCGGTCGTCTACGTCGTCGCCCTCTCCGCGATGGTCGCCACGGGCTGGCTCGACGTCGTCGACGCCGCCATCGGGGCGCTCCCCGGCGGTGAGTCCGTCGTCGGCGGTGCCGTCACCATCGTCGCCGGGCTGGGCGTGCCCGCAGTCGCCGTCGGCGCCGGCTACTTCGGCGCGTTGCCCGTCGTCCGCGACCTCCGCGAGGTCGACGTGTCTGCGGGGACCGTCGCGGTCAGGTTCGCGCGATACGCGGCCGGATTCGCGGCGACACTCGTTGTGGCCGTCCTCGGCGTCGCGCTCGCCGGCAGCAGTCTCGGTACCGGCGCGGGCTTCGCCGCCGCGGTCGCCGTCCTGCTCGGGCTCGCGTGGGCCGGGTCGCCGTGGCTGGTTCGCCTGTTCCAGTCGACCCGGTCCCCGACCGACGACGAACGCGAGCGGCTCGCCCGGCTCTGCGCGGACGCCGGGTTCGACCCCCACGCCGTGCACGTCCTCGAACTCGCCGACACGAAGCGGGCGTTCGCCTTCGTCCGCGGGCTCCCGGGCCGGCGCCACCTCTTCGTCAGCGACTACCTGCTCGCGGAGCTCGACGATGGGACGCTTCGCGCCTATCTCGCCCTGCAGGCCGGCCGGGCGCGCGTCAAGCACCTCGAAGCCAGGCTCGCCGTCGTCGTCGCGACGACCCTCGTCGTCCTGAATTCGCTGTTCGGGACCGTCGAAATCCCCGGCGTGGGCGGCGGGACGGTCGCGCTGGCTGCGCTCGGCGCCGGTATCTTCGGGCTGTGGACCGGGCGGCGGCTCGTCTACCGCGCCGACGGCTACGCGGTGGACCGGACGAGCCGCGAGGCCGTCGAGGCGGCCATCGAGCGGTTCGCCGCCCTCAACGACGCGCCGATGGCCTGGGGGCGACTCACCGCCCTCCGGCGGATGGAGCCGTCGCTGAACCGGCGGATCGACCGGCTGCGGGACCGGGCCGCCCGCGAGTGAACGCCCGAGCGCGCCGCCGTCAAAGGACAGATTCAGGCACCCGCCGGAGAAACCCCGAAGCATGAGCGACCTCCTCGTCGCGGGCGGACAGGTACTGCGACCCGGTCGAACCGTCGAGCGAGCGGACGTGCTGGTCGACCGGGAATCCGGTGACATCGCCGAGGTGGCCGAGCCCGGCACCCTCGACGCCGCCGAGACCCTCGACGCGAGCGACGGCCTGGTGATCCCGGGCCTGGTCAACGCCCACACCCACGTCGCGATGACGCTCCTGCGCGGGTACGCCGACGACAAGCCGCTGGACGCCTGGCTACAGGAGGACGTCTGGCCGGTCGAGGCCGAACTCACCGCCGACGACATCGAAGCCGGTGCCGAGCTGGGCATCGTCGAGATGATCAAGTCGGGGACGACGGCGTTCTCGGACATGTACTTCCACGTCGACCGGATCGCCGACGCGGTCGAGCGCGCCGGTGTACGGGCCGTCCTCGGCCACACCGCCGTCACCGTCGGCAAGGACGACGAGGCCGCGCGGGCGGATCTGCAGCAGAGCCTCGACGTGGCGACGGAGTTCGACGGCGCCGGCGACGGGCGGATCGCGACGACGTTCCAGCCCCACTCGCTGACCACCGTCGGCGAGGAGTACCTCCGAGAGTTCGTCCCGAAGGCCCGCGAGGCCGACCTCTCCATCCACTTCCACGCCAACGAGACCGAGAACGAGGTCGACCCGATCGTCGACGAGCACGGCGTTCGCCCCCTCGAATACGCCGACGACCTCGACCTGCTCGGGGCGGACACCTACGTCGCCCACGGCGTCCACGTCGACGAGACGGAGATCGAACTGCTGGCCGACACCGGGACCGGCGTCGCCCACTGCCCGGCGTCGAACATGAAGCTCGCCAGCGGGATGGCGCCCGTCGAGCGCCTCCGCGAGGCGGGCGTCACCGTGGGGATCGGCACGGACGGCGCGGCCTCGAACAACGATCTGGACGCCTTCGACGAGGTGCGCGACGCGGCGATGATCGGCAAGCTGGCGGCCGACGACGCCAGCGCCGTCCCCGCCGAAGCGGTCGTCGAGATGGTCACGCAGGGGAGCGCCGACCTGCTGGACTTCGACAGCGGGCGCGTCGAGGCGGGCGCAAACGCCGACCTGGCCGTGATCGACCTGAACTCGGCTCATCTGACGCCCGCCCACGACCTGGTGAGTCATCTCGCCTACGCCGTTCACGGTAGCGACGTGCGCCACACCGTCTGCGACGGCGACGTGCTGCTGCGCGACCGCGAGGTGCTGACGCTCGACGAATCGGCGGTGCGCGAGCGGGCGAGCGAGCACGCCCGGGACCTGGTCGCGCGGGCCGAGGGCGACGACTGACGGGCACAGCGAGCGCGGCTCAAAACGGGCAATCGACGCAGAGAGACCCGACCGCGGCCAGCACGACCGCGGTGGCCGTCGCCTCGACGACGGCGTCGGCCAGCGCGCCGACGACAAGTGCCGGGACGAGGAAGCCGACCAGCCCCAGCGCGTACGAGCCGTCGTGACCTCGCGGGGGTTCGCGCCAGTGGATCGCCTACCGGGACAGGAAACGCTTCGCGTCCGCCGGATCGGTCCCGTCGGCTCCCGCGTCGGGACTGTGACGGGTCGATCGACGCTCAGAACTCGTCGATGACGGGGATACCGACCGTCTCGAAGTCGGTCATGTCGTCGAGCACACCGGAGACGTCCTCCAGGCCGATGCGCTCCGTGATGATCGCCGCGGGGTCGAGTTTCCCGGTGGCGACCATCCGAAAGATCTCGTCGTAGCGCTCGGGCGGCATCCCCAGCGCGCCGAGAAAGTCGATCTCGGCGGTGACCATCTCGTCGGTCGGCAGCGGGAGGTTGCCGCCCGCGTCCTTCGTCGTCAGCCCGACCTGGACGTGCTGGCCGGTCTTGCCCAGGCTCTTCACGGCGTTACGGCAGGTCGTCTCGATACCCAGCGCGTCCATCGACACGTCGGCGCCGCCGTCGGTGATCGCCCGGACTTCGGCCGCGGGGTCGTCGACCGCGCTCGCGTTGACCGTCTCGACGGCGCCCTGCTCCGCTGCGAAGTCGAGCTTGTCGTCCATCAGGTCGACGCCGATCACGTTGGCGCCCAGCGCGTCGGCGATCTGGACCGCCGAGAGCCCGACGCCGCCGCAGCCGTGGACGACAAACCAGTCGCCGGCACCCACGTCCGCACGGTGAGCCAGCCCGTGGAAAGCGGTCATAAACCGACAGCCCAGCCCCGCCATGTCGACCGAGGAGACGCCCTCGGGGAGCGTGACGAGGTTGTGGTCGGCGTGGGGGACCGGGACCTGCTCGGCGAAGGCGCCCGGTGCGCTCGGCTGGAGGCCCAGCGCCTCGCGGTTCTCGCAGATGTTCGAGTGGCCGGTCCGACAGAGGTGACAGGAGCCGTCGCCCAGGTTGAAGGGGACGGCGACGTGGTCGCCCTCGGAGACGCCGTCGACCTCGTCGCCGACGGCGACGACGTGGCCGGCGGGCTCGTGACCGAGGATGTGGCCCGGAACGGGGTCGAGGCCGCGCCACTCCCAGTCGCCCTGCCAGGCGTGCCAGTCGCTCCGACAGACCCCGCAGGCCTCGACGGCGACGACCGCGCCGTGGGGCTCCGGCTCCGGGTCGTCGACCTCCCGCACGTCCAGCGGTTCGCCGTAGTCCGTGAAGACTGCTGCGCGCATACCCGAGCTATCGGCAGCGCCCGTCAAATACCCTCGTACCTGGAGTCGTCTCGGGTATGTGAGTGCAAGCGGTGGCGGGGTGTCCCGACGACGAGCGCTACTACCGATCGCTGGACCGCGAACGGCCCGCGAACCTCCGCGACCGTACCAGCCGACAGCACCGCGGGATTGAGCGTAGTGCAGAACAGCGTGAAAGCCCCGACCGTCTCGACTCGCGCGGCTCGCTGCGCTCCTTGCCCTTTGGGCTGCGGTGCTTGCTTCCCCGGGCTTCGCCGAGACAGTCGCCCCTTTCATTCCCGCCCATGTCGGCTGATCGGCCATTCTATGCGGGCGGGAATGAAAGGGGCCGGCCGTTCGCGGCGGCTTCGCTGCCGCGTGCTCGGGAGAGCTCTGCTCTCCCGGTGCTCCAAGAAGACGGGCGACGTAAGCACTGGAACGAGCGAAGCGAGTGAAGCGCGCAGCGAGCCCCTCGACCGGAGCGTCCGGGGGCTTTCACGCTGTTTGCAGAAGGGGTGGTCGCGCAAGCGGTAGTAGCGCAAGCGGTGGTCACGGAAAAACGAGAGTGAGCGAGGGCAGATCGACGGAGAAAGACTGTCCCTGCTCCTAGCCGGTGAACTTGTGGTAGTCCAGCCCTTGGTGTTTCATCTCGTTGTGCTTCTCTTCGAGGAATGAGTAGACGGTGCCGTGGGGGGCGCCCTCGATGATCATCTCGGCGGCTTCGCGGACGGTGTCGACCTGTTCGGGGCCGCCGATGATGCCCAGCGTGGAGCCGTAGATGACGACGGAGGCGCCCGAGAGTTCCTCCATGAGCTCGCGGGTACGACCGTCCTCGCCGATGAGTCGACCCTTGTGGCGCTGGAGGTCGTTGCGGTTGCGCGCGGCGGCGTCGATGTCGATGATGTCGAACATCATCATCTCATCGTCGAGCAGGCGCATGGCCTCCTCGGGGGCGAACCCGCGTCCGATGGCCTTGACGATGTCCGGCCCTTTCAGCGCGGTGAGGGGGTCGCCGGTCTGTTCGACCGCCACCTGCCCCGTCTCGCTGTCGACGTCGAGTCGCACCTCCGCGCGGTCCTCGATCTCCCGCAGCGTCGCACCCCCTTCGCCGATCAGCACGCCGATCCGGTCCTGCGGAATCTTCACGTGTTGCATGTCCGACCGTAGGTGTCTCCGCCGGTTTAAGCCTTTGTTGGGCGAGTGACCGTGTGACGACGACACAGGGGAACCGAGGCGGTCCCGGTTGGGAGGTCACTCGTAGCGCAGCGCGTCGATGGGATCGACGCGGGCGGCGCGCCAGGCGGGGTAGAGCCCGGCGACGACGCCCGTGAGGACGCCGACGGTGACGGCGGCGGCGAACCACCCTGGCGCGAGTTCGAGGGGGATCTCCGCGTAGCGGGTGGCGACCCAGCCGCCGGCGATCCCGAGTGGGACGCCGATGAGGGCACCCAGCGCCCCCAACAGGACCGCCTCGGAGAGGAACAGCGCCATCACGTCGCGGCTGCGCGCGCCGACGGCCTTCATGATCCCGATCTCGCGGGTGCGCTCGGTGACGCTGACGAGCATGATGTTCGCGATGCCGACGGCGCCGACGATCAGCGCGATGACGGCGATCCCGGTGACGAAGCGGGTGAGCCTGGTGACGATGCGCTCGATGCTGTCGACCAGGTCGGCGTTGGTCCGTGCGGCGACCTCGTAGCCGTCGGGGACCAACTGGGCGGCGTCCGAGCGGGGGCTGGCGAAGTACTCGCGGACGCGCTGTTGGGTCGCGGTGGTGTCGGCCGGGTCGGTGACGACGGTCACCTGCGAGTAGACCCGCTGGTTACTCACGGCGTTGGGACTCTCGACGACGGACTGATAATAGGGGTCGGCGGGGACGAACACCCGCGGCTGGTCGGTGAACGAACTGAACGGGAGTTGGCCGCCGGTGCCGTTGACGACGCCGACGACGGTGACGGCGAACTGCTCGCCCGACGACCGGGTGACCGTCAGCTCGTCGCCCGTCGTGAGGTTGCCCGGGAACAGCCGCGCGGCCGGGCGGTTGACGACCGCCTCGTTCGCGCCGTTTTCGAAGGCCCGGCCCGACTCGAAGGTGGCCGTCTCGAAGGCGGTCGCGTTGGTGGCGGTGACCTGTCGCTGTGCGATCGTCTCGTTGTCGTGGGCGACCGCGCTGACGGGGACGATCCCCCGGGGGACGACGCGCTGGACGCCCTCGAGCGCCCGCAGTTGGGAGAGGTCGTACTCGGTGAAGACGGGCTGGCCGGCGCCACCGAAGCCGCCGCCCTCGTCGGCCTCGCTGGCGACGAGGTACACCTCGTTGGCGCTGGAGCCCTCGATCTCCGAGACCACGTCGGCCTTCAGGCTCGCGCCGAAGGTGGCGAAGGTGACGACCGCGGCGATGCCGATGACGATGCCGATCACCGTCAGCGCCGCCCGCAGGCGATGGGAGCGCAGCGAGCGGACGCTGATCCGCAGCGTCTCCGAGAGGTCCATCAGAGGTCCTCCACGTCCTCGATCACGCCGTCGCGGAAGTGGACGATGCGCTCGGCGTGCTCGGCGATGCGGCGCTCGTGGGTGACCAGCAGGATGGTGTTGCCGGCCGCGTGCAACTCGGCGAAGAGATCCATGATCTGTGCGCCCGTCTCGGTGTCGACGTTGCCGGTGGGCTCGTCGGCCAGCAGGAGCGCGGGGTCGGCCGCCAGCGCACGGGCGATGGCGACGCGCTGGCGCTGGCCGCCCGACAGCTCCGAGGGGCGGTGGTCGAGGCGGTCGCCGAGGCCGACCCGCGAGAGGAGATCCGCGGCGCGCTCGCGGCGCTCGCCGCGGTCGACGCCCTGGAAGACCAGCGGGAGCGCGACGTTCTCGACGGCGGTCAGCCGCGGCATGAGGTTGAACGTCTGAAAGACGAAGCCGACGGTGCGGCCGCGGGCTCGCGCGCGCTCGGCGTCGGACAGCGCCGCGATGTCCTGGCCGTCGATGCGGACGGTGCCCTCGGTCGGCGTGTCGAGGCCGCCGACGAGGTTGAGGAGCGTGCTCTTGCCCGAGCCGCTGGGGCCCATGATAGCGGTGTACGAGCCGGGAACGAGCGACAGCGAGACGTTCGAGAGCGCCTCGACGGCGACGGCGCCGTCGTACGTCTTGGTCACGTCGGCGAGGTCGACGACCGGTTCGTCGTCCGCCGGCGTCGGGCCCGCACCCGCTGACGGGCCGGCGTCCGTCGTCTCTGTGTCGGTCGCGTCGGTCACACCCGTGCCAGGGGGCGCACGGAGATTAATCATCGGACCGACGCGGCGGCAACGCCGGCGAGCAGACAACCGTCGATCGCGCCGTAGAGGACGAGATGCGCGGGGCTATCCGGCGAGAGGGCGAGCGCGACCGTCGCCATGCCGAGGAGGTACGCGAGGGCCGCGCCGACCGCAAACGCGCGGACGCCGACGCCGGTGACCGACTCGAACGCGGCACCGAGCGCGACGGCGAGCGCCACCACGAGCGCCAGCGTCGCGGTCTCGCCGACCGCCGCGGCTACCGCGGTCCAGTAGACGGCGCGAGGCGGCCAGAGAGCGAACCCCGCGACGACCGTGAAGACGACGCTGGCGGTGATCGCACGGGCGTCGGGGAGCGCTCGTCCGTTCGCGTTCACGCCGGTGGTTTCGGCGCCCGTCGGCAAAGTAGTTGAGGCAGCGACGGGCCGCGGCGTCGCCGTCCGCGTCCGTGTGGTTAAGCCCTTCCAGTCCTAACTGCCGGTAATGACAGACGAGCGCGGGTCCCTGGCGACGCGGACCGTGCCGCTTGTGGTCGGCGTGGTCCTCCTCGCCGTCGCCGGTGCGGTCGCGGCGGGCGCGCTCCCCGGCACGCTCGCCGGCGACGCCCAGCCCGACGGCGAAGAAGTCCTCGACCGGGTCGAACAGCGCTACGGGAACGCCGAGACGCTAACCGGCGAGGCGACGGTCACCGTCGCGAACGCGACGACCGAACGCTCCGAGACGATATCGTTCGTCGTCGACCGACCCAACCGGACGAAACTGACGACGACGCGCGACGGCAGCGAGTACGCCGTCGGGACGAACGGCTCGGTCGCGTGGGTGTACGACGGCGCGAACGACACCGCCCGCGTCTGGGAGCTACCGGACAACGCCTCGGCGTGGAACGAGTCGGTGACCGCGGGCGACGCGAGCGCGTTCGCCGGGAACGGCACCGCTCACACCGAGAACTGGTCGGCCGCCGGGAACCACACCTGGAACGGCAGCGAGGCGTGGAACGGCACCCACAGCTGGAACGGTACCTCGTGGGCCGACTGGAACCGCTCGGCGAACGTCTCGGCGTGGCTCGCCGAGAACGTGAGCGTCGAACTGCGCGAGACGACGACGCTCGACGGCGCGGAGGTGTACGTCGTCGGGGTCGAACCGACCAACGAGTCCTACCGGGGCGAAGCGACGCTGTGGGTCGACACCGACGATCACCGCGTCCACCGGATGCGCGCGGCCGACGGTGACAACGCGACGACCGTCGACTTCGACGGCCTCCAGTTCAACGCCAGCGTCCACGAGAGCACGTTCCAGCCGCCCGACGCCGCGTCGGTGAACACCGTCGGCCAAGAGCGCTACGACAGCTTCGACGCGGCGCAGGCCGGGACGGACGTATCGCTCGGGCGGCTCGACGCCGAGGGCTACGCGTTCGAGGAGGCGCTGGTCGTCACGCGAGCGGGTCGGACGGTCGCCGCCCAGACGTACACCGGCGCGGCGAACGTGACCGTCGTCGCGACGGCCGCGGACCTGCCGTACCTGAACGCCACGGACGAGAACGCGACCGAGGCCGAGTCCGTCACCGTCGCCGGAGCGGACGCGACGTACGTCGACCGCGACGACGGGGCGGCCGTGGTCTGGGAGGACGACGGCGTGACGCGAGCCGTGGTCGCAGACCTGCCCCGGTCGGAACTGGTCGCACTGGCCGACGAGACCGCGGACTGACCGCCGCGCGGTCGGGCGAACTCGGGGGGACGACGGCCGAAGGCTTATTCTCGCGGCGACAGTTCCGGCGGACGTGTCACCGCCGAGCAGACGGTCGGTCCTCGCCTCGCTGGGCGTCGGCGCCGCCGGTGCCGGCGGCTACGCCGCGATGCGCTACGCGACGCGGTGGACGCCCGACCCGGAGGACTGTACGGTCGACAGCCGCAGTCACACCGCCGATGCGCCCGTCTCGGGGTCGTTCCCGCACCCGCGTGCGGACGCCCGGATGGCCGGCCACGCGCCCGAGGGAACGGTTGCGAGTTCGGGCTCGGGCGGCGGTTCGAGCGCGGGCTCGGAGTACTGGCGGACGGACGTGGGGTCGTCGCCGAGTCCCTACGGCGTGGGCGAACTGGTAGCGCCCGTCGTCGCGGGCGAGTACTGCTACGTCTCGGGGCGGCGGCTGTACGCGCTCGACCGGCGCGACGGGCGGCTGGCGTGGTGCGTCGACCCCGGACCGCAGGCCCTCACCGCGCCGGCGGTGTCCGACGGGACCGTCGTGGTCGGCGCACGATTCGCCGTCGGTCGCTCCTGGCGCGGGATCGCGGCCTTCGACGCCGAAACCGGCGATCGGCTGTGGCGGGCGCCGAGCCGCCAGTGGTTCAAGCCGACGGTCGGCCTGCCGCGGACGGCGCCGACGGTCCACGACGGATCCGTCTACGTCGCCGGTGGGACCGGGACGGGGAGGGTGACCGCGCTCGACCTCGACACCGGCGCCGTCGAGTGGCAGACCGGCCGGGTCGACACGGGGTCGGAGACCACCTCGGCCGCCGTGAGCGGCGACGGTGTGTTCGTCCTCCTCGGGGGACGGCTCGCCCGGCTCGACGCGGAGAGCGGCGACCTCGTCTGGGGATACGACGCCGGCGAGACCACCTGCCCGCCGGTCGTCGCCGACGGGACCGTCTACGCGCCCCGACGCGACGGTGCGCTCGGCGCGTGGGTCGCTACCGACGGCGCCCGCCGCTGGAGCGCCGACCGATTACGGGGGTCGCCGTCGTCGTTGGCCGTCGCGGACGGGACCTGCTACGTCGTGAGCGACTGGTCGGTCACCGCGCTCGACGCCCGCGACGGGGCGACCGTCTGGAACCGGACGCGCGCCGACCTGGAACGGACGCTCGGGGTCGACTCCCCGGACGCCCTCCCGCCGCGTCACTGCACCGTGACCGACGACCGCGTCTACCTGAGCGCCGGCGAGCGAATCGTCGCGCTCGACCCGGCGGGCGGCGAGGTCGAATGGCACGTCACCTTCCCGTGGGAAGACAGAGGCGACGCGCGGGTATCGGGAACGCCGGGCGTCCCGGCCGTCGCCGGCGGCGTCGCCTACTGCTACACCGAGACGGGCACCGTCTACGCGCTCGACGCCTGACCGGTCGCCGTCACGCGAACATCGACGGTCGCAGCCGCGCCCGCTCTTTCTCGGTCAGTCGATACGGCTCGAGTTCCGTCTCCAGGTCGCCCAGCGCCGCGCGGCGCTCGCGGTGTTCGGCGAGGAAGTCGCCGATGCGCTCGGCGGCGATCTCCTTGAGTTCGCCCGTGAGCAGTTCGCCCGAGCGGTAGTCGGCCGCGAGTCCCTCGACCCGCCGGTCGTCGGGCTCGAAGAACGTGTGGAGGTACTGGTAGGCCACGTCGACGCTCGGGTCGCCGCCGTGCTCGCGGTGGTCGCCGATGTCGACGCGGCCGCCCGAGTGGGCGTGCTGCATGATCTTCTCGCGGACGGTCTCGCGGTCGTCGGTGAGTTCGATAGCGGGCGCGTCCGAGGACGAAGACATCTTCCCCGGCCCGTCGAGCGCGGGGAGGAACTTCCCGAGGAGCGCCCCGGGCTTGTCCACGTCGAAGCGTTCCTTGGCGGCCACGTCGCGACAGACGCGGACGTGGGGGTCCTGGTCGACGGCGATGGGCACCAGCGTCGGGTGGCGCCCGTGGACCAGTTGCGGGAGCAGCAGGTGGGTGGCCTGGACCGCCGGGTAAAACGAGAGACCGACGTTGTCGGGGTCGCCGTAGGTCGCGTCGACGGTCGACTGCGTGATGTCGGCGGCCACGCGGGCGGCCTGGGGGTACACCACGTCGGCGTCGAGGCGGTCGACGACGATGCGGGTGCGCTCGGGGTCGAAGCCGACCGCGAGTAGATCCCGGAGGTTCGAGCGGGTCGCGGCCTCGATCTCGTCGAACGACAGGTCCTTGGCGTAGAACTTCTCGTCGTCGGAGAGGGGGATGTACACGTATGCATCGGTCTCCTCCTGCAGTCGCTTGGCGAGATAGAAGACGAGGACGTGGCCCAGATGCATCGGGCCGGAGGGGCCGATCCCGGTGACGAGAGAGTGGGTCTCGCCGGCCTCGGCGGCGGCGAGATAGCGGTCGGCGTCGCGGCCGGCGTAGAAGACGCGCCGGCGAAGCATCGGGTGGTCGGGGAAGCGAGCGACCTGTTCGTCGGTGAGGCGGTCGGCGCCGAACTGTTCGAGCAGGCGGTCGTAGTCGACGGTCCCCGCCACGTCGTAGGGCGTGACGGTGAACTCGTCGCCGTCGGTGTCGGTGGGGGTCGAGGCCGGATCCGCGGACTGGTCGGCGGGCTGTGCGTCGGTGGCGCTGTCGTCGTGCATGTGTGTCGGTGGGGGTGCGGTGGCTGGCGGGCGAGCGTGCGGGAGAACGAGTGAGCACCGCGCCCGGGGCGGCCGGGTTAGGCCCGACCGACCGCGCTCGCGATACTGTCCGCTCTCTGAGCGGGCGAGCGCCAGCGCCACGCGAGAGCGGACGGCGTCATCACCAGTCGGTAGCCCGCTGACGGGCAAATAGGTTTCGGAGCGGGGAGCGACGGCGGGAGGACGGGAGCGGCGACCCGACCAGTCACTGCGCTCACACGGGTCAGACGCCCGGCTGACGGGTGTTTTTGTCGGGAGACGGTCGTCCTAGTACTGATGGCTACGTCGGCGAACGGGTATCTCGAACGGGACGTACTGGCACGGGCGGGGCCGCTCATCTGCGCGACGACGCTCGCGTTGACGGCGGCCTTTCTGGGCATCGTCGGGATCGTATCCGGAGAGACCGGGGGGCTGGTCGGGCGACTGCCCCTCTACGTGCTCGCCGGGTCGGTCGGCTTCGTCGGCGCCCTGCTGGCGGTCGAACACTCCGAGTACTACGGGCGGCCCGCGCTCGCCACCGCGTCGGGCGTCGGGATCGTCGGCTTCGTGATGATCGGGCTGGGCACCGAGGGCGTCGTCTACGGGCTGACCAACCCCGACGCCGTGGTCGCCTCGCACCTCTTCGTGTACCTGCTGTCGGCCGCGATCGTCGCGTCCGGCGTCGGCTACTGGACCGTCCGCAACTGGCGCGACGTGACCACCGCCGTGAACACGAGCGGGCTCTGAGACGTTCTCGCGGCCGATATTCCGACCGATCGCTCGATCTCCCCGACGATTTTTACGGTAGAGCGACGACGCCTAGCTATGGTCCGGAACCTCGTCGAGGCGGCCGGCCTGTTCGCTGCGATCGTGACGCTGCCGCTGGGCGTCCTCACCGGCATGTTCGTCGGCTTCACCGCCGCCGCCGTGGTGTTCGTCGTGGGGTGGTTCCTCCTGACGCCGCTGTTGCTCGTCGGCAGCCACGAGTTCGTCCCGCTGTTGCGCGACCGGTTCGGATCGAGCGACGACGCGGCCGAGCGGGCGGGCGAGTCGGACCCGCTAGCGGAACTGAAGGCGCGCTACGCTCGCGGCGAGATCGACGACGCCGAGTTCGAACGCCGCGTCGAGCGGCTGGTCGGCGTCGAGGATATCGACGCTGACGGCCCCGCTCCGGACGACCTCGGCGCGGACGGTATCGGTACGGCCGGTCGCGACCGGGAGCGGTCGGTCGAACGGGAGTGACTACTCCGCGCCCCCGTCGCCGTCTCCGGCCGCCCCGGGGCCACCGAACAGGTCCTCGTGGCGGTCGGCGAGGTTGGCGTAGTCGCCGGAGCTAAAGGCCTCGAAGACGGCCTCGGGGTCGATGTTCGTCTCCGAGAGCGGCGTGACGGTGGCGGGCATCCCGCGGACGAACGACTCGGGCGGCACCTCGTAGCCCGGCGGGACGACGGTGCCCATCGCGACGATACTCCCCGCGCCGATGACGGCGTCGCTGACGGTGGAGTTGAACCCGACGAGGGCGTCGTCCTCGACGGTCGTGTCGTTCAGCACCGCGCTGTGGCCGACCATCACCTTCTCGCCGACCTCGGAGACGTGGAGAGTCGCGTTGTCGCCGACCGCCGACTCGCGCCCGACCCGGACCGGTCCCACGTCCCCACGCAGCACCGCACCCGGCCAGACGTTCGCGTTCGGCCCGACGGTCACGTCACCGACCAGCGTCGCCTCCCGGCTGACGTGCGCGTAGCCGTGGACGTCCGGCCGTCGCCCCTCGAACGCGTACTCGCGGCTGTCCATGCGGTGTGTTACGGTACCACGCAGCAAAACGCTTGGCCCGGCGTGCGAGGGGGGCTCGTTCGTGACTCGGTGACGCCCCTCGTTTCGGGTGGAGCGACTGGGCTGACAGGTTCGCGCCGAGAGTCGTCCCCTATCCCGCGCCGTCGAAGTGCACGTCGGCGAAGTCGAGGATAGCGTCGAGATACCCCCGGTCGAGAGTGTGGCCGGTCTCGCGGCGGTAGTGACAGATCGAGCCGACGGTCTCGGCGCTGATCTCGTCGTCGCCGTACAGCGGGAGGTCGTCGGCGATCCCCTCGGCGCCGAGCAGTTCCCAGACGGGTTCGGCGGCACGGACGGCGTCGAGCGCGCGGCCGGGGTTGGTCCAGTAGTCGCGGGCACCGGCGGTGTCGACGAGGGGGCGGGGCGCGACGAGCGCGGCCAGTGAGTGGCTGTCGACGGGCAAGCGGTCGACCTGGCCGTCGAAGGCCGCGTAGGTGTCGGCGAACCACTGGGGGAACATCCCGGTGATGTCGCCGATCCCCTCCTGGTCGTTGTCGCGGTCGAGGGCCATCCCGCCGGTGCCGGACTGGTGGGGCGCGACGAGGCCGATCCGTTCGTCGGTCGCACCGGCCAACAGTGCGGCCTTGCCACAGCGGGAGTGGCCGAGGACGGCGATCTCCTCGGCGCTGACTTCATCCATCGGGCGGAGCGCGTCGACGCAGCGCTGGAGCCCCCAGGCCCACGCGGCGAGGACGCCCCACTCGGTCCCCGGCGGGCCCGGCAGGTCGTCGTCGTAGTACGGGCGGATCCCGTCGGCGGGGTCGCCGGTGTCGGGGTCGGCGTCGGCGAGCTGGTAGGTCGCGAAGCCGTAGCCCCGCGAGCAGACGTGCTCGACGCACCAGTAGTCGGCGGCGGCACCGCGCTCCGCGGCGCCGTCCCCGCGGCCGCCGTGTTCGCGGGCGGTGTCGGTGACCGTCACCGCCGGGTCGTCGACGGCGGCGTGGTTGCCCCGCCAGTTCAGGCCGAGCAGCACCGGGACCGACCGAGCCGCGTCGACGGCGTCGCTCGGCAGGAAGACGGCGAGCGTGATCGACGGCGCGTCGGCGGGCAGATCGGCGAACGCGATCTCGGTCTCGACGAGCGTCGCCGCGCCGTCGAGAACATCCGGAGTGCGCTCGGTGGTCGTCTCGATATCGGGCGGCTCGGGCGCGTAGCCGTATACGTAGTGGCGGAGGAGCGTTCGGAGTTCGTCGCGGCGTTCGCGCCAGTCGGCGGGGCTCTCGACGGGCGAGCCGTCGCGAAATTCGAGAAGTGGGGGCAACTCGTCGGTCGGGTGACACCGCGACGGCGGCGCCAGCCCGTCGGCGTCTCGGATCACGTCCGTTCCGGTGGTCCGCCAGCGACAAGGCGTTTGCCCCGTCTGGGGCGAGAAATGGGGAGATTCCGGCGCGCTAGTCGTCGGCGTACTCCTTCCGGAAGCCGCGGAACTCGGTGCGGTGGGCCTCCTCGTCGGCCAGCAGCGTCACGGCCAGGTCCTCGGTGAGCGGGTCGTCGGCGTCCTCGGCGGCGTCGATGAGGTCGTGGTAGGTCTCGATGGCGTCGGACTCTGCGTCGAGGACCCCCTCGATGACGGCGAGGACGTCCGTCGAGTCCTCGGGCGGCTGGAGGCTCTCCTGGCGAGCCTCGAACGCCATCGAGCCCGGCGGTCGGGCCTCCAGCTGCTTGAGTCGCTGGCCGATCTGTTCGGCGTGGGTCAGCTCCTCCTGGATGTCCGCCTGGAGGCTCGCCTTGACCTCTTCGGCGTGGATCCCGTCGAGGACGATCGCGTTCGTCTGGTAGTTCATCACCGTCTCGATCTCGTCGCTGTACGCGCGTTTCAACAGGTCGACGACGCGGTCGGATGTCATGACACCAGACACTACGGTCGCCAGCGTGATAGGGGTGGTGTGGGACGCGGTGGCTCGGTCGCGACGAGGCGGTCAGTGCCCGCGTACGCCGCCGATCGGGGCGACGCCAGCGAGTCGCTCCGGGAGGCCAACGGCTTTCGGCGCGCGGGGCCTGATACGGATCGATGACACGCTCAGCCGTCCAGCTGTACACGCTCCGGAACGTCGACCGCCCGTTCACCGAGGTGCTCGAACTGGTCGCCGACGCGGGCTTCGACGGCGTGGAGTTCGCCTACCGCGTCACCGAGGCCGACACCGACGAGGTGCTCGCGACCCTCGACGAGACTGGCCTCGACGTGGCGGGCGCCCACGTCGGGATCGACGAATTCGAAGACGACTTCGAGGAGACCGTCGCCTACTACGACGAGCTGGGGGTCGAACACGTCGTCGTCCCGTGGCTCGACGCCGAGCACTTCGAGTCCGTCCAGGCCGTCGAAGCGGCCGCGGCCCGTCTCGAACGCCTCGCCGAACAGCTCTCGACGCACGGCAAGACCTTGCACTATCACAATCACGACCACGAGTACACCGACCTCGGCGACGCCGACCTCGCTTTCGACCGGTTCGTCGACGAGACGGACGTGGGTATCGAACTCGACCTCGGGCTGGCGCTGGCGGCCGGCGACGACGTGGTCGAGCGCCTCCGAGCGCTGGGCGGGCGGTCGCAACTGGTCCATCTGAAAGACTACGACACGGCCGCGGGCGAATCGGTCCCCGTCGGGGAGGGGGATCTGGACCTCGACGGCATCGCCGACGCCGTCGCCGACAACGGCAGCGAGTGGCTGATCTACGAGTACGAAGGCGCCGACCCCCTGGACTCGCTGGAGCGGGCGGCCGAGCGGACCGACGACCTCGTCTGAGACGGATTGCTCTCACTGTGTACCACGACGACCGCTTACATTCCGGCGGTCGATCTGGAACCGACTGAGAGCGATCCGTCTGAGCGGCGCCGAGCGAGGCGGCCCGACCCGTCGCGGTCAGTTCCAGGGTCCGAACGCCGGGTCGATAACGCGATATTCGCGGTCGATGTCGTCGATACGGGCGATCTCCTCGTCAGTCAGTTCGAGGGCTCTCGCCGCGAGATTCGCCCGCATGTGCTCGCGGCCGCTGGCCTTCGGGATGACGGCGACGTTGTCTTTCGACAGGAGCCAGGCGAGCGACACCTGCGCCGGCGAGGCGTCGTGTCGCTCGGCCACCTCGCGGATCTCGGGCACGTCGAACACCTCTCCCTGGGCGAGCGGGGAGTAGGCGACCAGCCAGTGGTCGTGTTCCCGGGCGTAAGCGCGGAGGTCGTCCTGCTGGAGGAGGGGGTGACACTCGACCTGGTGGGCGGCGACGGGCGCGTCGAGGCGGTCCCAGGCCTCGTCGAGCAGGTCGGGCGAGAAGTTCGAGAGGCCGACGTGGCGGATCGTCCCCGCGTCGTGCAGTTCGTCGAGCGCCCGCAGGGTACCGTCGGGGTCGTAGGTGTCGACCGGCCAGTGGACGTACAGGAGATCGAGAGAGTCGACGCCCAGGCGGTCGAGGCTCGCCTCGGTCGTCGCGAGGACGTCGTCGTACGCGAGGTTGCCGGTCGCGAGCTTCGTCGCGAGGAAGACCGCCTCGCGGTCGACGGCGGCGTCGGCGAGGCCCGCGCCCACGTGCGTCTCGTTGCCGTAGTCCTGCGCGGTGTCGACGTGACGATACCCTTCGTCGAGGGCGGTCGCGACGTTGTCGCGCCACTGCTCGCGGTCGTCGTCGGAGTAGGTTCCCAGCCCGATCGGCGGGAGCGCGTCCGTTGGCATCGTCTCGTACTCGGACTCGGCGCCCTTCGCGGTGACGGTCGCGGCAGCGCGGTCCCTTTTCGGCCCGGTCGTCCCCGATGGATACAGCGCCCGTTTCAGCCACCTGAAAGTACTTTTCCCCGGATGTGCCACGACCGGGTACGATGGAGTCCGACCGACGAACGTATCTGGGGCTGCTCGCCGGCGCACTGGCGGGGACGGCCGGCTGCCTCGGCGACGAGGGGGGGACGCCGACGGCCGAACCGACCGGCGATTCGGGCGACGACAGCGCGACCGAAACGCCGCGCGACACACCGACGGTCACGCCGACCGATTCGCCGACGGGTACCGATGGACCGACGGGGACGGTACCCGGGACGACGGCCGGGTCCTCGCTCGTCCTCGACCCCGTCGATCCCTCCGGAGACGCGGCGCTGACGGTCTACCCGACGAAACTCGCGACGGTCCTCCGGGAGGCTGCGACGACCGACGGCCCCGTCCGCGAGCGCGCCGCCGCGTTCGTCTATGCGCCCGAACCGCTCCTCCCGGACTTCGACGCCGTCGATATCGTCGACCCTCTGGGTGACGCGAGCGGCACGTACGACGTCTCCGCCGAGGGCGGCCCGTACCACGAGATGACGCTCCGGGCCGAGGAGGTCCCCGCCGAGGAGGCCGACGACCCGACGCCCGTCTCGGCGTTCCCCGAAGCGTACCGCGAGTTCGTCGTCGAGGCGCTCACCGGTTCGAACGGTCGACGCCGGGTCGAGCCCCAGACCGAGCGCGGCGAGTGGGTGCGCGAGCATTTCTTCGGCGAGTGCGTCGAGTACGACGGGCAGGTCTATCGGGGTCGCGAGGTTCACCCGACCGACGCCGTCTTCTTCAGCACCGAGGTCTGGTACGTGCTCTCGCTGTCGCCCGTCGACGACGCCGACGACCCGGTCCGGCTCCGCCTCCCCGAGATCGACCCGGCGGTCCGACGCGATGTCGACGACGCACTGAACGACTGGACGAAGACCGCCCAGGCGCCCGCGCTCGCCGGCCCGCCCTTCGACGACGCCGTCCGCGAGTTCGCCGCCGACACCGAGCGGATCCTCACGCACACGTTCGCCTACTCGGTTTCGCTCGAACCCTACGAGTCCGACTCCGCCTGAGACCGGTCCTGGCCCGGTCTTCGCTCCGTCAGCGTCCCGGCGGTGACGGCCACGAACGGGCGAGGCGCGCGTGGCGGCGTAGCCGCCGCGGCTCGGGGCGGTCGGCGGAGTCGACTGCCCTGCTCACGTTCATGTAGTCGCCTGAGCGGGCCGAGGGGTTTCAACACCAACTGCCCACTGCGGTCAAATCGGGCGAGTGACGTGGGGTGACACCATCGCCGACCGTGCCCTTTAGGCCCGGGCCGGCCCTCGCGTCGACCGATGGAGGTCACCCTGCTCGGGACGGGCGACACGACGGGGACGCCGACCCCCGGGTGCGACTGCGACACCTGCGAACGCGCCGTCGAACTGGGCGTCGAGCGCTCGCGCTTCTCCGTCCACGTCCGCAACGAGCGCACCGGCGAGTCCCTGCTCGTCGACGCCAGCCCCGACTTGCGCCACCAGTTCCTCGACCGCGACGTGGCGCTGCCCGACGCCGCCGTGATCACGCACATCCACTTCGACCACCTCGACGGCCTCGGCCACGCCTACCGCCTGTTCGACCACCTGCCCGTCCACGCGGGCGACGAGCGCGACCCGGAGACGGGCGAGAGCGTCGCCGAGACGGTCCGCCGGCGCTACGACTACCTCGACCAGGTCGAAGTCGTCCCCGAGACGCCGTTCGAACCGTTCGAGACCTGCGGGTTCGAGGTGACGCTGGTGCCCGTCGACCACCCGCCGCTCGTCTGTTACGGCCTCGTGATCGAGGACCCCGAGACGGGCGCGAAGCTGTCGATCTCGGGGGATACGACCTACGGGATCGGCGACGACTCCCGGGCCGTCCTCGCCGACCCCGACCTGCTGTTGGCCGACGGCATCGTGACCGCCGACCTGTGTGAACACCACCCAGCGGGCGGGAACCACGTCGACGACGACGGCGTTCCCCGGACGTTCGGCACGAAACATATGACCGTCGAGGGTGCGGCGGCGTTGGGCGAGGATCTGGGCGCCGAGGAGACGCGGGTGGTCCACGTCTCGCACTTCCTCGACGCCGACCGGGCGTTCGAGGCACCGCTGGCCGTCGACGGCGAACGCTACGACCTCTGACCGACCTGCGGGCGACCGGCCCGCCCGTGACGCACAGCCCCGGAACCTCCAAACCGTTCGCGCCCAAATTGGGACGCATGAGCAGTCAGGAACGGGGCGACGAGGCGGCCGAACCGCTCGCCACGCGGGTCGTGCTCTCGTTCCCGGCGGACATCGGCGAACACGGCCGGGGGCGCATCCGCTCGGACTACTACAAGAAGTATCTCACCAAGGTCCACGAGACGGTGGCGGCGGGCGACGAGTGGGACGAGTTCACCGACGTGGGCTGTTGCGGGAGTCAGATGGACGTGCCACTGATGGTCGAGCGCGTGGAAGGGGGTTCGCGGGTCGATCTGGACACCGACATCGAGTACACCGAACGCGAGGCCTGCGGGATCAACCAGGGCTGGTCGGTCCAACACGACGAACCCGAGGCACTGGACGACTGAAACAGCCGTCGGGAGACGATCGCTTGCTATTCGGTATCGCGGCCCAGGATAGTCCGAATCGCTGATATACTTCGATCACGGAGAGTGGGGTGTGTCTCAGCAGGTCGGCGAGGTCGGGACGCTGTTCCTCCACGAGTACGGCGACGACGTGCGGGTCGCCGTGGTCAAGGAGGGCGAGCGGCGTCTCCACGCGATACTGGAACTCAAGGAGACCGACGCCGGGCCGCGGCCGGCGCGGCTCCGCGTGAAACAGGGCGCCAGCGAGGAGCCCCGCCCGCCCGACCTGTTCGTCGAACTCGCTCGCTCGGCCTCGCGCATCCGCATCTCCGAGCAGACCACGCCGGCGACGCGGCGGCGCCTCCAGGAACTGCTCGACGCCTACCAGCTGGAGGCCAAGGCCGTCCGGACCTGTCGCTACTGCGCCTCGGAGGGCCAGTACTCCCCCGTCACGTCGGAGACGGCCATCGAGGCCGACGGCGAGTACATCTGTCCCGACTGCGCGAAGGCCGAACTCGACCGCGAACTCGCCTACAAGGGCGAGATCACCAGCGGCGCCCGCGACCGACTGTACGACCTCCTCACGGAGGTCCAGGATCTGGAACGCGTCGCCAACCTCCTCAAGGGCGACCTGGACCCCGACCTCACCAAGTTCGACGAGATCTCGGCGACCGTCGACGAGGTCGATCCAGTACCTGTGGATTCCCTCGATCTGCACCCTGGGATGCAGGACCATCTGGAGGGCCGGTTCGACACGCTCCTGCCCGTCCAGAGCCTCGCCGTCGAGAACGGCGCCACCGAAGGGCAGGATCAGCTCGTAGTGAGCGCGACCGCGACCGGGAAGACGCTCATCGGCGAGATGGCCGGGATCGACCGCGTCCTGAACGGGAAGGGGAAGATGCTGTTTCTCGTGCCGCTGGTCGCGCTGGCCAACCAGAAACACGAGTCCTTCGAGGAGCGCTACGGCGACATGGTCGACGTGTCGCTCCGGGTGGGGGCCAGCCGCATCAACGACGGCGGCGGCCGCTTCGACCCCGGCGCCGACGTGATCGTCGGCACCTACGAGGGCATCGACCACGCGCTGCGGACCGAGAAGGACCTCGGAAATATCGGGACGGTCGTCATCGACGAGGTCCACACCCTCGGCGAGGACGAGCGCGGCCACCGCCTCGACGGGCTGATCTCGCGGCTGAAGTACTACTGCGGGGAGCTGTCGGACAACAAAAGCACCGACGGCACCCAGTGGATCTACCTGTCGGCGACCGTCGGCAACCCCAGTGACCTCGCGCGGAAGCTGCGCGCCCAGCTCATCGAGTTCGAGGAGCGGCCCGTCCCCATCGAGCGCCACGTCACCTTCGCCGACGGCCGCGAGAAGATGCAGATCGAGAACAAGCTCGTCAGGCGGGCCTTCGACACGAAGTCGTCGAAGGGGTATCGCGGCCAGACGATCGTCTTCACCAACTCGCGGCGGCGCTGTCACGAGATCTCCCGGAAACTGGAGTACGACTCGGCGCCGTATCACGCCGGGCTGGACCACCGCCGCCGCAAGAAGGTCGAGCGGATGTTCGCCGACCAGGACCTGGCGGCGGTCGTGACGACCGCGGCGCTGGCGGCGGGCGTCGACTTCCCGGCCTCGCAGGTCGTCTTCGACTCGCTGGCGATGGGCATCGAGTGGCTCACCGTCCAGGAGTTCCACCAGATGCTCGGCCGCGCCGGCCGGCCGGACTACCACGACAAGGGGACCGTCTACGTCCTCGTCGAGCCCGACGGCAACTACCACAACAGCCAGGAGATGAGCGAGGACGAGGTGGCGTTCAAGCTCCTGAAAGGCGAGATGGACCCCGTGATCACTCGCTACGACGAGGGAGCGGCCGTCGAGGAGACGCTCGCGAACGTCACCGTCGGTGGGAAACACGCAAAGCGGCTCAACGAGCGGATGATCGGCGAGGTCCCGACGACCCACGCCGTCGGCAAACTGCTGGAGTACGAGTTCATCGACGGGCTAGAGCCGACGCCGATGGGGCGGGCGGTCACCTCTCATTTCCTCTCGCCCGACGACGCGTTCCTGCTGCTCGACGGCATCCGCAAGGGCGACGATCCGTACGACATCGTCGGGACGATGGAACTGCGCGACGACGAGCGGTAGGGCGGTCAGATAGCGCCCACGTCGTCGAGGTAGTCGCAGAGTTCGTGGAGAAACGCCCTGTAGCGACTGAGGTTCTGAAGCGCCTCGTACACGATGTCCTGGTCGAGCACGTCGCCGTACTCGTGGGCGAGCACGTTGCGAAACATCGCCGCCTGGGCCATGTCGGACGCCGTGTCCTCCGAGAGCACGTCGACGGTCGCGAGCCGCTCCATACGGCGGCGTTCGAGTCTGGAGCCCGACCGTCGATGTCGCGGAGGAGCATCCGCCCGATGTCGACGCACGCCTGACTGGCTTTCTCGAACCTGCGCTCGACCACGTCCCGCGTCACGGTGTCGGTTCGATACGCTTCGCGTGTGATGGATTGACGAGCTGCGAGGATTTCGAGGCATTCCTCGACGAACTCGGCTTTCTCGACCATCGTCTCGACGCGTTCGCGACCGTGCAGATCCGACATCGGTCACGTCCCGCGCTCGACGTGTCGGTCCACGCGTTCGAGCGTCTCGTCGAGCCGATCGCGGAGCGACCGGTCCCGTTCGCGCCGTTCCGCGGCGGCTTCGAACTCGTCTCGGAGTTCGTTCGCGCGCTCGATCGACCCCGAGAGAAGAACGCCGTGGGAGAACGCCGCGCGACCGACCCGCGGGTCGAGGTCGTCCACGAGCGAGAGGTCGATATCGTTGCGATCGAGTCGGACGGAGAGGTCGGCGAGTAGCGACAGGAGCGTCTCGCCGGGATCGTCAACGGACCCCTCGAACTCCACGACGAGATCGACGTCGCTGCTGGCGTCCGCGACGCCGGTGACCTGTGAGCCGAACAGAACCGCCAGATGGACCGGATACTGGTCGACGACCGCCCGAATCCGGTCGGTGTCGATAGAAACCGCGGTCTCCCGCCCCGACAGGTCGGTGGGCGACTTCCGGTCACTCATCGTGCGTCGGAGTTGGCGGACGATCGACAAACGTGTTGTGGTGAACAGGACCGAAACGATTCGCTCTAGGGGCACCGGACGACACGTTCCTGCTGTTCGACGGCATCCGGAAGGGCGACGATCCGTACGACATCGTCGGGACGATCGAACTGCGCGACGACGAGCGGTGACGAGCGCGACGGCGACCGCTAAACGCGGTAATGCGACCGTACCGACAGCCAGCCCGTCGCACGCGAGCGCCCAAGACTTATTGCGGTCGGTAGCCTGGAGTAGGCAATGACTGCCGGAACCGGGCCGGACCCGGAGCGAATTATCACCCTCGACGCGCACGTCCACACCGACGCGTCGTACGACTGCTCGACGACGCCCGAGCGCGTCGTCGAGGCGGCGCTGGCCGCCGGCCTCGACGCGGTCGCGATCACCGACCACGACGCCGTCGACGGCGCGCGCCGGGCGGTCGCCGCCGCCGCTGGAACCGATCTGCTCGTCGTCCCGGGCGCCGAGGTTTCGACCGGCGACGGGCACCTCCTCGCGCTCGGCGTGGACTGGGCGCCCGAACCGGGTCGCCCGTTCGCCGAGACGGTGACCGCAGTACGCGAGGCCGGCGGCGTCGCGGTCGTTCCCCACCCCTTCCAGATCAGCCGCCACGGCGTCCGCCGGGCAGTGCTGACCGGCTGCGAGGTCGACGGTGTCGAGACGCGAAACGCCGTCGCGGTCACCGGCTACCAGAACCGTCGCGCCCGACAGTTCGCCGCCGCGGAAGGACACCCCGCGATCGGCGGCAGCGACGCCCACCGACCGGCCCTGATCGGGCGGGCGTTCACGAGCGTCACGCTGCCCGCCGGGGTCGACTGGACGACGATGACGGTCGGAGACGTGCTGGCGGGGATCCGTGCGGGCGAAGCGACCGCACAGGGGACCGTCACCACGCCCGTCGAGTTCGGGCAGACGTACGCGTGGCACGCCCGCCACTCGGCCGCGACGGCCCTGCGCTCCGCGGGTTCGGCCGCGTCGAACGGCCGGGCGGCGGCCGGCTCCCACCCCGTCGTCGGCGCCGGCGCGATGCTCGGCTCGGCGTTGCTGCTCGGGTCGCGAGGCGGCCGTGTCGGTGGCGTTCCCCGCCGGATCGCCGGCCGCGTCCGGTGACACCGGGGTGACATCGCCGCTCGCGCCGCCCGGGTGATGAGTGGTCTTTTTCCCGCGGCCACGCCACTGTGCTGACGTGCCATTCGGGATCACCGCCGGTGCGGCGTTCGTCTTCCTCGTCATCCTCGCCGCGCTGATCCTCTTCGCCACCGAACCCGTCCCAGTCGACATCACGGCGATCGGCGTCCTCGTCGCCTTGCTGCTCGTCGAGCCGCTGTCGGCGACCGCCGCCGACCTGGGCCTGCTCGCCGACCCGCTGGTCGTGCTGAGCGACCCCGCCGAGGGGCTGTCGGTCACCGACAACGGTCTCTCCGGGTTCGCGAGTTCCGCGACGCTGACGGTGCTGGCGATGTTCATCCTCTCGGAGGGCGTCCAGCGCACCGGCGTCGTCCAGATCCTCGGCTCGAAGATCGCCGCGATCACCCGCGACAGCGAGTCCCGACAGCTCGGCGCCATCATCGGCGTCGTCAGCCCCATCTCGGGCTTTATCAACAACACCGCCGCCGTCGCCATTCTCCTGCCGATGGTCACCGACCTCGCCCACGAGGGGAAGACCTCGCCCTCGAAACTGCTCATCCCCCTGTCGTACGCCTCGATGTTCGGCGGCATGCTCACGTTGATCGGTACCTCGACGAACATCCTCGCCTCGGAGCTCTCCGGCCGGCTCATCGGCCGGACGTTCACGATGTTCGAGTTCACGCAGCTGGGCGTCGTCGTCTCGATCGTCGGCACCATATACCTGCTGACGATCGGCCGCTGGCTGACGCCCGCGCGCATCCCGGTCGCCGAGGACCTCACCGAGGAGTTCGAACTCGGCGAGTATCTCACCGAGGTGGTCGTCCGCGAGGACTCGCCGATGGTCGGCGAGACGGTCCGGGAAGCGCTCCGGGACACCGAGTTCGACGTGGACCTGGTCCAGCTGATCCGCGGCGACCGGGTGTTCACGGAACCGCTCGACCCGAAGACGATCCGGGCCGGCGACGTGTTCGCCGTCCGGACGGACCGCGACACCCTCGTCTCCCTCTCGGACGCCGAGGGGCTCGATCTGCTCCCCGAGGTCAACGTCGACGAGGCCGAACTCGAACAGGCCAACGAACGGGAGAACCTCGTCGAGGTGGTGATCGCTCCCGGCTCGAACCTCGTCGGCGAATCGCTGGCCTCGGCGAACTTCCGCCAGCGCTACGACGCGACCGTTCTCGCGCTGCGGCGCGGCCAGGAGCTGTTCCGCCAGCGGATGGACGACGTGGGCCTGCGCGTCGGCGACACGCTCCTGATCCAGGGGCCGCCCGACAGCATCGAGCGGCTCAACGCCAACCGCGACTTCATCGTCGCCCAGGAGGTCGACCGCCCGGACTACCGCAGCGCGAAGATCCCCGTCGCCATCGGCATCGTCGGCGCCGTCGTCGGCGCCGCTGCCGTCGGGATCCTCCCCATCGTCGTCGCCGCGCTGACCGGTGCGCTGTTGATGGTCCTCACCGGCTGTCTCAAGCCCACCGAGATCTACGACGCCGTCCAGTGGGACGTGATCTTCCTGCTCGCCGGCGTCATCCCGCTGGGCATCGCTCTGGAGAACACCGGCGGCGCCGACCTGATCGCCGGGCTCGTCGTCGGGTCGGCCACCGTGCTCCCACCGCTGGGCGTGCTCGCGCTGATGTATCTCGTCACCGCCCTGCTGACCAACATCATCAGCAACAACGCCAGCGTCGTCCTCATGATCCCCGTCGCCGTCGAGGCCGCCCGACAGCTGGGCGTCAACACCTTCGCGTTCATCCTCGCCGTCACCTTCGCCGCCTCGACGGCCTTCATGACCCCCGTCGGCTACCAGACCAACCTCTTCGTCTACGGCCCCGGCGGCTACCGCTTCTCCGACTACCTCAAGGTCGGCACACCGCTGCAGTTGATCTTCGCCGTCGTCACGACGCTCGGGATCGCCGCGTTCTGGGGGCTTTAACCGAGGAGCGTCGCTGGCTGTCGGCCTGTCCCGCAACGAAACGCTTTCATCGGTCCCCACGCTACCTACGAGTACGGGACCGTGGGGTAGCTTGGTATCCTTTCGGCCTTGGGTGCCGATAACCTCGGTTCGAATCCGAGCGGTCCCACTGATCGTTCCGAGATTTCCCTCCAGAAAGCGTATGAGGGGGCGTTCCGGTGGTGCTCACCGTAGCGTATCGTGTTTCGATGCTTCGGACAACAGAGGCCCCTTCCCGATGACCAACTGGAGGTGCTCGCTCGTGAAGTGCCCATTGACCGGCCCTGGTGAGATCTCGATCAGTCGTAGAAATCTCTGAGTTCGGTTCAAACCCTATCGTTGCGCGAGTATCCGCACGTCGTACAGTAGTACTTTTTCGGCCCGTCTTGCACGAGTTCGGCCGAACAGTCCGGACACGTCTCTTCGCCCGTGGATTGCCCTTGACCCGACATCGTGTCTATGTCATTGATACACATACATAAATCGTCGTGGTGTTTCCATAGCGTGAACACGCCCTCGCGGCAGAGGAGATCGTTCGGCCGGTCTAAACACCCTCGATGGTGAGGGTGGGGAGTTTCAGACCCAGACGCCGTCGATCCGGTTGGCCGAGGGGCACTCGGCCACGGGACGGACAGCGAGGGCGGCCGTACCCTTCGAATCTCTCTCTTCGGGGACCGCAGGTCCGCACGCTCCTAACTGGTTTGGGCGTGTTCATTTTACGCACGGCGACGTACTGTCGGGTATGAGTCCCGCACGCGGCGACCCGTCCGTCTCCGGTATCGAGGTGACCGGTGAGTGGGTCCGGACGGTCGCCGCCGGCGTGGAGAAGTTCTCGGCCGACTCGCGCGAGTCGGCTCGGACGGTGCTGAGAGACGCCGGTCTGGCCGAAGCCGACCCCGGCGAGTGGTACTCGCTGGCGGGGTACATCAACGCCGTGGCGACGATTCACGACCTCGTGGGCGACCAGGCCGTCCACGCGCTCGGCCAGCGCGTCGCGCGGACGGTGCCGTTCCCCGACGACGCCGAGAGCGTGCCCGCCGCGCTGGCGGCGCTCGACGAGGCGTGTCGGGCCGGTCACCGCGGCGGGGACCTGGGCGGGTACGCATTCCGACAGATCGGCGACGACGACGGCCGCGTGGAGTGTCGAACACCCTATCCCTGCGCGTTCGACCGCGGGATCGTCGAGGGCACCGCCGTCGCCCACGCCGACGGCTTCGTCTGCGTCTGCGAGGTCGGCGCCTGCCGGACCGACGGCGCCGACCGGTGTACGTACGAGGTCAGCTGGTAGCCGTCACGCGTCGTCGCCCTCCCCGGTGGGGCGCCCAACGAGCGGTCGACCGCGGCGGACCCCACCCCTTCGGTTCGGGGTCGAATCGCGCCACGGCGAGGCGCCACCGGCCCGCGTCGTTCACTTCCGCCCCGGTTTGCGAACCTTCTTACCCGAGGGCGGGCTAAGCTGGGTTCACCCAATGGCGCGCGCCGAGAACACCGAACTGATAGACTCATTCGAGGAGCTCTATCGGGACTACTATCGCAACGAGATCGGCGAGCTTGCCCAGAAGTACCCGACCGAGCAGAAGTCGCTGTACCTCGACTGGAAGGACATCCACCGCTTCGACCCCGACCTTGCCGACGACGTGCGCAGCCACCCCGAGGAGCTGCGCGACTACGCCGAGGAGGCGCTGCGGCTGTACGACCTGCCGGTCGACGTGAAACTCGGGCAGGCTCACGTCCGCGTCCGCGATCTCCCCGAGACCACCGACATCCGGGATATCCGCGCAGACCACCGCGGCCAGCTCATCTCGGTCCAGGGCATCGTCCGCAAGGCCACCGACGTCAAGCCCAAGATCACCCAGGCCGCCTTCGAGTGCCAGCGCTGCGGGACGCTGACGCGCATCCCTCAGGAGTCCGGGGACTTCCAGGAACCCCACGAGTGTCAGGGCTGTGAACGGCAGGGCCCGTTCCGCATCAACTTCGACCAGTCGGAGTTCATCGACGCCCAGAAGATCCGCGTCCAGGAGTCCCCCGAGGGGCTGCGCGGCGGTGAGACGCCCCAGAGCATCGACGTGAACATCGAAGACGACATCACCGGCGAGGTGACGGCGGGCGACCACGTCCGCGTCTCCGGCGTCCTCAAACTCGACCAGCAGGGCAGCGACCAGGACCAGTCGGCAATGTTCGACGTGTACATGGAGGGGTTCTCGGTGCAGATCGAGGACGAGCAGTTCGAGGAGATGGACATCACCGACGAGGACAAACAGGAGATCATCGAACTGTCCGGCCGCGAACAGATCTACGACGAGATGGTCGGCGCCATCGCCCCCTCTATCTACGGCTACGAGCAGGAGAAGCTCTCGATGATCCTCCAGCTGTTCTCCGGGGTCACCAAGCACCTTCCTGACGAATCTCGGATACGTGGAGACCTCCATATGTTGCTGATAGGAGATCCTGGGACAGGTAAGTCCCAGATGTTATCATACATACAGAATATTGCTCCGCGCTCCGTCTACACGTCGGGGAAGGGGTCTTCGTCGGCCGGACTCACTGCCGCTGCGGTCCGCGACGACTTCGGCGACGGCCAGCAGTGGACGCTCGAAGCGGGCGCGCTCGTCCTCGCAGATCAGGGTATCGCGGCGGTCGACGAGCTGGACAAGATGGCCGCCGACGACCGGTCGGCGATGCACCAGGCGCTCGAACAGCAGGAGATCAGCGTCTCGAAGGCCGGTATCAACGCGACGCTGAAATCTCGGTGCTCGTTGCTCGGCGCGGCCAACCCGAAGTACGGTCGCTTCGACCAGTACGAGCCCATCAGCGAGCAGATCGACCTGGAGCCGGCGCTGATCTCGCGGTTCGACCTGATCTTCACGGTCACGGACCAGCCCAACGAGGAGGAAGACAGGAACCTGGCGGACCACATCTTGCGGACCAACTACGCGGGGGAACTGCACACCCACCGGGTGGAGTCGGCGAAGTCGAACTTCAGCGACGAGGAGGTCGAGTCGGTCACGGACGACGTGGCGCCGACCATCGAGCCGGAACTGCTCCGGAAGTACATCGCCTACGCCAAGCGCAACTGCTACCCGACGATGACCGAGGCGGCCCGCGACGAGATCGAGAACTTCTACGTCGACCTGCGTACACAGGGCGCCGACGAGGAGGCGGCGGTACCGGTCACCGCGCGGAAACTGGAGGCCATCGTCCGACTGGCCGAGGCGTCGGCGCGGGTGCGACTCTCGGACAAGGTGACCCAGGAGGACGCCACGCGCGTCATCGAGATCGTCCGTTCCTGTATGGAAGACGTGGGCGTCGACCCGGAGACGGGCGAGCTCGACGCGGACATGATCGAGGCCGGGACCTCCAAGAGCCAGCGCGACCGGATCAAGAACATCAAGGGGCTCATCGAGGACCTCGAAGACGAGTACGACGAGGGGGCGCCGGTGGACGTGGTCGCCGACCGCGCCGAGGAGATCGGCATGGACCAGACGAAGGCCGAACACGAGATCGAGCAACTCAAACAGAAAGGCGAGGTGTACGAGCCTCGCACCGACTATCTGCGGACCACCTGACCGGCCATGGACCGCATCTCCGCCCTCCGCAACGTCGAGGACGCGCTCCGCCGGTTCGAGGAGGGCGAGGTAGATCTGTCGGCACTGGAACGGGAAGTTCGAGGGACACTGCGGACCTACGCCACCGAGTTCGAGGGTGACCTTGCGGCCTACCGGGTCGAGCGTACCGGCGAGGGCGCGAGCGAGGGGGCCGTCGACGGGGCGGTCGTGCTCGCGGGGTCGAAACAGGGGGCCCGCGAGCGGGTTCGCGAGCTGGTCGACCGACCCGGTCCGTTCGCGGTCGAGCGGTTCGACGGGGAGTGACGGACGCAGTCACCGGGAGCGCCTCGCAGGCGCCGGAACGGAAGGACTTTGACCGGGCCACGGCTATGTTTGATGAACGGACTCTGGGATGACCGACTTGCACTCAGAACTGGCCGACGCCCGGAACGTCTTGCTCTGCGCGCCGTCGATGAGCGGCGGCGAGGCCGAGGCCTGTACCGACCTGCTGATCCCGTCGAACCCGGCGGGCGCGACCGCGCTGTGGGTGACCTTCCGGGGGGACGCGACCGACTGCGTCGACCAGTGGTTGGCGGCGGCCGCCGAGCGGCCGACGGAGGCGGTGGTCGTCGTCGTCGGCGAGTCTGTCGGGGCCCAACCCGACGGCGTCGCGGTCGAACACGTCTCTTCGCCGAGCGACCTGACGGGGCTTGGGATCACCATCGGCGAGTTACTCTCGGAGTGGGAGACGCCACCGGTCGTCTGCGTCGACTCGCTGACCGCGATGCTCCAGTACGTCGACGTCGAGACGGCCTACGAGTTCCTCCACGCGATCACCGGACAGCTGTACGCCGCCGACGCGCGGGCGCACTTCCACATCGACCCCAGCGCCCACGACCGCAAGACCGTCGACAGCATCGCCTCGCTGTTCGACGCCGTCGTCGAATTCGGCGACGACGGCCCCGAAACCCGCAAGCGGCACCTCCTCCAGTAGCGTTCTGACACGCAATCGTTCTGTTCACGCGATAGATTTATGTCGGACGGCGATACAATCGCCGCTCGTGTTACTGGTGGTGAGCTATTCGCGGGCGGCGCGGGGGACGCTCCGGAATATCTGTCGGACTCACGAAGAGGTCGTCGTCCGGCGCTTCGGACGGGTGGCGCTGCTGGCCGAGACGGAGTTCGCCGCGTTCCAGGCGCTCCGGCTCCGGGAGAAACACGGGGGTGACGTGCAGATCGAACGGACGCGGCCGTTCAACGAGTACGAAGCCGTCGACGGTTCGATACGGGAGGCCGCGAAGGCCTACGAGGACCGCGAGCGCCCGGCGCTGCCCTACGCGACGTTCGCCGAGAGCACCGGCTATCCCGATCCCGAGCGGATGCGCGAAACCGACCTATGAGCGGACGGGAACGGCTCGTACTGGACCTGGAGGACGGCGACGCGAGCCGCCGCGCCGTCGACCTGCGCGACCGGGGAGTCGACCCGGTCCGGGTCGCGGCCGCGGTCCGGGAGGGGATCGACGCCGCCACTGGCGCGGACGGTGGCGGCGACGCGGGCGACGAGGGGGACCGCAGACCGGTCGTCGACTGTCGAGCGCCGCGGGCCGTCCACGACCACGTCGGGTTCGTGCGCCCGTCGATGTCCGTCCGGATCCGGACGACGCTGGCCGCGGCGGCGCGGTCGCGCGGCGGGGAGACGCCCCAGGACGAGACGCTCGCAGCGGTCCGCGAAAAGCTGGCCGAGCTGACCGTCCCGGAACCGCCGAACCTGGACGCCCCCAGGGAGCGACTCGCGGGGACCGACGACGCCGTCGACCGGATCCGCGAGCGGGTGGCGGCGCTGCGCGGGCGCGTCCAGGCCGGTCGCGAGGCGGGCCGCGAGGTGAGCGACCTGGAGGCCGAGTTGGCCGAGGCGACGCGGGAACTCGGCGAACGTGAGACGGAACGAGCCGCTGCACAGGAGGCCGTCGAACGCGCCGAACGGCTGGCCCGGGAGAGCCGCGACGCTCGCGAGCGACGGCGGCGGCTCGAAGACCGGCGGGCGAACCTCGAACGACGCGCTCGGGCCCACCTCGTCGAGCGGATCCGCGATGCATACGAGGACGCCCTCCGGGCGGTGCCCGGCGGCCCCGACGATGTCGCGGAGCCGTTCGCGGTCGACGGGGTCACCGCGGCGCTGGCGCTCGGACGGGTCGCCGACTTCCGGGCGCCGGTCGTGGTGGCCTGCGACCGGTTTGAGTGTCCGAGGGCTGTTGCCGAGTGGCTGGAGGCGACCGTGATCCGGGTGTGAGCGACGGCCGTCTCGTGTGCGTTCGGGCGGTCGACGGCCACGAACGGTCCGTGATTTTATGTCCGAACGGGGGACCAGCGCCGCCATGGTCACGCTCGAGTGGAGTTGCGAACGCAGCGACGGGGTGACGCTCGTCTCGCTCGTCGTCGCGGCCGACCGCCCCTGCCGGGTGTGCGTCGAGAACCGCCTCGACGGTCCGGTGTGGCCGCCGCGACGGCGCGGGCAGCCGGCGACCGGCTGGGACGGCGACGCGTTCGCGGGGAGGGTCCCCGCCGACGGCCGGCTGACGGTCGGGTATGCGACGCCGGCCCGGCCGGACGAGCCGCCCGCGGAGGTGGTCTCGACGACGCCGGTGGAGAGATCGGACGGAGCCGCCGACTCGTCGGCCCCGGGTCCGGCGCCCGCCGTCGAATCGACGCCGGCGGGCGTCGTCCGCGACCTGGGCGACCCGGTCGTTCCACGGGACAGCGTCCCGCTCCCCGAACCGGACGCCGCGCGACTGTCGGCGCCGAGCGACGACGGCGAAAGCGGCCGGGAGCCGGGGGCGGGCGCCGGAGGTCAGTCGGTGGACGCCGCCGCCGACACGGAGCGGTTCGTCGTCCCGGGCGCCGTCCGAGCGTGGCTCCGGGATGTCGAGGAACGACTCGGCGCGGACTCGGGCCGACCGGGGAAGCGAACAGCGGGGTCGGACCCCGAGGCGGCGCTCGGGGCGGCCGTCGCGGCGGATCGCCGGGCGTTGGGGCGGGTGCGCGACCGGGTCGACGAACTGCTCGCCCGCGCGGACGACGAGGGCGGTGGTCGAGAGGCGCGTCCGGCGGGCGAACGGGCCGGTAGCGACGGCCGCGTCGGCGGCGGCGGGCGGACCGACGAGACGCGACCCGGCGGCGCGGAGCGATGATCCTGGCGGTCGTCGGCGGCAAGGGCGGCGTCGGCAAGTCGACGGTGGCGTACAACCTCGGGGCGGCGCTGGACGCGGTTGTCGTCGACGCGGACCTGGCGATGGCGGACCTGCCGGCCGACCGGGGGCCGGACCTGCACGACGTGCTCGCCGGCCGGGCCGACGCGGTCGAGGCCGTCAGGGAGAGCGGACCGGTCGCGCTGCTGCCCTGCGGGCGCTCGCTGGCGGGCGCGCGGGCCTGCGAACCGACGGAGTTGGTGGCAGCGGTCGAGGCGGTCCGCGACGCGTACGGCCGCGTCGTCGTCGACTGTCCGGCGGGGATGTGCGGCGACGTGGGGCTCGGGCTGCTCGTCGCCGAGGCGTGCGTCCTCGTGACCCAGCCCGAGCCGTCCGCGCTGGGCGACGCGCTGCGCGCTCGCGCACTCGCCCGCGAACTCGACGCGGGGTTGGCCGCGATCGTCCTCAACCGCGCGAGCGACGCCTCCCCGACCGATCTCGTGGCGCGCGAACTCGGCGGGCCGGTCGCGACGGTCCCCGATTCGGCCACGGTCGCCGAGGCCCAGGCCGCCGGCGTCCCGGTCCGCGAACACAGGCCGACCTCGCCGGCCGCCGGCGCGTTCGCCGACCTCGCCGACACGGTCGAACGGGCCTGTCGATGCCGGGGGCCGGTCGCGTGAGGGGAGCGCGCGACCGTCGGCGTCGGGCGGCGGTCAGTCGTCGAGCGCGTCGGCGCGGCGTTCGATCCGGTCGACGAACGCCTCGGGGAGCGACTGCACGTCGCCGACCTGGACCTGCCAGAGGGTGGCGTAGAGGCCGTCGTGGTCGAGCAGGTCCTCGTGGCTCCCCTGTTCGACCACCCGGCCGTCGTCGAGGACGACGATGCGGTCGGCGTCCTTGACCGTCGAGAGGCGGTGGGCGACGACCAGCGTGGTGCGGTCGGCGACGACCGACTCGATGGAGCGCTGGATGAGCGCCTCGGTCTCGTTGTCGACGTGACTGGTCGCCTCGTCTAAGACGAGGATCGCCGGGTCGTGGAGCATCACGCGGGCGAGACAGATACGCTGGCGCTGGCCGCCCGAGAGCTGCACGCCGCGCTCGCCGATGGTCGTGTCGATGCCGTCGGGCAGCTCCTCGACGAAGGTGTCGGCCTCGGCGCGTTCCAGCGCCGCCCGGACGGCATCGCCGTCGGCCTCGGGGCTCCCGTAGGCGACGTTCTCGCGGATCGTTCCCGAGAAGAGGAACGGGTCCTGGCTGATGAACCCGACCGCGCCGCGGAGGCTGTCGAGGGTCACCTCCCGCACGTCCCGCCCATCTACGCGGACGGACCCCTCGTCCACGTCGTAGAAGCGGACGAGCAGCTTGAGGAGGGTCGACTTGCCGGCGCCGGTGGGGCCGACGATGCCGACGGTCTCGCCGGGTTCCACGTCGAAGGTCACGTCCTCGACGACGGGGCCGTCGGCGGCCTCACCGGTGTCCGGCGCGTCACCGCGCTCGCTCTCGGGGTAGGCGAAGCTCACCTCGTCGTACTCGACGCGGCCGCGCACGTCGGGCAGTTCCGTCGCGTCGTCGCGTTCCTCGACGGACTGGGCGGCGGTCCGGACACCCAGCAGCCGTTCGGCGGAGGCGTTCGCGCTCGAATAGCTCTCGACGACGCTCGCGACCTGCTGGAGCGGCCAGCTGAGGTGCTGGACGTAGATCAGGTAGGTGACCAGCGCGCCGGTCGTCAGCGGCTCGGTGAACGGCCCGGGCGGCCCGTCGACCACCCAGACGGCGCCGACGCCGAAGGTCAGCGCCACCGCGACGCCCGTCAGGAAGCGCATCATCGGGTAGTGATACGACCCGAGGTCGACGGCGTCGAGGAAGGCGTCGACCACGTTCCGCGACGACCGCTCGACGCGCTCGCGCTCGTGCGGTTCGGCGGTGTAGGCCTTCACGACCGAGATCCCGCTGATAGAGGCACGCAGCTGGGCGTTGAGCTTCCCCTGGGTCTCGCGGACGCGGCCGTACACCTCGCCGATGTACTGCGAGAACACGTAGTTGGCGACGACGATGACGGGCGTGACGGCGAGCGCGACGAGAGCGAACTGCCAGTTCAGCAGCGCCATGATGACCGCGTAGGCGGTCAGGCGGGTGACGACGGTCAGCGCGTCGTCGATGGTCTCGGTGAAGAAGTTCTCCATCGCGTCGACGTCGTTGTTGAGGATGCTCATCACCTCGCCCGTCTGGTGGTCGTCGAAAAAGCCCATCTCGAGACGCTGGACGGTGTCGTAGGCGTCGACGCGCACGTCGTGTTGCAGCCTGTAGGCGAACACCCCCCAGGCCAGCGAGCGAACCCACTGGACCGCCTGTCCGACGACCGAGATCGTCAGTATCAGGCCGACCGCCAGGTACAGCTGGCCCACCTGCGTCTCCGGGATCAGCTCGGCGGAGACGAGCGGGAGCGTGAACGCGGTCGTGTCGCTGAAGACGGTGTCGAACATGTAGCCGACGATGGCGGGGCCGGCGTGGCCGGGGAGCATCCAGAGCAGCCGGAGGACCAGCCCGGCGACCGCGTAGGGGAGGTGTGGCCGCCCGTACTCCCGCAGGAGCGTGAGTACCGGCCAGCGAGCGTCGGCGCGGTAGGGGTCGCCGCCCCCGTCGCCGTCGCTCATGCCGACTCCTCCCGCCGGACGCGCTCCAGGAACGCGTCCGGCAGCGCGGTCACGTCACCCACCTGCACGTGCCAGAGGTTCGCGTAGAGGCCGTCCCGCTCCAGCAGTTCCTCGTGCGTGCCCCGCTCGACGATCTCGCCGTCGTCGACGACGAGGATGCGGTCGGCGTCGCGCACCGTCGAGAGCCGGTGAGCGACGACGAAAGTGGTGCGGTCGGCCGCGAGCTCCTCGAGCGTCCGCTGGATCAGGACCTCGGTCTCGTTGTCGACGTGGCTGGTCGCCTCGTCGAGGACGAGGATCGCCGGATCGCGCAGGATGGCCCGGGCGATGGCGATGCGCTGACGCTGGCCGCCCGACAGTTTCACGCCGCGCTCACCGACCATCGTGTCGTAACCGTCGGGGAGGTCGGCGACGAACTCGTGGGCGCCCGCGAGTGTCGCCGCCTCGACGACCGCCTCGTCGTCGGCCTCGGGTCTGGCGTAGGCGACGTTCTCCCGGACGGTGCCGTAGAAGAGAAACGGGTCCTGGCTGACGTACCCGATGGCGTCGCGGAGGCTCTCGACGGTCACGTCGCGTACGTCCGTCCCGTCGACGGTGATCGTTCCCCGGTCGGCCTCGTAGTACCGGAGGAGGAGCTTGAGGACCGTGGACTTGCCGGCGCCGGTCGGACCGACGATGCCGACGGTCTCACCGGAATCGACGTCGAAGGAGACGTTCGAGAGCGTCGGTTCGTCGCGGCTGGGGTAGGTGAACGTCACGTCGTCGTAGGCGACGGCGCCGTCGGGGTCGGTCAGGTCCCGCGCGTCCGGGCGGTCGACGACGCTGTCGTGCTCGACGACACCCTGCAGGCGGGTCGCGGCGGCCTTGCCGGTCTGGTAGGCGTCGACGACCTCGGCGACGCCCTGCATCGCCACCATCAGCGAGCCGACGTAGCGGTAGAAGACGTACAGGGCACCGGGGGTGAGCGTGCCGGTGAAGAAGAGTGGCGGGCCGGAGATGACCCAGACGCCGCCGAGGACGAGCGTGACGACGCGGGCAAGCTGTGAGACGGCCCGCGTGACGGGGTCCATCGTCGCCGAGGCCCAGTGGGCGTCCCACTGGGCCTCGCGGTGGTTCCGGGAGGCCTCGCGGACGCGCTCGCGTTCGGTCCGTTCGGTGCCGAACGCCTTGATGACGGAGACGCCGTCGATGTTGTTGTTCAGCCGGCTGTTGAGGTCGCCGACGCGCTCGCGGACGGCGAGCCGCTTGGGCTCGATCCACCGCGAGAAGCCGTAGCTCATGCCGAACAGGACGACCGGGACAACCGCGAGGACGACGGCCAGCTGCCAGTTGAGCCACAGCAGGTACGCGTAGGAGGCGACGGCGACGGTCACCAGCGACAGCCCGCGCGCCATGACGCCGCCGACGAGCGACTGCAGCTCCTGCACGTCGTCGTTGAGGACGCTCATCACCTCGCCGGTGTCGTGGCGGTCGAAGTAGTCCATCTCCAGGCGCTGGACGGTGTCGAACACCTCCGTCCGGACCGCGTGCTGGAACGCCTGCCCGAACCGCCCCAGCACCCGTCGGCCGGCGAAGTTCAGGACAGCGACGGCCACGAAACTCCCGAACAGCAGGGCCAGCGACCAGCGCAACTGCGCGCTCTGGCCCGTCGGCAACCACGCGTCGGGCACCAGCGGTAGCCGGAAGGGTCCGCTCCCGAGCAGAACGGCGTCGATGGCGACGCCGATGAGCACCGTCTGGAGCCGCGACGGGAACTGCTCCGCCGTCGAGAGGGTCAGCCCACCGACCAGCGACTTCCAGTAGGGCCGCGCGTACTCGTCGAACAGCCATACCACCGGATGCCGCGAGTCGTCGCCCGCGCCGTCGCCCGGCACCGGCTCGCCCGACCCGTCCGCGCTCACACCCATATAGTCACTGCGTTGATAGCCACGTTATTTAACAGGTCCGACGGTGTGGGACGATCTCGCAGACAGGGAGCGGTCGCGGCCGGTCGCTCAGTCGTCGGTCAACGCCTGATACGTGGCCCGCAGCGTGACGGGCGTCACGTCGGCGGCGTCGGCCGCCTCGGCCTGGGTGAGCGGGCACGCGCGTTCGTCGGCGGCGGTGTAGAGACAGCCGGCGGCGACGCCGGCGGGGTTGCGGCCGTCGACGTGGCCCAGCTCGCGGGCGCGCTCGACCAGCTCGCGGGCGCGGCCTTCGACGTTCTGGGAGAGTTCCAGTTCGCTGGCGAAGCGCGCGAGGTACTCGGTAGGGTCGATCGGCCCGGTCGGGAGGCCGAGTTCGCGGTTGAGGGCGTCGTAGGCCGCCGAGAGTTCCGCCTTCGACGCGCGGGCGTCGGCGACGACTTCGTCGATGGTGCGGGAGACTTCGGCGGTGCGGCAGGTGGCGTAGACGGTCGCGGCGGCGAACCCCTCCAGCGACCGGCCGCGCAGCAGGTCCTCGTCCTGGGCGGACTCGAAGAGGACACAGGCCCGGTCGCGGATGTGGTCCGACAGACCCAGCCTCCCGACGAGCCGGCGGATCTCCGTGAAGCCGTACACCTGGTTGCGCTCGGCCTTCGAACCGATCTTCGTGCGGTTGTGCTGGCGACGCATGCGGGCCATCCGCCGGCGCTTGCGGCCTTTCAGCCGCGTGGAGCGACCGATCTCCGTCGAGAGCCCGCGGTCGTGTCGTGATCGGGTCAGCGGCGCACCCGTGCGCTCGCGGTTGGTGTCGTCGTCGGCGAACGAGCGCCACTCGGGGCCACGGTCGATGTTGTCCTCGGCGACAACGAGGCCGCAGTCCGCACAGACCGTTTCGCTGTCGTCGCTTCGCAGACGCCCCTCGCACTCGGGACAGGCAGTCACTGTCGTGCTCATACACGACGCTTCGCCCGCGAAGGGGTTAATAAACGGTGCGGTGAACCCCCGTTCAGGGGCGTCTACCGGCCGATCCACCGACCGGTTACCGGTAGGTGGTGTGGGCGGTAGACGCCCCGGCCGGGACGGCGAGTCTCGTCTACTGATCGTCGAGCCACTGGCGGGCTTCCTCGCGGTCGCCGGCCATCACGTACGTAAACGGCATGTCCTGGGTCTGGTCGACGAACTCCTCCATCTCCATCTCGGAGATGACGCTGTCGGCGGTGACCGACACGCTGTACTCGACCCCGGCGTCGATCTGTTTGGGCATCCACACCTCCTGGAGCCACTCTTTGTCTTCCTCGTCGTGGGCCTGGATCCCGCTGGTGTCGACGAGCAGTTTCGACTTGTCGTTACGTCGGATCACGTCGAGCAACTCGTTACAGCCGTCGCGGAACGCCTGACCGGCCGCGAACTCGTCCCACGTGTGGATGACTGCGTCGATGTCCTCGTCGATCTCGATCGTGTACTTCTCCGTATCCGCTGCGACCTGGCGCGGCATGTTGCACCATCTCCGATACTGTGTATTCAAGCCACCCACCACAGTATCAGATTCGATAAATCGCTCGTTTCAGATGCTAATGTTCCCAATATGAGCGGAAATGGAGATAGAACATCGATACTTGTGGTTCCGAGAGAATATCGACCGGCGGGCGCGGTCAGGCGTCTCGGACCTCGTCGAGCGCGACGCGCTCGCCGGTCTCCGCCGAACGGTAGGCGGCGAGGACGATGTCGACGGCGGCGCGGGCCTCGCGGGCGGGGGCCTCGGGCTCGCGGCCCTCGCGGACCGCGTCGGCGAAGTCCCGGACGACGCCCTCGTGGCCCGGCCCGGCGTCGTGGGGATCGGAATCGAGCGCGCGCGACTCGGTTTCGGCGCCCCACAGCGTCTCCTCGCCGGTACCGAGGCGGATCTCGGCGCCGTCGTCGGCGAGTGCGAGCGAGCCCTCCGTGCCGTTGATCTCCGTGCGGTCGGTCCCGCCCTTGGTGGCCGTCGTGACGGCGACGGTCCCGACGGCTCCGTTCTCGAATCGCAGGACCATGGCGCCGGTGTCCTCGCACTCTAGGTCGCGGGCGAGCGTCCCCGTTTCGGCCCGGACGGATTCGACGCCGCCCATGATCCACTGCAGGGCGTCCAGCGAGTGGATCCCCTGGTTCATGAACGCGCCGCCGTCCATCTCGCGGGTGCCGCGCCACCCCGCCGAATCGTAGTACGCCTGGGGCCGAAACCACTTGAGGTGGGTATCGGCCAGCACCGGTCGACCGATCTCACCGTCGTCGACCGCGCGCTTGGCGCGGCGGACCGTCGGGTCGAACCGCCGCTGGAAGACGCCGGCCAACGTCACGCCCGCCCCGTCGCAGGCCGCGACCATCCGGTCGACGCGCTCGGCGGTCACGTCCAGCGGCTTCTCGCAGAGGACGTGCGCGCCGGCCTCGGCGAGGTCGGTCACCACGCCCGCGTGGGTGCCGCTGGGCGTGCAGACGCTCGCGGCGTCGATGTCGGCCTCGGCGACCATCGCCGCCGGGTCTTCGAAAGTGCGGGCCACGTCGTGGTCGTCGGCGAACGCCGCGGCCGCGTCGGCGTCGAGGTCGGCGCAGGCGACCAGGTCGGCGCCGTCGACCGCGGCGACCGCTTCCGCGTGGGTGTTCCCGATGCCCGCGCAGCCGACGACCCCGTATCGCAGCGAGCCAGTCATGCTCTGTCTGGGCGCGGCCACCCGTAAGTATCCGCCGTCGCCGGAGAGACGTGCTTCGGCCGCTGGTCAGTCCGCGTCGCAGTTCGGACAGTCGTAGTGCTGGACGCCGTCGATATCGAGTCGCCACTCGTAGGCCGCCCCGCAGTCGTCACAGGTGTCGTCGTCCGCTGACGAGTCGCGCTTCGCCTCTCCCGTGGAATCGCTACCGCCGTCGTGGCCGGCCCGCTCCGAGTGGTCGCAGCTCCCGCCGGGGATCTCTTGCATGGGTGGCGATCGGGGCCGCCACCGACAAGAAAGCCCGTCAGACGCTCGACTGCCGATCGTGTTCGTTCCCCAACTATTAAATCGGAGACGGGCAAATCGGGGGCCAATGGGGCTGTCGGACATCGCCGCGGGGATCGAGGTAGTCGACGAGCAGCGCGACGGCGGCGTCGCCACCGTCGACCGCACCGCCGATCCGCTGGGCGACCGCCTCGAACCCTTCGCCGACGAGCTCCCCTGTTCGCCCGCCGAGGCGGCGGCGCTCGTCGACGCCTACGCCGCGGGCAAGCACGTCGGCGCCGCCGCCCGCGTCGCCGGGATCGCGCCCACCGACGGTGCGAAGGCGCTGCACCTGTTCGGCGAGCACGTCTCCCCCGTCGGCCCGATGGGCCGAGAGATCGTCGCCGACTGGCTCGCCGGCGAACTCCCCCGCACCGAGGCCGTCGAACTCGCCGGCGTCTCGGACCAGGCGTTCGCCCTCGCCGTCTTCGTCGAGACGCACGACCCCATCGAGGGCGCCATGGAGGCCGTCGAAGGGGCGCTGTCGGTCGACGACGTGGACAAACGCGAGGCGCTCGGGGAGACGATTGACGGCCCCGGCGAACCGGAGTTTTGAGTCTCGGTTTCGGACCGCGCCGGACGGGGTTCGCTCTCCGCCGAGCGGCGCGTTCACCCGGCTAACACGGTCGCTGGATCGCCGCTCGACACGAAACGCGGGGGTGTTCCGCGGTCAGTCGACGCGGATACCGGAGATGGCGTCGTGGAGGCGGTCGGCGAGGTCGTCGGCGCGGTCGGCCGAGCGGGCCTCGGCGTAGACGCGGACGACGGGTTCGGTGCCGGAGGGGCGGGCGAGCACCCAGCCGTCGCCGTAGTCGAGGCGGTAGCCGTCGGTCGTATCGAGGTCGGCGGCGGACTCGCGGGCGGCGCGCTCGATGGCGTCGAGCATGGCCTCGCGCTGGCGCTCGCTGTCGTAGGTCACGTCGCGGCGGACGTTCACGTAGTCGTCGTAGCGGGCGACGAGGTCGCTGGCGGGCTCGCCGCGGCGAGCCAACAGTTCGCAGAAGCGAGCGGCGGTGTACGCGCCGTCGCGGGCGATCCGGTAGCGGGGGAAGAGGACCCCGCCGTTGCCCTCGCCGGCGACGGGGACCGACTCCCCGGTCGCCAGCAGGTCGCGGATGCGCGAGACGATGTACGTCGAGCCGATGGGGGTCAGGGAGAGGTCCGCGCCGGCCGCGTCGACCACGTCGACGAGGCGCTGGGAGGCGTTGACGGCGGAGACGACGGTGTCGCCCTCGCCCAGCGCGTCGGCGGCCAGCGCCGCGAAGGCGGCGCCGCCCTCGACGTGGTCGCCCCGTTCGTCGACGAAGATGGCGCGGTCGGCGTCGCCGTCGTGGGCGACGCCCAGGTCCGCGTCGGTGGCGCGGACGAACCGCCGGAGGTCGCCGAGGTTGCCCGCGACGGGCTCGGGGTCGCGACCGGGAAAGTGGCCGTCGGGCTGGGCGTGGATCGTCTTGACGCGACAGCCCAGCCGCCGGAAGAAGTCGGGACTGGTGACCGCGCCGGCGCCGTGGCCGGGGTCGACGGCGACGGTCAACTCGGCGTCGGCGACCGCACCGCGGTCGACGGCGGCCAGCAGTTCGTCGACGTACGCGCGGGCGGCGCCGTCGACGGGCCGGCCGGTCCCGGTTTCGTCCCAGCCGACGCGGCCGGGCGTCTCGTCGAGCAGTCGGGACTCGATGGCTTCGAGGCGTTCGCGCGGGAGTTCGACGCCGTCGGCGCCGACGAGCTTGATGCCGTTGTACTCGGGGGGGTTGTGCGAGGCGGTGACCATCAGGCCGGGGACGCCCTCGCGTTCGGCGTAGGCCTGGAGAGCGGGCGTGGGGACGACGCCGAGACGGTCGACGTCAACGCCGACGCTGGCGAGGCCGCCGGTGACGGAGTCGACGAGCATCGGGCCGGTCCGGCGGGTGTCGCGCGCGACGGCCACGCGGTCGACGCCGCCGGCCGCCCAGACGGTGCCGGCCGCCTGCGCCACGTCCGTGGCGTCGCCGGGCGTGAGGTCGTCGTTGACCACGCCGCGCACGCCACTGGACCCGAAGACCCTCATTGGGGTCTAGTCAGCGGTCCGGCCGCATAGTGGTTCCGGAGCGTGGCGGCGCCCCTCGTCGCCGGCGGTTCGGGCCGGACTGCGCTCGCGACCGCGCGGGCGGCGGTCGGTGTCGGCGGCGTCACCGCCGCGTATCGAACCGGCTAAACCGCGGGGCGACGACAGCGCGGGTATGGACACCCAGGGACTCATCGACGCGCTCCGCGACGCCGACGCCGTCAAGTTCGGCGAGTTCGAGCTCTCCCACGGCGGCACCTCGAACTACTACGTCGACAAGTACCTCTTCGAGACGGACCCCCGCGCGCTCGAGTTGATCGCCGAGGCGTTCGCCGACCACCTCGCGCGGACGACCGACGGCGAGCCCAAACTCGCCGGCGTCGCGCTGGGCGCCGTCCCGCTGGTCGCGGTCGCGAGCGTCGAGTCGGGCACCCCCTACGTCATCGTCCGCAAGCAGCAAAAGGAGTACGGCACCGCCAACCTCGTCGAGGGCGAACTCGCAGAGGGCGAGGAAGTGGTCGTCCTCGAAGACATCGCGACGACCGGCCAGAGCGCGATCGACGCCGCCGAGGCCCTGCGAGAGGCCGGCGCCGAAGTCGACCGCGTGGTCGTCGTCGTCGACCGCGAGGAGGGCGCCGCCGAGAACCTCGCCGAGCACGACCTCGAACTGGAGTCGCTCGTGACGGCCTCGGACCTGCTCGACGACGCCCCCGAGGACGTCGACGCCGACTGATCTCCCGGCAGTTCACTCGACGACGACGGTCACTCGACGCCCGACTCGGCCAGCGCGCGTTCGAGCGCTCGCCGGTGGAACGACACCGACTGCTCGCGGTTTCGCTCCGGGTAGCCGGGGTTGGTCACGACCCCGTTCGAATCGACCGCGGTCCGGCAAATGGCGGCCGCCCGGTGGACCGGACGCACTGTCGGAACCGGACGGACCGACTCGTAGCCCGTTCGGAACGCCTCGCGGAGGGGCGCGGGAGTCTCGACGTACCAGTCGGCCACGAGGTACTCGGCTTTCGCGAGCGACAGCGCCGGCGCTGCGGCGAGCGGCGACTCCCAGTCGAGAACTGCGACCAGGTCCCCGTCGGCAACTAGCGCGTTCCCGGGTCGAAAGTCCCACGGGAACAGCCGCGGTGCCGGTGCGGACTCGGCCCCGGGGTCGTCGAACAGCGCCGCCAGGTCCGGGCGCAGATCGTCGAACCCCGCCGGCAGTCGCTCCAGCCCGGCGCGACCGTAGGCGCCCAGCCACGCGGTCCAGTCGTCTCCCTGGGCTGCGGGCCCGCCGTCGCCGCGACCGGCGACGAGTCGGCCCCTGGGGTCGTCCGCCGGCGACGGCTCGGCGGCCGTCCCCGCGACGGTCACGGAGCCGTACCGTTCGAACCGGAACGCCCCGTGCAACTCGGCGAGCGAGCGACCAAACGCGTGAGCGAGGGCGCGCTGGATCGATCGGTCGCAGTCGACGAACCGCTCGTGGAGGTCTCGACCGTCGACGTGGTCGGTGACCAGCGCCGCCGCGTCGCCGACTCGCTCGGCCGCCAGCACGGTCGGGACTGGAACCGACGTACGTTCGCCGACGGCGTCGAGGAGCGCTCGCTCGGAGCGGACCGCAGCGGGGTCGGCGGCCGCCTGGACGACGACGCGGTCGCCGTCGGCGAGGGTCACCAGCGCCGTATCCTTGCGGTTGCCCCGTCCGAGCGGCCGCCAGTCGGTGGGTGTCGCGTGAGGGCGGGCGGCGGCCAGCGCCCGCCGGGCGGCCTCGCGGGTCGCCGGCGAGTCGAAGGCGTCGCCGGGTGCGGTCACGCCAGCACCTCCGGGAGGTCGGCCAACGAGTCGAGGACGAACTCGGGGTCGTACGGGGCGGGGTCGGCGCCGTCGTCGGGGAGCCACGCGGCGGCCAGCCCCGCGGTGTGGGCGCCGGCCACGTCGTAGGCCAGCGAGTCGCCGACGTACAGCGCCCGTGAGGCTGGTACGCCGAGCGTCGCGAGCGTCCGCTCGAAGGGCGCGGCGTGTGGCTTGCGACGGGGGTGGTCGCCGGCGTAGACGACCGCGTCCACCCGTTCGGTCAGGCCGAGCGCGTCGACTTTCGTCGTCTGGCGGTCGGCGGGACCGTTGGTCAGCAGTGCCGTCGCGCCCGCGGCGGCCGCGGCGTCGAGCGCGTCGTCGGCCCCCGCCGTCAGTGCGACCTGCGTGTTGTCGACGCTGGCGACGAACGCCTCGGCCAGCGCCAGCGGGTCGACGTTCCGGCCGTACTGGGCCGCCAGGCGGGCGAATCCGGCGGCGAGGTAGCCCACGCGGTCGTCGGGGTCCGGCGGGCCGTCCAGCGCCCCCCATAGCTCGTCGGGCTCGCCGAACGGCGCCGTCCCGGCGCGGTCGAACGCCGCCGCGAACACCGCGTCGGTGTCCTGGGTCCGCCGGCAGAGCGTCCCGTCGAGGTCGAACACCACCGCGTCGAACCGTGTCACACCCGCGAGTTAGCGCCGACGCTCATAAACCCGCGGACCGACCGGTACGTTCGAGTCGGTTGGCGCCCAAATCGGTGACATGACGACGGCCCCGCCCTCGCTGCTCGCGGGTCGCTTCGCGCCGCGCACTCCCCGCTCGCCCGAGGTGCGACCGCAGTGAGTCCCTCGCTGCTCGCGTATTTCGACGCCAGCGTCCACTACGGGCGGGACAACGCCACGCCCGTCTCGGCGGCGGTCGGCTTCCTCGTCGAGGACGGCGTCGAGACCTACGTCGAGCGGGCGCTGGCGGTCGACGCGTTCGTCTCCAGCGCGGCGCTGGAACACCGCGCGCTCGTCGAGACGGCCCGGGCCGTCGACGACCGCTTCGACCGCGTGAGTTCGCTACACCTCCACGGCGACGCCGACGCCGCCCTGCGGGCGACCGACCCCGACCATCCGGCCGAACCGACCGACGCGGTCGGCCGCCGCCGGGTTCGGGAGGTTCGCGAGTTGCTCGCCGACGTGCCTGTTGTCACGTACCGGGCAGTCGACCGCTCGCGCAACGCCCGCGCCCACGACCTGGCGCGCCGGGGCCACCGGGAGTGACGGCGCCGGCGGCATGACGGTGAGCGCCGAGCGGTTCTTTGCTCCGCCGGCCCGTACCGATCGTATGGAGTCGGTCCTCGACGACCGCGACCGCGCGAAGTTCGACGACGGCGAGGACGGCGCGTTCTACGACAGCCCGCGCCTGGTCACGCACGCCGACGACGCGTTTCTGGCGCGGCTGACCGAGCTGTACGCGTCGGTCCTCGACCCCGGCGACCGGGTGTTCGACGCGATGGGTAGCTGGGTGTCGCACCTGCCCGACGACGACTACGACCGCGTGGTCGTCCACGGTCTCAACGACGCGGAACTCGAACGCAACGACCGTGCCGACGAGTGGTTCGTGCAGGACCTGAACCGCACCCAGTCGCTCCCGCTGGCCGACGGCGCGTTCGACGCCGTCTGCTGTGCGCTGTCGGTCCAGTACCTGCAGTACCCCGCGGCCGTCTTCCGGGAGTTCGCCCGCGTGCTCGCGCCTGACGGCGTCCTCGTGGTCTCGTTCACCGACCGGATGTTCCCGACGAAGGCGGTCCGTGCCTGGCGCGCCGCGACGATGGACGGGCGAGCCGATCTCATCGGCGAATACTGCCGGGCCGGGAACCTGGCGGTCGCCGAGACGGTCCGCGACCGACCGGGCGAGGACCCCTTCTACGCGGTCGTGGCCGAGCACGACGACGAGCGGTAGGGAGGACGGACGACCCGCACGCCGACCCGTTTCGGTTCCCGCGAGATTCACCGGGCGGCGGACGGCGGTATCCGGCCGTTCTACGCCTGGTAATGACTATCACAGGGATCGACGGTCATCGCACGTCACAACGCTTTTATCCGAAAGCGCGTTAGCGGAGACCAAGATGGCAGGTGACTGCTTTACACGCGGGCCCCGCGCCCCATAACCAGTCACCGCCACGTTCTCGCGCTCGTCGCTCGCTGCCCGACAGCGGCGCCTGGCGCAGTGGAGGTCGATGACATGTCACAGCAGGAATCCTCAGTCACGGTGGAACTGCCCGATGGAAGCACGCTCGACGTTCCGTCGGGCGCCACAGTCGAAGACGTGGCCTACGAGATCGGTCCGGGGCTCGGCTCCGACACCGTCGCCGGCAAGCTCGACGGCGAGCTCGTCGCCAAGGAGGAGCCGGTCTACGACGGCGCACGGATCGAGATCGTCACCCCCTCGGCCGACGAGTACCTGCAGGTGATGCGCCACTCCGCCGCCCACGTCCTCGCCCAGGCGATCCTCCGGGAGTATCCCGACGCCTCCCTCGCCACCGGTCCGCCCACCGAGGAAGGCTTTTACTACGACTTCGACGGGATCGACGTCGACGAGGGCGACTTCGACGATCTGGTCGCCGAGATGGAGTCCATCGTCGAGGCCGACCTCGACATCGAACGCGAGGAGGTCCCCATCGAGGAGGCCCGCGAGCGCCTCGCCGGCGACCCCTACAAGGAGGAGATCCTCGCCGACCTCGCCGCGGGCGACCGCGGCGCCGACGAGGATATCGAGGAGGTGTCCTTCTACAGCCAGGGCGACTTCGCGGACCTCTGTGCCGGCCCGCACGTCGCCTCGACCGGCGAGATCGGCGCCGTCGACCTCCGGGAGATCGCCGCCACCAACTGGCGCGGCGACGAGGACGAGGCCCGGCTCACCCGCGTCTACGGTACCGCCTTCGGCTCCGAGTCGGATCTGGAGGACTACTGGGAGCGCAAGGCGGAGGCCGAACGGCGCGACCACCGCAAGATCGGCCGGGAGATGAACCTCTTCTCGATCCCCGAACACTCCCCGGGCTGTGTGCACTTCCACCCCGACGGGATGGCGATCCGCCGCGAACTGGAGGACTACATCCGCGCGAAGAACGACGAACTCGGCTACGAGGAGGTGTGGACGCCCGAACTCAACAAGGTCGACCTCTGGAAGACCTCGGGCCACTACGAGCACTTCTGCGAGGAGGACGAGATGTTCCACTGGGACCAGGCCAGCGCCCGCACGGAGGGCGACGACGCCGACGAGTACGGTCTCAAGCCCATGAACTGCGCCAACCACGTCCACCTCTACCAGCGCGAACGGCGCTCCTATCGCGAGCTCCCCAAGCGCTACTGCGAGTTCGGCACCTGCTACCGCAACGAGCGCTCGGGCGAACTCTCGGGAATGCTTCGCGTCCGCGGGTTCACCCAGGACGACGGGCACGCCTTCGTCACCCGTGACCAGATCCAGGGCGAGGTCACGCGCACGCTCGAAGTCATCGACGAGGTGCTCGCCGACTTCGGCCTCGACGTGACGTTCAAGCTCGAAACGCAGCCCGACGATTCGTTCGGCGACGACGCGCTGTGGGAGCGCGCCGAGAGCGACCTGCGGAGTTCCCTCGAGGCGCTGGGCGAGGGCTACGAGCTCGAGGCCGGCGAGGGCGCCTTCTACGGCCCGAAGATCGCCGCCGACGCCGAGGACGCCATCGGCCGCGAGTGGACCGTCGGCACCGTGCAACTGGACTTCGTCCAGCCCGACCGGTTCGACCTGGTCTACGTCGGCGAGGACAACGAGGAGCACACCCCGGTCATGATCCACCGCGCGCTGCTGGGCACCTTCGAGCGGTTCATGGCCGTCATGATCGAGCACTTCGCCGGCCGCTTCCCGCTGTGGCTCGCGCCCGAGCAGGTGCGCGTCCTCCCGGTCAACGAGGACACCCTCGGCTACGCCCACCGCCTGCGCAACGACTTCGAGGAGAGCGGCTTCCGCGCGACCGTCGCCGACGGCGACGACACGCTCCAGCGGCGGATCCGCGCCGCCCACGACGAGAACGTCCCGTACATGCTCATCGTCGGCCCCGACGAGGAGGAGTCCGGTACCGTCTCGGTGCGCGACCGCGCCGAGCGCGAGACCCGCGACGTGGACCCCGAGGACTTCCTCGCACACCTCCGCACCGAGCGCGAGGAGAAGCGGCTCGAACCCGACTTCCTCGACGAGTAGCCCGGTCGACCCGGCCTGGCGGGCCACCCCGCACCGCACGCTTTTTTCGCTCCCCGAACACACCGCGAGCATGGCTGACGACGCCCTCCAGCGGACGATCCGGCGGGTCGGCGCCCTCCTGCTCGTCCCGCTCTTGCTGCTCGTGCTCCAGATGCGTCAGGTCACCGGTGCGGTGGGCTACGGCTCGCTCCCCGGGCCGGTGACCGGATTGGCCCCGTTCGTGTTCCTCGTGGGCGCGGTCGGGTACCTGATCCTCTCGGCGCTGGGGGTCGATGCCTCGCAGGCGGGCGACGGGGCGCCACCCACCGATCGACCGGGTGAAGAGTGACGGGCGACAGCGGCGGTGAGACGGCAGACCATCGGTATCGTTTTGATCGTGGCGCCACGACCGGTCGGTAGTCCCCCGCATGCCCGCCCGAATCCGTGCGCTGGGGGTCGTCGCACTCGCACTCTGCTGTGTGCTGGTCGCGATCGGCGCCCTCGCGCTGTCGGTCCCCGGCGCCCCCGTCGACGATGAGGAGCGCGGCCCGACCGACGACGGCCTCCAGCGACTCCACGCTGCCGGCGTAGACGGCGACAACGTCACCGTCGGCGTCGTCGGCGTCACCGGCTTCGACACCGACCACCCGGCGATCGCCGACCAGGTGGTCGAGAGCCGCGCGTTCGGCGACGGCGCGACCGTGGCGAACGGCGGCCGCAACCGCCACGGCACCGCGACCGCCGCCGTCGTCGCGCGCACCGCGCCCGACGCCGACCTGCGGCTCGCGGCGTTCGACGATACGACGGGGTTCCGCCGGGCGGTGACGTGGCTCGTCACCGCCGACGTGGACGTGATCGTCGCCCCGGTGTCCTTCTACGGTCGTCCCGGCGACGGGACCTCGACGGTCGCCCGACTGGGTGCGTGGGCCCGCCGCCAGGGCGTCGTCTTCGTCGCGCCGACCGGCAACCTCGCGCGGGGTCACTGGACCGGGCGCTACGACGACCCCGACGAGGGTCGCCTCCGGTTCGATGACACCGCCCGGAACTACCTCGCCGGCCGCGGGAGCGAGACGCGGATCTGGCTCGCCTGGGACCGCGCCCACGCGAACCAGACCTACGTCGCCGAGCTCTACCGGACCGAGAGCGGCGAGGCAAGCCTGGTCGCGCGCTCGGCGCCGTTCCCCAGCGACGGCGTCCCCAACGCCCGGATCAACGCCCGTCTGCGAGGCGGCACCTACTACGTCGTCGTCCGCGGGCCGGACAACGCCACCGGCGCGCGGGTCCGCCTCTCATCGCCGACCCACCGCTTCCAGCGCGCCCGCCCCGACGGGAGCGTCGCCGCCCCCGCAACCGGCCGCGGCGTGATCGGCGTCGGCGCCTACGACCCCGCGGCGGGCCGCGTCGAGCCGTTCAGCTCCCGCGGGCCCACCGCCGACGGCCGCCTCGGTGTCGACGTGGTCGCGCCCGCGCGACACGAGATTCGGGGGTACGACGAGCCGCTGGTGGGCTCCTCGGCCGCGACGCCGTACGTCGGCGGCCTCGCCGCGCTCGCCTTCGACGCCGAGCCCGGGCTCTCGCCCCGCGAGGTCGAGTTGCGCCTGGAACGGACGGCCCGCGACGTGGGCCCGAACGGCACCGACCCCGTCGCCGGCGCCGGGCTGGTCGTCCCCGGCCGCGCCGCCGACGCGCCGGCTACCGCGACCGGGTGAGCGGCGAACGAGCGGGCCCGAGGTGCGGACGAGACCGGACTGCGACCGTTCAAATCAGGATTTAACCTTCGGGTAGGGCTATATGAGCGGGGTCGAAACGATCGAGACGGACAGATGTCGGGGCTCATCGACCGGATCCAGGACCGGACGGCGACCAGCGACGAGCAGTTGCGCGTCCTCGACGTGGAGGGCGAGGAGACGGACGACGTGCTCGACGCGCTGGCGACGGACACCCGGCGAGCGGTGTACCGGTCGCTGTTCGAGCGCCCGCGCACCGCCTCGGAGATCGCCGAGCGCATCGACACCTCCGTCCAGAACGTCCACTATCACGTCTCGAACCTCGAAGCCGCCGGCCTGGTCGAGCCCGTCGACTCGCGGTACTCCGAGAAGGGCAACGAGATGACCGTCTACGGGCCGGCGAGCGACCCGCTGGTCATCGTCGGCAACGAGGAGGTCCGGCCGCGCGTCCAGCGGACGCTGACCGACGTGGTCGGCGGGATCGGCCTGCTCGGGGTCGCCGCGCTGCTCGTCCAGTGGGGGTCCGAGCGGGTCGCCCGGCCCGCCATCGGCGGGTCGGGCGCCGGCCCCGCGAGCCCCAACGCGACCGTCGGCGAGCCCGGCTCGCTCGCCTGGGTCGTCTTCGACGTCGTCGAGCCCGGCGTCCTCTTCTTTTTCGCCTGTCTCGCGCTGGCCGCCGCCGTCGCGCTCGCGCTCGACCGGTAACGGCGGGCCGCGTCGCGCTCCGCGCGCGCCGCGACGGGTCCACGGCCGTGTGACAACCGCTCGACAGCGGCGCGACCGCGAAGACGGGCTGCAACCGAGCGCGACGAACCGGACGATGAAGGACGGAACAGCGGGAAAACTGGACAGCGAGAGAAGAGGGAACGTGGAAGACGGGACAGCGGGAGAAGGGAGAACGCGGGCAGGGCGTGTGAAGCGGCGCCGGTCAGCCTCGGACGAAGCCGAGGAACACGGCGACGCCGCCGAAGGCGATCAGGCCGCCGAGCGCGAGCGCGCCGAAGCCGGTGAGGGCGGGTCCGGGCCCGCCTTCGGCGGCGACCGTCGCGCCGTTGGGGCCGGCGGGCGGGTCGTCGGCGGTCGCGGTCGAGGCGTCGCCGTCCGCTCCGCTCGCGGTGTCGTCGTCGGCGAGGACGACGAGCGTCCCGATCGCGTCGGGGTCGCCGTCGGCCGCGGGACCGGCGGACACCGAGACGTCGTACTCGAAGGGGTCGAGCGGGCTGTCGAGCGTCGGGTCGGCCGTGACGTTCGCCGGGCGCGTCTCGCCGCCCTCGGCGACGGCGAGGGCGGGCCGATCGGCGTCGGCGGTCGCCGCCGTCCGGACGACGACGACCGCGCGGCCGTCGCCGTTCGTGTCGCGGATCACCGCGCTCGCCTCGTAGTTGACCGCCGCCTCGTCGCCGACGGTGACCGTCAGCGCGTCGGCGTCGCCGAAGGTGACGGGGATCCGCGCCACGTCACCCTGCGTGACCTGGGTGACGCTCCGGACGCCGACCGCGTCCGCGTCGAGCGGCGTCGCGGTCGTCGACTCGCCCTGACCGGGTTCGGGCGTGGCCGTCGGGGTCGGGCAGGCGCCCTCGCAGTCGGCGACGCGGCCGTAGGCCTCGGCGAGCGCCTCGCCGTCGCCGCGGACGGTCACCTCGAAGTTCGTGCCGACCGGCGTGTCGCTGAAGTCGAACGGGGCGGAGAAAGTCCCGTCCTCGGCGACCGTCGTCTCGACCTGCATGAGGAACGGGGATTTCGGCGACGTGGAGGCGACGCGGATCGACAGCGTCGTGCCGGGGTCGAGCGTCGTCTCGCCGGCGATCGTCTGCCCGGCGGCCGCGTCGACGACGAGCTTCCCGTCGGTCGCGCCGAGGGTCGTCCCGTCGTGCAGCGGACGGGGCGTCGCCGTCCCGTCGGCCGTGTCGGTCCCGTCGCCACCGGGCGAGTCGCCGTCGGCGGTCAACAGCGCCAGCGTCCCGATCGCGGCCGGGTCGGCGGGGTCACCCAGCGCGAGGTCGTAGGCCGTCGGCGCGAGCGGGTCGTCGGTGCCAGCGAGTTCGGTGCGGTTCTCGACTGCGTCGTCGCCGGCGACGGTGAGGTACGACTCGGGGCCGCCCTCGTCGACGGCGGCGGTGTCGAACCGGACGACCACGGTGCCGTCGCCGTCGGCGTCGGTGACCGTCGCGCGCGCCTCGAAGTGCTGGTCCTCGGCGTCGGCGTCGCCGATCGCGAACCGGATCGACTCGTCGGCGGCGCCCGTCGTGTTGATCGCGATCGCGGCCGTCTCGCCCTGTCGGACCGTCGTGATCGACTCCGCGAAGTCGGGGCCGGAGTCGGAGCCGGTCGCCGCGTCGGCGGCGACGACACCGGCCAGCGGGCTCGTGACCAGCGCCGCGAGGACGAGCGCGACGAGTGCGGAGCGTCCGTTACGGCGGACACGTGCCGAGAGCGCGCGGGCGAGGTCGCTCATCCGACCACCCCCGTGAGCGGGTGGCGTTCGTCGCGGGGCTGTCGGCGGGCGGTGCGTCGGTCGGAGGGGCCGGTCGCGAGGGACCGGTCAGGGTGGCGGTCGTCGTTCATTGCAACCGGATCCTCTCGTGGCACACAAATACCACTCCCGTAAGCTTCAATCCGGCTTTGAGCGACCGCGGGACGCGCTAGTGCCGGTCGGCTCGACCCGTTCCGCTCCTGCGCCGCGGCTACCCACGACCGTTGGTCCTTTGAGCGTGGCTCCCTAATCGACGGCGATGGCAAACCTCGAACTGTACGAACTCGAAGGCTGTCCCTACTGCGCGAAGGTCACGAGCAAGCTCGACGAACTCGATCTGGAGTACGAGTCGCACATGGTACCCCGGTCGCACTCCGAGCGGACCGAGGTCGAGGACGTGAGCGGTCAGACCGGCGTCCCCGTCCTCGTCGACCCCGACAACGGCGTCGAGGGCATGCCCGAGAGCGACGACATCGTCGAGTACCTCGAAGAAGAGTACGGCAGCTAGACCGCTTCTCGGCCGTTTTCAGTCGGTCGTGATCTACAAGTAGTCGACGGACTCCCCGTCGAGGCCGTCGAAGCCGTTGCGTTCGTGGGACCACTCGACGGTGTCCGCGTCGCGGCGCTCGGCGAGGAAGTCGACGATGCGCTCGCCGACGCCCTCGCCGTACAGATCCGGACCGGACTGCAGACGCTCGCGCACGGCCGGCGTTTCGAGGACGTGCGTGACCGTCTCGTGGACGAACTCGCCGGAGACGGGCGGGACGAGCAGGTTCGTCTCGGCGTCGAAGACCGTCTCGGGGCGGTCGGTGTTGAACCGAGCGGTGAGACAGCAGGCCTCGTCGATGTAGTTCAGCTCCTCCTGCATGCTGCCCGAGTCGGTGAGCTCGGCGAGACACTGCCCGGAGCGGAGGAACTCGTAGACGTGGGCGTGTTTCTTCCAGAGGCCGGTGAACAGGAAGTTGTCGCGCTCGTCGGCCAGCCGCTGCAGGCGGTCGCGGTAGCCGTGGCGTTCGAGCGCGTGGCGGGTCGCGGTGAGTTCGACGAAGTTGACGTTGTAGCCGTCTTCGACCAGCGCGATAACGCCCTCGACGAGCGCCGAGAACCGGCCGGGCAGCAGGTTCGCCCGGCGGTGTACGTCGACGCGGATCCAGTCGTCACGCGCTTCGAGGACGGGGTAGACGTCGAAGACGCTCTCGCCGCCGTGGTCGGCTTTCATTTGAATCGCGTCGACGACGGAGTTGCCGACGACCGGGACCCGCTCGTCGCCGTCGACGTCGCGGGGGTAGCCCTCGGATTCGAGGTGGTCGCGGTTGAGTTCGACGGGGGCGAACTGGTAGCGAGCGGCGGCCGACCCGACGAACGTGTCGTACTGCTCGGGGAACGGCTCCGTGCGGTCGACGCGCCACTCGCCGTCCCACTGGGCGTCGACGAGCGCGGCCGGGTCGAGGTCGGCGGCGGCGGAGTCCCTGTCGGCTCCGGTCGACGCGCTCGCGGCGCGGACGGCGTCGTAGTCGGGGGCCATCGCGCGGAGGCCGGCCTCGTTGTGGGCCACCTGCTGGTTGGTGGCGAACAGCCAGGCCTGGGGGAAGACGGCGGCGGCGTGGGTGTCGCCGTGGACCAGCGGGAGGACGGTCGTGTCGGGCCACGCCTCGAGGCGCTCGGCCAGCTGTTTGACCGCGATCATCATCTGGGCGGTCTTCTCGCTGAGGTCGCCGCGAACGCCCAGGTCGGCGGCGATGGCCGGTTCGAGGTCGTACTCCTCGAGGCCGTGGCCGAGCAGGTCGTCGTAGTGCTGGCCGGTGTGGACAACGAAACAGGGCAGGCCGCGCTCGCGGGCGGCGGCGACGACCGGCGCCTGCTTGTAGAAGTCGGGCTTGGTGGCCGTGACGACCGCGAGGACGAACTCCCCGCGGTCCATCTCCGCGGCGAGCCGGTCGTCGTAGAACGTCGGGTCGGCGTCCATACCCGCTCTCTCGCCGGACGCCGCTTGTCGGTTTCGACATCCATCTTTTTCTCGGAGAGGCGGTTCCCGCTCGGCCTCGGGTCCCGCGGTCGCGACCCGCGACCGGTCAGGCTCCGGGGTTGGGGTCGAAGATCTCGGGATCTTCCTCGCCCTGGACGTCGATCACGGCCATCGCGCCCTTGCGGGCGACCCGCGAGAGGGCGTGGTCGACGAGCTTGATCGGACCGGGGACCGGGTAGTGCATCGTCGTGATAGCGGTCGACCCCGGCTGGACGGGCGTGGTCTGGATGTTGCGCTGGGGGCGCCCCCCGAGTCCGCCCTGGGGGTACACTTCGTCCCAGACGCTCCCGATGGGGTGGAACGAACTGGCGAGGTTCGGCCCGCCGACACAGTAGTACACGCGGGCCGTCTCGCCCGTCTCGGCGGTCATGTCGGCGTAGTTGTCCGGCGTGATGGCGTACTGCTCGCCGTTGATCAGGACGTAGGTGGGCTCCTCGCGGGCCATCGCGCCCATGTCGAAGGTGTGGTGGCCCTCCTGGCCGGCCTCGCCGTCGGTGTACACCTCGTGCTGGCCGAGGTAGAACTCGTGGTCCACCTCGGGCAGGCCCTCCTCGGGTTCGACGAGGATCATGCCGAACATCCCCGAGGAGATGTGGTAGTCGAGGTTGGCGACGGCGCAGTGGTAGATGAACGCCCCGGGGTAGGTGACCTTGAAGCGGACGCGCGTTGACTCGCCGGGCGCGACGGTCGTCGCCTCGGCGCCGCCGCCCGGCCCGCGCACCGCGTGCAGGTCGATGTTGTGGGGCATCCGGTTGCCCTCCGCGTTGGTGATCGTCAGGTCGACGGTGTCGCCGACGCGGGCGCGGATCATCGGCCCCGGGATCTGCCCGTCGAAGGTCATGTACTCGAAGGTGACCCCCTCCTCTATCTCCCCGGTCACCTCCCGGGTCGTGAGTTCGGCCTCGACCGTAGCGGACTCGTCGCGGTCGATCGGGTCGGGGATGGCCGTCGGGTCGGCGGCGACCCGGTCGACCGTCGGCTCTTTCGGGGCGTCGAGCGACCGGGGTTCGCTGTCGACCTCCGTGACGGTGACCCTGTCATCGGGGATTTCGTCTGCACAGCCGGCAACGGCCGCGGCGCCCGCCGCGGCGCCGGTCTTCAGGAACGTTCGACGGGTGGATTTGGAGTTCATCGGCGGTTCACATCCGAACGTGGGCACAGCACACGGATAAGGGGGACGCGGGTTCCCGCCCCCAGGGGAGCGGGGCGAACATATTCGGCTCGGGAGCCGGCGTTCTCAGTCCCCGGGAACCCCCGAGGGGGGTTATTTGCCGAAAGCGGTAACGGACGTGTATGAGCACGGACGACGGTATCGACGAGGGGCGTCGGAGCGCTATGAAGACCCTCGCTATCGGGGCGACGGCGGGCGGGCTGACCGCGATGGGAGCGGGGCCGGCGGCCGCACAGTCGACGGATCTCACGGACTGGTTCTCGAACACGAGCAACGCCGACGGCGTCGTCGACGAGACCGGCAAGAGCGAGGTCACCGTCGAAGTCGGCGTACAGGGCAACGGCAGCGCCTTCGCGTTCGGGCCCGCCGCCGTCCGGGTCGACCCCGGAACGACGGTCGTCTGGGAGTGGACCGGCAAGGGCACGCCACACAACGTCGTTGCCGAGGACGGCAGTTACCAGAGCGAGATGATCAGCGAGGCGGGCGCCACGTTCAGTCACACCTTCGAGTCCGCCGGCGTGAGCAAGTACGCCTGCGTCCCGCACAAGACGATGGGCATGAAGGGCGCCGTCGTCGTCGGTGACGCCGACGTGACCGTCTCCACCGGGAGTTCGACCGCGACCGCCTCCGGTGGGGGCGGTGGCAACGAGACGGCCGGCGGGTCGGGCGAGAGCGGCGGAAGCGGCGACTTCGTCGAGCCCGAGTTCGACGGCTGGTTCGACGGCGTCGGCAACTACGACGGCACCGTCGACAGGACCGGCCAGGAGGAGGTGACCATCCAGGTGGGCGCCGACGGTAACGACGGCCCCTTCGCGTTCGGGCCCGCCGCCGTCCGGGTCGACCCGGGCACGACGGTCGTCTGGGAGTGGACCGGCAAGGGCGGCCAGCACAACGTCGTCGGCGAAACCCACGACTTCGAGAGCCCGATGCAGGGCTCGGAGGGCGACACCTACGCGCTCGAACTCGACGGGTCGGGCGTCGTGAAGTACGCCTGCGCGCCACATCGGATGTCGGGGATGAAAGGTGCCGTCGTCGTCGGGAACCCCGCCGCGGCGAGCGGCGGGGGTGGGGGGATCGACCTCTTCGAGACCTCGCTGTGGGGCCTCGCGGGGGCCATCGTCGCCGCGCCGTTCGTCGCCAGCCAGATCGTCGCAAGCAAGCGGTCGGACGACGACGAGGGCCGCCGTCCGCCCCACCAGCCGGCGGACTGAGCGGCGCTGGGCGGAGCGGTGTCGAACGACGGCGAAAACGGACGGCCTACGCGGAACTGCCTTCGAGGTCGGCCCGCTCGCGGATGATGTCCCGGAGCTCGTCGGCCGCCTCGATGTTCTCCATCTCGGACTCCTCGACGATGGCGGTGCCCTCGACGGACGTTCTGGTCGCGCGCTCGACGACGTACACCGACCGCGTCCGCGTGACCCTGCCGACCGAGGACATGATCCGGGCGCGCTTTTCGGCGGTCTTGGTGAGTTCGGAGTGGCCGGTCAGCATCTCCTCCTCGCGGCGCTCGTTCTCGCTGACGGTCTTGAACGGCGCCCGGTCCGTGGGGTGGACGTCGAAGCCGACCCGGGTGAGGACGGCGACGATGGGCTCGTCCTCGGGGTCGACCTCGGGGTCTTCGGGCGTCTCCTCGTCCTCGCGGACCTCCTCGGCGCCCTCGAGGACCTCGACGGGCGAGGTGAGCGGTTTGTCGAACAGCTCCTGGAGCTGGCTGGCCACCTCGACGGAGGCGTCCATGCCGTCCTCGTACTTCGACACCGTTCGCCTGGAGACGCCGAGTTCGTTGGCGAGACGGCCCAGCGACCAGTCGCGGTCCTCGCGGGCGTCCGCGAGGACCTCGCTGTCGATGTTGACGTAGAGACCGCCGGGTGCCGCGTAGATGAGCGGCGGGACCTCCTCAACGAACAGATCCATGGCGGAGTCCGGCGAGAGCACCGGGACGCCGTGGCGGAAGTAGGTGACGCCCGGTTTGAGCTCCTCGTCCCGAGTGCGGAGTCCGATGACCATCGGGGTGGCGCCCAGATACGTTCCCAGCCGGCGCATCTCGGCGCCGGTGTGGCCGTCGAAGGCGTCGATGTTGCCGAGGATCTTCACGAGGAGGACTTCCTCCCCGCGGCGGGCTGCGACGTCGAAGCTCTTGGGCCGGATGGCACAGCGTTCGCTCACCACGAAGCCCGCGTCCTCCAACATCGCGGTGACGTTGCCGACCAGTGCCGACCGTGACATGGTGAGAGGTAAGTAGGTCTTCGCATATATGCGTTTTGCCCCCGTAGAATCCGCCTGCGCCCCGTTTTTTCACGCCGACCGATAGATTGATATAGAATTTTCCGGTCGAAACCCGTTTGCCCGCCCTCGCGCTACGGGCTCGTGTGACCGTCATCGGCCTCGACGACACGGATTCCCGCGAGCGCGGGATGTGTACGACCTACGTCGCCGCCACGCTGGCCGAGCGGATCGAGGGCGTCGGCGGGAGCGTCGACCGGCGCGTCCTCGTACGGCTCAACCCCGGCGTCGAGCACAAGACCCGCGGCAACGCCGCGCTCGCCGTCCACACCGATCTCGACCCTGACAGCGCGCTCGAACTCGCCCGCGAGCACCTCGACCTGGCCGAGACGGCGGACCCGCGGACCAACCCCGGCGTCGTCGTCGCGCCCGGCGACCCCGCGGCCGTGCCCGAGTCGGTCGCCGCGTTCGCCCGCGCGGCAGTGCGGGACTACCACGACATCGACGACGCCGTGGCGCTGGCCGAGCGGGCGGGCTACGAGACGGCCCACGCCGGCGACGGCCGCGGCCGCATCGGCGCGCTCGCCGCCGTTGGGTCGTGGCGCGCGTTCGACGGCTGGACGTACGAGTGCATCTCCTACCGCGAACGGGACCGCTGGGGCGGCGACCGCGACGTGGACCGGGAATCGGTGTTCGCCGCCGCCGAGCGGGCGTACCCCGACGCCTGGGACACCGTCGACCGCGGCGAGGGCTATCCCGTCTGCGTTCCCCGTACCCCCTGCCCGATCCTCCACGGGATCCGGGGCGACGACCCCGAGACGGTCCGCGGGGTCGCCGACCGCATCGGCGGCGAACCGGTCGCGAGTCGGGCGCTGTTCGTCACCAACCAGGGGACCGACGCCCACTTGCGGTCGGTCGCGGGGTTCGCGGACGCCGTCGACGGACGGGCCTACCGCGTGGACGGCGTGGTCGCGGCGGCGCCCGAGACGCGCGAGGGCGGCCACGTGTTCGCCGCCGTGCGGAGCGACGACGGCGCCACCGCCGAGGTCGCGGCCTTCGAGCCGACCAAGCGGTTCCGCGACCGGGTGCGGGCGCTGCGGCCCGGCGACCGACTGACTGTCTGCGGCGAGGTGTCCGACGGGACGCTGAAACTGGAGAAGTTTGCGGTCCGCGAGCTGGTGACCACCGAGCCCGCGACCCCCGACTGTCCCGACTGTGGCCGGTCGATGGAGTCGGCGGGGGCCGGGCAGGGGTATCGGTGTCGCGACTGCGCGACGAGCGCCGACGGGAAGGTCGCGGTGCCCCTCGATCGCGACCTCGAATCGGGGTGGTACGAGGTGCCGCCCTGCGCCCGCCGGCACGTCTCCAAACCGCTCGTCCGCGGCGGGTTCGACGCCCCCGTCCACCCCGAGCGGTAGGGCGCCCTCAGAGCATCGACTTCAGCGATCGCGTCGTCACACCGCACCGGTCCCGGTAGTCGCACGGCGAGCACTTCTCGCCGTTGGCGGTTCGTGACGGCGGGCCGTCGATGGCGTCGGCGGTGCGGACGGCCGAGCGGTAGGTCGCCGTCCGGCGCGTCGTGAGCGGCACCTCGCGGACGACGCCGTAGGCGGGGTACTCCGCGAACGCCGTCTCGACGGTCGTCTCGCGCTCCCAGGCCAGCGCCTTCGCGGCGGCGACCAGCCGGACGGTCTGTGGTTCCCAGACCCCCCGCTCGGGCGGTTCGCCGGCGAACACCAGCGACGGCCGCGGCGGGCCCGACAGCACCTTGTGGGCGACCCCGCGACACTCCCGCCCCGTCAGCAGCACCTCGCGGTCGGCGGGGTCGACCAGGTCGTCCCAGGCGTCGAGGGTCGCGCGCAGGCGACCGAGCCGCGAGCGGTACTGGGTGGGCGTGACCTCGATCGGCGCGGCCTGGATCTCGGGGTCCAACTCCAACAGCTCGGGGTATCGAAAGGCCAGGTCGCGGCGGTCGTGGACCTCCTGTGGGAGGTCCTCGTCGGCCGTCGGGTCGCGGTGGCGGTAGTAGAGCTTCCGCGGGCAGTACGCCGCCGTCGCCACGTCGCGGAACGTGTGCATACCCGGCGGTGGTCGCGCTCTGGGTCATAAACCCTCGGCGCCGGACACTCGATGTGCTGTGTTACCGATCAGACGATCGGCCGGTACCGGGTAGGCTCTCGGCCCTGGAGGGCCTGCTCGTGATAGACTGTGCCATCGAACGCCACGCCAGGACGGCGGGCGATTCAGCAGTGGCCGGTATCGTTCTCGCGAACGATCCGCACCGCACCCGTTCCGTGGTCGACCTCGAACTCGTTGATCGAGCAGTTGCCCTGTGACTGATCCGCGATCGTTTCGACGATATCGAGGTCTTTCAGGTGGCCGAGAAGCAGGCGAACGGGGCCACCGTGGGTCACGATGAGGACGGTCTCCCGCGATTCGCACTCGGCCACTGTCGCCGCCCACCGCTCGATGACGCGTTCGCGCACGTCCACGAGGCTTTCACCGCTCTCCGGTCGTCTGTGAGCCGCTTCCGGGCCACTCTTTAGAAGGTCGTACTCGGGGAAGCGCTCGGAGAGCTCCTCGACCGATACGCCCTGGTGGACGCCGACGTCACGTTCGCGCCACGCCGAGTCGAACGTGACGGGGGCGTCGAGGTGGTCACGCAGGATTGCTACCGTCTCCTCCGTCCGAGACAAGTCAGACGACAGCACACGGTCGATATCGTATCTCTCTGCGAGTGTTGCGCCGAGTCGGTCGGCCTGCTCTCGACCGCGGTCGGTGAGCGGGGCGGGCGCCCAGCCCTGCGCTCGCTGCTCTCGGTTCCATGCGGTCTCACCGTGCCGAACTGCAACGATAGTTGTCATCCCTGTCGCCGGACTGAACGACGATACGGGGGGCCTAATTTGTTTCTCGGTGCTCCCGAGTTGCACCGGGGATCGGTTCCCAGCGCCAGTCGTCGAACGCCCACGCGAACCCGGGGGTGTCGAGAGGCGAGCGCGAGTGGCAACCCGATCCCGAAAAGCGGCAGGCCGCTACTCAAAAGGACACGTCGGTCTCGATGTCCTCGGCGGCTTCGTCGAGGCCGTCCTCGGTCACGCTCTCGGTGAGCGACCTCGAGATGGCGTCGTCGGTGAGTATCTCGTCGAACTCGGTCTGGTAGCGGTGGTTCGCGGCCCGGGCGGCGTCCTGGGCGTCGACGACGCGGCGGTAGTGGGCCAGCGTCGACTCGTCGACGCCGAACTCGGCAGCCAGCGTCGCGTCGTCGGCGTCGCGGCGGCGGCGCAGCTCGCAGATGTCGAACGGCGCCGCGGTGTCGTCCCCCCGGAACAGGTGCAGATCCATGCGTGCGCGGAACACTTCGTCGGGCGAAGCGCCGAGGTCGTCGGCGATCGCCTCGTCGGACCCGTCGTCGTAGAACGCGCGAACCAGCTCGACGTACGTCTCCGTCTCGAACGCCGAGTCGAAGTCGTAGCGGTCGGCGAGCGCCTCGATTACCCCCCCCAGGCGCTCGCGGATGGTCGCCTCGTCGGGCTGGTCCGCGATGGAGCCCCGCGGCTCCTCCTGGGCCTCCGTGACCGTCTCCTCGTCGGAAACGTCCATGAAGATGTCCCGCAGTTCCTCGGTCTTTTCGTCCATCTCCTGACCCCGAATCGGGGGCCGCACACCTAAATAATTGTTGACACCTGTGGCCGTTGGGTCCGGTTCCCGCCGACCGGGTGGTATCGGCGGCCGGCGAAACCGCCGAACGGGACAACGGTCGTAAACCGAAATCGTGTGGGATCGTGACAAACGTTAAGGGCGCGTCCCACCGCGTTCTAGTATGCTCTTGCTCCAGGCCGACGCGCCGACCCGCCCGACGTTCTGGGGGATCGGGCCGGTCGGGAAGGCGGCGTTCTACTACCTGGCCGCCGTCGCGATCGCCGTCTTCCTGCTCGGGTCGTACCGCCGGGTCGCCCGCTACGCGGAGGGTCGCGAGGACCCCCTGAATCGGCTCGACGACCTCCCCCAGCGGGTCGTCGACGCCGCCGGCACCATCCTCTCGAACCGCACCCTCCGCGACGGCGACCTCGTCGCCGGCGTCGCCCACGCGTTCGTCCTCTGGGGATTCCTCACGCTCCTCATCGCGACCACCATCCTCGGTGTCGACATGGACGTCTACGGTCCGCTCACCGGCGACTCCTTTTTCGTCGGTGACTTCTATCTCTCCTACTCCTTCGTCGTCGACGCGATGGGCCTCCTCTTTGTCGTCGGCCTCGGCGTCTTCCTCTATCGCCGCTACGCCGCCCGCGACGGCCGGCTGTGGGGCCGCCACACCTCCGCCGAGGACGATCTGTTCGTCTGGGCCCTGTTCCTGCTCGGCGTCGGCGGCTACCTCACCGAGGGGGTCCGCATCCTCGGCCAGAACTTCCCCGACTTCGAGACGGTGAGTTTCGTCGGCTGGGCGGTCGCCGTCGCCCTCGACGGCGCGGGTGTGACCCCTTCCGCGGCCGAGGCCGCCTACCCGTTGGTCTGGTGGAGCCACTCGATACTCGCGCTCGCGTTCGTCGCCGCGCTCCCGCTCGGAAAGCCGTTTCACATGCTCTCCTCGGCCGCCAACGTCGTCGCCCGCGACGAGGACGCCGGCCGACGGCTCCCAGGCGTCCCCGCCGACCTTGAGGCGACCAACGCCGAGTCCATCGACGATTTCACCTGGAAGGAACTGCTCGACCAGGACGCCTGCACCAAGTGCGGCCGCTGTTCGTCCGCCTGCCCCGCCAAGGCCGCCGGCCGTCCGCTCGACCCCCGGGACGTAATCTTGGATCTCAAGAACTACCGCGAGGCCCGCGACGCCGGCGGCGAGGCGGTCGACATCGTCGCCGACGGAGGTACCTCCGTCATCGACGCCGCGACCATGGAGTCCTGTATGTCCTGTATGGCCTGCATGGACGCCTGTCCCGTCGAGATCGAACACCTCGATTCGTTCACCCGGATGAACCGCCAGCTCGTCGACCAGGGGGATCTGGACCGCAACGTCCAGGACGCCTTCCAGAACGTGATGCAGCAGGGCAACACCTTCGGCGAGTCACAGCGGACCCGCGCCGAGTGGGCCGACGACCTCGACGCCGAGCCGACGGACGCCCGCGAGGAGTCCGTCGAGTACCTCTGGTACGTCGGCGACTACCCGAGCTTCGACGACCGCAACAAACGAGTGGCTCGCTCGCTCGCCCGCGTCTTCGAGCGGGCGGACGTGGACTACGGCATCTGCTACGACGACGAGGTGTACGACGGCAACGACGTGCGCCGCGTCGGCGAGGAGTTCCTCTTCGTCGAACAGGCCGCGACCATGGTGAACGCCTTCGAGGACTGCGAGTTCGAGCGGATCGTCTGCACCGACCCCCACGCGTTCAACACCTTCGAAAACGAGTACCCCGAGGTCGACTTCGAGGCGTTCGCCGACGACCCGGTGATCGAGGTGCCCGAGGAGAACTGGGACGGCGCGCCGGTCTTCCACTGGACCCAAGTCGTCGAGGACCTGGTCGAGGAGGGCCGACTCGGCCTGCGCGGCGACGAACTCGACTACACGGTGACCTACCACGACCCCTGTCACCTCGGCCGGTACAACGGCGAGTACGAGGCGCCGCGGGACCTGATCGAGGCGACCGGCTGCGAGCTGGCGGAGATGCCGCGCAACCGCAGCGACTCGTTTTGCTGTGGCGGCGGCGGCGGCGGGCTCTGGATGGAGTTCGACGAGGAGCCCAAACCAAGCGAGGAACGGCTGCGCGAGGCCGTCGAGGACACCGCCGTCGGCCCCGCCGTCGAGAAGTTCGTCGTCGCCTGTCCGATGTGTACGACGATGTTCGAGGACGGCCGCAAGACCGGCGGGTTCGAGAACGACATCGAGGTCGTCGACGTGGCCGAGCTGCTGATCGAAGCGATCGAAGTCCGGGAGAGCGGCGGTGCGGCCGTCACCGGTGGAGACGAAGCGGGCCCGGCGGAGTCACCGGCGGACGACTGACCGCGCGAGACCCGACAGCGTTTACCCGCTCTACTCCCTGAACACGCCCATGGATGTCGCGCTCGTCACCGTCGGGGACGAACTGCTCGCAGGGGACACCGAGAACACGAACGCGACGTGGCTGGCCCGCCAGCTCACCGAACGCGGTGCGACCGTCGCGCGGATGCTCACCATCCCCGACGACCGGGAACTGATCGCCCGCCGGGTCGGCGACTTCGCCGACTCGTTCGACGCCGTGATCGTCACCGGCGGCCTCGGCGACACGCCCGACGACGTGACCGTCGAGGCCGTCGCCGACGCCTTCGAGCGCGACCTCGAAATCCAGCCGGACGTGCGCGACCGGATCGCCGAGAAAGCGAGACGGTTCCGCGAGGCGGACCCCGAGTACTACGAGACGCACGACTTCGACCTCGATCTGGACGAGACGGCGGCGCTGCCCGAGGGCGCTCGCCCGCTCCAGACGGCCGAGAGCTTCAACCCCGGCTGCGTCGTCGAGAACGTCTACGTCTTCCCGGGGTTCCCCGAAGAGCTACGGGTGATGTTCGACTCCGTGGCCGAGGAGTTCGGGGGCGACGCCGTCTCCGCGTCGGTCGAGACCGCGACGCCCGAGGGGGCGCTGAAGGACGTGCTCGACGGCGCGCGCGAGCGGTTCGACGTGGCCGTCGGCAGCTACCCCGCCCGGCGCGGGAAACCGGGACGGGTGAAGGTCACCGGCACCGACCCCGCGACCGTCGAGCGGGCCGTCGAGTGGGTCGACGAACGGGTCGCCGACACCGAAGACGGAGCGTGACCGTCCGATGGACGCGCCTCAGCGGCCGTCCCACTCGCTCTCGACGATACCGTACAGATCGGCGTCGACGTACTCCCCGTCGACGTAGAAGTCCTCCCGGCGACACCCCTCGCGCTCGAAGCCCACCGTCTCCAGAACTGCCCGCGAACCGTCGTTGAACGCCAGCACGCGGGCGTTCACCTTGTGGAGGCGGCGCTCGGTGAAACAGTAATCGACGACCAGTTCGGCCGCGGCGGTGGCGTAGCCGTTGCCCTGGTGGGCCGGTGCGATCCAGTAGCCGAGTTCGACGCTCCCCCGGCCTTCGTAGAGGTCGAACAGGAACACCTCGCCGACTCGCCGGACGCTCCCGGAGTCGTCGCCGGCCGCGTCGTCGGCGCAGACCAGAAACGTCTCGGCCTCGTCGTCGTCGGCTATGTCTTCGATCCGGTCGGCCACGTCGTCGGCGGTGGCCGGCGCGCCGCCGCCGAACCCGGGTCGAACCTCGGGGTGGTTGGCGTGACGGCCGAAGAAGTCGTGATCCGACTGCTCGACGGGACGGAGCGTGACCTCGCCGTTGCGGAGGAAGACGGGACCTGGCATACGCGGCGAGTCGGTCGGGGCCCGCGAAAGCGTTGCGGTGGTGTGAGACCGGCTCGCGCGGCGGTCGCTCAGAAGAAGTTCAGCAGGCCGAGTTCGACGGCGAAATGCCAGAACAGGGCGAGCCAGGTCTCGAAGACGACCGTCCCGGCCGCCGAGAGAGCGGCGAACTCGCGCACGTCCATCTCGGCGACGCCGGCGGGGACCGTCAGCATCCCGCGGGTGAAGATGAGGGCGTTGCTGGCGAGGACCGCCCACTTCCCCCAGCGGTCGAACCAGCGGTCGAAGCGGTCGAGTTTCGACGCTTCGATCCGGAACCAGGGCTTCTGGAGCAGCCACTCGCGGCCGCCCCGCTTGGCGAGCAGGAACAGACAGACCTGCCCGAGCGTCGCACCGGCGGTCGCGATGACGAAGATGAGCGTGATCGTCGGCCACTGGTACCCCGAGGGGTCGGTCGCGAGGAACTCGATAGCGCCGGGGACCAGCGCCTCGCTGGGGGCGAAGTACAGTAACATCGCGCCCTCGAGGACGAAGATCGGGAGCAGGGCCGGGAGGCCGTAGGTATCGATGATCCGCTGGGCGAACTGCTCGTCCCCGAAGACGAACAGCAGCGCGCCCGCGACCGCCAGCAGGAAGAAGACGCCGGCGACGACGATCAACCCGTAGTCCTCGGCGAACCCGCGCAGCCGGGCCCGACGGGCCGAGTCCAGTGATGCCATTCACCCGAACGGTGGGAGTGTGGCCGGCAAATGTCTTCCGCTCGGTCCCGGACCCCCGACGGCTCGCCGTCGGGACCCGCGGCGACCGAGGGCGCACAGTTCACAGCGAGCGCGCGCGCCGACCCACTGCGAGCGAACGCCAGGCTGGACCCGGAGTTCGAATATCGGACGGTATATCCTCGAAAAGTCGACGAACATCCCGGTCGACGGAGCTGCTAGGAGATTTTCTTCCCATTTGACCACTTCGGCGAGGCGGTCGGACCGAGCGGCCCGTGCGGGCGACGACACGGCGGTACTCTTCGTCGGAAGGTGTCGAACGGTTGTTCGTCGCCGATGGAGTTCGCCGCGGCGACGACTGTATCGAGAAGTTCGGGACTGAGACGGATACGTGTCCGCACACTGTCACCGTGACGACGACGGCGTTCGACGGCAAGAGCCGCCCGAGTCCCGTCGACGGCCCATCGACTTTCCCCGGTCACGCCGGCCCCGAGGACCGCGACCCCCGATTTAACAAATGGATAGTTATTGAGCCAGTTCCGAATCGTTTGTTCGAATCGGTGGAACGGATCGCGACCGCTCGAGCGCGCCGGCCCGGTCGAGACGAGCCGCGGTGGCGCGCGGACGTGCGCCCTGGTGCGGGTGAAGGGTCTGGGCGGCTCTCGGCGCCGATTCGCCGCCACACCGCTGTGGAAACTGCCGGCCGAACACCTGGTCGGACCCGTTCGGCTGACGGGAACGGAACGCGGGTCGGACGGGTCGTTCGGCCGAGGCTAGATATCTGACGAGAGGACCGTTTGAGGCTGTTTTCGGCCGTGCTGTGGTGAGCGAAACGGGTTGAGAACAGAACGTTTTTAAAATACGAGGAGGACCTTGATACAGTATGCCCGAGGACCTGAACTGGGCCATCGGCGGTGAAGCCGGTGACGGGATCGCCTCTACCGGGAAGATCTTCGCTCAGGCACTTTCGCGTGCCGGCCGTCACGTCTTCACCTCGAAGGACTTCGCGTCACGGATCCGGGGCGGGTACACCGCCTACAAGATCCGGACGTCCGTCGACCGCGTCGAGAGCGTCGTCGACAGGCTCGACATCCTGATCGCGCTCACCGAGCGCACTATCGACGAGAACATGGACGAACTGCACGAGGGGAGCGTCATCATCTACGACGGCGAGCGCTCCACGATGGAGGACGTGGAGGTGCCCGACGGGATGGTCGGCCTGTCGGTCCCGCTCCAGCGGCTCGCCGAGGACGCCGGCGGCGCCATCATGGCGAACGTCGTCGCCCTGGGTGCGGCCTGCGAGGTGGCGAAGTTCCCCATCGAGAACCTCGACGAGTCCCTGGAGAAGCGCTTCAGTGACAAGGGTGAAGCCATCGTCGAGAACAACAAGGAGGCCGCCCGCCTGGGCCAGCAGCACGTCCAGGAGGAGTACGACCACGACTTCGACTACGACATCGAGACCACCGACAACGACTACGTGCTGCTCAACGGCGACGAGGCCATCGGCATGGGCGCCATCGCCGCCGGCTGTCGCTTCTACTCGGGCTACCCCATCACCCCGGCGACGGACGTGATGGAGTACCTGACCGGCCGCATCGAGCAGTACGGCGGCAAGGTCGTCCAGGCCGAGGACGAGCTCTCCGCGATCAACATGGCGTTGGGCGCGGCCCGCGCCGGCGCACGGGCGATGACGGCCACCTCAGGGCCGGGCATCGACCTGATGACGGAGACGTTCGGCCTCGTCGCGACCACCGAGACCCCGCTCGTCATCTGCGACGTGATGCGCTCGGGCCCCTCGACCGGGATGCCGACCAAGCAGGAGCAGGGCGACCTCAACATGACGCTGTACGGCGGCCACGGCGAGATCCCGCGGTTCGTCGTCGCGCCCACCTCGGTCTCGGAGTGCTTCTGGAAGACCGTCGAGGCGTTCAACTACGCCGAGAAGTACCAGACGCCCGTCTACCTCGTCTCCGACCTGGCGCTCGCCGTCACCGAGCAGACGTTCCCGCCGGAGGCGTTCGACATGGACGAGGTCGAGATCGACCGCGGCAAGGTCGTCGACGAGACGGAGGTCGACGGCTGGCTCGACGAGCGCGACCGCTTCCAGCCCCACTTCCCCACCGCCGACGGCATCAGTCCCCGCACGTTCCCGGGCACGACCGACGGCGCCCACATGACCACTGGCCTCGAACACGACGAGCTCGGCCGCCGGACCGAGGAGGAGGAGGTCCGCATCGAGCAGGTCGACAAGCGCCAGCGCAAGGTCGACACCGCCAGGGAAGAGGAGGACTGGGACTACCGCGAGTTCGGCGACAGCGAGGCCGACACGCTCGTCGTCTCCTGGGGCTCCAACGAGGGCGCGATGCGCGAGGCCCTCGGGCTCCTCGAGGAGCGCGGCCACGACGTGCGCTTCATCTCGGTCCCCTACATCTTCCCGCGGCCGGACCTCAGCGAGGAGATTGAGGCCGCAGAGGACGTTATCGTCGTCGAGTGTAACGCCACCGGCCAGTTCGCAGACGTCATCGAGCACGACGTCCTCCAGCGCGTCCAGCGGGTCAACAAGTACAACGGCGTCCGCTTCAAAGCGGACGAACTGGCGACCGACATCGAGAACACGCTGACTGGCGCCGACGCCAGCACAACGGAGGTGGAGGCAGAATGAGCTCCGACGTTCGATTCACAGACTTCAAATCCGACAAGCAACCGACCTGGTGTCCCGGCTGCGGCGACTTCGGGACGATGAACGGCATGATGAAAGCGCTCGCCGAGACGGGCAACGACCCCGACAACACGTTCGTGGTCGCGGGCATCGGGTGTTCGGGCAAGATCGGCACCTACATGCACAGCTACGCGCTCCACGGCGTCCACGGGCGCGCCCTGCCCGTCGGCATCGGCGTCAAGCTCGCCAACCCCGACCTCGAAGTGATGGTCGCGGGCGGCGACGGCGACGGCTACTCCATCGGTGCGGGCCACTTCGTCCACGCCGTCCGCCGCAACGTCGACATGTCCTACGTCGTCATGGACAACCGCATCTACGGCCTCACCAAGGGCCAGGCGTCGCCGACCAGCCGCCAGGACTTCGAGACGAGCACCACGCCCGAGGGCCCGCAGATGCCCCCGGTCAACCCGCTCGCGCTCGCGCTGGCCTCCGGCGCCACCTTCATCGCCCAGTCCTTTTCCTCGGACGCCCAGCGCCACGCCGAGATCATCCAGAAAGCCGTCGAGCACGACGGCTTCGGGTTCGTCAACACCTACTCGCCGTGCGTGACCTTCAACGACGTCGACACCTACGACTACTTCCGCGACTCCATCGTCGACCTCTCCGAGGAGGACCACGATCCCCACGACCGCGAGGCGGCCAAAGAGAAGATCCTCGAGGGCGACAAGGAGTACATGGGCGTCATCTACCAGGACGACGAGTCCGTCCCGTGGGAGAAACGCGAGGGCATCGACCAGGACATGTCCGACATCCCCGACGGCGCCCCCGAGGACGCGATGGACCTCGTTCGCGAGTTCTACTGAGCCCGCCGGTGGCGATTCGCCCGGAGTCGAACCCCGTTTTCGCCGACCCCGCCGACACCGGAGCCACGGCGTCGCTCCGGCGAGCGGACGGTCCGCTCGGCGTCACCCGCGACGACGCGGACCCGTTGGGGAGCAATGGCAGGGCTGATATTCGAGCGGCGACGACCGTGAGGCATGGATATGTCACGCCGACCCCGCCGCCTCCGCAGCGACGGCGTGCGGCCGCTGGTGCGGGAGACCGACCTCACGGCGTCGGACCTCATGGCGCCCGTGTTCGTCGACGCGACGACCGACGAGCGCGTGCCTATCGAGTCGATGCCCGGTCACGAGCGGGTGCCCGTCGAGGGAGCGGTCGAACGCGTCCGCGAAGTGCTGGAGACCGGCGTCGAGGCCGTCATCGTCTTCGGGATCCCCGAGTCGAAAGACAGCGAGGGGACCCAGGCCTGGGCCGAGGATGGCGTCGTCCAGCGCGCCGTCCGGGCGATCGCCGACGAGACGGACGCCTACGTGATCACCGACGTGTGTCTCTGCGAGTACACCGACCACGGCCACTGCGGGGCGATAGAGTCGGGGGCTCGCGCGGACCCGCACATGACCGTCGACAACGACCGCACGCTCGACCTGCTGGCGAAGACAGCAGTCTCTCACGCCCAGGCCGGCGCGGACATGGTCGCGCCCTCCAGCATGACCGACGGGATGGTCGGGGCCATCCGCGAGGCGCTGGACGGGGCGGGCTTCGAGTCGCTGCCGATCATGAGCTACGCCGCGAAGTACGAATCCGCGTTTTATGGTCCGTTCCGCGACGCCGCCGACGGCGCGCCCGCGTTCGGCGACCGGCGCCACTACCAGATGGACCCCGCCAACGGCCGCGAAGCGATGCGCGAGGTCGCTCTCGACGCCGAAGAGGGCGCCGACGTGCTGATGATCAAGCCGGCGCTGCCGTATCTGGACGTGGTGGCGGACGTGCGCGAACAGTTCGACCACCCGGTCGCCGCCTACAACGTCTCCGGTGAGTACGCGATGCTCCACGCCGCCGCCGAGAAGGGGTGGCTCGACCTGGAAGCGGTCGCCTACGAGTCGCTGTTGTCGATCAAGCGCGCGGGCGCGGACCTGATTCTCACGTACTTCGCCGAGGACGTCGCCGAGCGGCTGTGACCGGGACGCGACCCGCGCCCGGCCGCGCCGACGCCCGTCTCACTCCCCGTCGGCCGCCGGGAGCGCCACGCTGACGACGGTCTCGCCGTCGGTCCGCGCGTAGTCGAGGTCGCCACGGCAGGCATCGACGACCCACTTCACCAGCCAGAGCCCGAGGCCGGTGCCGTGGGAGAGCTGCGAGAGCGGTCGCTCGTCGAAGACGGCCGCCCGCTCCTGGGCCGGGATCCCGGGGCCGTCGTCAACGACTTTGACAATCGCCCGGTCGCCCTCCCGTCGAGCGACGAGCCGGACCGTCGGCGCGTCGCCGCCGTGGACGACGGCGTTGGACACGAGGTTCGACAGCGCCGCCTCCAGCGAGCCGCTGGCGAGGACCGGCAGCCGCTCTGGGAAGTCCGTGACGATCGTCGCCGCCTCGGCGGTCGTCCGCCACGTGGTCACCAGCGAACGCAGGATCGAAACCACGTCGACCGGCCGCTGTTCGACCTCCTCGTCGAAGGCGCGCTCGACGAGACGGGCGCGCTCGCTCAGCGTCTCTAGGTCCCTGGCCGCCGAGAGGATGAGCTGGCCCTGGTCGGCGATCTTCCCCTCGGCGCGGCGCTCGACCTCGGTCGCGCTGCCGAGGATGACCGTCAGGGCGTTGCGGAGGTTGTGTCTGAGCACGCGGTGGAGCACGGCGTGGTGTCGCTTGCGGCGGTTCTGATCGGTGATGTCCGTGTAGATAGCGAGGCCGTACTGGCCGTCGGGACGGTCGTAGGGGATCCCCCGATAGATGAACTCGCGGGGCCCTTCGCTGGTCTCGCGGGTCACGACCTCGCTGTTGACCTTGCCAGCCGCGGTGCGCTGGTCGAACTCGACGGCCTCGTCGGTGTGTCCGTCCGGAACGACGTACTCGTTGAGCGACGCTCCGACGACCTCCGCGGCGCCGTAGCCGAACGCCGCCTCGAACCCCGGATTGACCGCGCGGACGACGGGCTCCATCCCGACCACCTCGAACTCGACGACCGCGTCGTCGATGAGCTCGAACAGCGCTGCGAACCGGTCGGTCGCCGTCGGGCCCGACCCGTCGACGCCTGCGCTCGGCGAGGCCGCGACGGCGACCGGCAGCGACCGACCGGCGCCGTCTCCCCGGGCGGGCGTCGCTCCCTCGGCGGGGTCGACTGTCGCGAGCGAGCCGACGACGCGCTCGTCCGCCCGGTCCGGATCCGAGACGAACTCGACGCTGGCCCGCCGGAACGTCCCCGACGCGGTCCGGATACGACCGGTCGCGGTCCGGGCGTCGAACCCGTCGGCGGCGCGGACCGCGCGAGCCACCGACGACAGGTCGCCCGAGCCGTAGAACAGCGCGTCGGCGGGTTCGCCCGCCAGCGCCGCGGCGTCGTAGCCGAACGGGTCGGCGAACCCCGCGGTCGCCCGCTCGAACCGACCGCCCGCGTCGAGGACGAACATCAGGTCCGACCTCCCGCCGTCAGGAAGGGAGGGGTCGACGACACCGTCAGGCGGCGGCTCTCCCCGCCGGCGCCGTCGACGGCGCTCGCGAGTTCCACCGTGGGTCGGTCGTCGCCGCTGACGGCCAGGACCTGGTCCGCTGCGCCGGCGTAGAAGGCGGCGAAGGAGTCGTCGACGGTGCTGTCGTCGACCACGTTGAGCACCGTGTCCGCCGAGTCGAGGACGCCGTCGTCGTTGTCGTAGCGGGCGGCCCGGGCGGCGCGCTCGCCGAGGACCTCGATCTCACCGGCGACGTTTCCGACGACGAGCAGCGGGCGGTCGCGGCGGTCGGCGGTGCGCTCGTTCACGTCGCTCAGCGACCGCTGGTCGAGGTCGAACACGTTGCGACCGCCGCCCCAGTCGTCGAACATGTCGAGGACGAACAGGCGGTCGGCCGCGAGCGCCTCGTCGACGCCAGTACTGACGGCCTCGAGCGCTGCCGCCAGCGTCGCTCGCTCGAACCCCGGCGGCGGCGACAGCGACACCGCCAGCCCGTCGTCGACCGCGGCCGCACACAGCTGAGCGACCAGCCGGTCGACCGCGCCCGAGTCGCCGTGGCGGACGACCGCGCGGCCACCGCGAGCGATCCCGCCGTCACAGAGCGCGTCGAGGCCGTCGACGCCCGTGGGGATCCGTGCCGCCGCCGCGAGGTCGCGCTCGCGCGAGCGCGCCGCGCCCTCCAGAGCGTCCTCGATCTCGGCGAGCATCTCGGTCTGCTCGCTGCGGGCTTCGCGGATCGTCTCGATGTCGCGTTCGACGTTCCCGGCGCTCTCGGCGACGCGCTCGACCGTCGCGGCGACCCGCTCGCTCGTGGCCGCCTGCTCGTCGGCCGCAGACGACACGGACCCGATGTCGGCGGCCGTCTCCTCGACCGCGTCGGTCACGTCGTCGAACGCCGCTTTCGTCTCTTCGGAGCGTGCGCTCGCCCGGTCGATCCGCTCGACCGCTCGTTCGAGCTGGGTGACGGTTTCGTCGGTAGCGGTGCGCACGTCTCCCAGTAGCGCGTCGATGTCGTCGGCCTGGGACTGGGACTCTCCCGCCAGGGACTTGATCTCCTCGGCGACGACGGCGAACCCGTCGCTGCCGTCTCCCGCCCGCGCGGCCTCGATACTCGCGTTCAGCGCGAGCATGTTCGTCTGGTCGGCGATGTCGTCGATCCCGGACAGCGCCTCGGCGATCCGGTCGATCTGGGTCGTGAGCGCGTCGATCCGTTCGAGCGCCGCCTGGCCGGCCTCGCGGGCCTCCCGTAGCGTCTCGGTGGCCTCGGCGGCCGCCTCGCGACCGTCGGCCGCCTCCGACGCGGCCCGCTCGGACTGCTCGCTGACCGCGGTCGCCGTCGCAGCGATCTCCTCGATCGTCGCCGACAGCGACGAGACGTCGTCGACCGCCGAGTCGGCCTCGTCGACCTGACTGCCCGCCTTCTCGGCGATCGCGTCGAGTTCCGTGTCGACGGTCGACGACGCCGTCCTGACCACGTCCAGCGCGCCGGCCGCGTTCGCGATCATCTGCTCGTCGCGGTCGGCGTCTTCGGCCCCCACCTGGAGCCGTTGCTCACCGACAGTCATCGTACCGACGCCACGATTCCATATCCAGTAGTGATAGCGCGATCGTACCCATTTACCAAGAGAGTTTTCGATGCATGGCCGTACATTCGTGGTTGTCTTTACGACTCAACTAATCATTCATAATACCAGGGATTGGCACAATTCACGCGCTCCGGCCAGGGAGACTCGCCGCGGCGCGGTTCGAGCGCGAGGAGGTGTCAGTCCGTAATACATTCGTCGGTGGGGGCCGACCGTCCGGGCGTGTGCACCGCCAGTGGGTCCTCGTGATCGCCGTTACCGCGGCCGCCCTCTTCTCGTTCGGTGTCGCGGCGGACGGACTCGGCACGGATCCTCCGCAAGTCGGACAGACGCCCGAACAGACCGGCGACGAGGAGTCGCTCCGGGACCTCCCAGAACGCTGGGAGGTCCCCACCTGTGACCCCTGTCGCGTCGAGACGCGGCCGGTGATCGCCAGCGCCGCCGACAGCCCGCCGCCGGTCGTGCTCGCCGGTCGCGTCGTCTCGCCGAAGCCGGCGCGGCCGCGCTGTTCGTCCAGTTGCTCGTCGCGACGGTCGCGGGACTCGGGCCGGTGACGGCGCTGGTCGCCGCCGTCGTCGCGTTCCTGACCTTCGGCGTCGATCTCGGCGACCTCCCCGCGACGGTGGCGCTGGCCGTCCTCGTCGGCGCCATCGGCCTGACCGCTGCGCTCCGACGTTGACCCCGATCCGACGCCCCCACAGCACCCGGCGCGCGCAAGCCGAACGGGCCGCATACGCCCCGGATCGCCCCGATCGCGGTCGACGAACGTCAAATTATTACTGCCGATCCGGCCAGCGATCTGGACGAACGATAGCCTTATATCCATAATATCATGGGTTACTTCTGACAGCCGTCTCATTATGCGGCATTAATTCCGATTTTTTCAAGCACACCCTTATGTAGTAGGATTCCATGAGGGTCAATCGAGATGTTCACCACGAACGTAGCCAGATCGGGTGGAAGAGTATACGATCATCAAGATAAATCGGCCCGGCCTGACGGGGCAGAGGTGACGCTCCCATGACGGCGGCGTTGCTGGCGCCGGCGGCCGACGCGCTGTTGCAGCTGGACCCCTCGGCGGTCGCCAACGGGGTGAACAACGTCTGGATCCTCGTCGTCTGTTTCCTGATCTTCTTCATGCAGCCCGGCTTCGCGCTGCTGGAGAGCGGACAGGTGCGGGCGAAAAACGTCGGGAACGTCCTGATGAAGAACATGACCGACTGGGTGCTCGGCGTGCTCGTGTTCTTCATCGTCGGCGCGGGCGTCAGCGCGCTGGTCGGGCAGCTGACCTCCGGGTCGGCGCTGGACATCGGTGCCGCCTTCAGCTACATCAACGACCCGACCGCGTACATCGGGTGGTTCTTCGGCGCGGTGTTCGCGATGACCGCGGCGACCATCGTCTCCGGCGCGGTCGCCGAGCGCATGAACTTCTCGGCGTACGTGTTCGTCGCCGCGGCAATGACCGCCGTCATCTACCCGGTCGTGACCGGGATGACGTGGGCCGGCGGCCTGCTGTCGGGCGGCGGGTTCCTCGGCGAGGCGATCGGCGTCGGCTACCTCGACTTCGCCGGCGCGACGGTCGTCCACATGGTCGGCGGCGTCGCCGGCCTCGTCGGCGCGAAGATGGTCGGCCCCCGCTCGGGTCGCTACGATTCGAGCGGGAACAGCCAGCCCATCCCCGGCCACTCGATGCTGCTGGCCGTGCTGGGCACGATGTTCCTCGCGTTCGGCTGGTACGGCTTCAACGTCGGCACGCAAGCGACCGTCCTCTCTGCCGGTGACGCCGGCGTCACCTTCATGGGCGGCGCTCTGGGCCAGGTCGTCATGAACACGACGCTCGGCATGGGCGCCGGCGGCGTCGCGGCCATGGTCGTCTCCTCGGTGTGGCAGGGCAAGCCCGACCCGCTCTGGGCGGCCAACGGCCTCCTGGCGGGGCTCGTCGCGGTCACCGGCGCGGTCCCCCACGTCACGTGGTGGGGCGGCGTCATCCTCGGCGGCCTCGCGGGCGCACTGGTTCTGCCGACCTACCGCTGGGTCGTCGACTCGCTGAAGATCGACGACGTCTGCGGCGTCTTCGCGGTCCACGGGAGCGCGGGCGCCATCGGGACCATCCTCATCCCGGTGCTCGGCGTGACGAGCTCGGGCGGCTACACGTTCCTCGGCGTCGACCAGCTCATCATGCAGGTCGCGGGCGTCCTGGTCATCGGCACGTGGACCGTGCTGGCGACCATCGTCGCGTTCAAGATCGCCGACGTGCTGTTCGGGCTCCGCGTCTCCGAGGAAGAAGAAGAGGCCGGCCTCGACGAGGCCGAACACGGCGTCTCGGTCTACCCCGAGTTCACCGCCGGCGGCAGCCGCGACAGCCCGGCCGTGAGCGCGGACGGTGGAACGGAGGTCCGCACGGATGGCGGGAGCCAGGGAGGTGTCTCCGATGAGTGACGACGATATCAAGATGGTCGTCGCCGTGGTCCGTCCGGACAAACTCGGAGACGTGAAGCAGGCACTGGCCGAGGCCGGTGCCCCCTCGCTGACCGTCACGAACGTCTCCGGTCGGGGCTCCCAGCCGGCCAAGACGGGCCAGTGGCGCGGCGAGGAGTACGTCGTCGACCTGCACCAGAAGGTCAAAATCGAGTGCGTCGTCTCCGAGATCCCCCCTGAAGACGTGGTCGACGCCATCGCCGACGCCGCCAGCACCGGCGAGCCCGGCGACGGCAAGATCTTCGTCCTCCCCGTCGAGGACGCGGTCCAGGTCCGAACGGGGGAGTCCGGTCCAGAGGCCGTCTGAGATTCGATGTCGGCGGACATCGACGACACCGACCGGCGGATCATCGACGCCCTGCTCGACAACGGGCGAGCCAGCGCCAGCGAGCTCGCCGAGCAGGCGGAGATCGCCACCGCGACCGCCACCAAACGACTCCAGCGCCTCGAGGAGGACGGCGTCATCGACGGCTACCAGCCCGAGATCGATTACGACGCCTTCGGCTACGAGGTCACGGCGGTCTTCCGGCTGGACGTCGACGGCGCCGGCCTCGAAGCGGTCGTCGACGACCTCCGCGACGCCGGCACCATGGTCGGCGTCTACGAGGTCACCGGGAGCGACGACGTGGTCGCCGTCGGGAAGTTCGAGAACACACGGGCTCTGAACGCCCAGATCAAGTCGGTGCTCACCCATCCCGAAGTGCGGTCCGCCCGGACGAGTATCGTCCTCGACACCGTCTGCGAGTACGACCGGCTCCCCGTCGACACCGGCCAGTAGCGACCGACGACTGGGGCCGGCACACTCGATCACTTTCTCTCGCTCCGCGTAGCCGATCGTCACGTCGAGCGCGCGAGAGCGTCTACCCCCCGGACCGGCCGTTTTTGCCGGTGTCTCCGGTTTACGAGCGTCCAAATTAGACGCGTGTCAACCGTCCGTTTCTGGACGGAATACAACCTTAAAGGGATAATATTCTACCATAATTTTGACGAGCGTCTACGGAATCCCTGAAAGTTGCGGCATTGTAAAGCCAACCCTTATACAGTGTGATTCCGCACAGTTCTCCCGTACTCTCCGAAACGTTCGGAGGGCAAAACAGCGCTCGGCTGAACGATTCGAAACCGGTCGGCGTCACAACCACACGACACATGCTCGAACTCACCGCGCTACAGACGGAGACCCAGACGCTGCTCGACGCGATCAACTACACCTGGATACTGGTCGTGACCTTCCTCATCTTCTTCATGCACGCCGGCTTCGCCATGCTGGAGGCGGGGCAGGTCCGCTCGAAGAACGTCTCGAACCAGTTGACGAAGAACCTGCTCACCTGGTCGATCGGGGTATCGGTGTTCTTCCTGATAGGCGCCGGGGTCGATAGCCTCGTCGGCGGGGGGAGCTTCGCGCCGGCGTACGGTTCCAGCGGTACGGGCTGGATCTCCTGGCTCTACGGCGCCGTCTTCGCGATGACCGCGGCGACCATCGTCTCGGGCGCGGTCGCCGGTCGCGCGAAACTGCGGGCCTACGTGACCTACACGTTCCTGCTGGCGGCGGTCATCTACCCCGTCGTCTCCGGGATGGCCTGGTACGACGCCGGGCTGCTCGGCATCGACGGCTTCGTCGGGTCGACGTTCGGCGTCGCCTTCGACGACTTCGCGGGCGGGACGGTCGTCCACGCGATGGGCGGTATCGCCGGCCTCACCGCCGCGTGGGTGCTCGGCCCGCGCATCGGTCGGTTCAACGACGACGGCTCGGCCAACGTCATCCCCGGCCACTCGATGACTTTCGCCGTCCTGGGCACGCTGATGCTCGCGTTCGGCTGGTACGGCTTCAACGTCGGCACCTCGGCGATCTTCAACGGCGAGGGCGCCTTCCTCGGCGAGCAGCTCGGTCGCGTCGCGATGACCACCACGCTCGCGATGGCCGCCGGCGCGATGGCCGCGGGCGGCGTCGCGTGGGCCAAGACGGGCAAGGTCGACACGCTGTACGTCGCTAACGGCCTGCTGGCCGGCCTCGTCGGCATCACCGCGATCCCCCACGCCGCGACGTGGTGGGGCGCGTTCCTCGTCGGCAGCGTCGCCGGCGCGCAGCTGCCCATCGTCTTCAGCATCGTCGAGAAGCGCCTGAACATCGACGACGTCTGCGCCGTCTTCCCGGTCCACGGGAGCGCGGGCGTCATCGGGACGCTCATGCTGCCCGTGGTCGTCGCGCCGAGCTACCTCGGGGCCACGAGCCGCGTCGACATGTTCCTCGCGCAGCTGACCGGCGTCGTCGTCATCGTCGCCTGGACGGTCCTGACGACCGGCCTCATCTGGGGCGTGCTCCGGGCGCTTGGCCAGGCGCGCGTCAGCCGCGAACACGAGCAGGAAGGCCTCGACGTGAGCGAACACGGCGTCGAGACTTACCCCGAGTTCGGCGACGAAGGTGCGGCGGTCGCCGACGGTGGGACGGTGCGGACCGACGGCGGTGTCGCGAGCACCGAGAGCGACACCTCGTCAGAGCTTCGCTCTGACGGAGGTCTGGCGAGCGGAGAGAACCACGTCCCCGCCGAGCGCACCGCGGACGAACGGAGTGACTGACCGATGACCGACGACACGCGGACCGACGGTATCGACGCGGACGACGACGCGAACGCGGACCAGACGACTATGACCGACAACGAAATTCGCACGGACGGCGGTATGGAGAGCAAAGAGAACCAGACCTCGTCAGAGCTTCGCTCTGACGGCGGCACGGAGGAATCGAACGACGGCGAGATCAAGATGGTGGTCGCAGTCGTGCGGCCGGACAAGCTGGGCGACGTGAAACAGGCGCTGGCGGAGATCGGCGCGCCGTCGCTGACGGTGACGAACGTCTCCGGCCGGGGCTCCCAGCCGGCCAAGAAGGGCCAGTGGCGCGGCGAGGAGTACGTCGTCGACCTGCACCAGAAAGTGAAGGTCGAGTGCGTCGTCGCGGACATCCCCGCTCAGGACGTGGTCGACGCCATCGCCGAGGGCGGTAACACGGGCGAGAAGGGCGACGGCAAGGTGTTCGTCCTCCCGGTCGAGAGCGCGACGCAGATCCGGACGGGCAAGACCGGCCGGGACGCGGTCTGAGCGCTTTGGGGGCCGAAATCGCAATGGTCGACATCGACGAGACGGACAGGCGGCTGGTCGACGCGCTGCTGGCCGACGGCCGCGCCAGCGCGAACGAACTCGCCGCGGAGATCGGGGTCGCGACCGCGACCGCGACCAAGCGCGTGCAGACGCTGGAAGAGGAGGGCGTCATCGACGGCTACCAGCCCGAGATCGACTACGGCGCGCTCGGGTTCGCGGTGACCGCGGTGTTCAACCTCGACGTGACCGGCAGCGGGATCGAGGCCGTCGTGGCCGAGTTGGCCGAGTCGGGGAACATGGTCGGCGTCTACGAGGTCACCGGGAATCACGACGTGGTGGCGATCGGGAAGTTCACCGATACGGCGTCGCTGAACGCCCGTATCAAGGAGTTGCTCGTCGACGACGACATCGAGTCGATCGCGACGAATATCGCGCTGGAGGTCGTCGCCGAGAACGAGCCGATCCCCCTCGCCGAGGGGTGAGCGGCCGTCCGGGGCCGCGCCTGTGGCGCGTCCGGCTGTCCGGTGCGACCGGGCGCGAGCCGACCGAGGGAGTCGGGAGCGGCCGCGTCCGGGCGCCAGTCCGGCGAGCGGTGAAGTGTAAGGTCTTAGTATTTGGGGCTGGGAGTACGCTGTACTATGAACGTCGCTGACGTAATGACGCCCCGCGAGGACCTCGTCACTGTCGAGCTACCCGGTACCCGCGACGACGTCCTCGAGTATCTCCAGGAGCGGGCGTTCTCGTCGGTCCCCGTGATCAAAGAGGGCGACGACGGCGAGCAGTTCCGCGGCCTCGTCTCCCGTGACGCCCTGATCGACCAGCCCGACGAGGACCAGCTCGCCATGCTCGTCGAGGAAGTGCCCACCACCAGCGCCGACGCGAGCCTGACGGAGCTGGCCGAGCTCATGCTCGCAGAGGGCGCCCGCCGCGTCCCGGTCGTCGACGGCCGACTCGAAGGCATCGTCACCATCACCGACGTGGTCCACGCCATCGCGACCGGCGACGTGGACGGCGACGTGACCGTCGACGAACTCGCCCAGACCGAGATCAACTGCGTCTACGAGGGTACACCGCTGCCCGTCGCCGAGCGGGAGCTGTCCCACGCCGACGCCCCCTACGGCGTCGCGCTCGACGACGACGGCGAGACCAGCGGGATGATCACCGAGGTCGACGTCATCGACGTGGCCCGCGTCGTCGAGGGCGAGGAGGAGACCGGCGACAGCCTCGCCGCCGACGACGACGACTGGAAGTGGGAGAGCGTCAAGGCCATCGGCTCCACCTACATGCCCACCCGCAACGTCGAGATCCCCCTCGGCCCCGTCTCTGAGTTCATGACTGCCGATCTGGTCACCATCAGCGGCCGCCGCACGGCTCAGGACGCCGCCCAGCTGATGATCGAGCACGACATCGAGCAGATCCCGCTGATCTCCGGCGACGACCTCTCGGGCGTCGTCCGGGACATGGATCTCCTGGAGGCGCTTCGATGAGCGAGGGCGAAGACAGGAGCGGCGACCTCACCGAGCTCGCCAAGCGTCGCGGGTTCTTCCTCCAGTCGGCGGGCGCCTACGGCGGCGTCTCCGGCTTCTACACCTTCGGTCCGCAGGGTGCGAGCCTCAAGGACAACATCGAGGACACCTGGCGCGACCGCTTTACCGTGCGCGAGGGCAACATGGAGATCGACGCGCCCACCGTGATGCCCGAACCCGTCTTCGAGGCCTCGGGCCACCTCGACGGCTTCGACGACATGATAGTCGAGTGCCCCCAGTGTGGGGCGTCCCACCGCGCCGACCACGTCGTCGAGGACAACACCGACTACGAGGAGGCAGAGGCACTCGGTCCGGAGCGCGTCGGCGAGATCATCGCCGAGTACGAACTCGTCTGTCCCGACTGTGGCACCGGCCTCGCCGGCGAGGCCGTCGAGGACTTCAACCTCATGTTCGAGACGAACATCGGTCCCGGTTCCTCGTCGCCGGGCTATCTGCGGCCCGAGACCGCTCAGGGCATCTTCGTCGAGTTCCCGCAACTGGCGGAGTACGCCCGCAACCAGCTTCCCTTCGGCGTCACGCAGATCGGCCGGGCCTACCGCAACGAGATCAGCCCCCGGAAGTCGCTGGTGCGCGTCCGGGAGTTCACCCAGGCCGAACTCGAGCTGTTCGTCGACCCCGAGGAAGACGAGCCGGACCTCTCGGCGGTCGAAGACGTCGTCGCGCCCTTCTACAGCGCCGAGGCCCAAAACGGGGACGGCGAGACCCGCGAGCTGACGATCCGCGAGGCGGTCGAAGAGGGCGTCGTGACCGACCCGTGGATCGCCTACTACCTGGGCGTCGCGACGGAGTGGTACGAGCGCATCGGCGTCGACATGGACCGCTTCCGGTTCCGCCAGCACCTGTCCGGCGAACTCGCCCACTACGCCGCCGACTGCTGGGACGCCGAGAGCTACGTCACCGGTGACTGGGTGGAGATCGCCGGCTTCGCCTACCGCGGCGACTACGACCTCTCGAAACACGACGAACACTCCGACGAGGAGTACACGGTGTTCAAACAGTACGACGAACCGGTCACCGTCGAGCGCCCCACGGTCGACCCCGATATGAGCGCGCTGGGCCCCGAGTTCGGCGGCGCGGCCGGGGACGTGGCCGACGCGCTGGAGCGACTGGCCGAGGACGACCCGGACGCCTTCCGCGAGGCGGGCGAGGACGGAACGGTCACCGTCGACGTCGACGGCGAGTCCCACGAGGTGCCCGTCGAGCAGGCTGGCTTCGCCGTCGAAGAGGTCACCGAGTCCGGCGAGCACATCACGCCCCACGTCGTCGAGCCGTCGCTCGGGATCGACCGGGCGCTGTACACCGTTCTCGACCACTGTTACCGCGAGGACGAGATCGACGGCGAACAGCGCACCTTCCTCGAACTCCCCAGCGAAGTGGCGCCGACCACCGTCGGCGTCTTCCCGCTGATGGACCGCGACGGCCTGGGCGAGAAGGCCCGCGAGGTCGCCGCGGATCTGCGCGAGCGGGGCCTCTCCGTGGCGTACGACGACTCGGGCGCCATCGGTCGGCGCTATCGCCGCCAGGACGAGGTCGGCACGCCCTATTGTGTCACCGTCGACTACGCGACCGTCGACGAGGCCCGCGACGACGACGAAGGCGAACCCGGCACGGTGACCGTCCGCGAACGGGACACCACCGCACAGCGTCGGATCGCGATCGAGGACCTCCCGGAGACGCTCGAAGCGCTCCGCGATGGCGACGTCGAGTTCGCGGCGCTGTAGGCACCGCCGGGGTCCGGGGGACCCGCTCTCACCAATGCGCGACGAAATCGCCCGTCGACTGGTCCACGCGAGCGGCACAGCGGTGCCGCTGGCGTACCTGGTCGTCCCGGCCGTCGAGTGGGTCCACGTTCAGGCGCTGCTGGTCGCCGGCCTCGGCGTCGCGCTCGTCCTCGAAGTCGTTCGCCTGGTCGTCGGACTGGACTGGTGGGTCTACGAGAAGCTCACCCGCGAGTACGAGCAGGACAACCTCGCGGGGTACTTCCTCGCCGTGTTCAGCATGACCGTCGTCGCCGTCGCCTTCGACCCGACGGTCGCCGTCCCGGCCATCCTCATGCTCACGATCGCCGACCCGGTCTCTGGGCTGCTCGGGTCGGGCGAGTTGCGGACCGCCAAGGACGTGACCGTGCTCCTGGTCACCTTCGCCGTCGCGACGCTGCTGGCGGTCCCGTTCGTCCCGGCGACGGCGGCGGTCTGTGGGGGCGTCGCCGCGACCGTCGCCGACGGCCTCAAACCCGTAATCAGGGGCTACGTCATCGACGACAACCTCACCATCCCCGTCGCCAGCGCGGCCGCGATGTTCCTCGCGATACAGTTCCTGCCCTCGACGCCGGTGTGAGCCGACGCGCCCACTGGCTTGCCACGGCAGGCCCGCCGTTCATCGGCTGGGCCCGGCAAGAGCGGGTATGCTCGAAGACCCGAACTGGCAGGACTACCTCGGCGTGCTGGTCCGCGACCGCGGCAAGCCCGTCGGGACGGTGGTCGACTTCGACGCCGACCGCGGGGCGTTCTATCTCGAACCCTCCCCCGAGATCGACGAGAACACCTGGGACGGGCTGGGGTGGGGCGACCGCGCCGACTACGACGTGAACTGGGAGGACGTCGACTACGACCGCTGGCGCGACGGCGAGAGCGACCTCCCGGTCGACTTCGACGAGTGGCCCTGTACCCTGCCGAACGCGCGCCTCGAAGAGAGCGAAGACGGCGGGGAGTTGCGCCTCGTCAGTGCGACCTGACGGTGCGGACGGCTTCGTTTCACTTCCGCCGCGGTATCTGAACCCTTAACCAGTGGCGGGGCCAACCACGAGCAAATGGCGACGACCGACGAGGGCGACGGCGAGGGGGTCTCCGGGCCGCTCCTCGTCGACGGCTTTCTCGAAGACCGGACGTACCAGCGAACGCTGGCCGACGCGGCGCTGGAGACCCACACCCTGGTCTGTCTCCCCACCGGCCTGGGCAAGACGACGGTGAGTCTGCTGGTCACCGCCGGCCGCCTGGCCGGCGACGTGGTGAACAAGTCACTGCTGCTCGCGCCGACGAAACCGCTGGTCACCCAGCACGCCGAGTTCTACCGCGAGGCGCTGGAAGTTCCGGACGACGAGATCGTCGTCTACACCGGCGACACGCGCCCGGACGACCGCGCGGAGCTGTGGTCGGGCGCCCGGATCGTCGTCGCGACGCCGGAGGTCGTCGAGAACGATCTGGTGGGTAACCGCATCGACCTGACCGACGTGGTCCACTGCACCTTCGACGAGTGCCACCGCGCGACCGGCGATTACGCCTACAACTACATCGCCGAACGCTACCACGACGACGCCCGCGACCCCCTCGCGACCGGCATGAGCGCCTCGCCCGGCGACGACGAGGAGGCGATCCTCGAAGTCTGTGCCAACCTCGGACTCGCCCAGGTCGAGGTGATGACCGAGGACGACGCCGACGTGTCGACCTACACCCACGAGACCACCGTCGACTGGGAACGGGTGGAGCTCCCGGAGACGGTCGTCGAGCTCCGCGACGCGATCAACGACGTGATCGCCGACCGCCTCTCGAAGCTGCGGGACCTGGGCGTCACGAACACAAGCAAGCCCGACGTGTCCGAGCGGGAGATCCAGAAGATCCAGGGCAAGCTCCGGGAGCTGATGAACAACGACCAGTCGGAGGGCTACGAGGGCATGAGCCTGCTCGCGGAGGTGCGCAAGCTGCGGACCGCCGTCACCTACGCCGAGACCCAGAGCGTCGAGAGCCTGCGCCGGTACTTCGAGCGCCAGAAGCAGGCCGCCCGGTCGTCGGGCGCCTCGAAGGCCGACCAGCGGATGATCTCCGAGCCGAAGATCCGCGAGGCGATCCGACGGGCGGAGGACTACGACGACCTCCACCCGAAGTTCCGGCGGACGCGGATGCTCATCGCCCAGACGCTCGGTATCGAGAACGGCGACCGAGTGATCGTCTTCACGGAATCGCGGGACACGGCCGAGACGCTGACGGACTTCCTCGGCGAGCACTTCACCACCCGGAAGTTCGTCGGCCAATCGGACACCGAAGGCAGCGACGGCATGACCCAGACGGAGCAACAGGAGACCTTAGACGAGTTCCGGGCCGGCGAGTTCGAGGTGCTCGTTTCGACCTCGGTCGCCGAGGAGGGGCTGGACGTGCCCGAAGTGGATCTGGTGCTGTTCTACGAGCCCGTGCCGACCGCCATCCGGGCCATCCAGCGCAAGGGTCGGACCGGCCGCCAGACCGAGGGCGCCGTCTCGGTGTTGCTCGCGGAGGACACCCGCGACGAGGCGTACTTCTGGAAGGCCCGCAACGACCAGAAGCGCATGGAGAAGGAACTGCGTTCGCTGAAGTCGATGGCCGGCGAGATCGAGAGCGAACTCACCCAGACCGGGATGGACGAGTTCGCCGACGTCGGCGACGGTTCGGCTCCACACGAAACGAAGGGCGAATCGGCAGTCGATGGAGGCGAAGCCGCATCGGAGGCGGACGACGCTGCACCCGAAACCGGGGAGTCCGCAACCGACTCGCAACCGTCTGGCGACGGCGGTGACAGTGGTGACGGCGACAGCCAGGCGGGGCTGGACGCGTTCGCCGGCGGTGAGTCCGGCGACGATGAGGACGAGGACACCGCTACGGACGACGGGGAGTCTGCCGACGGCACCGCAGACCGCGCTGAACCCGACGGCGAGGTCGCGACGGCGGGCGGGGACGACGAGTCGGTCGAGGTCGTGGTCGACCAGCGGGAACTGGACGCGGCCATCGCGAAGGACCTCTCGCGCCAGGAGGGGGTCGTGACGCGCCTGGAGACCCTGGCGGTGGGCGACTACGTGCTCTCCGACCGGGTCGTCGTCGAACGGAAGACCGTGTCGGACTTCCTCGACACGCTGACCGGCGACGACGAGCGCTCACTGTTCGAGCAGCTCACCGACGCCGCCCGCTACTACGCCCGGCCCGTCGTCGTCATCGAGGGCGAGGACCTCTACGGCGAGCGCAACGTCCACCCCAACGCCATCCACGGGGCGCTGGCTTCGATCGCCGTCGACTTCGGCGCGAGCGTCCTCCGGACGGCCGACGAGGACGAGACGAGAGACCTCCTGGCCACCGTCGCGACCCGCGAGCAGGAGGACGAAGACAGGACCGTCAGCGTCCACGGCGAGAAGAGTTCGAAGACGCTGACAGAACAGCAGGAGTACGTCGTCGCCAGCGTGGCCGAGGTCGGACCCGTCACCGCCGAGTCGCTGCTCACCGAGTTCGGCAGCGTCGAGGCCGTGATGACCGCCGACGCCGACGATCTCGTGGCGGCGGAGGGCGTCGGCGAGGTGACTGCCGGACGTATCCGCGAAGTGGTCGGCAGCGACTACGACGGCTGACCGCTGCGTTCGACCGCCTGACCGCGCCCCGCCCGTGGCCGTCGACACCCCTTCGTTTCGAGTCGAGATTCCGAACAATCAAAACAACGATTACCCCCGGGTTCAATGATGATATCACCAGGGGGCCACAGATGAGCGACGGCATGCAATGGATCGTCAGGTTCGAGTTGCCGAACGGGGGGCCAGGGCCGGACACGGTCGCGAGCGATGATCTCGCGGGCGAGTTCGACGCCGTGGTCGTACTCCTGTTGCGAGACCACTACTGTCAGATATCCCGCGAGCGCGCCACGGCCTACAGCGAGGCGTTCGACGAGTTCGCCGCCGAGGACGTGGCCGTCGTCGGCGCACTCCCGGATACGACAGAGCGGGCCGGCTACTGGCGGCGTCGATACGACCTGACCTATCCCGTTCTCGCCGACTCCTCGGAGGGGCCGGCAGCCGCCGAGGCCGACGCCGGGACGGCAACGGCGATGACCGACGGGACGCCGCGGTTCGACGCCTTCTCCGACGTCGAGATCGGGGTCGAAACGCTACCGGGGATCGGCGTCCTCGACACGCGCTCGAAGTTCCCGCGGCTCGTCCACACCGAGGGCGGCGAGACGCTTCAGGAGTGCCCGAGTCCCGCGGAGGCGCTCGACGCCGCGCGGGACGCACTGGAAACGTAGGGACGATCGCCGCCGATCGGGGGGTCGGCGGCGGAAAACGCGACGGGCGGTGGGGCGACTGCTGTCAGTACGAACCGGACAGCGCGCCGAGCGCCTCGGCCGCTTCGCGGGCCGCCGCGAGGTGGTCGCGGGCGCGGCGCGGGTCGTCGGCGTTCTCGGCACGTTCGGCGTGGTTTCGGAGCGCACGGACCAGCGACGCGCGCGCCGCGCCGAAGTCGTCACCGGCTGCGGCCGGCGCGGCGGCTCCCGCCCGGTCGCTCGCCGAGGTGGACCGGGACGCCCGCTCTTGCGACCGACTCTGCCGTTGCTGGGTCGGCTGTTGTTGAGTCGGCTGTTGCTGGGTCGGTTCGGTCTGAGCGGTGCCGGAACCGGCGTCCGCCTCTTCGGGGGACGACGACTGCGCGCCGGTGGACTCGTCGGCACCGGTTCGGACGGCGGGGCCATCGGGCTGTTTGACCTCGATGTGGTCGGGCGTATCGCCGTTCTCCGTCGCCGGGGGCTCGTCGGTCCCCGCGTCGGCCGGGGTGTCGTCGGGCGCCTCGACGGGGTCGTCGACCTGGCCGTCACCCTCGGCGGCTTCCTCGACGGCCTCGTCGTTCGTGACCACGCGCTGGCAGGTGGGGCAGAACTCGTCGCCGTCGTAGCGGAAGATGGGGTCGCCGCAGTCGTTGCAGTGGGCGTTGGTCATCGTCGCGCCCTTCAACAGGAGGTCGCTCATCCGCTCGCTGGCCTCCCGTTTCTGCTTGTCCGCTTCGTACTTCTCGCGGAGCCGCTCGCGTTCGGCTTCCTTGTCGAAATCGCTCATACCCGTAGGATACCGGCCACCGCCAAAAAGACCGTCGCCACGACCGCCCGAGCGGGGGAGCCGGCACTCGCCGCCTGTGATCGACGACTGTCGAATCGAGAAGGGACGAACGACGGGTCATACGGTCGGGTTTCGATAGATTTACCCATAAACGTGGCACAGATTGACGTGATATGACGAAAGTGAGCATCGTCGGTGCGGCGGGCACCGTCGGGGCGGCAGCGGGGTACAACCTTGCGCTTCGTGACATCGTCGACGACCTGGTCTTCGTCGACATCCCGGACCAGGAGGACGTCACGATCGGCCAGGCCGCGGACGCCAACCACGGCGTGGCCTACGACTCGAACACGACCGTCCGGCAGGGCACCTACGAGGACACCGCCGGCTCGGACGTCGTCGTCATCACGGCCGGCATCCCGCGCCAGCCCGGCCAGACGCGCATCGATCTGGCGGGCGACAACGCGCCGATCATGGACGACATCGGCTCCTCCATCGCCGAGCACAACGACGATTTCGTCACGGTGACGACCTCGAACCCGGTGGACCTGCTCAACCGCCACCTCTACGAGACGGGCTCGCGCGCACGCGAGAAAGTGGTCGGCTTCGGCGGTCGGCTGGACTCCGCGCGCTTCCGCTACGTCCTCTCCGAACGGTTCGATACACAGGTCGGCAACGTCGAGGCGACCATCCTCGGCGAGCACGGCGACGCGCAGGTCCCCATGTTCTCGAAGGTCCGCGTCGACGGTCGCGACCCCGAGTTCGACGCCGACGAGCGCGAGGCCATCCTCGAAGACCTCCAGGAGTCGGCGATGAACGTCATCGAACGCAAGGGCGCGACCGAGTGGGGTCCGGCGACCGGCGTCGCCCACATGGTCGAGGCCATCCTCCGCGACACCGGCGAGGTGCTGCCGGGCTCGGTCGTCCTCGACGGCGAGTTCGGCTACGAGGACACCGCCTTCGGCGTCCCCGTCAAGCTCGGCTCGAACGGCGTCGAGGAGGTCGTCGAGTGGGATCTCACCGACTACGAGCGGGAGCTGATGGACGACGCGGCCGAGAAGCTCTCCGACCAGTACGAGCAGATGACGAGCGAGGAGTGACGACGCCGACCGATAGCTGACGACTCAGCCGCCCCGTGGCGGCTCCGCGCGGTCGGTGCGGCCGTCCGGCCGACCGCCCTCGTCGACGGCTTCTTCGGACACTCGCTCGCCGAGCAGTGACGCCCACTCCTCGAGGTGTGAACGCTGGTGAGCCACTGGGAACCCTCCGTTGACACGAGCATCGACGCCCGAGAGTATAACGATTGTGCCTGCACCGGTGGTACCTCGACAGCGACGAGTGGGAGTGGGTGGCCGTCCGGTCCACTCGAAAAGAAGGGACCGCCGGACCTCGACCGTCGGAGTCCAGTGCCGTCACGGTCCGCGCCAGAGGTCGCTCGTCCGTCGGGACGGAGCGGGACCGGGTCCGGCCACGCCCGACGCTAACCATCGAGTCGGGTCGGGAGTGCGGACGCAGGAGAGGGACGGGAGTCGAGAGAACAGGCGGTCAGGCGTCGGCCTGGCGCCATGTGTCGGGCACCTGAATGCTGTAGCGGCCGTCTTCCTGGAGCGCGATGATGTACTCCTCGCGGTCGTACAGCTCCATCAGATTGAGTTCGTACTGGCCTGGCTCGACGACGCGGATGCTCTCGAACTGGTCGTTGAGCTCCTCGCGTAGCTCGGACAGGTCCGGCCGGTCGGCCCGCTCGGTGTCCGGTTGCTCTGCGACGGTCCGACTCTCGGCCGCGTCGATGTCCGACGCTTCGGCGCTCGCCGCGTCTGCGTCGGCTGGTTCGGCAGCGTCGTCGACCGGGGATCCGGTCGCGCCGTCGCCGGGGGACCGGTCCGCCGCGTCGGGGTCGTCGCTCGCCTCCGCCGGGTCGAACCCCTCGGAGTCGGGCATCTCGTCGGGGTTGACGAGCTGGCTGCGCGCGTCGGCCTGGGCGGTGTCTTCGGTGCCCGAGTCGGACCCGGCGACGATGATGTCGTCGTCGGACGAGTCCGAGGCGTCGGTGGTCGCGGAACCGGCTGCCGATGCGGTCGAGCGGGCCGTGGTCCCGGAATCGGAGGGCGGGCGCGCCTGCGTGGCGTCCTCGCCGGCGGACCCACCGACCAGGTCCCGGACTGTCGCGGCGGCGTTGCCGACCGTCCGGCTCACCGAGTCGCCCGGCCGGTCCGTCGACTCGGGCGGGGAGTCGGCCGTCGCGTCGGCGGCTCCGCTATCGTCTGTGCCCGAACTGTCGGCGCCGCGTTTGGTCTGGCCGGACCCGTCGAAGCCGTCCGGGCGAAACTGAAACTTCGTGCCGCCACACTCCGGACAGCCCGACAGCATCTCCTTGGAGCCGTCGGCGAACGTCCGGTCGCAGCTCGTACACTGGTGGGGCATGCCTGGCTATTTCCGCGAGACGAGCGCGCTGATGAGGGTTTCGTCCTTGTGGAGCGTCTCGATCTGGTTGGCCGGACCGATGACGGTCAGCTTCTTGGTTTCCTCTTTGCCCATCAGTCGCCCGAGCAGGCTCGAGTCGTCGGCCTGCGATTTGGGGTAGGTCTCGATCTCGATGCCGTTGAACTCGTCGGGGCTGATCTCGGTCATGGTGACCTCGATGAGCCGCGACTCCTCGTCGGGCGTGAGGCCGGCCTCGAGGATGACGATGTTGTTGTCCCGGACGCCGTCGAGGATCATCCGGATCTTCTCCATCGTCGTCTTGCCGTCCATCCGCTCGGCGCTGATCAGGTCGATCTGCACTCCGTCTTCGTCTTCGGGGTGTCGTGCTTCCGCCATGATTGTCACCCGAAGTACTCCGCGATCTGGTCGTACACTTCGTCCATATTGTCACCTTCGAGGGCCGACAGCTCCGTCGTCTCGTGCTGGGGGAACGCGTTTCGGATCCGCTGGACCGACGAGTCCTCCAGGTCGATCTTGTTGGCGAGGATCAACACCGGCAGGTCCTGGCTCTCGATGATCCCGATGAGCATCGTGTTGACCTGCGTGAACGGGTCCTCCGTCGAGTCGAGCACGTAGATGACGCCGTCGACGTCCTCGCGGAGCCAGTGCATCGCTTCCGCGACGCCCTCGGTGGCCTCCCGGGAGCGACGCACGGCGTCGTCTTTCTCCATGTCGTGTTCGAGAAACTCCGTGTAGTCGACCTTCGTCGTCACGCCCGGCGTGTCGACGATGTCGATGTTGACCGTCTTGCCGTCGCGCTCGATCTCGACGTCTTCCTTCCTGCGAGCCCGGCGCGTCTCGTGGGGAACGTGGCTCTCCGGACCGACCGCGTCGCCGGTCCAGTCTCTGGCGATGCGGTTGGCGAGCGTCGTCTTCCCCGCGTTCGGCGGGCCGTAGATACCGATACGTTTCGGATCTTCCTCCGAGAACAGCGTCGACGCCGCCCTCGAAATGCTGTCTTTGAGTTCTGTGAACAGTCCCATCCTATCCTCCTGCGCCACAGGGGCGCATCTGAGCGAATAAGCCGCTCCGACTCACTTAAGCCTACGTCAGACACACATAATATTTCTGACTTCAGAAGCGATATTCAGCCGTCTCACCGCCCCTCGCGGGGTCTTCGGGACGAAGGCGCGAGTGGACGCAGAGCGGAGCTCCTCGGTCCACCTGAACCGGGGGCCGGAGCGTGAGAGAGGGGCTGCGATCGGAGAGTAGCCGGTTCGATCGGTCATCCGTCGCTCGGATTCGTTCTCGGTTGGAGCCGCTCCCGATCGAGGTGCTAGTGGGAGACAATACCGTTCGACACCTACGGAAGGCCAACCCCCCACCCCTTCGTTTCAACTGGAACCGACGGGACCCGTGGGGTGGACCGAAACTGGGCGGAGACGTGGCCCACTGTCGATGACCCGACCCAATAGTTGAGAGTAATTAGACGACCGGGTTAGATTACTGTAGGGTATCGAGTGATAACTAGGAAGCATAGACGTTCTTATCCTAGACATAAACAAAGATGAAATATTGTTTTCTCTCCGGTGCGGATTTGGTTTAACGGTCTAGGTGGTAAATCTTTCTCTCTAGCTGGGTCGAACGATCCCGCTCGACCCCCCGCCCCCTCTATCTGTTCGTTCCACCCGAAACAAAGGGGTGGGGGTGTTCGGGCACAAACTCCCATTTCCCTCACACGACTGGTCGGGGAGTCCGAGTCGGCTTCGCGAGCTCCGATGGACGGGGTCGAGGGTCGCGTCGGCGAAACCACCCGCCACGCTCCGTCTCTGGCCGGTCCTGCGGCCAGAACGTGGCCCGTCCGTGCGGACCCCCGCGATAGTCACCGAAATATTTAATATCGTATCAACCACGGGTTCTGGTGGTTCAACTGGACTCGCCGTTCTCGTCGAAATCGACCGAGCGCGGCGATATCGTCGGTATGAGCCGCGCTCTACGGGTGCGCGGCAGCACTTCCAGGCGAAACAGAGGGGTTCGGATTCGCGGTACTCGAACGACTACGATGAACGGGGACGACACAGACCAGGACACGACGCTCGATTCACAGCGGTTCGTGAATGGAGCGAGCGGTGACGACGAACAGGCACCCCCAGCGACGGGCGAGGGCGAACCGGCCGACCGCGACGGCGACCAGCGATCGCCCGACGCGGCGGAGCCGACCGACTCGAAATCGACGACGGGCGAGGGGACGGACCCGTCGACCGCCGTCCGGGACGGGGGCGACTCCTCGGGCGTCGACTTCGGTACGGGGAGCGACTCCGACGGGGACGCCGATTCGTCGGTGCTCGACGACGTGATGCTCGACGACGTGGGGTCCGAGGACCCCGAGGAGGCTTCCCAGGGGCTGTTCGACGATCTGCTCGCCGGCGACCCGATCTTCGAGAACAAGGAGGTGTTGCGTCCCTCCTACACGCCGCGGAAGCTCCCCCATCGCGAGGAGCAGATCAACAACATGGCGACCATCCTCGTGACCGCGCTGCGCGGGGACTCGCCCTCGAACATCCTCATCTACGGGAAGACGGGGACGGGCAAGACCGCCAGCGCGAAGTTCGTCAGCACGGAGCTCGAATCCACCTCCCAGAAGTACGAGGTCCCCTGCGAGGTCGAGTACATCAACTGCGAGGTGACCGACACGCAGTACCGCGTGCTCGCACAGCTTGCGAACAAGTTCATCGAGAAGAACGAGGCCGTCATCGGCGAGGAGCTCGATGACCTCGAATCACTTCGCGAGCGCGCGAGAGGGGACCCGTCGGCCCTGGCCGACACCGAGTTCGACTCCGTCGCCGCCGTCGAGGACCGCATCGAGGGGTTGGAAGAAGACCGCGAGTCGTTCGAGCAGGTCCCGATGACCGGGTGGCCGACCGACCGGGTGTACAGCACCTTCTTCGACGCCGTCGACTACCACGAACGGGTCGTCGTCATCATGCTCGACGAGATCGACAAGCTCGTCGAGAAATCGGGCGACGACACCCTGTACAACCTCTCGCGGATGAACTCGGAGCTGGAGCGCTCGCGCGTCTCGATCATGGGTATCTCGAACGACCTCAAGTTCACCGACTTTCTCGACCCCCGCGTCAAGTCGAGCCTCGGGGAGGAGGAGATCGTCTTCCCGCCCTACGACGCCAACCAGCTGCGGGACATCCTCGAACACCGCGCGGAGGTCGCCTTCGAGGGCGACGCCCTGACCGACGACGTGATCCCGCTGTGTGCCGCCTTCGCCGCGCAGGAACACGGCGACGCCCGCCGGGCGCTCGACCTCCTGCGGACCGCGGGCGAACTCGCCGAGCGCGACCAGACCGACGACGTCAACGAGGACCACGTCCGCAAGGCCCAGGAGAAGATCGAACTCGACCGCGTCGTCGAGGTCGTTCGCACGCTCCCGACCCAGTCGAAACTGGTCCTGTTCGCCATCATCATGCTCGAGAAGAACGGCGTCCACAACATCAACACCGGTGAGGTGTACAACGTCTACCAACGGCTCTGCGAGGAGATCGACGTCGACACGCTCACCCAGCGCCGTGTCACGGACCTCATCTCCGAGTTAGACATGCTCGGCATCGTCAACGCCGTGGTCGTCAGCAAGGGCCGCTACGGCCGCACGAAGGAGATCTCGCTGTCGGTCCCCATCGACGAGACGGAGGCCGTCCTCCTCTCGGACTCGCGGCTCTCGGACATCGAGGACACCCAGCCGTTCGTCCAGACCCGCTTCGACAACGATAACTGAGCGGCTGCCGACACTTCCGGCCGACTGTCGGGCTCGCAGCTACGGAGCGACCGCGCTCCGGTTGGCCGCCCCGACGGCGCTTCGGGTCCCCGTCTCGACCGCGAGCGCCACGCCGGTCGGTGCCCCACGCATCCCCTCCATACACCGCTCGTTTCGCAGGCGGATGCACCCGAGCTTCGGGACGCGAACCTCGGCGGTCCCGACGACCCACTCGGGTTTGACCGGCCCGCTCAGCGGGTTCGCCTGAGCCTGGTCGTAGCCGCCGTTCGCGTCGCCCTTGGTGATGAACCCGGCGTGGGGGGCCGGACAGGTGGGCAACGCCGCGTCGGTCGTCTCGCCGCACTCGCTGTACCGGCCGATCGACTGTCGGTCGGCCTTGTCGTACCAGTTCTCCCCCGCCTCGACGTAGAACATCGCTCGGTGGATGATCGGCGTGGCCGACTCGCTGCCGTCGGGCTTGTAGACGATCACGTCTCCCGGGCGCTGGAACTTCTCGTACCCGCTTTCCCGGCCCGAGTGCAGCGTGACCACACCGGTCCCGGCGACCGCGCCGTCGCCGGGGAACCGCTCTTCGTCCATCACGAACACCAGGTCGCCCGTCTTCATGTGGGGCGTCATGCTCGGGCTCTCGATGGCGACCATCGGCGGCCAGACGCCGCTGACCGCGAACAGCAACGCGCCGACCAGCAATACTGCCAGCGCGCTCGACACCACGTCGACCACGAACGTCCGAACCCCGCTCCCGGCCCCCGACTCGTCCCCGTCGGCGTCACGGTGGCGAGTAGGCGGCGCGTCCGCGGGGGCGTCGCCGTCGACGGCGACGCCGGCCCCGTCCTCGTCGGCCGACCGTCCGGTGGAATCGCGACTGCTTCCGTCTGCCCCGGTCGACGGATCCGATCCGGAGCCACCCGGCTCGGGACCGTCGGATTCGCTCGGCTCGGGACCGTCGGCTCCGTCCCGGCCGCCTCCGCCGTCGACGGGGCCGTCGGAGTCCTCGAAAGGCGGCTCGTCGTCGCGGGGCGGGCTCATTGCCGGACCGTTGGGTCAGTGACGGTTTGAATGTTCTGACCCGCTCCCGTCCGAACGCCGTCCCGCGGGTCCGCTACGCTTTTGCGGACCGCCACCGATCACCGACTGTGCCGCTCGAGACGCCGGTTCACGTCGCCAACGAACTCGCCAGACGAGGCTACAACGCCGAACCCGAGGCCGTCACCCTCCTCGCCTCGGCGTCCGACCCCGCCGGCGCGCTCGAACGTACACTCGAAACGGTCCCCGACGACGCCGTCGTACTCACCGCCGACCACGTCAAGGAGGCCGTCGATACCCGGTCCCGGTCTAGCGGTTCGACGGGACCAGTCGACCCGGAACCGACCGCGGAAGACGCCGACGGTACCCCGACGGAAGACCCCTCTGTTTCAACTGGAACACCCGCCGACGGATCACGGGACAGTGGTGCGAGCGCTGCAGTCGAAACGAAGGGGGTCGGCGCGGGCGGTGAGGAGGGTCGATCCGGCGGGACAGCCCCGAGCGACGGACGGACGCCCGCGGATCCCGACCAGCAGTCGGTCGCCATCGAGGGGGACATCCAGAGCACGGGGACCGGCGAGTACTCCGATTTCGTCGCCGTCTTCCGCGACCGCTACGAGAAGCTCTCGAAGCAGTTGCGCGGGCGGGTCAACCACCGGCCGACCGACGCCATCGAGTCGATGCCGGGCAACAGCGAGGCCGCCATGGTCGGGATGGTTTCGGACATCCGCTCGACCGCCAGCGGCCACTGGCTGGTCGAGTTGGAGGACACCAACGGCACCTTCCCCTGTCTGGTGATGAAAGACCGGGACATCGCCGACCTCGTGAACGAACTCCTGCTCGACGAGGTCATCGCCGTCGACGGCACGCTCGCCGACGACGGCGGTATCCTCTTCGTCGACTCGCTGTACTTCCCAGAGATCCCCCGGACCTACGAACCGTCGACGGCCGACCGCGACGTGGAAGCGGCGCTCATCAGCGACGTGCACGTCGGCAGCCAGGAGTTCGAGGCCGACGCCTGGCACCGCTTTACCGACTGGCTCCACACCGCCGACGCCGACCGGGTGGAGTACCTGCTCATCGCCGGCGACATGGTCGAGGGCGTCGGCGTCTACCCCAACCAAGACGAGGAACTCGACATCGTCGACATCTACGAGCAGTACGAACGGTTCAGCGAGTACCTCAAAGAGGTGCCCGGGGACATGGAGATCATCATGATCCCGGGCAACCACGACGCGGTCCGGCTGGCCGAACCCCAGCCGGCCTTCGACGAGGAACTGCGCGATATCATGGGCGCCCACGACGCCCGCATCTCGGGCAACCCCTCGACGGTGACCGTCGAGGGCGTCGACGTGCTGATGTACCACGGCGTCTCGCTGGACGAGGTGATCGCCGAGTTGCCCGACGAGAAGGCCACCTACGACGAGCCCCACAAGCCGATGTACCAGTTGCTGAAGAAACGCCACGTCGCCCCGCAGTTCGGCGGGCAGACCCGCCTCGCGCCGGAAGACGAGGACCACCTCGTCATGGAGACGGTGCCCGACGTCTTCCACTCCGGGCACGTCCACAAGCTCGGCTACGGCAAGTACCACAACGTCCTCACGATCAACTCCGGCTGCTGGCAGGCCCAGACGGACTTCCAGAAGAGCGTCAACATCGACCCCGACGTGGCTTTCGCGCCGATCGTCTCGCTCGACACCCTGGACCTGCGGATCCACGACTTCGAGTGAGCGCAGTACCGGCGCGTCGCCGGCGTCCGAACCCCCACGTTTCGGGTCGAACCGGTCGACCCCGCGTCTCTCAGCCGAGCAGCGGCGTCTCCTCGCCGGTGACGACGAGGACGAGGCCGACCAGCGCGAGTACCGGGTAGGCGGGGTGGGCGGCGGCGAACTCGACCAGCGCCGCCGCGGCGCCGAGGTCGGCGACGATCGTCGCCGCGTTCGCCTCCGACCGGCCGGGAATCGAGAGCCCGTGGGGCGTGCCGAGGCTCGCGGCGGTGACGGCCGCCACGCAGCACAGCGTCACCAGCCCGGCGATCCGCAGCGTCTGCCCGCCGAGGAGCGTTCCCGTACCGGGGTCGCCACCGAGTCGCGTCATCGAGTGTGTACAGCCGTCACGACCGCATAAATCTACGTCAGACGCCGACCGGAGTAGGGCGTATCGAGCGACCGCGCTAGTTCCCGATCAGCGGCGTCTCGTCGCCCGCGACGACGAGCACGATGCCGATCAGCGCCGCGGCGGGGTAGGCGGGGTGGACGGCGGCGAACTCGACGAGGGCGCCGACAGCGCCCGCGTCGGCCGCGAAGACCGCGGTCGGCCCGCTGGCCGCCTCGGCGGCGAGCCCGTATTCGGTGGCGGCGCTGGTCGCAGCGACGCCGATCGGCAGGACGATCATGAGCGCGCCGACGGCCCGCAACACGTTCGCGCTGACCGCCGTCACCAGCCGCGCCAGGGGGTCCGAGGAACTCATTACCGGATACCGACGGCTTCCATCGACTTAACTGCGTGTTAGACGGGGCGATGGGCGTCCCCACGGACCGGCGCGAGCGCCGGTTCGGCGCGAACTCGTTCGGTCGACGCGAAATCCTGCCGGGACCGCCGACAGCGGGCGGGTCTCGCCGGGCTTGGGGGGACTTATGTGGTCGGCAGTCGTGGGTTCGCGGTATGTCCGACGACTGGGACCCGGCGACCAAGGCACTGCACGTTGGCCAGGAGGAACCCGACGCGGCGACCGGCGCGCGCGCGCCGCCGATCTATCAGACCACGAGCTACGTCTTCGATGACGCCGACGACGCCGCCCAGCAGTTCGCCCTGGAGAAACCGGGCCACATCTACTCGCGGTTGATGAACCCGACCAACGCGATGCTCGAAGAGCGAATCGCGTCCCTGGAGAACGGCGCGGCCGCCATCGCCACCGCCTCCGGGATGGCAGCCCTCAATCTCGCGACCTTCATGCTCGCGGACGTGGGCGACAACGTCGTCACCGCGTCGTCGCTGTACGGCGGCACCTACACTTACTACACCCACACCGCTCCGCGGATGGGCGTCGAGGCGCGGTTCGTCGACACGCTCGACTACGAGGCCTACGAGGAAGCCATCGACGACGACACCGCCTACGTCCACTTCGAGACGATCGGCAACCCCGCGCTCGTGACACCGGACATCGAGCGCATCGCCGACATCGCCCACGACCACGGCGTGCCGCTGTTCGTCGACAACACCTTCGCGACGCCCCATCTCTGCCAGCCGCTCGACCACGGCGCGGATCTGGTCTGGAACTCCACCACGAAGTGGATCCACGGCCACGGCACGACCGTCGGCGGCGTCCTCGTTGACGGCGGCTCGTTCCCGTGGGACGAGCACGCCGACAAGTTCCCCGAGATCGCCGAACCGAACCCCGCCTACCACGGCGTCAACTTCCGCGAGCGCTTCGGCGACGCCGCCTTCACCTACGCCGCCGTGGCCCGCGGGCTGCGCGACCTGGGCTGCCAGCAGTCGCCGTTCGACTCGTGGACGACCATGCAGGGCCTCGAATCGCTGCCGATGCGGATGGACCGCCACTGCGAGAACGCGATGGCCGTCGCCGAGCACCTGGCCGACCACCCCGAAGTCTCCTGGGTCACCTACCCCGGCCTCGACGACCACGAGACCCACGACGAGGCGAGTGAGTACCTCGACGGCGGCTACGGCGGCATGATCACGTTCGGTCTGCAAGCGGGGTACGACGCCGCCCGGTCGACGGTCGAGTCGACGGAGATCGCCTCCCTGCTCGCCAACGTCGGCGACGCGAAGACGCTGATCATCCATCCGGCTTCGACGACCCACCAGCAGCTCTCCGACGAGGAGAAACAGGCCGCCGGCGTCACCGACGACATGGTCCGTCTCTCCGTGGGGCTGGAATCCGTCGACGACATCGTCGCCGACCTCGACCAGGCCATCGACGCCGCGACGGAGTAGCCGACGACGCGGTTCCCGCACTCTCAGGTTCTGAGGCCGACTCGTTCGGTTTCTCCAGGTCCGAGAACTGCCCCTTACTATTAAATAATTTTTCGCCGAAGATTCGAACAGAGGTTCCGACAATGTCAACGAAACGCCGCACGCTGGACGCGGAGCTGTTCGGGCGGGAGACGCATTTCGAGTACTCGGAAGACTGGATCGGCTACGCGCTGCTGGGGCTACGGGTGGTCATCGCCTGGATCTTCCTGCAGGCGGGGCTGGACAAACTGCTGGCCGGTGACTGGACGGCCGCGGGCTACCTGGCCAACGCCATCCCGGCGGGCAATCCGTTCGGCTTCTGGGACGCGATGGCAAGCGCACCGCTCGTAGACCCGCTGGTGATCTGGGGACAGATCCTGATCGGTCTCGCCCTGCTCACGGGGACTGCGGTCCGGTTCGCCGCCTTCTGTGGAGCGCTCCAGATGTTCCTCTTCTGGATGTCCCACCTCTCGGGCGGGGTCATGGCCGGGTTCCCCATCGAGCACGGCTGGGTCGTCTCCAGCCACATCGTCTACGCCCTGCTGCTGTTCGGCCTCGGAGCCATCGGTGCCGGCCGGATCCTCGGCGTCGACAGCTATCTCGAAGAACTCGGGTTCGTGCAGTCGAATCCGTGGCTGCGATACGTCCTCGGCTGAGCGATTCGAGTCGGCTCGTTCTCCCGTCTCAGCACGTCGAGGCGACGACGTAGTACGTCTCCCCGTCGCGCGCCACGAGGACCGACCCGGCCCATCTGTCGGGGAGCGTCGCCAACTCGGCGGTGCCGTTCAGCGCCCGCCGGAACTCCGATCGCCGAGCGTCGGTGAGATCCCCGTACGGCACTGTCTCGTCGACGCGATCGCGGGCGCTCCCGGTCGCGGGCTCCGCTTCGAGGAGATACGGGCAGTCGGTCAGCGACATCCCGCCGCCGGCGGCGGTCGCGCTCGGCGACTCGGTCGCCTCCGTCGGCGGTCCGATACTCGCGCAGCCGGCGACGAGCGCGAGGAGGCCCACGACGAGCGCTCCGGCGGTTCCGCGGTCCATGTGCGATCGGTAGGCTGGGGAGACAAGGAGCCTTCCGGAGGGACAAACGAGCGGTTGTCCGTCTAGTCCAGCACGTCCTCGCCCTGCAGCACCTCGTGAAGATCGGCCATCGTCTCGACGATGGTGTCACACGAGGGTGCGACGGCCGGTTTCGGGTCGAAGCCGACGGCCAACCCCGCGACCTGCAGCATCGGCAGGTCGTTGGCGCCGTCGCCGACGGCGATGGTGTCGGTCCGGTCCGCGCCGACCACCGCGGTCAGCACCTCCAGCGCGTCGTCTTTGGTCCCCTCGATGAGCGCCCCCTCGACGGTCCCCGTCAGCGCGTCGCCCTCGACGGGCAGGCGGTTCGCGACGATAGCATCGACCGCGACGCCCTCTCGTTCGAGTGCGGCGGCGACCCCCCGTTCGAACCCGCCGGTGAGGATGGCGACGTAGACGCCGGCTTCCCGGAGCGCGGCGATCACGTCGGCAGCGCCCGGCCGGAGTTCCACCTGGTCGAAGGCGGCCCGGGCCTCCTCGTCGGGCAGGTCCTCCAGCAGCGCGCAGCGCTGGCGGAGGCTCTCGGCGTACTCGATCTCGTCGTTCATCGCCCGCTCGGTGATCGAAGCCATGTCGTCGGCCGTCCCGTTTTGCTCGCCCAGCAGGACGGTCATCTCCGAGTCCGAGAGGGTCCCGTCGAAGTCGAACGCGACAACGGTCATTGCCCACCGATTCGCTACCGTCGCTTTTCAAACCTCCTCTTCCCGGTCGGGGTCCACGGCGTTCGCTACTCCCGGAGTACGCCGACCGCCCCGACGCAGTCGACAGCGGTGTACGCGCCGCCGCGGTGTTCGATCCGGCGGATCAGCGTCTCTGTCCGTTGTCGAGCACGCAGCCAAGGCGGTACTGGCCGACGCGACCGTTCGAAACCGGTCCGTCGGTCAACGGTTCGAGACACTCGTCGGTCGCTCCCCACTCCGAGTCGACGACTCCGTCGAGATCGTCCAGGGGGACGGGAGGGGTGGCCCTCAGCTCCGACCCGTCAGGTCGGCGGCCATGACGAAGTCGGGGTTCTCCGAGACGGCGATACCGGCGTAGGCGGCGTCGGAGACGTGTCGGGGCGTCTCCGGGATCAGCACTCTGGTCCGGTCGGCGCCTCGGTCGGCGGCGTCGCGGGCCACGGCGGCGAACAGCGTCTGGGCGGCGGGCACGTCGTCCCACGCGCCGACCCCGTACTCGACCCACCGCTCGGTGTCGCCGTCCCCGCTCTCACGCTCGCGCTCGTACTCCCGGGTCCGGACGGCGGCGCCGTGGGTCCCGTCGGGCCCTCGGACGGCGAACGCCCGCCGCTCGTCGGCGGCGGCGCGGAACCGATCACGGGTCGCCTCCGAGAGCGCCCAGGATTCCTCGGGGTCGAGCGTGAGTCCGGCGAGTTCACCGGCGGCGTCGGAGCGCTGCCAGTAGCTCCAGGCCGCGTCGGGGTCGGCGACCGCGTCCAGCCCGCTCGCGCCGTTGGCGTCCGCGCGGGCGTCTCTGTCCGGGTCGGGATGGGCCCAGCGGAACTCCGTGGCGGGGTCGTAGCCGACGCCGCGAGCGGCGCCGAGGCCCGGCGCGTTCCACGAGAACACCATGTTCCGACAGACCGTCGCGCCGCGGTCGCGCGCCCACGCGAAACAGGCGTCGTTCATCGCCTCGGCGACCCCGTTGGCCCGGGCGTCGTCGGCCACGCGCATCCCCTGAGCCCAGGCCTCGTGGGCCGAGAGCGCGACGACCTGACACACGCCGACCGCTCGGCCGTCCGCCTCGGCGACGACGGTGTGCTGGTCGGCGCCGTCGCTCTCGACCCACTCGGGGAACACCTCGGGGATGTAGTCGCCCCGGTCGAAGCGGTCGCTCCACGTGTCGCTGGTGAACGCGACGATATCCTCGTGGTCCTCGGGGCGGGCCTGGCGGACTTCCACGGTCATCGCCCCCGGGATCGCTGTCCGCGGGGCGGTACGTTCGAACTCCCACCGCGGACTGCCACGTTCAGGTCCACGGGACCGACCGGTCCTGGATCTCGCCGGCCAGCGACGTGGCCATGGCCTCCGCGACGCTCTCGGTGTTGGCCAGCGCCCACATCAGCTTGACCTTCGCCGTGCCGGGGAGCGTGTCCTCGCCCTCGACGATGCCCGCCTCCAGCAGGTCCCGGCCGGTGTCGTACACCCGATCGCACACGCGCCCTTCGAGACACTGGCTCGTCATCACGACCGTCGTCCCATCGTCGACGAGGTCCTCGATCCGCGGGATCCAGTCGGTGTGGACGTGGCCGAGGCCCGTCCCCTCCAGCACGACCCCTGATTTGCCTTCGAGGGCATCGACGAAGGCGGGGTCGGTGCTGGGAGTGAACTTCAGCAGTTCGACCTCCGTCTCAAGGTCGGGGTCGACGTCCAGGTCGGTGCCGCCGCGCTCGCGGTACTCGCGGCGGAAGGAGACCTCGCTCTCGCCGTCGATATCGTAGTCGACGACGCCGAGCGGTTTCGCGCCGACGGTCTCGAAGGCGTCCCGGCGGGAGGTGTGGTTCTTCCGGGCGCGCACCCCGCGGTGGAGCGCACAGCGGTCGTCGGACTCGTTTTCGTGCATGCAGATGAGCACCTCCGCACACTCGGATTTGGCCGCTTCGACCGCCGAGACTGCGTTCATGACGTTGTCGGAGGAGGGTCGGTCCGCCGAGCGCTGGCTCCCGGTGAAGACGATGGGGACGGGCGTGTCGAGCATGAATGCCATCGCCGCGGCGGTGAACTGCATGGTGTCGGTGCCGTGCATGACGACGACGCCGTCGGCGCCGGCCTCGATCTCCTCGTGGATCGCTCCCGCGAGGTCCTGCCACACCTCCGGCGTCATGTTCTCCGAGAGGATGTTCGCGACGACGCGCCCGCGGTAGTTGGCCCGACCCGCAAGATCCGGGACGGCCCGGAGCACGTCCTCGGCGTCGAACTGCGCGGTGACGGCGCCGGTGCGGTAGTCGACCGTCGAGGCGATGGTGCCGCCGGTCGAGATGAGCGACACCGTCGGCAGGTCGTCGTCGAACTCGATGGTCGAGCGCTCGCTCTCGGCCTGGGCCGATTCCACGTCGTACACGTCCGATTCGAGGACCTCCACGTCGGCCGCCTCGCGCTCGACGCCGACGTTGTAGCCGCCGTCGAGCTTGACGACCAGGTGTTCGGCGGTCGTCGACGGGAGGAGCACGCCCTCGTACGTCTCGTCCGCGCGGTCCACGCGGACGCGGTCTCCTGCGTTCATGGGAGTCGGTTCCGCCGCGGCGGACTTGAATCCACTCGTTCGATCGGGGCCGGCCCCGCCGCGCCGCGACCGACGGACAGTCGCGCCGCGTTCCGCTCGCTCAGACCCCGTCGAGGAACGACCGCAGTTCCGCCGTCGCGAACTCGCGGCGGTCGCGGAAGACGCAGTGGCCGGCGCCGTCGACGTGCAGGAGCCGACCGTCCGGGAGCAGGTCGACGGCGTCGCGGTCGCGCTCGCGGGCCGCCTCGTCCACGTCCGCGCGGACGACCAGGGTCGGCGCCTCGATGTCCGGGAAGGTCTCCTCGGGGTCGACCCAGCCGCTGCGGAACACCTCGGTGATGTTCGGGCTGACCCGCAGGCGCGCGTCGGCGAGCAGGCTCGCCAGTTCCTCGTCGCCGGCCGCGACGTGGCCGGCGAGTTCGTCGTCGGCCTCGAGCAGTTCGGCCTTGCTGTGGTCCTGCCACCAGCGGACGCGGTCGCGAATCCCCGCGATCTCGTCGTCGTCCATGCGCTCGTCGCCGCGGTTTTCGGCGTTGTGTCCCAGCAGACAGGCGGGGTCGACCGCGACGACGGCCCGCGGTCGGCCGGGGTCGAGCGCGGCGGCCGCCAGGACGGTGTCGCCGCCCATCGAGTGCCCGAAGTAGATCGGGTCTTCGACGCCGAGCCCTTCGAGCAGCCCGATCAGATCGGCGGCGCGCGTGTCGGCACCGTACCCCGATTCGGAGGCGTCGGAGTGGCCGTGCCCGCGGGCGTCGTAGCAGATCACGTCGTAGTCGTCGGCGAGGGCGCGCGCGAGCGGCAGCCGACACCGGCCGTCGTCGAAGACGCCGTGCGCGATCACCAGCGGCGGGCCATCGCCCCCGCTGCGGTCGTAGTGTAGTCTGACGCCGTCCGCCACGTCCACGTGGCCGGCCGTCCAGTCGGCCGGCGGTCGCGTCTCCACTGGCATGGGTCTCCTACGCGGATCGACCGCAAAAACGTGCGGGCACCGGAAGCGGTCGACCGTTCTGTCGCCGCACGGGCGACGCGAGGAAAAGGCACATGGGCCCTCGGTCCGGAGTACGAGGTATGTCAGAGCGGACGGACGAGCGGGTCGAGGACTTCGACGCCGACCTCGGCGACCCCGACGACGGCGACGTGGGTTTCAGCGACGACGAACTCGGCGTCGACGTGGACGCGCTGACGGGCGGACCGGACGGCGCCAGCGGCGGATCGACCGCGTCACCCGCCGAGAACGAGTCGAGCGCCGCGTCCGACACCGACTCGGGGCCGAGCCTGCGCTCGCGGCTCACGCCCTCGATCGGTCGGCCGAGTCTCGGGATCAGCGTCCCGTCGCTGCGCTCGTTCCTGCTCGCCGCGGTCGTCGTGATCGGCGGGATGTTCGTCGGGAGCGCGGTCCCCTTCATCGGCTCTGTCACCAGCCTGGTCGGGCTGTTCTTGGGTGCCTTCCTCCTCGGCGCGGCCAGCGGCACCCGCCGGTACGTCCCGGTCGCGGTGGCCGGCGCGGGCGCGGCCGTCCTCGCGACGATGATGCAGGGCGTGCTCACGCTGACGGTCGTCGAGAGCCTCGGCCTGGGGCCGACCGCCGCGCTCGGCGCGACCACGGGTATCCTCGTCGCCGTCGTCGGCCACTACGTCGGCCGCGACCTGCGCGACGGGCTCACCCGAGACGTCTGATACTGACCGTTCAGGACGACGGAGGCGACAGATCCTGTCGGTGACGACTGACGAGCCGGACACCCAGCGCGGGACCGTCGACGTGCTCCGCTACGAGACCGACGACGGATCGGTCTACCGCGCGGCCCCGGCCGGGGAGGGCGCGGCGATCGTCGCGGCGCACGAGCGGGAGGTACGCGAGCGCCGGGTCGGCCGACTGCTGGCTGCCGGACTCGTCGCGCTGGGGATCGCCGCCTACGGTGTTTTGAGCGACTCGCTGGCACTCGCTGTCGCGGGCATCGCGCTCGTCGTAGTCGCGTTCGCCGTCGGCGGCGACGACCCCGATGAGACGATCCCCGAACTCGTCGAACGCAACCAGTTCAGACGCGACGCCGAGCGATCCTACGACCTGGAAGACGACTGAGCGAGCGTCGACGCTCGCTCAGTCCGGCAGCGACCACTCGTCGCCGTCGCGTTCGGCCACGTCCTCCTCGGCGAGGCGTTCGAGCGCTTCCTCGACGACTTCGGCGGGCGCCTCGACGCGGCGGCTCACCTCCTCGACGGTGCCCGAACGGGTCGCGAGCGCCGAGACCACGTCGCCGAGCAGCCTGGCGTCTTCGCCCTCGAACTGGTCGGTCAGTTCCCCCATCACCTCGGCGAGGCGCCCGTGGACCCACCGCTGGGCGAGCGAGAGCTCCCGGTCGAGGTCCTGCAGGCGGTCGAGTTCCGCGGCGAGTTCGCCGGTGTCCGAGTCCTCCTGAACCTCGGCGTCGATAGAGATGTGCCGGCAGGTGGTCACGTCGATAGAGCTGCCGGGGTAGGCGCTCTTGGTGCCGAACTGGTAGGGCGAGACGGTCACTTCCAGCCGGAGGTTGCGGGCGATACGGAAGTACTTTCGTCGCTGGTCGTCGACGCTGCTCTCGACGAGGCCGGCCTCGTCGAGCCGTTCGAGGTGGTCGATGACCGCCTTCGGGCTCACGCCGATGTACTCGCTGATCTCCGTGACGTAACAGGGCTTGTGCGCGAGCAACCGGAGGATCCGCCGACGGTTGGCGTTGCCCAGTAGGTCGAGCAGTTCGGCGGAGTCCATTCACCTGAGGTTCGCGATAGAGCGTGAAAAGCGTTTCCCCGCCGTCCTGGCGCCGTCGTGCGACCGTTCCGGACCCCGTAAGCGGTCACCGCGACGCCGCGCCGTCGCTTCCCAGTCGCGGGAACGCCCGGGCGGCCAGCGCGACGGCGACGACCGAGGTCACGACGCTTCCGACGGCGAGGACGACCCCCGACGTGGTGAACCCGCCTGCCGAGAAGAGCGCTCCCGTCTCGTAGCGCAGCGGCGGGTGGAGGCCGAAGCCGTAGTCGACCAAGTCGTTGCCCAGCGCGAGCAGGAGTGCGAGGCCGAGCGCGCCGGGCGTAGTCCGCCCGAAATGCGGCAGGAGGTACGCTTCGGGGATAAAGAGGAGATGCGTGACGAGCACGCCGAAGTAGCGCCACACGTCGGGGTAGTAGAGCCCGAAGTGGAGGTTCAACGCGAGCGCGAGCCACAGCCCCGTCTCGACCAGCCAGACGAACGAGATCGTGTAGAGGTAGGCGAGCACGAGGTTGACGGGCGCCGCGTCGAGTCGGCGGCCGAGGTTCGGCAACAGGGTCGCGAGCGCCAGCGCCATCAACAGCGTCGCGACCGGCGAGTCCATGTACACCGGCCACGCGAGCGTCTCCACCTCCGGCAGCGTCTCCAGATAGAAGAACACGCCGACGAACACCCCCGCGACGTTGGCGAACACGAGCCAGCAGAGACTGGGCGCGTTCTCCAGGTAGTACCGGGCCCACCGCCGCGGGATCACGGCGTGGCGACCGGCCGCTCCACCGTCCACGCCCTCCTCGCCGACCCCCGACTCGTCCATACTCGACTCCGAGTCCCCCGGCCACAAAGCCGTATCGAACCCGCGAGTGACCGTTACCCCGACCCCCAGCTACCCCCTCGTCGCGGTCAAGTCGTGCGGTCTGAATGCACGCCTACATAAGGCTACCGGACAAGACTTATCCGTTACCATGGTTGTGATCCACTCGCACAGCAATGTTCGAACAGTTCTCCAGCGGCTACTACCTGGGGCGGCTCTACGTCGAACCCAGCGAGAGCGACGCGGCGGCCATCGCCGCCGCCCAGCATGAGCAAGTCAACGAGCAGTTGTACGCCGGCGAGGGCGTCTCCCGGACGGACCTCCCACTGGTGATGAAACTGGAGAACACACACTTCACCGTCTACGGCGACGAGCGCGTCCCCGCCGACACCATCGCGATCCCCGAATCGCTCGTCGCGGAGACGAACGTCCGCAATCCGCCCTCGCTCCGGGAGGTGTTCCTGGCCAAGGCCGAACGCGCCAAACAGCTCCTCTCGGTCGCCGCCGGCACGCCGACCAGCGAGGAAGCCATGGACGACGCCGTCCCCGACCACTCCTTCGACGGGGAGTTCGGCGGGCCGACCGGGATCTGACCCGCCGCTGGGACCCCGCATTTTAACCGCACGCGGCGTCCCGATCCGGTGATGTTAGACCGGGTGCTCGGTCGCGCCGAACTCAAAGAGCGCATCGCGGAGTTGGAGGACGAACTCGACAGCCGCGAGCAGCAACTGGAGGCCGAGCAGCGCCGCCGCGCCGACGCCGTCAGCGACCGCCAGGACGCCGAGGAGCGGGTCAACCGTCTCGAAGACCGCATCGCCGAACTGGAGGGAGCGGTCGAACGTCTGCGCGACGGCCAGGCCGGCGCCGACCGGTCGTTCGCCGCCGAGGAGACGCTGCGCGACGGGCGTCTCCGCGCGGTCCTCGATCGGCTGGGGTCGGTCGAAACTGATCCGGAGGGCGCGTTCACCGCCTACGTTCCCGACGGCCACGATCTGTCCGAGCCCGTCCGGGAGGCCTTCGGCGACCGCGCGGCGCTGGTGGGCCGCGCCGCCCCCTGTCTCGCCGTCACCGACGACGCCGCGCTCGTCGACGCCTGCCTCTCCGTACCGAACCCGCCCGACCCGTTCACGGAGTGGAGCGACGCCTTCGAATTCGAGCGGTCGTGGTTCGAGCCCACCGGCTCGTTCACGTTCGCCCTCGTCCGCTCGGATCTGTTCGCCATGGGCGAGTACGACGGCGACGAGCGCGTCGCATTCCAGGGGTTCGACTCCGAGCTGAAGAGCCAACACTCGAAGGGCGGCTACTCCCAGGCTCGCTTCGAGCGCCTGCGCGACGAGCAGATCGAGAACCACCTCGACCGCTGTCGAGTCGCGCTCGACGACCGCGAGACGGAACGGCTGTACGTCGTCGGCGAGCGGACGGTGCTGGACGAGTTCGAGGAGCTGGCGGACGCCGTTTCCTCGGTGAGCGCGAGCGGCGACCCCGAGGCCGCCCTGGAGTCGGCGTTTCGGGCGTTCTGGCAGGTGCAGTTGCGAGCGTTGTAGACGGAGCGCGAATCGCAACGCCGGCGACCAGCACGACTACGGAGAGCGTGACCGCACCGAGTGCGAACGGGACGACGGCAACCGCGAACACGACTGCGGTCGCGGTGCTGAGAGCGGGGACCGAGAAAGCCCGTTCCACCGTGCGATTAAATCACTGCCCGACGAACACTCGTCCATGCGCGTCGCGATCCTGGCTCACGAGGGGTTCCCCGACCGGGCGAAGACCGCCGTCGGGGTCCTGCGGTACGCCACCGACGAAGTGGTCGCCGTCCTCGACCGCACCCGCGCCGGCGAGCGCGTCCGCGACCACGTCCCGGACGTGCAAGACGCTCCGATCGTCGACGGCATCGATGCGGTCGACGAATCGATCGACGCGCTCCTAATCGGGATCGCACCGATCGGCGGCGGCTTCGACGAGACGTGGCGGCCGGACGTACGCGGCGCGCTCGAACGCGGCGCCGACGTGGTCGCCGGCCTCCACTACTTCCTCGGCGACGACGCGGCGTTCGTCCGCCTCGCCGACGAACACGACGCCGCGATCCGCGACCTGCGCCGACCGCCCGACGACCTGACCGTCAGCGAGGGGACGGCGAGCGATGTCGACGCCGAAGTCGTCCTCACCGTGGGCACCGACTGCTCGTCGGGGAAGATGACGACGACGTTCGAACTCGTGGCGGCGGCCCGCGACCGCGGCGTCGACGCCGGCGTCGTCCCCACCGGCCAGACCGGGATCGCCATCGAGAACTACGGGATCGCCGTCGACCGGGTCGTCTCGGACTTCGCCGCCGGCGCGGTCGAGCGGATGGTCCGGGAGCGCGCCGCCGAGTTCGACGTGCTGTTCGTCGAGGGCCAGGGCGCTCTCGCTCACCCCGCCTACTCGGGCGTGACGACGAGTATCCTTCACGGGGCGATGCCGGACCGACTGGTCTGCTGTCACGTCGCCGGCCGCGAGGCGGTCCACGGCTACGAACACGTCCCGATCCCGCCGCCCGGCGAGTACGCCGCGCTCTACGAGTCGCTGGCCGCGCCCGTCGCGTCTGCCGAGGTGGTCGCTGGTTCACTGAACACCCAGCGACTCGACGACGACGCGGCCGGCGCCGCGGTCGAGGAGTACGCCGAGGCCATCGACGCGCCCGCGACCGACCCCGTCCGGTTCGACGCGAGCGATATTCTGCCGGCGGTCCTCGGGGAGGACTGAGGATGGCGTCACACGGCACCGACGACGCCGACCTCACTACCGAGTTCGAACGCTTGTCGCTCCCGCTGGCCGATCCGTTCACCATCGCCCGCGGGACGACCGAGACGGCCGAGAACGTCCTCGTTCGGATATCGGACGGGAGTCACGAGGGTATCGGGGCCGCCGCCCCCTCGACCTACTACGGCGAGACGCCCGCGACTGTCGAGGCCGTCCTGCCGGACCTCCTCGAATTCGTCGAGGCGGTGGGCGACCCGCACGCGCGCCAGCGGACCGACCGCGAGCTGCGGAAGCGCGTCGGGGCCAACCCCGCAGCACGGGCCGCCGTCGACACCGCGCTCGCCGACCTTGCCGCGAAACGCCTCGACGTTCCCCTCTCGCGCCAGTGGGGGCTGGACCCCGACGCGGCACCCACGTCGTCGTTCTCGATCGGCCTCGCCGACCCGGACGAGATGCGACGGCGGGCCGAACGTGCTGTCGACGATGGATACCCGATCCTGAAGGTGAAACTGGGGGCCGACCGCACGGCCGAGCGCCTGGCGGCCGTCCGCGAGGGCGCGCCCGAGGCGACGGTCCGCGTCGACGCTAACGGGGCCTGGACGCCCGCCGAAGCGGTCGCGAAGACCGAACTTCTCGCCGACCACGGCGTCGAGTTCGTCGAGCAGCCCGTTCCGGCGGACGACGTGGCGGGCCTGCGCCGCGTCCGCGATCAGGGTCGAGTCCCCGTGGCGGCCGACGAGTCCGTCGAGCGCGCAGCGGACGTCGCCCGTGTCGCCGACGCCGCCGATATCGTCGTCGCGAAGCTCCAGAAGTGCGGCAGCCTGCGCGAGACGCGTCGGGTCGCCGCGGTCGCCCAGGCCCACGGCTCCGAGGCGATGCTGGGCTGTCTGGTCGCCTCGAACGCCACCATCGCGGCCAGCGCCCACCTCGCGCCGCTGTTCGACTACGCTGACCTGGACGGGTCGCTGTTGCTCGATGCCGATCCCTTCGAGGGCGTACCGATGCCCGACGGCGAGGTCGACCTCGCGGCGGTCGAGCGGGCGGGAACCGGTGCGGTCGAGACGGACGAGTGACCGGCCCCAGCGCCGCTTACAGCCGGTCGACGGTCGCGGCGTAGACGCCGCCGAGCACCAGTCCGTAGACGGTGTGCCACAGCAGCGACGGGGGCGCGAAGTTCGGGAACGGCGGCGACGCCGGCGACCCCACCGCGTCGAGCCACAGCGGCATGACGATCGCCGCGAGGACGGCCCACGTCAGGACGCCCCAGGCGACGCCCGCGCCGACCTGCTCGCCGGGCGAATCGAGGCCGATCGCGCCGACGATGGCGGCGAAGACCACGCCCAGCACGGCGCCGTGAGAGGCGTGGACGAACAGCCCCGTGGCGGCGTTGGGCGGGGGCGCCAGCGCGTACAGCGACGGGATCGCCACCGCGATCGTCGGCTCGTTCATCGCGACGACCAGCGCGCCCATCGCGAGCGCGCCGAGTATCCCCCCGACGACGCCGGCTTGCCAGGAGTCGTTCGCGTGCGATTCCTCCGTCGCAGCCTCGGTCGCTGTCGACATATCCGAGTGGACTCGCGGGGGGTGAAAGAAATCGACTCGGCCGTGTGGCCGTGTCGTCACGACGCACGCCGGCGGCAGGGTTATGTGGGGCAACCGTCCGGCGAGCGACCCGCGAGTGACCTGCACCGACCCGGCGCTCGGCGCCGGCTCAGACCCACTCGGCGAAGTACTCGCGCTCGCGACTCAGCTCGACGTACTCGCCCTGCATCCGCGCGAGCGCGTCCTCCAGGTCCGCGCCGTCGGCCAGGTGCTCGCGGACCCGCTCTCTCTTCCAGGCGCTCGGGGTGACGCCCGTCTCCCACCGCGCTTCGATAGGGTCGAGGTAGCGGTCCCGGGTCGCCTCGTCGACCCCCTGTTCGGCCAGGCCGCGCCGGGCGTACTTGAACACCTCGGCGAAGATCGCCGCCGAGTCGTCGGTCCGCTCGCCGTCGGCGGTCACCCACGTCAGGTCGGCGCCGAGGCCGTCCTCGACGGCGGCGTAGAAGCTCCGCTCGGCGTCGTCCCACGGCAGTTCTTCGAGTGGGTGGTCGGCGGCGACCAGTCCCTCCAACAGCCCCGCGGTGAGGACCTGCAGGCCGACGATGTCGCGGACGGTCGGCTGGGTGGGCAGCGGGCGGTACTCGATGCGCAGCGAGCGCTCGTCGCAGGCGCCGTCGACGGCGGTGCCGCCGGCCACGCCGCGCACCCACCGCCAGAAGGTGCCCCGCTTGTAGTCGAACTCCCAGGCTTCGCTGGTCGGGTCGCCGCCCTTCTGGCCCTCCTCTTCCAGGTCATCTTCGTCGTCTCGCGGCACAGCCGCTCGACTGTCCGAGGCGCTCCGCGCCTCGCTCTCTATCCACTCTCTGAGAAACGGCGCGAAGCTGTCGTCGGCGACGACGTGTTCGAGCGCGTCCGCCGGTTCGCCGAGGTCGTCGGGCACCCGCACCTTCCGGCAGGCCTGGTTCATCGACTGCTCGAAGGCGGCGATCCGCAGTTCGTGATGGGTCTCCTCGACGAGTCGCTCGGGGTCGTCCACGTCACCGTAGCAGTCGCCGGGCAGGAACGGTGAGTTGGCGGAGAGCGCCACGAGCGGGCCCAACGTGCGCGTCGCGAGGTTGTGGTATCGCGGGAACGAGTCGGTGTCGGGAACCTGGACGTGGGGCTGGATCGAGGTCGCCAGCGACTCGAAGAGGATGGTGCGATACCCCGTCTCGGCGCCCGGCACCGCAAACTCGATCTCCCCGCCGGCCCGCCGGACTGCGACGTTGTCGAGCGCGCCGTAGCGGGGGTCTTTCCGCATGTTCTGCGCGACGAGGACGGGGTCGTCCGGGTCGCCGCCGGGGACGACGACCGGGCGGTCCCCGTCGGTTCCCGCCGCTCTCCCGGTGCCGCCCCGCACGTCCACGTCGTCGAGGTAGGCGTGGGTCCCCTCTCCCGGCGCGACGGCCGGCATCGCGTCGAGGACTATCTCCAGGCCGTGCTCGCGGGCCCGCTCGCGGGTGGCGGCCAGATCGCCCTCGATTTCGGCGACCTGGGCGGCGACGCCGTCGCCGTCGAAGCGACTCGGCGCGGCGTTGAGTTCGGCGTTGTGCAGCCCCAGTTCCTTGTCGGCCGGGCCCTCGTACACGTCGTCGGGGATCGGTGCGAGCGTTCGGTCCTCGCCCTCGCCCGCCAGCGCGTACACTTCCAGTTCCAGCCCCAGCGTCGCCGCCTCGTTGTCGAAGGCGCCGTCGGCGAGCGCGGCGGTCAGCCGGTCGGCCCCCGCGCGGACCCGCTCGTCGAACGCGTCGGTCCCGGCGAGCGAGCGCCTGACGAGCGACTCGTAGTCGGTCATTACCCCGAGGGTGGTCCACCGCCGTCAAAAAAGGCTCGGGCGACGCGTCGCCAGGGTCGCTCGGCTGGCCCGGCCGCCGGGGTCCTCGCGCCCGCCCCCTACTCGTCGACGAGTTCGATCGCGTCGTCGCCGGTCGGAACCGCACAGAGGAACGCGCCCTCCATCTCGCGCTCGTTGCGGTACCAGTGGACCGCGCCCGCGGGGACGTGCAGCGCGTCGCCGCCCTGCACGGTGTATTCCTCGCCGTCGATACCGACGACGTACTCGCCCGCGAGGACGTACTGCTCGTGTTCGATCTCGTTGGTGTGTTTCGGCACCTCGGCGCCGGGATCGAGGGTGAACCGCCGGATCGCGAGGTTCTCGGCGCCGTGGTCCTCGCCGACCAGGACCGCCTTCGAGAGCCCCTCGGCGGCGTCGACCGATTCGTACTCGATGTCCGTCGCGTCGCGGACGAGCGGCGTCGCCGGGTCAGTGATCGCTTCGTCGTCGGCCGCGTCGCTCTCGCTCATGCGAACCGCTACGACCCCCGGGACAATGACTGTGGTCCCGCGACGGTAGACACGTCGGCACGGCGGTCCCGCCTCAGAGCCCGGCGCGTTCGAACACGACTTCGAGCGAGCGGGCCGTCTCGCGGGCGGCGTCCGCGTCGGCCATCGCTTCGAGTTCGTCGGAGAACGGTTCGGCCATCACGGGGCCGTCGTAGCCGACCGAATCTAGGTGCGAGAGGAAGGCCTCGATGTCGATGACGCCGGTCGCGCCGGGCATCGCCCGCTCGGTGTCGACGTACTCGTCGAGCGCGAGCCCCTCCGGCGCGTCGTTGACGTGGACGTCGACGATATCGTCGGCGTCGAGCGCTTCCAGCGCCTCGACGGAGCCGCCGGCGGTGTGCCAGTGCCAGCAGTCGAGCAGCAGACCGGCGTTGTCGCCGACCGCCGAACAGAGGTCGAGCATCCCCTCGGCGGTCGAAATAAAGTCGTACTCGTGGCCCGCCCGCAGCCGTTCGGGGCCGAGGAACTCCAGGCCGAGGTCGATATCGTGGTCGGCCAGGACCGCGGCGACGGGGTCGAGCCGGTCGCGATGGAACGCGGCGTTCTCCTCGAAGGGCCGCTCGTCGCTGAACGACATGATGTACGTCGACATCCGCGTGCAGCCGAGGGCGGCCGCGGCCTCGGCGGTCCCGTCGAGCGCCTCCAGGTCGGCCTTGTAAGCGTCGGCGTCGGCGGTCACGTCTACGGGGAGATTCGCGCTGCCCGCCCGGAGACCGTTTGCGTCGAGGACCGAGCGGGTGTCGTCGGGGCCGTGTTCGCGGAGATAACCGATGTCGACCTGGATCCCGTCGAAGCCGTGCTCGGCGGCGAGGGCGGCCGCCTCGGGGAACGGGCGGTCGACGCCGGCGGCGTCGGGTCCGAAACTGGTGTACATGCCCCGAGCGTCGCTCGCCGTCGGCTTATACCCCTCGCAGGGAGCGAGTCTCGCCCGTGTCGGGCCGCGACACACCGGCTTCGGTCGCGCTCACACACGGGCTTAAGGGCGTGCCCGGCATACTCCGGGGTATGCGACGATTCCGTATCGGGAGTGCCTTCGGCATCCCGATCGACGTGGATCTCACCTTCCTGCTCGTCCTGCCGCTGTTCGCCTGGGCGATCGGGTCCCAGATCGGCCGCTACGTCGAGATCGTCAACGACCTGTTCGGGTCGGCGATCGCCGTGGACGTGCTGACGACCTCGACCGAACTCTCGCTCGGGCTGGGGCTGGTCGCGGCGCTGGGGCTGTTCGTCGGCGTCGTGTTGCACGAGCTGGGCCACTCGCTGGTCGCGATGCGCTACGGCTTCCCCATCTCGTCGATCACGCTGTGGATCTTCGGCGGCATCGCCCAGCTGGACGAGATGCCCGAGGACTGGCGCCAGGAGTTCTTCATCGCTATCGCCGGCCCCGTGGTCAGCATCGCCCTCGGCGTCGTCTCCTACGCCGCCTTCCTCGCGGTGCCGGTGGGCGACTCGCTGGGGCTGGCCGCGGCGCAGTTCGTCTTCGGCTACCTGGCGCTGATGAACGTCGTGCTGGCGGGGTTCAACCTCCTGCCCGGCTTCCCGATGGACGGCGGCCGGGTCCTCCGGGCGCTGCTCAACCGCACTCGCCCGTACGCGCGAGCGACCGAGATCGCCGCCGAAGTGGGCAAGCTGTTCGCCATCGGCCTGGGACTGTTCGGGCTGTTCGGTGGCGGCGGCCTGTTCCTGGTCGCCATCGCCTTCTTCATCTACATCGGCGCGTCCAGCGAGGCCCAGCAGACGACGATGCGGGCGGCCTTCGAGGGCGTGGTCGTCGAAGACGTGATGACGCCCGCCGACCGTGTGACGACCGTCGACGACGACGTGTCGGTCGCGGAGCTGATCGAGACGATGTTCCGCGAGCGCCACACCGGCTACCCCGTCGAGCGCGACGGTGAGATCGTCGGCCTCGTCACCCTGGAGGACGCCCGGGCGGTGCGGGAGGTCGAACGGGACGCCTACCGCGTCGGCGAGGTCATGTCGACGGAGATCTACACCGTCGCGCCCGACGACGACGTGATGACCGCGCTGGAGGAACTGGATTCCCACGCGGTCGGACGACTGCTCGTCATGGACGACGACGAGTTCGTCGGGCTGCTCACCCGGACGGACATCATGAGCGCGCTCTCGATCATCAAATCCAGCGGTCGCTACCAGTCCGAGCCGGGCGACTCCGTCGAGTCGGAGGTGTTCAACGCCGAGGAGTCGCGCCAGCCCTGACCGCCGGTCGCCGCTGTCGGCCGTCTTGGGAGCCGATGGCCGGCGATCCGCCGCCGGCCGCCCGATCCCCCGCGCCATCAGACGTCCTCGACGAGTTCGCCGATCCGGTCGATCGGTAGCCCCTGCATGGTCTTCGTGTCGAGCCCGTGGCGTTCGATGGCCTGGGTCACTTGGAAGGCCCGCTCCTGGTCGTCGACGGCGTAGACGATCAGGAAGTCGTAGTCGCCGAGCACGGCGTGCGTATCGACGACCTCGCCGCCGAGCTCGCGGATGTCCTCGCGGATCGCTCCCCAGATAGAGACGAGCTCCTGGGGGTTCTGGTACTCCGCCTCGTGTACGTCGACCTCCGTGAGGTACGTTGGCATCGTCCACTCGCACAACGGACGCGACGCCATTGAGGCTGGCGCTCGCGGCGGAGTGACCCGAGAAGTGACCGTTCGGTCGCGCCCGCCGCTCAGCGGCTCAACGGTCGCCGTCGGGCAACTGGTCGAACGCCGCGGGGTCCTGCCACAGCTCGTGGAGGGTGCCCGCGGCGAGGAACCGAGTCGGCGCGGCGACCCACTCGGTGGTGAGGGGGTCCGACAGTTCCGGCGCGTCCGTCTCGAACCACCAGGCGACGTATCGGCCGTCGGAGAGCCGCGCCGTCGGGTACATCTGCCCGTCGACCTCGACGTCGACGCGCGTCGCGTCGTCGACCGGCGGCCGCTCGTCCCCGTCGGTCGCGACGCTGATCTCGATGGGGATCGACCGCTCCCCGCCCGCCTCGCCGACACCTGCGTCGTCGCCGTGTTCCGTGGTCGGGATCATCCTCGTCTCGGTTCCACCGAGGCACTCACACCTCATAAACCCCAGTCGGTCAGGCGTCAGACGCCGCCCGGTCGTGCGGTTCCGTCGCCGACACGACGGGCGCTGTGCGGCCGTCGATGGCCGCCCGGTCAGACGCCGCTGAACGCGGAGAAGCCGCCGTCGACCGGGATCACCGCGCCGTGGACGAACGCCGAGCCGGGGGCCAGCAGCCAGAGGACCGTCGTCGCGAGGTCTTCCGGGTCGCCGAACCGCCGCTGGGGCGTGTGTTCGATGATCGACTCGCCGCGGTCGGTGTACTCGCCGGTCTCCTCGCCGATCAGCAGGTACCGGTTCTGCTCGGTCAGGAAGAATCCCGGTGCGATCGCGTTGACCCGCACGTCCGGCGAGTACTCGTGGGCGACGTGGACCGCCAGCCACTCGGTGAAGTTCGAGACCGCGGCCTTCGCGCCCGAGTAGGCCGGGATCTTCGTCAGCGGCGTGACCGCGGTCATCGACGACACGTTCAGGATGACCCCCTCGCCCCGCTCGACAATGTGTTCGCCGAACGCCTGGGTCGCCAGCACCGTCCCGAGGAAGTTGACGTTCAGGACGCGCTCGAACCCCTCCGTCGTCAGGTCGAAAAAGGCGGTGTCCTCGCCCGTCGTCGCCTCGGGGCTGTTGCCGCCCGCCGCGTTGATCAGGGCGTCGATCCGGCCGAACTCCTCGACGACCGTCTCCGCGGCCGCCTCCAGCTCCGCCCTGTCGAGGACCGACGCCGGGAGCGTGACGTGCTCGACGTCCATCGCCGCGAGCTCCTCGCTCGTCGCTTCGAGCCCCTCCTCGCCGCGGGCGAGGATAGCTACCTTCCCGCCGTGGGCGCCGATCGCCTTCGCCATCGCGGACCCGAGTTCGCCCGATCCGCCGGTGATCACGCACACGCTTCCGTCGAGATCGAACTCGCTGGCGACGCTCATCTGTCTCGTTTCGACTCCTCTGCACACAGTCGCAAGAACCTTGTTGTCGTCGCGTCGCGGGGCCGCCGGGAAGGGAGCGGCCGCCTCAGGCGGCGACGATCGGCTCGTAGTCGTACTCGCTGGTGAGCGTCTTCAGCTTCTCCAGGGCCGCCTCCTCCTCCTCCAGATTCTCGTGGAGGACGTCGCCGGCCTCGTCCATGCCCAGCCGGTCGGCCAACAGCGCGAGGGTGCCGTAGGCGGCGATCTCGTAGTGTTCGGTCTTCTGAGCCGCTGTCAGGTTGTACACGTCGAGCACGTCGGCGTCGGGGTCCATCTCGAGCACCTCTTCGTGTTCCTCGATCAGCCCCTGGATACCCTCGCACTCCGCTTCCTCGGGCTCCTGGCCGAGCATCTCGAACACCGCCTCCAGGCGCTCTATGTGGCCTTCGGTCTCCTCGCGGTGTGCCTCGAAGGCCTGTGCGATCTCCTCGTGGTCGGTCTGGTCGGCGAGCCGGTCGAGGACGTCGAGCAGCTCGTTCTCGGCGTAGTAGATGTCTTCGAGTTCGTGCGTGAACAGTTCCTTCGCAGACGTGACTGGCATGGTGAACCTCCGTGGGTCGCTCGGGCCTCGACATCGATAGTAATCCGCTCGCTACCGAACCGCCCGCGGACGGTCCCCCCGTATCCGGGGATTACCGGGGCGAAAGCTCGCCCGAACGAGCCGCCGATCGACGGGCCCGACCGGTGTGAGCGGGCCGGCCGTCGGCGAACCCGGGGTCTGGGCTGAACGGACGGGCCCGTTTTTCACGTCGAACGCGAACGGGGCCGCATGGACGGAGACCTCCTCGTCTACGGGGCGTACGGCTACGTCGGGTCGCTGATAACCGAGCGGGCGGTCGCCGACGGCCTCGACCCGACCCTCGCCGGACGATCGGCGGAGTCCGTCGAGGCGACGGCGACCGAACACGGCTGTGACCACCGCGTGTTCAGCCTCGAACACCCGACGGTCGTCGAGCGGATGGTCGCCGACGTCGACGCGGTATGCAACTGCGCCGGGCCGTTCGAGGACACCGCCGAGGCACTGATCGACGCGTGTCTCCGCACCGGCACCGACTACCTCGACCTGGCCGGGAACGTCGGCGTACTCGAAGCGACGGCCGCCCGCGACGCCGAGGCGACCGACGCCGGCGTCGCCCTCGTCCCCGGCGTCGGTTTCGACGTGGTGCCCACGGACTGCCTGGCCGCGACGCTGCACGGCCTGCTCCCCGACGCCGAGACCCTCACGATCGCCATCGACGGCATGCGGATGTTCTCGCCGGGGACCGTGAAGTCGATGCTCCGCGGGCTCGACCGTCCGGGCGCCGTCCGCCGGGAGGGGCGCGTCGAGACGGTTCCCGTCGCGTACGAGCGCCGGCGCTTCCAGTTCCCGACGGGCGAGCGGACCGCCGTCACCGTCCCCTGGGGCGATGTGTCCGCGGCCTACTACTCGACCGGTATCCCGAACATCGAGGTGTACGCCGGCGTCCCCGACCGCGTCGCGAGTGCGATGGCGCGCAGTCGACGGCTCGTCCCCGTCCTCGCCGCGGGACCGGTTCGCCGGGCGGCCGAGGCGGTCGCCGGCCGCCTGGTGTCGGGACCGACCGCCGAGGAGCGCGCACAGAGCGAGACACACATCTGGGGAGAGGTGACCGCGGCGGACGGCACCGCCGCCCGCGCGCGACTGCGGACGCCGGACACCTACGACCTGACCACGGCGACGGCAGTCGAAGCCGCGCGGCGCGTGCTCGCGGGTGCGGCCGGCGACGGCTTCCAGACGCCCGCCTCCGCGTTCGGCCCCGAGTTCGCCGAGGCCTTCGCGGGCGTCGAGCGCGAGGTGCTGACCCGCCCCGAACGGGTCGTTCAGTAGGAACCGACGGCGGCCGCCGTCCGGTCGAGCGGCGATTGAGGCGTCGTAAGACGCCGTTACCGCGGGTTTTCGCCCGTTACTTTTGCCCGACGATTCCCGAGAGGCGGGTATGTCGAAAGAGCTCGAAGCGTACGACATGACCCGCGACGAGGCCGCCGACAAGCTCGAATCGATCGCCGCGGACCTGCGCGGCGACGGGAGCTTCGACGTGAACGTGAACAACCGCACCGTCCACCTCGCACCGCCCGAGAACATCGGCATGGAGGTCGGCGTCCGCGAGATGTCCTCGCTGCTGCGGGGCAGCCGCGAGGCGTTCACGGTCAAGCTCGACTGGAAACCGGAGTAGCGGCTCGGGGCCGGCGACGAGCGTCGACTCGGTCGCCGTCCGGTCCGTGGCGAGTCACGCCGCGCCCACGATCCGGCCGCGCTCTCCGCCGACGCCGCCTTTTTCCCCGGCCGGCGCGCGAGTCCGCCAATGACGGTCGACATCGCCTTCGTCGGCGCCGGCGGGATCGCTCAGTGGCAGCACTTCGACACCCTCGAAGCCCTCGACGACGCCCGGGTCGTCGGGATCTGCGACGTGGACGAGGCCACCGCGCAATCGACCGCCGACCGCTTCGGCGCCCCCGCCTTCTCCGACCATCACGACCTCTACGCGGAGACCGACCCCGACGCCGTCTTCGTCTGTCTCCCACCGTTCGCCCACGACGACCAGGAGATCGCCGCCGCCGAACACGGCTACGACCTGTTCGTCGAGAAACCGCTCGCGCTCTCGGCGGAGAAGGCCAGCGAGATCGAGGCCGCCGTCGAGGACACCGACGTGCTCGCGCAGGTCGGCTACGACTGGCGCTACTCCGCTGGCGTCGAGCGAGCCCGCGAGATCCTGAGCGGACGGGACGTGGGCTACGTCGACGGCTACTGGTGGGGCGGCGTCGCCGGCGGCGAGGACCACTGGTGGCGCCACGTCGAGAAATCCGGGGGCCAGGTCGTCGAACAGGCCACTCACGTCTACGACACCGTCCGCCACCTCGCGGGCGACGTCGAGCGCGTCTCGGCGGCCGGGAGCCACCGGATCGAGGACGCCGTCGACTTCTCCGACGCCACCTCGGCGACGATGACCCACGAGAACGGGGCGATCAGCCACATCTCGACCACCTGCGCCGCCGAGGACGACAAACACGGCCTGGAGGTGGTCGCCGACGGCGCGACCCTGACGGTTTCGGAGCAGTCCGTCTCCGGCGTCGTCGACGGCGAGGCGATCGACGAGGCGTTCGACCGCAACCCCTACGCCGCCGAGGTTGAGTCGTTCGTCGACGCCGTGGCGTCGGGCGACGGGGCGGGGCTGCGCTCGCCCTACGCGGACGCCCGCCGGACGTTCGAGCTGACGCTGGCGGTCAACGAATCGATCGAGAACGGCGGGTCCGTGGAGTTGTAGCGTACCGGAGCGCGGTCGCTACTCCAGTAGACTCTCGCCGGTCATCGCCGCCGGCGTCTCGATGTCCATCAGCGCCAGCAGCGTCGGCGCCAGGTCCTCCAGCGCGCCGCCCTCCCGTACCAGCCGCCCGCCGGAGCGGTCGCCTCGCGACCGCTCCGAGCCTCCGCTCTCTCCGTTCGCGGAGACCCCGTCGGTCCCGTCGGGCGCGAGGTAGATCAGCGGCACGGGGTTGGTCGTGTGGGCGGTGTACGGTTCCTCGACGGTGCCCATGTCGTCGGCGTTGCCGTGGTCGGCTGTGACGAGGACGTGGCCGCCGGCAGCCCCGATCGCCTCGACCAGCCGCCCGAGTTGCTCGTCGACCGCCTCGACCGCCTCGACGGCGGCGTCGAAGTCGCCGGTGTGACCGACCATGTCCGGATTCGCGTAGTTGCACACCAGCAGATCGGGGTCGCGGTCCTCGATCGTCTCGATGGCGGTGTCGGTCACCTCGGCGGCGCTCATCGCCGGTTGCTGGTCGTAGGTGGGCACGTCGGGGCTGGGGACGATCTCGCGGATCTCGCCGTCGAACTCCACCTCGCGGCCGCCGTTGAGGAAGTAGGTGACGTGGGCGTACTTCTCGGTCTCGGCGAGTCGAAGCTGGGTGTGACCCGTCTCGGAGACGACCTCGCCGAGCGTGTCGTCCGGGCGGATCGGCGGGAAGGCGGTCGGGAGGTCGAACGTCTCGTCGTACTGGGTCATCGTGACGACGCGCGTCTCGGGCGGGTCGGTGCGACCGCCCCAGGCGTCGGAACGGACGTCCGCGAGCATCCGCGTCAGCTGGCGAGCCCGGTCCGAGCGGAAGTTGAAGAAGACGACCGAATCACCGTCGTCGAGGGCGGGGCCACCCTCGACCAGGGTCGGCTCGACGAACTCGTCGGTGTCGCCGCGGTCGTAGGACTCCCGTACCGCGTCGACGGCCGTCGCGGCCTCGTGGCCGGCGTGGCGCTCGACGATGGCGTCGTACGCGAGTTCGGTGCGGTCCCAGTTCTCGTCGCGGTCCATCGCGTAGTAGCGGCCCGAGACGGTGGCGACGTGGCCCGTGCCCTGTTCCTCGGCGTGGGCCTGCAAGTCGGCGAGGTAGTCCTCGCCGCCCGTGGGGGAGGTGTCGCGGCCGTCGGTGAAGGCGTGGGTGACGGCTTCGACCCCTTCCTCGGCGGCGAGTTCGATCAGCGCGTGGAGATGGGACTGATAGGAGTGGACGCCGCCGTCCGAGACGAGCCCCATGAAGTGGACGCGACCGTCGTGGTCGTCGGCGTAGTCGAACGCCGACTGGATCGCCTCGTTGTCGTCGATCGGCGGGTCGTCGATGCCGTCGTCGGGGACCGATTCGCCCCGCCAGCTCCGGATCGCGTCGGTGACGCGCGCCGATTCCTGGGTGACGACGCGGCCGGCGCCGATGTTGAGGTGGCCGACCTCGGAGTTACCCATCTGGCCCTCGGGCAGGCCGACGCGGCGGCCCGAGGTGACGAGCGTGCCGTGTCCGCCCGCGTTCCAGAAGCGATCGAAGTTCGGCGCCTCGGCGGCGGCGACGGCGTCGCGGACCCCCTCGTCGGGGTTGAGCGCCCAGCCGTCGAGGATGACGAGCGCGGCTTTCATAGTCGGCCCTCCGCCCGGGCCGCCCAAGTCGGTGTCGGTCCGCGCGACCGCACCGGCTCGCGGCCACCGACGAGCCGACTCTCGACCCGGACCTGTTCCGGACGTGGGTCGAGGGCGGTCGATCGGCGCTATCGTAGCATTCGAAAGACATGGCTCGGACGATCGCACGACTGCGTGCGATCGAACGTGCAAACGCTTTCGAATTCTACTATCGAGCGTGCGACCCGTTGACGCCGGTCGAATCGCCCGGTCCCGCGGAAAGTTATTGTGAGTGGCCCCCCCATCGTTAGGGCATGGACGCGCAACTGCTGTCGGACGAACTGGCGGACCAGATCGTGACGACGGCCCGGACCGCGACCGGCGACAGCCTCCGGTCGGTGACCTACTTCACGCGCTCGGACTTCGAACAGCTGTACCTCCGGGAGGACCTGGAGCGCGACGCCGACCTGGACACCTTCGTCGGCCACGAGTGGCGCGGCTTTCGCGACACGCGCAACGCCTACCAGTCCTCGGAACTGGGCGAGTACCGCTACACCGTCCGGGCGTTCACCAACGGCTACCTCCTCCGCGTGACCGGCGAGCGCCGCGGCGTCCTCATCACCACCGACGGCCTTCAGATGCAGTCCTACGAGGAGATCGCCGAGGCCATCGAGAAGATGCTCGCCGAGGACCCCACCGCGGAATGACGCTCGACCCCGTCCACGTCGACGGCATCGCTCGCTTGGCCGGCCGCGTCAGCGAGGGCGTCGACGAGGACGACCACACCGAGGCCGCCGAGACCGTCTGGGCGGAGTTCCTCGACCCGCTGTACCGCGACGGCGACCCCGTCCTCGAGCCGCTGGGCGAGCAGCGCCGCGAGAAGGTCCCGATCGACGGGGTCGCCCTGCGCGACTCGCCCTACCCCACGCAACACGGCCTCGACTCGGGGACGATCAACCCCACGACGTTCAAAAACGGGCTCGTGCTCGACGTCTCCCAGGCCGCGATGGCCGCCGTCCCCTCCGATCTGGACCTCCACCGCGCGCGGACCATCGTGATGACCGTCCACTCCAACGACGACACCTACCGGATCGGCCAGGAGGACTGGACGATGCACGACGAGGGGTACGTCCGCGAGCGCGCCCTGCACGCCCCCCGCGTCGACCGCTACGAGCAGAACGTCGTCCACGCCCTGGCGCTGTATCTCGCCGAGAGCGAACACGCCCTCCAGCAGGCCGATATCGTCGAGGACCTGCTCGTGCTCGACGGGCCGCTCTACCCCACTGGCCTGCTGAAGTGGGCCGAACGCGACACGGAACTGGCGGACCTCCTCGTCGAGGACGAGCGCCCGCGGGACGTGGTGAAAAACTACGTCCGCCTCGTCGAGCGGTTCGTCGACCGCGACGTGCCGCTGGTCGGCTTCATCAAGAACAGCACTGCCAAGGCCATCACGCAGGTCGTCCGCGAGAAGACCAACGCCCCCTGGGCCAACGACAACGCCTTCTTCCAGCGCGTGCTCGCCCGCCGCGGCGAGGGCGGCGACCTGTTGACCGACGCGCTGACGGCGACGGGCTGGTTCCGCTCGCGGGTCGGCACCGACCGCGTGATGGCCGCCGACGGCGACGCGCTGGGCATCGAACGCCGCCTCGACCCCGAGGCCTACGAGGTCACCTTCTTCGTGCTGTACGACCCCCGCGACGACCTCTGTTACCGGATCGAGGCGCCCTACGCGTTCACCGAAGACGAGGACACCCGCGAGGCGCTGCGCCTGCAGGTGCTCCACGACGTGGCCGGCGAGCAGGGGCCGCCGCTCGCGGTGGCGAAGGCCGACGAACTCGCCCACATCGGCCGCCAGGCCAACGAGCAACTGCGCCGGCGCATCGAACGCGAACTCGGGAGCGATCGGCACCTCGAATACAACGACAAGCGCTGGGGCGTCGTCGTGGACGAGATGGTGTAGCGAGCGCGGACAGTCAGTACAGCCCCTCGCTCAGGCTGACGGTCCCGTTCCCGAGTTCGACGTGGATGGTGTGTTCGGGCGCCGAACTGACGCGACACTCGGCGCGCACCTCGTGTCGGTTGTCGAGTTCGACACACACCTCGTACTCGGCCGGCGCGAGGACGTTCTCGACGGATATCCCCTCGCCAGGCTGGCAGTAGTAGCGCGATTCGAAGACCGGTTCGTCACCGCTCCCGAGCGCGGTCACCTTGAGGTCGTACCCCCAGGTGGGGTCGTAGTTGCGCACGTAGATGTCCTCACTGCGGGCGCTCGTGCGACTCCCGAGGCTGCCGGCACCGCGGTCGACGGACGGCGGATCGCTGCTGGAGGGCTGATTCGCTCGCATACGCTAGCGGTCGGACCGACGTATCAAAGAGTCGACGAAGGCTTAAACGGCTCTTTGAGTCGCCCCGTGATGGCCCACGAACGCGGGGGGCCGTCCGGCGGGACCGACCGGGCCGCGGGCCGGTTCGGCCCGGTCCCAGGGGTTAACGCGCTCGCGCTCGTCGGGAGCGGTATGGGACTGATCGCGGAGTTTCGCCTGACCGGCGAGGACCTGGCGCTGGTCGACGTGGCCGCCGGAGTTCCGGCGGCGACCGTCGAGTTCGAGTCGGTACAGGCCACGCCGTCGGGGCCGCCGGAGTTCGTCGTGCGGACGGTCGGTGCCGACCGCGCGGCCGTCGAGGCGGCGTTCGCCGCGGCCGACTCGGTGACCGACCACTCGCTGGTCGTCGCCGACGGCGACACGCGCCGGTATCAGTGCCGCCCCACCGGCGGCCCGCCGGAGGGGCTGGAAGCGCTCGCCGACAACAGGTCGGTGCCCGACCGCGTGACCGTCACGCCCGAGGGCTGGACCGAGCGGCGCTGGTTCGCCGACCGCGCGGAGTTCGACGCCTTCCGCGACTTCTGTCGTGCCAACGACTTCACCTTCTCCCTCGACCGTCTCGTCGAGGTCGACGGCGACGACGCCGACGCCGCCGCCGAGTCCGGCCCCTTCGGCGCCGACGAGGGCGGTCCCTCGCGTCCGCCGGGAATGACCGAGCCCCAGCACGAGGCGCTCGTGCTCGCCCACGAGATGGGCTATTTCGACGTGCCCCGCACCGCCTCGACGGCCGACGTGGCCGACGAACTCGGCGTCGCCCCGGCCTCCTGCTCCGAGCGGCTGCGTCGGGCCCAGAGCCACCTCGTCGCGCAGTTCCGCCGCGCCGACACCGATATAAAACCCCGAATGGATTAGGGCCAGGGCTACGGGCGCGTAGTCGTAAACCACTCGCGTGAGAGAACGGAAGCTACGAGCGGACGGCGGCCGCGACGCCGGAGCCGGTCGCGGGAACGCCATCGAGGCCAGCGGTGTCGAACTGACGTATGCCGACGGGACGGAGGCGGTCAGAGGGATCGACCTGGCGGTGCCGGAAGGCGAGTTCTTCGGCTTCCTCGGCCCCAACGGCGCCGGCAAGACGACGACGATCAAGACGTTCGCGACGCTGCTGGCGCCGACCGGTGGCTCCATCACCGTCAACGGCTACGACGTGCGCAGCGAGTCCCGCCGCGTCCGCGAGACGATCGGCTACATGGCCCAGGAGACGAGCGTCGACGAGGAACTCACCGCCCGCGAGAACATCCGCTTCGCCGCGCGGGCCTACGGCGTCCCCAAGAGCGAGCGCGCCGACCGCATCGACGAACTGCTCGACCTGGTCGACCTGGCCGACGTGGGCGACAAGCGCGCCGGCGAGTTCTCCGGCGGGATGAAAAAGCGGCTGGACGCCGCGACCGCGCTGGTCCACAGCCCGCCGCTCGTCTTTCTCGACGAGCCGACGACCGGGCTCGACCCCAAGGCCCGCAATCGCCTCTGGGAGTACTTCGAGCGCATCAACGAACGCGGGACGACCCTGTTCCTGACCACGCAGTACCTCGAAGAGGCCGACCAGCTCTGCGACCGCATCTCGGTCATTCTCGACGGCGAGATCGTCGCCACGGGGTCCCCGATGGAGCTGAAACGACGGGTCGGCGGCGAGATACTCGACGTCGAGATCGCCGGCAGCGAACCCGGGGACACCGACGACCCCCGCGAGCGCGCCGCCGACATCGCCCGCACGGGCGACGTGTTCGGCGCCGACGCCGACGTGGCGGTCACCGACGACGGCGTCACCGTCACCTCCGAGCGAGCGCGCCAGCACGGGACCGACCTGCTGGTCGCGCTCCGGGACGCCGGGATCACGGTGACCGGCTTCAACATCCGCGCGCCGACGCTGGACGACGTGTTCCTGGCGATCACCGGCGAAGAACTCGACTCGGAGGACCGCTCGGCCGAGCGCGGCGACGTGACCGGCCCGGAGGTGACCGCCGAATGAGCGACCGATCGGCCGACTCCAACCATTCGGACCGCACCCGCACCGACGACGACCGGACCACCTCAGAGCTTCGCTCTGACGGCGGCACCGCCCGTCCCACCGGCGACCGGCTGTCGGGCAACTCCTTTCTGGGCGACTTCTGGGTGAACTTCGTCCGCTGGAACCTGAAAGCGGTGCGAAACCCCTTCGTGGTCGTCGGGTCGCTCCTCCAACCGATCATCTTCCTCGTGCTGTTCACGCAGGTGTTCGGTCAGATCGCGACGGGCGCCATCAGCGGCGGCGCCGCCGGCGACATCACCTACGAGACGTTCCTGCTGCCGGCCATCGCGATGCAGGTGTCGCTGGCGGCCGCCGCGGGGTCGGGGATCGGCCTCGTCAACGACATGGAGGAGGGGCTGTTCGAGAAGACGCTCGTGATGCCGATGAGTCGCTCGGCGATGTTCCTCGGTAAGACCGCCGCCGAGATCCTCCGCATCGTCGTTCAGATCGCCATCATCCTCGTTCTCGGCACCCTCCTCGGCGCCAACGTCGCCACCGGGTTCGTCGGCGCGGTCGGGATCATCCTCATCGGGATCTGCTTCTCGCTGTGGTTCGTCGCGCTCTCGAACATCATCGCCGTCGTCACGCGCGACCAGGAGTCGACGATCATCGGCGCGAACCTCCTGCAGTTCCCCCTGCTGTTCGTCTCGACGGCCTTCCTCCCGCTGTCGGCGATGCCTGACTGGATCCAGACCGTCGCTACCGTCAACCCCATCACCTACGGCGTCGACGCCGCCCGCGCGCTGATGCTCGACCAGGACGTGATGACCGTGATCGAGGTCACCCGCTTCGGCGGGATCTGGGACACGCTCGTCCCCGCGCTGGTCGTGCTGGTCGCGCTCGACATCGCCTTGGGCGGGATCGCCGTCTACCTGCTCAACCGCGCGTCCTCGTCGGACGTGCAGTAGGCCGCTCCCGCTTCGCTTCGGCTCTGCCTCCGGTGGCCGACTACGAGCCAGTCTCCTCCCGGTCGGGGTTCTCGACGATCTCGATCTCCACGTCCGCCCCCGCGAGGCCGAGCCGAGCGAACTGCGTGCGGACGTGCTCTTTCGCCGCCGAGAGTGCGGCGTCGCGGGTGTCGAATCCGCGGGTCGTCGGCGCTTCGAAGGCCACCCGCCGCTCTTTGCCGTCGATCCGCTGTCTCTGCCCGCCGGACTCGACCTCGTAAAACTCGTCGCAGATCCAGACGTAGGGGGCGCCCTCGTCGGGCGCGCCCTCGAAGGTCGGCGGCCGCTCGCCGCGCTCGTAGAGCGTCCCCGTCAGCGCCGTCCCGCCCGCGTGACCGCGAACCAGTAGCATATCCGCGATAGTAGGGCCTCGAACGGCAAAAGCGCGCCGGGCACCCCGCCGCGCCGACGGCTCGACGCCCGCTTTCAGAACGACTATCCTGTCGGCCCGCCGACCGCTCGGTAATGGCCCCGGATCTCGGTCCCCTCGCTCGCCGCCTGGCGGTGCCGTACTACGACGACGCCCTCCCGGCCCACGACAGCCGCCACGCCAGGCGCGTCCGCGACCTGTCGCTCCGGCTCGCTGCCGAGTGGGACGAACCCGTCGACCGCGGCGTCCTCGCCGCCGCGGCCTGGCTGCACGACATCGGTCGCCCCCTCGAACGGACCGGTGAGATCGACGACCACGGCGAGTGGGCGGCCGCTCGGGCTTCGGACCTGCTGCCCGCCGAAGGCGTGGCGGCCGACCGCGTCGACGCCGTCGTCCACTGCCTGGGGAGCCACAGCATCCGACCGAGTTCCCCCGAGCCGGACGCCCCGGCGGCGAAACTGCTCTTCGACGCGGACAAGCTGGACGCCGCCGGAGCGGTCGGGCTCGTTCGTCTGGCCTGTCTCGTCGGCGAGCGTTCGGGACGAGCGGGCGAGCGGTACGCCGCCATCGACACCGGGCCGGAACCCGGCGCGAGCGACGGCGAGACGGCCGACCTGTCGCTCCTCCGCGAGTGGGCGCGCGAGCGACTGGACGCGCTGCACACGCCTCCGGGTCGCCGCCGCGGGGAGTCCCGCTGGGCGTTCATGCAGGACTTCTTCGACCGATTCGAGGCCGAGACGGTGGTTCCCGACGCCTGACCGGTCGGTCGTCGGTCACGAGGCGTCCGCTCACGCCCACGGCGTCAGGTCGACGACGACGGGGAGGTGGTCGGAGGGGTACCAGCCGTCGCCGACCGCGTCGGCGGCGACGCCGTAGCCCTCGACCGCCGTCGCGTCCACGAAGACGTGGTCGATCGCCCGGTCGGGCAGCAGCGACTCGAAGTCGGTCCGGGTGGTGTCGGGGCCGTGGGGCGGGTACGGGGTCGTCTCGCGCGCGTCGACCAGCGCGCGCTCGCTTCGGTCGGCCCCTTCGTCGTCCCCGACGAGCGCCCGATACGGGTCGTCGCCGGCCACGCAGTTGCAGTCGCCGCCGACGACGACCGGTTCGTCGTCCTCGCGGAGCGCCGCGACGCGCTCGCGGAGCACCCGCGCACCCTCGACGCGGGCGCGCTCGCCCTCGTGGTCGAGGTGCGTGTTGCAGTAGAGGACCGTTCCGCCGCCGTCGCGGTCGCGCAGGCGGGCCCAGGTGGCGATCCGCGGGTACGCGGCGTCCCAGCCGACGCTCCCGGGCTCGTCGGGCGTGGGCGAGAGCCAGAACGTGCCGGCGTCGAGTCGGTCGAAGCGGTCGCGGCGGTAGCCGACGGGGCAGAACTCCCCCTCGCCTTCCCCGGCCTCCCGCGAGGCGCCGACCCACTCGAACTCGGGCAGCGCCTCCCGGAGGTCCGCGTACTGGCCGGCGAGCGGTTCCTGCAGCCCGACGGCGTCGGGGCGGTGAAAGCGGATCGTGCCCGCGACGGCGTCGCGCCGGCCCGCCCAGTCGAAGGCTCCGTCGCTCGCCACGTCGCGGCGAACGTTGTACGTGAGCACCCGGACCGCGTCGCCGTTCATACCCGTCTCTGGGGCGTCGGGGGTCTTGAGACTACCGCGGTCGGTGTCCGGACGCCGCGGTCGGATCGGCCGTCGCCGTTCGAGTCGTCGGCGGCTCGGTCGCCCCCTCCGGAGTCCCGTCGGCCGTCCCCGACCCCACGTCGACCGTCACTTGCCGGTCGGCCGAGTCCTCGCGCCAGTACAACCAGAGCCGCAGCTCGCCGCCGCTGTTCCCCATCGTAGCGGCTTCGACCGACCGCTCCCACGTCGCCGTCTCGCCCGCCGCGACCGGGAGCCGGATCGTCGCCACCGGCTCGTAGGCGGGGAAGTTCCGATTCATCGCGCCGACGAAGGTCCCGTCCGTGTCGCCGGTGTTCTCGACGGTGAGCGAGAGGCGAAAGGACCCGTCCGTCGGGACGGCCGCGGGCGCCTCCAGCGGGCCGACCGCGAACGAGGTCGGCGGCCGCGTCAGCGTCGCGACCGCGTCGTCGCCGAGCGCGGACTCGCCCCCGGGCCAGTCGATCCGCGCGTCCTCGGCGTCGAGGGGGTTCGGGAGGCGGAAGACGACCCAGCCGTCGAGCGCGTCGCGGTCCGGTAGGTACGGCGTCCCGTGGTCGAACAGTCCCCATCGCTGGTTACTCACGTCCGTCGTCGCGGAGTAGCGCTCCCCGCCGGCGACGAGTGCGATGTCGTCGACCGGCGGCGCCCTCGTCGGCCCCCCGGACAGCAGGGCGACGACGAACTGTTCGTCGCGGTCGCCGTAGACGCCGAACGAGTCCGGCGAGTTCGGGGCCGCGAGTTCCGGGACGACGAACGTCTCGTCGACGAACGCGCCGCTCGCTTCGGTCCTGGTCTCCGGTCCGGTGCCCGTCGGCGTGCCGGACGGCGCCGTCGGCGTCTCCGTGGGCGTCGCGGACGGCGGTCCGCCGGCCTCGTCGCTCTGACCGGCCAGACAGCCCGGGACGGCGAGGGCGCTCCCGGCGAGGATCCCCAGCAGTTCGCGTCGGTCCATACCGGACGGTCGGCCGTCCCGGATAAGGGCCTTCAGGTGGGTACAGCGGGCGTTTGAACGTCCGTTCGCGGCGGGCGGCGAGTGTCGCGCTCTCGCGGTCGCGAACCGACCTCCTACCGGCGAATTGGCCGAGCGTACCCCGGATAGCGCGTGGATTACAATTTGGCGGCGGCGCGTCCGAGCGATGCATGAACCGGAAACTGGCGGTAGTCGCGTTGACCGGTGTCGTCCTGTTGAGTACCGTCGGATTCGGGAGCGCCGCGCTCCTGGGGAGCGTCCAGGCTGGCAATCAGGCGGGCAACCAGGCGGCGACCGTCACCGTCTCCGCGACGGGGTCGGTGACGGCCGAACCCGACAGGGCGGTCGTCGGCGTCACCGCGACGGCGGAGGCCGACAACGCCACGGCGGCGACCGACCGACTCGCCGAGAACGTCTCGACGCTCCGCGACGCGCTCGACGACGGGACCCTCTCGGTCGAGTCGGTCGCCACGACGAGCTACTCCGTCCTCCAGCGCACCGACAACGGGACGACGACCTACGTCGCCCGCCAGTCGTTCGCAGTGACGACCACGAACACCAGCGAAGCCGGCGCCGTCGTCGACACCGCCGTCGCCAACGGCGCGACCGCGATCGACGGCGTCGCGTTCGCGATATCCGAGGAGCGACGCCAGGCCCTGCGTGCCGACGCCATCGACGAGGCGGTCGACGACGCTCGCAACCAGGCCGACGCCGTCGCCGACAGCACCGGACTCTCGCTCGGGACCGTCCGCTCGGTGTCGACGGGCGACGCGAGCGGCTTCCTCCTCGAACGGGACGCCGCCGCGGGGACGACCGTCGAACCGAGCCCCGTCACCGTCTCCGCGACCGTCGAGATCACGTACAACGCGACCGCCGGCTGACGACTCGACGCGGCGAATCCGCTGTATGACTGCGTATACGGACTCCGGTTCGAGGACCGGACCGTCGTCGCCGGCGGTCGCGGGCTCGCGGCGGTAACGGTTTCCCGTACCGCGGCGTAGGCGGCGCCGTGACCGAGGAGCCGACCGTCGCGGGCGTGCTGTTGGCCGCGGGCGACAGCGACCGCTTCGGCCAGCGGGACAAACTGCTCGCGACGCTCGACGGCGGGCCGCTGGTTCGCCACGCCGCGCGGACGCTCACCGCGGCGGCCGTCGACCCCGTCGCGGCGGTCGTCCGTCCGGGGTCGCCGGGCGTTCGCGACGCGCTCGCCGGGGCCGACCTCGCGGTCCTCGACAACGCCGACGCGACCACGGGGCAGGCGAGTTCGGTCCGCCGCGGTGTCGTGTGGGCGCGCGACCGCGCCGACGCGGTCGTGTTCGCGCTCGGGGACATGCCGCGGGTCGACCCCGGAACCGTCGACCGGCTCGTCGCGGCCTACCGCGAGGGGCGCGGATCCGCGATCGCCGCGGGCTACGAGGGTCGACGCGGCAATCCCGTCCTCTTCGACGGTCGGCACTTCGACGCGCTCGCGGCGGTCGCGGGCGACACCGGCGGTCGCGCGGTCTTCGAGGACGCCGACGACGCCGCGGTCGTCGAAACTGACGATCCGGGCGTCCGGACGGACGTGGACACGGCCGCCGACCTCGTCGCGCTCCGGGAGTGACTGAGAGCGATCCGTCTCAGAGCACGTCGGTGTCGACCAGCGAGACGGGCTCGCCCACGTCGTGCTCGGTCGCGTACTCGTAGACGACGTGGCTGGCGGCCACGTCCTGGACGGCCAGTCCGGTCGAGTCGAACACCGTCACGCCGGTCTCGGGGGTCCGACCGGATTTCTCACCGACGATCACCTCGCCGAGTTCCCCGTGGATATCCGCGTCGGAGAGGGTCCCCTCGCTCCAGGGGACGTTGATCTCCCCCGAGTGGGTACACTGTTCGTAGTCGTCGATGACGAGCGTCGCATCCAGGAGGATATCGTCGGCGATCTCGTGTTTCCCGGCGGCGTCGGCGCCGATCGCGTTGACGTGGGTGTGGTCGCCGACCTCGTCGACGATGGGGTCCTCGACGGGCGTCACCGTCGAGAGTACGTCACAGCGGGCGGCCTCCTCGACGGTGCCGCTGCGCACGTCGAAGCGGTCCTCGAAGGCCGCGACGAACTCGGCGACCTTCGCCTCGTCGCGGTCGGCGACGACGACCTCCTCGATGGGGCGGACGGCCGCGATCGCTTCGAGTTGGGTGTACGACTGGACGCCGGCGCCGACGATCCCCAGCGTCCGGGCGTGCTCGACGGCGAGGTGGTTGGTCGCCACCGCAGCGGCAGCGCCGGTGCGCTTGCGGGTGATCGTCGTCCCGTCGAGCAGCGCGAGCGGGAAGGCCGTCTCCGGGTCGGAGTAGACGACGGTGCCCATCACCGTCGGGAGGTCGTGGTCGTCGGGGTTGTCCGGGTGGACGTTGACCCACTTGACCGCCGCGGCGTCCCACTCGCCGGCGTCGAGATACGCCGGCATCGACCGGAAGTCACCGTTGTACTCCGGCAGGTCGATGTAGGACTTGGCGGGCATCTGCGCGTCGCCGCGCGCGTCCGCGACGAAGGCGTCTTCGACCGCCGAGACGACCGCCGACATCTCCGCGGCTTCCTCGACGGCGTCTGGGTCCAGCAGTAACGTCTGCATACCGGATATTCTCCGGCCGCGTACTTAGACCTTCGACCGGAACGGACGTGGGTTCGGTTCGGGTGCGTAGGTATCAAACGTCCGCGCCGAACGGAGTGAGACGTCCACTGAACCCGAGCGGCGCGAGGGTTCAGCCTTTTTCACCCATGTTTTTGCCGAGGGGGTCGCCGCTGGCGCCCCCTCGCGAAACAGATGGTGGCGCAACAGTTTTCACGTTCCTTGGTGTATGTTAACATTGGTGTTCAACCAATGTACACAGTCCTGCTGCCGGTCGACATGGCCGAATCCCGAGCGACGGCGCAGGTAGAGACGGCGATCGGGCTCCCGAACGCCGAGGCGGACGTTGCAGTGAAGCTCCTGCACGTGTTCCGGGAAGCCGACCGGGCCGAAGAGGCGTCGCCGCTGCAGTTGCGAGCCGGCGAGCACGCGCACGAACGACTCGAGGAGGCCGGCCTCTCGGTCGAGTCGGTCACCCGGTACGGCGACCCGGCCGCGGGTATCCTCGAAGCGGCCGACGACTACGACGCGGACATGATCCTGCTCGGCGGGCGCAAGCGGTCGCCGCTCGGGTCAGTGCTGTTCGGTAGCGTCAGCCAGGAGGTGACCCTGGACGCCGAGCGGCCGGTGGTCGTCACCGGCGACCGCGAGCAACAGCACCTCCCGAGCCACCGCTGTCAGAGCTGTGGCGAGGAGTACTACACCGACGACGACCTGGAGATCCCCTCGTGTCGCAACTGCGGCGGGACGAAGGTCGAACACGTCGGCGAGGAGTCCGAAGAGCCGGCGCCGACGGCGTAGCTCCAGCGCGAAAGCGCGTAGAAGATAGTCGAAAGGCGATGCGGCGGACGACGGGTAAGCATCCGCGCGCCGCAGGCGCGCGGTTCGACCGAGCGCGACCGCAGGGAGCGCTCGGCCTTTTTCCCCAAGTTTTTCCAGCGGAGGATTCCCGCAGGCGCGCGAAGCGCGCCGAGGAACTCTCCGCTGGAAAAAGTGGCTTCTACATCATGCCGCCCATACCGCCGCCCATGCCGCCCATGCCGCCCGGGGCGCCGCCGGGGCCGCCCTCGTCGCCGTCGCCCTCGGTGGACAGATCGCCGGCGGCGATGATGTCGTCGATCTTCATGACCAGGTTCGCGGCCTCGGAGGCCGAGGAGACGGCCTGCTCCTTGGCGTGGGCCGGCTCGACGACGCCGGCCTCGAAGGTGTCGACCACGTCGCCCGAGTGGACGTTCAGGCCGGCGTGCTCGTCGCCGTCCTCGTGGGCGGCGCGCAGGTCGACCAGCGTGTCGATGGAGTCCAGCCCGGCGTTCTCGGCGAGCACGCGCGGAACGAGCTCCAGCGAGTCGGCGAACGCCTCGACGGCGAGCTGCTCGCGGCCGCTGACGGAGTCGGCGTAGTCGCGGACGCGACCGGCGAGTTCGACTTCCGTGGCGCCGCCGCCCGCGAGGACGCGGCCGTCGGCGACCGTGGAGGCGACGACGTCGAGCGCGTCGTTGATGCCGCGCTCGAGCTCGTCGACGACGTGGTCGGTCGAGCCGCGCAGCAGCAGCGTCGCGCCGTGGCCGCTCCCCTCGACGTAGAACAGCTCGTCGTCCTCGTCGCGGGTGACCGTCCCCTCGGTCACGTCGTCGGCGGAGACGGCGTCGATGTCCGAGACGATGCGCGCTTCGAGGACCTCGGAGACGAACTCGATGTCCGACTTCTTGACGCGGCGCACCGCGAGGATGCCCTCCTTGGCGAGGTAGTGCTGGGCCATGTCGTCGATGCCCTTCTGGCAGAAGACGACGTTGGCGCCCGACTCCTTGATCGTCTGGACCATCTCCTTGAGCCGCTCTTCCTCCTGCTCGATGAAGTCCTGGAGCTGGTCGGGGCTGTCGAGGTTGAGCTGGGCGTCCGTCTCGGTCTCCTCGACCTCGATGGGCGTGTCCAGCAGGAGGACGTTGGCGTCCTCGACGGTGCTGGGCATGTCGCTGTGGACGGCGTCCTTGTCGATGATGCCGCCGGTCAAAAGATCCGACTCGGAGACGGATCGGCCCGTCTGGGTCTGGAGCTCGAGGAACTGCAGGTCAGGGATGTGACCGCCCTCGTCGGTCTCGACGCTGACCGCCTGGATGGCCTCGACGACCAGGTCGACGAGCACGTCCTTGTTGAGCTCGGCGCCCTTGCCGGTCATGGAGGTCTCGGCGACGCTCTTGAGGATCTCCTCGTCGCTCGGGTCGACGGCGGTGGCGATCTCGCCGATCTCCTTTTTCGCCTCCGCGCTGGCCATGTTGAACCCGCGGATGATCGAGGTCGGGTGGATGTCCTGTTCGAGGAGGTCCTCGGCGTTCTTGAGGAGCTCGCCCGCGATGGCGACCGCCGTCGTCGTCCCGTCGCCGGCCTCGTCCTCCTGGGCCTCGGCGACCTCGACGATCATCTCGGCCGTCGGATTGTCGATGTCCATCTCGGTGAGGATGGTCACGCCGTCGTTCGTGACGGTTACGTCGCCGAGCGAGTCGACGAGCATCTTGTCCATCCCCTTCGGCCCGAGTGTCGAGCGGACCGACTCGGCGACCGCGCGCGCCGCCGAGATGTTGTGGCTCTGCGCGTCCTTGTCCTTCATGCGCTGGGAGTCCTCGCCCAGAATGATCATGGGCTGACCCTGCATTCGCTGCTGACTCATGTTCAACCGAGAGTATGAATGTGCTTCTATATAAATGTGGGTGTTCGAGGACGATCGGCGGCTCCGTGGTAGCCCCGCTGTATCACCGGATAACCGCCATATCGCGCCCGCTACCCGTTTCGAGTGTGCCAGGTGTTACCAACGTCAGCACAGCGAGAATACTGGGGTTTATACGATAATCGGTTCGGTCGGGGCGCGGCTATCCCTCCGAACGCGTCGCGGGGGCTCAGACCGGTTCCTTCCAGTGGACGACGACGACGCCGACGACGAACGCGTCGGTGGTGTCGGTGTCGCGTTCGACCCTGATGGTGTTCTCGCCCTCGGCGAGGTCGATGCCGGAGAGGGTGTCCATCCACTGCTGCCAGCCGTCGGCGGGTGGGATGTCGAACCCGGAGAGCGCGACGTCGTTGACCCGGATCTCGTGGCCGTACTCCTCGACGTCGTAGGCCTGGAGTTCGAGGTAGGCGTCGGTGGCGTCGTCGGTCGGCACCGTGAAGGTCAGTTCGTCGGTCACGTCGCCGACGAACTCGGCCCACGGCACCGCGAGGCTCTCTTCGGTCTGCCCGAGGTGTTGCTGGAACGGGACGAGCGCGTAGTTGGGACGGCGGTCACCCATACCGGACAGTGGGCGTCAGCCGATTTATACTTCGGGTCGGGCCATCGGCTCGCCGCCCGCCGGACGCGCACTCGGGCGAACGTGTTCGGCCGCAGGCCGACGAGTTCGGGGCCCGTACGGTCGGCCATGAGCGCGATTCCGGGCGACATCGACACCGACCGCCAGCCCCCGATGACGGTGCCGCTCCGTCACTTCCTCGTGGGATTAGGGCTGCTTCTCGCCGGCGGCGTCGTGGGCGTCCTCGACGCGGTAGGACTGCTGTCGGGCTTCGCCGTCCTGGCCCACCTCCACCTCCTGCTTGCGGGGTGGGTCTGCGTGACGATCATGGGCGCGATGGTACAGTTCGTGCCCGCCTGGTCGAACATCGCGATGCACTCCCGGCGGCTGGCGACCGCCCAGCTGTGGCTCGTGGCCGCCGGCGTCGCCGGGATGGCCGCCGCCTTCGCGACCGGCGCGCTCGGCTGGGTCCACGCCTTCGGCGGCCTCGCACTGCTGGGGTTCTGGGCGTTCGTCTACAACGTCGGCCGGACGCTGCTCGCCGCCCGCCCCTGGGACGTGACCGAGCGCCACTTCGCGTTCGCGCTCGCCTGCTTCGCCGTCGTCCCCGCGATGGGGTTCGCCCTCGCGATGGACTACTCGACCCCGTTCCTCGCCGACTCGCCGATCGCCCGCTACCGGCTGGTCGGCGCCCACGTCACCCTCGCCGTCTTCGGGGCCGTCCTCACGACGGTGCTGGGCGCGCTCTACCAGCTCGCCACGATGTTCACCCAGACCGAGCTGCACGGTGTCGACACCCACATTCGACGCTTCGAGGAGGCGGGCTACCCGGCCGGCGTCGTCGCGCTCGCGGCCGGACGCCTGCTGGGATCGGCGCCGCTGGCCCGCGTCGGCGGCCTCCTCGTCGCCGCTTCCCTCCTCGGGTTCGCCGCCGTCCTCGCGCGCACGCTCGTCCAGACGAGCGTCGAGTGGACGCCGATGCTCTCGCGGTACGCCGTCGCCACCGTCGCGATGGCGGCGTGGGCGCTCCTCGCCGGTCGCGCCTGGCTCGCGGACCCGCTCGCCCGCTCGGCGCTGTTCGGCGGCGGCCCGCCCCACCTGCTCGTCTTCGGCGTCGTCGGGTTCGTCGTTCTCGGGACGCTGTACCACGTCGTCCCGTTCATCGTCTGGGTCCACCGCTACAGCGACCGCCTGGGCTACGAGCCCGTCCCGATGATCGACGACCTGTACGACGACCGCCTCGCCGCCGCCGACTTCGCCTGCGTCCTCGCCGGCGCGACCGGCCTCGTTCTCGCGAGCGTCCTCGATCTCCCGTCGGTCGCCACGGCCGCCTCTGGCGCGTTCGCCACCGTCGGCTTCGCGCTGTTCGCCGCGAACCTGGTCGTGGTCGTCCGCGAGCACGGCCCTCGCTCTCTCCGCGGCGTCCTCGTCTCCCGACTCGGCGAGGGAACGACGGCGACCGACGAATCCGCGGACGACGCGCCCGGCCACGCCGAGGACACCGCGCCGTGACGGGCGAGAGACGACGCTACTCGGCGACCGTCGAGGCCAGCCAGTCGAACTGCAGTTCGAGTTCGTGGCGGCGCTGGCGCTTGATGACGGTGGCATCGAGGATCTGCCCGACGAGCGCCACGTCGAGTGCGAAGTCGGTGGTCGCCGTGATCTCCGAGCCGCCGTCGACGGCCTCGACCCGGTACTCGGTGTCCATCCGCTCGAAGAAGCCGTCGGCCTGCTCGTAGGCCAGGTCGGCCTCCGTGTCGACGAGCCGGAGGTCGAGCGTCACCGTCGCGAGTCCGACCTGATTCTCCAGGTGCATCTCCTCCCCGTCGACGGTCACGTCAGTGAACCCCGCCGCCAGCATGAACGCCTCCAGGTCGTCCATCAGCTCGCACACGCGCTCGGGCGGAGCGCCGACACGTCGTGAAACCGTGACCGTCTGCATACGCCCCCGACTCGCTCCAGCCTCGTTAGTGTCACGCCGCACCAGTTCGGCGACACCACCCGAACGTATTCGGCACAACTCGCTCGCCTGCAGGCCCGCAAGTACGGGTATGGTCAGCGACGGATCGACCGACTCGACGCGGACGCTCGACGCGAGAGAGATCGACGGCGAACCGTTCGGCGATATCATGGCCGCGCTGGCGGACCTCCCGGCGGAGGGCACGCTCGAACTCGTCAACAGCTTCGAGCCCGAACCGCTGTACGGCGTGCTCGACGACCGGGGGTTCGCCCACGACACCGAACGGGTCGCCGACGACGAGTTCCACGTCTACATCAGCCCCGCCGAGTGACCCTCCTCGCCGTCCCCGCGACGCCACCCGAACTCGTTCGGGACGAACCATAGCGGGACGGCGGCCCAACGGCCTGTATGGTCAACGTTCCGTCGCCGTTCGGTGGGAGCGACGACACCTTCGACGCCTACGACGAGTTCGTGCCCGGACACGCGCCGGCGCCCGGTGACTTTCTCGACGGTCACGAGGTGTTGGACGGCAGCGCGCACCTCGCTGTCCACCGGCTGGCCCGGGAACTGTTCGAGCAACGGGCCGTCTACGACATGACCTTCGGCTACAACCTCGCGCGGCTCAACAACGACTCCCGCCACCCCGACGCGGGGTACCGCTACGCCGTCGAACGGCCCGAAGCGGTCGAGGCGGACCTGCCGACGCCCGACGGCGGCGAGGGCCGGGCGGACGGCGAGCCGACGGGCGACGGGTCGGCGCGCGTCCTGCGCGCGGAGTTCACGCCGACCACCGCGTTCTGCCCGCAGAGCGACACGCTCACCAGGGGGTCGCTGCGCGCGTGGAACGGGCTGGCCGAGCGCCACGAGTTCGCCCTCGTGCGCGTTCGCGTCGCACCCATGCACCAGCGCGCGACCGAGATCAACGCCGCGCTCCGCGAGGCAGAGACGGCGCTCGTCGAGCGCGGCGAGTTGCCCGAGTCCGACGGTGCCGACACCGCCGCGTCGGGGGACGGATTCGACGAGGACGCCGTCCCGGGGCCGTCCGCCCGCGACGGGTCGCGAGCGCCGTTCTGAGGGGCGGTGGCGGTGGGCCGACGGTTCGCTCCGTTCGCCGCAGTGATGCGTCGCTTCCGACAGGCCGATATCCCACTGGCCCCTCGGATCCGGTAGATGACGGACTCGCGGGACCGCGTGCGGTTGGCGGCGATGGTGTTCGCCGTCCTGCTCGCGCAGGTGCTGCTGTATCCGGGCGTCGACCGACTGGTCGGCGCCCTCGGCGCGACGACGGATCTGGACGCGAGTATGTGGTTCCTCGCGGCCGAGTTCGCGGCGTTCGTCGCCTTCGCCGGCGTCTGGGGCGCCGCCAGCGACCGCGTCGGCCGTCGGACACCCTTTATCGCCGCCGGCGCGCTCGGCGGGAGCGTCGGGTATCTCGCGCTCGCGGTCGCGCCGGGGGTCACCGACCTCTCCTTCGCAGGCGTCCTCGTCGTCCGCGCGGCCCAGGGCGCGGCCACGATCGGCGCCTTCTCGCTGGCGATGACGATGCTGATGGATCTGGAGGGGGGCCACGGCCGCAACATGGCCGCCGCGGGCGCCGCCATCGGCGGCGGGACGGCGCTGGGCGCGCCACTCGGCGGGCAGCTCTACGAGGTCGGGCCGTTCGTTCCCCTCTACCTCGCGAGCGTCCTCCTCGCGGCCGTCGCCGTCCTCGCGGTGGCGGTCGACGACCGCGCGCCCGCCGGCGACCGCGACTCGCTCGCCCGCGCGCTCGCGAGCCTCCGCGGGACGCCGGCGCTGGCCGTCCCGTACGCCTTCGGCTTCCTCGACCGACTCACCGCCGGCTTCTTCGCGCTCGTCGGGACGCTGTACTTCCGGTCGGCGTTCGAACTCGGCCCCGGCGCCACGGGGCTGCTGCTCGCGCTCTTTTTCGCGCCGTTCGCGCTCCTGCAGTACCCGATGGGTATCCTCTCGGACAAGGTGGGACGCACCGCCCCGATCGTCGCCGGGTCGGCCTGTTACGGCCTGGTCGTGATCGCCGTCGGCCAGGCGCCGACGGTCGCGCTCGCCGGCGCGGGGATGCTCACGGTCGGAGTCCTCGGCGCGCTGATGTCACCCGCGACGATGGCGCTCGTGACCGACCTGGCCGACGAGCGCGAGCGGGGCGTCGCCATGGCCGGGTTCAACATCTTCGGGAGCCTCGGCTTTCTCGCGGGCGTCGTCGTCGGCGGCGGCGTCGCGAGCGCCTACGGCTACCCCGAGGCGTTCCTCGTCGTCGGCGGGCTGGAAGTCGTCGTCGCCGCCGTGACTCTGCCCGTGTTCCTGCGGCTGAACGTCGGCCGGACCGCGACGTTCGCGGAGTGAGTGGCGGCCGGGCGGTGCGGGAACCCTCCCGTGCGAGCGGAGCGAGCGCGCTTGCGTCCGAGCGCGGCCGACGGCCGCGCTCGGCATTTTTCGCCCACGTTTTTGGCGGCCGGGTTCCCGCAGCGAGCCTCCGGCTCGCGAGGAAACCCGGCCGCGAAAAAGGTGGTACGCCAGGACTGGGATTTGAACCCGATGCCAGACGGTCGCTCGCTTCGCTCGCGCTGCGTCTGCCGTGATTCAAATCCCACTCGAACGCGATTCGCCGCTCACGATGGCGAGCACACGAGGTGCTCGCCGGATCGTTCGCGTCAGAAGCGCCAGAACTGGGATTTGAACCCAGAATCCCAAAGGGAACACGCTTTCCAGGCGTGCGCCTTACCGTTCGGCCATTCTGGCACGCATACGGATGTCCGCAATCGGTCGGTTAAGGGCTTTCGTTCTCGGTCGGCAGTCGGTCCCGGGTGAGATGCGTCGCGGCGGCCGCGCCGATGGCGACGACCACCGCGACCGCGACTTTGGGTCCGAATCCGACGCCCAGGTCGCCGAGGAGTTCGTAGCCCTGTGCGAGCACGAGAAAGGAGAGACCACCGACGAGCCCCCACAGCAGGCTGGATCTGGTCGCCGGATCGACCAGCGGCTCCCGCCGGGGCGCGTCGCCGGAGTCCTGTTCGTCGCCGGGGGCGCGGTCGTCGTCGGATGGGGGGTTGGCCTCGTCGGCCATCACTTCGTGGCGATGGCCTCGACCTCGACGCCGACGCCCTTGGGGAGTTGGTCGACCCCGACGGCGCTGCGAGCGGGCGGTTCGTCGTCGAAGAACGTCTCGTAGGTGTCGTTCATCGCGTCGAAGTCGTCGATGTCGTCGAGGTAGACGGTCACCTTCAGCACGTCCGCCATGTCGGCGTCGGCCGCCGCGAGGACGGCCGCGACGTTTTCGAGGGCCTGCTGGGTCTGGACGTCGATCGCGGCGTCGTTGAGGAGTTCGCCGTCCGGTGTCAGCGGGATCTGTCCCGCGGTGAAGACGAGGTCGTCGGTCTCGGTCGCCTGACTGTACGCGCCGACCGCCTCGGGTGCCGCGTCGGTGCTGACGATGCGCTTCATACCGGAGGGGCGGTCGCGAACAGCTTAAAACACCGTGACGGCTGTTCGGGGCGGCGGTCGCGCCGTCTACATCGGCATGTAGTAGAACACCATCGCGACGAACAGCGGGACGGTCGTCACCGCGGCGTACCACACCGCCCCGAGAAAGAGGAAGACGCGGGTGACCACGCTGTCTTCGAGCCAGTCGCGGCCGACGAACGGTAGCCCGAACGCCGCGCCCGCCCAGAGCGCCAGCGCGAACCCCGGGCTCACGAACATGACGACCCCTGCGACGGCGTCGTCGCTGGGCGCGTTCACCAGCGTCGTGAACAGCGCCGCGGTGTGGACGCCGCCGACGACGACGAACCCGATCAGGTAGTTGCTCATCCAGTGGTCCGTCGGCCCGATCTCGAACAGTCGACGGAGCCGCGACGGGATGGTGAACGGGATCCAGACCGCCGCGAGCAGGAGTCCCGGGACCACCAGCGCGAGGAGGAGGAAGGCGATCCCGAGAAGTTGGCTCGCGATCTCGTCGGTCAGCGACGCGAGCGCCGGCGCCGCGAGCGGAGACGGGGAGAGAACGGGGACCATGGAGACGGATGAGTCCACTCCCGAGAAAGGTCTTGTGGAGGAGTTGACGCGTTCGGCTCGTCGGTGAAACGGGGGCGGCGGAGTCGGTGCTCAGGCCGTCAGCTTCGGTTCGAGGTCGCCCCGTTCGTCGAGCTGTTTGAGGATGTCGCTGCCGCCGACGAACTCGCCGTCGACGAACGTCTGTGGGATGGTCTCGCGGCCGCTGTGGCGGTCGAGGGCGGCGCGGAACTCGTCGAGCGACTCCAGCGTGTCGACGACCTCGACGTCGTCGCGGTACTGTGTGAGCAGCGTCAGCGCGCGGTCGGAGTAGCCACACTGGGGCATGATCTCCGTCCCTTTCATGAACAGCACCACCTCGTTGTCCTCGATGGCCTCGTCGACGCGCTCGTCGACCTCGTCCTGCGGGAGACTCTCGTTCGGATCGAACGTCATACCCGGGTCCTGGGTCCCCTCGTGGATACCTCTTGCGACGGCAGTCGGGGTCGCCGTCCGGAGGGAACGGGACCGAAGCGTTACGCGTCGAGGACCTCGATCAGGTTGCCCTCCGGGTCGCGGACGAAGCAGATCGTGGTGCCGGTGCTGGAGGTCTGCGGTTCGCTGACCGTCTCTACGTCGTCGGGGAGGGACTCGTAGAAGGCTTCGACGTCGTCGACGCCGAAACCGAGGTGTTTGGCGCCGCGGTCGTTGACGCTGTCGGCGGCGGCCTCGCCGCCCGCGGGGTCGTACTCGACGAGCTCGACGCGGGTGCCGTCGCCGTCGAGGTGGGCGAAGCGGCCGGTGGCGTCTTCGACGCCAACGCCCCGGGAGAAGCTCTCGCCGGACGATTCGAACTCGGCGAGGACCTCCAGGTCGAAGATCTCGGTGTAGAACTCGACGGCGCGATCCAGGTCGGCGACGGTCGTCCCGGTGTGGTGGACGCTTCCGGACATGGGCGAGTGAGCGCGGGCCAGCGTCGAAACGGTGTCGGTCCGGTCCGGGCGGATCGGCCCCCGTCCTCATCGCGTCGGCGGTCGGACCGTAACCGGTAGGAGTGCCCGAACGTGCGGTTATACGTGGCTGATAGGCGGTAATTGACCCGTAACAATGATCGGCGACGCCCTGGGCCGAGGTATGCGAGAGGAACACTCGGACCCGCCCGAGGGGCGAGTCGTCGTCGGGCCGCCGCCGCCGCCGACGGCCGCGCCCGCGGACGTGCTCCCGGCAGTCGTGCGGACGCGCAGCGACGACAGCGAGCGGTACATCTGCTACTCCACCGCCCCGGAGTACGACGGCGTCGCCGAGACGCGGCTGTCGGTCGACACCGACGCCGTCGTCGAGCGGGAACTGTGGCGGTAGCTCGTCCGGATTATCGCAGGACGGACCGGGATCGACCACACGCAGTCGTGCGGTCGATCCGGGACACGCTCGCAGGAATCCGTCTCAGTCGAAGCGCACGTCCCGGTCCCACAGCCGCTCGACGGCCGCCGCGACCCGCCGGCGGTCGATCGAGCGGATCCAGGCGTCGGTCGTCGACAGCTCCGCGAGGGGCCACCAGCGTGCGTCGGCGCACTCCGGACCGGGGCCGAGCGAGCCCGTCGTGTCTGCCCGCTCGACCGCGAAGCAGACCGAGAGGTACGAGCCGTCGTCGGGGTCCTCGATATCGAAGCCGGTTCGGACGAGTTCGAGCGCGGCGGGGTCGACCGCCAGCCCGGCCTCCTCCTCGAGTTCGCGGGCGGCGCCGACCCGCGCGGGCTCGTCGACTTCGAGGATCCCGCCGGGGACCGCCCAGGCGCCCAGGTCGGGCTCGATGGCCCGCTCGATCAGGAGGGCGGACTCGCCGTCGTGCGGCCTTGTCGCACTGTCAGGGCGACTCCGTCCCCCGCTGTCGAGGACGACGACGTGTGCACCGGGAAACGGGTTCTGGAAGACGATATCCTCGCAGTCGGGGCAGTACCGGCGCTCGCGGTCCTCGAAGACCGCCGTCTCCAGGGCGGTCCCGCAGTACGGGCAGTAGTCGGCCTTGCGTTTGGTCATCAGTAGGACTCCACCGGGACGCCAAGCGTCTCGAAGTCGGCGACGTTCTCGGTGACGACGGTCGCGCCGCGGTTCTCGGCGACGCCGGCGATCAACACGTCACCCGCCAGCGCGTTGATCCGGTCTTGCCCGACGGTATCGTCCGTGTGTAGGTCCGCTTCGATCCCGGCGGCGGCGAACGCGTCTTCGGGTTCGAACGGGAGGACAGTGAGCCACCCCAGCTCGGCACGGATCGACTCCAGCGACGGGTCGTCCTTGACGGTGTGGACGCCGACCGCGATCTCCTCGACGTTGATCGTCGATGTGACCAGGTCCGCCTCGCGGTCGTCGTGGGCGTCGAGGAACGACTCGACCCGCGAGTCACCGCGGTAGTAGTGGGCCAGAAACGTCGTGTCGAGCAGTTTCACGCGTTGTCCTCGTCGTTGCCCCGTCGCGGGGTGTCGTCCACGTCACCGGCCAACGCGTCGAGTACCTCGGACTGCCTGGCTGCGAGCCCCGCTCCGCGGCGCTCCCGGCTGGCCCGAGCCACCCGCTCCAGCCGCTCGCCTTCGGCATCGCTGTACTTTCCGAACCCTCGCCGCCAGTCGGTCCGCACCGTCTCGGTTACTCGCTTGACCACGTCGCTAAAGCTCTCTCCCTCCCGCTTCTCGGCGCTGAGACGTTCGTACGCCTCGTCGTCGAGCCCGATCGTCTTCGTCCCCATAGATTGTGTTTGTATACACAAACACAAAATCGTTCGGGGGGCTATCCCTTCAGCCCCGTCCCGGTGAGCGCGACGACCACGTCGTCGTCCGGACCGAGGACGCCGCGCTCCCGATAGTCGGCGAGCGCCGCCGTCGCGGTCGCGCAGGTCGGCTCGACGTGAAACCCCGCCCGGGCGAGCCGATCGTGCTCGCGCTCGGTCGCGTCGGGACCGACCGCGACCGCGTCGCCGCCCGTCTCGTCGATCGCGTCGAGGATCTGGTCCAACCGCGCCGGATCGCGGATCTGAATACCGTCCGCGGCCGTGTTGGCCGGCGCTTCGGGGGCGTCGCCGGCGGACTCGTCGGCCGAGTCGCCCTCGCCGAGCGCGTCGGCGACCGGGGCGGCACCGGTGGCCTGGGCCCCGAGCAGTCGCGGGAGCTCGTCGATCCAGCCGGCCGCGCGGAGCGCGCGGAAGCCGCGGTACGCGCCGAGAAAGAGGGTTCCGTGACCCAGCGGCGCGAGGACGGCGTCGGGCACGTCCCAGTCGCGCTGGGCGGCGAGTTCGAACGCGAACGTCGCCGTCCCGCGGAAGAAGGCGGGGTTCCAGGCGTGGCTGGCGTACCAGCCGTCTCCGCGCTCGACTGCCTCGACGCAGGCGTCGGTCACGTCTCCCCGCGATCCCTCGACGCGGACCACGTCGGCGCCCGTCCGCTCGATCGCCCGGAGCTTGCCGGGTTTGGCGTCCGCCGGGACGTAGATTTCGGCGTCGATGCCCGCGCGGGCCGCGTAGGTCGCGATGGCGAGGCCGGCGTTGCCGGAGGAGTCTTCGAGGACGCGGTCGACGCCCAACTCGGCCGCGCGCGATATCGTGAGGGCGGCGCCGCGGTCCTTGAAGCTCCCCGTCGGGAATATCGATTCGAGTTTGAACTGCGCGTCCCACTCGGGCGCGTCGACGACCGGCGTCCAGCCTTCGCCCAGCGTGACCGCGCGTTCGGTATCGATGAACGGCTCGAACGCCCAGAGCCCGCGGTCGCGGTCGAGCGATTCGGGCGGGCCACTCGTGTCGGGTAGCGGTGTGTGGGCGTCGTCGAGCGCGTGGCCGCAGTCGCAGCGCCAGGGCGCGTCGTCGCCGTCGTATGTCCGGCCGCAGTCGCCGCAGGTGAGCATAGGTGCGGTTCGGACCTGCGCCACCAGTAGGTGACGGTCGCCGCCGGTCCACTTTCACTCCGGGTGGCGGAGATTCATGACGGACTCCCCCGTGGATCCGCTGTCATGGACGACCGCGTCAGGCGACACGCCGAGATCCTCGTCGATCACTGCACGGACGTGACGGCAGACGACGACGTGCTCATCCGAGCCCCGACTCCCGCTGCCGACCTCGTCGAAGCGCTCTACGAGCGCCTCGGGGAGCGCGGCGCCCGGCCGACGACCGAGTGGCGCCACCTCCGTGCCGCCCGCGCCTATCGCCGGGCGCTCGACCCAGACGACGTCCGCACCGCCGACCATCGACTGGCCGCGATGGCCGAGACGGACGTCGTCATCCTGATCAAGGGCGGCGAGAACGCCGCCGAGGGGAGCGACGTCGACCCCGAGAAGAGCGCCGCGGCGAGTCGCGCGAAGCGGCCGATCCTCGAAGAGCGCCTCGACACCCGCTGGGTGATCACCCAGCACCCGACGCCGGCCGACGCCCAGCGGGCCGAACTGTCCACGCGGGCCTGGGAAGACTTCGTCTACGACGCCGTCGACCGTGACTGGGGCGCCCAGCGGCGGTTTCAGGAACGGCTCGTCGACCTGCTGGAGCCCGCCGCGTCGGTCCGCGTCGTCTCGGGCGACGACACCGACCTCCGGCTGTCGATCGACGGGATGGAGACGTTCAACGACGCCGGCGAAGACAACATGCCCGGCGGCGAAGTGGCGACCGTCCCGGTCGTCGACTCTGCCGAGGGGCGGATCGCCTTCGACCTGCCGGTCACCCGTAACGGCCGGGAGATCAGCGGCGCCCGCCTCACCTTCGAGGACGGTGCGGTCGTCGACCACGCCGCCGAGCGCAACGAGGAGGTTCTGACGGCCCTGCTGGAGACCGACGACGGCGCCCGTCGGCTCGGCGAGCTCGGTATCGGGATGAACCGCGCCATCGAAGAGTTCACCGACAACCTCCTGTTCGACGAGAAGATGGGAGACACCGTCCACGTCGCCCTGGGCGACGCGATGTCGGAGTGCGTCCCCGACGACCGCGAACCGAACGAGAGCGCCGTGCACGCGGACATGCTCGTCGACGTGAGCGAGCGCTCGCGGATCGAGGTCGACGGCGAGGTCGTACAGGAGAACGGGACCTTCGTCTTCGAGTGACCGAGCGGAATTACCGCTCGTCGAGGTCGGGGTACGTCAGGTCCTCGGGGCCGGTGTAGCGGGCCCGTGGTCGGATGAGGCGGTTGTCCTCGACGTACGCGGCGGCGTGGGCGATCCAGCCGGCCGACCGGCTCATGGCGAAGATGGGGGTGTAGATGTCGACGGGGATGCCCATCTGGTAGTACGTCGACGCCGAGTAGAAGTCGACGTTGGGGGCCAGCCCCTTCTCGTCGGCCATGTACTGCTCGACCTTCGTGGAGTACTCGTACCACTTGGGGGTGCCGGCGGCCTCGCCCAGTTCCTGGGAGCGCTCGCCGAGGATCTTGGCGCGGGGGTCCTTGACGTTGTAGACGCGGTGACCGAACCCGGAGATGCGTCGCCCTTCGTCGAGAGCGTTCTCGACCCAGCCGAGGGGGTCACGGTCGCTGTCGTCGACCTCCTTGAGCATCTCCATCACGTCTTGGTTGGCGCCGCCGTGGAGCGGGCCCTTCAGCGTGCCGATGGCCGAGGTGACGGCGCTGTGGAGGTCCGAGAGCGTCGAGGCGGTGGTGATGGCCGAAAACGTCGAGGCGTTGAACCCGTGGTCGGCGTGCAGCACCAGCGCCATGTCGAACGTCTCGGCGAGCACCTCGTCGGGCTCCTCGTCGTTGAGCATGTAGAGGAAGTTCGCGGCGTGGCCCAGGTCCTCGCGTGGCTCGACGGGGTCGTCGCCGTCGCGCATCCGCGTGAACGCCGCGAGGATGGTGGGGATCTTGGCGGTGATACGCCGGCCCTTGCGGAGGGTCGCCTCGCGGTCGGTGGCGGGTGCGTCGGCGTCGGGGTCGTACGCCGAGAGCATCGAGACGGCGGTGCGGAGCGCGGCCATCGGGTTCTCGTCGGCGGCGGCGAGCTGGCCGACGGTTTCGAGCACGTCCTCGTCGACCGCGCGCTCGGCGACCATCGAGTCGGTGAAGGCGTCGAGCCGGTCGGCGTCGGGCAACTCGCCGTGCCAGAGCAGGTGGATGACTTCCTCGTAGCTCGCGTGTCTGGCGAGGTCCTCGATCGCGTAGCCGCGGTAGATGAGTCGCCCCTCGTCGCCGTCGATCTTGCTGAGATCGGACTCGGCGACGAGCACGCCCTCGAGACCTTTCCGTAGCTCGTCGGTCATACCCCACTCGTTGGCCTGGACCGGGCAAAAGGGTTACCGTTCGACGGTGGACGCGTACGGAATCACCGAACACCTTTCTGGACGAACGTCTATCCACCCGCCGACGGCACCGCTCGGGATCGCCGCCCTCCGAACCGCACACCCCGACGCATCGCCGATTCAGTCGTCGATACGTATGTCGTCGATCGTCGTATTCGCGCAGACGGGTCCCGGTGATGTTCCACTCTCGCGAACGGTGCTGTCTCGCGTCGGACGGGGCGTTCGGCTGGGTCGCCCGACCGGTTCGAAGCCCGGTCGCGGAGCGGCTGTTCGGCCGATCGCGGGCACGAACGGGCGGTTCGCGAGAGGGAGCGGCGGGCTCACAGCCGTCGGGAGAGGCGAACGGCCCGGCCCAGCGTCAGGAGGAAGGCGACGAGGCCGGCGGTCGACAACGTGAGGACGAACCCGAGCCCGACGTACAGCGCGGGCGAGCGTCGCGATCCCGGGAGGGCGACGAAGAGGACGAACGCCGCGAGCGCGAGCGCGAGGCCGGCGGCCAGGCCCCAGGTGGCGTTGCGGCGGACGCGAAGCGCGGCGACGAACGCGGCCCTGCCGCTGTCCGCGTCGTCGACGCCGTCGACTGGTGGGGCCGAGTCGCCGCCGTCCGGTCGCTCGCTGGCCATACCTGTGGTTGGGCCACGATCGGCAAAGTGGCGTCGATCGGCGACCGCCCGTCCCCCGCGAGAGCGGTGGGCGCTGGTCCCGACGGTCGGGAGACACCGAACCGCTAAAGAACGGGCGGTCCCGCAGTGTTGGTAATGACGACGCTCGGTACGGCCCAGGCGGCCCCCGGCGAGATGGACACGGGGCGCCTGTCGGTCGGCGAGACGCGCGACGGGACCGAAGTGGGGCTCCCGGTCGCGGTCATCAACGGCGCTGACGACGGCGACACGCTCTACATGCAGGCGGCCAGTGACGGCGACGAACTCAACGGCGTCGGCGTCCTCCAGCGGGTCGTCCCGCAGCTCGATCCCGCCGAGCTCTCTGGGACGATCCTCGTCGTCGGCATCGTCAACTACCACGCCTTCCAGGTGGCCGAACACCGCAACCCCATCGACGACACGAAGACCAACCGCGCCTACCCCGGCGACGAGACGGGCACCTCCACCGAACGCATCGCCGCCGCGACCTTCGGGGCGGCTCGGCGCGCCGACCTCATCCTCGACCTGCATCAGGGGTCGACCTCCCGGATGATCGACGAGTGTCGCGTCCGCTGTGGTCCGCGCCACCGCCTCCACGACGCCTGCCTCGAACTCGCGAAGGTCTTCGACTGCGGCTACGTCCTCGACCAGAAAGGGCCCGACGGCCAGCTGGCTCGCGCGGCCCCCGACGACGGCATCCCTACCATCGACCCCGAACTCGGCGGGTGTGTCGGCTGGGACGAGACCTCGATCGAGAAGGGGGTCGAGGGCGTGTTCAACGTCCTCTCGTACTACGGGTTCACCGACGGGTCGGTCGATTCGGGACCGCAGACCCGCGCCAGCGGCTTCGAGCAGTACGGCGCCCCCGCCGGCGGCCTCGTCTCGCTGAAACCCGACCTGGGCCAGCGCGTCGCCCGCGGCGACACCCTCTTCGAGGTCACCGACGTCTTCGGCGGCGTCAAGGAAACCGTCACCGCCGACTCTTCCGGCGTCTTCTGGCGCGCTCGCCGGCTCCCCCAGGTCGCCACCGGCGAGTACGTCTGTTCGGTCGGGACCGACGTGGACAGCTACTGACCTGGCCGTTCACACGGGACTGTCCGAGCGAGAGACTCCGGGTCGACATCGGATACGCGTGTCCCCCAGGGCCGACCGGACAGCCGCGTCAACGGCCGATACCGCTGTGACTCTGGGACACCTGCCGCTCGATGACTGTCGTCGTATCGAACGGGTCGAGGTCGTCGTCCGTGAGGACCCGGTCGCGCCACACCGCGTAGTTGAGCGCGTACCAGGTGATCTCCTCGGTCCCGTTCCGGACGGCGTCGCGGTGGGCCTCGGGCACGAACGCCGGTAGTTCGTACCTGTCGAAGGCGTCCGCCAGCGGCCCCTCCTCGAAATAGCGCCGGGTGGGGAGCTGGCCGTGGCCCTTTCGTTTCTTGGTGTCGTACTCCGGGACCTTCTCGCCGAGCAGTTCCTTGAGGAGGTACTTGTACTGGGCCACCCGCGTCGGGTTCTCTCTCGGCGGGAGCGCGAAGCGGACGTACCTGTCCGACGGGGGGACGGCCAGCGCCGTCTCGAACACTTCCCCCCCTGCGAACGGGCTCTGTATCGCCTTCCCGTTCGCGTGGGCGGCGTGTCGCCAGATCGTGAGGATGTTGTCGTGGAAGAACTCGAGGGCGTGGCCGAGGCGCATATGCGGGTCGTACCCGGTCCGGCCCTCGACCCGGAGGTCTACCCGTCGCCTGGTGTATTCGAGCCGGTCGTACTTGCGCTCCTCGACGGCGTCGGTCCCGAAGATGTCGGTGACGCGGTCCTGATCGGCGTGAATGCGGAAGTTCATCGCCGCCCCCTCCGGGTCGGTCGCCGGGCGCTACAGTCTGTCGGCCGTCTCCTCGAGTTGCTCGACCTCCCAAGTGACGTTGGGAACGAAGCGGCTGACACCGCCGACGTACTGGGCGAGGTACGCCAGCGCGGCGGTCCCGGTCCCGAAGAGCCCGTCGGCGAGGCCGCCGTTGACGAACGTCCGATGGGGCGACTCGGCGACGGCGGCGTGCATCAGCGTCGTCTGGGGGAGAAAGAGCGGATGTCCGGTCGCGTCCACGGTGGCTTCGACCCGTTCCAGAAACTCGCTCTCGTCGAACGCCACGAACTCGTGGTCGCTGTCGAGCAGGTCGCTGGCCTCCCGCGCGTAGTCGACCTCGAACCGAAATTCGGGGGCGTTCACGGCGCCGCTCACCGTGTCGTCGGTAGCGAGGTACTGGTGGAGAAGCGTCGAGTCGACGCCGCCGGAGAGCATGGTCGCAACCGACCCCTCGAAGCGGTCCGTGTCCAGTGTGTCTCGAAAGTACCGGTCGAGCCGTCGTTTCGCCGCCGCCGGCGCCATGCGCTCGTCGCTCGACAGCCGTTCGATGAGCTCCGTTTCGGGCTCCCCGCCGGGCTCCCACTCGAGCGCCTCTCCGTGGCCGAGTCGTCCCACCTCCGAGACGTAGGTACCGGTCGGTCGCGTCCCGAAGAGCAGGTGGTCTATCGGGACCTCCGGCGGGACGGTCCGCTCGGAGACCGGGAGCGCCGACAGGACGTCCCTGAAGTGGTCGCCGACGACGAACTCGCCGGCCGACGGTCGGTAGCTGTAAAAGAGGTTTAGCGACGACGTGACGCCGCGATAGGCCCTGAAAGCGCTGTCACCGTCCGTCCTGATCCGACAGAGCGTGTACTCACCGGGGAGTGATTTCACTCGCTCCACCACGGCGGCGAACGACCCGCGGCCGTCGATGGCGTCGGCCACCCGGTCAGGCCGCGTTCCCGAGACGACCCAGTCGGCCGACCCCGCCTCGACGCGCCTCGCCCCGGGATCCGAGACGAGGAGCGTTATCCGAGCCATCGTTCGGTCGCCCCCCGAGACGCAGGTGTCACTCGCTGGACCATGCCCCCGATAATCAGATGGGAACAATTACTATGTAGACGATACTTCCGAGATATCAGCTGTCTACCGATTCGAGACGGGCGCTAGTCGACGTATACTCCCCCGTCGACTCCGCACTGACCCGCAGAAAGGCGCCGACGAACGCACCGGACATCGGCGTTCACGACCCGGTCGAGACCACGGTCGAGAGTCCGACGCACACGCTCATTCCCGTCGCTCCCACGTCTCGACCGTGAAGTTCTCGTATTCCTCGGTCTCGGCCAGTCGCCAGTCGTCCTCGCTCCACTCCGGATAGGACGTGTCACCCTCGTACTCGCCTGGGACTCGCGTCAGGACCATTCCGTCGAGGTGTGGCTGAAAGAGGGCGTAGATGCCGGCACCGCCCAGAACGTAGGCGCGGTCGGCGCCCAGCGATTCGGCGATGTGGGCGGCCTCGTCGACGGACGACGCGTGATAGGCGTTCTCGTCGTCGTACGTCCGTTCCGTCCGACTCAACACGATGTACGCCGACCCCGGCGGTTCGTCGAACATCTCGTAGGTGCGCCGCCCGTAGATGGTGGGGTAGTCGGCGACGCGCTCGCGGTACTGTTTCTTGTCTTCCGGGAGGTGCCAGGGCACCTCGTCGTCGTCGCCGATGACGCCGTCGTCGGCGACCGCCGCGACGGAGATCAGCTTCATACCCCCGGTTCGGGCGCGAGTGATTTAATCGCCCGCCTCCGGGTCGCCCTCGGCGGCGCTCGCGCTCCCGCGTTCGTCCATCATCGCGGCGGCCTTGGCCGCCCAGTCGCCGCGGGTGAACCCCCAGGTGACGACGACGAGCGCCCAGAACTGCTGGAGCGCGATGGCGGCGTAGATACCGATCACTCCCCACCCGAGGAGGACGCTGGTCAGGTAACCGAAGCCGAGGAGGAAGCCGAACATCCCCGTCGTCCGCGCGACGAAGGGCGTCCGGGTGTCGCTGCCGCCCTGCAGCGACCCCGAGATAGCGAGATACGCGCCGATAGCGGGCGCAGCGACGGCGTAGGCGCGACAGAAGCCGACCGCGTACTCGGCGGTCGCGGGGTCGCTCGTGAACAGCGAGACGAACCAGTCGGCGCCGACGAAGAGGGCGACGGCGATGGCGCCCATCGTCAGGGTGGCGAGGGCGGTCGTCGCCCACCCCTGAAAACGGGCGGCGACCACGTCGCCGTCGCCCAGCGACTGCCCGACGACGACGCTGGCGGCCGTGTGATAGGCCCGGCCCAGCGGCGAGGTGACCTGCTGGTACATCCGCCGACCGATCTGGTAGGCGGCGTTGACGTCCGTCCCGAACGTGAGCAGCAGGGCGTTGAACGGGAACTCCGCCAGCGTCGTCACCAGCCCCTCGCCGATCCGGGGGGCGCTCACGGTCAGCAGCTGCTTGGCGATGACCAGATCCCGCGGCCGGGCGAACGACGCCTCCGTCCGCGAACTGTAGATCGCCAGCGAGAGCGCGCCCGCGGTGACGGTGTTGCCGACTGCGGTCGCGATCCCGACGCCGACGATGGCGAGCCTGGGCGCGCCGAACAGCCCGAGGCCGAGGACGAGCGAGCCGACGATGTTGAGTATCGAGGAGGTCACGTCGACGTACATCGGCGTCCGGGTGTCGCCGGTGCCCTGCAGCGCGCGAGCGGCGACCAGCGCGACGTGACGGGCAGGCGCGCTCGCGAAGACGATGGCGAGGTAGGTGCCGCCCATCTCGGCCACGTCCGCGGGCGCACCGAGCAGACCGATGGCCGCCTCGCCGAAGAGGACGCCGAACGCGACGAAGGGGATCCCCGACAGCAGGCCCAACAGCACCGCCTGGGTGACCGCCTGGTCGCGGTTCTCGACGGCCGCGCTCCCGGTGTCCTGGCTGGACAGCGCGATGGCGCCGCTGCCGAGGCCGAGACCGATCCGCAGCGGGAAGCTGGCGTACAGGTCCGCGAGGCCGACCGCCGCGACCGCCGCCGGCGAGAACAGGCCGGTGACGACCACGTCGGTCGTCCGCATGAGCGTGCGGAAGACGTGCTGGATCATCATCGGCCACGACAGCGAGAGCACTCGCCGCCAGACACCGAGCCCGCGCTCGCGCACGCTCGCCGTCGACATTGGCCGTGCTCGGGACTGGCTCCGATTGAAGCTGTCGATGGCTGCCGAGCCACCGTCGTCGACCGTACCGTCGAGGGTGTCCGCGTCGACCCGTTCCGCTCCCGACGGCCGCCGGCGAGGTACCCTGGGGGCCCGCGATTTCACGTTCACTCCGCCCGGCGTGTGTTCAAGTGTCATCGCGCGGTCCCGCAGGTGTCACACGCCTACTTCCCCTACATCTAACTCCCGTCGAGCGGTAGCGGTGGTATGATCGAACTCGCGGACGTGCTTGACGCGCGCGAGCGGGTGGCCGCGACCGCCCGGCACACACCGCTCGATTACTCGCACACGTTCTCGTCGATGACCGGCGCCGACGTCCACCTGAAACTGGAGACGTTCCAGCGAACGGGCTCGTTCAAGATCCGCGGCGCCACCAACAAGATCGCGACGCTCTCCGACGAGGAGCAGGACGCCGGGGTCGTCACGGCCTCCGCCGGCAACCACGCCCAGGGTGTCGCGCTCGCCGCGACGCGGATCGGCGTCGACTCGAAGATCGTCATGCCCGAACACGCCCCCGTCTCGAAGGTCAAAGCCACCCGCAACTACGGCGCGGAGGTCGTCCTCCACGGCGCCGACTACGACGAGGCCGCCGAGACGGCCCACGAGATCGAGCGCGAAGAGGGCCGGGTGTACGTCCACGCCTTCGACGACCCGATGGTGATGGCCGGCCAGGGCACCATCGGCCTGGAAGTCCTCGAACAACTCCCCGAGGTCGAAACCGTGGTCGTCCCCATCGGCGGCGGCGGCCTCATCAGCGGCATCGCCACCGCGGTCAAAGCCAAGAATCCCGACGCTCGCGTGGTCGGCGTCCAGGCCGAGGGGGCCTCCAGCGTCGCCGACTCCCTGCAGAAGGGTGCGATCGTCGAGCGCGATCAGGTCGACACCATCGCCGACGGCATCGCCACCCGGAAGGTCGGGACCGAGACCTTCGAGGTGATCCGCGAGCGCGTCGACGAGGTCGTCACCGTCTCCGACGCCGAGACGGCCGTCGCGCTGACGACGCTGCTCGAACGCGGCAAGACCCTCGTCGAGGGCGCCGGCGCGGTGCCGCTGGCGGCCCTCCTCGAAGGCAAGTTCGACTACGACGCCGGCGAGGTGATCGTCCCCTGTCTCTGCGGCGGCAACATCGACCTGAACGTTCTCACCACCGTGATCATGCGCGGGCTCGTCGAGACGGGTCGGTACCTGCGGGTCCGCACGATCCTCAAGGACCGCCCGGGCGAACTCGAACGGCTCGTCGAGGTGATAAGCGACACCCGCGCGAACATCCACGCCATCGAGCACGACCGCGCCGGCAAGGACGTGGCCATGAACGCCGCCGAGGTCGAACTGGACCTGGAGACGAAGGGGCCGGACCACGCGGAGCGGCTGCTCGACGCGCTGCGGGCGGAGGGGTACGAGGTCGACGTGCTGGTGTGAGGGCGGTAGAGTAGGTCGGACGCGACCGGCGCCGTCGCTCCCGTCGTCAGAATCGGGGCGGCTCGGAGTCCCGTGTCGTCACAAGGGGCTCGGAGGGGTAACCATTCGTCATCGCCGCCGGTCGGACGGAGACGGTGCGGGCGTATGAATCTCCCGAACGGGACCGCCGCAAGCGACCCCGAGGGGACAGTGGCAAGCGTTTTTCCGCTCGCCCGCCTCGCTCCCTGCATGGATCTGTCCGACATCGAGGCGCTCATCGAGGAGTCGATTCCCGACGCCGAGGCCACCGTCGCCCGCGCCCGCGGCGCCGACGACGACGACCACCTCGCCGCCACCGTCGTCTCCCCCGCCTTCGCCGACGAATCGCTCGTCGACCGCCATCAGATGGTGTACGACGCCCTGGGCGACCGGATGACAACCGACATCCACGCCCTGGAAGTCGAGACCTACACGCCCGAGGAACGCGAGGAGTAGTCTCTGTAGTCTTCGACGGAACCGCAACCACTCCGGCGACTATCGACGGAACCGCCGCCTCGAACGGCGCCGGAACCGCACCGCACAACAGCGTGAAAGCCCCGATGCGTTCGCCGGTTGCGACTCGCTGTGCTCCTCGCTCACTGCGTTCGCTGCGGTGCTTGCGTCGTCTCACTCGCCGAGACGGTCGGGGCTTTCACGCTGTTCGCGATGCTGTCCACGAAGGGGCCTGTGGCCCTGCTGGCCACGGAACCGCTACGTAGAACTCAAAGCCCAGGGTAGTCGTCGAGCGCCTCGTCCAGCCGTTCCCTCGCGTCGCGACACGCGGCCAGTTCCTCCTCGACTTCCCCACTCGCCACCCGCTCGCGCTCCTCGGAGCCCAGCTGGGCGCGGGCCTGTGCGCTGTCCCGCAGGCGCTCGTACTCCGTCTCGTGGGGCAACTCGCGCACCTCGCGCAGCGCCACGAGCGCCGCCTCGCCCTCGTCGACGTGGTCGGCGAAACGCGCGAGGACGCTGGTCAGCTCCCGTGCGCGAAAGCGGAGCGTCTCGGCCTCGACCGGCGGCCAGTCGACGGTCAGCGGCTCGGCGTCCAGCCGCCGGAGGTACGTCCGCCGGGTCGAGACGTTCCGCTTCAGCGCGTCGGGGTCGTCGACGTAGTGGTCCAGCTTCGACTTCGAGTACTCGGCGTACTCCAGCAGTTGCCCGACCGACTCCTCGCCCGCGGCGTGGGCGTCGACGTACTCCCGGAGGTCGTCGGGGGGCGATTCGAAGGGCACGAGCGGATAGGCCTCGGTCTTGGCGACGAACGCCAGCAGGTCGCGGGCGCTCGCAGCGGAACGGAACGCGTCGAAGGCGTCGGTGACTCGGTCGTTGTACGTCTCGATAGGGTCGCGCAGGCGCTCGGTCGGGGCGTCCAGGTCGGCGTCGCTCAGGCGCTGCAGATCCTCCAGGTCGGCGATGCGGTCGGCGACGTCGTCGAGGCGACGTTCGGCGGCAAAGCGGGCGTCGGCGTAGCGCTCGTGGGCCTCGTCGCGGTCGTCGAGACGGGCGATATCGGCCCGGACCGGCTCCAGCGCGTCGCGGACGTTCTGCCAGTCCGACTCGGTGAGCCGGCGCTGCTGGAGCAGGTCGTCGACCTCCTCGAAGACCTCCCGGTGGCGCACGTCCTCGGACAGCTCCTCGGTGATCGCGGCGATCTGGCTCTGGAATTCGATGAACGTCTCGAAGTCGCCGTCGCCGGTGACCGCCTCCTCGTAGCGGTCGAACAGCGTCGTGAAGTCGTCGTAGGCGTCGGCGACGGCCCGAAGCTCGGACGCTCCGACCTCGTCGACGCGGTCGCGGGCGCGGTCGAGGGCCTGGCTCGCCTCGCGCAGCTCGGTGACGAGGTCGTCGGCGACGGTGCGGGGGTCGTCGGTCGCGGGGTCGAAGGCGGCGTCGCTCATCCGACTACTCGTAGACCTCGTCGGGGTCGAACGCCCGCTCGCCGACGGTCTCGCCGTCGATGGTGCGGTAGAAACACGATTCGTAGCCGGTGTGGCAGGCGCCGCCCGTCTGGTCGACGAGGTACAGCAGCGCGTCGCCGTCGCAGTCGACGCGGATCTCCTCGACCGCCTGGACGTGGCCGCTGGAGCCGCCCTTCTTCCAGAGTTCCTCGCGACTGCGCGAGTAGTAGTGGGCGAAGCCGGTTTCGCGGGTCCGCTCGACGGCTTCGGGGGTGACGTACGCGAGCATCAGCACCTCCCCCGAGTCGGCGTCCTGGGCGACCGCGGGGAGGCGCTCGTGCTCGTCGAACGCCAGGTCGATGTCGCTCATACCCGCAACTGGGACCGACCGCCGAATAGGTCTTGTGTCGCCGGCGAGCGCGGGGCCGACCGAAGGGAGGGCCCGAGGCGAGCGGTGACCGCAGGGAACCGCGAGCGAACCGGCGCCGTCGCACACACTTATATCGGGCCGGCCACAACCGTCGAGCGATGATCGGATCCGTCCGGCGGTTCCTCGCGGCGATTGCCGAGGAGAGCGCGCGGACCCGGGCGTTTCTGCTCTGGAACGCGGGCAACACCGTCGGCGCCGTCGGCCTGCTCGTCGGCGCGTTCGCCCTGCTGGTCGTGACGAACGCGCCCGGCTTCCAGCGCGGCGTCTTACTCGCCTACATCACCGTCGCCGCCCTGTGGCTCGTCTCCATCTTCACCATCGGGCCAGTCTACGACCGATTCGTCCCCGAGGCGTAGCCCTCCGCGAAGACGACGACCGGACACGTGACTGCTCGCGCGAGCGCCGACCTCACACCAGCAGAGAGACGAGTTCGAAGAACAGGTCGCCGTAGACGAGGCTGATCACGAGCGCGACGAACATGGGGACGATAAAGGGCATTCCGGGGGAGATCCAGACCACGTCCTCCTCGGCGAGCACGTCCAGTCCGTCGCGCAGTCCGTCGGCGGTCGTCCCGTAGGCCGACCCCTCGATGTCGTCGAGGAAGGCCCGCGCGCCCCAGGGGTCGTCGGAGCCGGCCCCGGCCCCGGCGTCGGCGGCCGGTTCGGCGTCGCTGTCACTGCGCTCTTCGCGCTCGCTGCCGCCGTCGGTGGCGACTTCGCTGTCGGGTCCGGCGGCTGCCTCGCCGCTCGACGGGATCGAGCCGTCGCCGGGCGGGTCGGGGTCGTCGGGGAGACTCGCGGGGTCGCGGTGGTGGTCGGGGTCGTCGCGGACCGCGGCCAGCGTCGTCCCGCGCCAGCGCAGGTACATCCGCAGCGCGTCCAGATCGAGGCCGCGACGGGTGAACCCCTCGGGCGTCTGGAGCAGCGAGCCGTACTCGCCGACCGCCTCGTCGGCGCGGATCGGCTTGCCGATGAACATGATCGGCGCGAGGTGGCCAGTGACGGCGTTTCGCACCGTGACGGCGATGGGATAGGCCGCCCCGACGAGGACGGTGTTCGAGAGGACGGTCAGCGAGAAGACCCCGACGGTCGTCCGGGTCAGCGGCAGTGACTCCGCCGGGAGGATGTAGGTCGGGAAGGTCGGGAAGAGGACGGCGAGGACGATCAGCGCCTTGGCGTCGGCGCCGCCGAAGCCGCCGAACCAGTAGAAGAGATAGCCGATCGAGCCGACCATGCCCAGCGAGAGCGCGACGCGGAGGTAGAACCGCTCCCGGGCGACGATCCCGCCCGGGAGGTCGCCCGCCGACACCCGCGCGACGTCCCAGGCCAGCAGGGCGACCCCCAAGAGCGCCAGCGGGAGCCACGTGGCGTTCGGAACGCGGCGAGTGCGGATATCCCGATAGGCGGCCCAGGCGAAGACGGGGACCGCGACCAGCCGCAGCAGGTCCGGCCGCGGGCTCTCGGTCAGGACGGTTCCCAGCCAGTCGATCACGACCGAATCAGCGCGCCCGCGGACATTAGTGGTTTCGGCGAGGGCGTGGCGCCGTGGACCCCCGAGAGCGTGGGCGACCCGCTCACCCAGACCCGCCGGCCGGAGGGAGCCGATCACGTCGCGACCGCCGTCTGGGTCGACGACAGCACCATCGAGACGGACGCCCCCGCGACCGTCCGGCCCGACAGCCCCTTCTTATACCTTTAACACTTTAGTCCGATCTGGTGAAACTGTGTACATCTAATGGCGTATAAAGGAACTATTTCGGGCGGTCCAAACGAATATATTATAATATATCGAATCTGGCCGTACTATCAAGAATGATTGGCGGACCTGACGAGTCAGACGGGCCGGTCACGATAGCCGTTCTCGAGAATCGGTCGGGAAAATTCGCCGAGCTGGGCACGTCGAAGTGGCAGGCGAGTCGTCTCGCGATCGAAGAGCTGAACGAGCGTGGCGGGATTCTCGGTCGCGAAATTGAGATCGTCGACCCGGACCCGGCGTCGGACGTGGACAGGTACCGACAGCTGGTCACCGACATCCTGGACGACGAGGACCCCGACGCGATCTGGGCCGGATACGCTTCCTCGGAGCGAGAGGTCGTCCGCCCGCTGGCGAACGCGCACAGACAGCTCTACTTTTACACGACCCAGTACGAGGGTGGGGTCTGCGACCGGTTTACCTTCCCCATGGGAGCGACCGCCCGCCAGCAGCTCGGGACCGTCCTCCCGTACCTCGTCTCGGAGTACGGGCCGGAGATCTTCACGGTCGCAGCGGACTACAACTTCGGGCACCTGTCGGCCGACTGGGTGGACATCCTCGCGGCCGAAAACGACGCCGAGGTGGTCGGCAAGGCGTTCGCTCCGCTGTCACAGACGTCGTTCGGGTCGTTGGTGGACAGGATCGAGCGCGCCGACCCCGACGTCATCATGTCGATGCTCGTCGGGGACAACCACGCGGAGTTCTTCCGCGAGAAGGCCGAGCGCGGGCTCTCGACACCCGTCGGAACGTCGACGGCGATGGCCCAGGCGTTCGAACACAGGCGATACGAGCCGCCGGCGTTCGAAGACGTCCACGTCGGCGTCAACTACATGGAGGAGCTCCCGACGCCGGCGAACGAGCGCTTCGTCGAGCGGTTCTACGAGAAGTTCCCGGACGCGGAGTACATCAACCAGGAGGCACAGAACAGCTACGTTTCGATACACCTCTACGCGAAAGCGGTCGAGGCCGCGGGAACGACCGAGCAGGACGCGGTGATAGAACAGCTCCGGAGCGGACTCACGTTCGACGCGCCGGAAGGCACCGTGGCCCTGGACGGGGCGACCCACCACGTCGATCACACCATGCGGATCGCGCGGGCCGACGAGAACCACGACATCGAGTTCTTCGGCACGGAGCGGACCGAAGAGACGTTTCTCTCCGAGACGGTCGGGTGCGACCTCCGAGAGGTCGGCGAGACGACGCAGTACAGGCCCGCGTTGTTCCATCAGGAGGGGACGTTCGACAGCATGCACGACTCGCTGCAAGACCGGGTCCAGAAGGCACACGAATCGCGGGAGTCGCGCGAGCGGGTCGAAGCACGCGCACAGGAGTACAGCGAGATAATGAGCGACTGTGCCGACGGGGATCTGACCGCCCGGTTGCCGACCGACGGCGAACACGACGCGATGGGTGAAGTCGCGACGGCGTTCAACGCGATGCTCGACGAGATCGAGGCGACCATGACGCGGATACAGGACTTCTCGCACGACGTTGCGGCGGCGAGCCAGCAGGCCACCTCGGGCGCCCAGGAGGTCAAACGGGCCAGCGAAGCGGTCGACGAGTCGATCGAGGGAGTCACCGACCGGGCCGACCAGCAGCGCGAGCGTCTCGATAGCGTGTCTAGCGAGATGAACGACCTCTCGGCGACCGTCGAGGAAGTCGCGTCGACGGCCCGGACCGTCGCGCAACTCTCCGAGGACACCGCCGAGGTCGGACGCGACGGCGAATCGACTGCGAAGCAAGCGAGGACGGAGATGGAGGGGATCCAGGCCGAGATGTCGTCGGTCGTCGAGTCCGTCGAGCAACTCGACGAGCAGATGGCCCGGATCGACGAGATCGTGGAACTGATCTCCGAGGTCGCCGACCGGACGAACATCCTGGCACTCAACGCGAATATCGAAGCGGCACGGGCCGGGGGGAACGGCGGCGCGGACGCCGGCGACGGGTTCGCCGTCGTCGCGGACGAAGTCAAACAGCTGGCCGAGAAGACACAGGACTCGGCCGGCGATATCTCCGACCTCATCGAAGATGTCCAGCAGCGCACGTCGGCGACCGCCGAGCGGATCCGGCGCACCGAGCGTGAAATCGAACAGTCGACCGAGTCGGTCGAGAACGCCGCAGACGCGTTCGTCGACGTGGTTGACAACGTCGAGGAGACCGACGAAGGAGTCCAGGAGATATCGCGCGCGGTCGACGACCAGGCCAGCAGCACCGAGGAGGTCATGTCGATGATCGAGGAGGTATCGCAACTCGGAGCGGACACTGCAAATTCCGCGGAGAGCGCCTCGGCCGCAGCGGAGGAACAGGCGGAGTCGATGCGTCAGGTGACGTCGAACGTCGAGTCACTCGCTTCCCAGGCGAAACAGCTCCAGCGACGGCTCGACACGTTCGACGTGGACAGGGAAGCCGACAGGTGAGGGCGGTGTGCGGAGAGGGGACCGTTCGAAGTCCGGGGGTCAGCCGAGAGAGCCCGCAGTAACGTCTCTCGTCGGGGAGAAATCCCGGAATCAGAACCGCTTGGTTTCCGGGAAGAGGCTCGCTCGGTTACCGAGCGGGATACGCTGTCGATTATATGACGCGGTTCTGCAGGTAGTCGAGGTGCTTGGCGTTGTAGACGATCTTGACCTCGTCGGTGGCGGCGCTACCGATGCAGGTCAGACGGACGTTCTTCTCCTCGACCTCTTCGTCGGAGAGGATCTGCTGCATGTCCATGTCGATATCGCCCTCGACCGCGATGGCGGCGCAGTTCGCACACGCGCCGGCGCGGCACGAGAACGGCCAATCGTAGCCCTGGGCCTCGGCGGCCTCGAGGATGTACTCGCCCTCGTTGACCTCGAGTGTGCCGTGGTCTTCCGCGTCGAGGTCGGCGTCGGCAGCCTCGTCGAAGGCCGATGCGTCCATGTCCCAACCCTGGTCGTCCAGTACTTCGTAATTCAGGTACTCTACGGTGGGCATCACTTGCTGAGTTCGGCCCCCTGACTGTTAGACCTTGCTGTTCGTCCCACCGTTTCGCGGCCGCCAGCGCAATATCTGCCGCTCTCTGCGACCGTTCGGTGGACGTACGTCCGGGCGCGTTCGGGTGACGGCGACGACGAGCCCGACGAACAGCGGGACCTCGACCATAGCGGACGCTGGGTCGCTGACCCGGAACGCCTATCGCCACGGACCGGCCGGACCGCCGAGCGTCCCGGTCAGACAACCGGGAGATACTGGAAGACGAGATAGGAAGCGAGCGCCGAGATCGACGGCGTGAGGATCCAGAGCATGACGACCCGGCCGGTCGCCGCGGGGTCGAAGAGATCCGCGGCGGTGATCTCGTCGGGGTCTTCCTCACCGATCTTCGCGACCTCGCCCGGTTCGGGCCCGTCGCCGTCGGCGATGGCGTCGACCGTGACGCCGCCCTCGTCGCCCTCGCGCTCCTCGGGCGGCCCGGCGACGGCCTCGGCGGCGGCGTCGGCGAGTTTCGTCGTCCGCGTCGCCCGGCCCCACCCCAGGCCGACGATACACATCGTCGCCGAGACGGCCAGGCTGGCGGGGATGCCGATCTGCGAGAGGCCGGTGATGATGCTGGCGCTGACGACCTCGACGATGAGCGCCGCGAGGATCGGCAGGTCCGTCAGGTCGTTGCCGACGGTGTCGAGCGTGCGGCGGGCGATCGTAAAGGCGCCCAGCCCGATAGCGACGCCCGCGAGCGCGACGTAGGGTAAGAACGCGTCGCCCAGCACGCGGCCGCCGTACAGCGGGCCGACGGCGTTGGCGACGTTGCTCGCCCCCGCCGAGAACGCCATGTAACAGCCGATCCCGACGACCAGCGCGACGCCGATCCGCTCGCGAAGGGTGGTCTCCTCGCCGGGCGACTCCAGGGTGAACCGCGCTTCGAGGTGCGGGAAGAGGTAGCGACCGATGACCGCGCAGATCCAGAACGCCGTGATCGGGGCGACGAGCCACCAGGTGACGATCCGGCCCATCACTTCCCAGTCGATGCTGCCGGTGGCGACGCCGAGGCCGGCGATGGCGCCGACGGCGGTCATCGACGTCGAGGCGGGGACGCCGAAGAGGTTGGAGACTAACAGCGCGAGGCCGACGAAGAAGAGGACGGCGACGCTGGCGGCCAGAGTGAACTGGTCGCTCGGGACGATCCGCCCCCCCATCGTCTCGATGACGTTGCGCCCGACGGTGGCGCCACCGAGGATCGCGAAGCCGGTCATCAGCGCCGCGGCGCCGGTCTTCGACACCGAGTCGCTGCCGACCGCCGGGCCGAAAGCGACCCCCGTCGACGACCCCCCGATGTTGAACCCGACGAACGCCGCGACGGCGACGCCGGCGACGAGTAACAGAGAAACCATACCCCGACGATCGAGCGACGGAGAATAAAGCCTGGCGGAGTCACTGACGGCCCCAGGGAAGCGGGCCGCCTACGCGGCGTCGTCGCCGGCGACGTCGAGGCGGTCGACGGTGCGGTCGATCTCGCGGACCATCTCGGCCTGTTGCTCGCTGGCGGCCGCCACGTCGGCGATCTCGGTCGAGACGGCTTCGGTGCGGTCGACCAGGTCGTCGAGCATGCTCGCGACCTCCTCGGCGCTTGCGGCCTGGTCGTCGGTCGCGTCGGCGACCTCGGCGATCCCGCGGGCGGCCTCGGTGACGGCCTCGACGATGTCGTCGAGGTTCGTCATCGCCGTCTCGACCCGGTCGATCCCCTCCTCGACCCGCACGGTCGTCGTCGCGAGGTTCTCGACCGTCTCGTCGGCGTCAGTCTGGATCTCCGTGACCATCCGCTCGATCTCCCCGGCGCGCTCCTGGGACTCCGTCGCCAGCGACTTCACCTCGTCGGCGACGACGGCGAAGCCCGACCCCGCCTCGCCCGCGCGAGCCGCCTCGATCGAGGCGTTCAGCGCCAGGATGTTCGTCTGGTCGGCGATGTCGTTGATCACCTCGACGACCTCGTCGATCTCGCCGATGCGCGCCTGCAGGGAGTCGACGTCGTCGGCCACGTCGTCGACCGCCTCGCCGACGGTGTCCATCACCTCGACCGCGCCGTCGGCCTCCTCGCGGCCCTCCGTCGCAAGCGAGCGAGCGCGGTCGCTGGTCGTCTCGACCTCGTCGGCGGTCGCCGCGACCTCCTCGACCGTCGCGCTCATCCGGGAGACCTCGCCGGCGATCTCGTCGACCCGGTCGGTCTGGTCGTCGGTCAGCTCGGACATCGCGCGGGCGCTGTCGGCGATCTCTTCCGAGGCGTCGAGCAGCTGGTCGACCGGCCCCTCGATGTCGGCTCTGACCTGCTCCTGGAGGCGCTCGCGCTCGGCCGATGCCTGCTCGCGGCGCTCGATCTCGTCCTGCAAGCGCTCGTTGTAGGAGTGGATGTAGGTGTCCGCCACGACCTGCATGTCGAGGTTGATCACCCGTAACACCGACAGCACCTCGTCCATGCCGGCGTCGACCTCCGACTCGACGGCCGCTTCGATCGCCTCGAAGTCGACCGACGGGTCGGTCGATGACGGCGCCGACGACGGGTCGTCGGTCAGTTCGATCGCCGAGTCCGACGCGGTGTCGCCGGCGACGCCGCCGTCGGTCGCGGCGCCGCCCAGCTCCGCACGGAGCGCGTCGACGAGGTTCTCCTGCAGTCGATCGCGGAGCAGGTCGATGATCAGGTCGTAGTAGACCCCGTACTGGCCGACGTAGTGTTTCATCGGCATCTCCAGCACGTCGTGGATCTTGCCGATCCGCGCGCGGTCGGTGAAGTAGTCCTCGCCGTACTCGCCGCCGGCGAGCGTCGCGAAGTACGCCGACTGCGTGCGCTTGAGCTGCTCGACGCTCTTTGGCGACCGGTCCATCACGGCGGTCGTCTCGTCGTAGGCCGTGAGGTTGTCGTAGAAGTCGTCGGCGATCTGGTCGGCGTGGTCCGCGAACAGCGGCTCCAGCGCAGCGAGTCGCTCGGCGTCGTCCCCGTCGAAGCCGACGAACTCCTTGCGCCGCTCGATCTCCTCGGCGTCGAGTCCGATGTCGGCCAACAGCGCGTCCGGGTCGACTTCGGAGTTCAATCCCCCACGGCCGAATTCGTCAGCGTAGTCTCTCATAGGTAAGTGACCGAAGATGTACGCCACCCTTTTCGGCTGATGGTCTTAACGGTACCCGCCGAGTTCTCGCCCGTGATACTGCAATCGGGCGATTCGACGGGTGGCCGTCGACCGCCGGACGGGCGGCGCCCGGCGACCGACACGCTTTCGCCGCCCGCTCGCCCACGGGCGAGTATGTTCCCCGAGTTCGAGGTCGTGCCGGCGGTCGACGTGCAGGACGGCCAGGTCGTCCAGTTGGTCGGCGGCGAGCGCGGCACGGGCACCGCGTACGGCGACCCCGTCGAGGCCGCCGAAGGATGGGTCGAGCAGGGCGCGCGCACCCTCCACCTCGTCGACCTGGACGGCGCCTTCGAGGGCGAGCGCGCGAACGCCGCGGCCATCGAAGTTGTCGTCGACGCCGTCGACGTCGAGACGCAACTGGGCGGCGGCATCCGGACCGTCGACGACGCCGTCGCGCTGCTGGACACGGGGGTCGACCGAGTGATCCTCGGCACCGCCGCCGTCGAGAACCCCGACATCGTCGCCGACATCAGCGAGGCGTACCCCGGGAGCGTGCTCGTGAGCCTCGACGCGAAAGACGGTGAGGTCGTCGTCTCCGGGTGGACCGAGGGGACGGGCCTGGACCCGGCCGAGGCCGCCGCGCGCTACGAGGAGCTGGGGGCCGGCGGGATCCTCTTCACCGACGTGGACGTGGAGGGGCAACTCGAAGGCGTCCGGACGGAGCCCGTCGAGCGGGTCGTCGACGCGGTTGAGGTCCCCGTGGTCGCCAGCGGCGGGGTCGCGACGCTGTCCGACGTGCGCGCGCTGAAGGACGCGGGCGCGGCGGCCGTGGTCGTCGGGAGCGCCCTCTACGAGGGCGAATTTACGCTCGAAGAAGCCATCGACGCGGTGTAGCGGGCGAACGGACGCCGCCCGGTTTCGGCGCGGGGTCGGTCGGTCCCCGCCCGCCCCGGTCACCGGTTCGCTGCGCGGTCCGTGTCGGGTACTGATCGGGTCCGGACCGGTCGCGGATTCTTGCTGCCCGGGTGGTTCCGAAAGGTGAACCGTTATCCCCGACTGCGGGAGTGAACGGGCAATGATCCGGAAGCCGACTGTCTCGCTCGACACCGATCTCACCGACCAACTCGCCGGCCTGGCCGGCCTGGGCTGGACCACCTCGACGCTGGGGTTCCTGGGGACCGTGCTGGGGTACGGCAACAGCGTCGTGGGCCGGCTGGTGACCGACCCGAGTTCGCTGCTGTACGTGGGGGCGGTCTGCTTCCTGGCGACGCTTGGCCTCGACCGGGTCGCGAACCGCGCGAGCGACGCGAGCGACGAGAGCGAAGCGGACGGAGCAGACGGCGACGGCGGCCCGGCGGTCGACGCCGCGGTCACGCCTCGCGAAGGGTGACCGACCGGGCGGCGAACTCCTCGAAGTAGGCGTCGAACCCGGGCGAGTTGCCGCCGATACTGACGGGGCCGCTCTCGGTCTCGACGACGAGCGCGCTCTCGACGGGAAAGGAACTCGTGACCGGGGGGACCAGCGTCTGGTTGACCTCGCGGACGGGGACGCCCTCGAAGTCCATCTCGTGGTCGCTGCCGGTGTCGGCGACGGTCACGTCCGCGACGACGTCGCGGCCGGCGTCGAGGTGCTGGGCGGCGGTCGTGACGCCGTTGCGGAAGTACTCGAAGGTCGCCGGCAGCTCGGGGGGGTCGGCGACGTCGCGGACCTGCCCCATCGGCCAGACGTTGCTCACCATGTTGCCGTAGAAGCCGTTTGCGACCTCGGGCTGGCCGAAGGCGACGGCGTACTCGTCGCCGTGGCGGCCCGTCAGGACGCCGTGGGACCCGACGAGGCCCGCCCGTGCGTCCCGGAGGACGAACAGCTGCGGGCGGGCCTCCCAGGTCCGGACGACGTGGGCGTAGCGGCCGAAGTCGGAGACGGCGTCGGCGACGACGTCCGTGTCGGGGGCCAACAGGGCGCAGTAGACGAAGACGCCGCGGTCGACCGCGTCGGCCATCGCGTCTTTGAGAGTCCCGAAAGCAGTCGCAGGGACGACGACGAACGCCTCGTGGGTCGCGTCGGCGAGGAAGCGTTCGGCCCGGCGCTCGACGGTCTGGCGCGACCGGACCACCTCGAAGCCCACGTCGGTCGTCGCCGGCTCGCTGTACACGTCCCCGATGGCCGACTGCAGGTCCGACACCCGCGTCGACAGCTCCGCGACGGCCTCCACGGCCGGACGCGCCCGCAGCACGGTCGGACTCGCGCTCTCGTCGACGGTGACCAGCCCCCGGTCGACCAGCGTCTCGGCCACGTCGTAGACGTACCCCTGTGACACGTCCGCCGCGGCCGCCACGTCCCCCGTCGTCGCCTCCCCGCGACGGAGTATCGCCAGGTACGTCGCCACCTCCGTCGCCGACAGCCCGAACGCCCCCAGATGCTCTCTGATCCGCGACTCGCTCATTGTCAAAGATTCTTTGACTGTCTACAAAAACGTTTTCCGGATCGAACCGAGAGGGAGGAGTATGCAACCGACGAGCGAGTGGCACGCGACGCGAGGGCGGACCCGACGACCGCGGGAGGGCACCCGGTGAGCGGGCCGTCGCCGGACGGCTCGGGGAGCGGCGGGACTGTCGCGAACGCCCGAAATCGACGGCTGTGGACGGTGGCGATCTTCCTGACGATGGCGTGTACGGGCGCCGTGATGCAGGTCCGCGGCGCGGTGTTACCGACGTTGGAGGGGTATTTCACCGTCCCCGAGTGGCAGCTCGGGCTCGTCGCGCCGGCGGGGACGGCCGGCTACCTGCTGGTCATCCTCGCCGTCGGGTCGAGCGCGGGGCGGGTCGACGCGCGGCGGTTCATCGCCGGCGGTGCGTTCCTGACCGGAGGCGCACTGCTCGCGATGGGGCTGTCCCCCTCCTTTCCCGTGTTCCTCGCCGCGCTCGTCGTCCAGGGAGCGGCCGTCGGGGTGTTCCGCGCGCTCGACCGACCGCTGCTCAGTCACTTCTACCCGAGCCAGCGCGGGCGCGTGTACAACCGCTACGACGCGACGTGGGCGGTCGGTGCCGCGCTCGGTCCGCTGGCGGTCGTCCTCGCGCTGCGAGCGGGGTCCTGGCGGCTCGTCTACGGGGTGGTCGGCGTCGCCGTGCTCGCGCTCGCGCTCGTGTTCCGGTCGCTTCGGTCGCCCGCGGTCGAGTCGAACGAGGAGCCGCTCACCCGTTCTGACCTCGCCGACCTGATCCGCCGGCCGGAGGTGATCGCTCTGCTGGCCGCCCTCTTCTTCGTGACCGGCGTCGAGGGCGGCTTGTTCACCTGGCTACCCTACTACGCGGCGGCCGAGCTACCCGACGCGTGGGCGGAACTGACGCTGACGGTCATGCTCGCCGCCTACATCCCCGGCCGGTTCGCCTGCGGCGCGCTGACCGACCGGCTGGGGCCGCTGACACTGCTGGTAGGCGTACTCGGGCTGCTCGTCCCGGCGTTCGCGTTCACCTTCTTCGTCGCCGACGGCCTCGCCGTGCTGGGCGGTGTCGTCGCCATCGGCCTGCTGATCTCGGGCGTGTTCCCGACGATGATGGCCTACGCGACCGACGCCGTCCCCGAGCACAGCGGCCCGGTCAACGCCCTGGCGTCGGCGGTTTCCAGCGTTTCGGTCGGCGGCGTCCCGGCGCTCATGGGCGTCGTCGTCGGCGGGGCCGACGCCGTGACGGCGATGCGGCTGCTCGTCGCACCCCTGGTCGCTGCGCTGGGCGTGATCGCGCTCGCGAGGGTCGCCCAGAGCCGCCGCGACGCCCGCGCCGCCAGCGGCTCGGCGACCGTCGACGACTGAGCTGACGGGGCGTCAGCGGGGACTGGTCCGACCGTCGGACGCCACTTCCGGGAGGAGGAGGGCTGCGGCGCCGACGGCGGTCACACCGGCGGCCAGCGAGGTCGCGTCGCCGGCCGCGAAGATGACCGCCCCGGCGAGGACGCCCGACAGCGTCACCAGCAGATGGGTCCAGTGTCGGTCCACACTCGTGTAACCGAACCAACCAGAAATAAAGCCCGAGCAGACGCGCGTCTGACGCACGGCCGACGCGTCGCAGTCGGCGGCCGACGACGACCGGGCGGGGCGCCGCGTCGGCTCCGCGGTGGACGGACGGGGCGCCACACCGAACACAACGGCCAAATAGACGGGCGCGCTTGGTCGAGCCATGACCGAGCGGACGGCGGCGGTGACCCGAGAAACCGCCGAGACGGCGATCGAGGTGACCCTGGACGTCGACGGCGACGGCGACGCCACCGTCGACACGGGGATCGGCTTTTTCGACCACATGCTCGAATCGTTCGCCACCCACGGCCTGTTCGATCTCACCGTCCAGTGCGACGGCGACCTGGAGATCGACGACCACCACACCGTCGAGGACGTGGCCATCGCCCTCGGCGAGGCGTTCACCGAGGCGCTGGGCGACAAGCGCGGTATCCGGCGGTTCGCCGACCGGAAGGTCCCGCTCGACGAGGCGGTCGCGTCGGTCGTCGTCGACGTGAGCGGCCGGCCGTACTTCGCGTTCGACGGCGAGTTCTCCCAGGGCGAGGTCGGCGGGATGACCAGCCACATGGCCCAGCACTTCCTGCGTTCGCTCGCCACGAACGCCGGGCTGACGCTGCACGCCGGCGTCGACGGCGAGAACGCCCACCACGAGGTCGAGGCGCTGTTCAAGGGGCTGGCCCGCGCGCTCGACGACGCCACCCGGATCGACGAGCGCCGGACCGACGTGGCCAGCACGAAAGGCGAGCTATAGATGACCGACTCCGAGGAAGCCACCTTCGACGCGATCATGGAGAAGTTCGCCGACTCGCCCAGCCAGCAGGCGGTCATCCGGCTGTTGCTCGAACGGGGCTTCTCCGTCAACGACGAGGGACGGGTGGTCTCGGGCGGCATCGAGATCCCCAACACCGGCATCGCCCGGGAGGTCGACGTCGACCGGCGGGTCGTCGACGCCACCACCGACGCCATCCTCGCCGACGACCAGCTGCGTCGGATCTTCCAGAACATCTCGGCCATCCCGAGCCTGATGGATCTCGCGCCGGTGCTCGACCTGTCGGCGCTGGCGATCACGGTGCGCGACGCCGAGGAGTCGGGCATCGTCGCGACCGTCACCGGCGCCATCGCCGATCGGGACATCTCCATCCGCCAGACCATCAGCGAGGACCCCGAGTTCACCGACCAGCCGAAGCTCTACGTCATCACCGACGGGTCGATCCCGGGCGACCTGCTGACGGAGATCCGCGACATGGCGTTCGTCCACAGCATCGAGTTGCGGTGAGTCGAGGCCGGAATCAATCGCGAGAACCGGCGGGCAGGATTTAGGTCGGCGTCACCCCGGTGTCCGGGCATGTCAGAGACTACGCCTGTCACGGGTGGCGGCACGCGGGCGGCCGGTCGCGTGCTCGTCGCGATCGGCGCCGTCCCGGCGGCCGCCGAGCGGTACCTCCCGAGGTTCCTGCGGCGCGACTTCGGGCTGCGGCTGCTGGCGATCGCGACGTTCGTCCTCGCCGTCTCGCCGGCGTTCGCGATGTGGTACTTCCAGCGGGCGCTGTACGGGATCGCCTTCGTCAGTTTCTGGACGATCCTGCTGGGATTTCTGGGCTACTGCGAGATGTATCGGGCGCTCGACCGGCTGCACGGCGCGGTGTCACGGATGCGCGACGAGGACTTCGACGTGGACTTCGACTCCGAGCGAGTCGACGAGGTCGGCGAGCTCTACGCCGCGGTCGAGGGGACCGCCGCGGATCTCGACGAGACGCTGACCGAGGCGCGGGCGGCCCGCGAGCGCGCCGAGCGCCAGGAGCAACGCGCACAGGAGCAGGCCGAGCGTGTCGAGGCCCAGCGCGAGCAGGCCGAGGGGCTGGCCGAGGCGCTGGAGGCCGCGGCGGCGACCTGCGAGGAGACGATGCGGGCGGTCGCCGCGGGCGACCTCCGCGAGCGGATCGACCTGGGCGACGACACCGAGTCGATGGCCGCCATCGAGACGGCGTTCAACGATCTGGTCGTCGAGTGGGAGGAGACCCTGACGACGACGAAACGGTTCGCGGCCGACGTGGGGGCGGAGACCGACGCCGTGAGCGCCGCGGTCGGCGAGGCACACGACGCCGGCGAGCGAGCGGCCGACGCGGCCGGCGAGATCGAGGCCGCGACCGAGCGCCAGGCCGACCGACTGGGGTCGGTGGTCGACGAACTCGGGACGCTCTCGGCGTCGGTCGACGAGGTGGTCGACGGCGTCGCGGCCGTCGCGGAGGAGTCGGCGGCGGCCGCCGACGCCTGCGACGAGGGGCGGGCGGTCGCCGACGGGCTGGCCGACGACGTGGCGGCGACCCGCGAGGCGACCGTCGAGACCGCCGAGGAACTCGACGCGCTGGCCGACGAGATCGCCGAGATCGGGTCGGTCGTCACCGTCATCGACGACATCGCCGAGCAGACGAACATGCTCGCGCTGAACGCCAACGTCGAGGCCTCCCGGGCCGGCGCCGACGGGGCCGGCTTCGAGGTCGTCGCTGACAACGTCAAGGAGCTGGCCGACGAGACGCGCGAGCAGGTCCAGGAGATCGCGGCGCTGGTCGAGAGCGTCCAGCGGCGCTCGGGGGCGGTCGTCGACCGCATGGACGAGACCCGCGAGCGGGTCGACGACGCCGCCGACGGCGTCGACACCGTCGCCGCCGCCTTCGAGACCGTCGGCGAGCGAGTCGAGCGGACCGACAGCCGCGTCCGGGAGATCCGCGCCGCCACCGACGACCAGGCCGAGTCGACGGCCGCGGCTGTCGAGTTGGTCGAGGACGTGGCCGCCGACGGCGACGCGACCGCCGACCGGGCGACCGCCGTCGGAGACGCGGTCCGGGCGCAGTTGGACGCGCTCTCCGACGCCCGCGAGCGGGTCGACGCCCTCGCCGACGGCGCGGCCACGCTGGAGTCGTCGCTCGCGTACTTCGAGACCGACGCCGAGGGGACGACGACGCCCGCCGTCGCAGACGACTGACCGACACGCTCGTGTCGATGGGCACCGTAGGAACCGGTGTGACCGACGGCGCCCGACTCACGGTCGAGACGCCCGACGGCCAGCGCCGCGAACTGACTGCCGAGGCCGGCGCGGTCCTCCGAGACGTACTGCTCGAAGCGGGCCTGTCGCCCCACGGCCGCTACGCCCGGCGGGTCAACTGCGGCGGGCGCGGCCTCTGTGCGACCTGCGGCGTCCGCCCGGCCGAGCCGTCCGACCCCGACCACTGGCACGACGACCTGGCCGACCGCTTCGGCTACCCGAGACTCTCCTGTCAGCTCCGCGTGCGCGACGGGATGGCGGTGCGACTGCTCGACAAGCGGGTGTGGGGCCGCCGCGCGAGCGAGGACGGCCCCGCGGCGTCGTCGCTGTCGACGGACGACGACGGCCCCGAGTAACGCAAGCGCTTTTCGCCTCCCGCGGGAACCTCCGAGCGTGAGCCAGCGCGAGCCCTACCGGACCGTCGCCGGCCGCGGGGAGGCCGGCTTCGAAGTCCGGGGATCCGAGTTTATCGGCCACGTCGCGCCCGCCCGAACGGTCGAGGCGGCCGAGGCGTTCGTCACCGAGATCCGCGATGCCTACCCCGACGCGACCCACAACGTCCCGGCCTACCGCGTCCGTGCAGATCCGTTCCGCGAGTGGGCCAGCGACGACGGCGAGCCCTCCGGGTCGGCGGGTGACCCCGCGCTGAACGTCCTCCAGCAGGAGGAGATCGAGAACGTCGTCGCCGTCGTCACCCGCTACTACGGCGGCACGAACCTCGGCGTCGGCGGGCTCGCCCGCTCGTACTCCCGGGCCGTCAAAGACGGGCTCGACGCCGCCGGCACGACCACCGAACGCCCTCACGAGACTTTCGCGGTCGCCGTCGACTACGACGATTCAGGCACCGTCCGCGGGATTCTGGAGAGCGAGGGCGTCGAGTTCGACGCCGACTACGCCGAACGCGTCGCCTTCGACGTGCGCGTCCCCGTCGAGGCGGGGAGCGCCCTCCGCGACCGGATCCGCAGCGCCACCAGCGGTCGGGCCGATATCGACCGGTAACCGGTCGCGCCGGTACCCTCGCCGACGTGGAACTCGAACCCCCGCGAGCGATCCGAACCGGCCGCTCACGGACGGATCTCCAACAGAAACGAAGGCGTTCGGGGCCCACTCACACGGCCGCGAAAACGGGGCTGGCGCGGCGGGGGAGGGGGTCGCGGGACGGAGACGGGACGGTCGCGGCGGTCACTCGGGCTGGGGCTCGTCGGCGTCGGGCTCGCCGTCTTGCTCGTCGGGCGTGTCGGCGGGGTCGTAGGCCTCGGTTCGCGTGACCCGCGCCTTCATGATACGGGTGTTCTCGACGCCCTCGACGGCGATCTCGACGCCGTCGTAGTCGATCACCTCGCCCTCCTCGACGAGGCGGCCGGCGAGGTTGAAGATGAACCCGGCGATGGTTTCGAACTCCTCGCCCTCGGGGATATCGAGGTCGAGCGCTTCGTTGACCTCCTCGATGTTGACCTCGCCTTTGACGACGACGGTGTCGTCGCCCTCGTACTCGATCGGCTCGTCCTCGCCGCCCTCCAGGATCTCGCCGACGATCTCCTCGGTGAGGTCCTCCATCGTGACCAGCCCCTCGGTCGTCCCGAACTCGTCGATGACGATGACCATGTGCAGGCGCTCGCTGCGCATCTCGGTCAACAGGTCGTCGACGTTCTTCGACTCGGGGACGTGCAGGGTCGGCTCGATGAGGTCTTCGAGTGCCAGGTCGCCGTCCTCGGTTTCGCCGTAACTGCGGTCGCGGACCAGGTCCCGGATGTGGACGACGCCGATGACGTTGTCGAGGCTCCCCTCGTAGACGGGGAGGCGCGCGTGGCCGCTGTGGATGCACTGCTCGATGGCCTCGGAGATCGAGGCCTCCGTCGAGATGGCGTCCATGTCCAGCCGTGGCGTCATGACCTCCTTGGCGATGGTGTTGTTGAACCGGAGCGTGCGCTGGAGCATCTCGCGTTCCTCCTCGTCGAGGACGCCCTCGCGCTCGCCGGTTTCGATCATCTCGCGGATCTCCTCGCGGGTGACGTAGGACTCCTCGATGGCCGAGCGGCCGCCGGTCACCTTGTTGACGACCCTCGTGAGGTAGTCGAACAGGACGATCAGCGGCAGCAGGACGTACTCGGCCATCTTCAGCGGACGGGCGATCCGCAGCGACCACGACTCGCTGTTCTCGACGGCGTAGGACTTGGGCGCGCTCTCGCCGAACAACAGGACGATAGCCGTGATCCCGAAGGTCGCGGCGAACACGGCCTGGCCCTGACTCATGTAGAGGCCGAAGAGGCCGGTCGCGATCGACGACATCGCGATGTTGACGAGGTTGTTCCCGACGAGGATCGTGATCAGCAGGCGGTGCGGGTCCGATTTGAGCGACTTGAGCGTGTTCGAACCCCGGCGACCGTTCTCGACGAGCGCCTCGATCCGGTGAGACGGGAGCGAGAACATCGCGATCTCCGAGGAGGAGAAAAACGCCGAGAGCCCGATCAGGACGGCGATCAGAAGCACACCGGCGGTCGCGACACCGCTTTTCGGGACTTCGTTCCCGAAGACATCGATCGTCTGCTGTGCGGCAGGAACAACTTGCGACCACGCCGCTGCGGGTATACCCATCGACGCCATGAATTGACGGGCGCCGGAATTAAGGCTTGTCATACCGGACCCCACCGCGGGCGCCCGTTCGCCAAGAGACGTGCCCGTCGAGCGCCCAATCCCGCCGAAAGGCTGGCCGGAGTGCCACTTCCGTTCACTGTCGGTCGGCCGGACCGCTCACGAGGCGACCGCCGTCGCGCGCAGTATCGGCATCCCGCTCGGCTCGTGGACCACCCGGACCGTCGCGCGCTCGCCCGGTCGCACGTCGAGTTCGTTCTGGGCGATCCGAACGGACGCCGTCTCGCCCGCCGTCCACTGCCCGTCGGTGTGGACCGCATCGAGCGCCCCGTCGACGCCCGCGTACGTCCGGTCGAACAGATCCGCACCCCGACGGCGGTCCTCGGTGAGTCGTCTGGTCGGAAACCCCGAGAGCCGCGCGTGAGCGCCCGTCCGCTCGAACTCCACGACGACGGCCAGATCCGCGACCGTCAGCGTATCGCCGCCCTCGTGGACGAGACGGAGTCGTTGACCGTCCGGCCAGCCGTCGGTCGCGGACAGGTCGGCGTCCAGGTCGACCTGCGGGGTCTGCTCCGGACGGGCGCGGTCGAACCCGACGGCCGCGACGGCGACCGACGCGAGCAGGACCGCCAGACCGACCAGCAGGACGACGCCCACGACGGGCGTCGCCGCGCGGTCGCTACCGAGGGGCTGTCGGGTCGGGGTCGCCGGAGCGCCGTCGATCACGCGACGGGCTGGCCGCCCCCTGAGCCATAAACCTCCGGACGGTCGCCGTCGGACGCCGGACGGCGCGGTTCGAGCGGGTCGGGGTTCGCCGCGCCGTCGACTGGGTCCGGGCGTCCCGGGGCGAGCGAGTCGCGTCAGCCTTTTCACCACGACCGATCGACCACCGGTAATGAGCGATCTCGAGCGTGCTGCAGCGGCGCTCGCGGACGGCGACCTCGTCGTCTATCCGACCGAGACGGTGTACGGCCTGGGCGCGAACGCTGTCGACGCCGACGCGGTCGAGCGGGTCTTCGCGGCGAAGGGGCGCGACCGCGACGAACCCGTCTCGCTGGGCGTCCCGAGCGTCGAGCGGGCGACCGAGTACGTCGACCCGACCGAGCGGGGACTGGCGTTCATGCGCGAGTTCCTGCCCGGCCCCGTCACCGTCGTGGTCCGGCGCCGCGAGGTGGTCCCCGACATCTTGACCGCCGGCCGCGAGAAGGTGGGCGTCCGCGTCCCCGACCACGACCTCGCACTGGAACTGTTCGAGGCGGCCGACGTACCCGTCACCGCCACGAGCGCCAACCGGTCGGGGACCGGTAGCGTCCGCGAGGTGTCAGAGTTGAGTGCGGACGTGCGCGACCGGGCGGCCGCCGTCCTCGACGGCGGTCGGACCGGCGGCGCCGAGAGCACCGTCGTCGATGTCGAGGCGGGCGTGGTCCACCGCCGCGGTGCGATGGCCGCCGAGATCGAGGCGTGGCTCACCGACGGGACCGACGCCGACTGAGGCGCGACCGGACCCCTCCCGAACCGCCGCGGACCGGCCGCTACCGTCCGTACGACTCGCGCGCGTCGGCGACGAGTTCGGTCACGTCGACGGTTTCGCCGGACTCGCGGGCGCGGTAGGCCGCCTCGGTCAGCGCGGTGACTCGCAGCCCGAACTCCGGCGGGACGGGGTTGTCGCGCTCGCCTTCGACGGCGTCGAGGAAGGCGACGACTTTCTTCGTGGTCTGCTCGGCGTACGTGCCGGCGTCGAACTCGCGGTGGTCGGGCTCGCCGCCGGAGCCGTCGAAGACGGTGAGGCCCCCGTGGCCGAACTGGAGGTGGCCGTCGGTGCCCCAGAGGACGAGCGACTCCTCGAACCCGGTGCCGTCGCCGCTGACGCCGACGCTCGCGGTGATCGGGCCGCCGTGGCCGTCCAGCGTCGCCGACAGCGTGGTGTTGATGTCGACGGCGTGGTCGCGGTCGTCCATCACGGCGGCGACCTCGCGGGCCCGTGAGTCGGTGGTCCACAGCAACGCGTCGAGCAGGTGCGATCCGGAGTCGCTGAGCTGGCCGCCGCCCGAGAGCGCGGGGTCGACGCGCCAGGTGCCCTGCGTCCCGGCGATCCAGTCCTGTGCGAGGTAGCAGGCGGCCATGTGTACGTCGCCGATCTCGCCGTCGAGGACGGCCTCCCGGACGGCTCGATAGCCGGGATGGAGGTGGCGCTGATACCCGATCTGGAGGAGGGCGTCGCTCTCTCGGGCGCGGTTGACGAGGTCGACGGCGTGGCCGGTGTCGGTGACCATCGGCTTCTCTAACAGCACGTCCAGCCCGCGCTCCAGACAGGCGACGGTCTGCTCGTAGTGGAGGGTGTGGGGCGTGACGACGGTGACGGCGTCGACGGTCTCGGCGTCGAGCATCGCCTCGTAGTCGGCGTAGACGGGTGCGTCGTACTCGGCGGTGAACGATTCGCGGGCGTCGGCGGCCACGTCGGAGCCGGCGACGACCGTCACGTCGGCGTCGGGGCTGGCGGTCACGCCGTCGAGTTGCATCCGTCCGAGATCGCCGAGACCGATCGCCGCGAGTCGTGTCGGCATGGAACACGACAGCGCGTGTCGAGCCAAGAAGCTACCGAACGCGGAAGCCGTCGCCCAGTCGAACGAAGCCGCCGGGCCCCGGCGCGAACCGGTTCGGCCGCACGGCGGGGGCGAAACCGGAAGCGTGGGCGCACCTCGGTACGCCTTTGGGCGACGAGCGAGAAGCGGTTGGTATGAACCACGACCGGTCACGGGACCTCTACGATCGCGCGCTGTCGGTCATGCCCGGCGGCGTCAACTCCGCCGTGCGGGCGGCAATCGAGCCCTATCCGTTCTTCGTCGAGCGCGGCGACGGCGGCCACGTGATCGACGCCGACGGCAACCGCTACGTCGACTGGGTGATGGGCCTGGGTCCGCTGCTGTACGGCCACGACCTGCCCCAGCCCGTCGAGTCGGCGGTCCAGTCGCGGGTCAGCGAGGGGCCGATGTTCGGCGCGCCCACCGAGATCGAGGTCGAACACGCCGAGTTCGTCACACGGCACGTCCCCAGCGTCGAGATGATACGCTTCGTCAACTCCGGGACCGAAGCCACGGTGTCGGCCTGCCGGCTGGCCCGCGCGGCGACCGGCCGCGACAAGATCGTCGTCATGCAGGGCGGCTACCACGGCGCCCAGGAGACCACCCTCGTCGAAGGCGAGTACGACGACGTGGCACCGTCTAGCCCGGGCATCCCCGAGGAGTTCGCCGAGCACACCCTCGCGGTGCCGTTCAACGACGAGGAAGCCGCCCAGCGGGTCTTCGAGGACCACGGCGAGGACATCGCGGCCGTCATGGTCGAGCCCATCCTGGCGAACATGGGTATCGTCCACCCGGTCGAGGGCTACCACGAGACGCTGCGGGACCTGACCGAGGACAACGGCGCCCTGCTGATCTTCGACGAGGTGATCACCGGCTTCCGCGTCGGCGGCCTCCAGTGCGCCCAGGGGAAGTTCGGCATCGAGCCGGACATCACGACCTTCGGCAAGCTCATCGGCGGCGGCTTCCCCGTCGGCGCCATCGGCGGCCGCTCGGAGCTGATCGAGCAGTTCACCCCCTCCGGCGACGTGTTCCAGGCCGGCACCTTCTCGGGCCACCCCGTCACGATGGCCGCCGGCCTCGAATCGCTGCGCTACGCGGCCGAACACGACGTCCACGAGCACATCAACGACCTGGGCGAGCGGCTCCGGACCGGCCTGGGAGAGATCGTCGAGGACCAGGCGCCGGAGTACACCGTCGCCGGCACCGACGGGATCTTCAAAGTCCTGTTCACCCGAGACGCCCCCGAAACCTTCGAGGGGCACTGCGAAGGCGGCTGCTCCCAGCGCCCCGACTGCCCGCGGTTCGGACACTGTCCGAAGTCGGCCGCCGACGTGGCCGCCGGACAGACCGACCGCTGGCGGCGCGTCTTCTGGGAGGAGATGAAAGAACAGGGCGTCTTCCTCGCACAGAACCAGTTCGAGTCCCAGTTCGTCACCTACGCCCACACCGACGACGACGTCGAGGAGACGCTCGAAGCCTACAAGCAGGCGCTGTAGCGCCCCGGGCGCTCTTTCACGATTCGATACTCGGTCGAGACGATCCGACGACGGGATCGCGATTCGATGGAACACAGCGGTATCGAGGGCTGAAACGCCGTGGAACGGTTTATGGTGCTGCCGCGAGGGGGATGAGACAGGATGGCGGTTCCCACGGCCTCGCCGGCCGTCCTCGACGCGCTGGCCGACGCGACTCGGCGGGCGGTACTCGCCGAACTGGTCGACAGCGGCGCGACCGCGACGGTGGGCGAACTCGTCGAGGCGCTCGCCGAGCGCCCGGGCGGGCCGGACCCCGACGGTCCGGTCGACCGGGCGGCGCTGCGGACCGCGCTCCACCACGTCCACCTCCCGGTGCTGGCGGCGGCCGGCGGCGTCACCTTCGATCCGGAGACGGGCCTCGTCGCCGCCCCCTCGTCGACGCCGTTCGACCGCGGGTGGGCCGCCCGGCTGGTCGCCGACCACCCCGAGGCCGCGTACGACTCGACGGTCGCCGCGCTGGCCAGCGAGCGCCGACAGGTCGCTCTCCACGAGCTGTTCGTCGACGGTCCGGCGACCGACCGCGAGCTGGCGGTCGCCGTGGCCGCCCGCGAACGCGGCGTCTCCCCGGCGGCGGTGCCCGGCTCCGTCGCGCGCGTCGTCGCGCTCTCGCTGACCCACACGCACCTGCCGACGCTCGCTGACGCCGGCTTCGTCGCCCGCGACGACGGCGTCGTCTCGGCCGGGGCGACGCCGTGGCGGTCGGACCCCTGGGTGGCCGCGAGCCCGATCGGCGCGTGGGCGGCCGAGGAGTGACCGGGCGAGGAGCGGACGGTTCGCCCGGTGAGGACGGCCGCACTCGTACGGATCGCTCTACCCGGTTCCCACGACGACCGTCCGACTGCCCGCCGTCGATGTGGAACTGACTACAGCGCTCCGTCTCAGTCGTCGGCTTCGGCCTGCTCGGCGCGCGGGACGGTCACGTCGGTGAGGCCGGCCTCGATCTCCTCGCGGCGGTCCTCGAGCGTCCCGGGGAGGACGAGCCGGCCGCCGAGTTCCTCGAGGGGTTCGTCGCTGTCGTAGCCCGGGCCGCTGGTGGCCAGTTCGAAGAGGACGCCGCCGTGTTCGCGGACGTACACCGAGCGGAACCAGTGGCGGTCGATCTGCTGGGTGGGGCTGAGCCCGCGCGAGCGGATGGCCGAGCGCATCGCCGCCTGGTCCTCGTCGGTCGGCGTCTGGAAGGCGACGTGGTGGACCGTGCCGTGGCCCTGGCGACCGCCCTGGATCGTGGGCAGCACGTCGACGTACTTCCCGACGGTCCCGGTCGCCGCGAAGCGGGTGCGCTCGTCGCCGGGCGTGTCACCCTCGGCCTCCTCGGTGCCGACTCGTTCGAGGCCCATCGTCTCCAGCAGCTCCTGGGTGGGCTGGGGGTCGGCGAGCCACAGCGTCACCGAGTGGAACCCGCGGATGGCGCGCTCGGCGGGGACGAACTCCGTCCACGGCTCGGTCGGGTCGTCGTCGGGAACCTCGACTGCGACGAGTTCGACGGGGAGGCCGTCGGGGTCCTCGAAGGGGAGGACCGTCTCGCCGAAGCGGTCGACGCGGTCGTCGTAGTCGACGCCGTAGTCCTCGAACCGCTCCTCCCAGTAGTCGAGGCTCCCCTCGGGCACGCGGAAGGCGGTCCGGGACACCTGGCCCGAACCGACCTTCCCCTGTGTCATTCCTTCCCAGGGGAAGAACGTCATGCTCGTGCCGGGGTTCCCCGCCGCGTCGGCGAAAAAGAAGTGGTAGGTGCCGGGGTCGTCCTGGTTGATCGACCGCTTGACGAGCCGCAGCCCCAGGGTTTCGACCCAGAAGTCCATGTTCCGCTGGGGGTCGCCCGCGATGGCTGTCACGTGGTGGATGCCCGGTGTCGGGTTCGGATCTGCCATTGGACACCCGTAGGCGCTCGCGGTACTTCAAACGGCGCTGACATCGATGTCACCGGGTCGCGTCGATGTCGGTGGCGGCCCGCGGTCGGTCGACCCGTCGATTCCCCGGGCTACAGCTCGTCCATCGCCGCCTCGACCGCGTCGTAGTCGGGGAACTCGGGCCACTCCTCGGCGACCCAGGCGTACTGGACGACCCGCTCGCCGTCGAGCGCGAAGACGGCGGGTCGGGGTTCGGAGACGCCGGCCATCCCGTCCAGGTCGTTGACGACGTCGAACTGCTCGGCAACCTCGTTGCTCGGGTCGGAGTACAGCCGCGCGTCGACGCCCTGGCGCTCCAGCAGATCGGCGTGCTCGTAGGGCGAGGAGACCGACAGGCCGACGACCTGGCAGTGCTCGCGGTCGAGCCAGCCGCGGTCGCGGATCTCCGACCAGATGTACGTCGCCGGGAAGGCGCCGTCCATCGGGTGGAAGACGAGGACGACCGGCGCCTCGTCGGTCAGCGCCGACAGCGAGACGTCCTCCCAGAACTCCGTGTTGACGAGCGGGCGCTCGAAGTCGGGGACGCGGTCGCCGACCTCGGGGTGGTCCGTCTCGGGCAGGTCGACGACCTCGAAGGGCAGATCCATTCAGGCGCCCCCCTTCGAGCGCTCGCCGTAGGTCGCCTCCAGGTACGCGACGATGTTGCCGCTCTCGGACATCGTCACGCCTGTCGACTCGTCGACGATGGCCGGCACGGAGCGCTTGCCGGTGAGCCGGGCGACGGCGTCGCGATCGCTGTGCATCGGTTCGACGAACCGCGAGCGGTAGTCGAGGTCGTACGCCTCTAACTTGCGGACGACCCGCTCGCAGAACGGGCAGGCCTGCAACCGGTAGAGCGTGATGGCTGGGTCGTTCATCTCGGTGAACGTAGGGCCAACAGCCGGGTAAGCGCTTCGCCGCCGGCAGTCGCGGCCGACGACCCTCGGTCGTTCGATCCCGTCGGGAGGCGACCCGGTCGAACGGATGCGGCGGCAGTTTTTCACCCCCGGCCCGCCCACTCCCGGTATGAGCGCGATCGAGGAAAAGCGGATGTACGGCGACCGCCGCGAGGAGACGGTCGCCTACCTCGCGACGGGACAGGGCGTGGCGACCGTGCGCGTCTCCGGCGACCAGGTGGGCCGGTTCGGCCTCGCCCACCGGGCGACCGCCCGCGACGTGGCGACCACCGCGGGCGCGGTCGTCGTCGCTACCGACGAGGCCGTCCTCGTCGGCCCCGAGGAGTTCGAGCCCCTGGGGTTCGGTCCGGCCGTCGCCGTCGGGACCGACCGCGGCGGCGACGCCCTCGCCGCCGACGAGTCGGGCCGGGTCGCTCGCTATCGCGACGGCGAGTGGGCCGACCTGGGGACGGTCGGCGAGGTGCGCGCCCTCGCCGACGGCTTCGTCGCGGCCGCCGACGGGGTCTGGCGAGTCGACGGCGACGACCTGGCGAGCGCCGGCCTGGACGCCGCACGCGACGTGGCGGTCGCCGACGGCGTCCCGCTGGCGGCGACCGACGACGGACTGTACCGGCTGGGCAACGGTTGGCTGCGCGAGCGGGCGGGGTCGTTCCGCACGGTCGCCGCGGGCGGGGGCCACGCCCACGCCGCGACGGCCGACGGGCTGTTCGAACGCGACGGCGAGGCCTGGGCGGCGGTCGACCCGCCGGTCGCCGAGCCGGTCGTCGGCGTCGGCTACGGGGAGTGCGTCTACGCCGTCACCGACGCGGGCACCTTCCTCGTCGAGGCAGAGCCCGAGACGACCGCCGACGGCGCCGGCGGCTGGCGCTCGCGCTCGCTCGGCCTCCCCGACGTGGTCGCGCTCGCGGTGGCCTGATACGTTCACTGTCGCGATGTACCGGTATGGCCGACCCGGGAACGGCGCTATCCGGAAACGGTCTACGATAACCCGTCTGCGCGACCGTCGAGCGGTGGCCCCACCCTCGACCGTCAGTCCTCGCCGCGGTCACGGACGAGCGCGCCGCCGACGAGCGCCGCGACCGCCCCGAGGAAGCCGAAGCCAGATCCGGTCCCGTCGGTCGTCTCGGCGGCCCCCGACGACGAGGTCGTCGCCGCGTCCGCGTCCGACTCGGTGCCGCTCGCCGTCGGACCGGACTGGGCCGTCCCGGCGGGCGGTGCGGTCCCCGTTCGCGTCCCGTTCGGCCCCTCGGTTCCCGTCGTCCGAGCGGTCGGGACGGGCGTCGCCGTCCCCGTCGGGAGCGCGACCGTCGCGGCGACGCCGGCGTGATCGGAGGGCCACACGGTGACCGTCTCGCCGTCGACGGTCGCCTCGATGCGGTCGGCCGACGCCTCGCCCAGCCGTTCGACCGCCCGCGGCTCGGCGGCGCCCGTCGAGAGCACCGCGTCGACCCGCTTCGAGAGCCGCGAGCGGTCGTTTCGGAGCCCCGACGGCTGACAGCAGGTGTCCCCCGGCTCCCCGGACTTGACCGCCGCGTGGGCGTCGGTCAACTCGGCCGTCACGGTGTCGTAGGCGGCGCTGGTCCCGCCCGGGCCGCTGTTGAGGTCGGCGCCGACGACGACCGGTCCGTCGTCGGGCAGCGCGTCCAGCAACTCCCCGGCCTGCCGGCGCCGGACGGACGACGAGGCCGACTCCAGGTGCGTCGAGCCGACGGTGACCGGCGCGCCGCCGACGGCCAGGTCGGCGACGCAGTAGCCACGTCGGAGGGTGACGGTCCGGTCGGTGCCCAACACCGGGAAGGTCATCTCCGCGTCGTAGCGGCCCGACCGACTGTCGCGCACGGCGACGCCCTCGCGGACCAGCAGCGCGACCCGGTCGGTCAGGTGCACGTCGACCCGTCCGTCGGCGGTGTCGGCGGGCAGACGCACGTCGGTCGTGACCGTCTCGGCGGCGACCTCGTAGGGACGGCCGCGGTCGGCGAGCGCCGCGACCACGAGGTCGCGGAGGTCCGCCACCGTCTCGCCGGCCCCGGCGACGGTGGCGTCCGTGGCGTCGGACGGGAGCGCCCGGAGGCGGGCGGCCTCCTGGAGCGCGACCGCGTCGGCGTCGGCGGTGACGATCCCGTCGGCGATGGCGTCGGCGCGGGCCGCGTATGGGTGCCGGCGGGCGTCGGCGAGCAGCTCGCCGGCGATCGTCCGCACGTCCTCGATCGAGCGCGCGTCGAACAGGTCGAACAGGTCGACCCCCAGGTACGTGTTCCAGGTGGCGACGGTCGCTCGCGCGGGGGCGCCGCGTGCGGGCCGCGTCGCGGCGCCCGCGAACCCCGCGGCGCCCGCGACCCCCGCGAGCACCGCGCGACGTGAGGGCGACGGGTGAGTCGGAGAGGGCATCCCGCGGCAGTTGCCACCCCATCGCCTTGACGGTGTCGCGAGGGCGGACGGTCGCGACCGGGTCGAGTCGCGTGGCGGGCCGGGGTCGGCGACGCCGTCGGTGGCGCCCCACGACTGCAGGCGACCCGCCGGTGCAACCGAAACGGTGTTTACCGGCGAACGCGACCCCCCGGACATGATCGTTAGCGGGTCCACGTCACAGGCGTTCGCGGCCGCACTGGCCGACGCGACGGGTCGGGACCTTGCCGCCGTCGAGTACGACCGCTTTCCCGACGGGGAGCTCCAGGCCACCCTGGCCGACTTCGCTGCCGAGGCGGCCGTCGTCGTCGGGTCGACCGTCTCCAGCGACGCCCACGTCGAACTGCTCCAGCTCCAGGACGCCGTCCGCGAGGCCGGCGCGAGCGAGGTGACCACCGTCCTGCCGTACATGGGCTACGCTCGCCAGGACCAGGCCTTCTCGGCGGGCGAACCCGTCTCGGCCCGCGCCGTCGCCCGGGCCGTCTCGACGGGGACCGACCGCGTGCTCACGGTCAACCCCCACGAGAGCGGAGTCTGTGACTTCTTCACCGTCCCCGCGGAGCCGGTCGACGCCGCCGGCCGCCTGGCCGACCCGCTGCCCGCCGACCTGGCCGACCCGCTCTTTCTCTCGCCGGACGAGGGCGCCGTCGACCTGGCGGCGACGACCCGCGACGCCTACGGTCGCGGAGCGACCGACTACTTCGAGAAGGAACGGGACTACGACACCGGTGCGGTGACCGTCGAGCCCAGCGACGCGGCGGTCGCCGACCGCGACGTGGTCCTGGTCGACGATATCGTCGCGACCGGGTCGACGATGAGCGAGGCCATCGGCGTGCTCGCCGACCGCGGCGCCGCCCGCGTGTTCGTCACCTGCGTCCACCCGATGCTCGCCGCGGACGCCCGGACGAAGCTCGAACGCGCCGGCACGACCGCCATCTTCGGCACCGACACGATCGAGCGGTCCGTCAGCGCCGTCAGCGCCGCCCCCGCCGTCGCAGACCGGCTCTGAGCGTTCGCCCTCGGAGCTGTTCCCGCAAATACGTGTCAGTACCGGAACCTATAAATCGGCCCTCCGTGAGCTACCGGATACCACGGACCAATGACGGGACACACGCAAGGGACATCGGGGGCCTCGGAGAGGTCGTCGCTCGGGACGCTCGACCCAGACTCGGTCGAGCGGATCGACGTGCACCTCCAGCGGGCGCTCGCGGTCGACGACTCCGAGCGGAAGGACTTCCACGTCCGCCACGCCAGACAGTTGCTCGAAGCCTGCCGGGAGTGACTCACTCCGGCCGGGTGCCGACACGTATCCGGCCGTCGCCCGTGACTGTCACGTCGACCCCCGCGTATTCGACCGTGACGCTGACCGTCCGCGGGTCGCCCGACCGGACGAGCATATCCAGCGCGTCCGCGTCGACGACTCCCTGAACCGGCGGTAGCGCCGTCACGTTCCGATTCGTGACCGCCGCGACCGCCTCCGCGACCGCGACGCTCGGCACGTCTTCCCCGTCCCAGTCGTAGTGGTCGAACGTGACGGTGTCGCCCCCGTCGCTGTACTCGTCATCGCTGTCGTCCCCCTGCTTGCCGTCTCTCATGTATCGACGCTCCGTTGACGCTGCCAGCCTGACGGACCCGTATCTGGCAATACACGCATCTACGACTCCCTTTCCCATATGCCTTGTGTCGCTGGATATCAATCGTGAAATTAACTGTCGTCGGTCCTGAAACCGCTAGACGGCTGTCTGCGTGCCGCTACGTTACAAATTCGGATGCAATCGCGATTACCTCTTTAGATGTCAGGAACCGCACGGGTTCCTGGAGGTGACGCGGCGTCCGGCCGCCGCCGTCGGCTCCCGGCCGGCGCCGTGTTCGGCGACGGTGTCGGAAGCGCGCACCGCTCGGCGGACGTTCTCTCTGGCCCCTCAGTCCCACTTGGCACCGGGGTTCGTAACCGCGCCGTTGGCGGCCGAGTCGAAGTCGCGGTGGTACTTGGCGAGGACGCCGCTGTCGTACGTGGGCTCGGGGTCGTAGTCTTCGAGGCGCTGTTCGATCTCCTCGTCGGTGAGGTCGACGGAGAGTTCGAGGTTGTCGATGTCGATCGTGACGGTGTCGCCGTCCTCCAGCGCGGCGATGGGGCCGCCGACGTACGCCTCGGGGGCGACGTGGCCGATGGAGAACCCGCGCGTGGCGCCGGAGAAGCGGCCGTCGGTGAACAGCGCCACGTCGTCTGCGTGGCCCTGGCCGGCCACCGCGCTCGTGACGCCGAGCATCTCCCGCATTCCGGGGCCGCCGCGGGGGCCCTCGTTGCGGATGCCGATCACGTCGCCGGATTCGATCTGCCCCTCCTGCACGTACTGCATCGCGTTCTCCTCCTCGTCGAAGATCCGGACGGGGCCCTCGTGGCGGCGATACTCCTCGCCCGAAATCTTGATCACGGCGCCCTCGGGCGCGAGGTTGCCGGTGAGGATGCGGATGGCGCCCTGCTCGTTTTTCGGCTCGTCAACCGTGTAGAGGTAGTCGACGTCCAGATCCTCGATGGCGGGCGGGTCGTAGGCCGCCAGTTCCTCGCCGAGCGTGTTGCCGGTGACCGTCAGCGCGTCGCCGTGGATCAGGTCCGCCTCGTAGAGGGCGTTCAACACGATCGGGACGCCACCGACCTCGTGGAGGTCGTTCATCACGCGCTCGCCGCCGGGCTGGAGGTCGGCGATCTTCGGCGTGCGCTGGCTGATCTCGTTGAAGTCCTCGATGTCGAGGTCGATGCCGGCCTCGGCTGCGAGTGCGAGCAGGTGCAGGACGGCGTTGGTCGACCCACCGACCGCGACCTGCAGGGCGATTGCGTTCTCGAAGGACTCACGCGAGAGGAAATCGGAGGGCGAGCGCCGCGCCTCGACGATCTCCGTCGCGAGTTCGCCGGCCTCGCGGGCCACCTCGTAGCGCGCTTCGTCCTCGGCGGGCGGGCTGGCGCTGCCCAGCGGCGAGAAGCCGAGCGCCTCGGTGATCGACGCCATCGTGTTGGCGGTGAACATCCCACCGCAGGAGCCCGCCCCGGGACAGGCCTGCCGTTCCATCTCGTCGAGTTCGTCCTCGCTCATGTCGCCGGTGGCGACGGCGCCCACCCCTTCGAACATGTTCTGGATGGTGATCTCGCGGCCGTCGTGCTCGCCGGGCATGATCGACCCGCCGTAGAGGAAGACGCTCGGGAGGTCGGTGCGGATAGCCGCCATCATCATGCCGGGCATGTTCTTGTCGCACCCGCCGATGGTGACGAGGCCGTCCATGCGCTCGCCGAACGCGACCAGTTCGACGGAGTCGGCGATGACCTCCCGGGAGATAAGCGAGGCCTTCATCCCCTCGGTCCCCATCGAGATGGCGTCGGAGATGGTGATCGTCCCGAACTCGATGGGCATGCCGCCCGCCTCGTCGATGCCGTCGTAGGCGGCGTCGGCCAGGTCGTCCAGATGCACGTTACAGGGGGTGATGTCCGCCGCCGGGTTGGCGACGCCGACCATCGGCGAGGAGAGGTCCTCGTCGTCGTAGCCCATCGCGCGGAACATCGCGCGATGGGGCGCCTTCTCGACGCCCTCGGTCACTTCCTTGCTCGGCAGGTCCTCCGGTTTGCCCTCGCGCGCTCCGTCCGCGTCGTCGTGCGGTTCCGGCTCCTGTTGGCTCATACCCCTGAGTCGTCGCCAGCGCCCTAAACCGTTTTCTACCGCGTGGTGACCCCTCCCACCCGCCGCCGAACCGGTTCGGCCCCGTGCCCACCTGCGGGCGCGGTCGCTCGCGCTCCGGCGACGACGCCGCGGGACGCCGTCTTGCGCGCGTCTGACGGGTAGTTTTGTAGGACGGACGACAACGGTCGGCCATGCCCAGTCTCTCGGAGGCCTACGACCGCGAGGAGTGGACCGGGCGCGACCCGCGGCGCGTCTCGGCGGGCGGAGGCCTGTTCGCCGTCGGCGCGCTCGCCGTCGTCGCCGCCATCCTCGTGTTGACCACGGGGCTGGCCGCCGTCTTCGACGCGACGACCACGACCGAGGCCCGACGCGTCGCGGGCGTCCTCGCCGGCCTGGGGATCCCGTCGATGTTCGTCGGCGTCGTCGCCGTCCTGCCCGCCAGCCGTCGCGAGCGACTCGGCGCCCTCGCCGGCGCCGCCGTCACCGTGACCGGCGTCGTCATGTACTGGCGCGTCTACCCCCAGCGGTGGGTCGGAGCCAGCGACTCGCTCGCTTTCCCCACCGCCATGCTGTACTTCGTCGGCGGGAGCGTCGCGCTGTGGTTCGTCCTCTCGGCCGTCGCCTCGTTCAAGCTCCGCAACAACCCCCAGGGAACCGTCCGCCTGGAAGTCACCCGCCAGGGCGAAACCGAGGAGATCCACGTCACCCGCACCGAATACCAGCGCTACAAGCGCGCCGTCCAGGGCGACGCCGACAACAGCGAGGCCGTCGCCGAGGAACTGCGTGCGCTGCATCGAGACTGAGTCCCGCCGTCGCGCCCGGCCGCTTCTGCCGACCTAAACGCCGCCGACAGCGCAGCGAACGGTAGCCGACCGATACGTTCCAACCGCGAGCGCCGTCCAGTGGCGACGCCGGTCCGCTGACCGTCGGCTTTATTCGACGGTAGGAACAACGAGCGCTCGATGCCAATCGAGCCCATCCACGCCCGGTACCCCTGGCGGGGGGAGTCGCGACAGGCCGTCGGCGAGGCCGGTGTCGACCTGGCGGCCGTCGTCGCCGACGACGCCGCCGTCGTCGAGCGCGGGGTCGAGCGCGTGGTGTGGGCACTGGAAGACGACACCGTCGGCGACGCACACGACGTCGACCGGATCGAACTGCTCTCCTATCCGGTCGCGCGCGTCCTCGTCTCGCTCGTCGACGAGCACATTCTCACACGCAAGTACGCCCAGGCCGAAGCCACCGCCGCCCGCGAGCGGTTCACCGCCGACTTCGCCGACACCACGGAGCTCAAATCCGCCAGCAAGCCCCGACTCACGCTCCCGGACCTGCTCGCGGAGTTCGACCTCTCGGGTCCGATTCGGGCGGTCGACGGGAGCGTCGGCGACGGCTCGGCCGTCGTCAGCGACGGCCAGTCCAGGGCGTTCCGCGTCGAAGTGGGCACCTACCTCGACCTGGCGGCCGACCAGCGGGGCGACGAGTGGCGGCTGGTCAACCGGGCGCTCGCCGACGGCGAGGTGCTGGTCGACGGCGAGGAACTGGTCGCGTTGCTGCGCCAGGCGGTCCGCCAGCGCATCGCCGACGGCCTGCCCCTCTCGGTGCCCGACGCCATCGCCGACGAGCTCGCCGAGGAGGCCGAGGACCTCCGTCAGCGCCTCTCAGAGCTGGATCTCACCCGCGACATCGACACCGTCGTCCCCGAACTGTTCCCGCCCTGCATGAAACACCTCTTAGACCAGGTCCAGACGGGCGACCACCTCGAACACCACTCGCGGTTCGCCATCGCTTCGTTCCTGACGAGCATCGGGATGACGACCGACGAGATCGTCGACATCTTCGAGGTCAACCCGGGCTTCGGCGAGGAGGCCACCCGCTACCAGGTCGACCACATCCGCGGCGCGACCAGCCCCACGGACTACTCGCCGCCCGCCTGCGCGACGATGCAGTCGTACGGCGACTGCGTCGGCAAAGACGAGATCTGTAAGAGCGAGATCAACGAGTCCCACCCGCTGAACTACTACGAACATCAGCTCGACGAGGCCGAGGAGGACGACCTGACCGACTGGCGCGAGGAGCGCGAGGACGGGGGCAGCGGAGACGGAGACGTCGAGGACGCCGAAGCCTGAGCGGCTCCGGGGAGCGATAGACGGTGGCTACTCGTCGTCGAAGTCAGCGCGGTACAGGACCAGTCCGGCGACGGCCATGATCAGGATGAACAGGCCGATGACACCGACCATGACGGGCCCGCCGTCGGGCTGGAGCACCGGCGTGGCCGAGCCGTTGTTGGTCACGTTGGCGGGGTCGGCGTAGTTGGAACTGACGACGTAGGCCGCACCGACGAACAAGACGACCGAGGCCGTCGAGATGCCGAGTTCGACGGCGAACTTCCGGTCGATTTCCATGGCCGTGGCTTTCTCCGGCCCGGGCAAAAGCGCTTCGAAGCGTGCATTCACTGGTCATCGATCGAGGGCAACGCGGCAGGGTCGCCGACTGTCGCGGTATCTCTCGCGTACACACCCGCGACGGACTTAGGTGCGTTCGGACCCTACGTTTCGAGTGGACGCGGCCGTGGAAAACACAAGCGTCCGAACGCCTATGTCCGAATCACGTACCCCTACCCAGGTCCGAAGAACTGCACTCGCACCGGACGTTCGTCGGCTCGACGAGCGGGCCGCGCGCGCCTGGACCGAGCGCATGGCCGTCCGCCCGCTGGGCGGCGGCCGCTACGCCGTCGACAGCGAAAGCGGCGCGACCTACGTCGTCGACCTGCCGGCCAGCACCTGCAGTTGCCCCGACCACCGGATCCGTGGCGAGCGCTGTAAACATCTGCGTCGCGTCGGCATCGAGATCACTACCCGCCGACTGCCCGCGCCCGGCAAGCGGGCCGTCCACTGCGAGGCCTGCGGGATGGACACGTTCGTCCCCGACGGCGAGGGGCCGCCCGACCTCTGCGCGGCCTGCCGGCTGGAACCCGGCGACGTGGTACGCGACCGCGAGACGGACGACCGGCTCGTCGTCGCCCGCGTCACGCCCGTCCGGGCGGACGACGTCGTCATCGAGGGCGTCGGCGAGACCGTCGCCGACTACGCCACGAACGAGGGGTACCCGACCGACGATCTGGTGGTCGAGGCGGTGTTCCTCGGCGACCTGGCGCGTCGGGCGTCGCCGCGACGGTACTCGTTTCCCCTGTCGCGGCTGGAACGAGTCGACGACGCCGCGGTCGTCGAGCGGCGACTGCGCGAGCGCGTGACGGGCTGACACCGAGGCGCCCCGGCGGGAACACTTATCCGGCTACTGGCGGATCGACTGGCATGAGCGACGGGCAACTCGCGCTGACGTTCGACGACGGCTACGCGACCGACTACGACGAGATCTACCCGGTCCTCGACGACCGCGACGTCCCGGCGTCGCTGGCGATCGTCCCCGGCTGGCTCGGCGGGGAAGGGCACCTCTCCGTCGACCGGCTTCGCGAACTCGTCGACGAAGGGTGGGAGGTGATGGCCCACGGCCGAAAGCACCGCTACATGCAGGCCCACCACCTCGCAGTCGACGCCGCCGCCGGTGAGGACCGACTCGTGCTCGACAGCGGGAGCGTCTACGCCGACGAAGACCACGGGATCTACCCTGGCGACGACTTCGAGGTGACCGACGGCGACCGGACCGAGCGGGTCACCCTCGCCGGGAAAGGGACGACCGGCGGTGACGGCGCAGCCGAGGAGGGGGCGCCGTTCGTCCGCTTCGAGTCCGCGCTGGCGGCCGACTTCGACGCCGAGGAGGCGGTTCTCAGGCCCGCGGAAGGACAGATTCGAGACGAAATCGAGGGGTCGAAGGCCGACCTCGAAGCGCTGGGATTCGACCCGACGACGTTCGCGCTGCCGTACGACGCCGGCGACGCGCGCGTCCATCGGGTCGTCGCCGAGCAGTTCGACGCGCTGGCCGACGCGGCCGTGCGCTCGCTGCCGAACCCGCCGGGCGCGTCGCCGCTGGACCTCCAGCGGTACTACCTGGAGACCGACGCGATGCGGATGGTCGAAATCGAGGCCTATCTGGACCGAGTCGCCGAGCGCGGCGGACTCGGGGTCCTCGCCGGGCACACGGCCTGGGAGACCGTCCCGCCGGAGCGGATCGCGACGGTCGTCGACGCTGCACACGACCGGGGGATCGACGTGACGACGGTGCGGGCGGCCGTCGCGACGGACCGCTGACTCGGACGGAGTACTGCGCGCGTTCGTCGGGTCGACCGCACGCACTCGTGCGATCGATCCCGGACTGGCTTGCGAGAATCCGTCTCAGAGCATCTCCGCGGCTTCCTCTTTCGAGAGGTCGCCGCGTTCGAGCGCGGAGAGCACGTCGAGCGTCGCCTGATCGGGACCGTCGTCGGCGACTTCCTCGAGCGTGACCTTCTCGGAGTGGCCGACGAGTTCGTCGAAGTCGGTGCCGTGGGCGAGGGCGGTCTCCTTCTTGACCCGGTAGTTTCCGCCGTCGGTGACGTGGACCGCCTCGTCGCCGGGGTGGAAGAAGTACCAGTCCTCGCGGTCGAAGCGGACGCCGATGCGGGGGTTGGCGCCGAAGTTCCGCGAGAAAAAGAGGAGCGCTTCGACCTCCTCGCCGTCGAGGTAGATCGGGTCGCCCGCCGACGACTTCGCCTCGACGGCGTAGAAGTCCTCGCCGTCGCCGGCCAGCACGTCGGGGAGTTCGCGTTCGGTGGCGCTCCCGCTGGCGGGGGCGCGCATCACCGCGAAGCCCGCCGCGTCGAGTTCGTTGACGAGCTCGCGCTCGCGGCGGTCGCCCTTCGCGTTCGAGTTCGCCATCTGCTCGACCATTGCCGACGGCCGGCTAAAGGCTGTCGGGACCGGAGCGCGAGTGGGCACCCCGCGGCGGCCACCGGACGGCGGTCGGTCGTTCAGTCGCCGAGTTCGACCGTCGCCATCGCCGCGGGCGTCTCCCAGACGTCGTCGGACTCGTCGTACCAGACGACCTTCGCGTCGCGCCTGACGCCCCCTTCGACGTCGTCGACGACGTGGACGTCCATCCCGAAGCGGTACCCCGGTAGCGGCGTGGCGCCGTAGGCCCGCCAGGGGACCTCGAACTCGACGCGCCAGCCGTCGACCGTCTCGGTCGCCTGCGAGTCGACGGGGTCGGCGGTGGCGGAGTGGACGCCCGTCACCGCCCGGCCGGAGCCCGCCTCGACGACGAGCTGGAGGTCGTCGGTGTCGTCGTACTCCCTGCCCTGGCTGTGGTCCAGGTCGAGATACAGCTCGACCGCGTCGTGGTCCAGCACCGCCTCGTCGGTCACAGAGACGAGGACGTACAGCGCGCGGTCGTCCCAGAGCGCCCGCCACTCCCCGGTCGTGTCCGAGTCCGTCTCCGCCCAGGCCCGTGTGTCGATCGGGTGGGGGTCGGCGGTCGACCAGGCGTCCTCGGCGACCCGGTCGACGGTGGGCGAGTCTTCCGTGACCGGGACCGTCGCCGCCGCCTCGGCGGGCGCGCCCGTCGTGAACGCCGCCGTGGCGGGCTGCGACTCGCGACCGCGCTCGTCGACGGCGGTGATCCGAACCGTGTACGGGTGGCCGGGTTGGAGCCCCCGCAGCTCGTGGGACTGGCGCGACCCGCGGACGATCTGCGGGTCGCCGCCGTCCAGCGCGACGCGGTACTGGACGATCCGGTCGCCGTCGGGGTCGTTAGGCGCGACCCACACGACCGTGGCCGTCGTCTCGCCGACCATCGACAGCCCCAGGCTCTCGGGCGGGTCGGGCGGTCGGCCGGTCGGCGCCGGCGTCGCGGTCGGCGCGTCCGCGCCCGCCGGCGGCCAGTGGTCGTCCCGCTCGGCGGCGAGCCACCGCTTGACGAGCTCCCCCATGTACCGGTCGCCGCCGCGGAGGGTCCACTCGGTGTCGAACATCGGCGGGACCCACTGCGAGTCGAACGCGCGAGCGCACCAACTGACGTTGTCGTGACCGGTGAGCCACTGCCGGAAGGGCTGCCCCCACGAGGCGGTGGTCGCGGCGAAGTGCGGGTCGACGTTCGTGTCGTCGACGTAGCCCCACTCGGTGACGAACACGGGCACGGACAGCGCCGGGTCGCCGAACGTCGGCTCCCACGTCTCGGGCTCCCAGGAGGGGTAGACGTGCGCCGAGTAGACGACGTTGTCGTCGGCGAACGGCTCTTCGGCGGCATAGGCCGTCAGCGACGACCACCGCGGGGAGCCGACGACGACCGGCGTCTCCGGCGCCCGCTCGCGGACGAACGCCACCCACGGCTCGGCGTGGGTCTTCCAGGTTCGCCAGGCCTCGATCCCGCCCGTGGCCGGCTCGGTCGGCTCGTTGAACAGCTCGTAGAGGACGTGGCTCTCGTCGGCGTACCGCGGGGCGACCGTCCCCCAGAACGACCGCAGTCGGTCGTCGACGGCGTCCGTGTCGTAGCGCTCGGTCGCGTGGTAGTCGATCAGCAGATAGACGCCCCGCTCGGCCGCCAGCGCGACCGCCTCGTCGAGGTACTCGCTCGCGAACCGCTCGACGCCCACGTCGTCGAGGGTCTGGGGCGTCGCCGGGATCCGGAGGACGCGGCTGTACCAGCCCGCCTCGGCGTCGGTCGCCAGCTCCAGCGTCTCCCGGTAGCCCTTCCCCCGCGCTTCGGCCCGCTCGGTCCCCCACACCGGGCCGGGCGCGTTCACGCCCCGCAGGACGACTCGCCCCCCCGCCGGATCGGTGAGCCACCGCCCGTCGACCGACAGCCGCGGCGGTCCCCGGGCGTCCGACCCCCCGCCGGACCCCGACAGCCTTCCACATCCCGCAACCCCCCCGAGCGACCCGGCGGCGACGCCCGACAGGAACCGTCGTCTTCGCATACCCGTGAGTTTCGAGGTTGCGCCTAAAACGATAGCGTCGCAGTTATCAGTATAGATTCCAACATCGGATAAGTATATAAACGCTCTAGATGAGTGTGTACTCCGGTACCAACAATTATCGGAGTTGATTCTGGTGGTCAGGCGTCGCGGTCTTCGGTGGTGTCGCTGCCGTCGTCGAAGACGCCCGAGACGACGAACCGGGCGCCGTCGTGGTCGGGGTCGACGGCGACCGACCAGCCGTGGGCCTCGACGACGGTCTCGACGATAGCGAGGCCGAAGCCGGTGCCGTCCTCGTCGGTCGTGTGGCCGTACTCGAAGACGTCGTCGACGGCGTCGGTCGAGATGCCGACGCCGTCGTCGGCGACGGCGAAGCCGTCCTCCGTGAGCTCGACCGTGACCGTCAGCTCGTCGCCGTCCGCGTCGCCGAGCCCGTGCTCGATCGCATTCTCGCGAGCTTGCGACCGAGGGCTCGTGGAACCGTGTTCCACGGCGTTGCGGAAGAGGTTCTCGAAGGCCTGCCGGAGGCGGTCGGGGTCGGCCGCGACGGTTCGCGTCCCGGGGACCGCCAGCGTCGCCGCGGCGCTGTCGACGGTCGCCCACGCGTCGCGGGCGATCGTCTCCAGGTCGACCGACCGGGTTTCCTCGATGTCCTGTCCCTGTCGGGCCAGCGTCAGTACGTCGTCGACGATCTCTTCGATGCGCAGGTGCGCGGTGTCGATCGTCTCGACGCGGGATTCGAGCGCTTCGGTGTCCGCCTCCTCGAGTTCGTCGAGCTTGCGCTCGATCAGCTGGAGGTGGCCGCTGGCGACGTTGAGCGGGTTGCGCAGGTCGTGGCTGACGGTGCTTGCGAACTGGTCGAGTCGCTCGTTTTGCCGTTCGAGTTCGGCCTGCGACCGCTCGGCGCGCTCGCGGGCCGCCTCGGCCTCGCGGATCTGGGTCCGCAGCGCCTCGCGCATGCTGTCGAACGCGACGAACAGTCGCCCGATCTCGTCCTCGCGAGTCGTCTCGAGGTCCACGTCCAGGTCGCCGGCCTCCATGGCCTCCGCGCGCCGGCGGAGCCGGATGAGCGGGAGGACGGTCCCGCGGCCGAGGACGAACCCGACGACCGCCAGCGTCGTCACCGAGGCGGCGACGAGGACGACCACGTTCCGCCCGACCGTCTCGCTGGCCTGATAGAGCTGTGACTTGGGCGCCTCGGTGACGACGACCCACGGCGTGTCCCGAACCGGCGCGAACGCCGCCACGTCCGCGGTCCGCTCGCGGATCGCCGACTCGCCGGCGACCGCCCGCTCGAAGGCGGCCGTCGCTGCCAGCGGGCTCGGCGCCGTCTGCCGGGAGGCGAACACGTCCATCCCGTCGGGGTTGAGCAGCTGCGTCCGCACGATCGAGCGGGTCCGGTGGAGCTGCTCGAAGTCGCCGCGCACGTCGCCGACGACGACGAGCACGCCCTCGCCGACGCGGACTCGCCCGGCGAACGCCATCAGCAGTCGCCCGTTGGACTCGTACGCCCGGTCGGAGACGCCGACGCGCCACCGCCCGCCATCGTCGTCGCGGGCCTCGGCGATCGGTTCCGTCCACTCCGAGCGCCTCGCGTCGACCGCGCTCCCCTCCAGGCCGTCGACCGTGCTGGCGAGGATCGTCCCGCCGGCGTCGACGTAGTGGATCCCCGCCACTTCCGTGCTCGCCTGCGCGTGCGACGCGTCCAGCGTCTTGCCGATCCGCGCCGGGTCCTCGGTGGCGTAGACGTTCGACCCCGCGAACCCGCGCACCTGCGCTCGCATCCCCGACATCCACTCGCTGACCGAGTCGGCCTGCACCGTCGCCGTCGACCGCAGCGTGTTCTCCGCGTCGTCCTCGATGATCCCCCGGATCTGGACGTAGCTCCCGACGCCGACCACCGCGATCAGCACGATCACCACCAGCATCGCGACCGCGAACTTCAGCGCGTAACTGCGCCGCACTGGCCCCGGGACGAGCCGCCCGACCGTTTCCCTGACCGTGCCGGCCGTCCCGTCGCTCTCGGACCCGTTCGCGTCCGATCTCGGCGTGTTCGGTCCGTCCATCGTCGTCGCTCCCGTCGTACTCTCGGACCCGCTCCCTTGAGCGTTGTCCCCCGATTCTCACGGTTTGATCGGCAGTGATTTATATATCGACTGGCCATTCAGTCAGATATGTCGGGGGACGATTCGACGCGTGCGGCGATCATGGACGCCACCTTCCGCGCGCTCGCGAACCGCGGGTACGCCGACCTGACCGTTCAGGCCATCGCCGACGAGTTCGAGAAGAGCAAGTCGCTCATCCACTACCACTACGACTCGAAGGCGGATCTCATGGTCGCGTTCCTCTCGAACCTGCTCGACGAGTTCATCGACGAGGTCGAAAGCGGCGATCCGGAGGACCCACGCGAACGGCTCCTGCGAATGGCCGAGATCGTCGTGGTCGGGCTGGGCGACGACGCGGAGACGCGCGATTTCCACACCGCGCTGCTGGGGATGCGCGCTCAGGCCCCCTTCGAACCGGACCTGCAGGAGCAACTCGTCGAGAACGACCGGCTCATCCGCGGCGTGATCGCCGATATCGTCCGCGAGGGGATCGACGAGGGGGTGTTCCGGGACGTGGACCCCGAACGCTACGCCGCGCTGTTCCGCTCGACCATCGAGGGCGCACAGTCCCACGACGTGATCCTCGGCGACGCGGCCCCCACCGACGAAGCGTTCGCCGGGATCGAGACGTATCTGATCGACGACCTGCTGGTCGCCGGCGGCGAGGACTCCGTCGACGCGGACGCGACGGCGGACGACGCGGGCGGTTGCGACGAGGCAGCGAGCGAGGACGAGGAGGCGTGACCGCGTGACGGACGCGCCGGACGACGCCTCGAACACACCGACCGACTCGCCGAACGCGCCGGACGAACCGACCCGCGACACCGACTACGACCTGACCGAGGGGTCGCTCCTTCGCCCGCTCGTCGCCCTGTCGGCGCCGATCGTCTTCACGCAGCTGCTTCAGGTGGTGTACAACCTCGTCGACACCTTCTGGGTCGGCCGGCTGGGCGGCGACGCGGTCAGCGCCCTCTCTTTCTCCTGGCCGCCCGTGTTCGTCCTCATCTCGCTGGGCGGCGGGCTCACGCTGGCCGGGAGCGTCCTCGTCGCCCAGCACAAGGGCGCCGGCAACCTCCAGCGGGTCAACGAGGTCGCCGGCCAGACGCTGGCGTTCGTGACGCTGTTCTCGCTCGCGCTCGGGGTCATCGGCTACCTGCTCGCCCCCACCTTCCTCCGGATCATCGGCGCCGATCCGGGAACCACGGTGTTCACCTACTCCCTGGAGTACATGCGGGTGATCTTCCTCGGCGTCTGGTTCATGTTCGGTTTCTTCGTCTTCCAGTCGCTGCTGCGCGGGTGGGGCGACACCCGCACGCCGATGTATCTGATGGCCGTCAGCGTCGCCGTCAACGTCGTCCTCGACCCCGTGTTCATCTTCGGATTCGTCGACAACCCGCTTTTCGGCATCCTCGGCATGCGCGGCCTGGAAGCGGACCTGCTCGCCGCCACGGGCTTCCGTGGCCACGGCGTCGAGGGCGCGGCGATGGCGACCATCCTCTCGCGGGCGCTCGCGACGGTGCCCGGCGTCGCCCTGCTGTTCTCGGGCCGACTCGGCCTCTCGCTGTCGCTCGCGGACCTCCGGCTGGAGCGCGAGACGGTCCGGAAGATACTCGAGATCGGCTACCCCGCCAGCATCGAGCAGAGCTCCGGCGCGCTGTCGTACACCGCGATGACGGCCATCGTCGCCGTCATCGGCTCGACGGCCGTCGCCGCCTTCGGCATCACCGCGCGGCTGACCTCGTTCGTCTTCCTCCCCGCGGTCGGGCTGGGGATGGGCGTCGAGACGGCGGTCGGCCAGAACCTCGGCGCGCGGCGGGCCGACCGCGCGCGCAGGGCCGTCTTTCTGGCCGTCGGGATGCTCGTCGCCGTCTACGTCGTCGTCAGCGCCGTCGGGATCTACTGGGCGCGGGACATCGTCGGCGTGTTCATCGCCGGCGAGGAGGCCGCCCGGATCGTCGACATCGGGGAGACCTACATGGTCATCGTCGCCCCCACCTTCGCGTTCATGGGCACCTTCCACGTCGTCAAGGGCTGTTTCAACGGCGCCGGCAACACCCGGGCCGCGATGATCATGTCGGTCACCGCCGTCTGGGGCCTGCAGGTCGTCCCCGCGTGGGTCCTCGTGACGAACTTCGACATGGGGACCACCGGCGCCTGGTGGGCCATCGCCGTCATGCACGTCGGGAGCGCGTGTATCGTCGGCGCGTGGTTCCTCCGTGGCACCTGGACCGACACCGTCGTCGAGGAGGAGGAGACGGCGGCGACGCCCGCGGACTGACCGACCCGGGACCGCACCGCCCCTTCGACCGCGGTGCTTCCGCGACCGCCACCCATTTATTTGATTGAGTACTCAATCAGGAACATGACCGACGACGCTGCGGACGCGGAGACGGCGATCGAGGGGGATCCACCGGACGACCGCTCCGGGGACCGACCCGGGGACGGGTCGGCCGACGCGACCGCCGACGGCGGCGGCGAGCCCTCGACGGCCGACGAGATTCGCTGGGCGGCGTTCGACGTGCTGGTCGACGACGGATTCGACGCGTTCACCACCCAGGCGGTCGCCGACGAGGCGGGCGTGAGCCAGTCGCTCGTCCACTACCACTACGACACGAAGGAGGATCTCGTCTTCTCGATGTTCACGAACGGGCTGGACCACCTCACCGACGAGGTCCGCGAACGGGCCGACAGCGACGACCCGCGCGAGCGCCTGCTCGAACTGGCCCGCTACATGCTCAGAGCGCCGGAGGGCGAGGCGTTCCAGGAGTCCGTCGAGTTCTCGCGGATGCTGCTTGAGATCGAGGCCCAGGCGCCCTACGACGACCGACTGCGCGAGGCCGTCGAGTACGATTCGGAGTTTCTCGAGGGGTTCGTCGCCGACGCCGTCGAAGCGGGGATCGAGTCGGGGCAGTTCCGCGACGTGGACCCGGAGGCGTTCGCGGTCACCTTCGTCGCGGCCGTCCGCTCGGGGCAGAACCGCCGCGCAATCTTCGCCGACGACGAGCGGGTCGAGCCGGTTCTCGACGGCCTGGAGGCGATGGTCGACGACTACCTCGCGGAGGGGGATACGTGAGACACTCTCACACCGCCGGTAGCGCTTTCCCGGGCCCGGCGACAGATCGATGGACCCCGCGGTTCCGTCCCGCAGCCCTCCCCCGAGGTGACTACGAGTGAGCGAATCGTCCGAGTCCCCCGAGTACGAGGTGCCCGACCACGTCGGCAACCCGCTGGTCCACCTGGTCCGGCGGTACGCCAGCCCCTACGGCGTCCGCTACGCCGTCGCCATCGTCGGCACAGCGCTGGCGCAGATCCCACAGCGCGTCCCGGCGCTGGTCGTCGGGGTGGCCCTCGACGCCATCCTCCTGTCGAGCACGCCCTACGATCTGCCGCTCGTCCCCAACGGGTGGATCCCGACGACGACGGAGGGACAGGTCACCTTCACTGTCGGGCTGCTCGTCGGCGCCTTCGCGGTGGACGGAGCGCTGACCTGGCTCTCGGGACGGGTCGCCGGCACCGCCCGCCTGCGCACGCTGCACGACATCCGCGTCGACACCTTCGACGCGCTGGTCGGCCGGGAGATGGACTTCTTCGACCGACGGCAGACCGGCGACGTGATGAGCGTGCTGAACAACGACGTGAGCAACCTCAACGGCTTCGGCAACAACGCCGTCCAGGGGCTGCGTTTCGTCACCCAGATCGCCGTCGCCTTCGCGTTCATGGCGATGCTCCACGTCCGGCTGGCGGCCCTGTTGCTCGTCCTCCCCGTCGGGCTCGGGCTGCTCGGCCGGTGGTACACCACACGCGTCGAACCGGTCTACGAGGACGTTCGCGAGAGCGTCGGGCGGATCAACGCGCGCCTGGAGGACAGCATCGACGGCATCGCGACCGTCAAGAGCTTCGCCCGCGAGGACCGCGAGCGGGCGGCCGTCGCCGACGCCTCCCGCGAGTACCGCGACCGAAACTGGTCGGTCATCCGCCTCCGACTCCTCTTCAACTACAGCAGCTGGTCGGTGTCGTCGTTCTCGTTCGTCGGCCTGTTCGCCGTCGGCGCCTACATCAACCTCAACGGCGCGCCGCCGATCCTGGGCCACTCGCTGACCGCCGGGACACTGCTGACCTTCCTGCTGTACAGCAAATCGTTCTACGGCCCGATCCGCCAGCTCATGCTCGACGTGCTCGACAGCTACGAGAACGCCCTCGCGTCGAGCAAGCGCATCGTGGCCGTCCTCGAAACGGACCGGCAGGCCACCGAAACCGGCGACGCTCTCGACGTGCGTGAGGGACGCATCGAGTACGACCGCGTCGGTTTCGGCTACGCCGCCAGCGACGAACGGCAACTCACGGACGTGAGCTTCACCGCCGAGCCGGGCTCGCTCGTCGGCATCGTCGGCCCCACCGGCGCGGGCAAGTCGACGATCACGAAGCTGCTCTTTCGCTTCTACGAGGCCGACGAGGGGGCCGTCACCGTCGACGGGCAGGACGTGACCGACGTGTCCCCGCACAGCCTGCGCGAGCACCTCGGCTACGTCAGTCAGGACCCGTTCCTGTTCTACGGGACGATCCGAGAGAACATCGGCTATAGCGCCGACGATCCCGACGACGCGGAGATCGAACACGCGGCGACGCTGGCGGGCGCCCACGAGTTCGTTACCGACCTCGACGACGGCTACGACACCCAGGTCGGCGAGCGCGGCGAGAGCCTCTCGGGCGGCCAGCGCCAGCGCATCGCCATCGCCCGCGCGCTGCTGCGCGAGCCGGCGATCCTCGTCCTCGACGAGGCGACCAGCCACGTCGACAACGAAACCGAACGGCAGATCCAGGAGAGCATCGACGCGCTGGCCGGCGAGCGGACGACGCTGGCCATCGCCCACCGGCTGTCGACGGTCAGGAACGCGGACACGATCGTCGTCGTCGACGACGGTCGGGTCGTCGAGCAGGGGAGCCACGAGGAGCTCCTCGAGCGCGACGGCCTCTACGCCGACCTCTGGCGCGTGCAGGTGGGCGACACCGACGCCGTCTCCGAGTCGTTCCTGCGGCGAGCGCGGGCGGCCGACCGCCCCTCCGAGCGCATCGAGTCGGCGATGGACGGGGAGGTGTCGCGATGAGCGGCGAGGACGAGCAACCGGACTCCGACTCCGACCGCGAGCGCGGGCGCATCGCGGCGGCGGCCGACGACGTGCGCCGGCCGCTCCTCTCGCTGTTGCGGGACGGCGGGCGCGGGAACCTGCGGTGGATCGGCGCCGGCACCGTCTCTTCCGTGCTCGCGCAGTTCATCTCGAACCTGGATATGTTCATCGTGGGACTGGCCTTCGACGCGATGTTCAACGACCGGGCCTACGACCTGCCGCTGGTTCCGACGGAGTGGATCCCGGCCGACCCGACCGGGATGCTCGCTTTCACCGTCGCGCTGCTGGTCGGCCTGAAGCTCGTCGACATGAGCTTCGGGATCTTCGCCGAATACGCCCTCTTCCTGTTCGCCCAGCGCACTCTCCACCGTATCAGAGTGGACGCCTTCGACCGCGTCCAGCGCCTGGACATGGGCTTTTTCGACACCCAGCAGACCGGCGAGGTGATGAGCGTCCTCAACAACGACGTCAACTCCCTGGAGCGGTTCCTCGAAGTCGGCCCGAACCTCGGGGTCGTCGCCGTCGCGATGTTCGCCAGCTCCGTCGTCTACATGGCGCTTTTGAACTGGCAGCTTGCGCTCATCTCGCTTGCGGTCGCGCCGCTGTTGCTCGCCGCGAACGTCTGGTTCGGCGCCCGCCACGAGGCGCGCAACGACGACGTGCGCGAGGAGACGGGCGTCCTCAACGCCCTCCTCGAGACGAACATCAGCGGTATCCAGACGGTCAAGGCCTTCGGCGGCGAGCGCTACGAAACCGACCGGGTCACCGACCAGTCGGCCACCCACCGGACCGCCAACTGGCGCGCGCACATGGTCGGCGTCGGCCACCAGCCCGCTCTCCGGATGCTCGCCGGCGCCGCCTTCGTCGCGACGCTGTTCGTCGGCACCGAGTGGGCCATCGACAGCCGCTTCTGGCTGTTCCCCGGCACCATCACCGCCGGCGAACTCGTCCCGTTTATGTACTACACCCAGCAGCTCGTGCTCCCCGTTCGGTTCCTCGCCTGGGTCACCGGCCTCTACAAGGGCGCCACGTCCTCCGCCAAGCGCATCCTCGGCGTCCAGCGCATCGACCCGCCCCGCGAGGACGGCCGAACCGACCTCGACGACCCCGATGGCCGCGTCGAGTACGATGGGGTGTCGTTCGGGTATCCCGGCACCGACGAGCGCGTGCTCCGCGACGTCGACCTGGCCGTCGAACCGGGGGAGACGGTCGGGCTCGTCGGTGAGACGGGCGCCGGCAAGTCCACCCTGCTCAAGCTCCTGCAGGCGTACTACGACCCCGACGAGGGGAGCGTCCGCGTCGACGGCACGGACACGCGCGACATCACTCGCGACAGCCTCCGCACCGCGATCGGTTACGTCGCTCAGGACCCGTTCCTGTTCACCGGCACGATCCGTGAGAACATCGCCTACGGGGTGAGCGAGGCGCACAGCGCCTCGGACGGCGAGCGCGACGGGCCCACGGACGAGGAGATCGAGCGCGCCGCCCGCGAGGCCGGCGCCCACGAGTTCATCGCCGACCTCGAGGCGGGGTACGACGCCGAGGTCGGCGAACGGGGCGTCATGCTCTCGGGCGGCCAGCGCCAGCGCATCGCCATCGCCCGCGTCCTGCTCGCGGACCCGCCGATGCTCGTCTTCGACGAGGCGACCAGCCACGTCGACAACCGCACCGAGGTCCTCATCCAGCGCTCGCTCGACGCCGTGACCGAAGACCGGACCACTTTCGTCGTCGCCCACCGCCTCTCGACGGTCAAAGACGCCGACCGCATCGTCGTCATGGACGACGGGGAGATCGTCGAACAGGGCACCCACGACGAACTGCTCGACCGCGACGGCGCGTACGCCGCCCTCTGGAAGGTCCAGGTCGGCGCCGTCGAGACATGAGCGCGGCTCGGCGGCGACCCCGTCTCACTCGTCGTCGACGCTGAAGATCTCGATCGTGTTGCCCCCGGTGTCACCTCGGCATTGGCGTCGTAGAGGCCGAAGTCGACACCACCAGGGGTGAAATCGCACCACACATAACGGCTCGCCGCGGCGCGAAAGTAGTGGACGGCCCCGGGCCGCGACCGCCCGACGGCGTCTCGTGGCCGATCCCGGGACAGTTCCACCCGAAACGATACCCTTCGCGCTCGCCCGGCGACCCGGCCGCCACCGATCCGCCGCTCACTCGCGGACGGCGACGAACCGCAACCGCCGGTAGTCCGCCGTCCAGACGCCCGCGTCGGCGTCGAACAGGTCCGCCTGGAGACGCTTCTCGACTGCGGACACGACCGCGTCCGTCTCCGCCTCGTCGAGGCCCGAGAACAGCGAGTCGCCGAACACGTCGAGCCAGTTCGCCAGCCCCTCCCGCCCGCCGTCCAGTTCGGTCGGTCGGTCGAACAGTCGCGCGAGCCGCACTTCGAAGCCGGCCGCCTCCAGCACGGCGGCGTGCTCGCCCACGGTCGGGAAGTACCACGGATGCTTGACCTCGTACCCGCGCTCGCGCAGTGCTGCGAGCGTCGCGTCGACGACGGCACTCACGTTGCCGGTCCCGCCCAGCTCGGCCACGAAGCGGCCGCCCGGCTCCAGCGCCTCGGCGACCCGTTCGGCGACGATGGGCTGGTCCGCCCGGGGGATCCAGTGCAGCGCGGCGTTGGAGAAGACAGCGTCGAACGACCGGTCGGGCGCGTACTCGCGGGCGTCGGCGACCTCGAAGCGGGGCTCGGGATACGTGTCGCGGGCGCGTTCGACCATCCCGGCCGAGGCGTCGACGCCGACGACCGACCCGGACTCACGGCTCGCTTCACGCCGTTCGCTCTCCGTTCGGCTATCCGCGGCGCTCCCGTCGTCTGCTCGCGGGCGTGTGGCGCCCGCTCGCGCGGTCCGAGGGACCGTCGGTCCCTCGCTGGTCGCGCCACGCGACTCACCGACGCGGTCGGCGATCTCGGCGGTGAGGTGGCCGGTGCCACAGCCCAGGTCCAGTACGGCCTCGCCCGGCTGCGGGTCGAGCAACTCGACGACGGAGCCGCCGTACTCGTGGACGAAGCCGGTGTCGCGGTCGTAAGCGTCGGGGTCCCAGTCGTTGGTCCGGTCGTCCGCCATACGTCGCCGAAGACGTGCAGGACCCTCAACGGTTCGGTAGCGTGGGGAGCGGTCGCACGCTCGACCGGCCCCCTCAGTACGCGTCGACGAGCGCCGCTGTCGTCGCCGCCACGTCGCGGTCGGCGATGAACTCCGACATGGCGATCTTCGCGTCGATGAACGTCTCCGGGTGGACCTGCATCGCGTGGCCGGCCGGGAAGTGACGGGCGCGCTGGAAGTCCTCGAACTGCTCCTGGAGCATCGGCGGGTAGGTGTCGAGCGAGACGTCGCTGCGGGGCGGGATCGACCCCTTGACCCGGTTGAGCGTCTCGAGCGCGTCGGGCGAGGCCATGAACTCCAGGAACGTGCGTATCTCCTCGGTGAACTCGACGTCGGCCGCCGTGACGAGCAGGTCCATCCCGAGCACGTAGGCGCCGTCGGTCCCGGGGAAGTTCACTCGGCCCCAGTCGCGGCCGTACTCGAAGCCGGGCTCGTCCTCGTACATGCCGGCCATCCAGTCGCCCTGGTGGTAGAACACCGACCCGCCGTCGATAAAGCGCTGGTTCGCCTCCACCATGTCGATAAAGGCGGCGTCGTCGCTCGCGAGCGCGGCGAAGTCGTCGACGAGTTCGACCGTCTCGCGGATCTCGTCGCGGTGGGCGGCGGCGTCGCCGCCCGTGATGGCCTCGTAGGTCCCGGTGTCGAACTGCCCGATGACGCACATCGACCACAGCTGAAGCACCGTGGAGGGGTTTTTCATCGGTTGGTGCATCCCGATGTGGTCGTCGGTCTCGACCTGCTCCAGCACCGCCAGCAGCTCCCGCGGGTCGTCGATCCGCCGCGGGTCGACGCCGTGTTCCTCGGCGAGGTCGACCCGGTAGAACAGGTTGTTCATCCGGTGGATGTCCACCGGGATGCCGACGAACTCGCCGTCGAGCTGGGCCCACTCGCGGGGCCCGTCGATGAACGACCGCTCCCAGCCGTTGTCCGCCCAGAGGTCGGTCACGGGCCGGACCGCGTCGGCGTCGTAGTACGGCCGGAGGTTGTCGCCCGGCCACTCGACGAACACCGGCGGCGGGTCCTGCCCGAGTATCCGACTCTTGATCGCCATCCCGTGGTTGTCGTACCGCTGGTCGGAGACGGCGACCTCGGGATGGCGCGACCGGAACTCCTCGAGCACCGCCGCGAGCATCTCGGCGCCGTCGCCCTCCGCCCAGAAGTGCGCGAGTTCGACTTCGTCGCCCCGCGCCCGGTCGTTCGTACCGAATCCCGAACTCATCTCGGATCACTGGGGAGCCGACCCGAATAAAAACCGGGCGCCGATTATCGGTGTCGAAAATCAGAGTGGTGCTCCGGCGTCTCGTTCGCCGGGGTCCGGACGCCACCGCGGCGGCGGTCAGTCGGCCTCGGCGGCCGCGGTGTAGTCCTCGAACAGCCGTTCGAGCAGGTGCTGCTGGCCGACGCGGAGGTGGCGGTTGACGGTGGGCTGGCTCACGTCGAGCATCTCGGCCACCTCCTCGCCGGTGGAGGTACGGGGCCACTCGAAGAAACCGGCGTAGTAGGCGGTGCGCAACACCTCCAGCTGGCGGTCGGTCAGCGCGTCGAACGCCGAGCCAGTCCGGCGGTCGTCGTCGGACCGCTCGACGGTCCGCCGGGTCATCAGCTCGACGCTCGGGTGGGTTTCGCCGAGCATCTCGACGAACGCCCGCACGTCCGTCGCCGTCGACACGTCGACGACCGCTTCGATCCGCTCGCGGTCGGCGCGGATCGACCGCGGCCCGGCCCCGTGACGGACGAACCCGGCGGCGAGCGCGTCGCCGTCGACGGTCACCTCGAACAGCGCCTCCCCCGCGGCGTCGCCGTCGCCGTCCGTCTCGGGCTCGCTGACCAGCCGGTAGTCCCGGACCGAGACGAGATCGGACAGGGCGTCGGTCACGCGCTCGACCGGCGCGCCGCCGGCGGTGACGAACAGGCCGGTCGACGAGTCCGAGTGAGCGGCCAGCCCCTCGAAGGCGACGCGGCAGTCGGCCGCCTGCGCCAGCCGGCCGAGCACGTCGTCGCCGGCGTCGAACGTGAGGGTGAGTTCGACGCGCTGGTCGGTGTGTAGCGCCCGCTGAGTCTCGGCGGCGTTGATCGAGTGGGCGATGTTCTCACCGAGTTCGGCGAACACCTCCCGTTCGAGGTCGCCGAAGTCGTCCGGTTCGCTGGCGTACACCGTCAGCACCCCGTAGAAGTACTCCTCGAAGGCCAGCGGGACGCTCACGACGGAGTGGAACTCCCGGGCGAGCGCGGCCTTGCGCCAGTCCTCGCGCTGGAGGTCGTCGACGACGTTGCCGACGACCGTCGGCGTCTCGGAGACGGCGGTCCGGACGGACGGTTCGGCGGACCCCTCGCCGGTCGCCAGATCGACCGCGTCGAGGTACTCCGTGCCCTCGCCCGCCCAGGCGCTCGGTTCGACGCGGTCGCCCGCGGCGTCGAGGCCGCCGATCCACGCGAAGGCCACGTCGTCGCTCTCGACGAGGCGGTCGCAGACCGCCGCCTCGATGGCCTCCCGGGACTCGGCCTGGATCAGCGACTGGTCGATCCGCCGAATGAGGTCGGTGATCCCGATCTGGCGGCGCAGGCGAGCGTTCTGCTCGGCGAGCTCGGCGTCGCGCTCGCGGAGCGTCCGCTCGCTGGTCAGCCGGTCGAACGCCGCCTCGGTCGTCGCGACGAGCGTCTCGGCCAGCTGGCGGGTCGACCCGTCGACCGCCCGGTCCTCGGTGGCGACGACGAACACGCCGTGGTCGCCGACCGGGACGAGCAGCCCGCCGCTGACCGCCGTGCCGAACACCTGCGACTCGGCGACGGTCCCGGTGTCGTCGAACACCGTCGGCGTCCCCGTGACGTACGTGTTCCACAGCAGCGAGTCGGACGTGCCCGCGCCGACGGGCGCGGCGTCGCACAGCCGCTCGAACCCCTCCGAGCAGGCGACGGCGTCGAGGCGGTTGGCGCTGTCGTCGAGCAGGTAGACGGCGACGCCGGCCACGTCGAGCACCGACCGCGCCGTCTCGACGACGAGCTCGGCCGTCTCGGCGTCGGTCTCGACGCCGAGCAGTCCCCGCGTCGCCTCGTGTAGCGCCTCCAGGGCGAGCTCGCGCTCCTTCTGGTCGGTGATCTCCTGGATCGAGCCGCGGACGCGGACGATCTCGCCGTCGTCGTCCCGGACGGGCTCGCCGATGGCCCGCACCCAGCGGACCGACTCCTCGGTCCCGAGGCGCACCTCTATGTCGTAGCTCTCGCCGACCTCCACGGCCCGCCGGAAGTACTCGCGGATCCGCCCCCGGTCGTCGGGGTGGTAGAACGCGACGGCCGTCTCCAGGTCGATCTCGGTGTCCGGCGAGACGCCGTGGAGTCGGTACAGCTCGTCGGTCCAGGTCATCTCCGGCTCCGACCCGGTCAGGTCCAGTTCCCAGCCGCCGATGGTGGCGATGCGACCGGCTTGCTGAAGCAGGTCTTTCGTCCGCTCGAGCTCGCGCTCCCGTTGCATCCGGTCCGTGATGTCCTGGATCGACCCCCGGAGCTCGACGGGGTCGCCGTCCTCGACGACCGGTTCACAGATGGAGTGGATCCACCGCTCGGTGCCGTCGCCGGCGCGGATCCGATACTCGGTGTCCCAGGGCTCGCCGGCCTCGGTCGCTCGTCGGATCCGGTCGCCGTGGGCGTCGCGGTCGTCCGGATGGACCAGATCGAGCACGCCTTCGACCAACGGCCCCGCTTCGCGGTCGACGCCCCAGATGTCGTAGAGGTTGTCGGTCCACCGCGCCCGCTGTGGGTCCTCGCTCCCGAGGTCGACCGTCCAGCCGCCCAGGTCGGCCATCTCCTCGGCGCGACCGAGCAGGTCGGCCGTCCGCTCGAGTTCGCGCTCGCGCTCCTTGCGCTCGGTGATGTCGCGGACGACACAGACCATCCGCTCGTCGTCGAGGAGCGTCAGCGACAGCTCCTGGGGGAACGTCGACCCGTCGGCCCGGAGGCCGACCGCCTCGCCGCGCCAGTTGCCGTCCTCGGCCAGCGCCGGGAGCGCCTCCCGCCGGATGAACTCGGCACCCTCGTCGGTGTAACACCGCTCCCACGTCTCCCCGAGGAACGCCTCGGGGTCGTCGTAGCCGTAGACGTCGGCGTGGGCGCGGTTGACGAACTCGTAGACGCCGTTCTCGTCGAGGATCGCCATCCCGTCGATGGCCTGCTCCATCGCGGCCGACCGGGCGACGAGCTCGCGCTCGCGTTTCTTGCGTTCGGTGATGTCCTCGATGTAGCCGACCACCTCCGTGACGTTGCCCTCGTCGTCGTGGATCGGCGTCGTCGACAGGGAGATGTCGATCACCTCGCCGTCGGCCCGGACGCGCTCGCGCTCGACCTGCCTGAACGACTCGCCGTCGAGGACCCGCTGGCGGACCTCGTCGTCTCCCTCGCGGTCGTCCGGTACCACCGGGTACGGCTCGCCCAGCACCTCCCCGGCCGACCAGCCGAAGATCTCCTCCATGGCGTCGTTCCACAGCGTCACGGTCCCCTCGGGGTCGGTCGCGACCATCCCGACCGGCGAGGTCTCGACGAACTTCTGCATGCGCTCTTTCGTCGTTCGCAGTTCCCGCTCGGCCGCCTTGCGGTCGGTGATGTCGGCGAGCGCACCCATCTGGCCGACTATCTCGCCGCCCTCGTCGCGCAACGGCGCGACCGACAGCGACACGTCTACGCGCGACCCGTCTTTCCGGAAGCGCTTCGTCTCCATCGCGGTGACCGTCCCCCCCGACTGGACCTGCTCGGTTATCCGCTCGTGTTCGTCCTCGCAGTCGGCAGGGACGGCCGGGTACCGCTCGCCGAGCACCTCCGCCTCCTCCCACCCGAAGATCCGCTCGGCCGCGGCGTTCCACAGCGTCACCCTCCCCTCGAGGTCCAGCGCGATCAGCGCCGCCGGCGACGCCTCGATGATCGCGTTGAGCCGCTCGTTCGTCTCGCGCAACTCCCGCTCGCGGGCCTTCCGCTCTGAGATGTCCCGCGCGATCCCCGCAATAACACGCTCGTCGTCTGGCGATTCGAGCGGACTGGCAACGATCTCGTAGGGGATTCGCTCGCCGTCTTTGGTTTCGAACCGCGCCTCCAGCGGGACCCCGGCCGCGGCCTCGATGTTCTCGATCCCGTCGCGGACCGCCTCCCTGTCACCCTCGGCGAAGAAGTCGGTCGCCTCCATCGTCTCGATCTCGTCGTCGTCGTAGCCGCTCACCTCGGGGAGCGTCTCGTTCCACCGCAACACCTCGCCGTCCGCGTCGAGAACGTAGAACACGTCGTCGATCGCGTCGATGACCTCGTCGGTGAACTCGCGGTACGCCGCGAGCTCCTGCTCGCGTTTCTTGCGCTCGGTGATGTCGTAGGAGATCCCGAACAGCCCGCGTATCTCCCCGTCCTCCCCCCGCCAGGGTACCTTCGTCGTGAGGTTCCACTTGTCTATCGAGGGGATGTACTCCTCCTTGTCGACGATCCGCTCGCCGGTCTCGATCACCCGACGGTCGTCCGCGTAGCTCTCGTCGGTGAACTCCCCATCGAACGCCTCCCGGTCCGTCTTTCCGAGTACCCGGTCGACGTCCCAGTCGTAGGCTCGGTCGACGTAGGCGCTGCTCGCCCGAACGTAACGCGCCTCGGCGTCTTTGACGTAGATGTTGATCGGCACCTGTTCGAAGATCGAGTTCAGCAGCGACGACTGGCGCTCCAACGCGGCCGCCCGCTCGACCCGTCGGGTCACGTCCTCCTGAAAGCCGACGTAGTGGGTCACCTCGCCGTCGTCGTTCGCCACCGGGGTCAGCCGGTGGCGGTTCCAGAACTCCGTGCCGTCGGCCCGGTAGTTGCGCAGTTCGACTGTCGTCGGCTCCTCGGCCTCGATGGCCCGGCGCAACTGCGCGGTCGCCTCCTCGTCGGTGTCCTCGCCCTGGAGGAACCGACAGTTGCGACCCAGACACTCCGACTCGCCGTAGCCGGTCAGCTCCTCGAAGCGCTCGTTGACTCGTACCAGCGGGTCGTTCGGCTCGGTCACGTCGGCGACCGTGATGCCGACGGGCGCCGACTCGATGATCCGCTCCTGCAGCGACCGCTCGCGCTCGCACTCGCGGAGGTCCTCAACCAGCCCCTCGACCGCCGCCGCCAGCTCCCCCAGCTCGTCCTCGCGGTCGGTGTCGAAGCGCACGTCCTCGCCGGCGCGGGCTCGCTCGATGTCCGCGACGAGGTCTGTCACCCCCTCGTCGCCGTCGTTGGACGCCGCCAGCCCGACCAGCCCCGTCCCCAGCGCCCCCGCCAGCGGGCCGAGCGACCGCGGCGACACCAGCCCGGCGGCGACACAGGCGACTGTCGCGGCCAACGCCGCCGCGACGAGCGCGGCCAGCGCGCGACCGCAGCCGCGTGGCGGCCCCCGGTCACGTCCGTTGACCACCGTTACCGTGCGGTTCCCCCTGTCCGCGACGCCCTCCTTTCGGACGGCCTCGCGCGTCGAACCAGCGTCCATTGCCGGCCATTGAGAGGGCGATCAATTAACGGTTGGTTCTCGCCGACTGACACGTTCGGAGCGAACAGGCCTCGCGACCGGCCCGCCGATCCGGGACGACCGTTCCGATGGGCTGGACGCCGGCTCCGCGATCCGGGACACGCGACCGTCACACGGACCCGCGATCCGGCCTCCGATCGCGGTTGGCGCTATACATATTGTGCCCGGATCGCCGGTCGCGGTATGCACGTAGCGGACAGTTCGATACCAGTTGTCGTCTTAGGGAAAGGTAACATGGACGGCATGGCAGTTCGAGGGCCCAACGAGCAGATAAGTATCGACGTGATCGAGGCGATAGCAGACGCGACCGGAACCGACCCGCTGACGATGGATCCGCCGCTGTACGAGGTCGTGGACACGGACGCGCTGGATGCGCTCTACGAGCGCGGCGCGGTGGCGACCGTCGAGTTCGAGTACGACGGCCACAGCGTCACCGTCGACGGCGACGGCACGGTGACGGTCGAGAGCGGGGAGGGCGTCTGAATGTCCTCGACGGGCTCGACCGAGGACGCGGAGAACGCGATCCGCGAAACCTACGAGGAGTACGACGTGGGCGACACCCGCCTGGCGATGATCGCCGACCCGGAGAACGAACACGCCTGGATACAGTCGGACGTGACCGAGTCGATCGAGCAATGAGGACCCGGGGGGTGGTGGAGCGCGGGGCGGCGACCGACCGGACAGAACGGAGAACCGACGCGCCGGGGACCGTATCGGCGCATCGACACCTGTGAAAGCCGTGACGGAAGACATCGCTGCGGCGACGGCGAACGCACCGGCCAGCAGTGACGAGCCCATCGACGTGCTCTGCGTCGACGACGACCGCGATTACCTGGACCTGACCGCGGCGCACCTCTCGCAACACGACGACCTGGCGGTGCGGACCGAAACCGTCCCCGCCGAGGCGCTCGACCACGTCGAGGCCGTCGACTGCGTCGTCAGCGACTACGACATGCCCGGGACAAACGGCCTCGAGTTCCTGTCCGACGTCCGCGCGCGGGCGCCGACGCTCCCGTTCGTCCTCTTCACCGGTACCGAGCGCGCGACCATCGCCGAGGAGGTCCCTGACGAAACCTGGACCGAGTTCCTCAAGAAGAACAGCCCCGCGACGACCATGCCGATCCTCGCCGGCCGGATCCGCCGGCTCGTCGACCACCACCGCACGATGCGGACCGCCGAGCGGAGCCTGACCGCCATCGAGGCCACCGGTGACGGCATCGCCGTCGTCGGCCCCGACGGCACGTTCTCGTTCGTCAACCGCGTGTTCGCCAGCCGGTTCGGCGCCGCCTCCGACGACCTGCTCGGCCGCCCGTGGCGGAGCTGTTTCCCCGACGACGAGGTCGAGCGGCTCGAGTCCTCCGCGCTGGAGACCGTCCGCGACGACTGGCAGTGGACCGGCGGCATCGTCTGTCGAACCGACGGCGGGAACACCTTCACCGCACAGACCCGCGTCGCCGGCCTCGACGACGGCTCGCTCGTCTTCTGTCTCACCGACACCGGCGAGAAGTAACCGCTCTGCTCGACCAGCCGAGACGCTCTCGGGTCGCAACTCGCTGTTTCTCGCGAGCTACTGACGTTCGCTGCTCGCGTTTCGGAGATCATCGTCCGCTCCGCTCTCTCGGATCTCCCTACGACCTCCGCGGGTCGCCACGCTCACGGCTCGCTGCGCTCGCCGCTCCGGTCGGAGACGCTCGTTCGCTCCGCTCTCTCGCGTCTCCCTACTGCTCGCGTGTCGCTCACTTCGTTCGCTCCCGCTCGCAAACCGGCGGTCTTCGCTTCGCTCAGACCGCCCTACGTCCCGTGCTGCCAGGACCCCATATACTCCGACTGGGTCTCGGTCAGCGCGTCGAACTCGACGCCCTCGGCGTCGAGTTTGATCTCCGCGACCTCCTCGTCCAGCCGGTCGGGCACGTCGTGGACGCCGGCCTCGTACTCCTCGCCCGACTCCACCAACTCACGCACGCAGACGGCCTGGACGCCGAAGCTCTGGTCCATCACCTCGACGGGGTGGCCCAGCGCGACCGGCGTCGCGAGGTTGACCAGACGACCCTCGGCGAGGACGTTCAGCCGACGCCCGTCGTCCATCTCGTAGGCCTGCACGCCGTCGCGGGCCTCGTAGCTGTCGACGGCCATCTCCGACAGCGCGTCGAGGTCGATCTCCACGTCGAAGTGGCCGGCGTTCGCCAGGAGCACGCCGTCGTCCATCGCCTCGAAGTGCTCGCCGACGATCACGTCGCGATTGCCGGTAGTCGTGATGAACACGTCGCCTTCGGCTGCGGCCTCGGCCATCGGCAGCACGTCGTAGCCCTCCATGTGCGCCTCCAGGGCGCGGCGGGGTTCGACCTCGGTGACGACCACGTCGGCGTTCTGCCCGCTGGCCTTCTTGGCGACGCCTTTGCCGCAGTGGCCGTAGCCCGCGACGACGACCGTCTTGCCGGCCCACGAGAGGTTCGTCGTCATCGCGATCGACGCGAGGGCGGACTCGCCGGTGCCGTGGACGTTGTCGAACAGCCGCTTCATCGGCGTGTCGTTGACGGCGAACATCGGGTAGGCGAGCTCACCGTCGTCGTCCATCGCGCGCAGGCGGTGGACGCCGGTCGTCGTCTCCTCGCAGCCGCCGACGATCGAGTCGATGAGTTCCGGGTAGTCCTCGTGGATCGCCGCGACCAGGTCCATCCCGTCGTCGACGGTGATGGTCGGTTCGTGTTCGATGACCGCCTCCATCGCCGCGTAGTAGGCCTCGTCGTCGACGCCGCGCTCGGCGTAGGAGGTGACGCCCTCGACCGCGTCGAGGGCGACGCTCACGTCGTCGTGGGTCGAGAGCGGGTTACAGCCGGTGATGGCGACCTCCGCGCCGCCGACGGCGAGCAGTTCGGCGAGGATCGCGGTCTTCGCTTCGACGTGCATCGCCATGCCAACGACCTCGTCGGCGAAGGGCTGGTCGGCCTCGAACTCGGCGCGCAGCGACTCGCAGATCGGCATGTGCTGGCGCGCCCACTCCATCTTCCGGCGGCCGGACTCCCGGTTGGCCTCCGGGTCAGCGACGCGCTCGGTGATCGGGTCGGTCATGGCTCAACGAACGTGTAGGCTCGGGAAAACCCCACCGGATCGGCGGAGCGCACTCGACCACGGCTCAGATGTCTTCGTCGCCGAACTCGTCGATCCGGTCGTGGACGTAGGCGGTCCACTCGTCGAGGGTTTCGTGCATCAGCTCCCTCGCTTCGGGCAGCGGCGTCGCGGAGTACTGGTAGACGTGCCCGCCGGCGTCGAGCAGTCGCCGCTCGCGCTCGGCCAGGCCCTTCTCGCGGAGCGTCGACAGCGAGCGGTTGACGTTGCTGCGGTCGCGCCCCAGCTGGTCGGCCAGCTCGGCGACGGTGCTCCCGGGGTGGTCCTGCAGCGTCAGGAAGGTCCGTACCTCGTGTTCCTGGATGTTGAAGACGCAGGCGAGCACGTCGGCGAAGCCCGGCTGCTCGTCGAGCATCAACTCCCGAAACCGCTGGGGCGAAGGGTCCGCCTCGACCATGGTATCAACCACTTGGGACCCCCACCGGATAAACGGGTACGGTCCCCCGAACCCCGCTTCGCCGGGCCGACTGCCGCGGGCCGTCTGCCGTCTACCGCCCGTACCCCTGCTCGACCAGACAGGCCCGCATCGCCGACTCGGAGTCGTGTCTGTGCAGGCGCGTCGGCGTGTCGCAGTAGTACGTCTCCCCGTCCCACCGCAGGGTCACCTCGTGCTCCGAACCCAGAAACTCCGTACGTAGACGGACGCGACCCGCCGATCTGATCCGGTCGAGTAGCTCGTCGGCGTCCAGCGCGCCGGCGTCGACGACGGGCGGGTCGGCCATCACTGCCCGCTTCGGACCTCGCGATAATGAGTGTTGGTCGCGGTCGCGCAGCGGTCACACACGCGCCGGCGCGCCGCGTCTCCCCCGTCTCGGCGTTCGCATCCACCGCGGACCGAACCACTCGTTCCGACTCTCCGCGGATGCCCACCGCGCTCACACCGGTTCGCTGCCGGGCGCCTCTCCCGCCGCCGGGCCCGCCCGGTTCAGTGCCAGTTGCGGTGTGGGTGGGGCTGATTGTCGCCGCGGTCGTCGTAGTACTTCAGCCCGATGAACGAGTCGTCGAGGTTGCCCATCAGCGCCGTGTACACGTCGTCGGCCGACTCGTAGGTCCCGACGTTCGACCGCGCCAGCACCGTTTCGACCGTCGTCGTGTCACCCGTCGGCGCCTCGATCTCCACGTCGCCGACCCGATCGGCGACCGTCGCCGTGTCCGTCGGGTACTCGCACGATTCCGTGAACAACTGCCGCGTCTCTGTGATCCGCATCTGTACTTCACGATTATTCTACTGCATTATAAATCATTAGGGTATGCGAGTGTCAATCTCTCCCACGCCTCTGGCGGATATATCTGGACAGACGCCGACTGTCGTTCAGTATACTGGAGATGTGTTAACTTTTGCCGGGGCACGGAGTCGGTGTCTTCGGTCCGGTCACGGGTCGCTTCGCTTCTCGTTCAGGCCGAAACGCCTCTGTAGCGGGTCCCGTAACCCTCGACCGGTGAACCGCGTGCCGTGAGCGCGAACGCTACTCCTGCACGCCGCGCCCACGCTTCTGCCGAGCGGGCGACCCACTCGGGAAAACCGTGGGTGAAACGCCGGCAGAGCTTGCTCTGCCGAGCCTTCGTTCGCTTCGCTCACGAAGAAGCCGCTCGCTCCCGTCGCTCACGGCTTCGCCGCCTGCTCACGGGCGCTTCGCGCCCGTTCGCACGGCCCGTGGGACCTTCGGTCCCACGCCGTTCGCGTCGACGAGGCCTCCCCCGGTCGGCCTCGCTCTCGCGGTACTCAGTCTTGCTCGGCCAGCCACGCCAGCAGCCCTTTCTGGGCGTGCAGGCGATTCTCGGCCTGGTCCCACACGATGACGTTGTCGCTCTCGATGACGGCGTCGGTGACCTCCTCGCCGCGGTGGGCGGGCAGGCAGTGCATCAGCGCGCGGTCGCCCAGTAGCTCGGGCGTGATCTGGAACCCTTCGAAGGCGTCCAGCTTCTCGGCGCGCTCGTCCTCCTGACCCATGCTCACCCACACGTCCGTGTACACCACGTCCGCGTCGGCGATGGCCGCCTCGGGGTCGGTCGTCGTCGCCGGCGCGGTCCCGAGCCCTGCGGCGCGCTTGAGTACGCCGTCGTCGACGCCGTACCCCTCGGGGGTGGCGACGGTCAGGTCGAGGCCCGACATCGCCGCGCCGAGGACGAACGACTGGCAGACGTTGTTGCCGTCGCCGACCCAGGCGACCGTCGGGTCGTCGAAATGCTCGCGAATGGTCAACAGATCCGCGAGCGTCTGGCAGGGGTGGGCGTCGTCGGTCAGGGCGTTGATCACGGGCACCTCGGCGTACTCGCCGAGTTCGACCACGTCGGCGTGGTCGTAGACGCGCGCCATCACGAAGTCGACGTAGCGACCGAGCGCCCGCGCGATGTCTTTCGCCGGCTCGCGACCGTGCAGGCCGATGTCGTCCGGGCCCAGGAACACGGCGTGACCGCCCAGTTGGGTCATCCCCGTCTCGAAAGACACGCGCGTCCGCGTCGAGGGCTTCTCGAAGATCATCCCGAGCGTCTGGCCGTCCAGCAGATCGCTCGCACCGTCCTCGCGGTAGTCGGCCTTGATCGCCGCCGCGCGGTCGAGGACGGCCGCCAGTTCGCCGGTCGTCAGGTCGTCGACGTCGAGGAAGTTCATTGTAGTTGCTCCGTCGCGGTTTCCAGAACGGCCACGGCGCGGTCGTACTCCGCAAGGGAGACGTGCTCGTCGGGCGCGTGGTCGAGATCCGAGTCACCGGGCCCGTAGGTCACCATCGGACAGTCCCACTCCTGTGCGTAGACGTTCATATCACTTGTGCCGGTCTTGCGCAACAGGCGCGGGTCGCCGCCGACCTGTCGGACCGCCGCGCGGAAGGCTCGGGCCGCCGCGGTCCGCGGGTTCATCATCACCGGCTCGACCCCGTCGTGCCAGTGGACCGTCCCGTTGGCCAGGTGGCCGTCTGCGATCTCGCGGACCTCCTCGGTCGCGTACTCCGGCGGCACGCGCAGTTGCACGTCCACCGTCGCCTCGACCGAGAGCCCGTCGTCGGTGATGCCGCCCTCGAAACTGATGGGCTTGGCCGTCACGCGCTCGAAGACCGGCACCCAGTCGTCGTGGCCGAACTCCTCCTCGACCGCCGACCACCAGGCGATGGCGTCCTGGACGGCGTTGTTCTCCGGCCGCGAGGAGTGCCCCGATTCGGACGTCGCGACGTAGGTGCCCGCGAGCAGGCCGCGGTAGCCCAGCGTGATGCCGTCCCAGCCCGAGGGCTCGCCGTTGATCACGGCGTCGGGCTCGGCGTCGCGCTCTTCGACGAGGTGTCGGGCGCCCCGGGAGTCGACCTCCTCGCCGACGACGCCGACGAACGACGCCCCCGTGCGGACGGCCGCGACGGCCATCGAACACAGCGGCCCCTTCGCGTCGACGCTTCCGCGACCCCACAGCTCCTGCTCGCCCTCCTCACCCTCCTCGACGCGCACTGGGATGTCGCCCGGAACGGTGTCGATGTGGGAGGTCAGGAGGACGCTGTCGTCGGCCGGCGCGCGGACGTTGCCCACGTCGTCGACCCACACCTCGCGGTCGTGCGATTCGAAGAACTCGACGAGCACCTGCGCGGCGGCTTCCTCCTCGCCGGTCACCGACGGCGTGTCGACGACATCGATCAGGAGATCGCGCGCCACCTCGTCGACGGGCACGTCGGGCGTCGGCTCCTCGCCGTCGCCACCGCCCTGTTCCCCGGCGCTCTCACTCATCGCCGACGACCTCCGCCATGGCGTCGACCACCTGGTCGACCTCGTCCTCGGTGACCGTCAGCGGCGGGAGGAACCGAACGACGGTCCGCCCCGCCGGCAGCGCGAGGACCTGGTGGTTCATCGCGAGTTGCTTCAGCGCGCGGTTGGCGCCGCGACCGACTTCGACGCCGACCATCAGCCCCTCGCCGCGCACCTCGCGCACGTCGTCGCCGATCGCCGCTTCCAGTTCTTCCTGCATGTACGCGCCTACGTCCCCGGCGTGGGTGGGGACATCCTCCTCGACGATGGTCGAGACGGTCGCGCCCGCCGCCGCCGAGATGACGGGACCGCCCGAGAACGTCGAGGCGTGGCTCCCGTAGTTGTCGGCGATCCACTCCCGACACAGCGTCGCGCCGACCGGGAAGCCGTTGCCCAGCCCCTTCGCCGCAGTGATCATGTCCGGAACGACCCCGGACTGCTCGGCCGCCCACAGCGAGCCGGTCCGGCCCATGCCGGTCTGGACCTCGTCGAAGATCAGCGCCGCGCCGGCGTCCTCGGTTTCCTCGCGGGCGCGCTGGAGGAACTCGGCGGAGGCGGGGTTGATGCCGCCCTCGCCTTGGACCGGTTCGACGAGCACGGCCGCGGTCTCGTCGTCGACCGCCTCGGCGAGCGCGTCGCCGTCGTCGTAGGGGACGAACTCCACGTCGCCCATCAGCGGCTCGTACGGTTTCTTGTACTTGCTCTTCCACGTGGTCGCCAGCGCGCCCATCGTGCGTCCGTGGAACCCCTGCATCGTCGCGACGATCTTCGAGTTGCCGGTGGCCGAGCGGGCGAACTTCAGCGCCGCCTCGTTCGCCTCGGTCCCGGAGTTACAGAGCCACGTGTACTCGATGGGGTCCGGCGCGGTGTCGGCCAGCCGCTCGTACAGCGCCGTCCGCGCGGCGTTGGGGTAGGAGGCCTGGACGTACGTCAGCTTCTCGAACTGCTCGGTCACGGCGTCGTGGACCGCCTCGTGGCCGTGGCCCAGCGGGACGCAGGCGTACGATGCGCCGAAGTCGAGGTACTCTGTGCCGTCGTCGTCGTAGAGGACGGCGCCGTCGCCCTCCTCGATCTGGATGGGTTTCTCCGAAAAGACGAATCCGCTCATGGTTCTGTCTCCGTGTCCGCGTTCGCAGTATCTGAACGTGCCGACGCGTGGACGTGCGTCCCGCCGCCGTCGAGCGCCGACAGGATCGGCTCCTCGGCGTTGGCGTCCGCCACCACGACCTCGTCGGCGCCGCCCTCGATGGCCTCTTCGATAGCCATCACCTTGCGCTCCATGAAGCCCTCGGCGGCGTCTTCGAGGGCCGCCCACTCCTCGCTCGTCTCGACGCGCTCGATCAGCGTCGAGGGGTCGTCGGGGTCTTCGTAGATCCCCTCGACGTCCGTCAGCAGGACGAGCGTCGCCTCGACCGCACCGGCCACGTGCGCCGCCGAGCGGTCGGCGTCGGTGTTGACCGGCACGACTTCGTCGTCGTCCTTCCCGGCCATCGGCGGACTGGCGACCGGCGTGTAGCCGTCGGCGAACAGCGTCTCCAGCAGGTCCGCGTTGACCTGCTTGATCGTCCCCGAGTGGTCGCCCCGCTTGATCTTGCGCGTGCCGTCCTCCATGACGCGCACGGCGGACTTGCGCGGCCCGTACAGCAGTTTGCCGTCCACGCCCGATAGCCCGACGGCGTCGACGCCCTGGCTCTGCAGACCCGCGACGAGTTGCGTGTTGAGGTGGCCGAACACCATCTCGAACACTTCCATCGTCTCGGCGTCGGTGAAGCGGCCGACGACGCCGGAGGGCGTCTCGACGTATTCAGGTTCGAGGCCGAGCCGTTCGAGCGTCTCGTCGACGGCCGTCGAGCCGCCGTGAACCACGGCGACCGACTCGTCTCTGTCCTCTGTGAGCGTTGCAACGTCCGCCAGAGCGCCCGCGGGGTCGACCGCGCGGGCGCCGCCGATCTTGACGACTGTAGTCACGAAAAATCACCTGCTCAGGGGGCGCCGACCGGGTGGAGGCCCCCGAACTCCAGCCCCGCCGTCTCCTCGATGCCCAGCGCGACGTTGGCGGCGTGGACCGCCTGCCCCGCCGAGCCCTTCATCATGTTGTCGATCGCCGAGAAGACGACGAGGCGCCTGTTTCCGGGGTCGAGCTCGAACCCGACCTCCGCGCGATTCGTCCCCGCGACCGCCTTCGGCTCGGGGTAGCGATACACCCCGCCGCCGCCCGCCACGAGCTCGACGAACGGCTCCTCGCCGTACTCGCCGCGATACGCCCCCCACAGGTCGCCCTTCGAGACGGGCTCGCCGGGGAAGACGTGACAGGTCGCGCTCGCACCGCGGATCATGTCCACCGCGTGGACGGTGAAAGAGACGTCCAGCCCGAGGAACTGCTCGATCTCGGCCTCGTGGCGGTGACCCGTCGGCGCGTACGGGCGGACGACGCCCGAGCGCTCGGGGTGGGAGGAAGCTTCGCCGCCCCCTGCGCCACCCTCCGAGGATCCAACCTTCACGTCGACGACGACCTGCTCGTCGCCGGTGAGGATGCCCTCCTCGACCAGCGGCTTCAGGCCGAGGATGGTCGCCGTCGCGTTACAGCCGCCCGACGCGATCAGATCCGCGCCCGGCAGCTCCTCGCGCGTGATCTCCGGGAGCGCGTACACGGCGTCGTCGAGCAGCTCGGGACGCGTGTGCCCGTCGTACCACTCCTCGTACTGGTCCTCCGTGTCGAGCCGGAAGTCCGCCGAGAGGTCGACGACGGTGTCGGCGGCGTCCTGGAAGGCGTCGATCTGTTTCATCGAGACGCCGTGGGGCGTCGCCGCGAACAGCGCGTCGACGCTTTCGAGGTCCTCCGGCGAGGAAAAGCGGAGGTTCAGGTCGCGGAGGTTCGGGTGGGCGTGGCCCACCGTCTTGTTCTCCTTCGAGCGACTGGTCGCCTGGACGACCTCGAACTCGGGGTGGCCCGCGAGCAGGCGCAGCAACTCGCCGCCGGTGAAGCCCGTGCCGCCGACGACGGATGCGGTGTACTCGCTCATGTCGCTGCCTCTGCGGTTTCGCTCTCGCCGCCCTCGGCGGTGGTCTCCAGCCAGTCGACGACCGTCGCCGGCACGTCGACGTCGGTGACCTCGTCGAGCGCCTTGAACTCGACGGTGTGGTTGACCTCGTGGACGGTGTAGCCCGAGGGCTCGCCGTCCTCGCCGACACCGGTCTCCATGAGGTCGATCCCCAGGAGGCCGCCGCCGACCGCGTCGCTTGCCTTCGTCACGAGCTCCTCCATCTCCGGCGTGATCTCGATCTCCGACGTCTCGGCACCCTTGGCCGCATTGGTCAGCCAGTGGTCCGACGAGCGGACCATCCCGGCGACCGGCTCGCCGTCGACCGCGACGATGCGGATGTCCCGGCCCGGCTTGTCGACGAACTCCTGGATGTAGAAGACCTTGTGCTCGTAGTGGCCCAGGGTCTCCTTGTGTTCGAGGATCGCCTCCGCGGCCGACCGGGAGTCGATCTTCGCCATCAGGCGCCCCCACGACCCGACCACGGGCTTGAGGACGCACGGATAGCCGAAGTCCTCGATGCTCTCGAGGGCGGCGTCCTTCGTGAACGCCACGTCGGTCGCGGGCGTCGGGACGCCGGCTTTCTCCAGCGCGAGGCTGTTTTTCACCTTGTTCGCGCAGACCTCGGCGGTCTCGGCGCTGTTGACGACCGGGATGCCGTAAGCGTCGGCGAACTCCGTCGCGTACAGCGAGCGGCTCGTCGCCAGACAGCGGTCGACGAGCACGTCGACGTTCTGCATGTCCTCCGGGGGATCCGAGAGCCCGAAGCGCTGCTTGCGCACGTCGACCTTGACGACCTCGTGGTCGCGCTCACGCAGCTCGTTCAGCAGGAGCTTCTCGTCCCGGCGGATCCGGGAGTAGAGGATGCCGACCTTCACTCTCACTCACCCCAGTCCTCTTCGAGCTCGGGTGCCGTCTCGAGGACTGGAGGTTCGGTGTCGACGACTTCGAGCTCCGCACCGCAGGTGCCACAGTCGACGATCTCTCCTATCTCGATGCCGTCGTGCAGGGTTACTTCCGCCCCGCACTCGACGCATTCTGCCATCGTACCCCCTACTCACCCTGCTATCTACTTAAACGCTTCGAACCTATCAAACAAAAATAGTTACGCAGACGCGACGCTAAGCGCGTCGCAAGCCCGATTTCGTGGACAGTCCGTTCACTGTATCAGTTTTATGTTAGTTCCCCTCGCGGGGTCGTGGGAGCGGTCGTGGTCGGTGTCTCGAGTCGGTACGAACGCGCCGCATCGGCGCCCGGGGCTCAGACATAGTCGGCCACCTCCGATTCGAGGTCGTCGAGCGCCGTCGCGACCACGTCACTGCGCTCGGCGACCGCGTCCTCGTCGGCAGCGAGGCGCTCGCGGGCCTCGTCGATCTGAGTCGCCACCGCCGCGGGCGCCGGCCCGCCGGCCGAGTCGCGCATCGCCACGCTCTCGACGGGGTCGAGCGTCGCTTCCAGCGTCTCCCGGTCGACGTAGGCGGTCAGCGGTTCGCCCAGTACTTCCTCGGCGGCCGCTTCCAGCGCCGCGATTTCGGGGGCGTCCTGGCCGGGGTCCAGATCCTCGGCCACCGTCGCCACGACCTCGTGGGCCGTCCGGAACGGGACGCCGGCCATCGCCAGCCGGTCGGCCACGCCCGTCGCCGTCGAGAACCCGGCGGCGGCCTCCGCTTCGAGCACCTCGTCGTGCCACTCCGCCGTGGTGAGCGCGCCGGTCGCCACCTCCAGCGCGGGCGGCACCGAATCGACGGCGGTCCACGCTGGCGGCGTCGCCTCCTGTAAGTCGATGTTGTACGAGCGGGGCAGCCCCTTTAGCGTCGTCAGCAACCGCTGGAGCGCGCCCTGGGCCTCGCCCGCCGTCGCGCGAACGATCTCCAGCGTGTCCGGATTCTTCTTCTGGGGCATGATCGACGACGTCGAGGCGTAGTCGTCGCTGATCTCGAGGTAGTCCCGACCGCTGTACACCACGAGGTCCTCGGCCAGCCCCGACAGCGTCGTCGCCAGCGTCGTCAGCGCGCTCGTCGTCTCGACGAGGAAATCCCGGGAGGACGTGGCGTCCATCGAGTTCGCCACCGTCCCGTCGAAGCCGAGCAACGCGGCGGTGCGCTCGCGGTCCACGTCGAAGGGCGTCCCGGCGAACGCCGCCGCGCCCAGCGGCGACCGGTTCGTCGTATCGAGCGCCGACAACAGCCGTTCCGTGTCCCGAGCCAGCGGTCCCTCGTAGGACAGGATCCAGTGGGCAACCGTCACGGGCTGGGCGTACTGCAGGTGCGTGAACCCCGGCATGACCGTCTCGGTGTGTGCTTCGGCGGCGTCGAGCAACTGCTCGCGCGCCCCGACCACAGTTTCGAGCGCCTCGAACAGGTCCGCACGCAGGCGATAGCGGATACAGGTCGCCACCTCGTCGTTGCGCGAGCGGGCGGTGTGCATCCGCCCGCCCTCGGGGCCGACGCGCTGGATCACGGCGGTCTCGATGGCCTCGTGGATGTCCTCGGCGTCGGGCAACTCACCGTGGCCCGCCGCCGCCACGTCGTCGAGCGCCGCCAGGATCGCGGCCGCGTCGTCGGCGTCGACGATGCCCTGCTCCGCGAGCATCACCGTGTGGGCGCGGTCGACCTGGAGATCCGCTTCGAAGATGCGTTCGTCGGCGGCCAGCGAGGACATGAACCCGCGTGCGGGGCCGCCCGCGAAGCGGTCCCGCCGGATCGCGGTCCCGCCGGTGGCGTCGTCCGTCGAACCGGGCGCGCCGCTCGCCGCGTCGGCCGCATCGTCCGCGTCGGGGGTGTCCTCGCCGTCGGTCATCTTACTCGTCCGCGTTCTCGTCAGTCGACTGGCCACCGTCCGCGGCGGCCTCGGCCTGTTTCGCCGCGACGTTCTGTGCGACGCGGTTGGCCAGGCGCGACTGGAAGCCGTGGTACTTCGCGACGCCGGTCGCGTCGTCCTGTTCGATGTCGTCGGTGACGGCCTCCTCGTTGAACGACGCCGCGGACTCGCTGTACACCGCGTAGTCGCTGTCGCGGCCGACCGCGCGGGCCTGACCGCCGTCGAGTTTGACCGTCACGGTCCCGGTGACGTTCGTCTGGGTCTGGTCGATGAACCCTTCCAGGGCCTTCGTGAGCGGCGCGTCGACGAGTCCCTCGTAGCCCTTCTGGGCCCAGCGCTGGTCGACCTGCTGCTTGAACGCGCGCTCCTCCTGGGTGAGCACCAGCGACTCCAGCGCCTCGTGGGCGGTCAAAAGCACCGTCGCCGCGGGGTGCTCGTAGTTCTCGCGCACCTTGAGCCCGAGCATGCGGTCCTCCATCGTGTCGGTGCGACCGACGCCGTGGGCTCCGGCGCGCTCGTTGAGGTCCTCGATGAGCGAGACGGCGTCCTGTTCCTCGCCGTCGACGGCGACGACCTCGCCCTGCTCGAAGGCGACCTCGACCGTCTCGGCCTCGGCGTTGCCGGGTGCGGTGGTCCAGTCGTAGATCTCCTCGCCGGGGACGTGGGCGGGGTCTTCCAGCTCGGAGCCCTCGACCGAGCGGCTCCAGAGGTTCGTGTCGATACTCCAGCGACCGCCGTCGCCGCCCTCGACGGGCAGGCCCTTCTCGGCGGCGTACTCGTTCTCCCACTCGCGGGTGAGCCCGAGTTCGCGAACGGGCGCCAGCACGTCGAGGTCGGACGCGCGCCAGACGGCCTCGAAGCGCAGCTGGTCGTTACCTTTCCCCGTGCAGCCGTGAGCCAGCGCCGAACAGCCCTGTTCCTCGGCGACGTCGAGGATGGCGTTGGCGATGACCGGACGCGCGAGCGCGGTGCCCAGCGGGTAGCCCTGGTACGTACCGTTGGCCTTGATCGACTGGAGGCACAGCTCGGCGAACTCCTGTTTGGCGTCGACGACGTAGTGGTCGAGCCCGAGTTCCTCGGCGGTCTCCTCGGCCTCGTCGAACTCCTTGGCGGGCTGGCCGACGTCGACGGTGACGCCGATGACGTCGTCGTAGCCGTACTCTTCCTTGATGAGCGGGACGCAGACTGTCGTGTCGAGCCCGCCGGAGAAGGCGAGCGCGACGGTGCCGGATGGGTCGGATGTCATGTGTTGTGTGGTGACTGTCGGGTGAGGTGTCCGCCCGGAACCCGACGGTGGCGGCGTTCGGAAACGAGACGTGGCGACGTGGGGAGGAGTAGTTGCGGGCCTAACGGCCCGGTCGTCGTCGCCGCGGTCGTCGGGCGTCGACGCCGGTCGACGCCGCCGTCCGACGCGCGAAAAGTCGGTCGGCGGACCCGCGACTCGCCGCGGCCTGCGTGCCGTGAGCGCGGGTCTGAGCCATGTACCTGCTACTACCGACAACTCGATACTAAAAACTTCCGAACCGCCGCCGAGCGGCCCGCTATCGACTGTTAGCGAGTCACACGGCGCGCGGAAACCGGAGCGGTACCGCCGCCAGCACCGCCGGACTACCGTCGGAGTGCTACCGAGAGCGAACCGGCCCGTTCCCCGTCCGCGCCACCGCCGCCGTCTCCGCTGTCGCCGTCACCGCCGTTGCCGCCGGCAGCGCCACTACCACCGTTTCCGGCCCCCTCGTCGGCGCCCGTCGCGTTCTCCGATCCCGGACCGTCACCGGCTCGGTCCGGCCGGCCGTCCGCCGGACCGGTCCCGTTCCCGGTGCTGGCGTCGCCAGGCGGCCCCGTCTGGTTGCTACCGGCGTCATCGGGCGGTCCGTTCCCGTTTCCCAGGGGTCCGGATGCTGCCGTCCCGTTGCCGGGGCCAGCGTCCTCGGGCGGTCCGTTCCCGTTCCCCCGGTCCTGTTCCGCCCCACCGGGGCCGCGGGTCCGGTTCTCGACGAACGCGGGCGGGCCGGCATCGGTCGGTGGCCCGCCTATCCCCTCGCCCGCACCCTTCCCGGCGATAGTCCGGGCGATCGCGGCGACCTCCGGACCGGTCAGCTGGCTCGCCCGCGAGCGGAGCGTCCGGATCGCGGTCACGTTGACGCCTTTGGCTTCCAGGGCCGCCGCGGGTAGCCGGTCGGCGACGGCCGCCGTCCGGTTGAGCCGTCGCTCGATCGCTCGCTCGTGGGCGTGGAGCTTCGCGAGGCGGGCGCGGTACCGTCCCTCGCTCACCGTCCCGTTCTCGTGGGCTCGCTCCAGCGCCGCGACCTCGGCGTCCAGCTCCGAGAGGCGCCGTTCTAACCCCTCGACCTCGCCGGCGACGACGCCGGCGGCCGATCGGTTCGAGGCGGCGGCGGCCACGCGCTGACCGAACGCTCGCGCCTCGATCTCCCCCGCTACCTCCGCCTGCTGGACGCCGACGACCCCGGCGAAGCGTTCGCCGGGCGCCAGCGACTCGTTCGCTGCGGTGTCGTTCGTCGCGGGCTGCTGTGCCGGGACCCCACCGGTCAGCGCGGCCACCGGCACCGCGCCGACCGCCGCGACCGCCACGAGCAACGCCGCGACCACGGGTGACGTTTCGGCCATCTCACTCCCCCGTTGTCCCCGTTCGAATATATAAACCCCTAATCGCCAACCCGGATCAATCCCGATCAACCCGAATTTCGACTCGGGCCGTCACCCGCCAGACCGCCCGGTTTCGGTCGGAACGACCGGCCAGCTCCGATTGAACCGTCGAAAGTCATAAGTCGCTCTCCTCGGGCAGCGCGACGACGTTTTCGCGGCCGATGCGGAACGTCTCGATGGCGTCCTCGTCGCGGAGGTTCCCGACCACCTGGCTGGTCTTGGCGTCCGTCCAGTCGAACTCCCCGGCGATCTGCTGTTGTTTGACCCGACCGCCGTTGTCCTCCAGCAGGCGGATCACCTTCTCCTCGTTGCTGAGCAGTTCCGCCGGTGGCTCCTCGCGCGTCTCGCGGTCGCCGCCGGCGTTCTCGCCCGCTGTCTCGGCGTCGCTCGCGCCTTGGTCGGACTCGGCGGCCGCCGCGGTGCTGCCCGCGGCCGCGCCATCGTCGCTCGATCGGGAGCGGTAGAGCCACCCGCCGCCGGCGGCCGCGGCGACGAGTACGACGAGCAGGCCGGCCAGCGCAGTCGTCGACAGGCCGCCGCCCGCGGGCGCGGCGACCACGCGCGGTTCGTTCGGCCCGAAGTCGGCTGGGCCGCGCCAGGTGACCGACCCGTTGCCCGTCGCGTCGGGCTCGGGCGTGGCCGACTGCCGTTCGTAGCCCGCGGGCCACGACAGCACCAGCGCCGATTCGCTGTCGAGGAAAAAGCCCGACAGCGAGTCGCCCAGCCGCAAGCGGTCGCCGTCGACCGCCGCGAAGTTCGTCCACGTGAACCGGTAGGTGAGCACGCCGTACTCCTGGGGCAGCCGCTCCCGGGTCGCGGCGACGGTCACGTTCTCCAGCGCCATCTCGCGGCCGGTCGTGTTCGCCGCGCTCGCGACCGTCCGGCGCATGCCCGTGGCGAACTGGCTCGTGAACGACGAGGCGTTCGCCTCGACGTCGTCTCGGACCGACTCGAAGGCGGCGGTCGCGTTCTCGTCGTCCAGTCGGACGCGGAACTCGACGGTCCACTCGGCGGTGCCGTCGTCGTCGACCGCCGCGCGCATCACCACCGCGTCCGGGTCGACCGCCGACTGGAACGCCGGTGGCGCCTGCGTCTGCGCCGCGATCCCCTGCCCGGCCAGCGCCGTCGACCCGCGCTCGCCGGGAGTCCCGACGGCCGGCCCGGCTGCCGACAGGCAGAGCAGTGCGACGGCGATAGTCACGGCCGCCGCCCGCGACGCGTCTTGCATCGTCCCCCTTGTCAGTTCGAACCGCAGAAAATCTTTCGTGGTCCCGCAACCGCTCCGTTCGAGTGACAGCTTCCCCAAGGCACTTGCCGGGCGCCTCCAACCCGATGGCCATGGACACACGCGCGGATGTCGAAGTCGAGACGCTGTTGAAGGTCGTGCTCGGCCTCGTCGTCGTCTGGCTCGCGCTGGAGGTCGTCGACGCCGTCACCGACCTCCTGCTGGGCGCGCTGAAACCGCTGCTCGGCCTCGTCATCGCCGTGCTGATCGTCCTCTGGTTGCTCGACCGGATCTGACCCGGCCGGGCTCCGTTGGCGACCGCAACGCGGACCGCCACCGCTCGCGAACGACGCTCTTTTCGGCCGCTGGCCCCTCTCGACGGGCGTGTACAGTCTGAACGTTCCCGTCCCAGGGACGGTCGCCTCGCTCGCCCGCGACCTGGGCACCCGTCTCGGGACCGCCGACGTGCGCGACCGCGGCGAGCACACCCTCGTCGCCAAGCGCCTCGGTCGCGGCGACGCCGCCGCCTACAACCGGATCGAAGCCCGCGCCCGCGAGGCGCTCCGCGGCGAGGCCCCCTTCGAGGTGCGGGTCACCGGCGTCGACGTCTTCACCGACGTGCCCCGCGGCGAGGGCCCCGTTGTCTACCTCGCCGTCGAGAGCCGCGGCCTCGAAGCGCTTCACGGGCGCCTGTGTGACCGCTTCGACCCCGTCGACGACGTGGAGGGCGACGACTACACCCCTCACGTCACCGTCGCCCGCGGCGGGTCGGTCCAGCGGGCCGCGGACCTCCGCGACACCCCCTTCGACCCCGTCGACTGGACCGTCGAACGCCTGGAATTCTGGGACGCCGAACGCTCCCAATCGGTCAGTTCCGTCTCGCTGGGGTGATACGGATTATCGCACGCCTTTCCCGAGTCGACCGTCCGCGCCCGTGCGATCGAACCGGGACCGACTCGCAATACTCCGCACGAGCCCGCCGCCCCGGCGCGGCCCGGCGGTGCGACGCCGCCAGCGCCGACCCGGGGACAACAGTTTAGCCGCTGTCGCCGCACGTACTCTCCATGACCGACGACGCGCAGGCGGACCCGGAAGCGGACGACTCCGCGGACTCGGGACAGTTGGTCGGCGAGCGCGTCGACCGCCGGGAGGACGCCGCGCTGCTGACCGGCGACGCGACGTTCACCGACGACGTCGACCACCCGGATCTCGCCCACCTCACTTTCGTCCGGAGCGAGGCGGCCCACGCCGATATCGAGGGCATCGACACGGCCGCGGCCGAATCGACCGACGGCGTGCTGGCCGTCTACACCTGGGCGGACGTGGCCGCCTCGGCGGTGCCGGGCGTGCTCCCCATCTCGACGCACGGGCTGGACTGCGACCCGCCGGGCCATCCGATACTGGCCCGCGACCGGGTCCGGTATCAGGGCCAGCCCGTCGCCGCGGTCGTCGCCGCGGACCGCTACCGCGCCCGCGACGCCGCTGAGGCCCTGACGGTCAGCTACGACGAGCGCGCGGCCGTCGTCGACCAGCGCGACGCGCAGCGAACGGACGCGCCGACGCTCTACGACGACGCCCCGGACAACGTCGCCGCCACCTCCGAACTCGGCGACCGCGAGGCGACCGACGCGGCGCTTTCCGACGCCGACCACACCGTCGAGTTGGACCTGACGAACAACCGCCTGATCCCGAACGCCCTCGAACCGCGGGCCGCGGTCGCCCGCTGGGACGCCGGCGACGAGCGGCTGACCGTCGAGCTGACCAGCCAGTCGCCCCACGGCCACCGCGGGAAGCTCTCGACCACGCTCGGCCTGCCCGAGAGCGACATCCGCGTCGTCGCGCCGTCCGTGGGCGGCGGCTTCGGCCACAAGGGTCACCACCACCCCGGCGAGGCCGCCGCCGCCGTCGCCGCGATGGGCCTCGACCGACCGGTCAAGTGGACCGCGACGCGGAGCGGGAACTACCTCGCGGGCGCCCACGGCCGCGACCACCGCACGACCGCCGAGTTGGGGGTCGACGACGACGGCACCGTCCGGGGGCTGGCCGTCGACACCGACGCGAACGTCGGCGCTTACGGCCTCGGCGGCAGCCTCGGGATGCCCGGGTGGTACGGGTCGCTCCTGTCGAGCCAGTACGCCATCCCCGCCATCCACTGCGAGACGCGCGCCGTGTTCACGAACACGGCGCCGATCCACTCCTACCGCGGCGCCGGCCGCCCCGAGGCCAACTACGTCGCCGAGCGCCTCGTCGGCGCGGCCGCCCGCGAACTCGGCGTCGACCCCGCCGAGTTGCGCCGGGCGAACCAGATCACGGAGTTCCCGCACGAAACGGCCGTCGGCGCCACCTACGACAGCGGCGACTACGAGCGCGGCCTCGACGAGGCGCTCGCCGCCGCCGACTGGGCGGACCTGCGCGAGCGGCCCGACCGCGACGACGAGGGGCGATACCTCGGGGTCGGACTGGCCTGCTACGTCGAGTCCACGGGCGGGGGCATGGAGAGCGGTGTCGTCCGCGCCCACCCCGACGGCACCGTCACCGTCTCGGCGGGCACCCACTCCCACGGCCAGGGCCACGGCACTACCTACGCCCAGATCGTCAGCGACGCTCTCGGCGTCGACTACGACGACATCGACGTGCGAGAGGGCGACTCCGACGCCATCCCGCAGGGCACCGGCACCTTCGGCAGCCGCTCGACCATCACCGGCGGCAACGCCGTCGCCGAGAGCGCCCGCGCCGTCCGCGAGGACGCCCACGGGTTCGCCGCGAACCTGCTGGACGCGCCTATCGAGGCCGTCGAGTACCGCGACGGCGAGTTCGCGGCGCCCGACCACACCGACGAGACGTGTACGTTCGCCGACGCGGCGGGCGCGGCCTACGGCTGGGGCGTCCCCGAGGGGATGGATCCGGGGCTCGAAGCGACGACGTTCTTCGAGCAGGACGACACCGCGTACACCTTCGGCACGCACGTCGTCAGCGTCGCCGTCGACCCCGAGACCGGCGCCGTCGACATCGAGCGCTACGTCGCGCTGGACGACTGCGGCGAGCGGATCAACCCCGCCATCGTCGAGGGGCAGGTCGCCGGCGGCGTCGCCCAGGGGGTCGGCCAGGCCCGCTACGAACACGCCGTCTACGCCGACGACGGCGCCCTCGAAACCGACTCCATGCTCGACTACGCCGTCCCGCGGTCGTTCCACGTCCCCGACGTACAGACAGAGGCGACCGTCACCCCCAGCCCCACCAACGATCTCGGGGTGAAAGGCATCGGCGAGGCCGGCACCATCGCCGCTCCGCCCGCCGTCGTCAACGCCGTCTGCGACGCGCTCGCTCCCCTGGGGATCGCCCACGTCGATATGCCGCTCACCGAGGAGCGCGTCCGGTCGGCGATCCGCGACGCCGAGGAATAGGTCCCGTTCGCCGGGCGACGCTCCGCTCGCCGACCGTCCGGCTACTCCTCGCGCTGGCGCGCGAGGAACTCCAGGAGCGTCGAGACCCCCCAGACGACCGCGATGAAGGGCACTATCGGGATCAACAAGATCACGAGCCCGAGGAAGACGGCCCAGCCGATCGAGTCCATCTCGGCGTCGGGCCGCGTCTTCGACCCCGGCGTGACCGTCCGGAGCGCCTTCCGCGGGACGCTCGGCTCCGCTCCCTCCGCAGTCTGACTCATGGGACCCTGTAGGTCGCGCGAAGCGATAAGCTCGGTTGCGGGTCGTCGACGTGTTCGGTTCGTCTGCGTGCCGAACGCTCCCGAGATCCCACTCACCGCAGTCGCGACGCGCTGGTCCGTCCCGACCGGGCCGACCGCCGATCTAACACACCGGCTTCGGGTCGACGCCCATCGCTTCGAGCGCGCTCGCGTACTCGTCGTAGGCCGCCGCGACCACGCCTTCGGCGGCCCGCTGGGCGCGCTCCCAGTCGGCGTCCGTCTCGCAGACCGAATCGAGCAGGCCGACGCCCTCGTCGAGGCGCTCGTCCGCGTCGCGCCGCAGGTCTCTGGCCAGGTCCGCTCGGCCCTCGTCGGCCTCGTTGACGAAGAAGTTGATCACTTGCAGCAGCGTCCGGTCGGCGACGAGCGGCCGGCCGACGAACGCGGCCGCGACGCGCTCGACGGGCCCGTCGGTGTCGGCCAGCGCGTCGTACAGCGGGGCGTCGCTCCCGTCGATGGTCGCGGCGGCGTCGGCGTCGTCGTTCGGCAACTCCGCCAGCGAGTCGACGACGCGGTCGAACTGTTCGGTCTCGGCCGCGGCCGCCGTCTCGAAGGCCGCGGCGGCGTCGCCGGTCGCCTCGTCGGCCCACCGCGAGAACGTCTCGCGGCCGCTGGCGGCGGACCTGGCTACCGACCGGAGGACCGGCGCCCGTTCGAGGTCGGCGCCGGTCGCGGCGATGAGGTACTTGTCCGACCCCAGCCGGTCGAGTTCCGTCGCCTGCGACTCGCGGACCGCCTCGACGAGCTGCTGGCCGTTCATATCCCGCCAGTTGGGCCGCCGGACGGGTATATGTACGGGTGCCCCGTGGTCGACACACGTCGCCGGCATTTATATGAACGGGCCGCGTCGCGCCAGAGAGAATGGTCGGACCGGTCGACGCGCTCGTCGAGATCCTCGCCGCTCAGACGCTGCTGATCCAGGCGCTGGTCGGCGGGCTGGTCATCGCCGGGCTGAACCTCCTCGGGGCGTCGCTGGTGTTCGTCTGGCGCGACCCCTCCGAGCGGGCGCTCGACGGGACGCTCGGGTTCGCCGCCGGCGTCATGCTCGCCGCGAGTTTCACGAGCCTCATCCTCCCCGGGATCGAGGCGACGCCCGGCGGGAGCCCGCTTCCGGTGCTCGGTGGCCTCCTCGTTGGGGCGCTCGCGCTCGACCGAGCGGACGTGCTCGTTCCGCACGCTCACTACCTGCTCACGGGGAAAAAGCGCGCGGACGCGGCCGACCCCAGCGAGGAACTGCCCGCCGACGACGACCGACTCGCCTCCGTCGTCCTGTTCATCCTCGCGATCACGCTGCACAACATGCCCGAGGGGCTCGCCGTGGGAGTCGGATTCGGCTCCGCGGCGGCCGGCGACGCGTCGCTCGGGAACGCCGTCGCGCTCATGCTCGCCATCGGTATCCAGAACATCCCCGAAGGCCTCGCGGTATCGGTCGCCGCGATCAACGCCGGGCTCGACCGCCGGTTCTACGCGGCGATCACCGGGATCCGGTCGGGACTCGTCGAGGTCCCGCTCGTCCTGCTCGGGGCCGCCGCGGTGACGTTCGTCACGCCCATCCTCCCCTACGCCATGGGCTTTGCCGCCGGCGCGATGCTGTTCGTCATCAGCGACGAGATCGTCCCCGAGACCCACCTCCGGGGCAACGAGCGGATCGCGACGCTCGGGACGATCGTCGGCGTCGTCGTCATGCTCTACCTGGATATCTCGCTGGGGTAGCGTCTCGTCTCTCGGTGTGGGTCGTCGCCCGGCCGTTCGCGGGGCGGTCGTTCCGACTGTGTGCGCTCGGCGGGCGGAAGCGACTCGTTTAGATACGGGGAGCCGCTAGCGCGAGCGTGACACCGTTGCGCCCGGTCATCCACGCCGCGCCCGCCCCGGACCCCGGCCTGCTCGGGATTCACCTGCTGGCCGGCGTCGGCTCCGGACTCCTGCTCGCGCTGGCGGTCGCGGCGCTCGGCCAGCGCGGCTCGCGCCCGTACCTGCTGGTCGTCCTCGCGCTCGGTGCCCTGCTCGCCCGCACCGTGATCTCCGGGGTCGCGATGTTCGGCCCGCTCGACCCCGGCCTGCATCACTTCGCCGAACACGCCCTCGACGCCATGCTCGCGACGTTCCTGCTCGGCGCCATTTACTACGCCCGGTCGACCGCCGACTCGGACCGCGCCCGCGACGACCGTCTCGACGAGGTCGACGCGACCGACGCCGACGGCCGGGAGGGGTCGCGGTGACCGGAAACGAGACGCGCGAGCGGATCGCCGCCCACGTCGCCGACCACCCCGGCGTGTACTTCAGCGAGCTCGTCCGCCGGCTCGACCTCGCGCCGGGGCAGGTCCAGTACCACCTGCGGAAGCTCGACGACCGCGTCATCGCCGCGGACCTGTACGGCCGCACCCACTACTACCCGCCCGATTGCGACGCCTTCGAGCGGCGCGCGCTCGCGGTCCTCCACCGCGAGACGGCCGCCGATATCGTCGTCTTCCTCCTCCGGGCGGGCCCGACGCCCGCCGCGGAGGCCGCCGAAGGCGTCGGCGTGGCCCGGAGCACGCTGGAGTGGCACCTCGACCGACTCGTCGCCCTCGACCTCGTCGCCAAGCGCCGCGACGAGCGCGGCCGCGTGACGCTCGTCCTCGAACGCCCCGAGGAGACCGCCCGCCTGCTCCGGACGGTCGAGCCGTCGCTGCCCGAACGGCTCGTCGACCGCTTCACTCGCCTGGTCGACCGACTGCTCGCGGAGTAGCCGCCGACGCGGCGACCGCGGCGCTCGAACCCCTGACCCGTCGACTCCGACGGCTTTCGAGTGGCCGACCAGAACCCCCTTGTCGGACCGGTCGCTAGTATCGCCGATGCCACCCAGTCGCCAGCGCGGGATCTCGCGCCGGGCGTTCGTCAAGGCCGCCGTCGCAATCGGCGGCTCCGCGGCGCTGTCGGCCTGTTTGGGACGGGAGGACCCCGACCTCCCGCAGGGGCCCGACGACCTCGCCGGACTGCCCCGGCGCCAGCACGCCTGGAACGACGCCCTCCGCACCGACGACCACGGCAACCACGTCCCGCCGAAACACCACCTCCTCCTCTATCTCGACTACGCCGGCGACGGGCCGCCGACCGACGCCGACCGCGAGTCCGTCGAGACGGCGCTCCGGTCGCTCGAACGCGCCTACCCACGCAGCACCGACAACGGCGAGATCGGCCTCCTCTTTACCGTCGGCTACGCCCCCGCCTACTTCGAGCGCTTCGAGGGGGCCCTGCCCGAGCGCGTCGCCCTGCCGACACCGGAGGCGCTGGCGCCCTTCGAGGACCCCGTGCCGGACGAGCCCGACGCCGTCGTCCACCTCGCCAGCGACTACGGCTCGGTCCTGCTGGCCGCCGAGGAGGGCCTCCTGGGCGAGCGGACGAGCGTCAACGGCCGCGAACTGGACGCCACCTTCGACGGCGTCTTCGACCGGGCAGCCCTCGCCGAAGGCGGCCGCGCCCGCCGGACCGGGTTCGTCGGCGACGGCCTCCCCGCCGACAACCAGGACGTGGCGGGAGTCCCCGACTCCGACCCGGTGCCCGAGGACTCGCCGCTGTACATGGGGTTCAAATCGGGATTCGAGAAGACCCAGGCCACCGAGGACCGGGTCACCATCGCCGAGGGGCCGTTCGCCGGCGGCACCACCCAGCACGTCTCCTCGATGGACCTCAATCTCACCCAGTGGTACGAACAGGACAGCCGCGAGCACCGCGAGGCGTCGATGTTCTGTCCGGCCCACGCCGACGACGACGTGATCGAGGGCACCGGCGAGAACCTGGGCGACACCAGCGGCGTCGGCGGCTGCGCCGAAACCGTCGAAGAAGACGCTCGCGAGGGCGTGGTGGGGCACGCCCAGAAGAACGCTCGCGTCCGCGAAGACGGGCGACCGGTGATGCTCCGTCGGGACTTCGACTCGACCGACGGCGACCGTGCGGGCCTGCACTTCCTCGCGCTCCAGGCGTCGATCGCCGACTTCGTGAAGACCCGCGAGTCGATGAACGGCACCGACGCCGCCGCCGAGGGCGCCGTCGGCCAGCGCGCCAACAACGGCATCCTCCAGTACATCAACGTCCGACGCCGCGGCAACTACCTGCTCCCGCCGCGTGCGTCGCGGGCGCTCCCGACGCCGCGACCCGGGGCGTGACGGGCCCTGGAGGTCGCGGCGAGTGGCGGACGGCGCGGCCGTCCCGGCCGCCGAACGCGACCGACGGCTTTCGAGCACCCAACCAGAAGCCGCTTTTGAGTACAGCGAGTAGGGCCGGGCATGCACAGACGACGCTTCCTCGCCGCGGGCGCGGCCGCGGCATCGGTCGGACTGGCCGGGTGTCCGTCCCTCTTTCAGACTCGCTCGGCGCGGTCGCCGCCGCTCGTCTCCGACCGCCCCGACGCCGTCTACGTCCCCAGTCACGTCGAGGGGATGGAGATGGTCGACACGGCCTCGGCCGGCGACTTCCGGGTCGCGCTGACCTACAGCTACCCCCATCGGTTCTGGCTCGTCAGCGGCGATAGCCCGAACAAGGTGGAGATCGAGGGGTCGGACTCGCTGCACCTCATGACGACCGTCTGGGACCCCGAGACGGGGACCGTCCTCCCGCACGGGTCGGTCACGACGACGATCACTCGCGACGGCGAGACGCTCACCAGCGGCAAGCCGCTGTGGCCGATGCTCTCCCAGAACATGGGCGTCCACGCCGGCGACAACCTCACGCTCGACGGCGACGGCACCTACGAGGTCGAGGTCACCGTCCCCCCGCTCCCCACGCGCCGCGTTGGCGCGCTCCGCGACCGCTTCGGCGAACTGGCGAGCGCCTCCTTCTCCCTGGCGTTCTCCCAGTCGACGCTCGAGGAGATATCCTACGAGACGCTCTCGGACCGCCAGGGCGAACGCGACGCCCTCTCGCCCGACGAGATGGACATGATGCCCGTCTCCGCGACGCCCGCGCCCGCGGAGATGCCGGGGACCGTCGTCGGCGAGGGGACCAGCGGCGACGCCCGCTTCGTCGTCTCGCGGCTGGCGTCGCCGCCGGACGGGATCGCCGCCGACGGCGACCAGCCGTATCTCGCCGTCTCGATGCGGACGCCGTACAACGGCTACCCGATCCCGCAGGCGTCGCTGTCGGCGACGATCGTGCGCGACGGGACGACGGCCTTCGAGGGGCCGCTCACCCCGACGATCGGCCCCGACCTGGGGTATCACTACGGCACCGTCGCCGATGTCGAGGCGGACGACGACCTGACGCTCTCGGTCGACGCGATCCCGCAGATCGCCCGTCACGAGGGCTACGAAACCGCGTTCGTCTCCTTCGACGAGCTATCGATGACGGTCGGAGCGTAGCCCGACGCGCCGTTCTCACTCCCGACCGGGCAGTGCGACGCCGCGGGCCGCGAGCAGGTGGTCGACGCCGCCGACGAGGGCGAGCACGAGGCCCAGCGCCGTCGCAGCGAGGTGGAGTTCGCTGAACCAGATAGGCACCCAGGCGAACGTGCCCTGGAGGCCGGCGACCCCTTCCGAGAGCAGGGGAATCTCGTCGTCGGGGGCGGTCAGGCCGGCGGAGCCGTTCGCGGCGGTCATCCGCGGCAGCGGCGTCTTCGTCGGCGTCGCGGTCCCGCCGTCCGTCGCGGTGCCGTCGCCGTCGGTCGGTGTCGCTCCGCCGTCGTAGCTGCCCGCGTACTCGCCGTAGGGGAGCCGGTCGGCCTCGTAGACGATACCGGGGCCGTGGCTGGCGGCGGCGCCGACCGAGACGTTCCAGACCATCTCGCCGCTCGGGTTCACTTCGATCACGCGGCGGTTGCGCGAGTCGGCGATCAGGGTGTTGCCGTTGGGCAGGCGGTCGGCGTCGCGCGGCCACGTGAGGTGGATGCCGCCGGCCCGGTCGACCACCCAGACCGGCTCCCAGTCGCCGTCGTCGTCGCGGTGGAGTTCGACCACGCGGTCGTTCTCGCTGTCGGCGACCAGCACCGCGCCGTCGCCCAGCCACTGCGGGTTGTGCTGTTCCTTGATGACCCCGGGGTCGCCACAGCGCACGTCGGCGTCACCGTCGCCGTCGTAGAGCCGTCCGCTCTTGAGACAGTTGGCGTCGCTGGTCCCGTCGTCCTCGTTGATGACCTCGACGACGCCCTCGCCGCGCTCGACGATCAGGAGCTGGTTGGCGTTGCGCACCGAGACGAGAAAGCGCCCGTCGCCGATGGTGTCGACGTCGTTGATGTGCAGCCAGTCGCGGCTCCCCGGCTCGTCGGGCGCCTCGTAGCGCTCGCTGGCGCGCCACTCCCAGGTCTCGGTGCCGTTCTCGACCAGGACGACGCGCTCGGCGTCCATGTCGACGTAGACGATGCCGCCGTCGCCGGTGGCGTCTGCGGCGTGGACCTCGCTGTTGGTGATCGAACCGACGGGGAAGCTGTACTCCGAGATGATCTCCCCGCTCCCGGGCTCGATGATCCGGTAGCCCGTCCGGGCGCAGGACGGGCCGATATCGCCGCAGTCGTCGGCGCTCTCGTTGGCGAACGTGGCCAGGACGCTCCCGTTGTCGAGCCGGGACACCTCGAAGTAGCCGTCGGCCTGCGTGTTGCGCCAGGCGACCGACCGGCCGTCGAAGGCGATGACGCTGCCGTGGGTCACCCAGCCGCCCTGGTTACCGACGAGCGTCCGCGGGTCGTCGACGGAGGGCGTGCCGGTCGGAGCGGCCGTGGCGCCGGGATCCGACGGGGCCGCGGTGTCGGCCGGGGAGGGCGTCGGGGTCGCCGGGGCGTCGACGCCGCCGGCGGACCCCGAGGGGGCGGTCGCGGCGCCGACGACCATCGTCACGAGGAAGAGGCCGACGCCGAGCAAGACCAGGGCGCTACCGCGCGATACGTCCATCGTGGGACGTTCATCCGCCGCGTTCGCGAATAAGCCTTCGGGTCCGTGACGGGTCGACGTAGCACGGTCCCGCTCCGTTCCAGTCGCGTTCCGCCCGCTCACCCCTCGCGCTCGTAGGGCCAGTTGGGATCGCGGGGCTCGTCCTCGCCCGGCTCGCGCGTGCTGGGCGCGGCCGCCTCGACGCAGGCGCCGAACTCGCGGACGTTTTCGCGGGCCTCGGCGAGGCTGACGTGGTTGGTGTCGCTGACGAACTCGGGGTCGGCGAACTGGATGGGGTCGTCGAGCCAGTCGCAGACCGGACAGCGCTCGTAGGAGCCCGGTCGCCCCGGCGCGAGCGTCCGGTAGCCACAGCAGGGGCAGTACCCTTTCTCCCGCGCCGCGGGGTTGCCCGGCGGGTCGACCATGGCCGCCCTTGGGACCGTCGAGAGAAATGCGTGGCGACGCTCGCCCCGACGCGGGCCACCGCCGGCGTCAGTCCGCTCGCCGGACCGGATCGGCCCGCTTCAGGACCCCGTCGCGTTCGAGTTCGGCGGCGACCGACTCGGGGAGGAACTGCGCCGACCCCGGATCGTCGTAGCTGAGGTAGCCCGTGCAGGTGTGGTAGGCCGCGCTCCGGCCGTCGTGTTCGCTGGGGCACTGATTCGCCTCGTCCAGCCGACCGACGACGTTGTGCAGCAGTTCGTGGACGGCGATGAACGTCCGGTAGCTCGTCCCGTCGAACTCGGTGTGGTACTGCGTGCCGACGACGGCGAACGTGCCCGGTGCGGGCGCCCGACCGGCCCACTCGGCGTCGACGTCGACGACGGTGACGAGGTGGTAGACGCCGCTGCGGTTGCCCATGAACGACTCGCCGTCGTACTGACGTTTCAGCGCCGCGTAGTCGCGATCGCTGGCGATCGTGACCGAGCGATTGAGCGCCCCCTGGTCGACGTGGACGGCGATGCCAGCCTCCCCGTCGGGGTTCGAGACGGGCATCCCCGCCCACGCCTCGCGGAAGTCGGCGAGCTCGCCCGCGTCGAGGGCCTCGGCGTTCTCGCTGACGTTGATCTGGACGTACAGGTCCTTGTGCAGCGGATTCGCGTCTGGCAGGTTCGCGCCGCCCCGCGTGACCCCGGCCACCTCCGCGCCGTCGCGAAGGCCGTCGCCGTCCGTGTCCGCGAGGGTGAGGTTCGTCCCGAGGTCGGCCTCGGGTCCGTCTTCGAGGCCGTCGTCGTCGGTGTCGGCGACCAGCAGGTCGCCGCCGCGGTCGAGTTCCGCACCGTCGGCGAGGCCGTCGTCGTCCGTATCGGCGACAGTGGCGTTCGTCCCACGCTCCAACTCGGCGTCGTCGGGCAAGCCGTCGGCGTCGGTGTCGGCGGCGGTGGCGTTCGTTTCGAGATCGACCTCTCGACCGTCGTCGAGTCCGTCGCCGTCCGAGTCCGCGCGAGTCGCGTTCGTGCCGAGTTCGAGTTCGCGGCCGTCCGCGAGTCCGTCGTCGTCTGTATCCGCGACGGTGGCGTTCGTGCCGAGTTCGAGTTCGCGACCATCGGAGAGGCCGTCGCCGTCGGTATCGGCGACCAGCGGGTCGGTAGCGCCGTCGACTTCCGTCGCGTCGTCGATGCCGTCGGCGTCCGTGTCGGCGACCGTGGCGTTCGTGCCGAGGTCGAGTTCGCGACCGTCGGGGAGGCCGTCGCCGTCGGTGTCGTCGCTGGTCGGGTCGGTTCCGAGTTCGGTCTCTCGCCCGTCGTCGTCCGTGTCCGCGGCGGTGGCGTTCGTGCCGAGGTCGAGTTCGCGAGCGTCGGTAAGGCCGTCGTCGTCCGTGTCCGCGACCGTCGGATCGGTCCCAGCGTCGCGTTCCGCGCCGTCGACGAGGCCGTCGTCGTCGGTGTCCGCGAGCGTGGCGTTCGTGCCGAGATCGACCTCTCGACCGTCGTCGAGTCCGTCGCCCTCTGTATCTGCGCGGGTCGCGTTCGTACCGAGTTCGAGTTCGCGACCGTCTGGTAGCCCGTCGCCGTCGGTGTCGTCGCTCCCGGGGTCGAGCCCGCGGTCGAGTTCTTCGCCGTCGTCGAGGCCGTCGCCGTCGGTGTCGTTGTTCTCGGGGTCAGTGTCGTACTCGTCGCGTTCGACGCTATCGGCGAGGCCGTCGCCGTCCGCGTCGTTCGGGCCTGTATCGACGATCGGGAGCGATCCTGTGAGGGCGAACGTCGCCGCCGCGCCGACGAGGAGGAGGGCGAGGAGGGCGACCGGGATCCGACGCATCACCGTAGCATTCGGGAAGGGATTGATATAGTTGTCGGCGGCTCCGGCGGGGGCCGACTCGGCCGTGACCGCCGCGGCCGGTCGGAGGGTAGCCCGTCGTTTCGCCGCGCCGAACGACCCCGCAACAACACTTAGGTCGCCGGCGGCCGGCCGTCGGGTATGTCCGGGGCCGACCGGCCGAACGTCCTCTGGATCGCGATGGAAGACACGACGCCGCGACTGGGGTGTTACGGCGACGACCTGGCACGAACCCCCGAGATCGACGGCCTCGCGGCCGACGGCCGGCGCTACCCCAACGCCTTCTCGACCGCGCCGGTCTGCGCGCCCAGCCGCGCCGCGGTGATGACCGGCTGTCATCAGAACGCGACCGGCACCCACCACATGCGGACGACCCACACCAGCGACGACGCTCCCGAACTCCCGACGCCCTACGAGGCCGTTCCACCGCATTACGTCACCGCTGTCCCCGAACTGTTCCGGCGGGCAGGCTACTACTGCACGCTCGACTCGAAGGCCGACTACCAGTTCGGCACCCCTGTGACGATGTGGGACCACCGCGGGTCGGGTGCGGATTGGCGCGACGACGCCCGCGAGGCCGACCAGCCGTTCTTCGCGATGGTCACCAACGGCGTCACCCACGAGAGCGGCCAGTGGGACCCCACCGACCCCGGCACTGACGACCAGTTCGGCGGGAGTGTCGCCGACCCCGACACCGATCCGTCGGCCGTCGAGGTGCCGCCGTCTCTCCCCGACACGGAGACGACCAGGCTCGCCATCGCCCGGCAGTACGACAATATCGCCCGTTCGGACGCGTGGGTCGGCGACGTGCTCGACGCGCTCGACGCCGACGGGCTGGCCGAAGAGACGATCGTCGTCCTGTGGAGCGACCACGGCGAGGGACTCCCCCGCAGCAAGCGCTGGCCCTACGATGGGGGGATCCGCGTCCCCTTGATCGTCCGCTGGCCCGGAGAGGTCGACGGCGGCGAGGTCGACGATCGCCTCGTCAGCATGATGGATCTGGGGCCGACGATGCTGGCCGCCTGCGGGCTCGACGTGCCGCAGTACGTGGGGGGCCGGCAGTTCTTCGGACCGGGGGCCGACGAGCGCGAGTACGTCTTCGCTTCCAGGGACCGCTACGACGAGTCCTACGACATGGTCCGGGCGGTTCGCGACCAGCGGTTCAAGTACGTTCGCCACTACCGACCGGGGACGCCCTACCGACAGTGGATCCCCTTCCGGAACCGCCACCCCGTGATGCGAGAGATCCTGGAGCGCGCTCGCGAGCGGGAACTCGAGGGCGCCGAGCGGTGGTTCGACGCCAACCGGCCGGCCGAGGAGCTGTACGACCTGCGGGCCGACCCCTGGGAGACCGACAATCTGGCCGACAACCCGGAGTACGCCGACACCCTGGACCGGATGCGCGGCGCGCTCGACGACTGGCGCGAGCGGGTTGGCGACGCCGGCGACACCGCCGAGGCCGAGATGGTCCGCGAGCGCTACGGCGGGAGCGGCCAGCCCGAGACCGCGGCGCCGCGGTTCGTGATCAATAGCCCGAACCACGACGAGCGGACGGCCCGGACGAGCGGGCTGGATCTGGAAGGCCCGGCCACGCTGTCGCTGTACTGCGCGACTCAGGGGGCGTCGATGGCCTACGCCGTCGCCGACGACCTCGTCGAGAGCGACGGGACCGAGCCGCAGTGGGAGCTCTACACCGGTCCCGTCGACCTGCCCGCGGGCGAGACCACGGTGCGCGCGAAGGCCGTCCGCTACGGCTTCGCGGAGAGCGACGAGCAGGTCGGTATGTTCACCGTGTCGGGGTGAGGCGTCAGAAGAGCTATCCGGCTGGGCGGTCAATCTCACGTCGATCGGACGAACAGCATGACAGACGATACGGACCGGCCGACAGCGGACGGTCGCGCGGGCGACACCGAAACCGTCGGCGACCTCGTCGAGAAGATCCGGTCGCTGGACGACGACGGCGAGCGCAGCCAGGGGATTCTCCTCGACCAGCTCTCGGAGGTCGAGGACCGACTGCTCGCGTTCGGCCGCGCGCTCGGGGGCGACCCCGACACCGTCGCGGACCTGCCCTTCACCGAGGAGGCGGGCACCGACCGGATGCCCGAACCGCTGTACGTCCGCCACGACACCGAGATGCTCAACCAGGTCACCGGCTGGCTCCTCCAGGAACAGCACATCGGCCTCGTCAGCCACTACGGCACCGGCAAGACCGCCTTCCGGGAGATCGTCCGCCGGGACCTGGGCGAACACGACGACTTCGTCGTCGCCGTCCTCGACAACCCCCGCGAGACCACGCCCCGAAAACTGTACGCGACCATCCAGACGACCGCGGAGGCCGCCGGCTACGAGGTCGAGGACCGCGACTACTGGCAGACCCGCGACGGCGTCCCCTGGGCCACCGAGGACGCCAAGGAGGCCGCCCGCGAACTCGTCGAGGACGTGCGCGCCGACGGGAAGACGCTCTTGCTCGTCGTCGACGAGATCGAGGTGCTCCCAGCCGATATCCTCTCGACGCTGCAAGTGGCGGGCGACATGGGCGTTCGCCTGTTCCTGATGGGCACCCCCGAGGGCAAGGAGCGCGTCGCCGACCTCCGGGGGACACTTGACTCGCGGCTGCGCTACTACGAGGGGATCGAGCCGTTCGGCCCCGAAGACATCGCCGAGTACGTCGCCCGCTCCTTTGCCTACTTCCGCGGCGAACCCTACGAGGACCAGCCCGTCGAACTGTTCACCGAAGCGGCGATCCGCGATGTCCACGAGCGCAGCGAAGGCATCCCCCGCGAGGTCCGCATCGAGTGTCGGGAACTGTTCACGCGCGCGGCGTTCGTCTGGTACCGCACCGGCCAGGAGATCGACCGCATCCAGATCACGCCCGAACTCCGGCATCGCCGGTTCGGGATGGGTCGATGAGCGCGAGGTAGACCTGTTTTTGCGGATCCCGTAGCGAACGGCCGGATTCTTGCTTGAGCGACCGCAACCGGTGAGTCGGCCGCGAAAGTGGTAGCGGTACGGGGAACCCTCTCAACAAAATCGATTCCTACGACGGGTGTTCGTGTTTGATGCGCTCGGCGTGGACGCCGGGAACCTCGCTCAGACACTCTCGGCACTTCCAGGTCGGGTACACCTCCCCCTGCTCTTTGACGAGGTCCTGCTTGTATCGCAGCGTCGCCCCGCACTGGCAGGTGTAGGCCATGTTCGAGCGCAGGCGGCGAACGCGAATAAGTCGTCCGCCGCCCGTCTCTCCCCGGACCCCTCAACCGACCAGAATCTACAGGGGCCTGCCGGACGCACGTCCGGGTATGACCGCCACCGACGCGAGCTTACTCGATCTGTCCGCCGCGGCGTCGACGCGCCACACCGTCAACGGCGTCGACCTGCACGTCGTCACGGCCGGCGACCCCACCGACCCGATGGTCGTCCTGCTGCACGGGTTCCCCGACTTCTGGTACGGCTGGCGCCACCAGATCCCCGCCCTAGTCGACGCCGGCTACTACGTCGTCGTCCCGGACCAGCGCGGCTACAATCTGAGCGAGAAGCCCCGCGACCTCGACGCCTACCGAATGCGCGAACTCTCCGGCGATATCGCCGCGCTGATCGACGCCGAAGGCCGCGAGGACGCCCACGTGGTCGGCCACGACTGGGGCGCCGCGGTCGCCTGGGACCTGGCGCTGCGCCACCCCGTGACCGTCGATCACCTCGGCATCGTCAACGTTCCCCACCCGTCGGTGATGCGCCGGACGCTGCAGTCCAGCCCCCGCCAGCTCGCCAGAAGCTGGTACATGCTCTTTTTCCAGCTACCCGTGGTCCCCGAGGCAGTCCTCGGGCGGGGCGACGCCCGCGGGGTGCTCGACATGCTGGAGGGCAGTGCCAACCCCGGCGCGTTCACCGACGACGAACTCGCTCACTACCGCGACGCCTGGCGCCGCCAGGGGGCGATCCGCGGCGCCGTCAACTGGTATCGCGCCCTCCTGCGCCGCCGCGACGACGCGCCCCGCGAGACCGTCGAGGCGCCGACGCTCGTCGTCTGGGGCGACGAGGACGTGGCGCTGCTTCCCGAGTTGGCCGCCGAGAGCGTCGGCCACTGCACCGACGGCCGCCTCGAACGGATCCCCTGGGCCTCCCACTGGGTCCACGACGAGGAACCCGAACGGGTCAACGACGCGCTGGTGGGGCATCTGAAAGACGGCGTCGGCGGCTGATCGCCGCCTTCCTCGCCGCTCAGTTCAGCGCCCAGAACTGATAGTTCAACACAGCGGCGAACGTGACCCACGCGAGATACGGGACGAGCAACAGCGCCGCCCGGCGGTCGACGCGGTCGAACGCCCAGATCGTCGCGCCCACGGCGGGCCACAGCGCGACGATCACGACCAGGCCGGCGAGCAGGTTCTCCGCGGCGAAGAAGGCGGGCGTCCACGCGACGTTGAGGGCCATCTGACCGGCGAACGCCGCCAGCGCGACCCGGCGGGCGGTCCAGCCGTCGCGGTCGGCACTCGCCGATCCGTCCGCATCGGTCGCACGCCCGTCGGCCAGCCACACGAGCGCGAGGGCGACGCCGATGAGCGTAAAGAGGAGCGTCCAGACGACGCCGAACAGCCACGGCGGCGGATAGATCGACGGCTTCGCGAGGCTCTGAAACCACGGCGACCCCGGCCCGGACAGCACCGCCGGCACCGCGCCGACGAGATTGACGAGCAGAATCCCCGCACCTATCGTCAGCACACCCTCGCGCTCCCATCCTCCCGATCCGACCGCCCCTGTCTCGGCCATACGTCGGGTACGGCCCGGACGGGCAAGTGTGATCCGCCCGACCGGCCAGACCGGACCGAGCCGCCCCGCTCACGCTCGCTTTCACACCCGCTGACGCCTCGTTCTCACCGGTTCTCATATATAAATACGTCTTTGATACCACTTCACACACTCTCATCGGGCGCCCAGCGACAGCAACGACGCGATCCACCGGTACTTTTATATAGAATCGCAAACAACCTCTCTCTTGACTATGGCTCAGCAGATGGGTAACCAGCCCCTCATCATCATGTCCGAGGACTCTCAGCGCACCTCGGGCAAGGACGCACAGTCCATGAACATCACGGCCGGGAAGGCCGTGGCGGAGTCCGTACGGACCACACTTGGTCCGAAGGGGATGGACAAGATGCTCGTCGACGACTCCGGCGGGGTCGTCGTCACCAACGACGGCGTCACCATCCTCGAGGAGATGGACATCGAGCACCCCGCGGCCAACATGATCGTCGAGGTCGCCCAGACCCAGGAAGACGAGGTCGGCGACGGCACGACGACCGCGGTCGTCATCTCCGGTGAGCTGCTGGGCAAGGCCGAGGACCTCCTCGACCAGGACATCCACGCCACCATCCTCGCGCAGGGCTACCGCCAGGCCGCCGAGAAGGCCAAGGAGGCCCTCGAGGACATCGCCATCGACGTCGACGCCGACGACACGGAGATTCTGGAGTCCATCGCCGCCACCGCCATGACCGGTAAGGGCGCCGAGAACGCCAAGGACACCCTCTCCTCGCTGGTCGTCAACGCCGTGCAGGCGGTCGCCGACGACGAGGGCGTCGACACGGACAACATCCAGCTCGAGACCGTCGTCGGTGGCTCCATCGACGAGTCCGAGCTCGTCGAGGGCGTCATCATCGACAAGGAGCGCGTCCACGAGAACATGCCCTACGGCGTCGAGGACGCCGATGTCGCGCTGCTCGACACCGCCATCGAGGTGCCCGAGACGGAACTGGACACCGAGGTCAACGTCACCGACCCCGACCAGCTCCAGCAGTTCCTCGACCAGGAGGAACAGCAGCTCGAAGAGTACGTCGACAAGCTCGACGACGCTGGCGCCGATGTCGTCATCGCCCAGAAGGGCATCGACGACATGGCCCAGCACTACCTCGCCCAGCGCGGCATCCTCGCGGTCCGCCGCGCGAAGAAGTCCGCGATGAAGGCCCTGTCGCGAGCCACCGGCGGCCGCATCGTCTCCAACATCGACGACATCACCGAGGACGACCTCGGCTTCGCGGGCTCGGTCGCTCAGAAGGACGTCGCCGGCGACGAGCGCATCTTCGTCGAGGACGTCGAGGACGCCAAGGCCGTCACGATGATCCTCCGCGGCGGCACCGAGCACGTCGCCGACGAGGTCGAGCGCGCCATCGAGGACTCCCTCGGTGTCGTCTCGGTCACGCTCGAAGACGGGCAGGTCCTCCCCGGCGGCGGTGCCCCGGAGGCTCACCTCGCGCTCGAACTGCGCGACTTCGCCGACTCCGTCGGCGGCCGCGAGCAGCTCGCCGTCGAGGCGTTCGCCGACGCCATCGACGTCGTCCCGCGCACGCTCGCCGAGAACGCCGGTCTCGACCCCATCGACTCGCTGGTCGACCTGCGCAGCCAGCACGACTCCGGTAACCACCAGGTCGGGCTGGACGCCTACACGGGCGACACCGTGAACATGGTCGAGGAGGGCGTCGTCGAGCCCCTCCGCGTCAAGACCCAGGCAGTCGAGTCCGCAACGGAAGCGGCCGTCATGATCCTCCGCATCGACGACGTCATCGCCGCGGGCGACCTGAAGGGCGGCGGCACGGACACCGGCGACGACGACGCCGGCGGCCCCGGCGGCCCCGGCGGCGCGCCCGGCGGTATGGGCGGCGGCATGGGCGGCATGGGCGGCGGCATGGGCGGCATGATGTAAAAGTCGGCCTCCGATAGCCCACCTACCTTCCGTCGACCGTCGTACCGCCTTTCGGCCGCTGCGATCCACTCTCGGACCAGGCTTCCGCAGTTCGCGTTTCTTCCGTTTTCGACCGGCCAGCGACTGCGTGATCAGTGGCAGAAAGCCTATCACGCAGAGACAGTACGACCGAGTATGCGCGTCGCGTCGCTCTCGCTCGCCGACCGAGTCGCCGCGGTCGGGCTGGCAGTGCTCGCGGTCGGCGTCTATCTCCACTGGGGACAGGACCTCGTGGGGACGCTCGGAGCGCGACCGCCCTGGGACGTGAACGGATTCTACCTCGGTCGGGCGCTGGTGCTCGTGCCGCCGCTGAGCTACGGCCTCGTCCGCGCGAGCCGTTCCGTCCCGCGGATCGAGGTGGGAGTTCTGTGCGTCGCGGCGTTCCTCTGCGTCGCGTACCCACCGGTCAGGTTACTGGAGGCACCGGGCGGGTACACACCGTACTACGGGTTCTTCCTGACGACGCTGAGCGGTCTCGCGTTCGCGGTCGCGGCCACCGCGCGCTACGCGGAGGCGTTCGGGATCGACCCCCGGCCGAGAGGCCGATCGTCCGCGATCGACGGGTAGCCGTGAAACCGCCCCTATATCGTTCCGTCAATCGCCGCCGACCGCTTCGAGGTCCTTCCGGAACCCCTCGACAGCGTCGTAACGTTTCATCTTTTCCCTGGCCATCGCCTTCCCGAGGACGCTGTCGAGTGCTTCGGGGATCGCCTCGTTGACCGCGCTCGGCGCGGGCGGACGGCCGTCGAGGACGCCCTCGCGGACCTCGCAGTAGCTACCGCTGTAGGGCGGTCGACCGGTGAAGAGGTAGTAACAGGTCGCGCCGAGGCCGTACACGTCGGTCGCGGCGTCGATGCGGCCGAAGTCGGTGTCGAAGTACTCCGGCGCGGCGAATCGGGGATCGAGGTAGTTCGCCGGCTGAAAGTACTCCCGGAAGGCGTGCATCAGGCCGACGTTGTCGAGCATCGGCCGCTCCAGCCCCGAGAGGGCGTCGCCCCGGAAGACGACGCTCCTCGGATCGATGCCGGCGTGGACGGTGCCGTGGCGGTGGCAGTGAGCGACCGCGTCGGCCAGCTGTTCGGCCTGTGCGAGTGCTTCGTCGACCGGCGGCCGGTCGCGCTCGGCCAGCGACGCGTCGACGGGCTGGGTGGCGACCCACGGCCGCGGCCGGTCGCCCCACTCGACGAGGTCGACGACGTGCTCGCCGTCGGCCAGCGCCCGCCAGCGGCTCAAGCGCTTCGTCAGATCGGCGGCGAAATCCAGCCGGTCGCACTCGTCGGGCCGCTCGAACAGTCGCGTCGCGACCCCGCGCTCCTCGTCGTCCTCGACGGCGCGACACCGGTAGCCCGTCGCGAACCGCTCCTCGCAGCCCTCCGCGACCGCCGAGAGCCGGTCGAACGAACTCAGGGCGCCGATGGCCGCGAACGTCTCCGGCGTCTCCGGCGCGTCGGTGCCGATGGTGGGCGTCCGCTCCGCGGCGTCGTCCGACTCCGTCGGCGCCGCCGGCTCGGTGGTCGTCGGCTCCGCGTCGGCGTCGTCGAACTCCGGGTGGGTCGGGTGGGTCTCCGGGACCGCGCCGGAGCGGTCCGACTCGTCGGGTCGGGACGGCCGCTCGGGCTCGGGTCTGGCGGGTCGCTGGTGGACGCCGCCACGCCGGCCCGAGGGACGGACGATCTGTCGCCCGTCGCCCAGATCCGCGACCGCCGCCCCGCCGTCGGTCTCGATGCGTTCCGCGGCACTCCCGCCGGCAGCCGCCTCGCCCGAGTCGGTCGCCGACCCGTGGGTCGTCCGGTCGGCGTCGGTTCCGTCGGCCGCCGCTCGTCGTCCGCCGTCGGCGTCGAGCGCACCTAGCGCCGCCGCGCTGTCGACCGCGTCGGCGACGCGCCCGGGGTAACTCCCGCGCAGGTACGAAAGCACCTGCCCGACCTCGAACGGTTCCGCGCCGTCCTCGCGACCGCTCCAGGTGGCGAGGCGCTTCGCGAGGTAGTCGACGGCGGCCGGCTGGTCGTCGGCCAGCGCACAGAGCGTCCAGGCGGCGCCGATCCGGACCGCGGTCGCGTCGTCGCCGAGGGCCGAGAGGAGATCCGGGACGAGGCGGTCGCTCCCGCCGGCCGCGCGGGCGACCGCGCGAAGCGACTCGTCGGTGCCGGCGCCGTCGCCGACGACCAGCCCCGCGAGCACGTCCCGGACGTCCCGGTCGGCCGCGTCGCCATCGCTCTCGACGGCGACCGACCGCTCGGTCGGGCCCCGGCTGTCCATACCCGTGAGAAGGTCACTCACCCCACAAGAATACCCGTCAGACCCCCGTCAGACGGGCCGCTGACGGCCGTTTCGGAAGCGGAGAACGGAGCCGTCTCCCACGACCCAACACCCGGTGCTACGCCACTCGTGGAGGACGACCGTGCTGGTCGGGTCGAGTTCGAACCCGGCTACTCGGTGTCGAGATCGAACTGCTCGTGCTCGGAGGCGGCGTTGAGCACGACGCTCGTGTTGGACTCCTTGATCTCGGGATCGACGAGCAGCTCCTTGATGTGCTCGTTCATGCCGTCGGTGTCGGAGAACTTGCCGATGGCGATGATGTCGTAGTCGCCGGTCACCTCGTAGACGGAGATCATCTGGTCGTGCTCGCGCAGCGACTCGGTGACCTCCGGGAGCGAACTCCCCTCGATCTTCAGCTGGAGGACGGCCGTCACGTCGTAGCCGAGCTTGTCGTAGTCGACTTTCGGGGTGTACCCATCGATGATGCCGTCCTCCTCCAGGTCAGAGAGGTGGTTCGACACCGTAGTCACCGATACGTCTAGGTCCTCGCCCAGGCTACGCAGGCTCGCCCGTCCGTCGCCCAGTAGCGCATTCACTAACTTGCGGTCCAGATTTTCGTACGTCATTACGTCCACAGACGACACCGGGGCATTAGAATTTTACGAATATACAATTCCGTCTCCCGAAGGGGAAGATTTGCGCAGATGGATAGGGTTTTAATAATAGGGGCACACCGTTCTGGTGTCGATCAACATGACAAGCGAAAACGCGAAACCGGACGGGGGTCTCTCCGCCGAGGCACAGGACGTGCTCGACGAGATCGAGGAGAAGAACGTCGACTTCCTGCGCCTGCAGTTCACGGACATTCTGGGGACAGTCAAGAACGTCTCGGTGCCGGCCGACCAGGCCGAGAAGGCGTTCACAGAGGGTATCTACTTCGACGGGTCGTCGATCAACGGCTTCGTCCGCATCCAGGAGTCGGACATGCGTCTCGACCCCGATCCGTCGACGTTCGCCGTCCTGCCGTGGCGCAACACGGACGAGAGCGCGGCCGGCCGTCTCATCTGTGACGTCATCGACACCTCTAGCGGACAGCCCTTCTCGGGCGACCCGCGCGGGGTGCTCAAGCGCGCCATCGAGCGCGCCGAGGAGATGGGCTACACCGTCAACGCCGCGCCCGAGCCGGAGTTCTTCCTCTTCGAGGAGGACGACGAGGGTCGCGCGACGACGAAGACCAACGACGCCGGCGGCTACTTCGACCTCGCGCCGAAGGACCTCGCCCAGGACGTGCGCCGCGACATCATCTACGGGCTCGAGGACATGGGCTTCGACATCGAGGCCTCCCACCACGAGGTCGCCCAGGGCCAACACGAGATCAACTTCACGTACGACGACGCGCTGTCGACGGCCGACAACGTCGCCACCTTCCGCTCGGTCGTCCGCGCTATCGCGGCCGAGCACGACCTCCACGCCACCTTCATGCCCAAGCCGATCCCGCGGATCAACGGCTCGGGTATGCACACGCACTTCTCGCTGTTCGAGGACGGCGAGAACGCCTTCCACGACGAGGACGACGAGTTCGACCTGAGCGAGACGGCCAAGCAGTTCACCGCCGGTATCCTCGACCACGCCGAGGCCATCGCCGCCGTCTCCAACCCGACGGTCAACTCCTACAAGCGACTCGTCCCGGGCTACGAGGCGCCCGTCTACGTCGCCTGGTCCGACCGGAACCGCTCGGCGCTCATCCGCAAGCCCGCCGCGCGCGTCCCGGCCGCCTCCCGCATCGAGGCCCGGTTCCCGGACCCCTCCTGTAACCCCTATCTCGCCTTCGCCGCGCTCATCCACGCTGGCCTCGACGGCATCGAGCGCGAACTGGACTGCGACGACCCGGTCCGCGAGAACATCTACGAGTTCGACGAGGCCAAGCGCGAGGAGTACGGCATCACCACGCTGCCGACGAACCTCGGCGAGGCCCTCGACGCCCTCGAAACCGACGAGGTCATCCAGGACGCGCTCGGCGAGCACGTCTACGAGAACTTCGTCGAGGCGAAGACCCAGGAGTTCGACGACTACCGCGTCGACGTCTCCGACTGGGAGCTCGACCGCTACCTCGAGACCTTCTAACCGGTCCGACACCGCGTCGGCCCACGCCGATCGCTTCGGGCCACCCCTTGCTGCGGCTCCGACGCTCGCGGCGGGCTCGATGCCCGACTCGCGTTTCGCTTCCCGCCAGCCGACGCTCCGCCCGCGATGGGGCCGGCGTCGACCCGCCCGTCCGCCGACAGGTCACCGTCGCCTTTATCCTTCCCTACCGGCTCAGTCTCTCCAACGGACGGTCGGTCGCCGCCCACGGCGACGGAGAACGTGTGAAGATACTCTCGTGTAACGCCGGCTACCTGCTCGACTACGACGGATCGCTTCGCGACTACGCGCTGCAACCCCACCGGGGACTGCTCGGCGACGACGCCGCCGAGGAGCGCGCCACCGAACGGCTCGCCGACGTGATCGCCGACGAGCGCCCCGACGTGGTCTGCCTGCTCGAGGTCGACCAGGGCTCGACGCGCACCATGACCGAGGGGCAGGTCACCCGCCTCGCGGAGATGCTGACCGACCGCGGACTGGGCTACCACGCCCGCGCCGACGCCAAGTACGGCGACGGCAACGTCCTCGGCCGGCTCCCCGTGCTCTCGCATCTCTCGAACGGCCTGCTCGTCCGCGACGACATCGACGCCACCATCGAGGCCCACTACCTCGAGACCGGCCCGAAACGGCTCGTCACCGAGGTCCGCATCGGCGATCTGTCCATCTTCGCGGTCCACCTCGCGATGAGCGGCCGCGGCCGCCGCAAGCAACTCAACGAGGTCGCGGCCATCGTCGCCGAGCGCGACCGCGTCGTCGTCGCCGGCGACTTCAACGCCTACGACGGCCTCGACGAGGTCGAAGACGCGCTCGAAGCGACCGGCCTCGTCCTCCACAACCCCGGCGAGACGGTGCCCAAGCGCCCGCTCGACACGCTCGTCTCCGAGACTCGCACCCTCGATTTCTTCCTCGCCTCGCCCGATATCGAGCCCACACGCTGTGACGTGATCGACGTGCAGGTCTCGGACCACCGCCCCGTCGTCATGGAGTTCGACAGCGGCGACCTGTGAGGGCCCGGGAACGTATATCACGCCACCGGTCGATACGCCGATACGATGGGGCGTGAGGACACACCGACCGACGACCCGCCGGCCCGGGAGACGTACGACGACCTCGCCGAGGGGTACGGGGACATCACCGGCGCGGCGATCCGCGAACACTACGAGTGGCCCGCGGTCCGGGACCTGCTCCCGGACCTGGACGGACAGCGGGTCCTCGACGCCGCGTGCGGGGACGGATTTTACACCGAGCGGCTGGTCGATGCGGGGGCCGACGCCGTCGGCGTCGACGCCAGCCCCGAGATGGTCGCGAGAGCGCGCGAGGATTCGGGGGCGCCGACGTCGACGGGCCTGCTGAAGTCCCCGTCCACGAGGCCGACCTCACCGCGGGCCTGCCGTTCCTCGACGACGGGAGCGTCGACCTGGTTCTGTGTCAACTGGCACTGGAACACGTCGCCGACTGGCCGGCCGTCTTCGAGACCGTCGCGCGCGTCCTCCGCCCGGGCGGTCGCGCCGTCGTCTCGACGAGCCATCCCGTCCGCGACTACGTCGACGCCGAGTACGGCGCGCGCGAGCACGTCCTCGCCGACGGCGCGACTTACGGCGCGCTCGAGCGCGCCGACCGCGACTGGGGCGACGAGGAGGAGTCGTTCGTCGTCCCGTTCTATCGGCGGCCGCTCCAGGCGGTCTTCGAACCGGCTACCGACGCCGGCCTGCTCGTCGAACGGGTCGTCGAACCGGGCGTCACCGACGCCTTCGCCGAGCGGGAACCCGACCGTATCCACCCGTTCGTCGACGGCCCGCCGAACTTCCTCTGTCTGCGGTTCCTGAAGCCTGCCGACTCCGGGTGAGGCTACGCCTCCGGCGCCGGTTCGCCCCCGGCACCGACGACGTCGCCCTCGTCCAGGCCCAGCCACTCGACGCTCGCCCGCCACAGGTCGCGCCGGGCGTCGCGGTCGGTGGCGGCCGCCGCGGGGCTGACGGCCTCGCAGTCGTCGAAGTACTCGCCGCTGGTCCCGGTCACCGCGGGCGAACTCGCCAGATACGTCTGCGTCTCGGCCGATTCGGCGGCGGTGTCGACCGTGCCGGTCAGCCGCCCGACCGCGCCGAGCAGTTTCCAGCCCAGCCCGGCAACGAGCGAGCCGTTGCGCGACAGTCCCGTCGACGGGGACACGCCGGGGTGACAGCAGTTGGCCGTCACGCTCGCGGGGAGCCGTCGGGCGAGGTCGCAGGTGAACAGGACGTTTGCCAGCTTCGAGTGACCGTACGCCCCGACGCCGCTCGGCCCGTCGGGCCCGCGGACGGCGTCGAGATCCAGCTCCGCCCGCCGGTGCAGATCCGAGGAGACCGTCACGACGCGGGCGGGGCCCGCCTCGGCGTCCCCGTCTGGGCCGCCGGCCCCTCGGCGTTCCTCGGCGCGGCGCTCGCCCGTCGCGACGAGGCGGTCGGCGAGCCGGTTGGTCAGCAGGAATGTCGCGAGGTGGTTGACTGCGAAGGTCAGCTCGACGCCGTCGTCGATCCCCGGTACGGCGACCGTCTCTCGGTCGCCCTGCCAGGTCCCGGCATTGTTGACCAGGCAGTCCAGCCGGTCGAAGTCGGCGAGCACGGCGTCGGCGAGCCCGCGAACGTCCTCGAAGTCGGTGTAGTCGGCGGCGTAGAAGGCGTGGTCCGCTCCGGGCAACTCGGCGACCACGTCTTCCCCGGCCGCGCGGTCGCGGCCGTGGACGACGATCGTCGCGCCCGTCGCGGCGAGGTTATGCGCCGTCTCCGCGCCGATCCCGCTCGTCGACCCCGTCACGAGCGCGACGTGCCCCTCGCCGAGCATCGAGTCGCCGTCGACTGCGCTTGTCATGCACCGTCGTTCGGCTCGGACCGAGTTAACGCCGCCGGCCCGACCGGCCGCGACGCGCGGCGAGCCCGCCGGTCACCCCAGCCAGCGACCGACGGCGGCCGTCGCCCGCTCGTAGCCGGCCTGGACCGCGTCGATCACGGGCGCGGGGAGCCAGTTCGCCCAGCGGACGAACCGGGCGAACCGCCCCACGGGGTAGCGAGCCCGCGGGTCGTCGGCCTCGGCGGCTCGCACCACCGCGGCGGCGACGCGCTCGGGACCGACCGCCAGGGGGTTGCCGTCGAGGATCCAGCCGTCGTCGATGGCCGCGTAGGTCCGCGCGTAGGCGGGCGTCCGCTCGCGACCGGCCAGCCGCCGGCGCGCCGCGTCGGCGAAGTCGGTGTCGACCCACGCCGGCTCGACGAGACTCACGTCGACACCGGTCCCGCGCAACTCGACCCGGAGCGCGTCGTGTAGCGACTCGACGGCGGCCTTCCCCGCGGCGTAGGCCCCCAGCCCCGGCGAGGCGAGCAGTCCCATGACGCTGGAGACGGTGACGACCCGTCCCCGGCCACGGTCGCGCATGTGCGGGAGGGCGGCGCGGGCGAGTCGGTGCGGGCCGTGGACGAGTACGTCGAACCCCTCGCGAGCGGCGTCGACGGGCACGTCTTCGACGGGACCCGCCTCGGCGTAGCCGGCGTTGTTCACCAGACAGTCCAGCCGCCCCGCTTCGGCGACCACCTCGTCGACGACACGCTCGCACTGCTCGTCGTCGGTCACGTCCAGCGCGCGCGTCTCGCAGCGGGCGCGGACGCGTCCGGGCAGCGGCGTCGCCACGTCGGTCGCGTACACCCGCCAGTCTCGCTCGGCGAACGCCAGCGCGATGGCCGACCCGATCCCCCCGCCAGCGCCCGTCACGAGGACGACCCGTCGGGTCCCGTCGCTCTCGGCCGCACGGACCGACTCGTCGGTTCGTGACACGGCTGACCGGGCGCCTGCCGGCGAAAAAAGCGTTCCGGGCCGGCCGCGAGCGGCTCGGATAAATCTACACCGCGGGTGAGGGGAAGTACCTTTGCCGGTCGCGCTCGGACACGCTCCTGTGAGCGAACTGTCCTCTCTTCGGGTGACGAACGGGGTCGACAGTCGCGGACCGACCGACGGGGTGAGCCAGGGGCGGTCGCGGTGACGCTCGCGGCCGTCGACCGCTACGACCCCGGTCGCGTCGGCGACGTGGGAAATCGTGCGGTCGTCCTCGGTGGGAGCGTCGGGGGACTGTGTGCGGCGCGGGTGCTCGCCGACGGTTTCGACGAGGTCGTCGTCGTCGAGCGCGACCCGCTGCCCGACGCGCCCGTCGCCCGCGACGGCGCGCCCCAGACGAGCCATCCCCACGCGCTGCTCACGGCCGGTCAGGCGGTCCTCGAGGACCTGTTCGTCGGCTTCGGCGAGGACCTGACCCGGGCCGGCGGGCTCGTCGTCGACACCACGCGCAACTTCGTCGAGTACCAGCGCGACGGCTTCGTGGCGCCCGGGACAGAGCGAACCCCGACCTACTGCGCCACCCGGCCGCTGTTCGAGCACGTTGCCCGTCGCCGTCTCCGCGAGCGCGACGCCGTCCGCCTGCGGAGTGGCTGCCGATTCGTCGACTACCGGACCGACGACGCCGACCGGACGGTGACCGGCGTCACCGTCCGCGACGGCGACGGGCCGACGGAGTCGATCGGCGCCGACTTCGTCGTCGACGCCACCGGCCGGGCCAGTCGGACGCCGGAGTGGCTCGACGACGCCGGCTACGACGCCCCGCCGACCGACCGGATCGAGATCGACCTCCAGTACAGCTCCGTCCGGATCGACCGCCCGCCGGGCGACAGACGGGTGGTCAGCGTCCCGCCGGACCCGCCGCGGACCCGCGGCGCCGCGTTGATACCCGTCGAGGACAACCGATGGGAGGTGATCCTCGCCGAGATGGGCGCCGACGGCGGCCCGACCGACCGCGCCGGCGTGATCGCGTTCGCCGAGGACCTGCCGGTCGACCTCGTCGGCGACCTCCTGAGCACCCGCCCGTGGGTCGGCGACGGCGTCGCCCGCTACCCCTTCCCCGCGAGCGTGCGCCGCCGCTACGAACGGCTCGACCGGTTCCCCGAGGGCCTGGTCGTCACCGGCGACGCGATGGCGAGTTTCAACCCCGTCTACGGCCAGGGGATGTCCGTCGCCGCCCTCGACGCGCTGGTGCTCCACCACGCGCTGGCCGACGGCGGGCTCGACCGCCTCGGTCCCCGCTTTTTCGACCGGGTCGCACCGGTGTTGGACACCCCCTGGCAGCTGGCGGTCGGCGCCGACCGCGGGTTCGCCGCGACGGACGCCGCGGCCTCGCCGGCCGAACGGCTGTTCGAGCGCTACTTCGACCGGCTGCTCCGGCGGGCCCAGGAGGACAGCGTCGTCGCCGCGGCCTACCAGAAAGTCGTCGGGCTGGAGCGGCCGCCGACCGCCCTGCTGCGTCCGACCGTCCTCGCTCGGGTCCTCCTCCCCGTCGGCGGGGGCGCCGAGCGGACGGGGCCGCGGACCGCCTCGCCCGCCTCAGACCGGGGGTCGCCCCTCGCCGATGACGACGCTGCCGTCGAACGCGACCGTCCCGAGCGACCGACCTAACCCGAGGCCGCGCAGGCGCTCGGCCAGCGGGTGGCCCCCCAGCGCGTACGACCCCGCCAGCGGGCGGGCGCCGAACGCCCCCGACAGTTCGACGGACTGGCGTTCGAGCCCCGCCCCGTCCGTGTAACTCGCCGTCTCGACGGTCGTCCGAAACCGCGGGTTCCAGGGCGCGTCGAGCGTGACGACGTGCCCCCGTTCGTCCCCGACGGCCGTCCGCCGGCGGCCGCCCCGGTCGGTGACCGCGATGTCCGCGACCGACTTTGGATACCCCCAGGTCTCGACGCCGAGCGCGCGGGCCGGTTCGGTAGTGACCGGGAGCGCCGCGACGTAACCGCCGAGCGCGTCCCTCGGGCTCGCGAATCCACGCCGGAGCGCGCCGACTTCCGGGACGGGCCCGTCTGCGGGCGTCACCGCGAAGAGGACGCCGAACTCCTCGTAGGGCGCCATCGCGTCGTCGCCGATCCGCCGGTAGTCGACCGAGAGGAAGGTGGCCGTGGTTCGTCCCGGAGCGAGGCGGACCGGGGCGAGCCCCGCGGGGAGCCAGCCGGCGACCGTCCCCGCGTCGGCCGTGGCCGTGACGGCCGTCGCTTCGGCCTCCATGTCGAGTGGGACGGCCACCTCGTGACCGGTAGAGAGAGTCCGCGTGTTCGGCGGCTGGTCGGACACACCCGCCGATCGGGGCGAGACCGCCGAAAGGATGTCGGTGGGGCGCCGTCGGTGGTCGAGTCGAGCGGACAGACCCGCTCGCACGCGCTCGGGCTACTCGTGGCCGTACACGGGAACCGGGTGGTACGGCTCTTCGAGGTACTCCACGTCCGAGTCCGACAGCGACACGTCCAGGGCTTCGACGGCGGCCTCGAGGTGTTCGATGCTCGACGTGCCGACGATGGGCGCGTCGACGTTGTCGTTCTGGAAGTGCCAGGCCAGCGCGATCTGGGCCATCGTGACGCCCTTGTCCTCGGCCAGTTCCTCGACGCGCCCGTTGATCGCCTCGCTCCCGGGGCCCTCGTGGTAGGGCGTTCCGTAGTCGATCTCGTGTTCGCCGCGGTCGGTCGACGTGAACTCCTCGTGGGGGCGGGTGAGATACCCCGCCGCGAGCGGCGACCACGGGAGGACGCCGATGTCTTCTCGGTCGCAGACGGGGTACATCTCGCGTTCCTCCTCGCGGTAGGTCAGGTGATACAGGTTCTGCATCGTCTCGAAGCGGGCGAGTCCTTCGCGGTCGCTGACCTGCAGGGCCTCCTGGAACTGGTGGGCCCACATCGAGGAGGCGCCGATGTGACGGACCTTCCCGCGGGAGACGGCGTCGTCGAGCGCGCGCAGCGTCGTCTCGATGGGCGTGTCGTAGTCCCAGCGGTGGGTCTGGTACAGGTCGACCGTGTCCATGCCCAGCCGATCGAGCGAGTGGTCGAGTTCCTGCTCGATGGTCTTCCGGGAGAGTCCCTCGGCGTTGCGGTGGTCGCTGGCGCCCGAGAAGCGGACCTTCGTGGCGACGACCTGCTCGTCGCGGTCGTAGTGGGCGAGCACGTCGCCGAGGATCTCCTCGCTCTCGCCCGCCGAGTAGGTGTTGGCGGTGTCGAAGAAGTTCACGCCGAGGTCGATGGCGCGCTCGACCAGCTCGCGACCCTCCTCTTCGTCCAGCATCCAGCTGTCCTGACTGCCGAAGCTCATGCAGCCGAGACAGACCTTCGAGACTTCCATGCCCGTCGAACCGAGCGTGGTGTACTCCATGGGTGACGCAGGGCGCGAGCGGACGTAAAACGACCGCTCGCGGAACCCGCCGGCGTCCCGCGGCGTCCGAGCGGCCCGCCCGGGCGGCCGCTACTTTGACAATGCGAGGCGCAAAAAGACCTGATGTATGGTAGTCGATGACGAGGGCGCGCTGGTCGAGGCCCTCCGGGAACTGGCCGGTAACGCGCTGCGGGTCGTCGCGGCCTACGACCGGGACGGCTACGCGCCGGTCTACGTCGCGCCCGCCGCCGAGGAGCGCGTCCGCTCGCAGGGCGAGCAGGTCCACGACGAACTCGTCCTCCAGGGGCTCGGACGGGGCCACCTCGAAGACCTCTTCGCGGCCGGCGACCTGCAGTGTTCGATCCACCGCTTCGAGGAGCTGACCGCCTTCCACTTCGCCGCCGACGAGTTCTCCGGGCTGTTCGTCAGCGTCGACTCCGAGGCCGACCTGCCGCTGGCGACGTTCGCCGAGACCTGCAAGGAGTTCGTGTGAGCGCGGAGCAATGGCTGCCTACTCGGCGGTCTTGAACTCGACCGTGTAGCCGACCGGGTCCTCGACGTAGACACAGGGATACTCGCCGACGGCGCCTTCTCGGACTGCTTCGGTCAGCACCTCGACGCCCGCGGCGTCGATCCGGGCCATCACCTCGTCCATCGGCTCGTCGACGAAGACGGCGAAGTGGTTGATCGTCTCGCTCGTCGGCTCGGGGACCGTCTCCCGCGGCGAGACGTGGATGATGCATTCCGGGCCGAGACGGACGTAAAAGAACTCCCGCTCGCCGGCGCGGTACTCGTCGTAGTACTCCAGGTCGAACCCCATGTCGTCGCGGTAGAACGCGACGTATGCCGTCACTTCGTCCTCGGGAACGCGGACGTTCACGTGGTCGATCGCGGTCGCTTCCATACCGCCGGGCGCGGCCGGCGGTCGGTTCAGGCTTGCGGTCCGTCGGGCGTTCGCGCGCCGGGTTTATATTCGTATGCTGCATACGCGTGCGTGTGAGCACCCGTACGAGTGCGCTGGACGCCGTCGTCTTCGGGGTGGACGTCCAGAGCGGCGACGTGCGCGGGGACGTCTCCTACGCGCTGGTCGCCTTCGACGGCGAACACGTGGACCGGGACGTGGTCTCCCGGCGGAAGCTCCGCCGGCTGATCCGCGACGAACGGCCCGCCATCGTCGCCACCGACAACATGTACGAACTCGCGGAGAACAAGGACGCGCTGGTCCACTTTTTGGGCGAACTCCCCGACGAGACGACGCTGGTGCAAGTGACCGGCGCCGAGCGACCGGAACCGCTCTCCCGCGTCGCCAACCGCCACGACGTGCCCTACGGCAAAGACCCGATGAAGGAAGCGGAGGCCGCCGCCCGCCTCGCGGCCAACAACGTCGGCCAGATCGTCTCGGCGTTCACCAACGAGACCGAGGTGAAGGTCTCGCGGGGCCGCTCGACCGGGGGTGGTGGCGGCTGGTCCGAGGACCGCTACACCCGCCGCATCCACGGGTCGGTCAAAAAGCGTACCCGCGAGGTCGAGTCCGACCTGCAGGACGCCGGCCTCGACTTCGAGCGCGAGGTCACGGAGAAGTACGGCGGCTTCTCGAACGCCGTCTTCACCGTCGAGGGCCGTCCGCAGGACATCCCCGTCTCGAACGTGCGGGCGGGCGACGTGCGCGTCGAGGTCGAGCGCGTCCGCCGCGACGGCATCGAGTTCCGCCCGCTCGCCAAGCGCCGCGACCACGTCGTCGTCGGCGTCGACCCCGGCACCACGACGGCGGTCGCCATCGTCGGCCTCGACGGGGAGGTGCTTGACGTGTTGAGCACGCGGACCGCTGACAACGCCGAGGTGACCGAGTGGATCGTCGAACGCGGTCGACCGGTCATCGTCGCCGCCGACGTGACGCCGATGCCCTCGACCGTCGAGAAGCTGCGCCGGTCGTTCGACGCCGCCGGCTGGACGCCCGACCGGGACCTGCCCGTCGACGTGAAACAGCACCGCACTCGCGAGGAAGGGTACGACAACGACCACGAACGGGACGCCATGGCCGCCGCGTTCGGCGCCTTCGACGCCCACACCGACCAGTTCGATCGCATCGCCGCGAAGGTCCCGCCGGGCCAGGAGGTCGGTCCCGTCGTCGCCCGCGTCGTCACGGACGAGGAGTCGGTCGAGGCCGTCCTCGAAGACCTCCGGGACGACGGCGCCAACGGCGGCGACGGCGACGGGAATTCCGAAGAGGCGGACAACGAGCAGTCGCCCGAACAGAAGCGGATCTCCCAGCTCGAGTCGCAGGTCGCCCAGCTGCAGTCCCACGTCGAGAACCTCGAAGCGACGATCGACGAGAAGGACGCCGAGATCGACGACCTAGAAGGGAAGCTCAGCGAGGCGCGCAGCGAGACCCGCGTCGAAGCGCGCAAGGACCGGGAAGTGACCCGGCTCGAGCGGGAGAACCGCCGGCTGACCGGCGAGGTCGACGAGCGCGAGGAGCGCATCGACGAACTGGAGGGGAAACTCGAACGACTGAAGGCGCTCTGGAAGCTCGACCACTCGAACTTCGCGGACATCTCCGAGAAGAAGGAGGGGCTGACGCCCGTGAAGGTCGTCGAGCAGTTCACGAGCGACGCCATCGACGACGCCGACGAGCGCTTCGGCCTCGCCGAGGACGACGTCATCATGTTCCGCGACGCCTCCGGCGCGGGCGCCTCGACCGCCGACAAGATCGTCGACGTCGACCCGAAGATCGTCCTCCGCAACGGTGGTCTCTCGGACGTGGCCGACGAGATCCTGTTCAAACACGACGTCCCGGTCGCGCCCGCGGACATGGTGACCGTCCAGGAAGTCGACGAACTCGCCGTCGCCCGCGAGCGCGAGGTCGAGGCCGCCATCGAGGACTGGGAGGGGCGCGCGGAGGAGCGCGAGCGCGAGCAGAACGCCCAGATGGTCGACCGACTCATCAGCGAACACCGCGCCGGCGACCGCGGCAAGAGCGACTGACGCGCGACCGCTCACCTCTCGCTCGGTCGCGGCGCCCGCTACGTTCACGATAGTTGTCCTGTCAACCTTTTTGTGTGCGGGTGCGCGAGGGGGGGGTATGGCTGGGAGTCAACGCACGCAGGTGGGGCAGTTCGAACCGGTCGTGAAAGCGGCGGGCATCGCCGTGCTGACGGTCATCTCGGCGACCGTCCTGCTGGGGGTGCTCGATTCGGTGGTCAACGGTCGATTCGGCGCCGCGTTCTCGCTGTCACGGGTCCAGTACGCGGCGGTGGGGAACATCTCGACGGCGGCCGTGATCGGCGGGGTCCTGCTGGTGTTCGATCGCGGGACCGACCAGGAACTGGTCACGAAGGTCGCCGTCGTCGTCTACGGGGCCGGCTTCGTCGAGGAATTTCTCACGGCGCTGTTGCGGTCGTCGTTCGGATTCGGTCTCGATACGCTCGTCGACCCGCTGTACGCCGTCGTCACTTTCCTCGGTTACGCCGTCGCCGTCCACGTCTTCTTCGAGAGCGACATCGTCAGGTAAGCGCGGCGGGCGTCCGCGTCAGACCATCCCGCCCATGCCGAACGAGGCGAGGACGTTCGTGACGACGCCGTAGCAGATCAGGCCGACGCCGGCGACGACGAGGCCGATCCCGGCGGCGATCAGCGGTTCGACCGACGCGATCAGTCCGATACCGCCCAGGACCACGAGGATACCGACGATCCCGGCGGCGCCGAGTTTGTCTAACACGTCTCCGCTTCCACCCGGCCGGCCCTTAACCGTTTCAGTCCCGTCGGGCGACGAGCGGTCAGTACTCGTAGTCGATCTCGACGTTCTGCGCGCCGCGGACGAGCTCCGTGACGGCCTCGCGGTTGCTCAACAGTTCCATCTCCGATCCCTCGAACTCCAGCGAGCCGCCCATGACGGCCTCGGTGACTCCGAGGTCGTCCTCCAGCAGGTCGACCCACACCGCGTAGGGGCCGGCCAGCCCGAAGTCGTACTCGGCCTCGGGGTCGTTGCCGCTGGCGGCCACGCAGGCGCCGTCGGCGACGACGACGGTGAGCGCGACCGGCTCGCCGTCGTACCGGTCGTCCGGCAGGATTACGAACCGGAACGTGGCATCGAAGCCGGCCGCCGCGTCGGTGAACGCCTCGCGGTCGTTGAGCCGCGTCTGGAGCCGGTCGGCCCACGCCTCGGCGTCGCCGGGTAGCGTCGGTGTCATCGTGTGTGATATGGCTCGTTCGGCGGCTTTGCTGTTTCGGGTCAGGTCGGGACCGCCCCCGGCGCTCGCCGGCGACGCCCGCGTCGACGAGCGGCCGACCGCCGGATCGACGGCGCGCTCAGAGTTCGACGGCGGTCGATTCGGAGCGCTCGGCGATCTCCTCGGCGGTCAGCTCGCGGCCGGCTTCCTGCGAGAGGTAGATCCCCTCCATGATGCGCATGGAGTTGAGCGCGATCGCACCGGTGTCGATAGGCTCGCCGTCCACGTCGCCCTCCAGCGTGTCGATCCAGTGGGCGAACTGGTCGCCGGTGTCGGCGGGCTCGTAGCCGTCGCCGGCGATGAGGCTCTGACGGCGCTCGTACCCGTCCAGATCGAGCGAGACGGTCGCCTCGTAGTCGCCCGTCGTCGTGTAGAACTCGAAGGGGTCCAGCTGGAGGCCGCCCTGGGAGCCGGCGACGACGCTGGGTCGGTCGGGGAGGTACATGTGCCAGGCCGCCCGGAGTTCCAGTACGGAACCGTCGGCCAGGTGGGCCATCCCGACGCCGGAGTCCTCCACGTCGTAGCCCGACTCGTCGAGCCGGCCGGTGTAGGTGTCGCGGTTCTCGCCGACCTGCTCCTCGGCGTAGGCGTCCTCGGTCTTCTCGAAGGTCGCGCCGCCGACGCGCTCGACGTCGGCGTTGCCGAGCAGATACAGCAGCTGGCCGAGGACGTAGGTGCCGATGTCGATGACCGGGCCGCCGCCGGCCGACTCCTTGGAGACGAAGCCGGGGGTGCCGTAGCCGTCGATGTACGGGCGACCTCGGCGGCGCGAGAAGACGCCGCGGGCGTAGTAGGGCTCGCCGAGTTCGCCGTTCTCGACGAGGCGGCCGGCCGCGCGCGTCTCGTCGTTGAACAGGTCGTAGTTCTGGACGCCGATGTGGACGCCCGCGGCGTCGGCGGCCTCGGCCATGGCCTTCGCGTCGGTGTAGGTGGCGGCCATGGGCTTCTCGGTGAAGATGTGTGCCCCCGCGTCGGCGGCGGCCTCGGCGACCGGGCGGTGGAGGTTGTTGTGGACGCAGACGCTCACCGCGTCGAGGTCGGCGTCGTCGAGCATGTCGCGGAAGCCGCCGTAGACGGCGGCGCCGTGGTCGTCGGCCAGCGCGGTGGCCGCGTCCTCGTCGATGTCCGCGACGGCGACCACGTCCGCGCCGTCGATATCGCTGTAGGAGTCGGCGTGGGCCTGTCCGCGTTTCCCAGCGCCGACGATGCCGATGTCGACTGTCATGGGCATCCATCGCGGCGGCGCGGACAAGAACGCGCGCTTCCCGGAGAGGGTCGCCTCGTCTCGGCCGTCGGCGGGTTCGCCGCGCCTCACCCGTCGAAGACGACCACGATCCGCTCGCGCTCGCTCTCCTCGGGACAGGTGTCGGCGCGCTCGACGGGGACGGTGCGGTTCAGCGAGCCGGCCACGCTCGGCGTGGTCAACAGCGTCATGTTGGCGCGCAGTCGCTCGTCGCCCCCGACGCTCCGCGGGAAGTACGACCCGCCCTGCTCGTAGAGGACCGCCACGTTCGTCCGGGCCGTCCCGTTGAAGATGCAGGCTCGCGCGGCGGGGAACCGGATCTGCTCGCGGTACACGAAGCCGTTCTCGACGGTCGCCGTGCCGACGACCACCGGGACGTTCCCCTCGGTGTCGTCGGGGATCGTCGCCGAGTCGTCGACGGTCGTCTCGTAGGACAGCGGGCTCGTCCCGAGGTCGGCGGCGACGAGCGCGCCGCCCGCGGCGACCACCACGACGACGACCGCCAGCGCCTCCCAGCGGCGCAGGCCGTAGCGGCGCTCCTCGACGACGTAGAGGGCCCCGAACACCACCGCCAGCGTGGCGAGGACGGCCGCGAGCGATCTGACCGTCCCCAGCGGGTGCGTCGATGCCCCGTACCCCACCGCCCCGACCGCTAGCGTTCCGAACAGGAAGAGCAGTCCCTGCCGGAACCGGGTCGCCGCCGCCCCGGCCAGCGCGAGCGTCGCTACCAGCGCGAACACCGCCGACTGGACGGTCACCGACAGGTCGGGCCCCACCCGCCACGCGAACGCCGCGACCGCCGCCACCACCGCCGCCGCGGCGACGAGTTCGCCCGCCCGCCGACCGAGCGGCCGGTCGCTCATCCACTCCCCTCCGTCCGTGGACCGCCACTGACTGCGAACACGCCCCCGTGTTCATGTCAGCACCACAAAGTCCCTGTGACCGCCCGGCCGGCGCCGCCGGGCCGGAACGCCGTCGGCGACGGGACACCGCGACGGCCGTCAGTCGACGAGGGGACGCACTTCGCCAGCGTCGGCGCTCCGGCGGGCCGTCTCGACGATCCGGTGGACCTCGCGGCAGAACGCGGGGTCGCTCGGCCCCTCGGGGTCGCTGTCGGCCTCCAGACAGTGGATCAGATACGAGACGAGGTCGCCGTATCGGTCGGGCAGGTCGTCCGGTTCGACGGCGTACCCCTCGGGTCGGTCGGCGGTCGTCACCCGGATCGGCGCCCCCCGTTCGCGCGTGCTTATCGCGCCGTCGGTCCCGACGACCTCGTAGCCCGTCGCCGGCTGAGGTTCGGCCTCCCAGGGGTGGCTGAGCAGTCGCCAGTTCGTCTGGAGCGTCGACAGTCCCGCCTCGTAGCGACAGACCGTCGAACTCTGCACGTCCACGTCGAGGTCCTCGGGGACGAACCGTTCGGCGGTCACCCGCTCGGGCAACTCGCCCCCGCGGAACCACGTCGAGAACGTCGCGCCGTAGCCCAGGTAGTCGAGCATCGACCCGCCCTCCTCGGCGTCGTAGAACCACGACTCGGCCGGCGGTGCGCCCGCGTTCCCGCCGTAGTACTGCACCTCCCGGACCTCGCCGACGGTCCCTTCGTCGACGAGGCGCTTCACCGTGTGTTTCACCGGATCCCACGTCGACGGCCAGTTGATCGCGAACAGCTCGTCGTCGACCGCCGCCAACATCCGGTCGCAGTCGGCCAGCGTGTGGGCCATGGGCTTCTCGATCGCCAGGCCGGCCACGTCGTGGCCGACGACGCGCTCGACGAACGCGGCGTGCTCGGCGTTGCGCGGACAGCCCAGCACCACGTCGGGGTCGGTCGCTTCGAGACAGTCGTCCAGATCCGAGAAGACGGCCTCGTCGGGCACGTCCAGTTCCTCGACGGCTCGCTCGATCGACCCCGTCGAGCTTCCGGGGCGCTCGTCGCAGACCCCGACCAGCTCCGCGTCGGGGTGGTCGCGCACCCACTCGAGGTTCCGGTTCTGGTGCATCTGGTCGAAGTTCGCGCCGACGAATCGCCGGGTCACGTCCGACTCCTCGTCGCCGCTCGCAAAGAGGGTTCGGGCCGCGGAAGCGCCCTCTCAGAGCGGATCGGCGCCGCGTTCGCGGACCACCGTGTAGCCGACCACGACGACCACCCAGACGGCGACCCCGGCCATGAACAGAGCGAACGGCACGTCGTACCTGAGGTTCCAGGCGAACAGCAGCCCCTGGATCGCCGCCATGAGCGCCATCGTCGCGACGGTGACGAAGCCCAGCACCGACGGGTCCTCCGGCGGATCGACGCGCCCGGCGCCCTCGATGAACAGCCACGTCGCGAGCATCAGCGCCGGGAGCGACACCACGGCGACCGGCTTCGACGTGACGGTGTTCGGCTCTCCCGATGCCGAGAAGTGGATCGCCATCTCCGCCGGGAGCCGGTCCCACAGGGCCAGCCCGCCGAGGAGCGTCGCCGCGATCAACGCGAGCGACAGCCAGTCGTCACGGTCGAGTCGGAGAGCCATGACTGTCGTTCACACCGCTGTGTCAAGAGTCCGTCGTGACTGCGTCACCGACCCCGGGCGGTCAGTCGCCCGCAGCGGACCGCCCGCCGTCGGCGCCACTGCTGCCGCCCGACAGCGGTGTCTACGCCCATCTTTTTCCGCTCGGGGTCGCGAAGCGACCCACTCGCGCGAAAACATGGGTGAAAAAGCCGGACGGCTCGCTCACGCCGTTCGCTCGCGTCCGGAGAACCGCGCGCCTCCGGCGCGCGGATGCTAGTCGCCTGCCGCGGACCGCCCGCCGTCGCCGCCACTGCTGCCGCCCGACAGCGGCGTCCGTTCGACGACCGTCCCGTCGTAGGTCGGGAACTGCTCGACGATCTCGCCTTCGGGCACGTCGCCGTCCTCGACCATCTCTTCGAGCAGCCACCACGCCACCTCGACGTGCTCGGACTTGGCGGTGTAATACTCCTCGGGGACGCCCAGCGCGTCGAGGCGTTCGGCGTCGACCCACGCCTTCCCGTAGACGAGGGTGCCGTCGTCTGTGATCTCGTCGAACGGTCGCCGGAGCGTGCGCGCCATCCGCTTCATCCGCCGGCGGTGCTGGGCGGCGTCCTTGAAGACGCTCGTACAGAAGTACACCTTCTCGTGGTCGCCCATCTCCGCCAGGATCTGCTCGCGCGGGCTCTCGACGGCGCTCATGTGCCCCTCGCGCAGTTCGAACCCTTCCTCCTGCATCCGCCGGTAGTTGCCGTCGGACATCTCGAACTCGTTGATGTTGCAGAAGTCCGCCGCGCCCTCGTCGAGGAAGTCGATGAACTCCTGCTCGGCGCGGATGCCCGGGATCTCGAAAGCGGGGGTGAGCCCCTCCTCGCGGGCGATGTAGAGGATCTCCTCCCATTCGGTGCCGTGCAGATCGCCCCACTGCTCCAGCGGCGGGTGAAAGCGGATCTCGTCGAGGCCCGCCTCGCTCAGTCGGCGCATGTTCTCGCGGCCGCCGGTGATACCGGTGTAGAGATGTGTGTGGAAGTCTTCGCCGTACTCGTCTTTCAGCAGGGAGAGATAGCGGGTCGTGCGGCCCATCGCCTCCTGGGGCTCGCCGCCGGTGATCGAGGCACCGAGCGCGTCCATGCGCTCGGCCTCCTCGAGCACGTCCTGGTCGGACTCGACGGGCCGCTCGTTGGCGTACACCTGGTTGACGTTCTTCCGGTTCTCGCCGAGGGGACAGTAGAAACAGTCGCGCTGGTCGCAGTAGCCGTAGACGAACAGGACCATCTTCCCGCCTTCGGCGCACTGTTCACAGCCCTCGGATATCATTACGCCTCCCTTTCGCTCCGAGCGGGAAAAGTCGTGCGTTCCCGACCGGCGGGTGTGAGTCGGTGGCGTCCGACCCGCGCGCGAACCGGAAACCTCGGCCGCGAACGCGACCCTATTACGGGTCGGCCCGTTCGACTCGGCCAGTGAGCCGGAGCGAGTCGCGCGGAGACGAATCGGCGGGCCCGACGGACCAGCGACATGGCTGAGGCCACCGACCGCCGCGAGCGCCTGCTGTGGACGGTCGCCATCTTCGCGTTCGTCACCACCGACGCCGTCGGCTTCCAGTTGCGCGGTGCCCTGCTACCCAGCATCGAGGGCAGTTTCCAGGTCTCGCAGGCGGCGCTCGGCCTCGTCGCCACCGCGGGCACGCTGGGGTTCGTCGCGTCGGTACTGGTCGTCGGACTGGTCGCCGGCCGCATCGACATCTACCGCGCGCTCCTGGGGAGCGCCGCCGTCGTCGCCGTCGGCGCCGTCCTGACTGGGATCGCGCCGGTCTTTCTCGTCTTCCTCGCGGCGCTCTTTCTCCGCGGGGTCGCCACCGGGCCGTTCCGCGCGCTCGACCGGGCGGTGCTGGGCCACCTCTACCCGGACGGCCGCGCGCGGATCTTCAACCGCTACGCCCTCGTCTGGGCGGCCGGCGCGGCCGCGGGACCGCTGGTCGTCACCGCGGCGCTCGCGGCCGGTAACTGGCGGTTCGCCTACGGCGTCGTCGCCGTCGGCTTCCTCGTCTCGACGGCCCTGCTCGCCCGGCTCGACCTTCCCGACTCGGTCGCGACCGAGCGGGAGCTCACGCTGGCGGACCTCCGAGAAGTCGTCCGCAAGCCGGCCGTCGCCGGCATGACCGGCGTGCTCGTGTTCAACGGCGGCATCGAGGGGACGCTGTTCACGTGGCTCCCGTACTTCGCCGGCCGGCAACTGCCCGCCATGGAGGCCAATCTCGTCCTCTCGACGTTCCTCGCGGCGTACGTCCCGGGCCGCCTGGCCTATAGCTACCTCGCCGACCGCACCGGTCGCACGCTCGATCTCGTGCTCGTGACGCTGACGCTGACGCTGCCCGCGTTGCTCGCGACGATCTACCTCGCGAGCGGGCGCTGGCTGTTCGTCGCCGTCTTCGCGCTCGGGCTCGTGATCTCGGCGACGTTCCCGACGCTGTCGGCGTTCGGGATGAACGCCGCCCCGGAGTACAGCGGCCCCGTCAACGCCATCTCGACGAGCGCCGGGTACGTCGGGATCGCGCTGGTGCCGCCGCTGGTCGGGCTCCTGGCCGAGCGGGTCGGCCTGCGGACGGCGCTGGGGATCTTGCCCGTCCTGCTGGTGGCGATGCTCGTCGTCGCCGGGGTGACGCGGGTGTATCAGGCCCGCCGCGGCGCGCCGACGTGAGCGACCCCGTTCGAGGAGCCGCTCGACGCCGCGCGCGAGCCCCGAAGACTGATACAGGGGCGTTGCCTACCCTCGATCGATGCTGCTGGTCCTGTGCGTGGACCTCGACGACGACCTCGGCCGGAAGACGGGCGTCGCGACGCCGGTGGTCGGCCGCGACGCCGTCGAGGCCGCGGCCGTCGAGTTGGCGACCGCCGACCCCGAGGACAGCGACGTGAACGTCCTCTTCGAGGGGCTGCACATCGCCGACCGAGTCTCCGACGAGCCCATCACGGTGGCGGCGGTGACGGGCGTCGACGGCAGCGAGGTGGCCGCCAACCGCGCCGTCGGCGAGGAACTCGACGAGGTGCTCGCCGGGCTCGTCACCGGTGAGGACGTGCGCGCCATGGTCGTCACCGACGGCGCCCAGGACGAGTCGGTACTCCCCGTCATCCGGTCGCGGGTGCCCATCGACGGCGTCCAGCGCGTCGTCGTCCGCCAGGCCCAGGACCTCGAATCGATGTACTACACGATCAAGCAGGTGCTCGACGACCCCGAGACGCGGGGGACGATCCTCATCCCGATGGGCATCCTCCTGCTGATCTACCCGCTGTCGCTGCTGGCCGAGCGGCTGGACATGCCCGGCGCCGTCTTCGGCGTCACGTCGGCGCTGATCGGCTTGTACCTGCTGTCGCGGGGGCTGGCGCTGGGCGAGCGGCTCGACGCGTTCGTCGACCGGATCCGCGAGGGGCTGTACGGCGGGCGCGTCTCGCTGGTGACGTACTTCGTGGCCGGGCTGTTGCTCGCTATCGGCGGGTTCACCGGCGTCCAGACCGTCGAGACGCTCCAGGCCGACACGGGCGACGCGCTGACGGTGATCGAGGTGATCGCCGCGATGGTGTACGGGTCGCTGCGCTGGTTCGCCGCCGCGGGCGTGACGAGCAGCCTCGGCCGCGTCGTCGACGGTTTCATCGACGGCGAGTTCCAGTGGCGCCACCTCAACGCGCCCGTCTACGTCCTCGCCATCGCCTTCGTCCTCCACGGCGTCTCCAGTTTCCTCCTCGCGTACGGCGACCTGTCGTACCTCGCCTTCACCCTCACCGGCGCGACGCTGCTGGGGCTGGCGAGTACGTTCGCCTTCGCGCTGGCTGAGTCGCGCTTCGACGGGCGGATCAACCCGACCTGACGCCGTCTCACAGCCCGGTCCGCCGGACCGTCGGCCCGCGACGCTACCGCTCGCGCGCTCGACTCGCGAGGAAGCCACAGCCGGCGATCAGGAGGACGACGCCGCCGAGCAACAGCGTCCCGCTCCCCGTCGCCGTCCCGACGACCATCGCCGTCCACGCGAGGCCGAAGACGGCGTGGGCCAGTGCGAACAGCCGTCGGCCGCGTCGGTAGAAGACGACCGCGCCGAGCGAGAGCGCGGCGGCGAGGACGGCCGCCGAGAGCGCGACCGGGCGGACGCGCAGGTCGCCGACCGGAACGGGGCCGACCAGCGGTTCGAGCAGGAACGTCAGGCCCGCGAGGCCGACCAGCGTTCCGACGGCGACGGGCCCGAGTTCGAAGTCGAGCGCGTCGCTCACGGCGCCCGCTCACCCCGTCGGCGCGAGGCGGTCGCCCGTCGAACCGGCCGATGGGTCCGCGTCACGTCGCGCCGTTAGGACTGGACCGGGGTGAACGTTCCGCCCCGCTCTCGGCCCGACCGCACGGCCGCGACCACGTCCGTGGCGGCGTCGTCCCGGGCGACGGTACTTTTATCGCGCCCCCCGCGCTACCCGCTGTCGTGTCAACGATCGGACGAGGGTGGCGACGGGCGACCCGCGGCGGGCCGCGACGGCCCTCGCCCTCGGTCGCTCGCGGGGTTCGGAACCGACGATGACGGCCCGGGGGTCGGGCTCGGGCGACGGCGGACCGGAGCCGCCGGCCGACGCGGAGTCGCGCGGCCGTCGGGCGGCGGCCGAGGCGGTCCGGGAGCGCCGGTGTGTCGCCGTGGCGGTCGCGGACGGCCGCGTCACGGACGCGACCGCGCCGCTCGACGACGCGCTGGGGCTCGACCCGGCGGTCGCGGCCGGTGAGGCGGACTTCTACGACGGGCTCGCGGCCGCGGCGACCGACGCGGCGGCCGAACCGGTCGCGGCGGCGGCCGCCGACGGCGTCGCGACGGACGGGACCGCGGTCGCGGTCGAGACGGGCGCGGGCGAGCGGGTCTTTCGCCACGCGGGCGTGCCGTGTCCGTCCGGCGGCACCGTCGACCGGGTGGAGCTGTTCGAGGACACCACCCGTCACGGCGAGCGGGCCGACCGTCTCGACCTGTTCGAGACGCTGGCCGAGCGCGCTCGCGACGGTCTGTTCGCGGCCGACGGGGCGGGACGGATCGCCTACTGCAACGAGTCGTTCGCGTCGTGGCTCGGCGCGGACCCGGCGACGCTCGTCGGCCGCCCGGTCGAGCGGCTCGTCGCCGAGCGCGAGCGGGCCGCCTGGACCGACGCCGTCGCCGACCTCGGCCCCGAGACGGAGTCGACCCGCGAGTTCGAGTTTCGCTGGCGCGGCCCGCGTGTCGGGCTCTCGGTCGCGCTGACGGGGCGACCGGACGGGGGTGTCCTCGGCGCGGCTCGGCACCCCCAGCGCGGGGCCGAGCGGGCCGACCGCGTCGAGCGGTACCGCCGCCTCGTCGAGAGCGCCGCCGACCCGATGTGGGTCGTCGACGCCGACGACCGGATCGCTCTGGCCAACGAGGCGATGGGGGCGTTCCTCGGCGTGTCGCCCGCGGCCCTGGAGGGCCGCCCGGTCACCGACCCGGTCCCGGTCGAGGCGGCCGACCGGATCGCTGCGGCGCTGTCGACGGTCCGCGAGGGCGACCGCCGCCGGTGGTACGACACCGACCTGCGGCTCCCGGACACCGACGGGCGCTCGCGCCGGTTCGAGGCCACGTTCGGGCCGGTGCGAGCCGACGGGGCCGTCGTCGGGACGGTCGGGACCTTCCGCGACGTGACCGAGCGCGAGCGCCGCCGCACCGAACTCGAACAGTTCCGGCGGCTGCTGGCCGGCGTCGTCCGCACTGACGTGGCCGACGGCGTCCGCGAGGTCGGCGACCTGGCCGACCGACTGGTCGAGCGCGTCGACGGTCGACCCGCGACGCTGGCGGAAGCGATCGGCGACCGGGCCGACGCGCTGGCGGCCCTGGTCGCGAAGACCGCGGCGGTCGAGCGCATCGTCGACACCGACCCCGAACCGACGGCGGTCGCACTCGACGAGGCGATCGACCGAGCGGTCGCGTCGGTCGAGTGCCCGCCCGAGGCCGACCTCGGCGCGACCGTGCCGTCGGTCGACGTGCAAGCCGTGCCGGTCGTCGACCTCGCCGTCCGCAACCTCGTCGAGAACGCGCTCCAGCACGCCGGCGAGGCGCCGACCGTGACGGTGACGGCCACCGTCGAGGGGCGCTCGGTGACGCTCTCGGTCGTCGACGACGGCCCGGGGATCCCCGACGCGGAACTGGCCGCGCTCGAACGCGGCGCGGAGACGCCGCTCGAACACGGCAGCGGCGTCGGCCTCTGGCTGGTCGAGTGGGTCGTCGCCAAGTCCGGCGGCGACCTGACCTTCGAGACGGACGGGGGCACCCGCGCGACGATCCGGTTCGACCACGCCGGGGACGCGAGCGGTCCGCTGGCGGGGTCCGCCGGCGACGGCGCGACCGCTTCGGGGACCGGGGGCGTCGACGTGCGCGTCTGCCACCTGGACCCGGACCGCTCGGCGACGGCGCGGATCCGCGAGGCCGCGGCCGGGGTCGACCCAACCGTCGCGGTCGAGCGCGCGGCGGCGGTCGACGCCGCCGTCGACGCACTGGCGACCGGCCGGGTCGACTGCCTGGTCACCGACCGCCTGGACGACCCCGGCTGGGACCGACTCGTCGACGCGGCCGCCACGGCCGACGCCCCCATCGTCTGCTACGCCGACGCCGCCCGCGCCGGCGGCGACGAGGACCGGCTCACCGCCGTCGACAGCCTCGTCGAGAAGGGAACGGGGACCGCCCCGGCGGCGTTCCTGGTCGAGAAGGTCCTCGCGCTCGTCGGCGCCGACGCCGACGCCACGGGGGCGCTCGACGCGTCGGCGACCCCGGACGGCGCCGTCGGCGGGGACGACGCGGCGTCCGCGGACGCGGCCGTCCGCATCGAGACCGACGCGGGTGTGACGGCCCGGGTCCCGGAGGACCACCTCGAGTTCGCCGACGCGACCGACGCGACCGACGCGCCGACCGACGGCGAGGCCGCGGCGGTCCGGACCGCGACCGTCGGGTCGAGTCGGCGCCACGTCGGCGAGTGGACGCCGGAGCTGGCGGCTGGGGGCGTTCGCGTGCGGTACGCCCGGGATCTGACGCCGTTGGTCGCCCGCCAGCGGCGCCTGTCGCTCCTGTCGGCGCTGGTCGACCACGCTCGCGACTGCGTGTCGGTCATCGACGCCAACGGCGAGGTGACCTACCACAACGAGGCGTTCGCCGACCTGCTGGGCCACGACGACATGGTCGGGGTTCACTCGGCGGAGTTCATGGCCCCTGGCGAGCTGGAGAAGGGGCAACTGGCGGTCCAGCGGCTGCTCGCGACGCCGGAACTGGACAGCGAGGCGCTCGACGTGGACTTCGAGACGGCCGACGGCGACCGGGTGACGCTGGCGCTGCATTTCACCGTCCGGCGTGAGGACGGCGAGTACGCGGGCGTCATCAACGTCGCCCGGGACGCGATCGGCCCGGCCGCCGACCCGCGGCTCGAACGCTACCGCACCCTCGTCGAGAGCGCCGGTGACCCGATGTTCGTCGTCGACGCGGACGGCCGGCTCGTCCTCGTCAACGAGGCGCTCGAACGGCTGCTCGGTCGATCGCGGTCCGCCCTCCGGGGCACCCCCGTCCGGGAGGCGCTCCCGACCGTCACCGTCGACGACGGGGAGGGCGACGCCGGCGAATGGTGGCGACCGGACGGCCCAGAGCGGACGTTCGGCGCGCGCGTCCGCGGCGCCGACGGCGACCGCCACCGGTACGAGGTCACCGTCGTCGAACCCGACGCCGTCGACGGCGCCGTCTGCACCTGCCGGGAGGTCACGGCTCGCGAACGCCGCGCCGCGGAGCTCGCACGCCTCAAGCGGGTGCTCGGCCGGGTCCTCCGGCACAACCTCCGCAACGAACTGACGCTCGTGACCGGCCACGCCCAGCTCATCGCCGAGGCCCTGGCCGACGCCGACGGCGACGCGGCCGACGGCGAGGCGGACGGCCCGATCGCGCTGGCGCGGTCGATCCAGCGGGTGAGTGACGACCTCGCGGCGACCGCCACGACCGCTCGCGCGGCCGAGCGAGCGCTCGAACGACGCGACTCCGACCGTCCGCAGTCGCTGGCGACCGCCGTCGACGCGGCCGCCGATGCCGCCGCCGAACACCGCCGGCCCGTGACCGTGTCCGGGTCGATCGACGAGGCCCTGTCGGTCCGCGCGCCGGCCGCTCTGGTCACGGCGCTCGAAGCGCTGTTCGGTGCGCTCGCGTCGGCCAGCGACGCCGACCCCCTCGCGCTCCGCGTCCGCGCGACCGACGCCGACGGCCGCGTCGCCCTCCACGTCTCGCTCCCGGACGCGGGCGTTCCGCGCCGGGCGCTCGAACCCTTCGTCGCCCCGCCCGCGGCCGCGCTGGACCGCCACCGGGACGCCGGCGCCTGGCTGTTCGCCTGGGTCCTCGACCGCTCGGACGGCCGCGTCCGACTCGACGACTCGGACGACCGACCCGCGGTCGTCGTCTCGCTCCCCGCCGCCGACGCGTCCCGGGCGGAGTGACGACCGATCCCCCGCCGTCAGATAGCAACTCACATGCAAGTGGCAACGGATCGATCTGTATGGGTGTGTTCACGTTCCGCGGCCACTACGGGTCGCGGTCGACCGAGGGGGCGAGCGACGCGGACCCGTCGGCGTCGCTTCCGGCGTCGCTGGCCGAGGCGGGCCGCCGCCTGGCGTCGCCGGTCGGAACCGCACAGGACGCAGAGGACAACGTCTGGATCGCAGACACGGGACACAACAGGCTGATCGTCGTCGATACGGACCTGAATCGGCTGCTCGCCGTCGTCGGCGGCGTCGGGACGGCGCCCGGTCGGTTCGACCTCCCGATGCGACTCGCCCACCACCCGACCGCGTCGGCGGTCTACGTCGCCGACACCGGCAACGGTCGTCTCCAGCGGCTCGACTACGCGTACGACGGCGACTGCCCCCGCGTCACCGCCGTCGAGTCGTTCGCGGCGGCCGGTACCTTCCGTCCCAACGGCGTCGTCGCCCACGAGTATCCCGACGGCGTCCGGGTGGTCGCGGCCGACGAGTTCCATCACGAGGGGGCGGATCTGCGGGGGCGGCTGGTCGTCTTCGACGAGGCGGGGACCCAGATCCGGTCGATCCGCACGGTCGGCGGCGACCACGGGACCCCGCTGTACTGGCCGCAGGGACTGGCCGCCGACGACGAGGGCCGGCTCTACGTGGCCAACACGGGGTACGGCGTCCTCCACGACGGACCGACCGGGCCGCCGAAGCTCGCGACGGTCGTCCGCTGTGACCGGACCGGCGCGGCGGCGCCCTTCGAGGGGCGCTCGGACGAGGTGCTCGCCGAGCTGCCGATGCCCCGCGACGTGGCCGTCGTCGGCTCGGGCACCGACGCCCAGATCCTCGTCCCCGACGCGGCGACCGGGCGGATCCACGTCTACACGAGCGTCGGCATCCCCGACGGCGTCGTCCCCGAGGACGGCGAGGACATCCGCGCCAACGCCGCCCTCGAGGACGGGTTCGGGATCCCTCACGACGGCGCTCGGCGACCGGCCGACGACTTCGCCCCGGGGGACGCCGGCGGCCAGGACCGATTTCGAGGGCCGGTCGGGATCGACGGCCTCGCCGGGGTGTCGGTGCCCGATTCCGACGCCGACGACCCGACGCTGGCGGTGCTGACGGCTGAGGCGCTCGCGGCGCGGATCGGCGCCTACGCCGTCGACGTCCACACCGAGTCGGCCGGGCGACTCGGGTCGGTCGGCGCCCCGCGCGACCGTCCGGGACAGCTCTCGGTCCCGACGGGGTCGGTCGTCGTCGACGATCCGGACTCGCCGCTCGACCGGTGCGCGCTCGTCGGCGACGGCGGCAACGGGCGCTTGGGGCGCATCGGCTTCGGCGGTAGCGCCGGCAGGACCGACGACTCCCCGGCGGCGACCGACGGCGGCCGCGCCGCCGGCGCCGAGCGCGACCGCGGCGGGGCCCGCTCGGGCGGTCGCGTCGACCCGGTGGCTCTGCCCGCGACGCGGTTCCCGTTCGGGCTCGACTACTGGCCAGCGGGGGCCGGCGGTGGGGGCCGCCTGTTCGTGACCGACTACACGGCACAGTACCGCGAGGCCGACCGAAGAGAGGCCTCGGACAGAGCGAGCGGGGAGGGACGACCCGCGAGCCGCGAGGCCGACCGATCGGGACAGATCCACGTCTACGCGGTCGACGAGGCCGCCGACGGCGACGACGGCGCCGGCGTCTCGCTCACCCTTGTCGACTCGTTCGGTTCCTGGGGGCTGGGCGACGGCGAGGTGAAGCTCCCGCGGGGGATCGCGGTCGACCCGCAGGGTGAGGGGGTGGCTCGCGTCTGGGTCGCCGACTCGGCGAACGGCCGGCTCGCCGCCTGGGACTACGACCGCGTCCTCGACGGCGCACAGGCGCGGGGCGACCGCGGTCGCTTCGGTCACATCGACGGTGGGTTCTGGAACCCCTCGGACGTGGCCGTCGGCGAGCGCGGCGTCTACGTCGCCGACGAGAACAACAACCGCCTCCAGCGCTTCGACGGCGACGACTGGTATCCCGTCGGGACGCCGGGCTACGGCGGCGGCCGCGAGTTCCTCCTGCCGATCTCCGTCGCCGCCCGCGACGGCCGGGTGTTCGTCCTCGACCTCGTGAGTCGCTCGATACGGGTGTTCGACGAGGACGCGAGCGCCGACGGCGGCCTGCGGCCGGTCGACGAACACCGAGCGTTCGGCGGCGACGCCGCCGCCGGGGAGCTGTGGCTCCCCTACCTGCTGTCGGTCGGCGATGTCTCGGACGCGCCCGGCGTCGATATCGTCGTCCCGGACTCGACGCTGCACGTCGCACAGCACTACGCGTGGGAGCGACGCGACTGACCGGTGTGCGGCGCGTCAGAAAAAGAGAGGTATCGGACGGCGTCGCTTACGCGAGGTCCTCGATGTTCTGGCGGCTACGCCGCCAGAGCACGAAAAGCTCTCTACGAGAGCTTTTCGATGTTGTCGACGATGGCCTCGGCGTACTCGTCGGTGCCGAGCTTCTCGCCGCCCTCGATCTGGCGTTCGAGGTCGTAGGTGACCTTCCCCGAGGAGATGGTCTCCTCGACGGCGTCGCCGACGAGGTCGGCGGCGTCCTTCCAGCCCATGTAGTCGAACATCAGGCGACCCGAGAGGATCATCGCGCTCGGGTTGGCCTTGTTCTGGCCGGCGCGCTTGGGCGCGGAGCCGTGGACCGGCTCGGCGAGCACGCGGGCGTCACCGAAGTTGGCGCCCGGCGCGATGCCGAGGCCGCCGATCTGGGCGCCGGCGGCGTCCGAGAGGTAGTCGCCGTTGAGGTTCGGCATGGCCAGCACGGAGAACTCGTCGGTGCGCAGCTGCATCCACTGGAGCATCGCGTCGGCGAGGCGCTCCTCGACCATGACGGCGTCCTCCGGGATGTCGACCTCGTCCTGGGTCTCCCACAGGGAGTCGGGTGCGGCGAAAACGTCCTCGTCGGGGTACTCCTCGTCGGCGACCTCCATGCCCCACTCGCCGAACTGCCCCTCGGTGAACTTCATGATGTTGCCCTTGTGAACGAGGGTGACCTTGTCCCGGTCGTGTTCGAGGGCGTAGTCGATGGCCTTGCGGACGAGGCGCTTGGAGCCTTTCTCGGTGATCGGCTTGATGCCGATGCCGATGGGGCCGTCGTGCATCGTGTCGTCGAAGCCCATCTCCTCCTCGACGAACTCGCGGACCTGCTCGACCTCCTCGGTGCCTTCCTCCCACTCGATGCCGGCGTAGACGTCCTCGGTGTTCTCGCGGAAGGTGACCATGTCCATCTCCTCGGGCGCCTTCATCGGCGACGGGACGCCGTCGAGGTAGTAGGTCGGGCGGACGTTCGCGTAGAAGTCCAGCGTCTGTCGCAGCGCGACGTTCAGCGAGCGGAAGCCGGCGCCGACGGGCGTCGTCAGCGGCCCCTTGATAGAGACGCGGAACTCGTCGATGGCGTTGACGGTGTCGTCGGGCAGGTTCTCGTCGTACTTCTCGCGACCGGATTCGCCGGCGAAGACGCGCATCCAGGACACCTCGCGCCCGGTCGCGTTCGCCGCGGCCTCCAGCACCTTCTGGGCGGCCGGCCCGACGTCCTGCCCGATGCCGTCGCCGTGGATGATCGGGACGATCGGATTCTCCGGCACGTCCAGTTCGTCTGCGTCCTCGTCGACGACCTCGACCGGCGTTCCGTCAGCCGGAACCTCAACTTTGTCGTACTCGTATCCCATACGGCGCCATTCCACGTTCGGGCCTAAAGGACTGCCGTTTTCTCTGAGGCGATATCGACCGAACGATCCCGGCCGATACCCGTATCTGTTCGGGATCGTCAAACGTCTTTTCGACGATGCCCGAGGGGTGTGTCGACGATCCCCGCACACTGGGGAAGATTTATCAACGAGACTGGGGAACGGGCGCCTATCGGGGGTGCTGCGGTGAGCAAGTACCTGCGCGGACCGTCGACGGTGCTGGTGGTGGCGGGGGCGGACGCGTTGCGCGACGCGGTCGCGAGCGCGGTCGAGCGGTGGTCGTTCCCCTCGCCCGTGACGAGCGACGTCGTTCGCGCGGCGCCGGCGACGGACACCGACCCCGCGGTCGAGGCGGTCGCGGTCACCGACCGCGCGGGTGCGCTGGACCGACTCGCCGAGGACGAGTCGGTCGGCTGTCTCGTCGTCGACGACGCGCTCGCCGACGTGGTCGGCTGCGTCGCCGCCGCCGTCGACGAGAATCCGGACCTGCCAGTGGTCGTCTACGCCGCCGACGGCGACGAATCGCTCGCCGCCGCGACTACGCGAGCGGGCGCGTTCGCCTACCTTCCCCAGCCCGCCGACCCAGCCACCTCGACGCACGAGGGCCTGCTGGAGACGGTCAGCGAGGCGCTGGTCACACACGACAGGCGGTACCGCGCGGCGACCGACAGCGACGTGCTCGACACGCTCCTCACCGATCTGGAGCTACCGATCTACGTCAAAGACGAGCGGGCGCGCCACCTGAAGATGGCCGACGTACACGGCGCGCCCAGTCCCGTCGAAACCGTCGGCAAGACCGACTGGGACCTGTACTCGTGGGACGAGGAGTCGAAGGTCGAGGCGCTTGGCGACGACCGCCTCGTCATCGACGAAGGCGAGGCGATCCGCGACCGCGAGGAGCGCCACGGCCCCCCCGAGGCCGGCCGCTGGCTCCGCACGACGAAGGTCCCCTGGCGCGACGGCGACCGGACGCGCGGGCTCGTCGGCGTCACCCTCGACGTGACCGACAAGAAGCGACAGATACGCGACCTGCGGGCGCAGAACCGCCGGCTCGACGACTTCACGAGCTTCGTCGCCCACGACCTGCGCAACCCGCTGCACGTCGCGATGGCCTACCAGGAGTTCGCCCGCGAGGGCGACCCCGAGGCCGCCCAGCGGGTGAGCGAGGCCCTCGACCGGATGGCCGAACTCGTCGAGGACGTGAGCGAACTCGCCGCCTCCGGCGGCACCGCGCCCGCTCCCGTCGGCGGCGTCGAGGTGGACTCGTTCCTCCAGGTCGTCTGGGACGAGGTCGCCACCGCCGCCGCGACGCTCGAGGTGGATCTCCCGGCCGAGACGGTCCTCTACACCAACCGCCTCCAGCTGAAACCGCTGTTCGAGAACTGCTTCGAGAGCTGTCTCGACCGCGCCGGTCCGGCCGTCACGGTCCGGGTCGGGACCACCGACGCCGGCTTCTTCGTCGCCGACGACGGCCCGTCTATCCCCGACGACGAGCGCGCGGACCTGCTCGAGGAGGGGTACAGCCCCGCCGCGACGGGCCCGGATCTGGCCATCGTCTCGGAGGTGGCCGACACCCACGGCTGGGACTTCCGGATCGGTCAGAGCCGCGATGGGGGCACGCGCTTCGAGTTCGGCAACGTCCTGCTGGTGACCGACCCCGACCCGCTCCCGGGCACGGGCACGCTCCGGCCGCTGACGACCGGTCGGGACGTAGGACAGGTGCTCAACGCCGGGGAGTCCTCCCACGAGGAGTCCGTCGACCGCTGGACGCTCCGCGCGGCCGGCGATAACCTCCTCGGCCGGGTCAACGAGTGTCACTTCCGCTGGGCCTCGATCCGCGGCCCCTGTCGCGTCGAGGCGCGCCTCGACGAGTTCGACGCGCCGGCCGACCGAAGCAAGGCCGGGGTGATGCTGCGCGACGACGCGAGCGAGTCGGCGGCGTTCGGCTACGTCGGCCGGACCGGCGACGGTCGCACGGAAGTGTGCTGGCGGACCGCCCGCGGCGAACCGACTCGCGCGCAACTGCTGGAGAGCGGCGAGCGCAACGTCGAGTGGTTCGCCATCGAGCGGACCGGCGACCGCGTCACCGTCTTCGTCTCCCCCGACCGCGAGGTGTGGCACGCCGTCGACCAGCGCTCGGTCGACCTGGGTGACCCCGTTCGCGGTGGCCTCGCCGCCTGCTCGACCATGATCGGTGCCTACTGCGAGGCCACCTTCGACCGCGTCTCCGTCGTCGAACTCGACGGGGAGTGATGTGGAGGCGTCCCCAGGGTCTGGACGACACCCATATCGGTCGACTATCGTCGGTAGACCGACCGGAACGGACTCGGTAACTCCCTTCGAGATACGGTGACTACCGGCGACCGCGACCGCGAACAGCGTGAAAGCCCCGCCCGTCTCGACTCGGTGGCTTTCACGCTGTCTGTAGTCACGATCCAGTTGGCGGTGCTGCCGGCTGCTACGGTCGCGGTGGCGTCCACACCGCTCGCAGCCTCGATCGAGTCGCCGGCGACCGGCTCCCGTCGCCTCCTCGTCGCGGGACACCGAACTTATGCCGACGGGGTCGGGACGACCAGACATGCAACTCATCGCCCACGGCGGGGCGGGGTCGCCGCCGGACGAGCCCGCCGAGCGCCAGGCAGTGCTGGACGAGGCCGTCGCCCGCGGCGCCGAAGAGTCCGACCCGGTCGACGCCGTCTGCGCCGCGGTCCGCGTCCTCGAAGTCGACCCGTCGTTCAACGCCGGGGTCGGCAGCGCCGTCCAGAGCGACGGCATGATCCGCACGGACGCCGGGGTCATGACCGCCGGCGGCGAGGTCGGGGCGGCGGGCGCGATGCCGGAGGTCTGCCACGCCGTCGACGTCGCTCGGGCGGTCATGACCGAGACGCCCCACGTCATGCTCGCGGGCGAGCGGGCGGTCGCGTTCGCCCACGCCGTCGGCGTCGAGACGGGACTGGACCTGTGGGCCGACCGTACCCGCGAGCACTGGGGCGACCGCGAACCGCCCACCGGCAACCCGGAGGCGCACCTCCAGTGGGTCCGCGACCACTTCGCCAGCGACGAGGGCGGGGACGGGTCGGAGAACCAGCCGCCACGGGCCGACCCCCACGACCACGACACGGTCGGCGCGGTCGCTCGCGAGGGCGACGCCATCGCCGCCGCGACCTCCACGGGCGGGCGCTGGTTCGCGCTCGCGGGCCGGGTCGGCGACGTGCCCCAGGTCGGCGCGGGCTTTTTCGCCTCGGAATCGGGCGCCGCGAGCGCCACCGGTGCCGGCGAGGACATCGCCCGCGAGGGGCTGGCGCGGCGCGCCGTCGACCTGCTCGAAGGAGGCGCCGACGCCGAGGCGGCCGCGCGACTTGCGATCGAGGAGTTCGCCGACGCGGCCGACGGCGACGCGGGGGTCATCGTGGTCGACGACGACGGTGAGACCGGCGAGGCGTACAACAGCCCGGCGATGCAGACGGCGCGGGCGGACGAAAGCTAAAACGACTCGACGGCGAGTCCGTCGACAGTTTCGAAGTCACCGTCCGAACTGACGACCGGTTCGTTGAACTGCAGGCCCGTCGCGGCGACGAGCGCGTCGCCGGGGCCGAGTGATGGCTTGCTGTCGCTCACGAGGTGCTGCCCTTCCAGCACACCCGCACGACGCGCGATGTTTGCGTCGATATCGACGATCGGTTTGTTCGCTATCAGCGCCTCGAACTTCCGCGCGTTCTCGTTCGCGTTCCCACCGGCACCGACGGCGACGTATAGCTCCTGCAAGACGATCGCTGGAACTCGCAACGGAACGTCGGTCGTTTCGAGTTCGAGTGCTTTCTCCCTGGCATCGGTACCTTCGTCGAGCGCGATGAGAAAGTCCGTATCCAGAATCATTCCCCTGCGTCCGTCTCGACACCGAGCCGTTCCAGGCGACTCTCGGTCTCCGCCCGCCCCTCACGCTCAGAGCGTTCGACGAGTTCTCTATGTCGGTCGGGGTCGATGGGCGACTCGCTATCGGCGTAATCGATCAGCGTCCATTCGCTCGTCAGCCGTTCGATAGCGTCCGAAAACGTCTCGTCGGGCTGTTTTCGGCTCTTGATCCGCTCGTACACGTCGTCGTCGAGCCGGACTGTTTTCGTCCCCATGCGTATACGTCGTTTACAGACGCTGAAAAATGTTGGCTCGATCGGTCGCGTCGCCCGTCGCTTGCGAGCGTCCGAACGACCCCGCGCGACACAGAAACCCTTTGACCGCAGGGCGCAAATCGCGAGCCATGAGTGTCGATCTGGACGCCGAGCAGTACGAGCAGTGCCGGGAGGCCGGCGAGATTCTCGCGCAGGTGCGCGACGAGGCGGCCGAGCGGTGCGAGGTCGGGACGGGCTACCTGGAGATCAGCGAGTGGGCCGAAGAGCGCATCCGCGAACTCGGCGGCGAGCCCGCGTTCCCGGTCAACGTCAGCGTCGACGAGGAGGCGGCCCACGGCGCCGCCGGCCCCGACGACGACCGCGAGATCGGCGAGGACCTGGTCAAACTGGACATCGGCGTCCACATCGACGGCTGGCTCGCCGACACCGCCGTCACCGTCGACCTGGCCGGCGAGTCCGAACTCACCGAGGCCTCGGCCGAGGCGCTCGACGCCGCGCTGGACGTGGTCGAACCGGGCGTCGAGACGGGCGAGATCGGTGCGGTCATCGGGGATATCATCGAGGGCTACGGCTACAACCCGGTCGTCAACCTCACCGGCCACGGTCTGGGCCACTGGGAACAGCACACGACGCCGAACATCCCGAACCGGGCCGTCGAGCAGAGCGCCGAACTCGAAGTCGGCGACGTGGTCGCCATCGAGCCGTTCGCCACCGACGGCGGCGGCAAGGTCCAGGAGGGCAATCAGGAGGAGATCTTCGCGCTCGAACGCGAGGGGTCGGTCCGCGACCGCACCGCCCGGAAGGCCCTCGAACAGATCACCGAGGAGTTCCGGACGCTGCCCTTTGCCGCCCGGTGGCTCGACGTTCGCCGCCCCAAGATGGCGCTGCGCCGCCTCCAGCGCCAGGACATCGTCCACGGCTACCCCGTCCTCAAGGAGGACGAGGGCCGGATGGTCAGCCAGAAGGAACACACGATCATCGTGACCGAGGACGGCTGTGAAGTGACGACGCGGAGCCGATAGCACCAGTTGGAGACTGCAGCCGAACGTCCGGCGCCGGAGGCGCCGGTTCCCCGGACGCGACCGTAGGAAGCGTCCGGCTTTTTCGCCCACGTTTTTGCCGCGAGCGGTGCCCGCAGCGCCGCAGGCGCGAGGACACACGAGCGGCAAAAAGGTGGGAGCGACGGCTGCGAAGTGACGACGCGGAGTCGGTAGGCAGCGAGACGCGAACGCAGTGAGCGTCTCGGAGAACCGAACGGCGAGCGGAGCGTGGTCCGAACGAACTGCGGACCACGGACGGCGAACGGCGAGTGGAACGAGCCGTGAGCGGTGCGAGGGCGACGGAACGGAGCCCTCGATGCGAGCGGGGAGGAACGACCCGCGAGCGGAGCGAGCGCGGCCGGCACGACGACGTCACTCCTCTTTCCACTCGCCCTCTTTGTCGCGGTCGTAGAGTTCGCCCATCGCTTTGCGCTCGCGCGGCCAGAACGCGATAGCACCGGCGAGCAGGTACGCGAGCGCGACGACCGCGATGACGACCGCCCCGGGGACGGCGACGATTCCGGCCGCCGAGACGGGGTCCGAACCGGGCGCGAACACGGTGATCCGGGCCACCCACGCGGCGAGCAACACGATCGACAGCGGGAGGTACATCCGGCGGAAGCGACGCGAGTACGCCTCGGCGAACGGCATCTTGACCGCCGGCCGGCGGAGGTCCTCGCCGAGTTCGTGCTGCCACGGTTCGTACTCGACGCTCCCGTCCGGGTCGACCGCGGTGGCGAAGAGGTTCTCTTCGAGCAGACGCACGCGCGACCGCCAGACGTCGTAGGTCCGGTAGCGTCGCGTCTCCACGAGGTGAAAGAGCGCGACGGTCAACATGCCGATGAGGAGCAGGTAGTGGGGACTGTTCGGGGTGGAGAAGACGAACGTCAGCAGTGCCGCCATGACCGTCACCGCCCAGTTGGTCGTCCGGTCGAGGCGGTCGCGCCAGGCGACCGCCCGGCTCAGCTCGCCGCGGTAGAGGTGCCCGAGCAGCGTCGGGAGATCCGACTCTTCCAGTCGCGTCTGGTCGTCACCACCGTCTCCGTCGCCGGCGTCGTTCGAATCTGACATACCGGCCGCTACCGCTGTCAGACAGGAGGGTCTTTCTCCTGACGTACCGGCCAGATGCGTCGGCCCCCAGACGTCCGGCGCGCGGCGGCGGGACGGCGACGCACTGAAGGCGTCGCCACCGCAATCGGTCCGTCATGGCAACAGTATTCGTCGCGTACGGCGAGGACGGTTGTGAGGACGTGCTGTCGTTCGCGGCCGAGCGCGCGAGAGAGAGCGGCGACGACCTGTTCGTCTACCACTACCAGGAGACGGCCAGCGAAACCGCCGCCGAGGTCCGCGCGGAGATCGAGGCGGTGCTCGACCGGGTGGCGCCCGCCGTCGACGCCGAGATCGTCGTCGAGGAGGGACGCGGCGTCTCCGACGAGGCGAACGTCTCCAGCCAGAAGAAGCTGATCGACGCCATCGAGAACGGCGACCGGGAGTGGGCCTACGTGGTGATGGGCAACGTCGAACACGGGACCGTCGAGAGCTTCGTCCTCCCGAGTCTCACCGAGGCGGTCCTCGGCCTGCGCGACGTGCCCGTCCTGCTCGTCCCCGTTTGATCCGCTTTCTCCGGCTTTATGCGGTTCGGCGCCGTCGGATCGTCCATGTCACGAATACTCGTCACCGGCGGACTCGGTGGCTCCGGCCGATGGATCGTCGACCGACTCGCCGAAGACGGCCACGAGGTCATGTGCGTCGACCAGCGCTTCGCCGAGAGCGAGCGCGAGACCGTCGACGTGCGCGTCGCCGACCTGACCGATCGCGGCGACGTGTTCGATCTGGTCGGGGCGTTCGACCCCGACGGCGTCGTCCACTGGGCGGCCATCCCCGATCCGCTCGACCACCCCGGCGGCGAGGTCTTCGAGAACAACATCGTCTCGACGTACAACGTCCTCGAAGCCGCGGGTCGGGCCGACGCCCGCGTCGTCTGGGCCTCCTCCGAGAGCGCGCTCGGGTTCCCCTTCGCCGCGGAGCCCGCCGCGCCCGACTACCTCCCGATCGACGAGGAACATCCCCTTCGACCGGAGGACCCCTACGGCGTCTCGAAGGAGGCCGGCGAGGCGCTCGCCCGGACGACCGTCCGCCGGCACGACGTGTCGGTCGTCTCGATCCGGCCGTCGTGGATCCAGTACCCCGGCGAGTACGCCTGTCTCGACGTCGAACCGCCCGCCGGGGGCGTCGGCAACTTCTGGAGCTACATCGACGTTCGCGACATCGCCTCGATCGTCGCCGCCGCGCTCGACGCCGATATCGATGGCCACGAGGCGGTCTTCGCCGTCGCCGACGAGAACTACGCCGGTCGCGACACCGTCGACCTCTTGGAGGAGCAGTTCGGCGCGGTGCCCGAGCCCTGTGACTTGGAAGGCGGCGAGTCGTCCATCTCGAACGCGAAGGCCGGCGACCTGCTCGGCTGGGAGCCCGCCCACTCCTGGCGCGACGCCGCCGACGAAGACGTGGACGGGCCGACGGTCTGAGCCGATCCGCGTCGCGACCTCCGTTCACTCTTCGTCCTCAGCGGCCGGGTTGTGCGCGATGGCGAACAGAAATCCCGAGAGGAAGAGCAGTTCGTTGCCGAGGTACACCGCGAGGATCGGGTCGGCGATGCTCACCACCGACGCCGGGAGCGCGACGCCGAGAACTGCCAGTATCAGCGCCAGAACGGCGGCCAGGCCCGCGAAGATCCGAGTGACGGCCCCGGAGACGTAGCCGACGACGAACACGAGGATCGCTTCGAGCAGTCCCATGTGTGATAGGACGCGCGAGGCGGCGATAGCCCTCCGCCGGGGCTCGTTGTGACGTGCTATCGCATCTCGGAAACCGTTTTGTCGGCCCGCGGTCAGGACTCGCCCATGCCGACCGAGGTCAGAGAACTGACGACCGAGGCGGAGTGGGACGAGGCGGTGCCGATACTCCGGCAGCTGTGGAGCCACGTCGACGACGCCGCCGTCTACGAGTGGCGCGAAGAGGCCGATTACCGCCTGTTCGGGCTGTACGAGGTCGACGACGCCGTCACGGGGGCGACCGGCGCCGACGCGCTCGTCGCGGCCGCGGGCGTTTCGATCCAGCGGGTACTCCACCACGAGCGCCACCTGTGGGTCCACGACTTCGTCGTCGACGAACCTTGTCGCGGCGAGGGGTTCGGCGGCGAGTTGCTCGACTGGCTCGACGGGTGGGCGCGCGACCGGGACTGCGAGCACCTGTCGCTGGCCTGTTCGGCCGACAACGACGCCGGTCGCGAGTTCTACGAGTCCGAGGGTCTGACGGTGTGGGGCCAGGTGATGGAGCGTGAACTCTGATCACCAGTCCGGGCCGGCATAGGCGATGTAGACGCCGATGGCGGTGCCGAGGGCGTAGCCGAGGCTGCCGAGCGCCGCCCGGTCGACCGGGTCGCCGGCGACGTAGACGCCGAACAGCGTGACGGCGACGGCGCCCGCGAGGAACGCCGCCGCGGCCGCCTGGAGGGGTCGCATCTGGAGAGAGGGGGACATATCTCTCGCATGTCTCGCCCGTTCCAATACGCTTTTCGCCCATGTCTCGCCCGTTGCAACGCGTTTCTCGTCCTGATCCGTGGCGTTCTCCACCACTGTCCGCCGGTCGGCGGCGGCCCGTCGGGATTTAGTGGGACGGTCCCGCAGGGTGGGCATGGACCAGGTCTTCGCCCCGTGGCGTATCGACTGGGTCGAACGCGAGGGCGGCAACGACGACATCGACGGCTGTGTCTTCTGCGCGTTCGCCGACGGCGACCCCAGCGAGGACCGCGACCGCCGGATCGTCGCCCGCTCCGAGCGCGCGTTCGTCCTGCTGAACAACTACCCGTACAACCCCGGCCACGTGATGGTCATCCCCCACGCCCACACCGGCGACTACCGCGACCTGGACGACGACGTCCTCCTCGACCACGCCCGGCTGAAACAGCGGACCTTCGACGCGCTCGACGACGGGCTCGGCCCCGACGCCTACAACGCCGGGCTCAATCTCGGCGGCGGCGCCGCCGGCGGCTCCATCGACGACCACCTCCACACCCACGTCGTCCCGCGCTGGGAGGGCGATACCAACTTCATGCCCGTGATCTCGGACACGCAGGTCATCGTCGAGGCCGTCGACGACTCATACGACCGCCTCCGCGAGGCCTTCGCCCAACAGGAGGGCGCCTCAGTCGACGGCGAGGCCCGCGCCGTCCAGCTTTCGTTCGACTGAGCCGTCTCACCCCTGCCAGACCGTCACCGTCCCCCCGCTGGCCGCGCCGACTGCGAGCCCGTCGGCGAGCGCGACGCCCGTGACGTTGCTCCCGACCGGCCCCGGTAGCGAGCGCTCCCAGACCACCCGAGCGCCGCCCTCGCTCCGGCGGACGGCCGCGAGCGCGGTCCGGTCGGTGGTCGGGACCAGCGCCTCGACGCGTCCGTCGCCGTCGAGGTCGCCCGCGAGTGCCCCGTCCGTGACCCGCGAGCCGTAGGTGTGCGTCGAGAACCCCCCGAGCGTGGCGACGACCGAGAGCGACTCGCCGTCGAACCGGTAGTACTCCAGAGTGTGGTCGACGTGGGGTTTCCGGACGACCGCGAGTTCGACGCCGCCGTCGGGGCCCAACGGCGCGACCGCGAGCTGGTGGCGCCAGCCCGGGCCGTACACCGGCCCGGTCCCGACCCGGTCGCCGGACGCCGAGAAGACGGCGATTCGGGCACCGTCGGCGCTATCGGCGACGGTCGTCACGATCTCGGGGTCGCCGTCGCCGTCCAGGTCCGCGACCAGCGGCCGGAGCCCTTCGAAGACGGCGGGCATCGACAGCGACGCGCGCCACTCGACCGTGCCCCGACGAGCGTCGACGACGGTCAGCACTGTGCCCTCGATCGTGTCGCCAAGCGCGCCGTGGCCGTAGCGGTCGCTCGGCGCGGTGTAGAGGGCGTACCGACCGTCACCGAGCGCGGCCGGGCGGCCGTCGCGAAGGGCGTCGACCGCCACCCGCGTCCGCTCGTCGCCGACGACCACGAAGTCGCCGTTCGCGGCCACGTAACAGAGGGCTGGTTCCCGGTCGGGGCCGCCCGGCACAGCGACCGGTGCGGTGTGGGCTGCGATGTCCGCTGGCGGACGAACGAGGCGTGGTCCGTCCCCGTCCGTCGCGACGACCGGCGGCGTGTCGGCGGACAGCGAGTCATGGGTGCTCACGCGCTCGGCCGCGCCGTCGCGGACGCGCCACGTGCTCGCGCGCCCGTCGGCGCTCGCGACCGTCCAGTGACTCGCCGACCCGCCGCTCCCCGCCTCGGCCGGCGACGCGACGAGCCACGCCGGCTGGCCGTCGGGTTCGAAGGTGACCGGGTCGGCCTCGTCGATCGCACCGGTGGCCCGGAGCGTTCTGCGTCCCGTCGACGAGGGGTGCGTGTACCAGTAGTCGCCGGCGGCCGGCGGCGTCGCTGCGCGGGGCGTCGCCGGCGCGTCGGTATCGGCGCTCTCCAGCGAGGGGCGCGCACAGCCCGCAGTGGCGACCGCGAGCGCGGCGAGCAGGGACCGTCGCGTCGTCACACCGAGGGATGAGGGCGGGACCGGTATAGTTCCACCCCGGTCGTGAGCGGCGCCCGCCCGCACGCGCAGTCGTGTCACACTACCCGAACGAAGAAGTGGCGGCCCCCTCTCAGCACGACCCGTATGACACGCATCCGTCGTCGGTGACGACCGCCACGGGTTTCGCCGCGTCACTACACGATTCTCCCGATACACACCCACATGCCAGACGACACACCGACCGCCGACGGACCGACAGCCGCGGAATCGACCGCTTCCGAACCGACCGACGACTGGCCGCCCGAGCCCGGGTCACACCCGCTCGCCGACGCCCTCGGCGACCACGTCGTCCCGCTCGACACGACCGACCCGAGCGCCGACCGCGCGGATCTTGCCCCGGTCGTCGACCGACTGCGCGACGTCCGCATCGTCGGCCTCGGCGAGGCCACCCACGGCACCCGCGAGTTCTTCCAGGTGAAACACCGCCTCCTGCGCTATCTGGTCGAACGACTCGACTATCGCATCTTCGCGCTGGAGGCCAACTTCGCCGAGACGCTCGCGATCGACGAGTACGTCGTCCATGGCAGGGGCGACCCGAAAGATGCTCTCGACGGTATCTACTTCTGGACGTGGGACACCGAGGAGGTGCTGGCCATGATCGAGTGGCTCCGCGCGTTCAACGAGGGGCGGCCGCTGGACGACCGGGTACGCTTCTACGGGGTCGACGCGCAGTTCACTGCCGGGCCCGCCGCGGCGCTCACGGACTTTTTCACCGAGCGCGACGCAGCTGTACTCGACGGGCACCGCCGAACGATGGCGGTCCTCTCCGACGAGCGACTGCACTCTGACGACGCCGACGACGACGCGGTCACGTCCCGACTCGCCGACGCAGCGGCGTTGATCGACGACCTCGACGGATGGTTCGATGCGAAACGGGGAGCCGCCGGAGCCGACAGCGACGACAGCGTCGCGCTCCACCGCCGGCATCTTCGCACGCTCAAACAGGCGGTCGACGTGGCCCGCGCCGACCACGAGGAGCGCACTCAGGCACGGGCGAGGCGACGCGACCGAGCGATGGCCGAGAACCTCGCGTGGATCCTCGACCACGAACCGCACGACGAGGTTGCGGTCTGGGCACACGACGCACATATCCAGCGCGACGGCCGCGAGGAACACTGGGGGACGGGGACGCCGATGGGCGCTCGTCTCGCCGACCGCTACGGCGACGACTACTACGCACTCGGGTTCGACTTCGCCGGCGGAGGGTTCCAGGCGATAGCCGAGACCAACGACGGGTACGAACTCCGGGTTTGTTCGCTCGGTCCGCCGCCAGAGAGCGCCGCAACCCGACTGTTTGCAGCGGTCGACGACCCTCCGTGGGTCCTCGATTTCGACGACGTGACAGCCGAGGGTACCCTGGCGGACTACTTCGCGGTGGAGCGGCCAGTTCGCTCGGTCGGAGCGATATACGACCCCGACGACGAACACGACCGACTGCACGACGAGTTTCGATTGCCGCTGGCGTTCGACGGCCTCGCCTTCGTCGCCGAGACGACGCGGGCACGGCCGATCGAGCGCGCCGACGACTGACTCGCCGGTCCGCTCGGTCGATGCCGGCGGGCCGACACCGCTTTGACCCGGGGCCGACAACCCCCGTCGATGACAGACGATCGGCCCCGCGTCCTCCGGCGGGTAGGGCTGCTCCTGCTCGGCGTCAACCTCGCGCTCGTCCTGCTGAAGGGCGGCGCGTGGCTCACGACGGGGAGCCTCGCGGTCGAGTCCGAAGCGATCAACAGCGCCGCCGACTCGGTGTACTCGCTGGTCACGGTGGCGGGGCTGTATCTGACGACGCAGCCGCCCGATTTCGAACACCCCCACGGCCACGAGCGCATCGAGCCGTTCGTCGGCCTGTTCGTCTCGCTAGGTATCTTCGTCGCCGGCGGTACGGTCTTCTATCAGTCGGGGACGGCGCTCCTGTCGGGTGACGTGACGGTCTCGCGCGGCCCGACCGCGGTCGCGGTGCTGGCCGTCGCCGCCGTCGCGAAGTTCGGCCTCTACCGGTACGTGCTGGCGGCGGCCGAGCGACACAACTCGCCGGCGCTGACCGCCACCGCCGTCGACAACCGCAACGACATTCTCACCGCCAGCGCGGCCATCGTCGGCGTCCTCGGCGCCGCCGCGGGCTACCCGATCCTCGACCCGCTGGCCGCGATGGTCGTCGCGGTCGGCATCGTCTACACCGGGGTCGAGGTCGTCCGCGACAACCTCGGCTACCTCCTCGGACGCGCGCCGCCGGAGGAGCTCCGCCGGGAGATCATCCGCCGGGCGCTCGAACATCCCGACGTCGAGGGCGCCCACGACGTGATCGCCCACTACGTCGGTCCGGAGATCGACGTGTCGCTGCACATCGAGGTCGAGGGCGAGCGGACGCTGTACGAGGCCCACGACATCGAGTCGGCGGTCGTCGAATCCATCCGCGACCTCCCCGAGGTCGACGACGTGTTCGTCCACGTCGACCCGCGCGAACTCGACGAGTGGAAGGCCGACGAGCAGGTCGACCAGTTGGCGAGCGAGGGCGAGCGAAGCGAGCCCTCGATGCGAACGGGGAGCGACAGCGACCCGTGAGCAGCGAGACGCGAACGGAGTGAGCGTCTCGGAAATGGCGAACGGTAAGCGGAACCAGCCGTGAGCGACGGCGAGCCGTGAACGGTCGCGGCGGCCCCGTCCACCACCAATCACTACCCTCTGGCGGCCCTACGGCGGATATGTCGATGGAGGCCGGCTTCGAACTGGGGTTCTCGACGCTCGATACCGAAGTGAGCGACCGCTCGCTCGCCGTCGAGGGGTCGCTCCCGGAGTGGCTCGACGGCGCGCTGGTCCGCAACGGTCCCGCCGTCTTCGAGGTCGGCGGCGACCGCGTCGCCCACTGGTTCGACGGACTCGCGATGCTCCACCGATTCTCCTTGGAGGGGGGGTCAGACGAGATCCGTTACACGAACCGCGCGCTGCGCTCGGAGACCTACCGTCGGGCCATGGAGACCGGCGAGATATCGGGACAGTTCGCCACCGGCGGCGGCTACCTCCAGCGCGTGCGGCAACTGCTCTTCGACGACCCGACCGACAACTGCAACGTCCACGTCGCCCGCGTCGGCGACTCGCTGGTCGCGATGACCGAGGTCCCGCGCTTTCGCTCCGTCGACCCCGACACCCTGGAGACGCTCGGCGAGTTCGCCTTCGCCGACGCGCTGACCGGTCACATCAACTGCGCCCACGTCGTCCCGGACTCCCACCGCGGAGAGACGGTCGGCCTGCTCACCGCCTTCGGTCGCCCCAGCGAGTACACGCTCTACCGGGTCCCCGACGGCTCGCGCTCACGGGAACGGATCGCGACGCTACCGGCCAGGGATCCCGTCTACGTACACAGCTTCGGGCTCACGGAGCAGTACGTCGTCCTCACGGAACACCCGTTCGTCACGAACCCCGCTTCGTTCCTCCTCCCCGGATCGGACAGTTTCGTCGACAACTACGACTGGGAGCCCGACCGGGGCACCCGATTCCGCGTCGTCGACCGCGACACCGGCGAGGTCGTGGTCACTCGCGTCACCGACCCCTGGTTCGTCTTCCACCACGTCAACGCCTTCGAGGCCGACGCCGGCGATAGCGAAGCCGGCGATGACACCGACGAACTCGTCGTCGATCTGGTCGCGTATCCCGACCCCTCCGTGGTCGACGGGCTGTACCTCTCCGAGGCCGCCGACTGGTTCGAATCGGGACAGGACGGCCAGCTCCGACGGTTCCGGATCCCGCTCGACGGCGGCGACGTGACCAGCGAGCGGTTCTACGACGGACTGGAGCTCCCCCGGGTCGCTCGCGGCGACCGGACGAAGGCCTACCGCTACGCCTACGCCCAGGGCGCGGCCGAACGCGACGGCAACCACGTCGCGAAGGTCGACGTCGAGACGGGGGACTCGCGCCGCTGGGAGGAGTCGGGGCTGTTCGTCGAGGAACCGGTGTTCGTCCGCGCGCCCGACGCCGAGCGACCGAGCGACGAGGGCGTCGTCCTCGTGACCGCGTTGAACGCGACCGAGCGGCGAACCGAACTCCTGGTGCTGGACGGCGAGACGCTCGACGAGCGGGCGCGGGCGCCGCTGCCCCACGCCGTCCCGTTCGGTTTTCACGGCCGGTACTTCCCCGAGTGGTAACTCGGAACTGGCCGACCAGTACGTACGTCTCCGTCCTCGTAACCCACGTCGGACCCCGGGAAGCCCGAGCGCGACCTACGCCAACTCGCCCAGCGCGTAGACGGTGTTGTGGCCCGTCACTTCCACGTCGACGGTGTCGCCAAGCTCGACGCCCTGGTTCTGCGCGTCGGGGATCGCGACCTGCCGGTAGGCGCGGTCGTAGCCTACCAGCGAGTCGTCGGTGCCGTCCTCGGTCAGAAGCACCGAGCGAACGTCGCCGACCATCGACTCGTACACGTCGTCTATCACGTCCATCTTCAGCTCAGACATCGCCTTCGAGCGCTCCTTTTTGATCGTGCCGCCGAGGCCCTTCATGTCGGCGGCGTCGGTGCCCGGCCGCTTGGAGAACCGCGTCACGTTGATCTTCTCCGGACGGGTCTCCCGAAGGAGGGCCATCGACTGCTCGAAGTCCCGATCGGTTTCGGTCGGGAAGCCGACGATGAAGTCCGTCGAGAGCGTCCACTCGTCGAGATAGTCGTCGAAGGTCTCGACGACCTCGACGTACTCGCTGACCTGGTGCTGGCGGCGCATGTCCCCGAGCACGTCGTCGCTGCCCGACTGGACCGGCGCGTGCAGGAAGTTGTACAGCTCGTCGTGTTCGGCGAAGACCGCCGCGAGTTCCTCCCGAATGCCGTGGATCCCCTTCGGGTTGGCCATGCCCACGCGAACGCGAAAGTCGCCGTCGATCTCCGAGCAGATCCGGTCGAGTAGGACGTGCAGTTTCCGCTCACCCTCGTCCCAGCCGTAGACGCCGGTGTCCTGACCGGTGATCCGGATCTCGCGTGCCCCCGCGTGGACCAACGCGCGGGCCTTCTCCAGGTTCTCTGCGACGGAGGGCGAGTCGATCTTCCCGGTGGCGTGCTTGGTGATGCAGTACGAGCAGTCGCTCATACAGCCCCGTGCGATGGGGAGGATGCCGACGACGCCGTCGAGAACGGGTTCGGTGTCGGGCGTCGTCGTCGGGCACTCGCCGTTGCGGACGTACTCGGGCACCTCGTCCCAGTGGAGTACCTCGGCGTCGAGGTCGGCGGCCGCGAACTCCTCGCCCTGGGCCAGCGCCATACAGCCGGTCACGACCAGGTCCGCGGGCGTCTCGGCGTCGAGCTCTTCGGCCCGGCGGAGCATGTTGCGCTCCGTTTTCTCGACCACGGTGCAGGTGTTGAGGATTGCCACGTCGGCCTCTTCGGGGCCGTCGGCGGGGTGGTGGCCGCCGTCGCGCAGCGACCGTTCGATCTGGCGGCTCTCACCCCGGTTGGCCGTGCAGCCGTAGGTCTCGATGTGATAGCGGGCCATCTCGTTGGTGTCCTCTTGGCGCTCGCGGCCAAAAGCGCGACGGATCCGTTCGAGTCAATCGGCGGGGGACTCCTCCTCGCTCGCCAGCCCCAGCGGCGACCCGCCGCGGTGGACGACGGCCGTGGCGGTCAGCAACAGCCCGCCCAGCAGCGCCATCGCGGCCAGCGGCGACCCGAAGTCGGCCAGCGCCCCGCCGACGACTGAGAAGGGGAGCTTCACCAGCGAGTAGGCCATCGACACGCCGCTCAACACCGTCGCGCGGCCGGCCGTCGCGACGCGGTCGTTGACGTAGCCGTTCGCGAGCGGCGTGGTCACCGCGCGCATCGCCCGGATGGCGACGAACCCGGGGAACGCGACCAGCGGGACGACCCACGCGCCGACGAACAGCGTCCCCAGGACGGCGGGCGCGAGCAGGAACCATCCCTCCAGGCCGGCGCGCTCGCGGATCCACCCCGACCGGGCGCTGGCCAGCGCCGCCAGCAGCGTGAACCCGGCGTAGAGCCACCCTAGCGACGCGACCGGGACGCCCAGATCGACACTCACTGGCTGTGTGAACCGGGAGACCGCCTGTGCGACGCCGAGCAGGACCCCCACCCAGAGGACGAACCGCCGGAGGTCCGACCCGAGGATCCGCTCGCGGAGCATGGGAAGCACGTCGACGGCGGTGACACCCCGGTCGGCGTCGACCGAGACTGCCGGAAAGGTAGCGAGAACGACCGTTCCCGCGAGCCAGAGGGCGCCGCTGGCGAAGAAGGGCCACCGGAGATTCACGCCGCCGAGGTAGCCACCCCCGATCGCCGCGGCGGCGCCGACGGCCAGGGCCACCGATTCGCCGCGCCCGCGGACGCGCTCGAACGACCGCTCACCCACGCGCCGCTCCAGCAGTTCGTACAGCCACGCGTCGGTGCTGCCCGACTGGAGCGTCGTCCCGACCGCCCACAGCAGGTAGACGCCGGCGAGGACGGCGAACGTGCTCGACAGTCCCATCGCCACGACGGCGACCGCCCGTATCGCGTTGCCGAGGACGAGGCTGTTGCGCCAGCCGATCCGGTCGCCGACGAAGCCCGTCGGGATCTCCCCCGCGGTCAGCCCGAGCCACCAGACGGCGTCCAGCACCATGATCTCGGTGTAGGACAGCCCCTGGGCCCGCAGGAAGACCACCCAGATCGGCAGCGCCAGCCCCATCGTGTTCGTCGCCATGTAGCAGTAGTACTTGGCGACCGGTCGCGGCGGCAGGCGGGCGCGCAGCGACATCCGTACCCACCCTCTCGCCGCTCGCCACCTAACTGTTCCCTGAAGCCGATTACTGTTGGCTCACGGTCAGGACGGCGGGTCGCCAGAGATCACTCCCAGCCGCTGACTTCCTCGCGGGTGGCCGTCGCGTGCTGGTCCAGATACTCCCGGGCGATTGCGTCGCCGCTGGAGGCGCCGATCCGCTCCGCACCGGCGTCCAGCATCGCCTCCATCGCTGCCCACGAGCCGACGCCGCCGGAGGCTTTGACGGGCAGGTACTCGCTCAACAGCGCCACGTCGGGGACGGTCGCACCCCCGACGGAGAAGCCGGTCGCGGTCTTCAGGTAGTCGGCGTCGGCCTCGAGCGCGCACTCGGCGGCCCGCCGTTTCTCCGCGTCGGTCAACAGCGGCGTCTCGACGATCACCTTCACCGGGACGGGGACGGCGGCGACGACTTCCTCGATCTGGTCGGTGACGGCGTCGCCCTCCCCGGCCCGCAGGCGACCGACGTTGATCACCACGTCGAGTTCGTCGGCGCCGTCGTCCCAGGCGTCCTCGGCTTCGGCGACCTTCGTCGCGGTGGTTTGCTGGCCGTGCGGAAAGCCGACGACGGTCGACAGCGGGACCGTCGGGGCGTAGCCGTCCGCCAGATCGAGATAGCAGGGGGGAACACAGGCGCGCAGGCCGTACTCGATCGCGGCGTCGAGCACGGCGATCACGTCGTCGGGCGTCGTCTCCGGTCCGAGGACGGTGTGCTCGATGCGGCCCGTCACGTCCGCCGCGTCCGTGGTCATAGCTCACTCCTCGCACCCCATCACTAAAGCCCGCCCGGATCGCCGGCGTGGGGACCCGACGCGGTCGTCGCGGTCCGCGGCGCTCGCGAGCGGCGTGACCGCCGCGCGGTCGGGCCCGAGCGACCGGAACCCTTTCGGCGGTCGACGCCGCCCCAGCGGGTATGCAGATCCTCCCGAGCGGCCTGGCGATCCCGCCGCTGCCGTACACGATCACGCTGGTCGTGCTGACGGCGTCGTCGGTTGCGGCGCTCTATCTGCTGGACCCACCGGTCACGTCCCGGCAGGTGCTCGCGCTCGCGCCGTGGATGGTCGCCGGGGGCGCGTTCCACGCCCTCGAGCAAGCCGACCTGATCCCCGAAGTGCTCAGCCACTTCTTCGCCGCACCGGCGGTGTACGTGACGACGTTCGTCCTCGCCGCCGCCGTCTGGATCCCCTCCGTCGTCCGCGCCCAGATGCTCGACGACACCGGTCGGATCGCGCGCAACCTCGCCGTTTTCGGGACGGCGTCCGTGCTCGCGCTCGCGGGCGTCGCCTACGCCTTCGCCCTCGGCCGCGTCGACTCGACGACCGCGCTCGTCTGGCTGCCGCTCGGCTTTCTCGGCGCCGCGGTGCTGACCGCGCCCGTCTACTACCTGCTCGCGCTCACGAGGACGGCCGCGGTCGACCGCGCGGGCGTCGCCGGGCCGCTGGTCGTCTACGCCCACGCCCTCGACGGCTTCTCGACGGCCATGGGCGTCGACGTGATCGGCACCGGCGAGCGCACGCCCATCCCCCGCCGGATCATGGACTTCGCCGAGACGCTGCCCACCTATCCGTACGTCGGCAAGGGGTGGCTGTTCGCCGCCGTCAAACTCGCCGTCGCCGCCGGCATCGTCGTCCTGCTGGCCGACCTCGTCGAGGACGAACCCACCCAGGGCAACCTCCTCTTTGCCTTCGTCGCCGCCGTCGGTATGGGCCCGGCCGGCAACAACCTCTTCCTGTTCCTGATCGGCCCCGCGCTCTGAGGCCGGACCGCTCGTCCGCCTCGCTCGCGCCGCCGGACACCCCCGCTTCGAGTCGAGCGCCCGTCCCCGTTCGAACCCCCTCGTTTCGGGTCGAACCCGTCTGGTATCGTGCGGTTTCCGGGGTTCGAATCGCTGCCGAAACGCTCCCCCGTTCGGCTCCGGAGCGCTCCCTACCGGTCGGGAGGGCTGGGGGCGCGAATCGGCCAGTGCGGTCGCCGGAGCCACGCGGTCGGCCGCTCGAACGGGTACCGTTTTGCCCTCCCCGGACGCAGCGTCGGTCATGGCGAAACAGCCGCACCTGCTGGTCGAACCGGGCGACGTACACGACCTGGCGCTGATCCCCGGGGATCCCGGCCGCGTCGAGCGCATCGCCGACCACTGCGAGAACGTCGAGCACGTGGCCGAGAACCGCGAGTACGCGCTCGTCAACGCGACCTACGAGGGTCGCGAGCTGACGATCTGCTCGACGGGGATCGGCTGTCCCTCCGCGACTATCGCCGTCGAGGAACTGGCGAACGTCGGCGTCGAGACGTTCGTCCGCGTCGGGACGACGGGCGCGTTGCAGTCCGACATCGAGATCGGGGACATGGTCGTCGCCACCGGCGCGGCCAAGGACGAGGGCACGACCAAACGCTACGAGAACGTCGAGTACCCCGCGGTCGCCGATTACGAGGCCCTCTCGGCGCTGGTCGACGGCGCGGAGGAGCGGGGCGAAGACGTACACGTCGGTCCGATCGCGACGGACGACGCCTTCTACGCCGAGACCGACGAGTACGTCGAAGACTGGGAGGCGGCGGGCCTGCTGGCCGTCGAGATGGAGGCCGCCGCCGTCTTCACGCTCGCCCGTCGGAAGGGCCTGCGGGCCGGCGCCATCTGCACCGTCGACGGCAACCTCGTCGAGGGAACCCAGAAGGGCGAAACCGACGACGAGGAACTCCCGGAGAAGGCGAAGAACAACGTCGAGCGGGCGATCGAGATCTCGTTGGACGCCGCGACGCGGCTCTGAGCGGGGCGACTCGGCTCCTGGACGGCGGCCGTCGGGAACGCCGGACGGTAGTCAGACGACCCTTTTTGTAGGGTGGCGGGGATAGTCCCGTCTATGCGGGGGCCACTGGCCGACCGGATATACGCCGCGGTCGCGAGAGCCCGGCGGCTCGAACGCCGCGAGGTGCGGGCTTTCAGGCGCTGGGTCGAGCGGACGAGCAACCTCGTCCACCTGTCGGTGCTCGTGCTCGTCCCGCTGCTGATCGCCGTCGTCACGCTCCTGTTCAACAGCATCGAACAGCTGTCTTTCCTGCTCTTTCCGCCGCTGGCTTCGGGGACGTACACGCTGTTCGCCAACCCCGAGGGAAAGTACGCCTCGCCAACGCGGTTCGTCGCGGGGCTCACCGTGGGGTCGCTCTGCGGCTGGGTCGCGCTCGGACTGGCGTCGACGCTCGGCGTCGGGACCGCAGGGGTCGGTGGGGCCGCCGCCGCCGGCGGGCTGACCGTCGGCGCCTTCGAGGCGGCCGTCGCCGTCTTCCTCGCCGGGGTGAGCACCTGGGCGCTCGACGTCGAGGAGCCGTCGGCGTACTCGACGGCACTGCTCGGGCTGCTCGTCCGACCGGGACGCGAGCTCGTGTTCGCGCTGTCGGTGTTGCTGGCCAGCAGCGTCGTCGCGCTGGTGTTCGCCGTCTGGCGCGAGCGGTTCTACGACCGCCGCGCGCAGTTCCTCTACGAGTCGACCAGCAGCGACGACCACATCCTCGTCCCGATGCGGGGAGACGACCCCGACGCGACCGCGATGCTCGGCGGCCGATTGGCCGCCGCGCACGACGCCGGGAAGGTCGTCCTGCTCGACGTGGTCGACGACGCGACCGTCGCCAGCGCCGAGCGGGACTTGCTCGACGAGGGCCTGCAGGCCGACCGCGCCGTCACCGACGGCGGTCCCGACGCGCGCGACGATCGGGGTGCCGACCGAGCGCCCGGGGACGGCGCGGTCGCGGACGGCGCCGGCGACCGCCCGGCGGACCACGCCGAGGAGTACGCGGTCGCGGACGCGGCGACCCACCTCGAAGAGCGCGCCGACGAGATCGAGACGCGCGTCGGGGTCCCCTGCGAGGTCGTCGTCGCGGTCGGCGGGCACTCGCCCGCGGCCACCGCCCTGAAGACCGCTCGCGAGACCAACTGCGACCTGGTCGCGGCGGCCTACGAACAGCGCCACGGCGCGCTCACTCCCTACATCCACGACCTGTTCCGCGGCGAGGTCGACGTGGTCGTCCACCGCTCGGCGGCCGGGCGAACCCGCTGGAAGCGCGTCATGGTCCCGGTCCGTCGGGCGAGCGACGTGGCTCACAGCATGCTGGACTTCGCCCGGCGACTCGTCGGCCGCTCGGGTCGGATCAGCGTCTGTTCCTGTGTCTCGGGCGAGCGCGAGCGCCGGCGTGCCGAGGAGATGCTCGCCGGCCTCGTCGACCCGTTCGAGGGCCGCTTCGAGACGCGCGTCGCCGCCGAGCCCATCGAGCGATACCTCGCCGACAACGCCGAGGACTTCGATCTGGTCTTCATGGGCGCCAGCACCGACCGCTCGGCGGCGTCGCGACTGATCTCACCACCGACGTTCGAACGCATCCAGGAACTGGACGCCGACGTGGCGATCGTCGACCGGTCGTGAGCGCCTGGGCGGGTCCCGGGCGACAGACCTCAGCCTTCGTCGGGGGCGTCGTCCGCCCCCTCGGCGTCCAGCAGTCGGTCGGCGAGCCCCTCCATGTCGCCGCTGCCCAGCGCGGACTCGACGAGGAGGTGGCCGCCGATGACGGCGGGGCTGATGACGGCGTCGGCGCCGGCGCGGCGGAGCTTCTCGACGTTCTCGCGGTCGGTGGCGGCGGCGACGATGCGGGCGTCGGGGTGGAACTGCCGGGCGGTGAGGATCGCCAGCGCGTCCTGGGCGTCGTCGTTGGTGGCGGCGATGACGGCGCGAGCGTGTTCGATCCCCGCCTGTTTCTGCGGGTCCTCGTCGCTGGGGTCGCCGACGACGACGTGGAGGTCCCGCGTCCGCAGGGCGGCCGCCTGCTCGCTGTCGGGGGTGATGACGACGAACTCGGCGGCCGTGGAGAGTTCTTCGAGGAGCGGTTCGGTCAGGTCGCCGTAGCCCAGGACGACGACGTGGTCGTCCAGGAGTTCCAGGTCGGATTCGTTCATGGTACCGAGTGCTTGGGAGAGGCGCGCCTCGATGGCGGGGCCCAGCAGCGACCCCAACGCGACGGTGAAGCTGGCGACGCCGAGCACGAGGACGCTCATTCCGAACAGCTTCGCCTGCTGGCTCGCGGGGGTCACGTCGCCGTAGCCGACGGTGCTGGCGGTGACGATGGTGTAGTACAGCGCGTCGGTCAACGTCTGGAGGTTGGTGAACTCCTCGCGGAGCTGGTAGGCGCCGGCGGTGCCGTAGACGAGCGTCCCGGAGAGCGCGGCGGCCGCCGCCAGTTGCGTCGTCGACAGGTCGGCCTGGCGGTCGAACCGACGGAAGTTCACCAGTACCGTCGGCAGCGACAGCAGCGACAGGGCGATCAGCGGCAGCGAGTACCGGCTCGATTGGGCGAGTCCCTGAACGGCCGTCACCGGCAGGAGCACGACGGTCGAGAACCACGCCGCGCGCAGCCGGCGGCGCATCCCCCAGGCGCTCACCAGCATCAGGAAGCCCGTCAGCGCGCCGGTAAAGCCCGCCGCGCGCTGCACCCCGCTGGGAATGTCGACGTAGGTCTCGATGAGGGGGTTGACCGACGTGGCGCTGATGTTGGCCACGCCAGTCCCGAACGAGAGGAGGGCGACGACGGTCGGCAGCCAGATGGCTGCGCGGGTCCCGACGAACACCGTCTGCGGATGGTGCAACACCCGCCTCAGGTCCATACCACGTTCGAGGGCGTCGAGCGGGTAAAATCCCACCGACCTGCGCCCGGTCGCGTCACTGCAAGCGGGTTTCGGGTCGGTGGCCCGACGCGAACCGTCGATACACGTTTAGGAGTGGATTCCGTCACACCCCCCATGGCTTCGTTTCCGGTCGAGCTGCTGTTCGGCATCTATCTCGGTATCCTGACGGGTATCATCCCGGGACTGGTCGCGTGGTCGCTGGGGTTTCTCTTCAAGTACTTCACCGGCGTCACCATCCCCGGGTTCGGTGTGGTCGTCCTCTCGGTCGCTCTGGCCGGGGTCAACGGCGGTCTGCTCGCGCTGGCCGACCCGACGATCACCCAGTCGGCCAACGCCGTGACGGTCACGACCGCTATCCTCGTCGTCCTGATGATCTCGCTGTACGCTCACTCGCGCGGCGACCAGATGGGGGCGACCTTCCCCAAACGGCTCTCGCTGAAGCAACTGCGCGAGCGGACGCTCGCCGCGGACGTGCGCGGGGCGCTGGCCGGTCGCGACGAGGCGCGGGTCCGCGTCGTCGGCGAGGTCGCCGACATGGAGGGGTATCCGCCGCTGTCGGACGAACTGCGCGCCGAGATCCGGGCCAGCGAGTGGACGTTCCCCGCGGACCTGCGGATCTCCGAGCTGGAATCGCGACTGGCCGAGCGGCTCAAGACCGAGTACGACCTGGGCGACGCCGCGGTCACCGTCGACGAGCGCGGCCGCGCCTCCGTGGTCGCGGCCCCGCCGTTCTCGGGGCTCTCCAAGCGCGTCCCCGACGGGAAACGCGCGGTGTCGGTGACCGCACTGGTCCCGACCGGCGTCGCTCGCAGCGACGAGGTGACGCTCATCACGCCCGACGCGCAGGTCCGCGGGACGGTCGTCAGCGCGAAGACACAGACGGCGACCGCCGCCACCGGGCCCGACCCCGAGCCGACGCCGGGCGATACCGACGAGGACGACGCGGACGACGGGCAGGGCAAGGGCGTCGCTCAGCCGGTGCGGGCGCCGACGACGACCGGCGGCGAGGGGCGGATCACGGTCGCCGTGACGCGGACCGACGCCGACCCGCTGTTGAAGGCCGACCGCGCCCGCGTGGTCGTCGAATCGCGGGGCGTCCGCCGCGAGTACGAACTGCTCTCGCTGTTGCGTCGAGCGGGCCGGCGCTTCGGGCGGGTGACCGTCGGCGCCGACGGCCCGCTCGACGGCGCGACCGTCGGCGAGGCGAACGCCCGGAGCGCCTACGGCGTCGCCGTGATGGCCGTGCGGGGCGCCAGCGGCTGGGCCGTCGCGCCGAAGGGGTCGACGACGCTGTCGGCCGGCGACGAGGTGTTCGCCGTCGGGACGCGCGGTGAACTCGACGCGTTCCGGGAGGCGGTGGCGTGAGCGCCGTCGCGGCGGTCGCCGACGGCTCGCTCGGCCTCGATGTCGGAGCTACCGCCGACCTGGCGGCCGCGGCCGTCGCCCAGAGCGGGTCGCTCACCGAGCGAGTGCTGACCAGTTCGGTCCGCATCCTCGCCCTCGCCGTCCTCGCCGCGGGGATTGCGGCGGTCGTCGCGCTCCTCTACCGCTGGTACGTCCGCGAGCGTGTCTCCGGCGAACTCCCCGCGCTGTTCGGACTCAGCTCCGTCGCGGTCGTCCTCAACACCAACCGGGCGCTCGGAGAGGTCATCACGCCGGACGGGAGCGACGACCCCCTGAACCAGGCGGGGATCCTGTTCCACGTCGTCACCTTTCTCGTCGCGCTCGCCGCCACCCGACTCGGTACCGACGTGGGCGACCACCTCGGGAGCGACGTAGCCGTCGCCACCGGCGACCGCGCCGTCGAGACGGAGGTCAGCCGCGTCGTCCAGGCCGTCGGCCGCGTCATCACCGTCGAGGTTCCCGAGGAGGTCGACGACATCGTCGGCTACGACCCCGTCCCCGCCGAGACCAAGGAGAAGATCGCGGGCAAGACCTTCGTCTTCCCTCGCCGGCTGACCGTCGACGAACTCCGGGACCGCCTCGTGACGCGGTTGAAGGCCGACTACGGCGTCGGCCACGTCGACCTGGAACTGGACGACGACGGCAGCGTCGAGTACCTCGCCGTCGGCTCCCGGGCGGCGGGTATCGGGCCGACACTTCCGCCGGAGACCTCGGCGGTCGCCGTGCGAGCCGACCCCGCCTTCGCCGCCAGCGCCGGCGACCTGGTCCAGGTGTGGCGCACGGACCCCTTCGAGCGCGTCGTCACCGCGGAGCTACGCGGGGTCGTCGACGACGTGGCGACGCTGGCCATCGACGCCGCCGACACGCGCAAATTTCACGCCGAGGGGGGCTACAAGTTGGTGACCCTGCCGGTCGAAACGCGCCCCGACCGGGAGTTCGCGTCGGTCCTCCGGGTCGCCGAGGAGACGATGGCCGCCGTCACCGTCGGCGCCGGGAGCGAACTCGCGGGCCAGCCCGTCGGCGCCCTCGACGTGACCGTCGTCGCCGTCCGCCCAGAGTCAGGGCCCGTCGAACCGCTGCCCGCCCGCGACCGCGCCCTCGCCTCCGGCGACGCCGTGTATCTCGTCGCCGCCCCCGAAGCCATCCGGAAAGTCGAAGCGGCTGCGACGCCCCAAGAGGGGTTCGACGACGCCGCCGGCGCCGGTCCCACCGACGCGACCGGCGCGGCCCTCACACCCGACGAACAGATCGACCCCGGACGGGCGGTCGGCGAGGGCCAAGCCGACACCGAGGCGCCCGACGCGAGCGGGAGAGCGGAGACGACGCCGGCGGAGTCGGCGGCCGACCCCCTCGCTGACGCCGACGCGCCCGGCATCGAGACGCTCGAACCCGCGGAGCCGGACGCGCAGTCGAACGACGGGCCCGCCGAGGACAAACCGGCGCAACAGGAGGATAGCACCGCCGATTCCGGCGGCGAGGGCACCGAGGCCGATGGCGCTGACCCCGAGGCCGACGGCGTACCGGACGACAAACCCGCGGACCCGACGCGCGAGGACCGGGCCGACACCCCCGCCATCGACGCCGACGGACCGACTGGTACCGACGACGAGGCTGACGGCGGCGACTGGGAGGCCACCGCCGAGTCGGGCGCGCCCGACGGCGAGGTGGCGGACGATGTCGAGTCGGATGACCGTGCGGCGGACGCCGAGCCGGGTGACGACGGAGACGCCGACGAGTCGGACGGGAGCGACTGGACGGTCGCGCTCGACCAGCGCCGTGACGACGCCGGTCGGTAGCGAACCCGTTCGGGTCGGCGGTCGCCCGAGTGCGGAACGCTCTTTGGGTGTCGGTGCCGTTGCTCGGATATGCACTGGCGACTGTTCGCCACGCTCGCCGAGACGGCCGGCGACACCGAGGTCGAGGTCGAGTCCGGCGCCGAGACCGTGGGCGACGCTTTCGACGCGCTGCTGTCGGCCCACCCCGGACTCGAATCCGAAGTGCTGGACGACGACGGCGACCTCTACGGCCACGTCCGCCTGCTCCACGAGGGCCGCGATCCCTTCGCCGAGGCCGACGGCTTCGAGACGGCCGTCGACGACGGCGACGAACTCGCGCTGTTCCCGCCGGTCAGCGGCGGATAGAACCCACTTCGTTTCCGTCCGCAGAGACCGATCAGTCGGTCGAATCGCTCTCCTGCCGGAGGTGGAGGAGCGCGAAGCTGACGAATAGGAACGCGAGCGCGGCCTGAAATCCCCAGTTCGCGGCGAGTTCGAGAACCGGTGTTATCGCCCCCAGTCCGATCAGTCGTCCGACGGCGTCCGGACCGCCGAGCAACACGACGAGCAACCAGCCTGCGAACGCGACCTCCGCCAGATCCCACCAGTGTCGCCAGTGACCGACCGCCTTGCGGAGTCGCGTCGGACTCACGGAGAAGTGTTACTGTTCCTACCGTTTCAGCCTACCGATGGCGTGTAAGGAGTGGACGAATCAGGCGTCCAGCAGCTCCAGCACGCGCAGGACGAGCTGGAGGATGTGGATGAACACGCCCATGACGGCGATGTAGATGCCGATGGCGCTACGCAGGTCGCTGTCGTACTTGCTCTCGCGGACCGCCCAGATCTCGTAGGTCAGATCGACGACGAACCCGAGCAGGAACAGCGCGCCCGCGGCGAGCATGATCGTCGGGGTCACGAAGAAGCCGACCGCGCCGACGAGGAAGCCGGCGCCGAAACAGACCCACGAGTACAGCTGCCAGCGCTCGAAGGAGTGGTCGGTCGTCAACTACCCCACCCTACTCGCTCGTGCTAACGCGCTCGCTTCGTTGAGGGTGGGGCTTGTCCGTGGACTCAGCCTCGAACCCGTCGGGGTACGGGGTGTATCCCCGATTCGGCGTCACTGTCCCAGACTTCAGGGCGTATTGACTGACGCCCCTCCGTCGTGAGGACTGTTGCTCACGACGGAGATACACGTCGGCTACGTTCTTGGCAGCGTTGTAGTCAGCGTGGTTCTGATTCCCGCACTGCTGGCACTCGAACCAATCCCGACTTGGCCGATTGTCGTCGTGAATATACCCACACTCTGCACACCGCTTGCTGGTATTCTTCGGATTCGTGGTATCCACGAACAACCCTTCGGGTTCGGCTTTGTACTCGACGTACTCGTAGAAGCGGTCGAATGCCCACTCCGAGTGCCACGCAGCTTCGGGAAGTCGGTCTCGGATGCCGTCTAACTTCTCGAACACGATGCCATCACAGTCGTAGCGGAGGGCTTCCTCGATGATACCGTTCGCCACGCTGTGCAGGACGTGTTTCACGTACTCGTCTTCCCGTCCACTTACGGCTTCGAGTGTGCGATGTGCGTTCCGCGTGCCACACTCTTGGAGGGCGCCACGCACGCGCTCGAACTCCCGTCGCTTGTGGTTAAGTTCACCAGCCGAGAAAAAGCGAGCCGTGCTGGTGACAGCGATTTCGTTGACGCCGAGGTCAACGCCAAGAACCGTTCCGTTCTCGGTCGTTGTCTCGGTACCATTCGGCTTACGGAAGCCGAGGTGCAAGTACCACTCACCGTCTCGATAGTGGAGTGTGGATTCGATTGGTTCCCACTCGTCGCTGTCGAGATACTGGTGCTGGTAGCCGTCTTCGTCGTCAGGTAACATGAGGTCGGCTCGGACGCGAGAGTGGTCACCGTGCGTGGTGAGTGACACCTGCTCGTTTTCGGGGAAGACGGTCATTGTCCGACTGTCGTAGGTGACGGTCGGACTCGTGTACGTGGGTTTGCTGGCTGTTTTCCCGTCTTGGCGACGGGAGATGCAGGACTTGATGTTCTCGGCGGCTTGGTGGCACGCGAGGATGGCGTGCTGGCTGCCGAGACTGGTTTCCTCGCGTACGTCGTCGTAGGCGAGTTGTTGCACGTCGGACTTGGAGTGACACCGCTCCCACGCCTTGTCCACGGCAATCTGGCATCCCTGCGTCCACTCCGCGATGGTATCTCGGAGGAGTGAATCGTCGGTAGGGGATACGGCGAGCCGTGTGATGGCGGTTCGGCGGTGATAGTCGTCGTCCGACACTACCTTCAATGTGGTTCTGAAGTCGGTTAATGGTGCGTGGGTGTCGGCCCCTCCCTACTGCGTTACTCGGTCTTCGGCCTGCGTTGCTCCTTGAGGAAGGGGACTCCGCCTTGATAGAAGTTGAACACGACGACGGCGACGACGGCCGTGATGAGCCCGGTGACCTCGACCCCCGGCGCGTCGTACTCGATCCCGCTCATGTCCGATACCCGATTGACGGTTCGCACACATGAGTGTTGTCAATCATAAAATTCTAGTCACACAACTACGGTGAGGACCGCGAGTCGAGGCCAGAGGTCGCCGAGAACGGGGCGGCCGCGGTCAGGCGTTCGCGACCTGCTGGAGCACGTCGGGCGCCTCCGCCAGCGCGTCGTCTAGCCCGTCGGCGTCGGGGCCGCCGCCCTGAGCGAAGTCGGGCGGGCCGCCGCCCCCGCCGCCGACCTTCCCCGCCAGTTGGCTGACGACCTCGCCGGCGTTGACCGCCGAGCCGTCGGGGACGGCGACGACGAAGGTCGCACCGTCGCGACCCGATCCGAGCACCGCGATCTTCCCCTCCTCGACGAGGGCGTTGGCCGTGGCGCGCAGCTCGTCCATGTCGCCGTCGAGGCGCTGGACGACCGCGGTCTCCTCGCCCACGTCGACCTCCTCGCCGCCGCCCGAGCCCGCGGCGCGGACCTCGGCGAGTTCCTCCTTCAACTGCTCGATGGTCTTGCCGCGCTCTTTCCACTCGGTGAAGAAGCGCTCGGCCGTCTCGGGCACCTCTTGGGGCGCCACGTCGAGAGTGTCGGCGGCCTCGTAGAGGGCGTCTTCGGTGTCCTGGGTGGCCTGGACGGCGGCGTCGCCGGCGGCGAACTCGATGCGGATGACGCCGTCCTGGACGCGCTCGGTGCCGAGGATCTTGATCGTACCGATGTCGCCCGTGCGGGCGACGTGGGTGCCGCCACAGGCCTGCACGTCGTCGGCGACGTGGACGAGTCGGATGTTCTCGCCGGCGGGGATCCCGCCCTGGTAGAGGTCGAAGCCGTGTTCGTCCTCGGCCTCGTGGCGGTCGGGCCACTCCTGTTTGACCGGGCCGTTCGACCGGACGATGTCGTTGGCGCGGTGTTCGATCTCCTCGACTTCCTCGCGGGAGACAGACTCGTAGTGGCTCACGTCGATGCGCGAGGATTCGACCCCTTTCTGGGCGCCGGCCTGGCGGACGTGTTCGCCCAGCACCTGCCGGGCGGCGTGGATGACGATGTGCGTCGCGGTGTGGTGGGCCATCAGCCGACGACGGCGCGCACCGTCGATCTGGCCGCGGACGAACTCGCCCTTGCCGGGGTCCTCGTCGGCGGTGTGGAGGATGACGCCGTCGACGATCTGGGTGTCCGTGACCTCCGCGGTCACGTCGTCGGTCGACAGCGTCCCGTGGTCGGGCGGCTGGCCACCGCCCTCCGGGTAGAACATCGTCTGGTCGAGCACCACGTCGTAGCGGTCGTCGTCGCGCTCGAACACCTCCAGTACGACGGCCTCGAACTCCGTGCGCTGCTGGTCCTCGTAGTAGAGGCGGTCGGTGTCCGGGAGCTCCGCCAGCCGGTCCGCGTAGGGGCGGCCGCCCTCCTCCTCGAAGGCCTGACCGCCGCCGTGGCGCTCCGCGACCAGCGAGTAGAAGTCGTCGGGCGTCTCGACGGCGACGCCTTTCTCCGCGGCGATCTCCTCGACCATGTCCGGCTGGATGCCGTGCGAATCGTACAGCTCGATGAGTTCGCCGACCGGGATCGGGTCGCCCTGCTGGGCGTAGTCGTCGGCCAGGCGACGGACGCGCCGGCCGCCCTGGTCGAGCGTCTCGCGGTACTTCTCGACCTCGGTGCGGACGATGTCTCTGATCGTGTCGCGGTTCTCGTAGCCCAGGCGCTCGGCCTGCATGTCGACCAGTTCGTCCAGCGGCGCGTCGACGCCGACGTTGTCGACCAGCCGCTTGGTCCGACGGAGGACCATCCGCGCGAGATAGCCCGTGCCGACGTTCGAGGGGACGATGTTGTCGCCGAGCATGTACGCCAGCGTCCGGCAGTGGTCGGCGATCGCGTAGATGTCTTCGAGGGGTTCGAGCAGGTCGGTCAGCTCGCCGGTGCTCACGTCGAGCTGGTCGGCGATGTTGTCGCGGGCCGACTCCATGTCCTCGGCCTCGTCGATGTCCATGTGGCCGGCGAGCTTGGCGGCGCGGTGGACGACCTCCGCCTCGCGCTCGGAGTGGTCGAGCCCGGCGTTCTCTTTGAGGAACTCGATCGTGTCGGGGTAGACGGCCTCGTAGACGGTGGGAGTGCCCTGGGCCATCCAGGTCCAGCGCTCGATGCCGTAGCCGGTGTCGATGACCCGGCGGTCCATCTGGCTGTACGTGTTCCCGTCTTTCATCTCGACGTCGCCGTCGGGGTCCTGCTCGAACTGCATGAACACGAGCGTCGCGAGTTCGAGCCCGCGGTAGATGACCTCGAAGGCGGGGCCGGCGTTGCCGCCGCCGACCCACGGGTCCTCGATGAGCGTCAGGTCCTCGACGTCGGCGCCGACCTCGTCGAGCAGGTCGACGCAGTGTTCGACGCACTGGTCTTTCCAGTAGACCTCGCCCTCGTAGGCGTAGTCGGTGCCCTCGTCGGCGTTGAAGGCGTGGTGGCCGCCCATCTCGAAGGCCATCGTGTGGCGGCCGGTCTTGCCGACGTTGTCGATGTCCTGCATCCGGATACAGGGCTGGGAGACGACGAGGGGGTTGGCCGGCGGCGGGGACTCGCCACTGGTGACGTGGGGCTGGAAGTCGTAGATAGAAGCCTGGGTGAGCAACACGTCGTCGCGCCAGCGGTTGGCCGCGACCGGGTAGGGGTCGATGCGCTCGTGACCCCGCTGTTCGAAGAAAGAGAGGAACGCCTCGCGAGTCTCTTCGAGCGACATCGGTTCGCCGAAGCCGGGGTCGTCGATGAAGCCGTACTCTTCGCATGGCGGCTCGCCGCAGGTCGCCCGGTCCCCGTCGAGCGTCCAGAAGTTGGCCCCACACTCGGAGCACTCCTTCCGGTGGAAGCCGTGCTCCTCGAAGTAGTCGAGTCGGTACTCCTGTTCGAGGTCGCTCATTCGTTGCTAGGTGTTGGCCCAGCGGCGCCTAAAACAGTTCCGAAGGTGCGACCCCCGCTCTCACGGACACTCGCGGCTGATCCCGGTCGGTCGAGGCCCGTGACAAGACACATATCGGTTCCGGACCACCGGCGACGTATGCGCCGCTTCGCCGTCGCCGGGCTCGTCCTCCTGTTCGCCCTCGTCGGGGGCGCCGCGGTCGGACTCTCCGCGCTTACCACCGAGGACCGCCCCGCCAACGCCACGGTCTCGACGTTCGAGCCGCGGGTAGCGGTCGGCAACCAGTCCGAAGACCCCTACCTCGACTCCGACGGGGTCGTCTCCTGCAACGACCGGGGGCCGATGCCGGGCAACGCCGGGCTGAGCGGCTCGCTCGTCGTCGACCGTCCCCTCCGCGACGACGGGTCGCCCGAACCGTCGTTCCGCGTGAACGTCTCCGTCGAGGACGGAGCGCTCGTCGAGACACACACCGTCTCGCTCTCGACGGGCGGCTCCGAGCGGCTGGTCCTGTTGCGGACCGCCGACCGGCCGCCGTCGCTGGACGGCGGCGACTCCGTGGCCGTCCGCGCGACCGTCACCACGGAGAACACTACGGTCGCAACCGTCTCCCGGACGGTCGACGTCGCCGAGCGGGACGTGCCGTGTGCCGGAGAGAACTGACCGCGAGAACTGCTGCAGCCACCGTTCGCGCCGCTTCTCGCGGCGTCAGTCGGCCTGGCCGCTCCCGCCGTCACCCGAACCGCCAGCTCCGGGCTCGTCGTCATCGTCGTCCGCGTCGGACCCGAACTCGAACTCTAATTCGGCCTCGGCGTCGCCGTCTTCGACTTCGATTTCGAGTTCCTCGGCGTCGCTCGGGACGCTCATGACGTACTCGCCGTCGGCGTCGGTCGTTCCGATCGTCTCGCCGCCGACGCTGACGGTCGCGTTCGCGATCGCCGAACCGTTCTCGGTGACGACCAGGGTGGCGTTCTCGCCGGTGGTACCGTTGCCGGCGAACGACGCGTCGATAGACCGTTCGTCGTCCTCTCGGTCCTCGTCGTCGACTCGCTCGACGGGCACCTCGGTGCCGGACTCGCTGACGACCGGCTTGAGGATGTACTTCCCGCTGTTGCCCGCTTCGTGGACGGACACGTCGTAGACGAAGTCGACTTCCGACCCGTTCTCGACGGTGAACTCCGTGTCGAGCTTGAGCCTGTCGCTCGGGAGCTTGACCCGCTGGTCCTCGCCGCTGGTCAGCGTCCCCTCCACGTCGCTGACCGCCATGTGGACCGCGTCGTACTCGCCCGCCGGCAGGTCGAACTGCTCCAGCAGCGTCGCGTTCGCGCCGCGAAGCTGCGAGAGGTCGACGCTCGTGGCGTTGACCTCGCGAGTGATCCAGCGCCCGTCCTCGCTCTCTGCCTCGTCGTCGTCCAGCTCCTCGTCCGCTCGCTCGTCTTCGCCGTCGCCTTGGTTTTCGTCGTCGGTCTCGTCACCGTCTCCGGCGTCGGTATCGTTCGCGGGCGTGGCCGTCGTCGTCGCGTTGTCCGGCGTGGCTGTCGCGTTCGCGGACGTGGCCGTCGCGCCGGCCGAGTCGTTCGCGGCGTCGACCAGGTGGAACCTGACCGTCGTGATCGTGACGTTCAGGTGTGCGAAGTCGTCCATGTCGTTGGGCTGGTCGCTCACGTAGAAGTTGACCGACCCCGAGTCGGCGCCGTCGGCGGCGCTCCCGCTGTCGCCGCCGGCCGCACCGCCGGGTGTCGCCGTGCCGACCGTCCCGGCACAGCCGGCGGTGACGACCAGCAGCGCCGTCGCCACCGCGACGACCGCACGCCTCATATCGCCACCTCCGTTCGCGTCCCTGTTCGCTCGTCCCTTCCCGAGCCGGTCGTGGTCGGACCGTTCCGTCGTCGCATCGTACCCCGTCCTTTCGGCGCCACACCAATATAAAAAGGAGACGCCGAGTCCGAATTGCGGCCGTTCAATCGGAATTAAATCGAACGGTGAAACCGCCATATTCTGCCGATTATCGACGACCGACCACGAGGCCGGATTGAACTGACGAAATGTTTTTATACGATGAATCGGCGACGGTGAGCCCAACGATCGTCGGCACACGCTCTATGTGGGACGAGACCGAACTACACGAGAGGCGACACAGCGATGCCACCAGATGAGTCCGGTGCGGACGGAAGCGAGGAACCCGAGGAGAACTCGGGGAGCGGCGGTCTCGAGGAGACGCCGGATGCCGTGGAGCGCTACGCGGCGCTGACCGGACGGTTCGTCCGGGTGGTCGAACTGGCCGCGGCCTCGGTGTTCGCGGTGCTGTTCGCCATCGGCGTCGTCGACCTGTCGTTGCAGATCGTCGGGGCGGGGATGTCGGGAGCGATCACGGACCCGCTGGTCGTCATCGGATTCATCGACACGGGGTTGCTCCTGTTGATCATCGTCGAGGTGTACCAGACCGTCGTCGCCTACATCCAGGAGGACGACACCCGGCGGATCGTCCGCCTGGTCATCTACACCGGCGTCATCGCGATGGTGCGCAAGGCGATCATCTTCCGGACCGGGGAGTACGCCTCGGGGAGGGAGGCGCTGTTCGCCGCCGTCTCCTACACCGTCATCATCGCCGGTCTCGTCGCTCTGCTGTACGTCGAAGGGGCGTACTTCGGGCGGCTCGCCAACGACGGGTGAGTCGCACGCCCGGCCCGCGGCGGGGCGCGATTCGACACGCGTTTACCGGGTCGCCCCGGATGGCCGGGCATGCGCGTGACGTTTCTCGGTACGAGCGGCGCGGTCCCGACCACCCAGCGCAACACGAGCGCGCTGCTGGTCAACCGCGACGGCGACCGCCTCCTCTTTGACTGCGGTGAGGGCACCCAGCGCCAGATGATGCGCTTCTCGACCGGCTTCGCCGTCGACCACATCTTCGTCACGCACTGCCACGGCGACCACGTCCTCGGTATCCCCGGCCTCGTCCAGACCTTCGATTTCAACGGCCGCGAGCGCCCGCTCGCCGTCCACGCCCCCCACGGCACCCGCGAAACGATCGAGGACCTGGTCCACGCCGCCGGCAACGACCCCTCCTTCCCCGTCCGGGTCAACCAGGTCGGCCCCGACGAGGTCGTCCTCGACCGCGCCGACTACGAGGTGCGGACCGTCCGCACCGACCACCGGACCAACGCCGTCGGCTACGTCATCGTCGAGGACGACCGCAAGGGTCGTTTCGACCGCGAGAAAGCCGAGGAGGAGTTGGGCCTCCCGCCCGGCCCCGAGTACTCGAAGCTCCACCGCGGCGAGCCCGTCGAACACCGGGGGCGGACCATCCAGCCCGAAGAGGTCGTCGGGCCGCCGCGGCCCGGCCGTCGGCTGGTCTACACCGGTGACACCCGTCCGACCGACGCCGTCGCCGCCGCCGCCGAGGACGCCGACCTGCTCGTCCACGACGCCACCTTCGCCAGCGACTGGGCCGACCGCGCTCGGGAGACCGCCCACTCCACGGCGCGGGAGGCCGCCGCTATCGCCGACCGCGCCGGCGCGAAACGGCTCGCACTGACCCACATCTCCACGCGCTACGCCGGCGACCACTCCCCCATCGAGCGGGAGGCTCGCGAACACTTCGACGGTGACGCCTGGGTCCCCGACGACGGCGACCAGTTCGAGGTCCCGTTCCCCGACGACGGGGGCGAGGACGGCGACGAAGACTAACCTTCCGGGGTGGCGCGCGCTGTCGCGAGTTTCGTCTTCCTCGCGAGTAGCGAGGGACCGACGGTCTCTCGGACCGTTCGCGCGGCGCCGCCGCGCGAAGACGGAGCGAGCGAGGGGCAGCGAGCGGGTCGCTCTCGCCAGACGCGACTACTGCGACAGATCGGTGGACACATGGGCGGCGGCGGACCAATCCAGCACGATGGACATCGACTGGCGAGCCCGGGCTAGCGAGGTGTGGACCATTCCGAACCTGATCTCGCTCTCCCGACTCCCGCTGGTGGTGGGGATCGTCCTCGCCGTCGACTCGCCGGTCCGCTACGTCCTGTTCGCGCTGGTCGTCCTCTCTGACGGCGTGGACGGCTGGGTGGCCCGCCGGCTCGACCAACAGACCGAACTCGGTGCGCTGCTGGACCCGGCGCTGGACAAGTTCACCGCCCTGGTCCTCGTCGTCGCGCTGTATCCGGCGACGGGATTGGACCTCGCGTATCTCGCCTTCTTCTTCGCGCGGGACGCCTTCGTCGTGGCGCTGGTCCCGCTGGTGCCGTTGCTGGCTTTCGAGACCGAGAAGGTGAAGGCTCGGCTGCCGGGGAAAGTCGTCACGAACCTGCAGTTTCTGGCGATGGTGGCGATGCTGGTCCCCGCCGTCGCGGCGACGGAGGCGCTGCTGTGGGCGCTGGCGGTCGCGTCGGCGGTCGCGATCACCGACTACGTCGTCTTCGTGGCCCGCCAGCAGACCGAGCGCGGGTGGGTCCACGACTGGCGCGGGGCGGCGGTCGCGACCGTCGCCGTCGTCCTGGCGTTCGCCGTCGTCGTGTGGCTGCTGCTCGCCGAGCAGTTCACGGACGCGCTGTCGGCGCTGTAGCGGTGGGCCACCGGCGACCGGCTAGAGGAGGCCGCCGTCGGTCCCGTAGGCGTTCATCTCGGCGAAGCGGTCGGGGTAGTCGCCGGCGGGGTGGGTGGGCTCGTCGCCGGCGAGGACGACGCGCTTGAACTTGTCGTGGCTGTTCTCCCAGCCGAGGTGGGCGAACTCGATGCGCCGTTTGAGCACGTGGCTCAGCCCGTCCCGATGGTACATTCGGCGAGGGGCGCCCGACCGCAGCGCCGCCACGAGGTCGGCGGCGGTGTCGACGGGGCGGTCGAACTCCACCCAGGCCTCGCCGATGGTGCTCGTGAGGTGTGCGTACGAGGAGAGATACGTCGGGAGACCTGACTCGCGGGCGATCTCGCGGGCGCGGCTGTCGTCCCACGGCCAGTGTTTCGGGTTGTACACCTCGACGGCGTCGACGGTGTCGGCGTGGGCGGTGATGTCCGACTCCGTCATGCTGAGCGTGAGGAACTCGGGGTGAGGGACCAGGACCGCGGCGTCGTGGTCGGCGATCTCGGCTATGGTGTCCTCGAAGGTGAGGAAGTCGGGGACCGGCTCGTCGGGATCGACGGCGAGGACGTGCTTGCGGGCGGACCACTTGCCGGTGAAGTACTCCCGGCCGGGCACCACCAGGAGGTCGTCGTCGGAAAAGCGCGCGGCGCGCTCGCGGATCGTCGAAAGATGGGTGAAATGGGGCGCGTAGACGATGGCGTCGAGGCCGACGGCCTTGGCCCGGCGGACGACCCCCTCGTCGAGAATCTTGACGTGGAGGTCGACGCGCGACTCCCCGTCGGTCGGTGCGCCACCCTGAGCCATGCCACGAACTACGCAAGCCGGACTTTATGTGTTACGAAGCCGGGAAGCGCGCGGTCGGGCGACTCTGCGGTCACGGGGCGAGGGCGCGCGTGGCTCCGTCGCCACGGCATCACCGGAACTTGCGGACGAGGTCGGTCAGCCCGGCGGCCTTGCGGCCGGCGGCGAGGAAGGACCCGAGGACGACCATGAAGACGTAGAGGCCGAGCGTCGAGAGCCAGACGACGAGCATGGCGGCGACGGCGGCCCAGTTGTTCAGGTAGTAGAAGGCGCCGATGGTCATCGCGGTGCCGTAGAGGAGCACGAGGTACGGCCCCCATCCGGTCGCGTGACCGCGGCGCTGGCGCTTGCGGACGTACCGTCGGAGTTCCGCGCGGAGGTCGTCGCGGTGGACGGTCTTCTCGTCGATACGGGTCCGGAGCGCGTCGAGTTCCTCGCGTAGCTCGGCGACCTCGGCGTCGACCCCCGCCTCCTCGGACCCCGGGCTCGGGGAGGCCGTGCGCTCGTCGCCCGCGGCGGAGTCGTCGTCAGCACCAGTGTCGGCGGTCATGGGCGCGTACCTCTACCGTCGCCTGGCTCCCCCTTGGTGTTGGTGGTCCCGTCCCGATCGGCCAGCACCGCGTTCAGCGCCGCCCCCACCAGCAGCACCGTCGCCCCCGCGTAATACCACGTCACCAGCAACAGGACGACCCCCAGCACGCCGTACACGTCGAACTGCCCGGCCATCCCCGCGTAGAGCCGGAAGCCCGTCCCCAGTAGCGTCCACCCGACCGCGGCGAAGACCGTCCCCGGCAACGCCTCACCGAGTCCGGCCCCGGTGTCCGGGAAGATCACGAACAGCGGGAAGAAGACGACGCTCAGCACGACGGCGAGCGCGCCGGTCCCTAACAGCCCGACCAGCGCGATATCGGCGTAGCTGACCGCGACCCCGACGGCGACGAGCGCCGCCAGGCCGACGCCGACCGCCCCCAGCGCGACCGCCGCGTCACGCACTTTACCGACCAGCGAATCGGCCGTTTCCGTCCCGTAGATCCGCGAGAACGCGATGTCCAGTCCGCGAAACACCTTCAGCGTGCTCCACGCGAGCAGGGCGACACCGACGAACGTCGCCGGGGTCGCGCCCGCGGCGTCGACCAGCGCCGACCGGACCAGGTCCTGGCCGACCGGCGAGAGGGCGTTCCCGGTCGCCGCCACGACCTCGGCGGCCAGCTCCGGGCCGCCCAGCGTCGACACCACGACCAGCAACAGCAACAGCGCCGGCAGCAGCGACACGAACGCGTAGTAGGCGATGCCCGCCGCCAGGAAGGTGACCTCCCGGTCGCGAACGAGCGCGACGACCCCCCTCCCGACGGCGACGGCTTCCCGCCCGCTCGCTCGCGCCCGCTCGCCGACCGACTCCGATTGCACGCTCACGTCTGCGTGCCTCTCGCACTAATAGCCGCGGGCTCCGGCGGTCGCGACCAGGTCCGGCGGTCAGACCGCGTGACGAAAGGACCAAGGCGCGTCCGCCGCCCCGTAGGTGTATGGACCGGGGACTCGACGGCGTCGTGATGCGCGGGACGATAGTCCTGCTCGCCGCAGGTCTGCTCCTCGTTACCGCCGGGACGGCGGGCGTCACCGGCTCGCTCGCGCTCGTCGTCGCGCTCGTCCTCGTCGGCGTCGGCCTCTATCTCCTCTCGGAGCAGGTCGCCGCGGCCGAGCCGGGGTTCGGCCTCGACCCGCGGGTGGTCGCGGCCGACGTCTGGCTCGGGCCGTTCCTCGCGGCCGCCGTCGTCGGCTTCTACCTCGGCGCGAGCGCCGGCGAAGTGCAGGCGCTGGGCGGCCTGGTCGGCCTCGTCGGCATGCTCAACTACTTCCTGCGCCCCTTCTACCACCTGGTGTACGGCCTCGCTCAGCGCGTCCAGACGCTGTGAACCGGCGTCGTGACGCCGGGGCGCGGCTCCTCGACGGTCAGTCCTCGTCGAGCGCCGCGGCGCGGATCTCGGTCACGTCGGCGTCGGTCTTGAACGTCGTCCCGCCGTAGTGGGTCCGCGAGGCCGAGTGCCCGGCCGCTCGCAGCCGCTCGACGAACTCGTCCATCGCGACGGCGCCGACGCCCCAGCGCTTGCACAGCCGGTGCTGGTCGTAATGGGTCGGCTCGTCGAGCTCCGCCGCGACCGTCTCGCACAGCTCGCGGGCCTGCTCGGCGGTGCCCATCTCGTCGTCGACGGCCTCGCGGACCGCTGCAGCGAAGTTGGGGTCACAGGTCCGCCCGAGCCAGATCGGGCCCGCCGTCTGGATCGCTTCGTCGCACTCCGGACACCAGTCGAGGGGATCCGCGATCAGTCCCGGTGTCGCCTCGCGGAACAGGCAGTGCTCGCAGTGGTCGACGTAGCCCAGTTGGTCGACCAGCGCGTTGGCCGCTCGCGCGCCCGAGTCCAGCCGGAGGTAGGTTCGGGCGTAGTGTTTCGTGGCGTGGCTGAAGACGGGCTCGGCGGCCAGGTCGTAGCGGGCGGCGGTGCGCACGAGCGCCGAGATCAGCACGCGCAGTCCCATCTCGGCGTGGTACTCGGTGTTGCGAGGCACCGTCGAGTAGTGGCGGACGCCGCTCTCGAAGTGGGCGCCACACAGCGGGGCGGTGTCGGTGGCGGTGATACAGACCAGGCGGGTCGCCCCGCGGAAGGCGGCGTCGGCGAAGGGGATCGGCGTGCCGAACGGGTCCACGTCGACCACGTCGAACGTCTCCTCGTGCATGAGCGCGTTGGCGTCGCGGTGGACGACGCGACCGTCGAGGTCGTTGCGGGCCATGTTCTCGCGGGCGAGTTCGACCGCGTCGGGGTCCACGTCACAGCACGTGGCGTCGAACCCCTCGGCGGCGGCCCGCACCCCCCTGATCCCGGAGGCGGCGTTGGCGTCGAGGTAGCTCGGCGTGCGGTCGCCGTCACGGTCGGTCCCGGCTTCCAGCGCCCGGAGGACGGCGACGGTGAGGTCGCGGTTCAACTCCTGGACGGGGTTGAAGAACACGTCGTCGCCGACCCCGGCATCGGGCTGTTCGGGGACCGCGACCGTCACGTCGCCCTCTGTCACGCGCATACCGGGACCACTCCGGCGACGGCGAAAAGGCATGCGTTTGCCGGTCGGCGTCGCCCGTTCGCCGGCCTCTCCCGGCGGTGCGTTCACGCACCGAGCCGGTCGGCCAGCCGCCGCTCGGCGAGGTCACAGACGGTCCGCCCCAGCGGTTTCCCGTCCCGAGCGAGCCCGTGGGCCTCCGCGACGCCGTCCGCGTCGGCCAGCGGGACGAGCCGGAGCGTCGTCCCCTCGGGACCGATTTCGACGTGCAGCGACGCCTGGGGGAACGAGCAGACCGCGGGCGCCAGCGCCTCGACGGTGTCGCCGTGGGAGACGACGGCGGGGACGTGGTGGTGCGCCGAGAGCGCCAGCGGCACGTCGTGCTCGCGCAGCAGCGCCGAGACGGCGTCGTCGTCGTAGAGCCGGAAGTTCCGCCAGCGCGGGCCGTCGGGACAGCCGGGCACGCGACCGGCGGGGTGGTGGAACGCGACGACGGGCCGGTCGTGTTCGGCCAACTGCTCGGCCAGCCAGGCGCGCTGGGCCGGACCGACGCGTCCGCCCCACGTCTCGCGCAGGTCCGCGGGGCCGCCCGCGTCGCCGTCGGCCGCTCCGTCGCTCGTCGGCCCCTCCGGGCCGCTCGTCGCGGTGTCGACGCCCAGCAGCGTCACCTCGCCCACGGCCTCGGCGAACGGGAGCGGGCCGTAGCGCTGGGCGAACCGCTCGACCGGCGGGCTGGCGTGGTCGTCGAAGGCCTTGGGCACGTCGTGGTTGCCGGGGATCGCCTGCCACGGAACCGACAGGGTCGCGAGCGCGTCGTCGACGGCGTCGAACTCCGCCGGGCGCCCGTCCCGGGTCAGGTCGCCCGCGACCAGAGCGGCGTCGGCGTGGGCGTTCGCGACCGACACCGCCGTCCGCAGGCGGTCCAGCGTTCGGTGGTACACCTTCCAGGTCCCCCGCTCGGCGAGCGCGACGTGGGGGTCGGCGATCACCGAGAGCGTCACCGACGGGTCGCTGATCGGACGGTCGAGCCGCGCGAAGACGGGCCCGGGCGCCCGTTCACGACTCGCGTCTACCGCCCCGCCCCCGGTGCGGTCCTCGCCGGTCATGGCTCCGAGAGCACGTGGACCCGGTCGGTGTCGAGCGCGAGCGAGACGCGGTCGCCGGTCGCCGGCGCCGCCGCCGGGTCGACCCGGAGCGTGACCGATTCGCCGTCGGGTAGGTCCGCGACGGCGCGGACGTGCTCGCCGAGGTAGAACCGCTCGCGGACGGTCGCCTCGAAGGGGCCGTCACCCACCTCGAACGCCTCCGGACGGACGACGACGGTCACATCCCCCTCGTCGCCGTTCGGTGCGGTCGTCGTCGCGTGGCCGAAGTCGAGGCGGCCGTCCCGAGCGGTCGCGGCCAGTCGGTTCGACGTGCCGACGAAGTCGGCGACGAACTCGTTTTCGGGCCGCTCGTACACCTCGGCGGGCGTCCCGACCTGCTCGACGCGGCCGTCGTTCATCACGGCGATCCGGTCGCAGACGGCCATCGCCTCGGTCTGGTCGTGGGTGACGTACAGCGCCGTCACGGCCAGTTCGTCCAGCAACTCGACCAACTCGCGCTGGAGGCGAGTCTTGAGCTTGGCGTCGAGCCCGGTCATCGGCTCGTCCAGCAGGAGGATCGTCGGCTCGATGGCCAGCGCCCGCGCGAGCCCGACCCGCTGTTGCTGGCCGCCCGACAGCGTCGTCGGGTCGCGGTCCGCGAGGTCGGCGATGTCCAGCAGTTCCAGCAGCTCCGTCACCCGATCGCGGCGCTCGGGCTTCGAAACGCCGCGCATCTTCGGGCCGAACTGCACGTTCTCCCGGACGGTCATGTTCTCGAAGAGGGCGTACGACTGGAAGACCAGCCCCACCGAACGCCGCTCGGGCGGGACGCGGGTCACGTCCTCGTCGTCGAACAGCACGCGGCCCTCGGTGGGCGTCTCGAAGCCCGCGATCGTTCTGAGAGTCGTCGTCTTGCCGCAGCCGGAGGGGCCGACGACCCCCAGTATCTCGCCGTCGCCGACGGTGAGGTCGACGCCGTCGACGGCGGTCGTCTCGCCGAATTGCTTGGTCACGCTGTCGAGTGTTATCGTTGCCATGTTATCTGGTGGAGAATCCCCTGTTGCCGAGCAGTTGCAGCGCCGCCGTCACCGCCGCGATGAGGACGAAAAACACCGACACAGCGGCGCTGGTCGTCAGGAACGAGCTGTTCGAGATGTTCGCCTTGAGGAACAGGGCGAGCGGCCGCGCGCCCCGCGAGAAGACGATGTAGGAGAAGTTGAACTCCGCCGCCGCGAGCGCCCAGCAGATGATCGCCCCCGAGACGATCCCGCGTCTCGCGTTCGGGACGATCACCGACAGGAACGTGCGCGGCCACGAGGCGCCCAGCGACCGGGCGCTCTCCTCCAGTTGGCGCAGCGGCATCGACTCGAAGCTCGACTGGACGGCCATCACCATGAACGGCGCCTTCAACAGCGAGTAGCCGACGATGAGTCCGAAGTCGGTGCCCGAGAGCTGCGGGTACGCCCGGAGGAAGGCGACGCCGAGGACGATCCCCGGCGCCAGCGGCAACACGGCGAGGGCGTTCAGCAGGTCGCGGCCGGGGAACTCGTAGCGGGCGACCGCGTAGGCGATCGGGACGCCGACGACGAGGTTGATCAGCACGCCGCCGAGCGCCAGCCACATGCTCCGGAACAGCGGGCTCTGCCCGGGCGCGGCCAGCGGGTTCTCCGTCAGCGTCCGCAGGACCGCGCCGAGTTGCAGCGAGTAGTCCGCGGCGCCCTCCGTCGTCCGCAGGCCCAGCACCTGCTCCCAGTGGGTGAACGTGACGAACCCCGAGGGGAGCGCGCCGGTCCACTCGGCGGCGAACGAGGCGACGAAGGTGATGACCACCGGAAAGACGAGAAAGGCGAACGTCAGGGCGAACACCGCCGTCACGAGCGGCCGACCGAGGACCGCCGACGGGGAGCGTCGCCACGACCGCTCCGTGACCTGCCCGGCGGCGACGGCGCCGCCGTCCGTGCGGCGCGGCTCGGTCGCCTCGTCGGACGTAGCCTCGTCGCCGCGGACGGCGTCGTCACCGTCGACGGCGTCGTCACCGTCGACGGCGTCGGGGTCGCGGTCGCTCACAGCCCCACCTCCGCGCTGGTGTAGCGCAGGCCAAGCGCCGTGAACCCGAGGACGAAGACGAACCAGACGGTGGCCATCGCGGCCGCCAGCTGGATCTGGAAGCCGTTCGACAGCCCGTAGTCGATCTCGTAGGTCCACACCCGTAGCGCCTGGAGGATCAGGACGGTGCCGAAGATGGCCAGCGCCGTCCGGACGGTGAGGATGAAGGCGCCGATGAGCCCGGGTTTGATCTGCGGCAGCGTGACGTGATAGAACGTCCGCGCGGGGGAGGCGCCCAGCGACCGGGCGGCCTCCTCCGTGCGTTCGTTCACCTCGGCGTAGCTCCCCCGGAGGAGCAACAGCGCCCGGGGCACCATCGAGTAGCAGTACGCGACGAACAGGCCGCCGACGCTCGTGGCGATGGCAAGATCGACCGCGCTCCGGCCGGAGAACCACGCGAGGAGGTTCGTCACCAGGCCGCTGTTGCCGAGCAGGACGATGATCATGAACGCGGCGACGATCCCGGGGAGGCTGATCGGGAACGAGAGCAGCGTCAGGAGCGCGCCCCGGAACGGCAGGTCGTACTTCTCCAGGGCGTGGGCGGTCGCGGTCGCGACGCCGAGGCTGACGACGGTGGTCGCCAGCGCGAACCACAGCGTGTTGAAAGCCGACGCGCGGAGGTGCGGGTTCGCGACCAGTTCGCGGTAGGCGGCCAGCGAGAACCCCTCCGAGACGTATCTCGCCTCGGAGACGCTGATCCGGACCATCTCGGTGAGCGGGTACAGCCCGGCGACGGCGGCGAGCGCGAGGAACGGCGCACACAGCGCGGTGATGCGGCGACGCTCGCGGTCGCGCTCGGTCCGCGGAACGAGGAGCCGCTCCATCGGTTCGGGGAGTCTGGTGACACCGGCGCGGGCGGCGCTCGCTGCCGCGTCGGCGACCGGGGCGAGCCGGTCGGGGACTCTGCCGGGCGACTCGTCTGCCGCCATCCTACAGGCCTGCGGAGCGCTCGATCTCGTCGATGATGTCCTCCTGCTTTTCGACCATCGTCCCGTAGTCGACCTGGAACTCCGTCTCGTCGTAGGTCGACTGGGCGGGGAACTCCTCGGGCATCTCCAGTTCGGGCGCGCGGATCGGCCGCACGTAGGCGTCGAGGAACTTCCGCTGGCCCTCCTTCGAGAGCACGTAGTCCATGAACAGCTTGCACGCCTCGGGGTTCGGGGCGCCGTCCATCATCCCGAAGCCGTAGGGCTGGTTGAACGCCCCCGCGTTCCCGTCGGCCCCCTTCAGCAGCGCCACGCCGACCTTGTCCTCGGCGACGTCTCCGTTGTTGTACTTGAGGTTCAGGCCGGAGTAGTCGTAGCGGACGAACGTGGCGTACTCGCCTTTGGTGAACTGCGCGAGGAAGTTGTCGGTGAACTCGGCGCCGCCCTCCTGGATCTGCTCGTAGTAGTCGATCACCGGCTGAACATCGTCGAGCGACCCGCCGCGAGCGTTGTTGATCGACAGGGCGCAGGCAAGCCCGACCGCGGCCGTCGGGGTCTGGAGCGCCAGATCCTGCATGATGTCGGGGTGGAGCAGGTCCTCCCACGTCTCGGGAGCATCGAGGCCGCGCTCCTCGTAGATGTCCTTGCGGTAGGTGACCGCAGTGGTCATCCGCCGCGTGGCGGTCATCTGACCGTCGTCGGTCTTGAGCTTGCTCGGCACTTTGTCCCAGTTTTTGGGCTTGTAGCCGGTGAGAAAGCCCTCGTTTTTGGCGATGATGCCGTAGGTGTAGCCGCCGTTGTACGCCGAGTGGTCGGGGTTCTGGGCCCGCGAGCGCATGTGCTTGAGCGCCTCGCCCGACGAGCGGTCGTCGTCGTTGAGCGGGACGCCGTACTCCTCCTCGAAGGCGGACATGATCGCCGGCCAGTTCGACCAGCCCGACTGCACCGCGTAGACGTAGAGCTTCTCCGGGAACGACGAGGCGTTCACGGTCGTCTGGTAGTCGCCGTGGCCGACTTCGTAGCTCTCGCCGGCGGGCGTACTCGTCCCGCCGCCGCCGAGCGCGCTGGAACAGCCGGCCAGTCCGCTCGCCACTACCGCACCCGTACCTGTGAGAAACCGCCGTCGTGTTGGCGTCATACGGGAGAATCGCCGAAGACGACGTACATCGTGGTTTATATTTCCCGCCCGTTACGATACCGAGCCGTACGTTCCGAACGGTGGGATAGTACGCCCTACTGATACGCAAGTATCGGTATATATCCCGGCGGTGACCTCACGCTTCGTCGGTCACCGATTCGACGACCGTCTCCGCCAGCGCGTCGAAGTCGGCCACCTCTGGAGTCACGTCGACGGCGATACCGGCGTCGGCCGCGGTGTCGGCTGTCGGATCGCCGATGACGCCCACGACCGCGTCGCTCAGGCCCTCGACGGCCGCCTCCCGGACGCCGCGTTCGTCAGCCGCCGCGAGGAAGTGCCGGACCGTCAGCGAGGAGGTGAACACCGCCCCGTCGAGCCGCCCTTCCGCCGCGAGTGTCGCCGAGTCGCCGGCGTCGGCTGGCCGACCCAGTCGGTAGAGGACCGTCTCGTGGACGTACGCGCCGGCGGCTTCGAGCCCCGTGAGCAGAACCGCCGAGCCGTGGTCCGAGCGGGCCACTTCGACGCGGGCACCGGCCACGTCGTCTCCGAGTTCATCGACCAGGCCGGACGAGGAGAACTCCGCGGGCACGCGGTCGACCCGGTAGTCGTGCACTCGCAGGGCGTCGGCGGTCGACTCGCCGATGGCGCAGACCGTCGCGTCGCCGGGCTCCCACCGTCCCGTGGGTCCCCCGCCGTCGGCGCGCTCGCCCGCCACCAGTTCGACGCCGGTCTTGCTGGTGAACACGACGTAGTCGGCGTCGGTGCGGGGGGCGGCGCCGGTCGGGTCGACGGTCAGCATCGGGTCGGCGACGGCCTCGGCGCCCAGCGATTCGAGCAGTTCGACGGCGGCGTCCAGCCGCTCGTCCGGCGGACGGAAGACGGCGATTCGCGGCCGGTCTGCGGCGCTCATCCGTCGGCCACCTCGCCGCCGGTCCTCCCGCCTTCGGCCACTCCGCTCATCCGTCGTCCTCCCCGTCGTCGGCGGGCGCGTCGCTACCGTACCCCCGGAGGAACGCGGCCAGCGTCTCGCGCTCGCCGGCCACGTCGCCGACGACAGTGATCGCCGGCGGCGAGATGCCGGCCTCGTCGCGAGCGTCGACGATGGTGTCGAGCGTCCCGGTCGCGACCTCCTGGTCCGGCCAGGTCGCGCGTTCGACGAGCGCGACCGGCGTCTCCGAGTCCATGCCCTCCTCGCGGAGCCGCGCGGTGTAGTCGGGGAGCTTGCCGACGCCCATCAGGACGACGATCGTTCCTCCGGTGGCGGCGAGCGCGCCCCAGTCGACGGCGGATTCGTCCTTCGTGGGGTCCTCGTGGCCGGTGACGAACGACACCGACGAGGCGTGGTCGCGGTGAGTGACCGGGATGCCGGCCACGGCCGGCCCGGCGATCGCCGAGGTGACGCCCGGGACGACCTCGAAGTCGATCCCGTGGTCGGCCAGATACGCGGCCTCCTCGCCGCCGCGACCGAAGACGAACGGATCGCCGCCTTTCAGCCGGACGACGGTCTTCCCGTCCTCGGCGAGTTCGACCAGCCGCTCGTTGGTGACCGACTGGGGCGTCCGGTCGCCGCCGGCGCGCTTGCCCACGTCCTCGCGCTTCGCCTCGGGGATCAGGCCAAGAATTTCGGGCCCGGGCAGCTTGTCGTGCAACACCACGTCGGCTTCCTCCAGCAGCCGACGCGCCTTGACCGTCAACAGGTCGGGGTCGCCCGGCCCGGAGCCGACGAGGTAGACGGTGCCGCTCACGAGTCCTCACCCGAATCCTCGTCGGGTGTGTCCGGCGAGGCGCTGGCAGCGCCGCTCTCCTCGCCCGTCCGCCGTCGCGCCTGCTCGATCAGGTCGTCGGCGCCGGCGTCGGCGAGGTCCGCGGCGAACTCCCTGGCGGCTTCGGCGTGGTTCTGGACTGGTAGCTCGCGCGTCTCGCGGACCTCTTCGTCGCCGTCGCGGTCGAGCACCCGGACGCTCGCACGGACGACCGACCCCTGGAGCACGGCGTAGATGCCGACGGGCGCGACGCAGCCGCCGCCGAGTTCCTTCAACACTGTGCGCTCGACGGTCGCTTCGACGCGGGTCGGCGAGTGGTCCAGCACGCTCCGGAGGCTCTCGGCGAGTTCGCCGTCGCGGGCAGTCACCGCCAGCGTCCCCTGGCCCGGCGCCGGGACGAACCGGCCGGGGGACAGTTGCTGGTGCTCGACGTGGTGTAACAGCCCCGCCCGCTCTAGCCCCGCCTCCGCGAGGACGATGGCGTCGTACTCGACCTCGGGGTCGCGTTCGAGCGCCCGCCGCTGGAGTTCGGTCAGGTCTTCGAACCACTCCTCGACGGTGCGGTCGTACTCCGAGTCGTCGTCTTCCTCGTCGCCGTCCTCGTCGTCTCCGTCGTCCAGGTGCTTGTACTCCGCCAGGTCGTCGACCTCCTCGTCGGCCTCGGCGACGACGCGGCGCTCGTGCTCTGCCAGCAGCGGCGGCGCGAGCAGCTTCTGGATGCGCGTGTCGACGTTGCCCCGCAGCGGCTGGACGTCAAGGTCCTCGCGCTCGGCGAGCAACTGCGCACCGCGCCGGAGGCTCGACGTGCCCACGGTCGCGCCCTCGGGCAGTCCCGAGAGAGACGCACCGTCGCGGGTGACCAGCACGTCCCGCGGCGCGGCCCGCTCGGGGACGCCCGCGACGATCATGTCCTCGGGCATCTCGGTGGGCATGTCCTTCATCGAGTGGACGGCGGCGTCGCAGTCGCCGCCGAGGACCTCCTCGTCGAGCGCGCGGACGAACGCCCCCGTCTTCCCGAGTTCGTGGATCGCCTCGTCGGTGATCTGGTCGCCCGTGGTCTCGACCTCGACGAGTTCCACGTCGAAGCGACGGTTCTCCAGCCGTTCCTTGATGGTGGCGGCCTGCCGTAGCGCCAGGTCCGACCCGCGCGTCCCCAGCCGGAGCGTCGTACTCATTGCTACGCACTCGGCTGCCCGACGTGAAAAGCACACCAGTTCCGGACTCGGACGGCGCTCGGCGCAGGTCCGTCCGCGTCGACGGGTCGGCCGCCGAAAGGGTGCCGAACGGGTGACTTTTTAGTTCGGCGGCGTCACCGATCGCCGTGCCCTCCAGCTCGCCACCGAGCGATAGCGAGAGTCGCAGAGCGTTCCTGGCCGCGGTCGGAGCCGGAACGGCGGCGGCACTGGCCGGCTGCGCCGGGCGGCTCCCGGGAACGGACCCGGAGCAGGTCGACACCGAACGGACCGTCGAGGCCGGCGAGATCAGCTGGGAGTACCCGCCGAACGACGACGCCGAGGGGATCGGCTACGCGAGCGTCGAACTCGACCGAGATCGGACCGTCGAACGGTCGCCGCCGGCGTACCGTCTCACGCTCAACTCGACCGTCCGCGGCTCGCACGCGAGCGAGCCGTATACGGGTTACCACGCCGATCGGTTCCGGTTTCGGGTCGGGCCGCCGGCCGCGTACGCGGCCCGGCACGGCTTCGAGATGCGCGTCCAGCCGCCCCCCTGGCCGGAGATCGCCCTCCGATACGACCGGCGAGGCGGCCGGCGAGCGCTCGTCGTCGAGAGCGAGCAGTTCGGGTCCGACGGGACGATCACGTTCGACCTCCTGTTCGTCCCGGGCGGGGACCCGGCGCCCCAGCGGCTGCACTGCTCGTTCGAGGTCCAGGCGTCGCGGAGCGGGCCGCTCGGGAAGACGGTCAGCGCCGACGGACGGGGGACGATCGAACTCCCATCCGGGTCGGGCTGACCCGTCGCAGTGGCCGGGGCGTTTTCGGCCCAGCGGGTGGCTCGACCACTCCGGTCGCTACCAGGGCTCGTCTTTCGCGCCGATGACGTAGGCGATGCCGTTCGTCGTGACGTGCAACAGCGGCGTGACGACCAGCACGACCACCAGCACCGGGAACGTGAACGTCGCGGTCACCCACCCGACGTCGAAGAGGGCCGCCAGCGCGAGCGCGCCGACGACGAAGTCCAGTTGGTCGAGGCCGGGGAAGGGGGCGCCGCGCTGGCGGCCGCTCCGGCGCTTGATAAAGGAGGCGCCGATGTCGCCGAGCATGGCGCCCAGTGCCAGCCCGACGGCGGCGGCGAGCGGGAACTCCACCGCGGGGACGCCGAGCAGGTCCGCGACCGGCTCCGAGACGGCGTTGAGCGCGAGCGCGAGCGCGACGCCGGCGAGCGTCCCCGCGGCGGTCCCGCGCCAGGTCTTGCCGTCGCCGAGGACGCGTCGACCGCCCCAGGTGCGACCGCCGTCGATGGGCCGGCCGCCGCCGGCCAGCACCGCCGCGTTGTTCGGCACGTACGCGGGCAACATCGCCCACAGCGCCGTCACCACCGCCGTGACCAGATCCATACCGTCGCTGACAGGCCCGCGCTTCTTAAGTCGCCGTGGTTCGCGTCGCCCGCTCGGCCCGCGCGTCGCTGGCTCGCCGCGCCGTCCGGCCTCGTCGCCGGACCTGCCGCCGGTACCCCTTTCACACTGGCGGCAATACTTACCAGCATGCTTCCGCCGATAGCGAGTCGCTTCGTCGCCGGCGAGACGGCGGCGGTCGCGCTGGACCACGTTCGCCGAGCCAACGACCGCGGGGTCGGCGTCATCCTGAATCTGCTCGGCGAGCACTACCACGAGCGCGAGCCGGCCGACGCGGACGCCGCGACCTACTGCCGACTGATCGACGACCTGGGGCGGACGGACCTGCGGGCGTGTATCTCGGTCAAACCCTCTCAGCTCGGCCTCGACGTGGGCGAGGACGTGTTCCGGGAGAACCTCGCCCGGGTGGTCGAACGGGCCGACGAGCACGGGGAGTTCGTCTGGATCGACATGGAGGACCACACGACCACCGACGCGACGCTGGAGGCCTTCGCGGAGCACGCCCGCGGGACCGACGGACAGGTCGGCGTCTGCATCCAGGCGAATCTCAGGCGCACGCGCGAAGACCTCGAACGGCTGGCCGACCTCCCGGGGAAGGTCCGGCTGGTGAAAGGCGCCTACGACCCGCCGGCCGAGGTGGCGTACCAGGAGCGGTCGCGAGTGAACGAGTCCTACCGGGACTGTCTCCAGTATCTGTTCGAGGCGTTCGACGACGGGGTGGCGGTCGGCAGCCACGACCCGGCGATGATCACGTTGGCCGAGGAGCTGCACGCCGAGCACGGGACGCCCTACGAGGTACAGATGCTGATGGGCGTCCGCGAGGACGCGCAGGTCGACCTGGCCGGGGAGTGCGAGGTGTGGCAGTACGCCCCCTACGGGTCGAAGTGGCTCTCGTATTTCTACCGGCGAGTGCTCGAACGGAAGGAGAACGCGGCCTTCGCGTTGCGGGCGGTCGTCGGCGAGTGACCGTCGGCGCGGTCGGTGACTCCCGGTCGCCCGCGGGTGTCCGCGTTCGTGTGTCGCGTGCTGAAGGAACACGCTTACTACGTTCCGGCGGGCAGATACCCGCAGATGAGCTCGGCATCCTGGAAGCGCGACTTCGCCAGCGGACTGGTCATTCTGGTGCCGCTACTGGTGACGTCGTACATCATCGTCTGGCTGTACCTGGCGCTGACGGCCGTCCCGCTCCCGGTCGACAGCCAGCAGGTCGACCTCGGCACCCTCTCGTTCAACCTCCAGGAGCCGCTCCGCGTCGCGCTGACGCTCGTCATCTTCGTCCTCGTCGTCTTCTCGCTGGGCTACCTGATGCGCACCGCCTTCGGCGACGTGATCGAGAGCGGGATCGACCGCGTCATGAACCAGCTCCCCGGGCTCCGCGTGGTGTACAACGCCTCGAAGATGGCGGTCGAGACGGTCGTCTCCGGCGCCGACGAACTGCAGGAACCGGTCAAGATCGAAACCTGGCAGGGGATGCGGATGACGGCGTTCAAGACCGGCCAGTCCACGCCGGACGGCCGCGACGTGCTCTTTCTCCCCACCGCACCGAACATCACTACCGGGTTCGTCATCGAGGTCGACCCAGATTCCTACGAGAAAACCAACGAACGCGTCGAGGAGGCGCTGACGCGCGTCCTCAGCGCCGGCTTCGGCGAGGCCGAACAGACCTCGATCCCCGTCGACGTCGCCGCGGACGACGAGGGCGACGGGTAGGGCGGCAGACGGAACGCGGGACGACGGACCGACGAGCGCGGCGTCCGGTCAGCTGATGTGGGCGGCGATGTCGGCCTCGGTGATGATCCCGACGGTTTCGCCGCCCTCGACGACGAGGACGGCGTCGTTGTGGTTGAGGTAGTCGTTGATCTCGTCGATGGTCGCGTCGGGCTCGACGGTCGCGGTGGACTCGCGTTTTACCTCGTCGACGGGGTAGTCACCGACGCTGTCGGTTTCGGACCCCCCGGAGCGCTGGCGGATATCCGAGTTACTGATCAGTCCCAGCGGCGTGCCGTCGCGGACGACCGGCACCTGCGAGAACCCCGGTTCGTCCATCAGCTCCTGGGCCTCGTGGACCGAGTCGTCGGGCCTGACGCTCACGATCGGCGAGGTCATCAGGTCCTCCGCGCGCAGGATAGCCCCCTCCGCCTCCTCCAGAGCGTTGACGATCCGCCGCAGCGTCGACAGCCGCGGGTCCACGTCTCCGCCCTCGATCCGCGCGATCAGCGGCTGCGACACGTCCGCCCGGTCGGCCAGATCGCTCTGGGTCAACTCCAACTCGGTCCGCCGCTCCCGCAGGTCCGCCGGCGTCGGTAGATCCATGCCACCGGATAACCGTGGGTAATATAAAAAACCACCGCCGAGACGCCCAACGAAATTACGGGGCGTGGGCACGCTGAAACGTCGGTTTCTGGCGGTCCGGCCGTCGGGTATCGACGGGCGGCGCCTCGGGTCGCCGGCGGTGTGGGTCGCCCGCGCCGGGCGCCGCGGCGTCCCCGAGCGGGTGGTATAAACGCCTGGAGCGGCTACCCGAGGGTATGTCAGAGCACGAGGAGGGACTCCCGAGTTCCGACGAGGAGTGGCGCGAGCGGCTGACCGACGAGGAGTACAAGATCCTGCGCGAGCAGGGGACGGAGCCGAAGTTCAGCGGCGAGTACCTCGACGTAGACGACGAGGGCGCGTTCACCTGCGCCGGGTGCGGGACGGAGCTGTTCTCGACCGACCAGCAGTACGACGCCGGCCACGGCTGGCCGAGCTTCTTCGACGTGGTCGAGGACGGCAACGTGGAGACGAAACTGGACACCAGCCACGGGATGCGGCGGACCGAAGTGGTGTGTGCGACCTGCGGCGGCCACCTCGGGCACGTCTTCGACGACGGGCCCGACCCGACGGGCAAGCGCTACTGCATCAACTCGGCGGCGCTGGACTTCGCGGGCGAGGCCGACCAGTAGGGCGCCTCGAAACTGCCAGCGGGGAGAGCGAGGAGTGAGCGCTGGGGCGGTCCGGGAGACGGGCCCGGTTTCGTGGTGGCCGGCTATCAGATCGATCGAAGCAGGCGGAAACCTTTTTGAATTGCTGCGCGCTTGAACGGGTGTGACTTCCGAACACGCGGACGACCCGGCGGGGGGCGAGGCGTCCGGCGACCGGACGGTGTCGATCCTCGGCACCGAAGTCGTCCTGGAGGAGGCGTTCGTCGCGTTCCCGTGGCGAGCGGGGATGGCACGGGCGCCGGGCGCCTTCCTCGCGGTCTTCGTGCTGACGGCCGCGGTCGCGGCTGTCGGCGGCTTCGGATCGGGTTCGCTCCCCCGGCGGTTCGCGCTGCTCGGGATCGTCGTCTTCAACGGACACAACATTCCCGCGACGATCGGCGCGGTGCCGGGGTTGCTCGCGCCGGTCGCGAACCCGGTCGTGGGGATTCCCGGGGTCGGTCGGCTCCTGCGCGGACTGTTCACCTTCGGGGCCGGCCACGCGGCCCCGCTCTCGCACGTCGGTGGGATCGTCGGCGGCCAGACGGCCGAGATCGGTCACTTGAGTATCATTCAGCAACAGGGCGCGACGGACGTGCCGGCGTTCGTCTATTACCTGCTGGCGCCGGTTGCGCTGGTCGGTGCCGGCTACGAGTTCGCCGACAGCCACTGGGCTGAGACGACGACGGAGTCGTTCGCGGAGGTTGCGCGGTTCGGCCTCGCCGTCGCCGCCGGGTACGTCGTCGTCCTGCTGGTCGGGTCGGTGCTGTTCACTGCTGTCCTGTCCAGCCCGCTGTCGGGCGCGGTGACGGTCCTGCCCGACCGATACCTGCTCGTCGTCTACGGGTTCGCCTACCCGACGATATTCGCGACGCTCGGGGCCTGGCTGGTCTATCGCGACAGAACGTGAGCGGCGCCGTCAGGCGTAGCTCGCGTCGAGGTACTCGACGATCTTCGCCGATTCGGCCATCGTGACTCCGCGGTCGTCGTCGACGAGGACGGGGACGCCGCGCTGGCCGGAGACCTCCTTGACCTCGTTTCGTTGTGAGTGGAGCGCGTCGACCCAGACCGTCTCGTAGTCCAGGTCCAGTTCGTCCATGCGGTCGGCGACCTTCTCGCAGTACGGACAGCCATCGAGCTGGTAGAGCGTGAACGCCATACCCGGCCGTTCGGAAGCGACCGGCAAGTGCGTTGCGGCCCGGACCACTCGGCGCGAGCGCCCCGGGTCCCTACTCGTTCATCAGGCCGTCTTCCTCGACGCGCATGACGGCTTCGCCGTCCGGGAGGTTCGGGGCGTCGACGAGCTTGACGATGCGCTTGTCGCCCTTGGACTTGCGGAGGTAGATACGGAACGTGGAGGTGTGGCCGAGGATGTTCCCGCCGATGGGCTGGGTCGGGTCGCCGAAGAAGGAGTCGGGGTTGGAGGCGACCTGGTTGGTGACGACGACGGCCGTGTTGTGGAGGTCGCCGACGCGCATCAGGTCGTGGAGGTGCTTGTTGAGCTTCTGCTGGCGATCGGCGAGTTCGCCGCGGCCGACGTACTCCGCGCGGAAGTGCGCGGTCAGCGAGTCCACGCAGAGCAGGCGGATGGGGAACTCCTCGTCCTGGCTCTCGCTGGCGAGTTCCTGGGCCTGCTCGGCCAGGAGGATCTGGTGGTTGGAGTTGAACGCCTTCGCGACGTGGATGTTGTCGAGCATCGCCTCGACGAGGTCATCGAGCAGCTGTTCGTCCGTGGCGTCGGCGTCTTCGGGCTCCTCGACGATGCCGTGGAGGACCATCGTGTCCTCGAGGACTTCCTCGGAGAGGCCCTTGACCATCTGGTCGATCCGCTCGGGGCGGAACGTGTCCTCACTGTCGATGAACATCGCCGACCCCTCCAGCCCGCCGTGCTCGCTGGGGAGCTGGACGGTGACGGAGATTTGGTGGGTCACCTGGGACTTGCCGGCGCCGAACTCGCCGTACACCTCGGTGATCGACTGCGTCTCGATACCGCCGCCGAGCAGGTCGTCGACCTCGTCGACGCTCCAGGTGAGCTTGCCGATCTGTTCCCGGCGCTCCAGCACCGTCGCGCCCGTCTCGAAGCCGCCGATGTCCGCGGCGTCACGCGCGGCGCTAATGATGTCCGCCGCGCTGGACTCGCCGATGTCCGCCGTGTTCGAGAGTTCGCCCGGTGACGCGACGGCGATGCCCTGATAGCCGTCGAACCCGTTCTCCCGGAGCTTCTCCGCTGTCGCCGGACCCACGCCCGGCAGTTCTTCGAGGTCTTCTGTCGCCATGGACATCGCTTGCGCCGCCCGTCATATAAACCCTCGTTAACACCATAGTGAAAGTGAAAACGCGGGCGGGCTCGCTCCTCGGATCGAACCAATCCGAACGTTGATGTGTGAACGCGCGTCGAGCGGGGCGCTCGGCGGGGCGGGTCCGAAGAGCGGGGGTCCCGACCCGTCGCGCTCAGCCGCGGGCGCCGAGGTAGACGACGCCGAAGACGCCGAGGAAGTAGACGGCGGTGAGCCACGACTCGGGCACCGTGAGGACGCGGTGGCCCTGGTGGCCGACGACGACCAGCGCCAGCGCGACGGCGGCGAGCGCGGGCCGAGCCAGCAGGCCGGCGACGAACGCCCGCAGGTTCCAGACGAGGGTTTCGACGCCCCGTCGGACCGTCTCGCCGGCCGGTCGATTGCCGTCGGGGTTGTCCGCGGGTTCGAACCCCATGAGGGCGTCGCGGTCGACGGTCGTGACCGTACCGGTGTTGACCCGATAGCCGTCGGCGTCGCCGACTCGGAGAAGCGTGACTGTCCCCTCGCCGACGCCGACGACGCGGTAGACGCCCGGTGAGAGAGCTGCGTCGGTGGCGACGCTGGACGCGGGCGGTCGAACGTGGTCGTAGACGGCGGGGTCGGTCGGCGTCACGGCAGGGCTGACGCTCGCGGCCGGAATAAGCCTACGGGGAGGGCTACTCCCAGGGGTGGTTCCCGGGCCGGTCGGGCCAGAGCGGATACCAGTACTCCTTGTCCGGTTCGACGGTCAGCTCGCCGTCGAGGACGCTCTGGAGTTTGATCTCCGTCTGGTCGTGGCGGTCGTGGCCGCCCTCCGGCGCGAAGGGGTAGTACTTGCCCCGGCGGAACGAGTAGATCCAGTAGGCCAGCCGATCGCCCTTCTCGAACGCGAAGAGTGCGGCGAGCAGCCGCGAACCGTAGCCGCGCTCGATGAACTCGTCGGCGGCGAAGTGGACGCTCGTCACCAGGTCCTCGGGATCGTCGTCCTCCAGCACCACCCACTCGTAGCCGTGGTCGTCGGTGGTGAACCGGGCGTTCGTCCCGGTTTCGACCTCGCCGGCTTCGAGGATGGCTTCGACGTTCTCGACGGCGTCCTCGAAGTCGGTGCTGTCGACCTCGGCGAAACACAGCGCCGCCGCGTCCGCGGGGACGAACCCCAGATCGGCCTCCATCGTCATGTAGGCCGTGCTCATCCCGAACAGGTCCTCGGGGTCGGCGTCCCTGGTCGCGTCGGCCTCCGCTTTCATCCCGAGCGCGGACTTCAGGCCGTCCAGCAGTCCCATACCCCTATGTTCGGCCGAACGCCTAAAAGTCGCTTCCCTCCGGCGGTGGGCACAGGTCGAGCGCAGCGACCGGTGTTCAGTTGTCCCAGGGCGCGCCCTCGAAGTCGATCTCCCGGTGGCCCCGATCTAGGTCGGCGATCCGGTCCAGGTCTTCCTCGTCCAGATCCACGTCGTAGGCGCCCCAGTTGTCGCGGATGTGCTCGGCGCTCGTGGCCTTCGGAATGGCCGCCACCTCCTCCAGCGACAGGAACCACGCCAGAGTCACCTGCGGGACGCTCGCGTCGTGTTTCTCGGCGATGTCCTGCAGTACGGGGTCGTCGAGCACTTCCGTCCGCGCGAGCGGCGAGTAGGCGACGACGTGGTGGTCGTGCTCGGCGGCGTACTCGCGCAACTGGGCCTGCTGAAGGTACGGGTGCATCTCCACCTGGTTCGCGTAGATCGGCGCGTCCAGCACCTCGCGGGCCTCGTCGAGGTGCTCGGGTTCGAAGTTCGAGACGCCGACGTGCCGAATCTTTCCCTCGTCGGAGAGCTGCTGGAACGCCGACAGGGTCCCCTCGGGGTCGTAGGCCTCCGTCGGCCAGTGGACGTACAGCAGGTCGATGTAGTCGACGCCCAGTCGATCCAGGCTCTCCTCGGTCGTCGCCAGCACGTCGTCGTGGGCGAGGTTGCCCGTGTCGACTTTCGTCGCGAGGAAGAGTTCTTCCCGGGGCACGTCGGCCTCGGCGATCCCGTGGCCGACCGCGTCCTCGTTGCCGTAGGCCTGTGCGGTGTCGATGTTTCGATAGCCCAGTTCCAGCGCCGTGCGCACGCTCTCGGCGCACTGGTCGGGGTCGGTGTTCTGCCAGGTGCCGAGTCCGAGTCGATGGAGGTCGAGTTCGCTCATGCTGTTCCCGGCTTGGACTGGGGGCACCTAACCGCTGGGGAAGCGGCCGTCCTCTCCCCCTACGCCGGCCGCTCCAGCTCGGCCGCTAGCTCCCGTAGCTTCCGGATGCGCTTGTGCGTCGGCGGGTGTGTCCCGGGCAGCCCGAGCGAGGGCGACGGCACGATACAGAAGGCGTTGAACCCGGCCATCGAGCGCATGTCCGCCTCGGGCGGCTTCGAGAGGCCGTGTAACTCGGCCAGCGCCGTTGCGAGCGCGACCGGCTTGCCGGTGATCGCCACCGCGCCACGGTCGGCGGCGTACTCCCGATAGCGCGAGAGGACGAGCGTCCCCGGGAGGCACACCAGCAACAGCGGGAGACTCAACACTGCGAGGAACGCCGCGGCGCCGAAGTAGCCCAGCACGATGGCCCAGCCGTTCATCCCCTCCAGCGCCGTCGAGAGCATCGCCAGTGCGACCGTCGCCGGGAACCCCGCTACCGTCAGCACCGACGAGTCGCCGTTCTTGACGTGTGCCAGTTCGTGGGCGAGCACCGCTTCCAGTTGCTCGTCGTCGAGTTCCTTCAGGAGCCCGAGCGTCACGCAGACGACGGTGCGATTGCCGGTGCCAGCGGACATCGCGTTGGGTTCGTCGCTGGGGATCACGGCGACGGGCGGCCGCGGCAGGTCGGCCTGGCGAGCGAGTCGCTCGACGGTGTCGAACAGCTCGGGGTGGTCCGCCCGTTCGATGGCGACGGCCCGCGTCGCGAGGTAAGCCAGCCGGTCGGCCTCCAGCACGAGTCCGCCGAGCACGGCGAGGAGGACGCCGCAGACGACGAGCGCGCCAGCGGGCGGGAGGAGCCAGACCACCGGGCCGAGCAGCGCGGCGTAGCCCAGCAGCGAGAGCGCGAGGGCGAGGACCATCCGGCGGGTCAGACGGCTATCGGTCTGCCACTCCATGCGAACCGTTCGCTCTCGATGACTAATGGGTCTTCCGTCGAACGAGTCGGTGACCCGGCGGAACCCGGGAAGACGACGACCGTTCAGGCCGTTTCCATCTCGCCGGCCAGCTCCTGGAGGCGTTCGACGCGGCGTTCGGTCGTCGGGTGCGTGCGGAAGAGGTTCGCGATGACGCCCTTGCCGATAGGGACGATGAAGAAGGCGTTCATCTCGGACTGCTCGCGCAGGTCCTCGTCGGGCACCCGGTCCATGCGGTTGTCGATGGTCATCAGCGCGGAGGCGAGCGCGGCGGGCTTGCCGGTGATGGCGGCGCCGCCGCGGTCGGCCGCGTACTCCCGGTACCGGGAGAGCGCGCGGATGAGCAGGAACGAGACGATCCAGACCACCAGCGAGGCGACGATGGCGACGAGGATGCCGGCACCTCCGCCCTCGCGGTTGCGGCCGCCGCCGAACAGGAAGCCCCAGCGGAGGATGAACATCGCGATGGTCGCGAGGAACGACGCGATAGTCATCACCATCACGTCGCGGTTCTTGACGTGGGCGAGTTCGTGGGCCATCACGCCCTCGAGTTCGTCCTGGTCGAGCGTCTGGAGGAGGCCGGTTGTCACCGCGACGGTCGCGTTCTCCTGCGAGCGGCCGGTCGCGAAGGCGTTGGGCGTCCGCGTGTCCGCCACCGCCACGGACGGTTTCGGCAGGTCAGCCTGCTGGGAGAGGCGACCGATCATTCGGTGCAGTTCGGGATACTCCTCCTCGGAGACCTCCCGGGCGCCCATGCTCCGCAACGCCAGCTTGTCGCTGAAGAAAAACTGTGCGATCAGGAAGACGCTCATGAACCCGACGATGAGCACGAACGACTGGTTCGTCCACAGCAACACCCCGAGGAAAGCGATGTACAGGGCGGCCAGGAGGAACATGGTGAAGAACATGCGCCCGCGGAGGCCCCAGTCGGTTTTCCACTCCATACCCGATACACGGTGCGGACGCCATATCAATCACTCGTGTCGCTCCGCCCCACTCGGGCGACCGCCCGTCGCCGCTCGGCCCGGAACGCGACGCTTAACCGACCGAGACCAGTACGACGGAGCAATGAGTCGTTCCGGCGAGTTCTGCCCCCGCTGCGGGGACGAGATCGAGGCGAACCTCGACGCCCGGCCGGCGACGCCGGGCGCGTCGGGGCCGCGCGACGGCGACAGCGTGCTCTGTGACGACTGTTACTTCGAGGAGTTCGATCTGGTCGACGCCCCCGACCGCATCGACGTGCGCGTCTGCTCGCAGTGCGGCGCCGTCCACCGCGGCAACCGCTGGGTCGACGTGGGCGCCGAGGACTACACCGATATCGCCGTCGAGGAGGTTTCGGAGGCGCTCGGGGTCCACCTCGACGCCACGGACGTGAGCTGGGAGGTCGCCCCCGAGCAGGTCGACGAGAACAACATCAGGATGCACTGCCAGTTCTCCGGCGTCGTGCGGGGCACCCTCGTCTCCGAAGAAGTGGTCGTCCCGGTCAAGATCGCCCGCCAGACCTGCGAGCGCTGCGGCCGGATCGCCGGCGGCTCCTACGCCGCGATCGTGCAGGTCCGGGCCGACGAACGCACGCCGACCGCCGAGGAAGAACAAACGGCCCAGGAGATCGCGGAGGCGTACATCGCCGAGCGGGAGGCCACCGGCGACCGCAACGCGTTCATCACGGAGGTCACGGAGGTCGACGAGGGGCTGAACATGAAGATCTCCACCAACCAGATGGGCCAGGGGATCGCCAAACGGATCACCGACCGCCTGGGCGGGGGGTTCGAGGACTACGAGACGCTGGTCACGGAGGACGGCGACGGCAACGAGGTGTATCGAGTGACCTTCGCCGTCCGCCTGCCGCGCTACCGCGCCGGCGAGGTGATCGACCCCGGGGACGGCGACGGCCCCGTCCTCGTCCGCAGCGTCCGCGGCAACCTCAAGGGCACCCGGCTGGCCACCGGCGAGGACTACGAGGCCAGTTTCGAGGAGGGCGACGCGCCCGAGGCGCGCCGCCTTGGTACCCGCGAAGACGCCACCGAAACCACCGTCGTCGCCGTCGAGGACGCGAACGCCGTGCAGGTACTCGACCCCGAGACGTACGCCGCCGAGACGATCCCCCGCCCGGACTACTTCGACACCGACGCCGACGAAGTGCCCGTGATCAAGAGTCGGGTCGGCCTCCACGTCCTCCCCGCGGACGCCGTCGAGGCCGACGAGGGCTGACGAAGGCCACCGGTCGCCGGAACGCCGGCTACTTCTGACCGGACGGCGGCAACTTTTTTCGTCGTTCGACCGGTTGGTCGACACATGTTCGAAGCCCTCCGATCGGTCGGAACCGTGGCGCGGCGGTTCGTCGCGCTCCTGCCGGTGCTGATCGCCGTCGCGACGCTGCCGACCGTCCTGCTGGTGCTGTTCAACGGCGGCATCGTGACCGCCATCGAGGTCGCGATCGCGGGCTGGCTGCTGGCGGTGCCGGTGACGGCGTTGCTCGTGTGGGTCGTCCTGAACCTCTCGCCGGTGGACCTGCCTGGGTCGCTCGGCGAGCGAACCGTCGCCCTCCCGTCGATGCTCGACGGACGGGCGTCGGGCGACGACCGCGCTCGGGGGGACGACCCCGTCGAGACGCTCCGCGATCGGTTCGCCCGCGGCGAGATCGACCAGACCGAGTTCGAGCGCCGCCTCGACGCGCTCCTGGCGGCCGAGGACGACGGTGACGGGCGACACGTGGACGGTCGGGCCGGATCGTCCGGCTCGCCGGCCACGAGCGAGGCGTCGCGCGGGCAGTCGCCGGCCGACGACCGCTCGCCGGCTCCCGGTCGCGACCGCGAACCGGAGTCGACCTGAACGGCCGGCCGGTCCGGCCGCTCGCGCTTCCGACTCGAAACCGTTTCGGCCGTCGGTCGTCTGGAGGCGAGTAGATGGACGAGCGCGACGAGCGGCTGGCCGTGGTCGTCGACAAACCCCGCGCGGAGGCGGTCATCGACGAGCTGGAGCGGGCGGGCGTCTACGACCCCGACCGATCGGTCCGCGAGTACGACGAGGGGAGCGTCTCGCTCCCGGTGACGGCGATCCCCGACGCCGTCGACTACCGGGAAGTGGTCCGGCAGGTCGGCGAGCCGCGCCTGCGCGACCTGGGCGACCACCTCCGCGAGCGGGGGTGGACCGACGCGGAGATCGACGCAGCACCGTCGTCGTGGGCGGTGTTGGGGACGGTCGTCCTCGTCGACACCGGCGACGCGCCCCGTCCCGAAGAACTCGGTGAGGCGCTGCTGGCCCTGCACGGCGCCGCCGACACCGTGCTGGCCCGCGGGCCGATCACCGGTGCCCACCGCGAGCCGGACGTGACCGTGCTGGCCGGCGAGGGCGACACCGAGACGGTCCACCGCGAGCACGGCACCACGTACGCGATGGACCTGGCCGAGGTGATGTTCTCGCCGGGGAACAAGGCCGAGCGGGCGCGGATGGGCGAGGAAGCTCGCGAGGGCGAGCGCGTCGTCGACATGTTCGCCGGCATCGGCTACTTCACGCTGCCGATGGCCCGCGCGGGCGCCGAGGTGACCGCCATCGAGCGCAACCCCGCCTCCTTCGAGTACCTGCTGGAGAACGTCCGCCGCAACGGCGTCACCGACCGCGTCCACCCCTACCGGGCCGACTGTCGCGACGTTCTCGAACAGGTCGACCCGGAGACGGACGTGCGCGCCGACCGGATCGTGATGGGCTACTTCGAGGCTTCCGAGCCGCGCTCGGAAGACAGTCGGAGTCCCTCCGACGCTTCTCACGAGTACCTCGACAGCGCGCTCGGGGCGCTCGAACCCGGTGGCGTCGTCCATCTGCACGAGGCGACGCCGGAGGGGCTGGTGCCCGACCGTCCTGTCAGGCGGCTCCGGAACGCGGCCGCCGAGCGCGGCCGGTCGGTCGATGTCATCGAAACGCGCCGCGTCAAGGGCTACAGCGAGGGCGTGGCCCACGTCGTCGTCGACGCGCGCGTCGACTGAGCGGACCGATCGGTCCGAACGGGCGGACCGGTCGGCTCGGTGGCACGACTCCCGATAGCGTGGGGCGGTTCCGGACTGCGGGCACCACAGTAGTTTTTATCCCGTGGGGAGGAACAGTCCGTACATGGCGCTGGGGCCGTACGAGCGGGTGCTAGAGACGCTGGCGGACTTAGACGCCCGTCTCGCCGGCCTGGAGGTCGGGTACAACGAGACGAACGCCTCGGCGGCCCAAGAGCACGTCGACACGCTCGGGAACTTCTTCGAGAACGAGCCCGACCACTTCGTCGCGCTTCAGGAGGCGGTCGACCGTCTCGTCGAGACGGAGGACTCGACCCACGCCGCGACGGCCAAGGAACACGCCGACGCGCTCAAAGCGCGAATCGAGGCCCAAATCGACGAGGAGTAGCGGGGGTCAGCCGAATGGACGATTTCGACACTACGTCGGTGCGTCCGTGTCGCGATGTCGTCCCGGTGGTGCCGATCACGTTCGTGCTGGGGTGGAGCACTTGATCAGTTCGGCGTGCGTACTGAACACTCAGTGGGTGTGCAGTTCCCTCAGATCCAGGACTATCTAGTCCCCACGCTCAACCACATGGCTGTTCCCGAGACGAGTGTCAAAAAGAGGAAGACGAGCGGCGGCTTCCAGATCGGTTCTCCGAGTCCACCCATGCACAGGATTGACTGGCCCTCGTTGACTATATCTGAGCAACCGGGAAGAATTAGATTTAGAAGGCCCATTAGAAGCAATGACCCAACTACTGAACCGGCCACCACCAACATTCCCCTGGCGACACGGCTCTCCATAGAACATTCTACAAGGTAGAGTACATATGGTTTGTCTCACACCTGTACCGAGCGAAGACTGGGAACAACGGAGTGGTGGGGGAGCCGTTGTGCGACACCCCTAGGCCGGCGAACGACGAGTTCCCGACTCACAGCCAGTCGACGAAGGTGCCCTCCAGCAGCGTCTCTGTCTGGTGGTCGACGTAGGCGGACTGCATCCCCCAGATGGCCTCAGCGAGGGGGGCGTTCTGGTCGACAGCGGCGGCGACGTGGTCGTGTTTCCAGCGGGCGGGTGTGATCCGACGGTCGGCCCGCTCGCGGAGCGGCCGGACGTAGCGGCGGGCGGCGTCGGTCGAGAGTCCCTGACTCTCCAGACCCTGTCGGGCGGCCTCGAGCAACTCGCCGTAGATGTGGTCGAGATTCGTCGTCTCCTCGCCGTCGGTCGTGACCCAGGTGAGGTCCGCGTTCAGTCCCTCGCGGCTGGCGGCGTAGAAGTTCTCGCGGGCCGTCTCCCAGTCCATCGCTCGGACGGGGTGTTCGATGCTCACGAGCGTGGTGAGCAGGCCGGCGAACACCGCCTGGAAGCTCACGGCGTCGCGGACGGTGGGCTGGCCGGGCAGCGGGCGGAACTCGATGCGGGCGTTGGCCTGGGGCTCGGTGGCGCCGTCGAACACGGGGCGGATCCACCGCCAGTAGCTGCCGTGTTTGTGCCGGAAGTGGACGAACGCGTCGTCGAAGCGCTCCCCGGCCTCCACGTCCATCGGGACGATCGTCTCGTCGGCGACGACGTCGTCGATGGCGTCCTCGACGCTGTCGAAATCGGGGGGGAACCGCACCTTGTCGGCGGCCCCGTCGTCGGCGGGGTTGAGCACGTCCTCGAAGACGGTGATCCGGTTTTCCATCCAGGCGTCGGCGACGATCTCGGCGTCGTCCGCGTCGTCGTACAGGTCCGGCGGGAAGAAGGGGGCGTTGACGCCGAGCGCGAGCAGCGGCCCCGCGACGCGCAGGGCGTAGCGGAAATACTCCGGCAGATCGGGGGCGTGGGGGATCTGGTAGTGGGGTTGGATGGAGGTAATGAGGCTCTCGGGCATGACCGTGTCGGCCGACAGCGAGACGTGGGGCGCTTCGATGCGCATGCCCGTGGGGTAGTCGGTGTTGGCCATCGTGTGATACCGGGCGGTGTCGGACATGTTGGTCCCGATGCGGACGCCGTCCTGCTCGACCGAGTCACAGAGGTAGTCGGTGGCCGTCTCGCCGGTCGGGGGAACGGTCCAGAGCCCGTCGCTGACCAGGCGGATGTCGTCGCGGGCGGTTCGCTGCAGGGCCGGCGCGAGGTTGGCCTTGAGCTCCTGCTCCTGGGCGACGAGGCCGTGCTCGTTGAGCGGCTGAGGACTGGTCTGCATCTCGGCGTTGTGCAGGCCGAGCTCCTTCTCGAAGCCGATGAGATCGAGCAAGCCGCGGGGGACTCGCCGCAGCGACCCCGAGCGGGCGTCGACGGCGTACAACTCCAACTCGAGGCCGACGATGGCCTCGGTGTTGTCGAAGATGCCGTCGCGTATCTCGTCTTTGAGTCGCTCGGCCTCCTCGGCGGCCCGACGGTCGAACTCTTCGGCGTCGACCCCCTGGGCCGCTCGGACGCGGGCCGCCAGTTCGGAGCCGGACATACCACTCCGTTCGACCGCCGCGGTACTTGAACGTGGGGCACTCGGCGCGTCGAGCCACGAGATATTTAGCGCCGACGCACCCACTATGTGCCGATGCCCCGACTCACTCGCCGCCGCGCCCTCCAGGCTGCGGTCGGACTGGCCGCCGGACTCGCCGGCTGTCCCGACGGCGACACCGACGCCGGCCGAGACGACGGCACCCCCGTCGGCTCGCCGACGCCGCCGGTCCCCACCGCTGGTGCGGACCGCGTCGCCGACCCGGAGTACGTCACGCTCCGCGCGGACGAAGCCGACTACAGCGACCCGCTCGCGTGGTTCGTCTCCGAGCCCGACGACAGGCCGACCGCCGGCGAAACCGTCGAACCGACGGCTCGCGAGACGGAGGGCCTGATCGCCGACGAGGCGACCGCCGCGACGCTCGGCGTCTCCGACCGCGCGACCGAAACCGCAATCTCCGCCAGCGCCGAAACCGCCCGCTCGTTCGTCGCAGAGACGGATCTCGACAGCGAGACGCTACTGGTCGAGAGCCGTTCGGTCGAGGAGTGTTACCGGCTGGTGCTCTGTCACGTCACCTGGGACGACGGCGAGGTCGAGACCAGGTACGGCCGCTTTCTCCGCGACGCCGACGTGGTCTGTGAGAGCGGCGAGCGCGACGCTCGCGTGACTATCGCCCGCCTCCCGGTCGCGCTCGACCCGACGGAGTTCGAGATGGGCGGGTCCGGTGTCGCCAGCGGTGAGTGCTTCCCGATGGAGCGCGGACGCGAGCGCGCTCGGTCGACGACGCGGCCCCGATCGGCGACCGCCACGAACGCCACGGCCGGCACCGACGGGAGGTCCCGATGACGGACGAACGCTCGCCCTGCCGCGACACTCGTCTCACTCGTCGCGGCGCGCTCGCGCTCGGCGGTGCGACGCTGTTGGCGGGCTGTGGCGACCTCTCCAACCCCCTGGGGACCGACCCGGTCGAACTCGACGGCGCTGCCCTGGCCCGGATCGCCGGCCGGGACGGACCGGCGGTCGACCATCCCCTGCCGGTCGCGGTGGCCGACGACCACGTCGCCGATTCCCGGGAGCGCGCCCACGCGATGCTCGCGTCGGCGCCGCTGCCCCTGACCGCCGACGACCTCCCCAACGGCGCGATGCGCGAGGCGATCGCGGACCGCGCCGAACACGCCCGCGAGCATCTCGCCGAGGCGGTCCGCGAGACTGACACCCGCGAGCGGCTCGAACTGCTCGCTCACGCTCGCGGCCCTGCCCGCGCGGTCGAGGCCGCGTGGGGCGCTATCGACGACGAACTGACTGCCGCCGACGTGCGAGCGGCGCGCCGGTCAGTCCGCGCGGATCTCCGCCGGTTCCGCGACGAGTGCGCGTTCGTCGGCGATCCCGGGGACCGGGTCCGCGCGGTGATCGTCCACGCGCTCGTCGGGTCGTGGGTCCGAGAGGCCGAGGACGGCCTGAGTCGAGACCGGCCCGACGACGACGCGTCGCCCGTCACCCCGATCACCGTCGGCGAGCGCGCGAGCGAGGTCGAACATGCCCGCGCCACGCTCGCCGACGCCCGCCACGTCGGCGAGCGGTTCACCGAATCGCTGACCGAGTCGCGGTCGCTGGTTTCGACCGTCGCCGACGCCCGCGACTCGCTGGCCGAGACGATCGACTCGCGGATGGCCGACAAGCCAGCGGAACACGCCGACCTCTCGGGGTCCCTCGACGCCGATCTGGAGGGGTCGGTCGCCGGCACTGCTCTGCGCCAACTGCACGGCGACCTCCCGTACGAGGGGGAGTTCGTCCCCGACACCGAACTCCCCGGCCGGATCTTGTGGCAGATCGAGACACTCGCACAGATCGGCGCGTTCGAGCGGCTGCGCGACCGGATCGCCGCGGGCGACCACCGCACCGTCGAGAGCGCCGAGGACGTCGAGGAACTGCGGCGGGCGGCCGCGACGGCCGTCGAGGACGCCGTCTCCGAGAGCGCGGACGAGCGGCTCGCCCGAACGGAGCTGGCGAGCCTCGCGGGGTGGTTCGACTACGCGGCCCGCGACCTCGGTCGTCAGGCCGGCGACGACCCGGTCGAACTCGAATGGGTCGCCGACGACATCGCGCTCTATCTCCAGATCGAGGTGATCGCCGGCGCCGTACCCGCGGCCGTCGACGAGGCGCTGGCCGCGCTCGACGCCGCGTAGCCGCCCCGCCCGGCCGACCGGCGGTCGTCCCGCCTGCTCACACTCGCCGCTCGACCGACTCGACCGCCTCCGCCGGCGTCTCGACGTGGTCGATCCCCTCGACGCCGTCGATGCTGTGGGTCCCGAGCCCCGCGACCGGCTTGTCGAAATCGAGCGCGTGACCGAGTTCCGAGAGCGTCCCGGTGCCGCCGTCGACCGCGATCACGGCGTCGCCGTTCAGCACGACGAGGGCGTTCCGAGCGTTACCCATCCCCGTCGCGATGGCCGTGTCGACGTAGTCGTTGGCGTCGGCGCGGCGCTCGGTCGGAAGGATACCGATGGTGTGGCCGCCGGCTTCGCTCGCGCCGCGACAGACCGCTTCCATCACCCCACCGAGGCCGCCACAGACCACCCCGTGGCCGCGATCGGCGAGCTCTCGACCGAGTCGCTCGGCGGTCGCCGCCTCCTCGTCGGTGACCCGTCCGCCGCCGATGACGCTGACTCGCATACCAGTGGGTGGTGGACGGAGGCACCTAAATCGCCCTCGTCCGAGCGAGTCCTCACGGGAAGTGGAGACGAAAATGCGAAACCAGAGAGCGACGATTACTCGACCTGCTCGAACCAGTCTTCGACGCGGGAGACGGGAGCGCCGGTGATGTCGGCTACGTCGGCGGGCTCGCTGGCGGCCAGGTCCGCGACGGTGGCGATACCGGCGTCGTGCAGGCGGTCGGCGTAGGTCGGGCCGACGCCGTCGACGGTGTCAACGGCGGGGCTGTCGGGCTCGTCCTCGGTGGCGGCCACGTCGTCGGGCTCGGCGGCCTCGGCGGCCTCCTCGGCGACGGCCTCGACCTCGGCCGCGGCGTCGGCGTCCGCCTCGTCGGGTTCCGAGCGGTCGGCGTACCACTCGCAGACCTCGGGCCAGACCTCCTCGTGCGACGACGAGGAGACCGAGAGGCCGATGTGGCCCGTCGAGTACTCGATGGTGGTCACGTCGTCGCTGCCGACGACCTCGTTGAACGGCTTGGAGGCGTCGGCGGGGATGAGGTGGTCGTACTCGCCCATGATCTGCAGGACGGGCATGTCGATGTTCTCGACGTCGACGTGCTGGCCGTCGAGTTCCATCTCGTTGTGGTAGAGCTTGTTCTCCTGGTAGAGGTCGGTGAGGAACTGGTCGTAGGCCTCGCCGGCGACGTCGATGCCCTCGGAGAGCCACCGCTCCATGCGGCCGAAGTTCTCGACGAAGTCCTCGTTGTCGAGGTTCTCGTAGAAGCGGATGTACTTCGAGACGTAGTTGTCGACCGGATCCATCAGCGCGAAGCCGACGTCTAAGAACTCCGCGGGGACGTTGCCGAACGTCTCGGTGACGTCGTCGGGGTCGTAGTACTCCGCCGACCCCCACTGTTCGAGGACGCCGCCGGTCCCGTCGAAACACAGCCCCGCGGCCATCAGGCCCAGGGTGTTGACTTTCTCGGGGTGGAGCGCTGCGTACATGCTCGACATCGTGCCGCCCATGCAGTAGCCGAGGATGTTGATCGCGTCCCGGCCCGACCGCTCGCGCACCACGTCGACGCAGTTCTCGATGTAGCGGTTGACGTAGTCGTCCAGCGTGAGATGCTGGTCCATCCGCGAGGGCTCGTTCCAGTCGATGAGGTAGACGTCGTGGCCCGCTTCGAGCAGGCGCCGCACGACGGACCGCTCCTCCTGGAGGTCGAGGATGTACGGCTTGTTGATCAGCGCGTAGACGATGAGGATCGGCACGTCGTGGGTCTCGTCCGGTTCGATGCCGGCCTCCTCGGGCTGATAGTGCAGCAGTTCCAGCTTGTTCTCCTCGTAGACGACCTCGCTGGGGGTCTGGCCCACGTCGACGCTCTCGACGGTGGCCAGCGCGTCGGGGAGTTCGCTGTTCTGCTCGGTCGCGTCGGTCATCGTCTCCAGCGCGGTGCGCTGGGCGTCGAGCGCGAGCGAGATGGGGTTGAACGGGGTGGCGCGTTCGCTGGCCATGTTACTCCTCCAGGTGGTCGAGGATCCGGTCGAGCTTCTGCTCGACCTCGTGCTGGCGCCGTTCGAGTTCGACGAGTCGCTCGCCGACCTCGTCCATGTCGTCGCGGGTCGGGAAGCCGAGCTGGGAGATGGTCTCCTGGCTCACGTCGTCGGCCTCGCGGCGCATCTCCATCATGCGCTCGACGAGCTGGCCGTTGGCGGCGGCGAAGGCGCTGGTCGACATGACCTCCTTGAACGCCTCGTTGGCCGACTGCAGCCAGATGTCCCGGTACTCCGAGGGGGCCACGTCCTCGCCCTGGGCGGCGTCGGTGGTCCGCTCGAACATCTGCTCGGCGGCGTCCATCCACACCTCGTAGGCGCGGTTGTAGCCCTGGATGCCCTCCGCCATGGCGTCCTCCTCGGGGACCGAGTCCTCGACGGCCTCGGCCCACGACTCGACGAAGGCGGCCTGGGCCTTCATGTTCTGTTCGAGGGAGTCGGCGACCGCGTCGTTCATCTCCTCGACCATCTCTGTCCACTGCTCCTGCATCTCGTTGGTGTTGCTCATGGGTATGTCTCCGGTGTGCTGAAAGAAAAAACCGTGTTCCTACGCGTCGACGGCGGCGGCCGCTCGCTCCTGCACGTCGCTGACCTGGTCCTGCAGGTCCTCGACCTGGTGCTGGAGGGTTTCGAGCTGGTCGCCCCACTCCTCGGCCACGTCGACCGACTGGGCCTCGAGCTCCTCGTGGGCCTCGGTGAGCATCGCGACCTGCTCGTCGAGCGCCTCGACGTAGTCGTGGGTCAGCTCGTCGTAGGCGTCGACGCCCTGCTCGTACTCGTCGGCGACGGTCTCGAAGACCTCCGCGTGGTTCTCCAGCAGGAAGTCGTACTGCTCGTCGACGGCCGCACGCATCTCGTCGACGGTGCCGGCGGCGCCGGGCATCGAGGACTCGATCACGTCGAGGTAGCTGTGGACCATCGTCTGGGTCAGCTCGACGCCGCGCCGTTGCGCCGACTCCTGGCTGTCGAAGCTGTCGACGACGGCCTCGCTCATCGTCTGCTGCATCTCGAGGCTCTGCTCGAAGGCCTTCTGGCTCTGCTCGATCGTCGCGCGCTGCATCTCGAACGCCGTGGTGATGGGGGTCGTGTATGCCATGTGTATCACTCTCTGTTCCGTTTGACCGGGATGACGACGGTCTGAACGATGTCGCCCTCTTCGATGTCCAGCGCCTCGCGCTCGGCGTCGGGGATAGAGATCCGGCCGCCCGACTGGACGCGCGTCTTGAACGTCGCCGTCTGGCTCATCGCGCCGAGCTGGTTCATATCCAGCCCCCCTGCGCCCGCCTGCATCATCTGACTCAGCATCTCCTGCTGGGTCTCCATCGCCTGCTCGCTCATCTCCTGCATCCCGTTGAACATCGGCGGCCACGTCGGACCGTCGCTCTCGTCGGTCATCGGTCAACGATACCTACACCCCTCAGTTACATAAGGATTGCGCTCAATACCATTCGATACCATTCGATACCACTCGATGGATCGGGGCCGCGCTTCGGCGTGAACATGACCGGTCCGGGGCGCCGGGCTGGGTCCGGTGTCCTCAGCCGGGCGGGTGTGAGCACTCGGCGGTCGCGGTAGCCACAGACTACCGTCCGACGGGGGTCGGCCCGTTCGGGCGGCGGGCCGGCGGTTTCCCTCGCCGCGAAAACTGCCGCGAGTAAGCGACGCGTATCCCCCGTAGGAGGCAGAGAGGGGGCCTCTCGGCGAATTTCGACGTTCTCGGACCACTACGTTTTAATAGCATCAAACCCAAACGCGGGTATCGATGAGTTCCCAACCGCACCGAAACGCGCTGCTGGACACGTGGGCGGAGACGTCGTCGCACATGTTCAACAGCGTGGTCGCGGCCAACCGGGCGGCGTTCGCGGCCTTCGGCGTCACACCATCGGACGACGACGAGGGGCCGGCGGCCGTCGACCGCATCGAGGCCGACGAGGACCTGCCCGAGTGGCACGTCGAGCTGACGGAACACGACCGCGGCCGGCTGGGCGTCGGCGACCGCGTCGAGTTCACCAAGACCATCTCCGACCGCGACGTGCAGTCGTTCGCGGCCGCGAGCGGTGACACCAACCCGCTGCACCTGAACGACGAATTCGCGAGCAAGACCCGCTTCCGGGGCCGCATCGCCCACGGGACGCTCGTCGGCGGCCTCATCTCCGCCGGCCTCGCGCGTCTGCCCGGGCTCACGATCTACCTCTCGCAGGACCTGGAGTTCCACAACCCCGTCCGTCTCGGGGACCGGCTCACCGCCGTCTGCGAGATCGTCGAGGACCTGGGCGACGACCAGTATCGCCTGACCACCCGCGTCGTCGACGACGGCGAGACCGTCATCGACGGCGAAGCCGTCGTCCTCGTCGACGACCTCCCCGACGACGAGTAAGCCGCGACCCGCCCGCTCTCTTCTCTCTCTGCCGACCTCGCAGTCGCTACTCCTCGCCGGCCGCGTCCCGCCGGTAGACCCCCTCCGCTTCGAGTCGAGCGCGCTCGCGCACCACTGACGGGGTCCGACAGATCCCGGGTGCGCCGGTCACCTGCGGGACGGTGCAGTTGTTGCAGCTCTCACAGAGCGCGCGCCCGCCGTTCGGGCTCGGCCCGTCGAGCAGCCGTGCCCCCAGCCGCGGCTCGGCGTAGAACGGCCGGCCCATCCCCACCAGATCGCAGGCCGGTTCTCCGTCGGCCCCGCCGCCCAGCAGGTCCTCGCAGGTTTCGCGCTCGCGGATCCCGCCCTCGCACAGCACCGGGACGTCGACCCGGCGGCGCACTCGTCGACAGATATCTGCGTTCCAGCCCGGCTCTTCGGGGAACCGTCGACTCTGCAGGCGATTCAGCGCCGCGACGGCCTTCGCTTTCGCCGGACTCCCGAGCGCCCCCGCGTAGCCCGACTGCAGGTCCGCGTGCTCCCACGCTCGGTCCGGGTAGGCGCCGCGCACGACGCTCATGTCCCAGAACGTCGAAACCTCGACGGGTACCACGGCGTCGTACCCGAGTTCGGCGACGCGCTGGCAGATGTCGACCCCGTCTTCGCGAGAGAGACGGCGCCGGACGAACCGGGGCGCGGCCGTCTCGGCGGGCACCTTCGTCACCAGCGGGATATCGCCGGCGTGCCTGCGGACGGCGTCGTGGACTGCTTCGAGAAAGCGCACGCCGCCGCTGCCCGGCGGCTCCCCCGGACGCGTCCCGAACTCGTCGTCCCGGTGGTTGTAAAAGGGCGAGCAGAACTGCTGGACGACCCCCATGTTCGCCCCGGAGAGGTGGACCCCGTCGTAGCCGGCGTCGGCGGCGTAGCCCGCCGCCTCGCCGAACCGCTCGGCCAGGTCTGCCACCTCCGCCGTCGTCATCACGCGGGGCTGGAAGTCCACGAGCCCCAGTCGGTCGAGCGCGCGCAACTGAGCGGGCGGCCGCGAGACGGCCAGCTCCTCGTGGTCGGGGTTTCGGGCGCGGTGTTCGGCGTGCCAGACGGCGAGGCTCCGGAGCCCACCGTGACCCAGCTGGACGAAGATACGGCCGTCGTGGTCGTGGACGGCGTCGGTCAGTCGCGAACAGCGGTCGACGAACGCGGGGTCGTGAAAGCGAGTCATGTTCGGCGCGGCGCAGCCGCTCTCGGCGGTGACGATGCTGGCGCCCTGGAAGATCAGGCCCACGCCCGATGCGGCCGTGGGTTCGAGTTCGTCGACGAGGGTGTCGACGGCGTCGGGGCCGTTGCCGGCACACTCCAGCAGCGGCGCGCGATAGAGCCGATTGGGGACGGAGACCCCGCCGATCGAGACGGGGTCGTCGAGCGTCGGCATACCGCGGCTAGCCGAGCGGACAAGTAAAGCCTACCCCCGGTTATGGCGACGGCTACCGGTCGGTCGACGGACGAACCGTCTCACACCTATTTAGGGTCGATCCGACTGCCCTCGAACGATGACCGAGCGCATCCTGCTCTCGCTGGACGGGAACGCGACCGACGGGGCCGAAGCCACCGACCGGGCGATCGACCACACGCTGGAACTGGCCGAGCGCACGGGCGCCACGGTGCACGCGCTGTACGTCGTCGACACCGGCCGCTACGGCGAGCCGGCGCTGTCGAGCGCCGAGATCTTCGTCGACGACGCGGAGGACGCGGGTCACGACCTGCTCGCGACCGTCGACCGGCGCGGACGCGAGCGCGGCGTCCCAGTGCTCACGCGCTGTTGCCACGGGCGGCCCAACGAGGAACTGCCCGCGTACACCGCCGATATCGACGCCGACGCGGTCGTCCTCGCCGGTCGGCGTCGTCCGAGTCGCGTCCGGCGGGAACTCGAGCGGGTCGCCGACACCGTCGTCGCGCCCGGCGCGCTCGTCGGCCGGTGACAGCACGGACTCGCTGACCGGCCGAGGGTCGCCGAGTTGCGTATCCGTCCGTGAGACACTTCTCGCCCGCGCTCTAAATGGAGGTATGCGCGTCGCAGTCGCCGGCACGTTCGGACCGATTCACGACGGCCACCGTGCGCTGTTCCGCAAAGCGCTCGAACGCGGCGACGAGGGCGTCCTCGTCGCGCTGACCAGCGACGCGTTCGCCCGCGGCAAGCGCGAGCGACCCGTCCCCGACCTGGCCGACCGGCGCGAACGGGTCCGTGCGGAGTTCGACGCGCTCGACGAGTGGGGTCGCGACGTGGAGATCCGCGAGCTGCGCGACGAACACGGCATCGCGTCGACCGAACCCACGCTCGACGCGCTCGTCGTCTCGCCCGAGACGGCGCACGAGATCGCCGACATCAACGCCGAGCGCGTCCGCCGGACCCTCGCCCCGATGGAGGGGTTCGTCGTCCCGTTCGTCCGTGCCGACGACGGCGAGCGGATCTCCTCGACGCGGTTGGTCGCCGGGGAGATCGACGAACACGGGGAGCTATCCGCGGGCGAGGCGCCGGACGCGGACGCGACCTCCGCCCATTCCTCGGAGGGCTGACGCCGAGTCGGTCGCGTACCGTCAGCGGACGACGGTCACCGGCAGCGTCGACCGCTCGACGATTCCCTTCGCGACGCTGCCGAGGACGCGCTCCTGAGCCTCCGAGAGGCCGCGGTGACCGACGAAGACGCCGTCGTACCCCTCCGTCGTCGCGAAGTCGGGGATCGTCCGCACGGGGTCGCCGTACAGCACCTCGGCGTCGATATCCACTCCCGCGTCGCCCGCCCGCTCGACCGCGTCGTCCAGCAGCCGCTCGCCCCGGCGCTCGGCGTCGTCGACGCTCTCGACGACGAGCCGGTCGTCGTACTCGGACCGGTCCGCCGGCGGGTCGGCGCCACCGGCGTCGTACACGTCGGGGTCGACCGAGTGGACGGCCGTCAGTTCGGCGCCCGCGGCGCTCGCCATCTCGACGGCGTGGTCGAGCGCCCGGTCGCTCTCCGCGGAGCCGTCTATGGCCACTGCGAATCGCATACGTCGACCTACGGCGCGGGCGGCCCTGAGCCTTTCTCCCGACCGCCGTCACTCCGCCTCGTCGGATTCGTCTTCGTCGGCCCGAACCGTCAACACCGGTACGTCGGCCGTGCGGACGACCTTCTCGGTGACGCTGCCGAGGAGGTACCGCTCCAGTCCGGTGCGGCCGTGGGTCCCCATCACGACGAGGTCGATCCCCGCCTCGTCGACGTAGTCGACGATCTCGCTGTGGGGGCTCCCGGTCGCGACCGCGCCCGTCGCCGCGACGCCCGCGTCGCGCGCTCGCGCCGCGGCCGCCTCGGTCGCTTCCTCGCCCATCCGCTCGAACGATTCGACCAGGTCGACGGTCCCCACCTCGGTGCCGACCGACGCCATGTCGACGACGTACAGCGAGTGGACCGTCGCGTCGAACTCGCCGGCCAGTTCGATGGCCTCGGCCAGCGCCGCGCTCGCGCCCGCGCTCCCGTCCGTCGGAACGAGGATGTCTTCGTACATACGCGACAGTTCGGTCCGAGGACCTAAACTGCTGGTGGCCGTTCCCACCCCCCGAGAACTCACTTCTCCACGTCCAGCAGGGCGACCCGCTCGCGGACCACGTCGGCGAGCGACCCCTCGACCGCCGTCAGTTCCGCGTCGCTCACCGCGAAGCGCTCGCGGACCCGGTCGGCGTCGAACGCCCCGAGCGTCTCCGCGGGCTCGATCCGGCCCGGCCCGCCCATCTCGCGGACGGCCGCCGCCGCCCGCCGCTCGGCCCCGGCGGCGTCCCCGTCCGTCGCCTCGCCGCCACCGTCCCGGGCGTCGACGAGGACGACCGCCAAACACTCGCCCTCGCCGACGCCGAGTTCGAGCGCCCGGTCGATCTGTCGAGTGCCGGCGACGTACAGCAGGATCTCCACCGCCCGGTCCCGGGCGACGTTCTCGCCGCGGGCCAGCGCCCGGTCGGCCAACTCGACCGCCCGGACGAGGTGCGCGCGATCGACCACGCAGCGCGCGTCGAACGCCTGGACCGTCGCGCCGTGTTCGTCACCGATCTCGCCGAGCCGGGCGACGAACGCGTCGAGGTCGTCGACGGTCGCGACCCCCTCGATCAGCTCCATCAGAAGTCACCCAGGCTCGACTGGTCCTCCTCGTCGCCCGGCTCGGAGCCGGCGGTCCCGTCCCCGCTACCGCCCGCGCCACCGTCGCGCTCGTCCGGCCGGGCGCTGTCGTCGGGGTCGACGCCCTCCATCGACGGGTCGCGGTGGCCGGCGTTCTCCAGCACCGTCTCGGCGGTCCGCTCGCGCCCTCGCAGCGCGCCCAGCACGACGGACTTGTCGGCCTCTCTGAGCTCGGCGCGGTCCTCGATACCCGCCTGGTAGAGCCGCCGAGCGCGCTTGCGGCCGACGCCGCGGACGCCGGCCAGATCGGTCAGCTCCTCGCGGACGCCGTGTTCGGCCCGCACCCGCGCCTCGCGGATCGCCGGTGCGAGCCCGAGCCCGAGTTCGCCGGCCAGCGACTCGGCCGCGCCCAGCAGCCACTGGGCGGTTTCGACCTTGCCGCGCACGTCGCCGGGACCGACGCCGTAGCGCTCGGTGATCTCGTCCTCGTCGACCTCGCTGGCCCAGTCTTCGAGCAGCCGCGCCGTCTTCAGCGCCGACAGCCAGTCATCGAAGGCGGGGTCGAACTCGCTGGGCATCGACCCGAGGAACTCCGCCTCGCGCTCGAAGGCGAGCATCTGGTACTCCTCCTCGTCGCCCGAGCGCAGGTAGAGCTCGTACATGTCCGGCGTGCGCGCGACGAGGTGGTACAGCCCCATCGCCGTCGGGTCCGGCCGCTCGGGCTCGTCTCCGTCCCCGTCGTCGGCGAGGTCGCTCGCGGTGGTGAACCCCGGGGGCTCCTCGTCGGCGGCTGGCGCGTCGGCTGGCGGGCGGTCGGGCGCGCTCGCCTCGTCGTCCACGCGGGCGCGGCCGTCGCCGCGCTCCCACGCGCGCAGGCCGTCGATGACCTCCGCGGCGCTCATCGGATCGAGGTACAGCCGCGAGACGGTGTGGCCCAGCGAGGTGGCAGTGAGCGTGCCGTCCGCCTCGTGTTCGAGAAATTCGTTGATCTCGAGGTACTCGATCATGTCGTCCATCACGCGCTCCAGCTCGTACTGGTCGGCGTTCTGACTCGCGTGGAGCGTCCGTTCGAGGAACTCCAGCAGCCCCTCGCGGGAGTTGGCGAACCCGGAGGCGACGGTCGCGAGGATGTGCGTCCGCAGCGCGGGCTCGGCCGCGAGCTTCGAGTCGATGTCCTCGGGGTCGGCCCAGACGTACCGCTCGAACAGCTCGTCGAGCTCGTCGTGGCTGTTGGCGATCAACAGCGCCTCGCCGTACGGATCCAGCCCCGGGCGCCCCGCCCGCCCCATCATCTGATGCACTTCCAGCACCGACAGGGGCTGCATCCCGCCGGCGGTGCCGTCGTAGCGACGCCAGTCGCGGACGACTACCCGCCGCGAGGGCGTGTTGACCCCTGCCGCGAGCGTCGGCGTCGCCGAGACGACCTTGACGAGTCGGTCGCGGAAGGCCTCCTCGACGAGCGAGCGATGGCCGCTGGCGAGGCCGGCGTGGTGGAACGCCGCGCCGCCCTCGACGGCGTCGGCCAGGTCCTCGCTCGTGTCCGTGTCGCTCACCTCGCGGATCTCGTCGGCCACCGCCGCCAGCCGGTCGCGCTCCTCGGCCGTGAGGTGTGGCTCGACCGTCGACGCCAGCCGACCGGCGGCGGCCTCGGCGTTGCGTCGGGAGTTGACGAACACGAGCGTCGACCCCTCGTCTTCTAACGTGGCGCGGACGATCGCTGCCGTGGGCTTCTCGGAGTTGCGGACGGGGAGCTCGTTCTGACTCCCGTCTTCGAGGTGGAGCGCCTGGCCGTAGTGGACTCCCTTCTTCAGGTCGATGGGGCGCCAGTCCGAGTCGACCAGGGCGGCGTCGAGCCACTCGGCCAGCGCCTCGGCGTTGCCGATAGTCGCCGACAGCGCCACGGTCTGCAGATCGGGGTTGAGCTGTCGCAGTTTCGCCAGCGTGACCTCCAGTGTGGGGCCGCGCTGCGGGTCGTCGACGAGGTGGACCTCGTCGGAGACCACGCAGGTCAGATCGTCCAGCCACGGCGCGTCGTTCCTGACGAGGGAGTCGACCTTCTCGCTGGTGGCGACGACGATGTCCTTCGTCGCGAGCCACCCGCCCTCGGACTCGTAGTTGCCGGTCGAGACGCCCACCTCCAGCCCGTACTGCTCGAACTGTTCGAACTCCTCGCGCTTCTCGCTCGCCAGCGCGCGCAGGGGGACGATATACAGCGCCTTCCCTCCGCGCCCGCTCGCGGCGTCGCCGCTCTCGTCGTTCGGACCGCTCGGCGCCCCGCGCTCGACCGAGGAGAGCATCGCCAGCGTCGCCACCAGCGTCTTCCCGCTGGCTGTCGGCACGCTGGCGACGAGGTTCTCGCCCTGCGTGACGCCCGCGTCGACGGCCTCGGCCTGTGGCGGGTACAGCGACTCGATGCCGTCCGCCTGCAGGTGCTCGGGCAACCAGTCGGGCACCCCCGGAATATCCGCGACGTCCATTGGCCCTTGCTTGGCCCCTCTCGCGGTTTAAAGTTTGCAGTCGCCGGCGGTCCCGGTCGGCGACGATCTATCCCCGCGTATTTTGTGTCGTGCCAGTGGAAAGTGGGCATGGTATCGGACCGAGTGCGGCGGCGGGAGTACGTCGCGAGCCTGACCGGGGGGCTGGTCGGCCTCGCCGGATGCGGCGCCTTCGGCGACGGGGAGACGACCGAATCGCGCGCGGAAACGGCGGACGGCGACCGCCGCGGGACGACGGCGAGCGCGACGCAGACCGCGGAAGCCGGCAGCGAGACGCCCGACGACCAGAGCGGAGGTGGCGACGACGGCGACGACGCCGCCGAGAACGGGGGCGACGGTCGGAACGGAGCCGGACGCGTCCGCTACGCGCCACCCGGAGACGTTCAGGCGACTATCGACGCGGTGGCCGACGCGGGCGGCGGCGTCGTCCGCCTCCAGGCGGGCCGGACGTACGACGAGGGGGCGACGGTCCGTGTCAGACCGGGCGTCACGCTCGACTGCAACCGCGCGGTGATCGAGATATCGGGCGACCGCGATGGGCTCTTTCTGGACACCGGCGCGGCCGTGGTCGACGGCCGCGTGGACGTGACCGCGAGCGGGTACGCGAGCAGCGCGGTCGTCCTCGACACCACGCGGTCGACCCACGGCAAGTACAACGCTGGCGGCGAGCGGGACACCTCGGCGTCGTTCGAGGGGCACGTACTCGGGGACGCCGACGACCCCCGCGGCGCCGGTCTCGAACTCGTCTCCGACGGGGCGGCGTTCGAGTCCGTCCACGACGCGGGGATCACGATGGGCTGTCGGTTCTCGGGGACGGTCGCCCACTTCGAGCACGGCGTCCGCGCCGACGTCCGGAACGGCGGGTGGATCAACTCCGTCCGGTTCGACCTGGATCTGAGCGGGAACCGGGTGGGATTTCTCCACACCGGCACCGGTGACGGCTACCTGCTCAGCGACCTCTACGGCGCGATCCAGACCAGCTGGCACCAGGGCGCGGCGGGCGTCCGGAACGAGACGGACCAGCCCTCGGTGACGGTGTACGGACGGATCTGGGACGCCGACCCGGACCGGGACCAGCACGCCGTCGAGGGGCCGGGTATCGCCGTCGTCTCTGACCTGGCGGCCACACACGCGGAGACGGCCGCCGACGCGGCGGGCTCGACCGGTCTCGACCTCTGGGGCGACGGCGTCCAGTTCGTCGACTACGGGAGCGGGTCGAAACTCGTCGTCCGTCCGTCCGAGGCGGGCGTGGTCCTGGAGACGGCCGGCGGGACGCGCCTCTTGCTGGGCGCCGACGGCCAGGTGCGACCCCAGCCCGGTCGCGGGTACTTCCAGATGCTCGGCGAGGACCTCAGCGAGCGCTCGGGCACGAACTGGTGGGAACTCGCGGTGGACGACGGGACGAACACCGACAGCGGCGACCCCGCGCTCGCGCTCTGGTACGCCGGCGAGTGGCTCCTGTTCGAATCGACCGCGAGCGTCACGTCGTGACCCGGTAGTCGGGTCCCTCGCTGCCTGACCCGCACGCTCAGCCGTCGGTCAACTCCGCGACGGTGGCGCGAACGTCGCCGGCGGCCTCGTCGGCAACGGCGTCGTCCCACCAGACGTCGAACCCGCGGATCTCGCTCGCGACGGCCGTCGCCCGGTAGCACCGCCTCAGCGAGTCCGGAACGCCGGCACCGAACCCCTCGTACAGCGCCGTTCGGAGGCGGTCGTCCCCGCCGGCAGGACGGTCGCGGGTCAGGAGGTAGCCGCTCTTGACCAGCGCGAGTCGGAGGTCGCCGCGGGCGGCGCGTTCCAGATCCAGCACGCCCGCGATCTCGCCGTCGGCGACGTGGAGGTTCGCCGGCCGGTAGTCGTCGGGCACGACCGCCGGCTCGGCCCGTTTCGGGACCGCGTCGAGGGTGCGTTCGACGACGCCGCGGACGGGATCGACGAGGTCGGCCACCCTGTCGCTCGGTTTCGACAGCAGCATCTCCACGTACCACGCGACGTACTCGCGCCAGGTGTCGGCCGAGCCGGCGAGCGGCGGCGTCGCGCCGGGCGCGTGCTGCAAGCGGCCGTACCCGTCGATAGCGTCGACGCCGGGCGCAGTCGAGAACTCGCGAAGGGCCCGCCCCATCCGGCGGGCGAGCGCCGGCGACACGTCCGTCGGCGGGGCACCGTGCACGGCCGTCGTGACGAAGTACGCCGGGCCGTCGGTGGGGTCGAGGACGGCGTCGACGACCCGGGGCACGGGCACGTCGCTGTCGGCGAGCAGGCGATACACCGCCACTTCGGCGGCCGCGATCTCCCGACCGACGAACGTGGCGAACTTGACGACGTAGCCGCCGGTGTCGGTCTCGACGCGGTAGAGGGTGTTCGTGCCGCCCTCGACGGGCGCGACCGAGCGGACTCGCTCCCCGGGGGCCGCATCGGCGACTGCGCGGCGAGCGTCGCGCTCCGCGGGCGGCCCGTCTGCCATCGACCGAGATGCGCGGCGGCAACGGATAAATGCGGGGCCGCTACGAGCCGCGACCGACCCTCGCCGTCCCGCCATCCCTATGCCGGTCGCCGGCCAAGCGCCGGGTATGCGAATCGAGTACGACCGGGACACCTGCATCGGGATGTTCCAGTGTGTCGCCGAGTGGGACGAGTTCGAACGCGACAGCGACGCCGGCAAGGCGGTGCTCGTCGACAGCGAAGAGGCCGACGAGGGCGTGTTCGTCCGCGAGGTACCCGAGGACGCCGAACTGGACGCGAAGTTCGCCGCCCGGTCCTGTCCCGTCGACGCCATCGAGGTCTACGACGACGACGGCGAACAGGTCGTCTGACGCTGCCTCCCCTTCTACCCCGCCCGCCCGTTCTCGTCGGGCTATTCCTCGCCGGTACCGACCCGTGGTAACACACACCATGAGCCGACGATCCCGGAAATCGTCTCCGATACACCCGTCGGAGAGACCGTCCCAACCGAGCGAGTCACCGGTCGGGTGTATTGAAGACAAAACTTTTTCAATACGGTGGTCCATAGAATCGGCAACCCAAGTGACAACCCGTGCCGGAAATGGAAACAGCGCAGTTCGAGACGGACCTCAGTCTCTTCAAGTACGACAACCTGGAACAGCTGCCGCCGGCCTATCGCGACCTGGCAGAGGCCGAACGCACCGAACGAATCGAGGCTGCGCTCGACGAACTCGGCGACGACGTGGTCATCCTCGGCCACAACTACCAGCGCCGGGAGATCGTCGAACACGCCGACTTCGTCGGTGACTCCTACCAGCTGAGCAAGGAGGCCGCCAACGCCGACGCCGACTACGTGATCTTCGGCGGCGTCACCTTCATGGCCGAGTCGGCGGACATCATCACCGACGACTCCCAGAGCGTCATCCTCCCGAGCATGGAGGCGTCCTGTCCGATGGCCGGGATGGCCGAAGCGCTGCAGGTCGACGCCGCGTGGGCCGAGATCACCGGCGCCGCCCCCGACGAGGAGATCATCCCGATCACCTACATGAACAGCTACGCGGACCTCAAGGCCTTCTGCGCCGAGCAGGGCGGGCTCGTGTGCACCTCCTCGAACGCCCACAAGGCCTTCGAGTACGCCTTCGAGAAGGGCGACAAGGTGCTGTTCCTCCCGGACAAGCACCTCGGGGAGAACACGGCCCACCGGCTCGGGATGGAAGACGAGATCGCCGAGTGGGACCCGTGGGACCCGGAGGGCAAAGAGGCCGAAGAGGTCGTCGAGAACGACATCGTCCTCTGGGACGGCTACTGCCAGGTCCACGAGCGATTCAGCGAGTCCCACATCGAGGACCTGCGCGACCGGCGTCCCGACGCGAACGTCGTCGTCCACCCCGAGTGTCGCCGCGAGGTCGTCGAAGCGGCGGACGTGGTCGGGTCGACCTCGACCATCTGTGAGACGGTCGAGAACGCCGAGCCCGGCGACGCCTGGGCTATCGGCACGGAGATCCACCTCGCCAAGCACCTCGACCGGTGGCATCCCGAAGTGGAGGTGCTGCCGCTGTGTGGCGACGCCTGCATGGACTGCAACGCCATGCGCCAGATCGACCCCAACTACCTGACGTGGGTGCTCGAAGAGCTCGTCGAGGGTCGCGAGCGCAACGTCATCGAGGTCGCACCGGAGGAGAAGGAACTCGCGCAGGTCGCCCTCGACCGCATGCTGGAGATCTGAGCATGAGCGAGACAGATACCGAGGCCACCGAGGAACTCGAAGATTACGACGACTATCGGACGACCGACGTGCTCGTGGTCGGCTCCGGCATCGCCGGGCTGGCGGCGGCGCTCGGCGCCGCCCGAGAGGGCGCAGACGTGACCGTCGCGACGAAGGCCACCCGACCCGAAGGGGCGTCGTCGTGGTGGGCCCAGGGCGGTATCGCCGTCTCGCGGGACGACCCCGCGCAGTTCAAGCAGGACATCCTGACCGCCAGCGCCGACACGGCCGACCCCGAAGCGGTCGACGTACTGGTCGACGAAGCCAACGACGCCGTCTCGGACGTGCTCGTCGACACGCTCGGCGTCGAGTTCGACACGAGCGGCGACGACGGCTCCGGCGGGGACGCCGGCGACTTCGACTTCGGCCGCGAGGCCGCCCACGACGAGCCCCGGATCCTCCACGTCGACGCCTCGACGGGCAAGGCGATCCACGTGCCGTTCCTCAACTACCTCGACACCCACGACGACGTGACCGTCCGCGACGACACCGCGGCGCTCGAACTCGTCTCCCACGAGGGCCGGGTCCACGGCGCGCTGCTGGAACACGACGGCGAGGTCACGCCCACCTTCGCCGGCGCGACGGTGCTGGCGACCGGCGGCATCGGCGACCTGTACTCCCGCTCGACCAACCCCGACGGGTCGACCGGCGACGGGGTCGCCATGGCCGCCCTCGCGGGCGCGGACGTGGCGGACATGGAGTACGTGCAGTTCCACCCGACGGTCTATCCCGGGAGCGAAGCGGAGGGCGACGGCCCCTTCCTCGTCAGCGAGGCCGTCCGCGGCGAGGGCGCCCACCTCGTCAACGCGGCGGGCGAGCGCTTCATGCCCGACCACCACGCCGACGCCGAACTCGCGCCCCGCGACGTGGTCGCTCGGGCCGTCCAGACGGAGATCGACGCCACCGGCGAGGTCCGCCTCGACGTGTCCCCACTCGATTTCGCGGGCGAGTTCCCTGACCTGGCCGAGAAGTGTGAGCAACGGGGCGTCGACTGGGAGTCGGGTATCCCGGTCGGGCCCGCCGAACACTTCCTCTGTGGCGGCGTCGACGTCGACACCCGCGGTCGGGCCTCGCTGGACCGACTGTACGCCGTCGGCGAGTGCTCGCGCACCGGCGTCCACGGCGCGAACCGGCTGGCCTCGACCTCGCTGCTGGAGGGGCTGGTCTGGGGGCTGCGCGCCGGCGAGGACGCGTCCGACTACGACCCCGAGGTCGTCGAGGCGCCCGAGCTGCTCGACCGCGACCCCGCGCTGCCCGAAAACTTCGCCCGCGAGAAGTTCCACCGCCTGCGCCGCACCATGGACGAGTACGTCGGCCTGCGCCGCACTCCCGACGACCTGGGCCGCGCCCAGGCGGTCCTGCGCCGACTCAAGGGCGAGGTCGACGCCTACGTTCGCACGCGCACCGCGCGGTCGCTGTACGAACTCCGCCACGCCTCCGTGACGGCGCTGCTGGTCACCCGGGCCGCCGCCGAGAACGAGCGATCGGTGGGGACGCACAACCTCGTCGAGGAACCGGCGAAAACACAGGCGGACTGAGGGAGTTCGACCCGCAATGATCCCCGATTCGAAGATCGAGACGTGGCTGCGTGAGGACGTGGGCCACCACGACGTGACGAACCAGGTCCCCGGCGAGACGACCGGGCGCCTCGTCGCCAAGGAGGCCGGCGTCGTCGCCGGCCTGGAGGCCGCCCGCGCCGTCTTCGAGTACCTCGGCGTGACCGTCACCGACAGCGCCGCGGCCGGCGACCGGATCGACGCCGGCGACGCCGTCCTCGAAGTCGTCGGTCCCGCTCGCGAGGTCCTGCGCGGCGAGCGCGTGGCCGTCAATATCGCCGGCCACGCCTCTGGGATCGCGACGAAAACCCACGAGGCCGTCGAAGCCGCGCGGGACGGTGCCCCGGCCGGCGACGACGTGCGCGTCGCCGGCACCCGCAAGACCACGCCCGGACTCCGCGGCGTCGAGAAGCGCGCAGTCGTCGCCGGCGGCGGTGACACCCACCGGCTGGATCTCTCGCACATGGTGATGGTCAAGGACAACCACGTCGCCGAGATGGGCCTCGAATCGGCCGTCGAACACTTCCGCGAACGGGCGTCGTTCGCGACGAAGGTCGAGGTCGAGGTCGAGACGGTCGAGCAGGCCCCGCGGGCCGCCGAGGCCGGCGCGGACATCGTCCTGCTGGACAACATGGACCCCGAGACGACGGCGGAGGCGGTCGACCTGCTCCGGGAGACCGCCGACGACCTCGGTCGTGAGGTGCTCGCGGAAGCCTCTGGCGGCATCACCGTCGAGACCGTGCCCGACTACGCGGCGACCGGTGTCGACGTGATCTCGATGGGGTCGCTGACCCACTCGGCGCCGACGCTCGACCTCTCCTTCCGGACCGGGTGAACAAGCGGCCGCCGCCGACGCGCTGGCCCCACCGTTTATCGCCCAGGGGCGCGACGACCCGGACATGTCAGAGACGACGATGGACGAGCTCCCGATATCGCCCGGACTGGTCGGCGGCGTCGCCGGGTTCGTCACCTTCGGGATGCTCGCGTCCGTGACCGTCATGCTGTTCGACCGGCTCGCGATCGGCGTCCTCGTCGGCGCGCTCTCGGGCGTCGGTATCTTCTACACGGTGCCCTACACGATCCGGCGGGCCGACGAGAGCTACGTCCGCGACGCCCACCAGAACCTCGCCCGGAGCTTCCACCCGGGCGCCGCGGGCTACGCGCTATCGGGGAGCGGGATCACCGTCCTGGCGCTGCTGTTCGTCTTCGACAACGTCCTCCTCTCGGTCGCGCCCGCGCTCACGCTGGCGATGGCGGAGTACGTGGTCCTCTCGCGTGTGCTCCCCAGAGCGGGCGAGTCGTCGGTCGAGGACCACGAGGACGCGTGGTCGAGCGACGAGTGGGACGAGTGACTGGCGGTCGGCTCCGTTCGGTGTCTCACTCGTCGAGTCTGCGGGCGAGCATCACCTCGGCGACCAGCTCGCCGTCGATCTCGTAGTGGTCCTCGCGGACCGCTTCGATGCGCCACCGGTTGCGTTCGAGGAAGTCGATGGCGGCGGCGTTCGTGGCCGGCAGGCTGTTGTACACCTTCCGACAGCCCCGCGATGCGGCCCACCCGACGCCGCGCTGGAGGAGGTGGCTGCCGATGCCGTGGCGGCGATACCCCTCTAGCACGCCGACGGTGCACTCGGCGGTGCCGCGGAGTTTGGCCTGCTCCTGGCCGCGGACGTGACACCAGCCGACGACCTCCTCGGCGACGGTCGCGACGAAGACCACGCGACACTCCGTGGGGGTCCGCCGGACGAGCGTCTCGTCGTAGGTCAGCTCCTCGGCGACCGTCTCGGCGGTGACGCACGTCCCCGCCTCCGTCACCTCGCGGATGACGCCGACGACGCCCGAGAAATCCGCCGGCCGGGCCGGCCGGATCGTGTAGGCGACGCCCGCCTCCGCGAACTCCTCGGCCTCGCCCGACTGGAGCCGGGCCCGCAACCGCCCGTCCCCGTCGACCGCCAGGAGGTCGTCGCGCTTCAGTATCGAGAGGTGGTGCTGGAAGGACTCGGGGTCGACGCCGACGCGCTCGGCGACCTCGCTCGGCTCGACCGGGCCGTGGCGGTCGACGAACCGGTAGACGCGCTTGCGGTCGCCCGAGAGATCGACCTCGTCCGGGACCGACATCACCGTCGACTAGCCGAGCCAGCGACAAGTAGCTGCGGGCGGCGTCCGCCGGGCCGGCGTCGGCGTCGCGGTCACTCCTCGCCCGGGGCCTGACCCTCGCGGACGGCCGACAGCGGCGTCGCCGCCTCCCAGGCCCGGTCGAACACGTCGGCCAGCCGCCCGGCCATCGACTCGTCGCGGACGTGGATCACGCCGAGGCGCTCGCCGCGCTCGGTCGGGTGCGGGACGTGGAAGGTCAGTTCGTTGCCGTCGACCACGTCGAAGGTCGTCTCCAGGTCGGTCGCCACGCGCACGGAGACGTTCGCGGGCGCGTCGGCCACCCGATCCAGCGCCGCGGGCGACGCCGCGTCGAGCATCGCGGCGTGACCGAGCAGCCGCACGTCGGCGCCCTCGTCGACGACCTCGTAGAAGGGGGCGACCTCCGGTTCGTAGCGCTCCCAGGGCGCGTCGGCGTAGGGGTAGCTCATCGCCGACCGGACGGTGTCCCCCGCGGTCGCGAAGAGGTCCCGCTCCAGCGAGACGGCGGCGTCGCTACCCAGCGGCGCCGTCCAGAAGCGGCTCTCGGCCGGCGTCGTCGCCGCCAGCTCCGGCCCGATCCCCTCGGCGATCGACTCGTAGCGCTCGGCCTTCGCGTCGAGTTCTCGCCGGCGCTCGGCCAGCAGCCGGTCGACCGCCGTCTCCGGGTCGACCGCCGCGTACCGCGTCGGCTCGGTCGACTGGGTGATCACGATGTCGCGGGCGTCGAGGCCGTTCAGCACGTCGTAGATCCGGCCCATCGGGACGCCGCTCGCCGCCGAGACCTCCTGGGCGGTCGCCGACCCGAGCGACAGCAGCGTCCGGTAGCTCTTCTCCTCGTAGCTCGACAGCCCCAGTTCCCCCAGGTCCGACATACCCGCCGCTGGGCGCGGCCGCGCCTAAAGTATTCGGGAACCGAGGGGAAGTGGCGACGGGTTCGACAACCGCCTTGCCGGTCGCGGGGGTCGCCCCGTCATGCGACCGTACCTGACGCTCGCGCTCGCCATCGCCGCCGAGGTGACCGGCACGACCGCGCTGAACGCCAGCGATGGTTTTTCAGAGTTGCTCCCGACCGCCGTCGTCGTCGTCGGCTACGTCGGCTCGTTCTACCTGCTCGGGCTGACGCTCGAGGAGTTACCCGTCGGGCTGGTCTACGCGACGTGGGCCGCCGTCGGCATCGTGGCGACGGCGCTGGTCGGCGTGGTCGCCTTCGAAGAAAATCTCGACGCGGCCGGGGTCGCCGGGATGGCCCTCGTCGTCGCCGGCGTCGTCGTGTTGAACGTCTTCTCGGACGCCTACGCGCCCGCGCACTGACGAGCGCGGTCGGATGGGGCCGGTACTCGGTCCCTACTTCATGTCCTGCAGGCGGTCGACGAGCTCGTCGGCCTCGTCGGCGCCCTCGACGGAGACCTCCCCCTCGTGGTCGTGTTCGTGGACGCTGACGGCGTCGTCATCGTCGTAGTCGGCGTCCCCGCTCTGGTTCTCCTGTTCGGATTCGTCGTAGCTCCCGAAGCCCATTGCGAAGTCACCTAGCGGGATCGGAGTGAAAAACCGTGCGGTCGTGAACGCCAGTGAGGCGTGCCAGCGGCCCCCACGTCGAGGTGTCGTCCCACGTCGCCGGCGAGCGCCCCAGTCGGCTCTCGACGTTCCTGTCGGGCACGCTCCGGTACTTCTCCGACGACGCCGGCTCGGGGCTGGCCGGAGCAGGCTGGACGCCCTTCGACGACCTGGTCGTCGCGGCCGAACGGCAGCGCGACCGAGCGGACCGCGAGGCCGTCGCCGCCGCCGTCGCGATCCATCGCTGTTAAACCGACCGAACAGCCGCGAACACCCCGATATACCGACGTATGCGGGAAACTGCAGCATCTTTCGTGCCATACAAATTCCACTGATAGTGGAAACGTCGCACAGCGTTCCGTAGCGGTGAACTCCGGGCAGGAGTCCCGGAGAGCGACGGACTCGACCGTCGGCCGCCGTCGCGTCGCCCGCGCTCCACGTGACCGAGCGGACTGCACGGCCCCGCTCGCCGGGAACCAGCGACAACGTCTTGATCCGCGCGACCGACCCGTCCGCCGATTGTCGCGTGTTCTTTATTATCAAACAGTATCGATACCGAGACTCGGGTATAAATTGCTAGTGTATGGGCCGAATAGAGCTTATGTGGCGTATTCGGCCGCGTTCGGATTTAGCAGCCCGGAATCTGTAACGATAACGTGAACAAGTATTATATGTGAGACGCTGGAGAACTGTGGTATGCGACGCGATACCAACGGTAGTGGTTCGGACCTGTCACGTCGACAGTACGCCCAGATACTCGCCGGGCTCGGTGCGGCCGGCCTGGCGGGGTGTCCAAGCGATAGCGGCGACGGTGATACGCCGACCGACGGCGGCGGCGATCCGACTGACACCGAGTCCGGGGAAGACGATGCGAGCACACCGACGGAGTCGGAGGGTGGCAGCGAAACCGCCACGGAGAGTCAGGCGGTTACCGACACCGTCCGGGTGGCAGTCAACAACTCTCCGGACGTGTTCAACTGGAACCCCTGGACGCCCCAGGACAACACCTACGGCGACGAGTGGATGTCCGAGCTGAACGGGCTCAACAACGTCCACACGAAGACCAACGCCTACAGCGGGACGACGGTGCCGACCCCGCACAAGCCCGACCACGAGGAAGTCGAGCTGATGACGTGGATCGAAGACTGGACGGTCGAGGAGCCCTACGACTGGCGCCACCACCTCGACGACCGGGCCTCGTTCTGGAACGGCGATCCCTACGACGCGCCGACGCTGGTCCAGCACAACCACACCGCCTGGTTCTTCAACGGCAACAAGTACACCGAGGGGTCGACGTTCAACGAGGCGGCCGAGGACCAGTGGACCCGCCACGGCTGGTTCGACAAGGGCTCGGTCCCCGAACAGGACCCCAACCCGGTCGCAAAGCCCATCCTCGAAGCCGAGGCCAAGGGGCTCCTGTTCAATCCGCCGTTGCACCCGGACTTCACGGGGCCGTACATGGAGCGGTTCCAGGACGCCGCCTCCGCCGAGGAGGTCCAGTCGGTCGCGGACGACCTGGCGAGCGACCGCGTCTCGCTGGAGCGCATCTCCGTGGAGGACGGGGAGGGCTGGGGATCGGGCATGTACGTCCTCGAGACGGTCGACGACGTGGGCTCGGAGTCGATGGTCCTCCGGAAGAACGACGACCACCCCAACGCCGGCCACACGAACGTCGATAACCTGGAGATCTTCTGGGCGGACGCGAGCCGCCGGCAGACGCTCGCGTCGAACGGCTCCATCGACGTCAACGGCGGCGCCGTCACGCCGAGTTCGGACTTCAACCGTGAGATGCTCCCCGACCACATGCAGGAGCTGACGCGGTGGCTCAACGCCACGCTGGGTACCCAGTGGCTCATGAACTGGCACAACGAACACCTCCAGCGGCTGTGGGTCCGGCGCGCCCTGGTCGAGGCGGTCGACTGGAACGCCGTCGTCGCCAACGGCTGGGGCAAGGAGACCGGCCAGACCACCTCCTACGACACGTTCCTGATGGACTCGGAGAACGAGGCGACGTTCTCCGAGGAGTTCCTGGACAGTCTCCACACCTACTCGCGCGAACAGAACCTGGAGACAGCCAGCCAGTACATGCGTAACGCGGGCTACTCCATGCAGGGCAACCAGTGGGTCGACCCCAACGGCAACGCCGCGGCCATCGACATCTCGGCCCAGTCGGGCAACAGCAGCTACGTCCAGGCCGCCCAGACCATCCGGGCGAACCTCACCAACTGGGGCTTCGGCGTCAACTTCACCACGCCCGGCTTCTCGACGTGGTCGAACAGCCTCAACCCGGAGGGCGACGGGCTGAACTTCGACACGTCGATCTTCTGGTCGGACACCTCGACCATCTTCGGCAAGTACAACGACCGCGGCGCCTGGTGGGGCGAGGCCCTGCTCGGCGGGAGTCCCAGCGCCGGCAGCGTCTTCCGGCTCACCGACGAGGACGACCGGGACACCCAGAACAAGCCCGTCCACGTCCAGCTGCCCGAGGAGGTCGGCTCCATCGAGGCGCCCAACGAGGCCGGTATCAACCCCGACCTGGAGAACGGCCGCGAGGTCGACATGTTCGAGGTCGTCCAGTCGATCCGCGAACCCGGCCTGTCCCAGGAGGAGGTCCTGGAGCTCTACCGCACCTGCGCGCAGTACTACAACTTCTACCTGCCGGACTTCGTGTTCGCCCAGTCGCTGTCGGGCGCGTGGGGCAACACCCGGGACTTCGAGTGGCCGGGCGACGGCGAGCGCGCGCTCGACTACGCGCGCAACGTCAACGTCCCCATCGGCACCACCCTGACCGGACTCGCGCAGGCCAGCACCGACACCGAGTTCGAACCGCCCGAGTGACGGGCGCCTCGGCGCCCGCGCACCGCGCCGTGGAACCGCGACGACACTGACCCGCCTCGCGGCCCGCGACGGCGCCGACCCGTCGCGACCCTCGCGATTTTTCCTTGTCACACCGAAACCCTCGGCCATGGCTCAGATCCTCGTCGCCGGCGAGACGCTCGTCGACTTCCTGCCGGAGAGCGACACGGCCCTCGCGGCCACCGAGACGTTCGCCCGCCGGCCGGGCGGCGCCCCCGCGAACGTCGCCGTCCGCCTCGCTCAGCTCGACCGCTCCGCCTGGTTCTGGACCCGCGTCGGCAGCGACCCGTTCGGCGACTTCCTCGCCGAGACGCTCGCAGACCGCGGCGTCCCCGACCGCTTCGTCGAGCGCGATCCGTCGGCCAAAACCACCCTCGCGTTCGTCAGCGGCGACCCGACGAGCGGCCCCCGCTTTACCTTCTACCGCGACGGCACCGCCGACACTCGCCTCCAGCCGGGTCGGGTCCCCGACGACGCCCTCGACGCCGTCGAGTGGGTCGTCGTCGGCAGCGTCCCCCTCGCCAGCGACCCCGCCCACCGAGCCGTCCACGACCTCGTCGACCGCGCGAACGCCCGCGGCTGTCGCGTCGTCTTCGACCTGAACGCCCGCCCCGAGCTGTGGGGCGACGCCGACTTCGCCGGGGCGGTCGACCGGATACTCCCCGCCGTCGACGCGGTCAAGGCCTCCCCCGAGGACCTAGGCCCGGCCGGGATCGAGGGTGACGCCGACGATATCGACACCGTGGCGCCCCAGCTTCACGAGCGCGGCCCGCACACCGTCTTCCTGACGCTGGGCGGAGACGGCGCGGCCGCGCGGGCGAGCGCCGACGCGCCCTGGGGGCCCGCCGCGGCCACGCACGGGGGGTTCGCGGTCGACGCCGTCGACACCACCGGCGCCGGCGACGCCTTCACCGCCGGCGTCGTCGACGCCCTGGCCGACGGCGAGCGCGACCTGACAGCCGTCCTCGAACGCGGGAACGCCGTCGCCGCCGCGTCGACCATCCGCACGGGCGGGATGGCCGACCTCCCCGATCCCGACTCCGTGGTGTAGCGACCGGTCGAAACGCCGTTGCCCGACGATCCGCCCGGCAGACCGCGCGCTCGCCCCTCTGAACGTGTCCCCGGTCCCCTGTGACCCGTGCCTGCTCCCCTGTGAAACGGTGCCAGATCTGACCTGTGGCGACACCTTCATATCCACCGCTCGCGCAGTGATCGACAGATGGCGAACACTGGCCCGACGCACGACGTATCGATACACGGGGTGATCCCGCCGACGATCACCGCCTTCACCGACGAGGAGGAGCTGGCGCTGGAGGCGACGGCCGCTCACGCGCGGTTCGTCGTGGACCGGGGGGTCCACGGCGTCTTTCCGCTGGGGACTAACGGGGAGTTCCCGATGCTCAAGCCCGACGAGCGGGCCGCGGTCATCGAGGCGGTCGTCGACGAGGTGGGAGAGGAGGTCCCCGTGATCGCCGGCGTCAGCGCGCCCAGTACCCGGAACACCGTCTCCTACTCCGTCGACGCCGCCGAGGCGGGCGCCGACGCCGTCGTCGTCGGCATCCCCTACTACTACCCGATCGACAACGACGCCGTCGTCGAACACTACGAGGAGGTGACCGACGCCGTCGACATTCCGGTGTACATCTACCACTTCCCCGCCCGGATGGGCAACAAGCTCGATCTGGACACGCTGGACCGGCTGGCGGCCATCGACGGCATCGTCGGCGTCAAAGACTCCAGCGGCGACGTGGCGTGGCTCGGTCAGGCCATCGACCGCCACCCCGAACTCACCTACCTCGCCGGCCTCGACTCGCTGCTGTTCGCCGAGCTGGAGATCGGCTGTACCGGCCTCGTGAGCGCCGTCTCGAACGTCTTCCCGGAGATGACCGTCGAGCTCTACGAGTCGTACGTCGACGGCGACGAGACGCGCGCCCGCGAGCTCCAGAGCCGCGTGTTCGACGTGTGGAAGGCCATCGACCAGGGCCCCTACCTCGGCGGCGTCAAGTCCGCGCTGGACCTGCACCCCGAGGTCGAGTTCGACCCCGGTCCGATGCGGCGACCGCTCCAGCGGATGAGCGAGGAGGAGGAAGTGCAGCTCGAACGGACGCTGCGGACGCTGGACCTGATCTAGAACGTCCGAACGCAGTCGTCGCCCGGCGCGGTCAGCCGTCGGTCGGCGGAGTCAGTCGTCGCCCGGCGCGGTCAGCCGTCGGTCGGCGGAGTCAGTCGTCGCAGTCGGCGGCGGCCGCGACGCCCCGTTCGCGGCGGGCCGCCGGCTTGACGTCCGCGTTGGCGGCGACCTCCCGACCGAGCTTCCGGAGCCGGTCTTCGAGGTCGGGTTCGACCACGTCGGGGCCGTCGAACTTGTCGTAGGCGCTGCCGATGCCGACCTGTGTGGGGACCGTCCAGCCGTGGACCGACCGGACCACGGTGCGCAGATGATCGAACGTGCTCGCGTAGCTGCCGCCGCCGGCCGTCGCGAGCAGGCCGACCGTCACGTCGGCGAACTCGTCTTTGCCGCAGTAGTCCAGCGCGTCCTTCAGCGTCGCCGAGTACGAGCCGTGATACACCGGCGACCCCAGGATTACGGCGTCGGCCTCGCGGACGCGTCGCTTGAACTCGCTCACCGCTTCGTCCTCGTCGGCGTCGGGGTCGAACGGCGGCAGATCGATCGTCCGCAGGTCGAGTAACGCCGTGGTTGCGCCGGCTTCCGCGGCGGCGTCGAGCGCGACCCGGAGTGCCCGGCGGGTGTAACTACCCTCGCGGCGGCTGCCGCAGACGGCGACCACGTCGGGGCGTGTCATGTACGCGGATCGACGGAGCGAGCGAATAAAGGTTCGCTGAACCCCGTTTTGGTAGCGACGCGGACAGGTTCGCGCCGACTCGACCGCGCGCCATCGGCCCGGTCGGTCCCGCTCCCTGTCGCCCATCTACATAGCGGTCCGGAGCGGTACGGCCCTCTCATAGCAACCGCTTACACGGGCAGCCGGCGATCTGTCGTGTGGGTCGGGACAATGACGGACACACCGCACGGACGAGTGGCCGACGCCGTCGGGGTCGTCGACCGGGAGATCGAGTACATCACCGACGAGCGGGCGGCGTTCGACCGGTTCCGCGCCCGTCTCTCGAAGGTCGACCCGTGGAAACCGGCGGAGGGCGGCGGGAGCGCGGCGGCCGGACTCGGTGAGGGCGGGCCCGCGCTCGCGGCGGCGCGCTCGGAATCGCGGGCCGGCGCCGGGCTCCGGACCGTCCGGACGGCCTACCGCGAGACGGTGATGTCGGTCCCCCACTTCGAGGCCGAGTACGACGACACTCTCCCGGAGAACCTCGGCGCCGAGTTCGGCGTCGACGTGGCGACGCGAGTCGCCGACGGCACTCGACTGACGCCCCCGCTGTACCGCGCGCTCGCCGCCGCCGCCGACCGCGCCGTCGACGAGCGGCGGCGGTTCCGCCACGCCCTCGACCGCGAACGCGACTCACTGGTCGCCGTCCGCGACGGACTCGCGGCCTGTGACCGGCGTCTCGACGAGATCGTGGCCGAACTCGACGGCGCCGACACGGTGGCCCTGGCCCGCCTCGACGAGCGACTGGCCGACGCGGAGTCGACCTGCGCCGACCTGGCCGACGAGCGCCAGCAGCTCGTCCACGGGCGCCCCGCTGTCCCCCTCTCGGGGGTCGACGGCGTGAGCCTCGTCAGTTTCCTCTACGGCGACCGCGAGCGGCGGTGCCCCGCCCTGGCGGCCGTCGCCGACTGCCTCGAACGGGTTCGCGACCTCCGGACGCGCTGTCTGCGGTGATATTCGGGAGGGTGCCGGCCCCGTCGTCAGCGCGGCTGTCCGCCACGCGTTCGCGCTCACAGATCCATCCGTGAGACTCACGCCCCAGGGGCTAAGTCGATGTCGAGCGTAGCGTGTACGAATGAACGCGAGCGGGTACCGCGAATCCCTCTACGAGGCGTTTACCGACACCGGTGACCTGGACTCGCAGGTAACCGACGCGCTCGCGCTGGGGACGGAGTACCTCTCGCTCGACGTCGGATTTCTCACGTGCGTCGACGACGGGATCCAGGAGGTCGTCCAGTCAGTCGGCGACCACGACCTGATCCGGCCGGGCGAGACCTGTCCGCTCGACCGAGCTTACTGCAGGCGGACCGTCGAGGTCGAGGGGTCGCTGGCCGTCCAGCACGCCGGGCCGTCGTCGCTCGTCTCCGAGCGGGCGTTCCGGACCTTCGAGTTCGGCACGTACGTCGGAGCGCGAGTCGAACTCGACGACGGGGTCTACGGGACCGTCTGTTTCGCCGACGAGCCGGAACGGGACGTGCCGTTCTCGGAGGCCGAGCAGCTGTTCGTGGAACTGCTCGCGAAGCTGGTCGGACAGGCCATCGAACGACGCGACCACGAGCGGGAGCTGCGCGAGCGGGCCGACCGGCTGGCCCGGGAGAAACGGCGCTTCGAGGGCATCGCCGAGAACAGCTTCGATATCATCTTCCGCCTCGACCCGAGCGCGCGGTTCACGTACGTCTCGGCCGCGGTCGAACGCGTCCTGGGGTACGACCCCGACGCGCTCGTGGGCTCGACGTTTACCGACCACCTCCACGAGTCGTCGGTCGACGACGCGACGGCGGCGTACTCGTCGGTCCTCGACGACGAGGCCGTCGTGGGGCTGGAACTGACGTTTCTGGACGCCGACGGGGAGACCGTCGCGCTCGAAGTGAACACGACACCGATCCGTGACGGCGGCGAGGTCGTCGGCGTCCAGGGGGTCGGTCGCGACGTGTCCGCCCGGAAGGAACGCGAACGGGAACTGCGGCTCAAGAACCGCGCGATTGACGAGGCCGAATCCGGCATCTCCCTGGTCGACAACACCGACCCCGAGCGCCCGCTCGTCTACGTGAACGAGGGCTTTGGCCGCGTGACGGGCTACGACCCCGAGGAGATGCTCGGGCGGAACTGTCGGTTCCTCCAGGGCGAGGCCACCGACTCCGACGCCGTCGCGACGCTGCGAGCGGGGATCGAGGCGAACGAATCCGTCTCGACGGAAGTCGTCAACTACCGCGCGAACGGGAGCCCGTTCTGGAACCGCGTCCGGCTCAACCCCATCGAGAACGACGCCGGACGGGTCACGCACTACCTCGGCTTCCAGGACGACGTGACCGAGCGCAAGCGGACCGCGCGGTTGCAGGCGCTGCTCAACCGCGTGTTGCGACACAACTTCAGGAACGATATCATCCCGTTGCTGGGATACGGCGAGATGCTGAGCAAGGGCGAGGACCGCGGGGTCGACCTCGGTGCGCGGATCGAGGAGAGCGCCGAGAAGCTCGTCGCACTGAGCGACAAGGCCCGCGACCTGGACGAGTGTGCCCGTCGGGACCCCGTCCACGAACGCCTCGATATCGCGGAGCTGGTGGCCGGAGCCGTCGACGACGCCAGCGAGGACTGTCGAGCGCACATCGACCGGCGAATCGAAACCGACCGCGGGATCTGTGCCGGCGCCGAACTCCGCCGGGCGCTCGTCGAACTCCTCGAGAACGGACTCGAACACGGCGTCGACGGTCCCGAGGACCGCCTCGTCGTCGCCGCCGTCGACGACGGGGACTGGGTCGAACTCACCGTGACCGACGACGGGCCGGGGATCGGCGCGATGGAGTCGGCGGTCGTCGAGAGCGGTCGCGAGACGGCGCTCGAACACGGTTCCGGGCTCGGCCTGTGGCTGGTCAACTGGGTCGTCACGCGGTACGGCGGCTCCTTCCAGGTCGAGGCCGACGGCGGCACCGTCGCGCGGATCCGCCTCCCCGGTATCGACGACGAGACGCCGGTCCGGGCGGCCGCCCGGCCGCCGACAGTGCTGTTTCACTGACGGGCGGTCCGCTCGCGCGAGCGCCGGTCGCTCACTGTGACCGCACCGCAAACGGAACCTTTGGCCGCGAGCGCGGGGTTAAACCGACAGCGGCCGCGACCGGAGACCGTGACCACCAGCGAGGCGTCGGGCGCGACCGCAGCGAAGCCCCGCGGCCGCGCCGGCGTGTTCGTCTCCATCTGCGCGTTCTCCTTCCTGGTGAACTTCGGACGGATCGCCTTCGCCCCGCTGGTCGACTACTTCATCCGCACGGGTATCAGCCCGGCCACCGCGGGCCTGGCCGCAACCGCCGTCTGGGTCGGCAGCGCGCTCCCGCGGCTGCCGACGGGCTATCTGCTCACCGTCGTCTCGCGCCACCGCGTCCTCACCGGGATGGGCGTCTTCCTCGCCGCCGCGGCCGCGTTCACGGCGTTCTCGCCGTCGATCCGCGTCACCGTCGCCGGCGCGCTGTTCGTCGGCCTCGCCTCCGGCGTGTTCTTCATCGCCGCCAACCCGCTCGTCAGCGAGCTCTACCCCGAGCGGGTGGGGCTGGCGGTCGGCCTGCGCGGGATGTCCTCGCAGATCGCCGCCGTCACCGCCCCGTTCCTCGTCTCGGTGGCCATCGCACGCGGTTCCTGGCGGCTCTCCTTCCGCGCGCTGGCCGTCCTCGCCGTCGTCGTCACCGTCGTCTTCGTCCTCGCGGTCCGGCGGGCAGACCTGCCCGAGGCCGGCGTCGACGACCGCGACCTGCTGGCGGGGATCCGCGCCCAGTGGCACCTCGTCGCCGCCGGCGTCGTCTTCGTCGGCGTCACCGGCTTCGTCTGGCAGGGCGTGTTCAACTTCTACGTCACCTACCTCGGTGCGAAGGGCTTCGAGGCCGGTCCGGCCAACACGCTGTTGACGATCACCTTCGCCGCCGGCGTCCCGTCGTTCGTCGTCGCCGGCCGCCTGGCCGACCGCTTCGACTACCTCCCCGTCCTGCTGGGCGTCCTCGGCGGGTTCGTCGTCACCCTGTTCGCGCTCACGCTCGTCGACTCCTGGGTCGCGGTCGCCGCCGTCTCTATCGTGATGAGCCTGATCATCCACGGTCTGTTCCCCGTCGCGGACGCCTACCTGCTCGACTCGCTGCCCGACGAGAACCGGGCCAGCGCCTACTCGGGCTACAGCGCCGTCATGATGCTGATGCAGGCCCCCGGCGGCGTCGCCGTCGGTGCGTTCTACCAGTTCGGAATCCCGTACGACGGCGTCTTCCGCGGGTACGCGGTGGTGGTCGGACTCGTCGCGGTCGGGATGTTCGTTCTCGCCCGCGCCGGACGGCTGCCGACGGGGTCCTAACGAGTCGCGGAGCGGGGTCGACTGGTGGGGTCGCCCGAGCGGCTCACCGCTCGCGGGCGGCGAACGCGGATTCGAGTCGGTCGCCCCGACCGCTCCGGACGAAGACGGTCACGAGGTCGCCCGCTTCGATGGTCGTCTCGCCGTGAGGCGTCACCACGTCGCCGTCGCGCTCGATGGCGACGACGAGTAGGCCTTCGTCGAGCAGGTCGTCGGCGTTGGCCGCCCGGAGCGAGCGCCCGGTGATCGGCGCGTCCTCGTCGACGGTCAGCTCGACGACCTCGGCGTCGCCGGTGAGGCTCATGAAGTCGGTGATCGAAGGCGCCCGTCGGGTGTCTGCCGGTCCGTAGGGCCGGTAGGGACTGAAGTGCTCGCGCTTGACGATGTCCTGGTCCTCGATGTCGACGCCGAGTTCGAGGATGGCGTCGCCGATGCGGGTCAGGTCCGCCGTGTCGTGGCCCACCGCGACGACCTCCAGGTCGTCCCTGCCGGTCATGATCTCGCGGACGTTGACCACGCCGGGGATCTGCAGCACCCGCTTTGCGAGCTTCCCGCGGTCGGCCGCGCCGGTCGTACACTTGAACCGGTTCCGCAGCATGCCCTCCGCGCGCTCGTAGTCGATGTCGGCGTGGTACCCCTCGATGATCCCCCGTTCCTCCAACTGCGCGATGCGGTTGCGGATCGTCCCCGGAGAGACGTTGACCTCCTCGGCCACGTCCGGCGCCGACGTGTTCCGGGCGTCGCGCGCCAGGTGATAGAGGACCCGCTTGTCTATCTCGTCCAGCCGGTAGCCCATACCACCGCCTACCGCGGCCCGGCCCAAACTGTTTCGGGTCGAGGCGCCCGCCGGCGGCCGGACCGCCGTCGCTCGCCAGCCACCGCACCGCCGCCGTCTCCGTCGCGGGTCCGCGTCCGTCCTGGCTGCGGGCCGGGTCGCCGATCACATAAAAAGAACAACTGTTCTATCGATAGCGAAGATTCCAGTGGGGTGTCTTACGGGAAAGCTAGACAAGAACTGATATATACCTCTATCTGGAACGGCAGGCAATGACCGATCGGCCAGCCAACTCGGAGTGGGCCCAGACGAGCGAGCCGTCGCCGCGGCGCGTGCTCTATCCGGTGTTCGGGTCGGAGTCGGAGGCCGTGATCCACATCGGAGCCAGTCTCGCTCAGGGCACCGACGCCGAACTGGTCGTCGGCGACCTCGACGACGTGACCGGCGACCCCTCCTACGACACGAGTCGCGAACTCGCGAAGACGGTGTTCAAGGCCCAGACCGACGGCACGCTGGACGTGCGCGTTCAGGCCGCTCCGCTGGCGGGATCGAGCGTGCTGGAGGGTATCGTCTCCGGTGCCGACACCTACGACGCCGGGGTCGTCGTCCTCGGCGACGAGGTCACGGAGCCCCGCGAGTCGAAACTCGCGGGCCGAATCGCCGGCGACACCGTCGTCGTTAACGACCGGGCGCCGCTGGCGTCTGTCGCGTCGCTCCTCGTGCCGGTCGCCGACGGTCCCCACTCCGGTGGGGCGGTCGACGCCGCGGCGGCGGTCGCCCGCGCCAACGACGCCTGGCTCGAACTCGTCCACGTCGACACCGGCGATTCCGACGACTCGGTCGCCGACCCCGACGCCCTCCTCGAAGCGGCCCGCGAGCGCGCGACCGGCGTCGAGGTCGACACCCGCGTCGTCGAGGCGGACGACGTGGCCGACGCCATCGTCGCCGAGTCGGAGTACCACGACGTGACCGTGATCGGCGCCCCGGCCAGCGGACGGCTCCGGCGCCTCATCTTCGGATCGACCGCGGCCGACGTGCGCGAGGACGCCCACAACACGGTCGTGATGACCCGCCACGGCACCGATCCCGAGCGGACGCTGTTCGACGGACCCATCCGGTAGCGCGGTCCGGGCGCTCGGTTCCGACCGCGCTTCGACCCAACAGTTACCGGCCACCGCCGCGTACCGCCGGCCATGCGACTCGACCGGATCGGCGTCGACGAGTCGGTCGCGGCGGTGTTCCCGCCCGAGCGACTCGTCGACCGACTCGCCGACGCGACCGACGAGACGACCGTCGAGGTTCGCACGGTCGACGGTTCTCCGGGTTCGCTGGCCGACTGCGACGCGGTCGTCACGCTCGAACACCGGGAGCCGTTCCTCGACCTGGGGTGGGTCCACTCGATCCAGGCCGGCGTCGACCGCTTTCCCCGTGAGCGCTTGTGCGAGGCGGGCGTCGTCCTGACGAACAGCACCGGGATCCACGGCGACGCCGTCGGCGAGACGGTCGCGGGGTTCGTCCTCGCGCTCGCGCGGCGCATCCACGAGCACGCCGCGAGCCAGACGGCCGGCGAGTGGGACCGGCCCGACTGGGACGAGGCCTGGACCGTCGCGGGCGAGCGGGCCTGTGTCGTCGGGCTCGGCGGCCTCGGCCGGGGGATCGTCGACCGGCTCACCGGACTCGGCCTCGACGTGGACGGCGTCCGCCGGGACCCGCTACCCGAGCCGGGCGTCGACCGGGTGTACACGACCGACCGGCTCCGGGAGGCCGTCGGCGACGCACGGTTCGTCGTCCTCGCCGTCCCGCTGACCGACGCGACCCGCGACCTGGTCGGCCCCGCCGAACTCGCCGCGATGGGAGACGACGCGTACCTGATCAACGTCGCCCGCGGCGGCGTCGTCGACCAGTCGGCGCTGGTCGACGCGCTCCGGGAGCGCGAGATCGCCGGCGCGGCGCTCGACGTGTTCGAGACCGAACCGCTCCCCGCGGACTCGCCGCTGTGGGAGTTCGACGACGTGATCGTCTCCCCCCACTGTGCGGCCTACACGCGCGACTACTACCGCCACGTCGCCGCCATCGTCGAAGCGAGCGTCCGCCGGATCGCCACCGGCGACGAGCCGGTCAACCGCGTCGTCTGAGCGGACCCAGCGGCTCGCAGGTCGGCTCCGCCGGCGGAGCGGGGGCGCCCGCAGGCAGCGGAGTCAGGGCTCGACCACGAGCTTGCCGAAGAAACTGTCTTCCATGACCGCGCGCTGGGCCTCGCCGGCCTCCTCGAGGTCGTAGCTGCGGGCGCACTCGATCGAGAGGCGGTCCCGAGCCATCAGGTCGGCGACGCCGGCCAGCCCCACGCGCAGGTCCGGCATGTTGAACATCGACATGAACTGGTAGGACACGTCCTTCGAGCGGGCGGCCCCGTCGTTCGTGAACCCCGGGTCCGGGCTGTTCTCGCCGATCCCGACGACGCGGGCGCCCTGGGCGGCCACGTCGGCGTCGAACTGCAGGTAGTCGTCAAGCCGGTGGTCAAGCACCGCGTCGACGCCCCCGTCGGCCGCCTCGGTGACGGCGTCGGCCAGGTCCTCGCGGCCGTACTCGAGAACGGTTTCGGCGCCCAGCGCGGTCAGCTCGTCGTGGTACGCCTCGCTGGCGGTCGTGATCACGCGGGCGCTGACGGCGTCGGCGATCTGGACGGCCGCGTGGCCGACGCCGCCCGACCCGCCGTGGACGAGACAGTGCTCGGCCGGGTCGAGGGCGGCGTGGTCGACCAGCGCGCGCCAGGCGGTCACCGCCGCGACGCCCGCGGCGCCGGCCTCGGTCAGGTCCGCGCCGTCGGGCAACGCGACGACTCGGTCGGCGGGAACGGTCGCGTACTCGGCGTAGGCGCCCTGGTAGCCGGCGTTGCCGATACCGGTACCGAACACCCGCTCGCCCTCGGCGAACTCGTCGACGCCGTCGCCGGTCGCGGCGACGACCCCCGCGAAGTCGACCCCCGGCGTGAACGGCAGGCCGACGGGCTCGTACGACCCGTCGCGAAAGTAGGTATCGACGGGGTTGACGCCGGCCGCCGCTACCTCGACGAGCAGTTCGTCCGACGCGGGCGTCGGACGGTCGATCTCCTCGACCCCGAGGGCGTCGGGGCCGCCGTGATCGTGCAGTCGGACTGCGCGCATATCGGTCGAACGAACGGGTCGGCGGCGGTTAACTGTGGCCGTCGGACATCCCGCGTTCGCTCGCTCGGCGGCGCGCTGCGGCCGACCGCCGCCCGTTCGCTCGACCGCCCGACCGCTCGGCGGTGGCCGTTCGGTGCCTAATTGCTGAGGCCCTGCGAACTTGCCGCTCCAGGCCCAACTACGGAATGGCTCGTGTGACTGCGAGCCCCATCCGACCACGGATGCACCCCACCCGCGACCAACCCCGTCCACACCCACCTGTTCCCGCGCTCGGGGGAGCGTAGGAACCCCACCCTTTCGGCGCGTCGCAGTCGACGTGCCCCTGTCACTGCCTGTGCGTCCGCGCTCGTGCCGCGGTTTCGGCGCGGTCGCCGCGTTTTCACGCCGTCCCGAACCGACCGGCTCCGCTCACCACTCGGCGACGCTCCCGTCGTCGTGGCGCCACACGGGATTGTGCCAGTCGACCTCGGTCTCGGCCTGCTGGCGGACGTAGTCCTCGTCGACCGCGATCCCGAGGCCGGGACCGGTCGGCAGCGGGACGGAGCCGTCCTCGTACTCGAAGACCGACGGGTCGGCCAGGTACTCCAGCACGTCGCTGGTCTCGTTGTAGTGGATGTCGAGGCTCTGCTCCTGGATGAGCGCGTTCGGCGCGTTGGCGTCGACCTGGATGCACGACGCCAGTGCGATGGGGCCCAGCGGGCAGTGGGGCGCCAGCGCCACGTCGTAGGCCTCGGCCATCGCCGCTATCTTCGACACCTCCGTGATCCCACCGGCGTGAGAGAGATCGGGCTGGATCACGTCGACGACCCCTTGCTCGAAGACCTCCTTGAAGTCCCAGCGCGAGTACATCCGCTCGCCCGTCGCGATGGGCGTGGTCGTGTGCTGGGCGATCTGTGGCAGGGCGTCGTTGTTCTCGGGTACCACCGGCTCCTCGAGGAAGAAGGGGTCGTGGGGTTCCAGCGCCGCGGCCAGCCGCTTGGCCATCGACTTGGCGACGCGACCGTGGAAGTCGACGCCGATATCGACCTCGTCGCCGACGGCCTCGCGGACGGCACCGAGTCGCTCGGCGGCTTCGTCGACCGCCGCGGGCGTGTCCACCCGCCGAAGCTCCGGCGTGGCGTTCATCTTCAGCGCCGTGAAGCCCGCATCGACCTTCTCGGCGGCCCCCTCGGCCACGTCGGCCGGCCGGTCGCCGCCGACCCACTGGTAGACCCGCACCCGATCGCGGGCCGGGCCGCCCAGCAGCTCGTAGACGGGGATGCCCAGCTGTTTGCCCTTGATGTCCCACAGCGCCTGGTCGATGCCGGCGATGGCCGACATGAGGACGGGCCCGCCCCGGTAGAAGCCGCCGCGGTACATCCGCTGCCAGTGGTCCTCGATGCGCGTCGGGTCCTCGCCGAGGAGATACGTCTCGAACAGCTCCTCGACGGCGCTCCGGACGGTCTTCGCGCGGCCCTCGACGACTGGCTCGCCCCAGCCGACGAGCCCGTCGCTCGTCTCCACCCGCAGGAACAGCCACCGCGGCGGCACCTCGAACAGTTCGTAGTCGGTGATCTCGCTCACGATGTCGGCACTGCTCGGCGGACCGTGTTAGTTCTGCCTCGACGCGGCTCGCGGCCGGTGGCCGCGAGCCACTGGGCCGAGCTACTCGTAGTAGCTGCGGCGCTCGATGACCTCGGCGAAGGCGACGTTCTCGCGCACGTCCGTGATCTCGACGGTGACGCGCTCGCCCTGTTCGGTGTCGGGGACGATGACGACGAACCCGCGTTCGACGCGCGTGATCCCGTCGCCCTGCTCGCCGATGTCCTCGATCTCGACGGTGCGTTCCTCCCCCTCTTCGACCGGCGGCGACCGCCCGGACCGGCCGCCGTTCGACTGGTCGCCGTTCGACTGGTCGCCGTTCGACCGGTCCGGGCGCTCGGTCCGCGTCGCGTCGCCCTCGGCCGCTCCCCCGTCGGCGTCGGCGCTCGCGGGCGACGGCACCAGTGCCACGCGATACGTGTCGCCGGCCGCGACCGAACCGGTCCGCACCTCTCGCTTCGGGACCTCGACGACGAAGGACCCGTCTCGTTCCTCGACTCGCGCGGAAAACAGACAGCGAAGCTGATCGGAGATCTCCATTCGTAGCGTCTACCGCCTACGCAGGCGGCCGGTCCACTTGGTTCTATCGTGTGTCCGGCGACACGACTCGTCGCCGTCCCCTCCGTCGTGCGTTCGGAGCGACCGACGCGCCCGGCGCTTTCCCGGGCGCAACCGATCTACGTACCCGCCAACGCCGCCGGTGAGGAGCCCTAAAAACGGACTTGAACCGTCCGGGCGGCCTTCGATCAATAGCCCGACAACCACACACGCGCCCGACCCGGTTCGGGCCCGAACCCGCGAGCGACTGTTCAGGTGCCTCGCCGCACGTCGGCGACGGACTGCGACGCACGCGTCGCCATGGTCGACTCGCTGCGGCTCACGGCGGACGGTCGGACGCCGTCACGTGGCTCGGCGACCCGGTCAGTTGACCGGTCCCGAGGCGGCGCCTCGTCGGGTGATGTCGAAAGCGGACGGGCCCGGGCGAGGCCCGCCGCGAAACAACGAACGGTGGGTTCGGGTTGGGTTCGGGTGGAAGTCCACCCGGACGAAGTGGATGGCTTCGTGTCCGTGTGTGCGGACAGATGCCAGTGCGCCCGTTTGCAGCATAAGCTTTGTCCCGACCGAGCCGCGGACCTCGTCGCGGAACCGGTCCCGTCGACCGACCCACCGACGCTGTCACTTGCGAGTTAGCTGGCGACCGTATGCGTCGATACCGTCCGTCGCACCGCCCCAACGCCCACGTGGCTCTCCGCCCCGATCCCAGCCGGCCCGGCCGGACGGTCGGATCGGAACCGCTGGGGCCCGAGCGCGGACTGACCGCGCTGGTCGGCCCCGCCTCCCAGCGGCGTCCGGAGAATCGGGAGTTTAACCTTCGACAGTCACCACCCAGTGGGTATGTCGCTCGGTTCGTCGCTCGGTCGCTCCCTCCGACGGTGCGTCGCCGCGGCCGGGATCGGCGCGGAGACGCTCGATTCGCTGGACGCGAACCCGGTCCCGGCAGACTGGCGCCACGTCACGAAGATCGACCCGGAAACGGCGAAGCTCCTCCCGGTCGCCTACCCCCTGTATCTCGGCCACACCGACGCCGTCTCCGTCGGCGGGTCGACGGCCGTCACGGCCGCCAACACCGAGGAGACGTTCCGCCTGCTGGCGCGCGCGCCGGTGCCCGCCTTCCACGAGCCCAGCGAGGCCCGGCACGTCACCGAGGCGACGCGCGACCTGGCCGCCTTCCTCGCGCTCCCCGAGGTCCTGAACGGCGACACCGAGGCGCTCGTCGGCACGCTCGGGGAGGGGTTGGCGTACATCCACGACGAGATGGTCCCCGAACTGCTCCGGGAGAAACTTCCGGCCCCCGTCTATCGGGCGGTCGGCGACCCGCTCGTCGACTTCGCGACGAGCTGGTTGCTGACGGAAGCGGTGTTCGAGGCCTACATCGTTCAGAACCCCGACAGCGCGGCGGCCCGCCGGAGCGACGTCGACGAGTCGGACGTGCTTTCGCCCGAAGTGGCACGAGAGCGCGCGATGGTCGCCGACCGCCACCTCGACAGCGAGATCGTCTACGTCGAGTATTCGGGCACTTACGGCGGCGACGAGGCCGCCGACGTACTCCGCGCCGTCTCGGCGTCGGTCAACGGCGCCCGCGTCTGGTACGGCGGCGGGATCGACGACCGCGAGAGGACGGCCGAGATGCTCGACGCGGGCGCCGACACGGTCGTCGTCGGCGACTCCTTCCACGACGTAGCCGACGAGGAGGTCGAGGTCTGCGCCCGCGCGGTCGAGGCGCTCGGCGTCGCCCCCACCGCCGACGAGATCGGGTCGTGGTTCGACGCCGCGGTCGACCCCGCCGAGACGGCCGCGGCCCGCTACCTCCGGACGATACCGGGGATCGACGACCCCGAGGCCGCGGCCGAGCGCTCGCTGCTCGTCGCCCTCGCGCTCTGTTTCGGCGCGCTCCCCGCGGTCGTCGACGACTCGGAGCCCTCCGTCGAGCGCACGCGATCGCTCCTCTCGGCCGTCGACCCCGACGGCGCTGACCGCCTGGAAGCGGCGCTCTCGGCCGGCGGCTACGACGGGGGCGGCGACCCGATCGACGATTACTGCGCCCGCGTCGCGGCCGCTCTGTCCGACGCCGACGCGGACCCGCGGCGGCTCCGCCACCTGAGTCTCTCGACGCTCTCGGTGTCTCGGTGAACCCGACGGACGCGGTCCGCCGCGAATATCACTCCTCGCGGCCCGGACTTCCGGGGAGGACGCCGGGGTCGCCCGAGAGGTAGATGTACTCGGCGGCGATCCCGGTCAGGATGGACTCGGAGTCGACGGCGTAGGCGATCGCGCGGTCGAGGTACGTCGCGGAGATGTCGACGACGCGGTCGTACGCCTCGGCGTCGTCGTCGGCGACGATGTACTCGGCGGTCACGGGGGTTAGCTGGGTTTCGGCGCGGTCGGCGGCGAAGTCGTCCACGTCGTCGAGCCAGATCTGCGCGCCGACGATCGCCAGGACGACCGCGTGCTCGAACGACGGTTCGATGGGGACGCCCGCGGCCCGGAACATCTCGATCATCCCCTCGTAGATGACGCCGACCCGCTCGTACTGGGTCTTGCAGTAGGGCCAGCCCTGCTCTTCGGCCGTCAACGTCCCCGCTTCGCCCTCGAACGCGGCGTACTTGTACTCGTTCTCGATGCGCTCGACGGCCTCGGCGGGGGTTTCGGCGGCCGAAGCCGCGCCGTCGCCCTCTCCGAGCGCCCGCGCCATCAGCTCGCGGAAGTACTCGTCGTCGTCCTGGTGGGTGTTCGACTCGGCGACGGCGGACTCGTAGGCCGACCGGACCGCGTCGGAGAACCCCGACATCTGCGCGTCGACGCGCTCGCGGAGCCGCGACTGGGCGATCCGGGCCGCGCGCTTTCGCTCCCCGTCGTCGAGCGGTACGTCCGTCTCGAAGTCCCCGTACTCGTCGTCGTTGATCGCGTCGCGCATGTCGCCGTCGAGCAGCGCCTCCGTACAGAGGCGGGCGATCCGCTCGACGCGACCGACGAACGCGACCTGCTCGCTCGCCTCGCGGCGCAACCGCTCGCGCCGAGCCGGGTCCGTCCCGTCGACGAGCGACCGGATAGCTCCCCCGGCCGACCGCGTCGGTTCGTCGGTGATCGGGTTGTAGCCGTCGCAGTCGTCGAGCCCGCGGCGGTAGAGATAGCCCAGCGTCAGCTCGACGGGCAGCGTCAGTTTCGTCTCGTAGCGAAAGTCGATGTCGTCGTAGCCGAGCTCGCTCTCCAGTTCGGCCTCGATGGCGCCGTAGGCGTCGGCGAGGAACGAATCGAGGGTGTCGTCGACCCACGACTTGATCCGAAGCGCCGTGAGGTCGAGTTCGCCCGTCCGCGCGTAGAAGCGGGCGACGGCGCGGAGCGACAGCGGGAGCTGGCCCCGCTCCGACGCCCACCGCGCGGCCGAGCCGAGCGGGGCCGCGGGCGAGCCCGATCCGGAACTCATGGCGCGTCTGTTCCCCTGCGGTGTTTGTATAGCTGTTGAAACCGCGGGGTTACAGTCGACCGACCGGACGGTGCGCTACGGTGGGGTCGCCCCACCCGTCGGCCCCGTCGCGGTCGGCCTCGACGGCGTCGACGCGCTCGCGGAGGTCGACGTACGATTCCGTATCGGGTCCAACAGACCCATCGCAAGCTGTGTCGTTCGATGGCACACTCAGATCCTGCACGTGAGGATATCCGGTCGGTCGACGGTCGTCCACCGGAGCGGACTCGTTCGGTCGTCCGTGACCCGCTCACGGCCGCCGACCGGCGACGCCGGCCGTCGTTTCGCCGAGACGATCGATCGACCAGTACGTTTCGGGACGTGAGACGAACGAATCGGTCCGATCTCGGCCACCGGGGTACAACCGCACAGATCAGTTTGTGTGCGCTCCGTTCTCCACCGTCGATGTCGTCGACCGCTCGGAGCGCCCGACTAACCAATTAGTTAGTTTTTCGTTCGGCCGGTCCCTATCTTCGGATATGGTAAGATCCATCAATCCGCCGCGAAACAACGGCTCGAACACCGAGATGGCGACTATCGGGTATCTAGTCGCGATCCCGCTGTTCGGCCTGTTGCTCCCGGTTGCGCCCGTGTTGATCGTTCTCTGGCTGGCCGATCGGCTCTGAACGCCCTCCGTTCGGTTGGCTCGCTGGTGGCTGGGACCTCGCGGTCACTCGTCCGACCCCACGTTGCCGAGCCGACGAAGCGGCGACGGGTCGGCGCTCGACGGGAGCGTGGCGAGCGCTCGGTGTCCTTCCTCCCGCCGACGAGCCGCGCGGTCGTCGAGCCCCTCCGCGCGGAGTTCGGGGACCGCTACCATCGCCGAGCCGGGCTCGTGGTCGCGCGCCCGTCGAATCGTTCGCGCCGTGGCGAAACAGCGGCCTGCTCGTGCGAGAGCGTCCATCTGGCGCTCGTCCGCGTCGGCAAGCCGCGCGCCGAGGACGCCGGCGGCTTCGCCGATACGGCCCGCGGTCCGTTCGACGAGCGCGACCCGGTCCGGGGGTGATTCGGTCGTCTCGCCGTAAGTGGCTGCGAACGCCCCGGAGACAGCTTCGAGCGTGTCGGTGACCGTCTCGAAGCAGTCGTAGTCGGCACCGTCGAGCGCCGAGTACGCCCCGGTGGAGAGGTAATCGCCCGCGAGCAGCGCGGCGACTTCGTCGCGGGTGAACGCGTGCGGGTATCTGTCGGTGAGCTGGACGAGCAGTTCGCTCCGGTGCCGACAGTACCCCCGGATCAGCTCCACCGCCGCCGCGGCAGAGGCGACTCGGTCGGTGTCGGAGCGGTCCGTCAGCGACCGATAGGTCCCGGCGACCAGCTGGCCGTACCAGCGGTCCTCGGCGTCTTCGACAGTCTCGCGCGCGAGCGCGAAGCCGTCACTGTCGGTGCCGCGGAGTGCCGATTCGAGCCGCGTCTCGATCGCCGACGGCGGCACGATAGACGACGCCACGGGTTAGTCGTCACCGGCCGTGCTCTCGGCGACCGCCGGTTCGACGTTCTCCTCGGTCAGTTCGGTGCCCTTCCAGGTGCCACGGCGGTACCACAGGACGGCGATGACCGCGCCGACGACGTTCGAGACGGCGAAGGAGATCCAGATCCCCGTCTCGCCGAGCGGTCCGGCGGCGAACCAGGCGATCGGGAACCGGACGACACCGAGCATCGCGACGGAGATGGCCGCGGCGGTGAGCGTCCGCCCGGCGCCGCGGAAGCTCCCGGTGTAGGCCCGCGTGACCCCGATGAAGCCGAACGTCAGCGCGACGTAGCGGAGGAACTGCGCGCCGACCTCGACGACCCGGTCGGCGTTCTCCTGTCCGGCCCCGACGAACACCGAGATGATCGGCTCCGGCGCGAGGAAGACGGCGACCCCGGCGAGCGTGAGGACGCCGAACAGCACTTTCGCGGCGAGGTTCGCGGCCGCCTCCGCCCGGTCGGACTTGCCCGCGCCCACGTTCTGGCCGGTCATCGTCTCGACGCCGCGGGCGATGGCGATGGCCGGCAGGACGATGACCGAGAACACCCGCGTCCCGATACCGTACGCGGAGACGACGGGGTCTGAGAACGTGGCGACGACGAACAGCAGCAGGTTCATTGAGAGCGCCCGCCCCATCCCCTCGACCGACGCCGGCAGGCCGATCCGGACGAGCCGGCGGAGATACGACAGGTCCGGGGCCATGTCGCGGAGGTGGATCTGGACGCCGCGGTCGCCTCGGAACATGATCGCCAGGCCGACCACCAGCGCGACTCCGCGGGAGAACACCGTCGCGACGGCCGCGCCGGCGATTCCGAGTTCCGGGAAGCTGATCGTGCCGACCAGCGGCGCCGACTCGACGACGGTCCACCCGAAGATCAGGAACGGGTCGATGATGATGTTGAGGACGACCGACCCGAACATCACGAGCATCGGCGTGATCGTGTCGCCGTAGCCCCGCATGAGCGCGATGAACACGAAAAAGCCGAACATGAACAGCAGCCCCAGCGAGATGACCTCCATGTAGCTCGACGCCAGCGGCAACACGTCCTGGGAGGCGCCCATCAGCGAGAGGAACTGTTCGACGAGGAAGTAGCCGACGACGCCCAGGACGACCGAGATGATCGCCGCGAACGTGACCGTCTGGGAGGCGGCGTACTCGGCTTCCCGATCCTCGTCGGCCCCGGTGAACTGCGCGACGAGGACGCTCCCGGCGACTGAGATGCCGGTCCCGAAGGAGATGAGCAGGAACACCATCGGGAACGCGAAGCTGATCGCCGCCAGCGCGTCCGTGCTGTACTGGCCGAGCCAGAAGGTGTCCGCCAGGTTGTACGCCGTCTGGAAGAGGTTCGTGACGACGATCGGCATCGCGAGGAAAAAGAGGGGCTTGCCGATCCCGCCCGACGTGAGGTCGAAGTCATCGGGTCCCTTGAACAGGGCGTCGAGTCGACTGCGCAGTCCCATCAGCTGGGCACCTCCGTCGGTCCGTCAGCGACCAGGTGACGCTCGGCGTACCGGGTCATCGTCTCGGCGAGCCGGTCGGGCGACCGGTCGGCGGCCGCCTGCCGTGCGTGCGCCCCGTAGATCGCCGCCACGAAGAACTCGGCCGCGACCGCCGGGTCGACCTCGTCGTCGAACTCGCCGGCCTCGACGCCGTCGGCGATAATCGACTGCACCCGCTCGTAGAGCACGTCGTCGAACCGGGCCAGTTGTGCCCGGATCGCCTCGTCGTACGGCGCCTGGGCGTTCACTTCGAGCATCGCCGTTCGCAACTGCTCGCCGTTCGCCGACCCTCCGTCGGCGAGGGCCGTCTCGAACAGCCCGGCGAGTCGCTCGCGCGCCGTCTCGCCCTCGACCGACCCGATCCGTTCGGTGTAGCGGTCGTAGAGAAAGTCCAGAAACTCCGCGAACAGCGTCTCCTTGTCGTCGTAGTAGTAGTGGATCAATCCCTTGCTCGTCTCCGCTTCCGCGGCGATGTCCTCCAGAGTCACGTCGGCGTAGCCCCGGTCGCAGAGCGCTCGATACGTCGCCTCCAGAATCGCCGTCGCTGGGTCGTCGTCCATCGGTCGATACCGAACTTACTAACTAGTTAGTCAAAAACTTTCGGACTTGGTCGTGACCCGAGGACGGCGCCGGACGGCAATTCCGCCGCTCGCGTGGGCCGCTGAGCCGGTAGCGGCGCGCGCCGCCTGACGGAGCGGTCACAACTGTTAACCCGGCGAGCGCGGAACTGATAGCCGATGGCCGAGCCAACGGAGGGGAGCTTCTCGGAGCCGGAAACAGAGATCATGCGGGCGACGTATCGGGCGCTCCGGGAGCACGGGTACGCCGACCTCACGATCAAGCGGATCGCCGCGGAGTACGGGAAGTCGACCGCCGCGGTCCACTACCACTACGACACGAAAGACGAACTGCTCGTCGCGTTTCTCGACTACCTGCTCGAACGGCTCGTCGACACGATCCGCGACGTGGAGACGACCGACCCCCACCAGCGCCTCGACTTGCTCCTCGACGAGTTGATATTCGCCCCCGAAGAACACCGCGACCTGGCGGTCGCGATGCTGGAGATGCGCGCCCAGGCCCCCTACACGGACGACTTCCGGGAGCGCTTCCGCGGCAACGACGAGTACGTCCGCTACATGATCAAGGCGGTGATCAACCACGGGATCGACGAGGGGGAGTTCGCCGACGTCGACGCCGACCACGTGACGCGCGGCCTGATGACGATCGTCGACGGCGCCCGGACCCGGGCCGTCGTCCTCGACGAGCCGGGGGCGCTCGAAACCGCCCGACAGACCGCCGAGGAGTACGTCGACACGGTGCTGAAATGACGGGTCGGTTAGTCGTCCGACTCCTCCGCTGCGTCGGCCGGCTCGATCTCTAACCCCGAGAGGTCCGTCGTACACCAGTGACAGAAGTCGATACTCGGGTCAAGCTCCCGACCGCAGTTCGGGCAGTGCGTTACCGTTCCGTCCGGCATCGCGGTGATCCGGGCGACGGCGTTGTGCGCCCGCGCGATCAGGTACGCGTCGATCACGCTCAAGGCACCGACGAAGGCGACGGGCGCGACCGCGAGCGGGTCGAACGGACCGCCGTTGATCAGCGCCGTCAGCGCCGACCCGTCGACGAACAGGTAGCTCACGCCCAACAGCGCGGCCAGCCACCCCACCGCGCGCCGCACCCGGCGGAGGTAGATGTGTCCGAGCCCCGTCGCGACCACTGCGAGCACCGCGGCGAGCCACGGCCGCTTTCGCGACACCGATCTGTCCATACAGTTACTAACCGGTCAGTCAGTCATAAGCCTTGTTGGGGCTCTCGACCGCGCTCGGCGGCCTTCGACCCCGCCGGCCGGAACCGGACGGTGATCCCGTCGGGGTCGGAGACTGCGAAGCCGTCCTCGCGGTCGGTCACCGGAACGTCGGCGGCCGAGAGGCGGCGGTGAGCGGTCGCGAGCGCCTCGGCCTCGGGAACCAGGAATTCGAACCACGCGAGGCCACGGCCGCCGGTCGGGTCGGTCCGGCCGTTCCAGGTGTTGATCCCGACGTGGTGGTGGTAGTCGCCCGCGGCGAGAAACGACGCACCGCGCGCCTCCGTCTGGACGCCCAGGCCCAGCCGGTCGGCGTAGAACGCCCGCGCCCGTTCGAGCGAGGACACCTCCAGGTGGACGTGGCCCAGATCGGTCCCGGGCGGCGCGTCGGCGGCGCCGTCCGACTCCGCCGCGAGGGCGTCCAGATCGAGCGGGGCGGTCCCGATCTCGACCGACCCGTCGTCGGCGCGGGGCCACTCCTCGCGCGGCCTGTCGGTGTAGATCTCGACGCCGTTGCCCTCGGGGTCGGTGCAGTACAGCGCCTCGCTGACGTAGTGGTCCGAAGCCCCGTCGAGCACCCCGCGGTCGCGGACCCGTTCGAGCGCGGCGCCGAGCGCGCCGCGCGAGGGGACCCTGAACGCGTTGTGGAACAGCCCCGCTTGCGCTCGGTCCCTGGGCGACGCGTCCGCGTCCGCCACCAGTTCGAGTACCGGCGACCCGCCGGCGCCGAGCGTCGCGCCCGTCTCGCTGTGGGCCTGAACCGAGAGGCCGACGGCGTCCCGGTAGAACGCCAGCGTCTCGTCAAGGTCTGCGACGATCAGCGCCGTCCGGCCCAGCCGTGCCGTCCCGGGGACGGCGGGGCCGCCACGCTCGGTAGCGTCGTCCATGACGACGGCTTCGGACGGCACACAAATGTAGTTCAGGTGACGCCGGTGTAACCGGATCGGCCTGTCGGTTGGCCACCGCGCTCGTCGACCGTCGATCGGACTCGCCGTCTCATCCCGACCCGAACTCCTCGGCCCACGACCGGCACTCGCGGACGGTCGACTCGGGAACGGAGGCCGACACGCCGTCGAACGCGACGCGGAAGTCGGCGGGGCGCAACGGACGCAGTTCGACGTTGGCGTCGTCGGGTCCGCCCGGGCCGTCGCGGGCCCGCTCGGCCAGCTCCGGGTTCTGCTCGCGCACCATCTCGGAGATCGCCGTCCGGCACAGCGCCCCGACGTCGCTGCCGGTGAACCCGCGCTCGACGCAGGCGGCCCCGAGCGTGCGCTCGATGCTGTCCTCCGGGTCCGTCCGACCGAGCGCGTACGCTGCCGGTGGCCCCTCGAACGCGACGCCGCCGTCGACCGTGTGGATCCGGACGATCTCCGCGGCACCGTCGACGTCGGGGAGCGGCACGTAGATCCGCGTGTCGAACCGCCGAACCACCGCGTCGTCGAGGTCCATCGGTCGGTTGGAGCTGCCGACGACCATCAGGAACTCCTCGTCGTCCCCGCCGATCCCGTCCAGCTCCGTCAGCAGCGAGTTCAACACGCGCCGGCTCGCCGAGTCGGAGCCGCCCCCTCTGGACTGCGTGAGCGCGTCGATCTCGTCGACGAACACGACCGCGGGCGTGTGCTCGCGGGCCACGTCGAACAGCGCGGAGACGAGCCGCGAGGACTCCCCGTGCCACTTCGACAGGACGCCGCCCAACTCGACGTTGAAGAACGTCGTCTCGGTCCCGTTGGCGACGGCGCTGGCGAGCAGCGTCTTCCCCGTCCCCGGCGGCCCGAACAGGAGGAGGCGGTCCGACGGCTGCACCGCCTCGGGCAGCCCCGCGGCCGCGCCGAGGCCGATCTCGTGACAGATCCGCTCTTTCGTGTCTTCGAGCCCGCCGATGTCGTCCCAGTCGACCGCCGTCGTCGTCTCGAACGACTCGACGCGCCGACGCAGTCGATCGGCGTCGTCACCGGTCGCCCCGGTCCCTCCGCTCCCGTCTCCGCTCTCCGCGGCCGAGGCGGGACGGACGGCCGCGGCGCGCCGGCGCAACCGGTCGACCTCGGCGCTCCGGGCGTTGCCGGTGTAGGCTTCGTACTCCCGGAGGTGGTCGGCGGCCCGCTCGAACTCGGCGGCCGCCGCCGCGGGCTCGTCCGCGTCGAGATGGTCCTCGGCGGCGGCCTCGGCGGCCTCGGCGTCGTCTCTGTAGCCCTGTGCGACCCACCGGTCGTAGTCGGGATCGTTCGCGCTCATACTGTCGAATGAAGTCCGCGTCGACGGGACCGCCACAGGCCGCGGTTTGTGTGTGCGCACACACTCGGGGTGGACGGCCGCTCCCGCGGCGGCGCCGCGTCGTTAGTCGTCCGCGCCCGCCCTGCTCGGCGAGCGGCGCTCGTCGGCCTCGCGCGATTCGGCGGCGTCCGCGCTCGCGTCGGTCTGGCGCTGGCGCATCCGCGCTTCGTGCTTGCTCAGGTCGCGAGCGTTGCCGTCGGCCCGCGAGCGGTCGAGGTCGCGGCCGTCGGTGAACAGCTGCAGCAGGTCGTTCACCTGCTTCGTCGAGCGCATGTGGTCTTTCAGCGCGTCGTGGAGCGTCCGCCGCACCTCGCTGTCGTCGGTGTCGGCTATCAGCTCCGAGACGTTGAGGTCCCGCTCGCCCGAGCGGATACGGCGACGGAACGACTTGACGGATTTGACGAGGCGCCGCCGGTCGGCGTGCTGTCGCCACTCGTCCTGCCAGTCTTCCTTCTCGCGCTCGATGTCGTCGGCCTCCCGAAGCAGGTCTTCGACCATCCACTCGGGGGCCGCTGCGGCCTCGTCCAACTTCGCGTCGTACTGGTCGCCCTTCCGTTCGACCATGTTGCGCGCGTGGCGTTTGTCCATCTCCAGGTCCAGCAGGTCCTCCTCGATCTCCTCGTCGGAGTACGCCGCGGGGGAGAGCAGCGAGGTCGGTTCGTCGAAGCCGAGCGTCCGGATGAAGTTCGTCCAGTTCATGTGTTCGTGTTGTCAGTGTCGGTTGGTTCGTCGGTCGTTACCGCGCGGCGGCCTCCGCTTCGAACGTCGAGAAGACGCCGACGAGGCCGACGAGCGCACCCGCGACCGCGACCAGTACGAGCGATTCCAACTCCGGGACCGTCGGGTTCAGCCGGTCGCCGACGACCAGCTGGCCCCAGACGGCGAAGCCGCCGAACGCCAGGCCGGGCAGCGGCGCGACTCGCGGGGCCGCCTCCTGACCCTTGAGCACCAGGAGGCCGACGACGACGCCTCCCAGCACGTTCACCAGTGCGACCAGTCCCATCAGCTGGAGTTCGACTGTCATGCTACACACTCCACTTGAGACTACATGCATATAAATTTGTTCCAAAAACACAGAATTGTGAATAGGGACACAATCTGGGATGTGTGGGGAAACAAATTTGTCCGTTCGGGACGGCCGGAGTAACAGAGACGGCAGATGTCGAGGAAACATCCACAGGCGACAGACGAGGCCCGGAGCGAGTCCGGCGAGCGCGCCGACGGCGGCGCGGTCGAAGACGGGACGCGGTATCTGGTCGGACTCGACTACGAGGAACGCTCGGAGCGCCGACGCGTCGAGTATCGGCTGGAGAACTACGCCGGATCGGTGAGCAAGCCCCCGCGCATGACGCGGATCGTCGGGGGCGAGGAGTTCTACGACCTCTACGAGACGTTGCAGGAGACGGTCGACGACCCCGGTCACCTCTCCGTCTACGAACTGGAGGATATCGCGCCTTCCTCGGAGGAGCGGACCGTTCGCATCGATCGTGTCTACGGCGTCGAGTTGGACCGCCTTGAGTGGGCGGTCCAGAGTCTCCTCGACAAGTGGTCGGCCGCCGAGCGCGAGGGGACGACCTACGAGGTCACCCCCGACTCGGGCGAGGCGACGGTGACCGTCGAGTACCACCTGATCGACGCCCAGCAGGGGTCGCGGCTCGAACTCACGCTCATCGGGCCGAGTCCGACGCCGAACGCGGTGAAAGACGGGATGCTCCGCGATCTCGGGTATCTCCTCCCCGAGGCCCTGGAGGTGTTCGACGCGTGACCGCCTACGACGACCGCCAGGACCTGGTCGGGCCCGCCGAGCGGGTCGTCGACGACGGCGTCGGCTTCTGGGCCAACGACAGGCCCGCCGACGGGACGGACGAGCCCGTGACCGGGCGAAGGGAGATGTTCGACCGGATCCTGCACAATCGCGAGGAGTACCGCGAGCGGTACGGCTCGGCCGGCTCGGAGTTCCGCGAGGCCATCGGCGAGTCGATCAAGCGCGACGACCTCGAGACCATGGCCGGCGCGGTCCTGTATCTCGCCGCCGCGGGCTACGAGGACCGCGGCGCCGACAGCCGGCTGGTCGGCGACCGCTACGACCAGAAGGCGTCCGAGGTCGCGTCGTTCGTCCTCGAACTCGATCGGTACAGCGTCCTCGACGAGTACAGCGAAGACCAGATCGCACACCTCATCGAGAACGAGGACGACGAGCTCCACCGCCTGCTCGAACGGGAGGTCACGGACACCAGAGACAGCATCCAGGACCTCAACGTCCCCGAGTCGGCGCTGGAAAACGACCGGGAGGTGTCGTTCCTCCAGGGGGTCCTCGAAACCCGACAGGCGAAGATGTCGGCCGCCGTCCAGCAGTACGTCGCCGGCAACACCCTCTACGACATCCTGGCGACCTTCGAGGAAGCGGTCCTCGACACGGCCGAGGCCGTCGAGACGCGCCAGGAGATCGCCGAGACGGTCGAAACGGAGATCGCCGACCTGGAGGACCAGATCCAGTGGGCACTGCGCACGCAGCACGAGCGCTACGTGAGCGAACTCGAGGCGGCGACCGGACGGCTGGAGTCGGAACTGCTCTCGGCCGACCGGTTCGACGACCGCCTCGACGACGTGACGGGCGAGCTGCAGTGGGCCTTCCGGGAGCACCGCGAGTTCCTCACCGAGGAGCTCCAGCGACGGTCCGACGCCGACGCAGAGACGCTCACGTCCGAGGACGTGACCGCGCTGCTCAGCGAGCAGCGCGACGACATCGTCGACAGCCTCGAACAGTCGCTGTCGGAGTCCCGCGACCGGATCGACGGACAGCTGACGGCGCTGCGCGAGCGACAGCGGGAACTGAACGACACCATCGAGGGCGTCGAGCGCCACCGCGAGTCCGTCTCCCAGGCGGAGATCGAGACGCTCATCGACAGCGAACTCGACCAGCTCGACGAGCGGCGCCAGCAGCTGGACGCGCTGGTCGACCGGCTCGAACGCGAGCGCGCGCGTCTCGAAGCGGAGGTCGACTCGCTGGAGGCGGCGCCGACCCCGCCCGAGCCCGTCGACGAGACGGACGAGGCGGTGGCGGGGTCGGCGGTCGTCCCCGCCAGCGTCGCGCGCCTGTCCGAACAGGACTTCCTCGCTCGCATCGAACGCTCGCTGCGGGCGGTGTCCGAACTGACGCTGCCCGACGGCGAGACGCTCGCCGTCGACCCGGCGTACTGGGACGCCGACTCGCGTGTCGAACGGGGGTCGTTCCAGGGCGCGCTCCTCTCGCAGCTATCCGACGACGCTCGGATCCGTCGCTATCCCGAGCGGCCCTGGGTCCGGTACGCCACCGTCGAATCGACGGGCCTGCTCGGCCACGCCCAGCAGACGGACCTGGTGGTCGAGGGACTCACCCTCACGAGGCTCGATACGTACGCCGACCGGGGGTCCGACTGGGCGCCCGCGACGCTGTCGGAGCTGCACGGCGTCGTCGGCGAAGCCCTCGACCGGAGTTACTCCCGCCAGCAGGACGACGCCCACCACCTGCTGGTGGTCGGTTCGCCGACCGGCTGGCGCGACCGCGTCGTCGACGAGATCGAAGCCGGCGCCGTGTTCGACCCCGACGTGAGCGTCTGCCTCGTCGACCTCCGGACCGACGAACGACACTTCCACGACCGGGACCCCGTCCTCCGCAACAACCGCTCGCTGTTCGCACACGAACTCCCGACCGAAGCGGTCATCGACTGCGCCGGCGAACTCGAACGGGCCGCCCGCGAGAACGTCGAGCGCGAGCGCATCCGCCTCGACGACGTCGTCGCCAACCTCGAATACGGCCCTCACGTCGTCAAACGCGCGTTCGACCGCCTCGAAGACCGCGGCGTCGGCCGCCAGATCGACGCCGATCGAGGCCTGATGATCAGTTTCGACCTCGCCTGACTCCCCGACTGCCCGGCGGCTCACGCCGGGCGTGACCGTCGTCGCGGTCCAGTCGGGACGGACTCGCCAGGAGTCGTCGTATCAGAACCGCTCCCAGCTCGCCATCTCCTCGACCGCTTCGTACCGGATCGGGGCGCCGTCGGCCGCCCCGGGCCGCCCCGCGACGCTGAACACGCCCGGCATTTTCACGGCCCACGAGCCGAAGATCGGGAGGAACTCGTAGCCCCGCCGATCGAAGAACGTGTCCACGTAGTCCATCCCGTCGTGGCACGTGTGGCTCGACTGGAATCCCTCGTAGCACCGGCGCAGCCCGCGCTTGAAGTTCCACAGCTCGCCGTACTCGATCCCGACGTACGTGACGTACCTGGTCATCGAGAACCCGTCGCCCCCGACTTGCTCCTCCTCCTTGACGACCCACGGGAGGTCCAGACTGTGGAGCAGGGAGGCGCCGAGCTGACTCGCCACCGACTCACCCGCGTTCCCGTATCTGTACTCCCTGAACGCCTCCCACCGGCGGAGCTTTCGAGGCCACTCCTTGTCGGGGTACAGATACGAATCGCCGCTGTCGTTCCCGGCGCCCAGGTTGATAAGCTCGACGTACTGCTTCAACGCCGGTGCGAACTGTCCGAGGTCGTACGCTGTCGGGTCGCGACCGATCGCCGAGGCGTTGTACGTGTACTCGAAGTCGTCGACGCGGTCGTTGGCGATCTCGACCGCCTTCGCGGTGTCGAAGTCGACCTCCCTGACCTCGAACTCGTGCGGTTCGATCTTGTCCACGAACGGCGAGTCGTCGTCGGAACTCCCGTTCGAACCCGACGAGGTCGACCCGTCGTCGCCGAACGACGACCCCGTGTCGGTCGAGCCCGTACTCCCGGTGTTCCAGTCGGCCGACCCGGACGAGTCCGACCCGTCGCCGGACTCCCAGAAGTCGCCCTCGAACGACGGCCCGTCCCCCGAGGTGCCGAGATTGATGGTGATGTTCTGGCTGCTGCTCGACGAGACGGTCTGTTCGGTCGACGTGACCGTCTGGCTGCTCGTCTCGCTCGCTTCGCTCCGGTCGGACCCCGGCGGGTCCGACCCGTCCCGACTCGACCCGTTGCTCCCGCGACGCTGGCAGAACCGCTCGACGCGGTACACGTGGTCCACCACCTTGCTCCGGAAGGACTCTTCGACCGGACCGAGCGACTCGCGGCTCAGTCTGTCGATGTCGCCTTCCAGTTCGTCGAGCAGTTCCTCGGACAGATCGCCGTCGAACTCCGCCTCGTAGAGCGCGTCCCGGAGTTCGTACAGGTACCTGCGGATCTCGCCCGGGTCGTCGGTGTTTCGCAGCGAAGTCCGGACCGTTTCCGCGACGGACGCGACGTACAGCGGGTCCGGCGTCATCGATACGTAATTGGCAAGTACCGATAATAAACCCACGGGACACCGCTACCCGATGTTCGGCGGTCGACTCGACGCGAGCGACCGGACCGGTCACCTGGGTGTGAGCCCGACGCCCTCGGCGAGCAGTTCGTGAGAGGCCAACGCGTCCTCGTGGGTCGGCGCGGACTGCTGGATCATCACTTCGTCGACGCCCACGCGGTCGGCGAGCTGGTCGAGCAGGCCCGCCAGCGTCTCGGGACTGCCGGAGATCGCCCGCGGCCACTCGCCGTCGTCGAGTCGCTCCGGCGTGGGCTCGGGGACCCCGCCGAGTTCGTCGATCGCCTCTTCGACGGTCGGCGGTGTTCCGACCTCGCCGCGGGCCATTCGACGGAAGACCGCTTCGGTGACCGCCCGTAGTCGCGCGGCGTCCGCGTCGGTTTCGCCGCAGACTGCATTGACCGCGACCATCCCTCGCGGTTCGTCGATTCCGCCGGTCAGCGCCGAGGGTTCGAACGCCTCGCGGTAGGTCTCGAAGGCGTGGGTGGCGAACTGCGGGCGGATGAACGCCGCGAAGCAGTAGGGCAGCCCGAGTTCGGCCGCGATCTCCGCGCTCGACGGACTCGACCCGAGCACCCACGGCACGGCCGGCCCCTCGGTCGACCCCGGGATCTCGATGTCGCCGTACGGGTGATCCGCGGAGAAATCGCCGTAGAGATGCGAGGCGACGGCCTCGACCTTCTCGACGTGGTCACCGTCGGGGTCTTCGACGTGGCGCTCGGTCCCGAGCGCTCTGTCGACGGCCGGCGACCCGTTCGCCCGGCCGAGGCCCGCGTCGATACGGCCCGGCGCGAGTGCGTCCAGCGCGCCGAACTGCTCGGCGACTTTGAACGGGCTGTAGTGGTTGAGCAGGACGGCGCCCGAACCCAGTCGGATCGCGTCGGTTTCGGCCGCGAGGTGACCCAGGAGCACCTCGGGCGTCGTGCCCGCGAGCGTCTCGGCGCGACCGTGGTGCTCGGCCACCCAGAACCGGCTGTATCCCAGCCGCTCGGCCTGCTGTGCGGCCTCGACGGTGTTCTCGTACGCCTCGGTGGCGGTGCCCGATTCCGGGACCGGAGAGAGGTCGACGACGGAGAGATCCATACCCGCGGTCGGGTTTGACGAGGGAAAACGTCGGCGGTCGTACCCGTCGCCGCTCGGTGGAATCTGTTTCCAGATGGGTAGCGAGACGCCCGGTTCGCCGGGTGACTTCAGGTGGCCTGCTTTGGATTTTCACTTTCACCTCGGGACGCTCATGTCTATCAAAGCTCACTTAGTTGTGCGTACCGCAACATCACAGAATGACACGAAACCGAGACTTGTACGGATGCGAGTGATAGCACACCTGCGGGCGCGTGCGGACGCCGCGTACGATAACGGGTAACAAGCTTCGAGGGCAGATGTCTCCACGCCCATATCGAGGGGGCGATCTGCGGGCTCCTGCCGCTCGCGAGTTGCTCGCGGAGAGGAGGTCCGGGTGCGAGAATCGAACCCGCGTCTCAGCCTCCACAAGGCTGAAGGATAACCACTACCCCAACCCGGACACGCTTCGTTGCGGCATATCGGGATAACCGGGTAGAATTGAAATACGTTACGACTCCTCGACTGGGGTGCGAACCGTGGTCACGGTCGCGCGTCGGGAGCACCGATTCGTGTGGCGGGGCGCTCGTCGGGTGTCGGAACTTACGGGCTGGCCTCGACCGCGTAGTCCGACTGGATCCAGGCCTGGTCGTTCTCGGTGTCGTGGACGAGGGTCATCTGCTCCCCACCGTCCCCGTACTGCGTCGTGATGTATCGCTGTTCGGTGGCGTCGGTCTGTGTCCGAGTGGCGTCTGTCTCGTGCATCTCTCGGCTCTAGAAACGACCTATAGCGGGGTAAGGATCGTTGCTATGTCTGTTGCGCCTCCGTGTCGACCGACGCTATGAGTGTAGCCCCCCAGAGAGATCGCGAGCGACACCAGCCTGTGCGTACCGATTCCGGTAGCGGGTTCGAGAGTCCGCAAGGAACCCGATCGCGGCGTAGCGATACCCTACGGAAGGGTTGGCCAGTGGCTACACTAACTGAATCGTGTTCCCGTTCGAGGTGATGTGCAGGTCCTCGTCCAGCTGGTACCCCTGACTCGTCGCGAGGTCGACGTACCCGGAGAACCCGGCCATGTCCTGGTGGGCCGGAATGAGGTGCTCGGGCTGGATCGCGTCGAGCATCTCGTAGTGGCCTTCCCGACGGAGGTGGCCCGAGACGTGGACATCGTCGTAGATGCGGGCGCCTTGCATGCCCAACAGTTGCTCGGACTGGTATCGCTGGCCCTCGTTCGTGGGTTCGGGGATGATCCCCGCCGAGAAGATGACCTTGTCGCCTTTGTCCAGCTCGTACGGGGTTTCGCCGCGGCCCATCCGGGTGAGCATCGCTCGCGGTTCGCCCTGGTGGCCGGTCACGATGGGCAGGAAGTTCTCCTTGCCCTCGTTCATGATCCGCTCGAACGTCCGGTCGACGGACCTGCGGTGGCCGTACATTCCCAGATCGTCGGGGAACTCCACGGCACCGATGCGTTCGGCGGTGCCCGAGTACTTCTCCATCGAGCGGCCGAGCAGGACGGGCTGGCGACCGATCTCTTTCGCGAACTCGACGAGGCTCACGACGCGCGCGATGTGGCTTGCGAACGTCGTCGCGACGATGCCGCCGTCGTAGTTCTCGAGACTCAGCATGAGATCCCGCAACTCGCTTCGGGCGACGGCCTCGCTCGGCGTCCGCCCCTTCTTGTTGGCGTTGGTGCAGTCCTCGATGTAACACAGCACCCCCTCGCGGCCGAGCTCGCGGAAGCGGTCCATGTCGATGGGGTCGCCGATCACGGGCGTGTGGTCCATGCGCTTGTCGAGGCCGTAGACGACGGCGCCCTCGGGCGTGTGCAGGACTGGGTTGATGGCGTCGATGGTCGAGTGGGTGACGTTGACGAACTCCAGGTCGACCTTGTCGCCGATGGACATCGTCTCGCCGGCGTCCATCTCGACGAGGTCGTTCTGGACGTTGAATTTGCCCTCATCGTCGATCTCCTCCTCGACGAGCGCGAGCGTGAACGGCGAGGCGACGATCGGCGCGTCGTAGCGGTGAGCCAGCTTGGGGATCGCACCGATGTGGTCCAGGTGGCCGTGGGTCGGCACGATGGCCTGGACGGTGCCGTCGATGTCGGACATGACGCGGTCGTCGGGGATCGCGTCCATGTCGATCAGGTCGAGGCTGTGCATCCGCTCGGTCTGGACGTCGTCGTGGATCAGTACCTTCGAGAGATTGAGGCCCATGTCGAAGACGACGATGTCGTCCCCGGCACGGACAGCCGTCATCTGACGCCCGACTTCCTCGTAGCCGCCGATAGTTGCGATTTCGATTTCCATAGTGTGGGTCCGATCAGAGTGATCCCAGAACCCATCTCAGAGTCCGCCAGCGAAGGAGAGTCGGCCGCACAGTCACTGTCGACAGCGACACGGTACGGGTTGCGATACGCAACCCGATGTGGCACGGCTTTCCCGGGGACAACGCGTGTTTCGGTTACGTCAGGACTCGCGACCGCGCCGTAAATAGGTCTCGAAACGGGGTTCGGTTGTGAGACTCGAAACCCCATCGTATCAGGTGTGAAGTAACCGAACACAGTCGTCTCGGGCGCCCCGCACACTTAACCGACCGCGCGGCGTCCCCGGCGGTAGTACGCCATGTCGCAGGACGACGCCGACGGAGCCGACACGAAGGACGACGTGATCCGTACGTCTCGCCCAGCGGACGAGCAGGTCGACGCCCTTCGCGCACTCGGCAACGAACACCGCCTGGCGATCCTCCTCGCGCTCGGCGACCGCGAGTCCGCGACGCGAACCAACGGGCTCGAACTCACGTTCTCCGATCTGTACGACGCCGTCCCCGTCGAGAGCACGTCGCAGTTCTCCTATCACCTCTCGCAGCTGATCGGGCCGTTCGTCGCCGAGACCGACGACGGGTATCGCCTCACTCACGCCGGCGACACGATCGTCCGCGCCGTCCGGTCGGGACTGTACGAGACGACGACATCGTTCGACCCGGTCGCGGTCAGGGGTGCCTGCGTCGGCTGCGGTGCGAGCGACCTGGTGGGCGTGCTCCGCGACGAGCGATTCGTCGTCCGCTGTCGCGCCTGCGACCGCACGATGGTCTCGGACTCGTTCCCCCACAGCCAGGCGAGCGAGCGCTCGCCAGCCGAAATTGTCGAGAGTTTCGGCTACCGGCTCTGGAGCACCTCCGTCCTGATCCGTGGCGACGTATGCCCGGAGTGTTACGGCCGTGTCGAGCGCCGGGTGGACGCCCACGACGGCCACGAGACGCCCGGCGACGCCGGTGGGTACACCTTCGCCGCCGTGTGCGAGACTTGCGATTTCACGATCCACCTCCCGCTCGAGATTCCCGCGGTCTCTCACCCGCGGACGACCGGATTCCTCTGGGCACACGACGTCCCGCTGCCCGACACGCCGCTCTGGGAACTGTTCGAACTGTTCGTCTCCGAGGCGTGGACGACCGACGTGCGCTCGACCGACCCGCTCGACGCCCGCTTCGAACTCACCATCGACGGCGACACCCTCACGCTCGCGATGGACGACTCCTTCGCCGTCACACCGGTCGACGACTCCGGGTCGCTCTGACCGCCCTCCACTACCGACCTCACGAGAGATCCAGCGTACGGTGTCGCCTCGCGCCGCTACCGCTCAAATATGTTTGAGTAAGCCACCCGTTATATGTAAATAATTAAATAATACTTATCGTATGTGGTGGCGGAGTAGTAGTGTGAACGGGAGCAACACGAGCGCGGGCGGCGCGGGGGGCGAGCGTTGATGGCGGCGATCGAACTCGACGGGCTGACCAAGCGCTACGGCGACGTGCTGGCGGTCGACGGGCTCGACCTCGAAGTGAAAGAAGGCGAGATATTCGGCTTCCTCGGTCCGAACGGGGCGGGGAAGTCGACGACCATCGACGTGCTGCTGGATTTCGTCCGGCCCACGTCGGGGTCGGCGACGGTCATGGGGCTGGACGCACAGGCCGACAGCCTGGCGGTCCGCCGGCGGATCGGCGTCCTCCCGGACGCTTTTCACGTCTACGACCGGCTCACGGGGCGCCAGCACCTGCAGTTCGTCGTCGATTCGAAGGACATCGACGGGGCCGATGTCGAGGCGATCATGGACCGGGTGTCGATCGCCGAGGCGGCCGACCGGAAGGCCGGCGGCTACTCGAAGGGGATGCGCCAGCGGCTCGTCCTCGCGATGGCGCTGCTGGGCGACCCCGACCTGTTGATACTCGACGAACCGTCGACCGGGTTAGACCCCAACGGCGCCCGGCAGATGCGGGAGATCATCGAGGCGGAGAACGATCGCGGGACGACCGTGTTCTTCTCCAGTCACATCATGGAGCAGGTCGAGGCGATCTGCGACCGGGTGGCGATCATCAACCGCGGCCGACTCGTCGCCGTCGACTCCATCGACGGCCTGCGCGGCCAGACCGAGACGGTGACGACGCTCACGATCGACGCGGGCGGCGCCGACGCCGAAGACGCCGCGGCGATCCGCAACCGAATCTACGTCACGAGCGCGGCGCTCGACGGCGATCGGTTGGAAGTGACGCTGACCCGCGACGGCTCGAAGTTCGAGGTCCTCAAAGCTCTCGACGAGCGCGGCGTCGAGATCCGCGACTTCTCGATCGACGAGTCCTCGCTGGAGGACCTGTTCGCCGAGTACACGACCGAGGAACAGGAGGTGCCCCAATGAGCACCGTCGCCGTCGCGAAGAAGGACTTCCGCGACGCCGTGCAGTCCCGGGCGCTGTGGGGACTGCTCGTCGTCTTCGTCGTCCTCTCGGTCCTCCTGACGTACTCCTACGTCGAGTTCCCGGACCTGGTCAGCCCTGGGACCGACCCCTCGATCGGTGGCCTGGTCTTCTTCACGGCCGGGATCGTCAGCCTGTTCGTCTCGTTGACGGCCATCGTCGTCTGCTACAAGGCCATCGCCGGCGAGCGGGAGATCGGGAGCGTCAAACTCCTGCTCGCGCTGCCCCACCGGCGCCGTGACGTGCTCTTCGGCAAACTCCTCGGCCGGATGGCCGTGCTCTCGCTCGCGCTGGCCATCGGGCTCGCCGTCGGTTTCGGGTTCGCCTTCGCCATGCTGGGGTCGCTGGACGTGGTGACGGTCCTGCTCTTTCTGGCCGCGACGCTGCTCTTTACCGCGGTGTACGTCTCCGTCGTCGTCGGTATCTCGGCGACGACGGGGTCGACCTCGCGAGCGACGACGTTCGCCATCGGCTTCTTCGTCGTCTTCGAGTTCCTCTGGGACGTGGTGCCGATCGGCGCCGTCTACGTCGCCAACGGCTTCTCGCTGCCCCAGCAGATGCCCGACTGGACGTTCCTCGTGATGCAGGTGCCACCGTCGACGGCCTATACCGGCGTCCTGACCTCGCTACTGCCCGACGTAGCCGATTCGCTGCCGACCCAGACGTTCGCCGGCGCGGGCGTCGACGCCTTCTACGCGGTCCCCGAGATCGGGTTCGTCGTTCTCGCGTTCTGGCTGGTCGTCCCGCTCGCGATCGGCTACTACCGGTTCCGTGGCGCCGACCTGTAACCGCCACCGGGTCGGCGGCCGCGTCCGAGACGCTTTTGGCCCCGCGGCCGCTCCATTCGAGTAGCAGTGGCGATCACGGACAAGATCTACATCAAGAACCACCAGCAGATCGCCTCCCAGCTAGAGACGTCCTTCCCCAAAGGGGCGTTCAAGGGGGCGACGCTGGACATCCTCTTCCAGGGGGAGAACCTCGCGAAACTCGACGACGCGACCCAGGACCGCGTACTCGATTTCGCCACCGACTTCATGGACTGCGACTGCGAGGCCAACCCCCACTGTGGGCACCCCGAGGAGAAGTTCGTCCGCTATCTCCTCGAGTTGCGCGCACAGGGGCTCGGTCCCGACGCCGTCGTCGACGTGATGGGCGACGACTACATGCTCTACGCCTACCCCGGCGACGTGCTCTCCTTCCTCGACGGCGCCGTCCGCACCCTCGAAGCCGTCGAGACGCTCGCCGACGTGGACGGCCGCTCCGACGCCGCCAGCGACGCCCGGAACAAGCGCGAACAGCTCCTTTAGCCCGCCACACCGCCGTCTTCCCGTCTCAGGCGTCCAGCGCGTCGACGAGGTCGTGAAACGTCTCGATCGTCAGGTCCGGCTCCGGACCGAACGTCTCCGGCGGGTCGCCCTTGCGGTCGACCCAGACCCCCTGCATCCCGGCGTGGGTGGCCCCCATCACGTCGAACCACAGCGCCGTGACGTGGGCCAGCGTATCGACCGGCTCTCCGACCCGCTCGGCGGCGTGGCGGTACAGGTCCGCGTGTGGTTTGAACAGTTCCACCTCGTCGGCGCTGATCGTGTCCGCGATCAGGTCGTCGATATCGGCGTGGTCGGCCAGCGAGTCGAGCATCGCGGGGTTGCCGTTCGAGAGGACGTAACAGTCGTAGCCCGCCTCGACGAGTCGCTCCAGCCCGTCGCGCACGTCGTCGAACACGTCGAGTTCGTGGTAGACGGCGAGGATCTCGTCGCGCTCGGCGGCCGAGACCTCGGCGTCGGTCGCGTCGAGCGCGTACTGCAGCGCGTCGCGATTCACCTCGTAGAACGGCTGGTAGGCGTCGACGTGGTTTGCGACCATCGTGTACTCCAGCGACCGCGCCCGCCACAGCTCCGAGACGGGTTCCGGCTCGTCGACCCGGTCCGCCAGCGCCCGTTCGGCGGCCTCCACGTCGACGAGCGTGCTGTACGAGTCGAACAACAGCGTCGACACGCGGTCGGGATCGAACGTCATACGATACCACGAAACACTCGCGAGCCACATAACGGCTCGGCCGACGAGGTCGTATACGGTGAGAGACGGCGAGAAAACAGGGTTCAGAGAGCGCGCTAGATCGACTCTTCGAAGTTCCCGAGGCGGTAAGAGGCTTCCTCGTCGTCTTCGGTCCCGTCGAGGTCTTCGAGCTGGACCACGTCTTCCTTGTCCTGCTCGTCGAGCTGCTGGCGGAGTTTCGTCACGTAGCGCTTGTGTTCCTCGAGCTGCTCGCGCAGGTGTTCGGCTTCGAGTTCGAGCCGCTCGTGTTCGCGGACGAAACTCTTGGGAACTTCGACCTTCGGGGGGAAGCTCTCCGTGTCGCTCGTCGAGGCGTTCGACTCGTTGAGCTGGTGTTCGGGAACCACCTCCACTTGCCCGTCGTGGGCGACGAGCATGTCGACGTAGTCCCTGAACACCGCCGACAGCGAGAGATCTCGCTCGTCGGCGATCTCGCGGAGCGTCTCGAACTTGTCCTCGCTCACGCGAAAGGAGATGGTTTTGTTCTTACTCATTACTCGCCACTCGTTTCCCGCCCCACTTAATCGTTTGTCAGACGCTGGCACGAGCGGCCGACGTCGTGAAAGAAACCGAGTGGGCGGCGCTCCGACCGATTCACTCGTCGTTCGACCACCGTCTCTGAGATTCGGCGCGTCCAGTGCGGAGGGTAGCTGGCAGCGCTCGGCGACTCGGACGGGCGCTTTCGAACGAAAGCGTCGTCGCTGGCCGCTACGCCGAGTCGCCGGTCAGGCGTCGGGCTCGGCGGCGACCGCCTCTTCGTCTTCGAGGCTCTCCAGCGCCTCGACGACCTGCCGGCGGTAGTCCGCGATCGGCAGATCGTACTCCTCGGCGGCCATCGAGACGTACTCGTCGACGGCGGCCTCGTCAGCGTCCTCGCCGGTCGCGTCCGTGTAGCGGGCGATCCGGTCGAGAGTGCGCTCGGCCGTCTCGACGACCCAGCGGTCCCGGGTCGCCGCGTCGACCTCGGTGATCGACTCCGGCCGGACGGAGACGTTCACCTCGCCGTCGTCGGTCTCGTAGGTGCGGGGCTTGCCGACGACCGAGACGTAGGCCGGCGGCTCCAGCTCGCGCAGCATCGAAGCTGCATCGGGCTGGTACTGTCCGGCGTACATGTAGAACCGGTCGCCGTTCGGGTCGATGACCTGCCCTTGCCAGTACTCGCTGTCGTCGCCCACGTCCTCGGTCTCCATGAGCGTCCCGACGAGGAACACGCGGTTGGCCCGCTCGCCCGTCGGGAGCAGCAGGTACACCGGGGCTCGCTCGTCGTCGCTCTCCTTGAACGTGTACGTCGCGTCGTTGAACTCGCCCGCGAACACGCGGCGGGCGACCTCTCGGGTGGGTGTCGTCGCCATCTATATCGACCTCGCTTTGATCAGCACGGCCTCTGCATCCGTCGGTTCGGCGAGTCGCTCGACCTCGTCGACCAGGACGTACCGACGGAACGTCGGCCCGGTCACGCGGTAGTACTTCCCGAGGAGATCCGCGCGCATCTCGTCGGCCACCACTGAGGTGTCCAGCGCGTCCATCGCCATCTCCTGGGCCTCCTCCAGCGTGATACCCGTGAGGCTCTCGGTCGCCTCCTGGTTGAAGAGGATCTCGTGGACCTCCTCGCCGTCGTCGAGCACGCCCTTGATGCGGAGGTCGAACTCGCCCTCCACTTCGCCGTGCTCGTTACAGCGCCCGTTCTGGAGGACGCGCGTGCAGTCCTCCTTGGGACAGCGCTTGATGAGCCCCGAGCCCGACTGGATGTCGACCAGCGCGCCCTCGACGCTCACGTCGTCGTCGCCGACCTCGATCTCCTCGTCGAGCTCCTCGATCACCGTGGTGCGGTTGAGCTTCACCGAGAACCGCCCCTCGTACTCGTCGGTCACGACGTTCCGCAGGTCGTAGACCGCGCCCTCCTCCAGTTCGGGGAGGTCCGACTTGGACCACTTGGTGAACTTGATCGTGCCCGTCTCGTCGCCGAACAGGCCGACCTGCGCCACGGCGTCGGAGTTGGCCTCCCACAGTTCCGTGACCTCACCCTTGATGTCGACCCACTCTTCGGGCGCGTCGACGTCGGCGACCTGCACCCGGTCGTTGCCGGAGCCGCCCCCGCCGAGTTCGTCGCGCTCCATTCCCGCCTCGTCGAGGTAGGTGTTGGTGACGCTCCGGCGAGCCTCCGAGAGGGGGACCTTGTACTCGTTGACCAGCGTGTCGAGACGTTCCTCCACGTCGTCGACGGAAATCTCTAGCTGGTCCTCGAACTGTTCGTGTATCTCTGTCGCCTGTGTACGCAAATCCGTCATCTTGTCGTTCCTGTCTCCGCGTTGTTTTCGATGGGAGACATTCCTCTCTTGGTCGGCCCCGTATATAAATTCTCGCACGCCGGAGTGTAAGTGAAAATCGGCTATAGAGGGTCAAATGGTGCCGTTCTCGACACCCGCGAGCCCGGCGGGACAGCGCGTCGTTCGGCGCTATCGACGCACTCGTTCCCGGGGCCGGAATCACCGGAACCGACGACGGGCAGCCGGAGTCGAGTCACCGCGGCTGCGTCACCGAAGGGCCGCCACGGCGTTCGATGGATCGAACGGGAGTCCCGCACGTATCTCGCAGTCATCGACTCAGATATCGGATCTCTCCGGGAACCAAAGAGTCTTGAAAGCAACTCACATGGAACGGATATGGCAGACACGGTCAGGATCGGCGTGACTGGACTCGGCGGCCTCGGGATGCCGCTCGCGCGGAGTATCGAGGCGGTCGAGGGCGCCAGCGTCGTCGCAGTCGCGGACGTCAGCGACGAGAACCGGCGGAGCGGGGCCGAGGAGTTCGGCGTTCCCGACGACCAGCGCTACGAGTCACACGAGGCGATGCTCGACAGCGCGGGCCTCGACGGAGTCGCGATCGCCACCCCGCACGCGCTGCACTACGAGCAGGTCGTCGCCGCGCTCGAACGGGGGATCGACACCCTCTGTGAGAAGCCGCTGTGCGTCGACCTCGACAACGCACGGGACCTCGTTCGTCGTAGCGAGGCGAGCGACGCCGCGCTGATGGTCGGCTACCAGCGCCACCTCTCGCCGGCGTTCCGGCAGGCTCGCGAGGCGCTCGACGACCGGGTCGGCGACCCCCAGTTCCTCAACGCGTCCATCACGCAGAACTGGATCGAACACCAGCGGGGCACCTGGCGGGCCGACCCCGACCTCTCCGGCGGCGGACAGCTCTACGACACCGGGAGCCACGTCCTCGACGCCCTGCTGTGGACGACGGGACTCTCCCCGGTTTCGGTGACCGCGCAGATGCAGTTCGACGACGACGCCGAGCGCGTCGACACGCAGGCCGCGCTGGACGTCGCCTTCGAGAACGGTGCAGTCGCCAGCGTCGGTGTCTCGGGCGACACGCCGGTCGTGCGCGAACACCTCGACGTCTGGGGCGAGCAGGGCGGGTTCCGCGTGCGCGGGACCGACTGGGGCGAGCGCGAACTGGACTTCGTCGACGACGAGAACCGCGAACACGACCCCGACCACGAGGGTGAGAACCGGGACAAGGCGACCGCGTTCGTCGACGTGATCCGCGACGGCGCCGAGCCGCCGGCAACGGCCCGGGACGCCCTGAAAGTCACCGCCGTCACCGAAGCGGCCTACGAGTCCGCCCGGAGCGGGCGCCGGGTCGAAGTCGACCTTCGGACCGAACCGCGAGTCGAGGCGGACTGAGCGTATCAGGCCGGGCGGTTCGCGGTAGCTTTTTCCGTTCACCGCGTGCCCTCGGGACCACGATTCACGATGCTCGAGGCTGTGGTCTTTGACTTCGGGGGAACGCTCTTTCACGGCGACGACGCGGTCGGGCGGGCGATCGACGCGCGCTATCGGGAGATGCGCCACCGGGGCTACGAGATCGACCGCGGGACGTTCGACGACCTGACTGCCCGGACGAGCGAGCGGTTCACCGACCGCTACCACGGCGACCATCGACGATTCGAACTCGGCCGCTACACCGACCTGTTCTTCGAGGTCTGGGGTCGCGACGCACCCTGGGCAGACCTCGAAGCTCTCGATCGGGTCTTCTGGGAGACGCGACTCGACGCCGAATCGCTGGACCCCGACGCTGATTCGGTCCTGGGGCACTGTCGCGACCGCGACCTGTTCGTCGGCGCCATCACCAACGGGAACCAACTGATGACGAATCGCCGACTCGAATCGATGAACAGCCAAGACGCCTTCGACCTCGTGCTCACGTCCGCCGAGGTCGAGGCCGAAAAGTCGAGTGTCGGCCCGTTCGAAGTCTTTCTCGACCGGACGGGATTCGACGGCGAGGAGTGTCTGATGGTCGGCGACAGGGTCGACGAGGACACGTGGGCGTCCGAAGTCGGCATGACGACCGTGCAGGTCAGGGCCCACGCGACGCCGCCCGTCGGCGAGGTATGCGAACCGGACTACGTCGTGGAGACGCTCGCCGAGGTCGAACCGGTGATCGACGACTTGCTCTGACATCGATCCGGTCCAACCACGCTTACTCCGACCCGTCAGTTGAGTGTCTGAGAGAGCGCGGCCGTCGAGCACATCCGTCAGACGGGCGAGCGCGAATCCTTCTCGCGTGGGGAGTTCGTCGGGACAGATGGGTGACGACGGCTGGCGCCGGTAGGTTCGAACGAGGGTGTCATCAAACTCTCGTCACATCGTGGTGCTTGTGCTTCCCAGGTCGTCTCAGCGTTCGTATACGCAGTTCTGGACGGCGGGAGAGGAATCGATCGTAGGGCCGACCGCGACGAATTCACCACTCCCAGAACGAGCGGGTGAACAACACGAGTACTGGCACCACTTCGAGCCGTCCGAGCCACATCAACACGATCATCACGAGTTTCGACGTCACGGGGAACTCGAGATAGCTTCCGAACGGCCCGAGCAGCCCGAAGCCAGGGCCGATGTTCCCGATAGTCGCGATACTCGCGCTGAGTGACTCGAGCGTCGTCAACTCGAGCCCCACGCGCCCCGCATCGAGCATGATGACCACCGCGGACACGACGAAGATGAACAGATAGAGGAAGGTGAACGCGAAGATACCCCGCACGACGTCCTCGTCGATGACCTGGCCGCCGAGACGGACTGGCTCCACGACATCGGGATACACCGTCGTCGAGAGCTGTCGGCGTGTTGCTTTGAGGATGATCAGCCACCTGATTACCTTGACACCGCCGCCCGTCGACCCTGCTGACCCGCCGATGAACATCACTACCAGAAGCAGTACCTGTCCCGCCTCGCTCCACTGTGCGAAGTCACTCGTCGCGAAGCCAGTCGAATTGAGCAGTGTCACGGTCTGAAACAGTGCCTGGCGCAGTGAGTTCTCGAGGACCCCCTCGGTAACCCCACCCAGTTCGAGCGCGGGCGCACCACCACTGAACAACAGCGTCCAGAGAACGAGCGCGACACCGACGATCGCACTCACGTACCCCTGGAATTCCCGGTTCTGGAACACGTCGACGTACCTCCCCTGCAGAACGAAATAGAAGAGCGCGAAGTTCGTCCCCGCGATGACGATGAACGGGATCACGAGCCACTGCACGGCCGGCGAGAAGGCCGCGATACTGTCGGCCTCCGGGGAGAACCCACCGGTCGGGAGCGTCGTGAATCCGTGCGCGATCGCGTTGTACAGATCCATATTCGGGGCGACGCCGAGGAGATGGAGCGCGTACAGCAGACAGATCAGCAGCGCGGTGAATCCGGCATAGACGAGCCAGAGGATGCGTGCCGTCTCGGCGATCTGCGGGGTGAGTTTCTTCAACTCCGGGCCCGGCGCCTCTGCGTCGATCAACTGGGCGCCGTTGACCGCCAGCTCGGGCAGGATCGCGACCATGAGAACGATGATGCCCATCCCGCCGAGCCACTGTGTCAGTTGCCGATTCCCGATCTGTCGGGTCCGTGTTGCGGACAGTCGTCGCCGAGAGCCGTTCGGACAGTTCGCGAGCACGGCCCGGGTCCGCTTCCAGCAGGTGCGGGCGCAGCCCGCGTTCCTCGAGCAGTCGTGCAGTGTGGTATCCGATGTCGCTCCCACCGACGATCAGGACGTTCAGCGCGGCTTGGTCCCGGCGACTCAGTTCGGTACCAAGGGTATGGACTGATTCGGGCTTTCCGATGACGATGATATCGTCGCCCGCTTCGATCCTGGTCGAACCGGTCGGAATGATGGTCGTTCCCGACCGGACGAGAGCGGCGAAGGTCAACCCCTCTAACCTGTCGGCCGCCTCGACTGTCTGACCGACAAGGGTGCTCTCCGGATCGACCTGGAACTCCGCGATATTGACAGTCCCACCGGCGAAGACGTCGAAACTGTTCGCTGCTTCCAAGCCAGTCCCGCCGACTGCTGTCCCGATGGTCAACAGATTAGTCCCGACCATGAGGTCGACGCCGAACACGTCGTCCGCACGGTCCCACGTTTCGATATATTTGAGATTTCTGACACGTGCGACGGTCGTGACGTCACTCAGCGATTTCGCCGTCTCACACGTCACGATGTTGATCTCGTCGCTGTCGGTGCTCGCAATGAGCAGGTCGGCGTCCTCGATGCCGGCTTCCTGTAATGTTCCAATGGCCGAACTATCGCCGAGGACCGTGAGGACATCTAATTCATAGCCAAGGCGATCGATCCGGTCTGCATCGGTGTCGATCACGACGACATCGTGAGCCGCGTCGAGTTTGGCTGCAACTCTCCGGCCGACCTGCCCAGCGCCAGCGATTATCATGCGCATATCTGTGCTGCTGCGTATCTCTCACTTACTGGAACACCCGACAAGTACACTTCGGCATCCGCTCTGTCACAGCCGGCGGTGAGAAACGGGTCCTGACGGGTGACCGGCGACACCTGCCTGCTCTACGGCCTCGTCGTTCCAAGAGCCGCCGGCCGAACTCATCTGCTCTCTGGTGTGGTACCCGTTCGATGGCTTCCTCTCGAACACCTGCAAGACCGAAAACGACCTCGCTCCACGCACAGGCCGGAAACCGACAAGCTCGACGAAATCGTCACCGATCAGCGTCGCGACGCCGACGACCGATACGGATCGCTCTCACTGTTCTCGCGACGACCGATCGAAAGCGGGCGGTCGATGTGGAACTGACGGAGCGCAATCCGTATGACGCGATACACCTGACGGTCGAACCGATGTGCCGTTCGAGCGTCGACGGGGCTAAGGGCCACGCCGCCTAATCGACGGACAGATGGCAGACGACCGCATCGAGCGGATCCTCCGACAGAAGCTCCGGTCGGCGGGCCGTCAGATCGGCGAGGCCAAGCGCGCCTACAGACACGCCCGCCGCTCCGCGGAGGCGGAGCTACCCCACGGCGAGGACGGGCGCGCGAAGATCGTCTGCCGCAGGTACGCCGAACGTCGCGCCGTCGAACTGGACCCCGAGCACAGGCCGGGCTGTTTCGACCCGCAGTCCCAGGACTGCCAGGGCTGCGTCGAGGACATCCGCTCTGGCGACATCGAGACGTGGTGAGGCCGGTTCGTTTCGACGGACACTTGACATTCGGATTCGAGAGGGGTTGGTATGGCTCTCCGTGCAGAGTACCACCTCGGCTGTGAGGCCCTCCCGCTGGTCGACGTGGCCGCGGCGGTGCCCGACGCCGAGATCGACCTGGGCATCAGTCCCGGGATGAGCGACCGCCCGCGATTCAGCGCCGAGGTGCGCGGCTCCGACGCGACCGTCGCGGCGGTCGAAGCCGCCTTCGAGTCGACGGCCTTCGTCGGCGAGTACCGCCTCGTCGCCCGGGAGGACGGCGCCAGCCGGTACACCATCCGACCGGGGACGAGCATGGCCGAACAGCTCGGCGACGACCTGGACGACCTGGACGACCTCCGCGCGCTCTACGAGACGCCGACCCACATCGAGTTGATCCGTCCGATTGCGACCGGGTGGATCCAGCGCGGCCGCTTCGCCGACCGGGCCGCCTTCGACCAGCTCCGCGGGTTCTGGCAGCGCAACGCTCCGTTCCGCCTCCGGCACCTCACTCGCGTCGGCGACGACGCGCCCGACCGCTCCGCCGCCGGCGCGGACGGCGACGGCCTCACCGACGCCCAGCGCGAGGCGGTCCGGGCCGCCCACCGGATGGGCTACTTCGAGATTCCCCGCACCGCCACCCTCGACGACGTGGCCGCCGAACTGGGTATCTCCGCCTCCTCGCTGTCCGAGCGACTCCGCCGCGCCCAGACTCACCTCGTCGAGACGCACATCGACGACGCCGACCGACCGCGACGACCCGCGACCCCGCTCCGATAGTCTCTCCCGCTTAAAAAGAGCCGCACGACTGAGAGTCAGACGTAGCCCCGCCGGCGGCGTACGAAGCGTCCCATGCCATCGACCACGAGCGCAGACGGCATCGACGTCGAGTACGAACGTCACGGCGAAGGACAGCCTCTGGTTCTCCTCCACGGCGGGATGGCCCCGCGGCAGTACTGGGAACCCGTGATCCCTCATTTCGAGGAGTTCGCCGCCGTCGTCCCCCAGCGGCCGGGCTTCGGTACCTGCCTGGACGACCCCGAGGAGACGGGCCCCGACGAGGTGCTCGACCGGGAGGTCGCGTACGTCCGTACCCTCCTGAACGGCCTCACTGCCGACGACGAGAGCGACGACCCGCCTGTCCTGCTGGGCCACTCTTTCGGCGCCCTCACCGCTATCGAGACGGCGCGGGCGCTCTCGGCGGACGACCGGGCGACCGAGATCGACGCTGTCGTCGCCTACGAGCCCGCGGTCCTCCCTGAATCGTTCAAAGAACACGCCGACCTGGCCGACCGAATGGCCGCCCGTCTCGACGACGGCGACCGCGAGGGCGCGATGAAGCGCTACGTCGAGCAGGTGATCCACGCCGGCGAGGTCGACGACCTGGACGCCTGGCTCGCCGAGTGGCCGGTCTGGCCCGGATGCGTCGACCTCCTCGAAGAAGTGATCCGGATGAACTACGCCGTCGAGCGCTACGAACTGCCCGAGCGACTCGCCGTCGACGTGCCCACGCTCGTCCTCACGGGCACCGAGGGGCCGCAGTTCCTCCGCGACAGTGCCCGCGCAGTCCACGAGGCACTCCCGAAGAGCCAACTGGTGGACTTCGACGGCGTCGGCCACTCCGGTCCGGGCGAGGCGCCCGAGCGGACCAGCGCCGAGGTGCGGTCGTTCCTTCGGGGTCAGTGACCGAGGTGCGGTCGGCGCGCAGACCCCAGCGGAGCACCGGAATCGGGGAGCGGCAACCGGTGTGAACGCCACGTCCGACTCCGAGATGACCGCTCCCGAACCCGCTACTCGTCCGCGATATTCACCGTCAGGACGGGTGCGCGGGCATTCGCCACGACCGTCTGGGCCGTACTCCCGAGCAGATTCTCCGTGTCGTCCCCCCGTGTCCCCATCGTGACGAGGTCGATCCCTTCGTTCTCGACGTATGCGATTATCTCGTCCGCCGGTTTCCCCTTCGTTATCGCCGTCGTAACCTCGATGTCCGACGATTCGAGCTGTCTCGCCGCATTCTCGACCGCCGTTTCGCCCTCCTGTCGAAGGTTCTCTATCACGTCGTCTTTCATGTCGTCGTCGAGTGTCAGAAACGCCCGGTCGTCGACGACGTAGAGGACGTGAATCCGTGCGTCGCGGTCCTCTGCGATCTCTCCCGTGTGCTCGAGAACCGTCCCCGCCGACTCGCTGCCGTCGATTGGGACCAGGATCTCGTGGTACATGTGTTCGAATATCTGGGTAGTACGTATTCACCGCTTTCGATCTGTATCAGCCGACGAGTCGCTCGGGAGCTACGGGAACTCACACGTCCCCGCCGGGCCGAAGCCGAAGCGCGAGCGGTCGGGGTACCGGTCCGTCGCCGGAGGGGCCAGAGCCGACCGTCCCGCTGTGAGGGGCCGCCGAACCCGGCGGCTATTTTTCCGACGCGCGCGACGACACGCACATGACTGGCCCCATCGTCGCCGTCGTCCTCGCGGGCGGGACCGGGACCCGCCTCTACCCCGCCAGCCGGAGCGACCGCCCCAAGCAGTTCCTCCCGCTCGCCAGCGACCGTTCGCTGCTCGCCGAGACCGTCGACCGCGCCGGCTTCGCCGACGAGGTGTACGTCCTCACTCGCCCGGATCTGGCCGATCAGGCCCGCGAACACGCCCCGAACGCGGCCGTTCTCACCGAACCCGTGCCCAAAGATACCGGTCCCGCACTGACCTATGCCGCCCACCGCGTCCGCGAGCAGGTCGGCGACTGTACCCTCGTGTGTCTCCCAAGCGACCACCACATCGAGGGTGACTTCGCCGACACCATGCGAGACGCCGCCGCGGTCGCCGCCGAGACGGGCTCGCTCGTGACCGTCGGCGTCGAACCGACGCGCCCCGAAACCGGGTACGGCTACATCAAGCCGGGCGAGGAGTCGGAGACCGCGAACGGACGCACCTACTACCCCGTCGAGCGGTTCACCGAGAAACCCGATCAGGGTGCGGCGATGCGCTATCGCCACCACGGCTACTACTGGAACGCCGGAACCTTCGCCTGGACGCCCGACGCCTTCCTCCGGGCGGCCGCCGACTCCGAACTGGCGCCCCTCGTCGACGCGCTGGACGACGGCGACCCCGACGGCGGATTCGACGCTGTCGACCCGGTGAGCGTCGACTACGCCGTCATGGAGGCTACCGACGACGCCGCGCTCGTCCCCGCGACCTTCGAGTGGGACGACCTGGGCGCGTGGGACGCCGTCTCCCGGGTCGTCGACGCCGACGACGACGGCAACGCGGTGGTCGGCGACGCGCTCGCGATCGACGCGGAGAACACCGTCGTCGCCACCGACGGCCACGTCAGCGTCGTCGGCGTCGACGACCTCGTCGTCGCGTCCTACGGCGACCGCACGCTCGTCGTCCCGAAAGGGCAGGCCCAGCGCGTCCGCGAGGTCGTCGCCGAACTGAACGACGACGGCCTGTTCTGAGAGCGGTGGCGGGTCAGACCGGTTCCAGCCCGGCGACCAGCCGCCGGAACGCCTCGCCGTCGAGCCGTTGGGAGGCCCCGGCCACGACGGCGTAGGTGACGCCGCCCTCCGTCCAGACCGCTTCCCACGCGCCCGACGCCGCCGTCAGCGCCGCGTAGTGGACGCGTTCTCCCCGTAGCTCGACCGTCTCGCGGATCTCGGCGGGCTGGTCTGACGGCTCCGGCGGCACCGCCGGACCGAGGTCGCTGTCGGGCGCCGCTGCGGTGATCCACAGGTGGTCGCTCCCGTTGCTCGCGTGGCGATAGACGGCCTCGACGGCGCCGCTGTCGGGGAACGTCGCGGCCGAATCGAGCGCGTAGTCCGCGCCGGTGCCGTCGTCGCCGGGGCCGAGCAGTCGCGGTTCCACCGCACCGAGCGCGACGGGCGAACACGGCACGCTCTCGTCGTACGGCCGGGCGATCCCGTGGGCCCACAGCCCGTGTGGGACGCCGACCGCCGCACAGCGGTAGCGGGCCCAGTAGTTCAGTCGGTGGAAGGGGATCTGTCGGACGGGTGTCGACCCGGCGGCCGCCGCCGGCTCCAGCCCGTCGAGCAGTCTCTCGAGTTCGTCGTCGTCGAACGCCCCCTCCAGCACGGACACCTCGACCTGCGTGCGCGCCCGCTGGACGCAGGCGCCCCGGTTGTCCTTGTAGTCGGTCCCGAGGAAGCCGACGGCGTCGCCCGCCGCGACCGGCGTCGGGTCCTCGGTCCCCCACAGCGGCGCGACGCTGGCGGCCGGCGGCGCCCAGTCGTAGCAGAACTGCTTGATCCGAAGCTCGCGGCCCTCACCCGCCACGACGGTCCGGACCGCCGACGGGTTCCCCTCGCTGTAGGGCGTCTGTCCGATGTCCTCGGCGTCCAACCCTTCGGGCCGCCCGGGCGGCTGTTCGGGCCGGATCGTCGTCTCGCCCACCGCACAGTCGTCGGGCAGCCACCCCGGCTCGAACACGACGAAGTTCGCGTCCGCCTGCGCCGCTGGCGGGGTGGTCTCTCGCGGCGGTTGGGCCGCGTCGGCGTCTGTCAGGCGAATTTCCGGTCCTGCCGTCCGCCAGTCGGTTCCTGCGGTGGGGCCCGCGTCGCTCGCTCGCTCGTCGGTCATACTCGATCGGGTGCCGCCGGCCGCAAAACCGTTCGCTGAACCACGTTTTTGTACTCGAAGTGACCTCTCTATCGGTTCGTCGCGGCCGGCGGAACGCTCATATCTCGCCGGCGACAACTGCCGGGCAACATGGACCCCGCGGTTCGCTTCTGGCTGCTGATCCTCGCGCTCGCGGGGACGATTTCGGCGGCGATCCTGCTGGTCGTCTCGGCGTTCCTGCCGGGGTCGATCCTCGGGACCGCCGACTCGGTCGGCTACGTCGTCTCCGTGTTCGTCGCGCTGATATCGCTGGGGCTGCTCGTCTGGTCGCTGACCGCCGACTCCGACGGACAGGGCGGCGGCTCGCCCGGGGCGCGGTGACGATGGCCGACGGGTCGTCGCTCCGGTGGACGGCGCTCGCCGCCTTCTCGTTCGCCGTCGCCGCCGTCGGGCTGGTGGCGGCGTTCTCGGTGGCGCCGTGGCACCCGGCGACCCGGACCGGCCGCCGACTCGCGCTCGTCGCCATCGTCGCCGGTGTCGTCGGCGCCTGTTGCTGGTACGCGGTCGTCGAACGGCCCGACAGCGGCCCGAACCCGCGACGGAGTGCGGTCGCGGGCGCGCTCGTCGGCCTCCTCGGCCCGTGGGTGTTCTTTGCGGGCTGGAGCCTGGTTCGGAACGCGACCGTCCTCGCGACCGACCCGCTCGGTCGGGCGGGGGTCGCGTTGCTGGTCGGACCGCTGGCGCTCGTGAAGGTCGGACCGCTGACGCTCCCGCTGGGCGCTACGACCGGGTACCTGCTCGGCCGTCGCCGAGGGGCGGAAAACAGCGCGGCCGCAGCCGAAGGGGCCAGCGCCTGACCGCTCGTCCCGCTAGCTCCGCATCGTGGCGCCGTCGATGGGCAGCGCCGTCCCGGAGACGTAACTGGCGCGCGGGCTGGCGAGAAAAGCCACCACGTCACCGAGTTCGCCCGGCTGGCCCATCCGGCCGAGCGGGACGCCCTCGCCCCAGTCGGCCAGGCCGGCCTCGTAGTCCTCGTACTCGCCGCGTTCGACGGCGTCGGAGATGAGCTCCTCCATGCGCGCCGTCTCGTGGGCGCTCGGCAGGACGGCGTTGACCCGGACCTCGGGCGCGAACTCCCGCGCCTGGGTCTTGACCATCCCGATGACCGCCCGGCGGACCGCGTTCGACAGCACCAGGTCGTCGATGACCTCCCGGACCGACCGGGAGGTGATCGCCGTGATCGACCCCTGCTCGGACTCGGCGAGATAGGGGTAGGCAAAGCGCGTCGTCCAGACGGCGGACATGACGAGCGTGTCGTAGGCGCCGTACCAGTCGTCGTCGTCCATCTCCAGGAAGGCGCCGCTGGGCGGGCCACCGGCGCTCATGACGACCTGGTCGATCCCGCCGAACTCGTCGGCGACCTGCTCGACGTAGGCCTCGACCTCCGCGCGGTCGGTGAGGTCGACCTGGACGGCGAGCACGTCGCCGTCGCCGAGTCCCTGCAGGTCGTTCTCGGCCGATTCGAGGTGCGATTCGGTGCGGCCGCAGACGGCCACGTCCGCCCCCTCGCGAGCGAGCGCCTTCGCGCTCGCGAGGCCCAGGCCGCTCGAACTCGCCGTCGTCAGTGCCGCGCTCCCGTCGAGTTGCAGATCCATACTCGAGTGGTCGGACCGGTGGGTCAAAGAACCGGGAGGTTTCTGATCGGCGCCCCACTGCCCGCGCTCACTCCCGGACGCACGCGGCGCCGAGGACGGTCGCGACGGTCCGCACCGGGAAGCCGGCGGTTCGCCTTCGTTCGCGGCGCTGTCCGGTGTGGTCGATTCGGCAGTGGCGGACTCGTCGGTGGCTGCCGGGTCGGGAACTACGGTGTTTCGCCGCCTGATACGACCGACAGTACGGCTGAAACGGGCGAGAACGTCCGGATAGGGGGCGACAGGTACGGGCTGGCCGAGCGGAACTGCGGCGTCACGACTGTCCAGGCTGGAGCGCCGGCCGCGGCGGGGGCTACGAACCCCAGAAGTTGTCGCGGCTGCCGAGGCGCTCGCGGTCGTCTCCGTCCTCCTCGTCGGCCTCGTCGTCCGCCTCCTCGGCGTCCGAATCGGCGTCCGAATCGGCTTCTTCGTCCTCTTCGTCGGGGTCGTCTGGGAGGCGTTCGAGCTCGTCGGCGCGAGCGTGGTTCGAGCGGACCTTGGTGATCTTCACCTTCGCGCGGGCCGGCGGCAAGACGCCGTCGACCATGATGATGAAGCCGTCCTCGGTGCGGCCGACGCCGGCACCGCTCTCGTGGATGTCCTCGACGGTGACCACGACTTCCTGACCGGGCTGGACGGGTTGGCTCTTGAGGTCCTCGATCGGCTGGTTGTAGTGATTGCACCACTCGGCGCCGCCGCGGTCGCCGTAGTGCGTACAGCCCATCCCCTCGATGCGCTCCTGGAAACTGGGGCACTCGTCCGCGAGTGGACAGTCGGGCATGCACTCGCCTACCGCTGGGGCGAAGTAAACGCTTGCGCTCTATCGCTCACTCGCCGGATCCCGCCAGCGGCGCTCGCTGCCCGCCCGACGGACGCTCGCTCCCGACCGCGGTCGGCCCACGCAGTACCTGCAACATTTGCCAACGATCGATAAAATACAACCGAGTGATAAGAGTTAAGTAACCGTCCGGTAATCGATTCGACACCAACTGAGGAAACAGGTGGGTACGGACGGATAGGCAGCCAAACGACCCGATGTGTGGTATCGGGTGGGTACAAATGGGAACTTCGACTACGGACACTAAACTCCGTAGTGTCTTTCTGGTGGTGACGGTCTTGCTTCCGGTTCTGTCCGGGGCGGCCGTCCTCCCGGGGAGCGCTGCGGCCGGCAACAGTAGCATCGACGCGGCAGGCAACCAGTACGACGCGACGCTGGACAGCGGGGACTCGTACTGGCAGGGCCAGCGAGTGGCCCTCCAGGCGTCCGAGCCCGGCGACGACGCGGGGCGGACCTACGGCGTCGTGGGCGCCAACGGGTCGGTCCGCGCGATCGGACTCGACGGCGACGCCGAGTACGTCCTCGACACGAGCGATCTGTCCGGGGAGTACGCGGTCACCAACGAGTCCGGCGCCGCGCTGAACTTCACTGACGGCATCGCGAGTGCGGACCCGCCGGTGCCGTCGGCGTCCGACGCGGCCAACTTCACCGTCGAGGCGCAGACGCTCGACGTGAACTTCTCCGCCGGCGAGTACGCCGTGGGCGACCTCGCCGCGGCGGGCGTCGCCTCGAACCGCGGCGACTTCGTCGTCAACGTCTCGGCCGACCGCCTCAACGCCACTCAACTCGCCGCCGTCTTCGCCAGGACGGACAGGAACGGCGACCGTCTCAACAGCGGTCCCTTCGACGGGATCCGCGGCGCGGGCGGCGAACGGTTCGCGGGCGACGACAGCGTCGTCGTCTATCCTGACGCCGACACCGTCGCGGTCTACGTCGAACGCGGCGGGCAGATCCGCGCGAACGTCAGCGGGTACGCCGTCCCGACGGGCAACCACACCTTCACGTTCGACGTGCAGGACACGACGGCCGTCGCCACCGAGACGGTCGAGGTGCGCGCCGACGAGGACAGCGACGATGCCGGCGCGGTCCCCGGGGTCGGGAACCGTTCGGATCTCACGGTCGACCAGGTCGGGCTCGCGGTGAACAGCACGGACACCGGCCACAGGAGCCTCGACTCCCTACCTTCCGACGGGACGGCCACGGTCGTCGTCGGGACGAACAACGGATCGACCTCCGCGGACATCCCCGTTCCCAACCGGACGGTCGAGGTGACCGTCGAGCGTCCCGACGGTACGCAGGACTCGGTCACGGTGACGACCGCGGCGAACGGGTCGGCTCGGTTCGCGTACGACCTGGCCGGCAAGCCCGACGGGATCTACCGGCTCGACGCAGCTTCCTACCCCTCGACGTTCACGGAGTTCGCGGTCGGGAACGTGACGCGGTTCGTTCCGGACGGCCAGCGACTGGTCGTCGACAGGGAAACCAACTTCACGATGCAGGTGGCCGAGAACGGCCGCCCGGTCGACGCCGAGCGGACGGTGCTGATCGAGTACCGCGACGGTGCCAGCTGGACGACCGCCGAGCGCGTCGACGTTCGGACGGGCGCGGACGGACTCGCGACGATCCCGTTCACGCCCCAGCACAACGCGCGATACCGCGTCGTGACTGAGGCCGGTGACTCGGTATTCAACGGCATCTACGCGGAGGCCGGGACGGCACGAGCCCGGCTGTTGCTTCACGACAGGTACCGGACGGACCTTCCACAGGAGGGTCGTCTGGGAATCGCCGCGACGGTGATGGGGTCGGATGGCCCGCTGGCCAACGAGTCCCTCACCGTGTCGGTGATGAACCAGTCGGACTTCTCCGTCGAGACGAACCTCACAGTGCGGACCAACGAGAACGGGCAGTTCGCCACCGCGTGGCGGGCGCCCGACGCGCCCCTCGGGACGGAGTATCGGATCCGCATCTCCGGCGCCGAGGTCGGCAACGTCGCGACGGAGTACAACCAGATCGAGATCGCTGACGACGTCCCGCAGTCGGACGCCGGTGGCGGCAGCGGCTCGGGCTCCGACTCGGCGGAGCCGTCCGTATCCGTCGTCGACACGACCCAGGAGACGAGAGTGCCCGGCGAAACCGTCACCTACGACGTGCGGGTCCGCGACGCCGACGGAGCCGCCGTGGCCGACAAACGTGTGTTCTACAGCCTCGAACTCGGATACGACGGGCCCACCGTCGCGACCGGAACGGTCCGGACCGACGCCGACGGCAACGCGAACGTCACGACGGCGATCCCCGACTGGGTGCCGTACGGCCCCGAACTGCGGCTCGAAGCCGTCAGTTCCGTCGGCGGGACGCCGGTCTCCGACAGCGAATACGACCAGCAGCTCGTCCGCTACGAACTCGACGGCACCTTCGCCGGGAGCGACGGCGAACGGTGGAGTGCGATCGAACCGGGCGAACGGTTCACTTACAACCTGACCGTCAGGGACGCTGCAACCGGTGACCCGGTCAGCGACCTGCCGGTCGGCGCGGTCGTCGAGGCGCGCGGCCTCGGTATCGGAATGACGTCGATCGTCGCCGAGAACGTCATGACCGACGATCGGGGACGGGCGACGTTCGCCGGTCGCGTCCCCTCCGGTGGCGTCGAGAGTATCGAGGTCCACACCGTCTCCGTCCCGAACAGCCGGGGCGACTACCCCTTCGTCAACTACGACTCGGTCGGTAACTACACGACCGACCTCGAGGGTCACGACTTCTACCGGACGGTCGACGCCGGGTCGACCGTCTCGTTCAACGTCACGACCGACGGGACGGCGCTCCCGGTTACCGCGGTGGTAACGGTCGGAACCGACGACGACTCCGACACGAACGAGACGTTGCTGGGCGAGGACACGCTCCTCTACGCGGGCGTCGTCGAACAGGGTGAGGAGATCTCCTTCGAGGTGCCGACCAACGTCGAGGACGGCCAGCGCTACGAGGTCCTCGCTATGACCTCCACCCCGGTCGGCCCGCAGAGTCAACGGAGCTTCAGCCACGTCGACAGGCAGTTCACTGTCGCGTCGGACCAGATCTCGGACACGTCGCCGCCCGTCGCGAACGCGACGCTGCCCGACCGGATCTCCGTGAACAACACCTTCGTCGTCGACGCGAGCGGCTCCGACGACGACACCGGCATCGACACGTACGCCGTGACGACCGAGGCCGGCGCCAGCGTCAACGGCACCGAATCGGTGCTGACCGTTCCCGGCTTCGACAGCACGGGGACGTACGACGTGACCGTCACCGTCACGGACGCGTTCGGGAAGACCGACAACGTCACCAAGCAGGTCGAGGTCGTCCGGGCGGCCGACGTCGTGGGTGACGTCTCGGTCGCCGACGAGCAGGCGTATCGGACCAACCAGACCGCGACGGTCGACGTCAGCAACGACGGCTCGCGCGTCGTCGACGGTGCCGTCGCGGTCAACGTCACGACGGACCGGACCGGCGTCCCCGCGTTCACGGAGACCTTCGACGTGAACGGTCTCGGCGTCGGCGAGTCGGTCAACCGGACGATCGACTTCACGTCGTGGGTGCGCGCGAACAACGTCACCGGCGATGTGACGGTGTCGCTGGGCGCGGTCAGCCCGGACGACGTCACCGAGGCGACGGTGGCCAACAACAACGACACCGCGACGACGACGGTGACCTACGCCGACCTCAACACGTCGGTGTACGTCTCCGGCGGCGCCTACGAGAACTCGACGGCGACGGTCTACGCGTTCGTCCGCAACCGCGGGACCGCCGCGAGCGCTCCGGTCGACGGTACCTTCGCCGTCGGGAGCAACGAAACCGCGCTCACCGTCCCGTCGCTCGAACCCGGCGAGGTCTACCGGACCTCGGTCGAGCGGACGCTGACCGACGATACGAACGTCTCCCTGGCCGTCTCCGGCGAGGAGCTGTTCCCGGCCGGCAACGTCACGGAGCGCGCGCTCGCGGTCAAGCCGTTCGACCTCACGATGAACCACGTCTCCGGCGAGCGCGAGGTCGAGGCCGGTCAGGAGTTCTACCTCTCGGCGAACTTCGAGGCGACGAGCGAGAGCGACGTGACCGTCGACATCGACCTGCCCGACGGGCTGTCGCTGGTCCGCGGGTCGGCCGTCCGCACCGAGCACGCCTTCCAGGGCAACAACTGGCACAGCTGGCGTGTCAGGGCCGACGAACACCGTGAGCAGCCCTACGAGGTGAACGTCACCGTCAGCGCCAACGGGGCGAACGCGACCGGGAGCGACACGGTCACCGTGACCGTGCCGACGACCCGCGTCCGGAACGCCACTCAGTCGGTCCTCTCGGGCGGCGAGTCCGACACGGCGGCCATGGAGGTCGCCGACGCCGAGACGATCGACCAGTCGCTGACCATCGACGTGCAGGCGGGCAACGCCGGCCGGTCGCTGAAGGGGCTGGACTACCTGGTCGGCTACCCCTATGGCTGCGTCGAGCAGACGGCTTCGCCGATGCTGTCGGCGCTGTACGTCGACCAGTACTACCGCAACGCCTCCGTCTCCTACGACGAGGCGACCGTCGACGGCTCCGTCCTCGCCGGCGTCGACCGGCTCGCACCGGGCGGCGTCGACGCCGAGAACGCCCAGCACGACACGGGCGCCTGGAGTATGTGGGGCGACACGCCGTCCGGTGATATGTTCTACACCGCCTACGCGGCCTTCGGGACCGCTAGCGTGGCTAACGACCCGATCCAGGGCGACCGCGCGGCCGTCGAGCGCAACGTCTCGCGCATCGACTACAGCGCGGCCGTCGACTGGCTGCGCGCGGAGCAGGCGGCGGACGGCAGCTTCCGCCACCAGCACTACTTCGGCGACCGCGAAGCCATCACCGGCTTCATCCTCGTCGGCCTGCGCAAGGCCGACCGCATCGGGCTCAACGACAGCGCGTCGCAGGACCTGTCGGCCATCCGCGCCGACGCGGCCGACTACCTGCTCGGCGAGCAGCGGTCCGACGGCTCCTGGGGTTCGGCCCAGAGCACCGCGCTGGCGGTCTGGGGCCTTCAGACCGCGCTCGAATCGGACGCCGACCTCAACGAGACGCGCGTGCGAGCGGCCATCGACGACGGGCGCTCGTGGCTGGTCGACGCCCAGCAGAGCGACGGCGCGTGGGAGCAGTACCACAACGGCTACGCCTGGGACAACACCGGCGACCGCAGCGAATCGACCGCCTACGCCCTGCTCGCGCTGAACGCGACGGGCGTGTCCAACGACAACGCGACGGTCACGAGCGGCGTCTCCTACCTCGCGGGCGTCTACGAGGAGGACGGCTCGTGGGGGTACACCCGCGCGACGGCGCTGGCCATCCGCGCGCTCACCGTCACCGGCGGTGACACCGCGGTCAGTCAGACCGTCACCGTCACCGTCGGCGGCGACAGCATGGCCGACCCCATCACGAAACAGATCGACGTGACGCCGAGCGACCCGATCGAACAGGTCGAACTGACCGACGCCGAGCTGGAGCGGCTCCGCGCGGCGACGGACGGCTCCACCCGGACGGTCGCCGTCTCGACCGAACCCGGTGACGGGCGCGTCTACGTCGAGGTCCTGAACGACCAGATCGTCAACGCGGCCCAGTACGACGGATGACAATGACAGGAAACGGAGCCACCGCACGAGCGTTCGCGGTCGGAGCGGCAGTGGTATTGCTCTGTCTGGCGTCGGTCGCCGGCGCCGGAGCAGTGACGAGCGGACTCGACCAGCAGGCGGCCTACTCGGTGTCGGTGTCGGCGCCGGGCGACCTCGCGGCCACCGACGGGCAGACCCTGGCGGTGACGGTCACCAACGAGGGCGACGGCGAACTGTTGAACCCCGTCGTCGAGATTCCGCTTTCGGGCGCGCTCAACGTGAGCGAGGCCCAGGCCGGGACGGCGCGCGCCGCCGTCGACGGCGCCAACGAGAGCCGGCGAGCCGAGATCAACGCGAGCACGATCACGGGTGGCGACGCCCTGTACGTGTTCGGCCGGACGGTCCCCGAGGGCGAGTCGCGAACCTACTACGTCGAGGCGACGCTGACCGCGGCAGGGCAGACCGACGTGACCGCCGAGGTCCGCCCGCTGTACAACGAGGACCTCGCCGTCAGCGACACGGGGACGTTCGAGGTCGACGGCTTCGGGAACCTCACCGCGACCGTCGAGTGGCCAAACGGGACCGTCCTCTCGGACGCCGAGATCACCGTCGACGGCGAGAGCTACACCGGATCGATCGGGGAGCTCACCCTGCGCGAGGGCGAGTACAACGTCTCGGTCGACGGCCCCGAGGACGTCCTCTACGTCGGTAGAGGCCCCGTCTCGATCGAACCGCAGGAGACCGAACGGTTCCGGTTCGTGGCCCAGACGGACCTCTCCGACCCCGGCGTCGTCGCCGGGAACGGCAGCGCGACGGTGATCGAGCCGTCGGTCGGACGGACCGAGAACACGGCCACGGCCGAAACCGCGAAGACGGTCGAGACGTCGTTCCTCGTCTCGACGAACGGGGGGCTGACTGCCCTCGTGCATCGGATCCCCGACTCGGTCGGTCCGGTCGACTCCGCTTCGGTGTCGGCCGACACCGGCGACGCGTCGGTCTACTGGAACGGGGAGACGGCCTTCGTCGTGCTCACGGCGGCCGACAACGCGGAGGTGACGATCACCTACGAGGGCTACCGCGTCGGTGATGCCGACGGCGACGGGTCGGTCGGTGAAGCCGACGCCGCGGCCATCGCCGAGGCCGTCTCGTCCGGCAACGAGACGCAGCTCTCGGGCTACGCCGACGTCGACGGCGACGGCGACGTGACGGCGGTCGACGCGATGCTCGTCGCGCAGTACGCCGACGGGAACCGCGGCGCCGACTACGGAGGTGAGACCTGATGCGCACGACGGTCGTACTCGCCGTTCTGCTCGCAGCGGTCGCCGGCGTCGGTGCGCCGGCCGCCGCGGTCGCGGCCGGCCCCACGGTCGCCGTCGGGGGCGTCGACGCCGTCGATGCGGGCGACTCGACGACGACGACGCTCACGGCCGACGGGGTCGTCGCCGCCGACGGCGTCGGCTCGTACAACGTGACCGTCACGTACGATCCCGACGTGGTTTCGGTGTCAGCCGGCTCGGCCGGCGCCTTCGAGGTCGCCGATTCGAACCCCGACGCCGGGCGGCTGGTCGTCGTCGGATACACCGGTCAGCGACCCGGGCCGAACGGGAGCGTCGACCTCGCCACGGTCACCGTCACCGGCGAGTCCGCCGGCGAGTCCACCCTCTCGGTTTCGGTGACGAGCGTCACCGACGCCGAGGGCGACGCTCTGGAGTACGAGACCGACCAGACCACCGTCACCGTCGAGCAGTCGAGCGGCGGCGGCAACACCGGCGGCGGTACCGGCGGCGGCAACACCGGCGGCGGTACCGACGACGGTGAGGACGACACCGACGAGAGCGGTGGTGGCGGCGGCGGTGGTGCCGGTGGCGGCGGCGGTGCCGGTGGCGGTGGCGGCGGTATCGTCACTGCGACCGCGACGGCCACGCCGACCGCGACGCCGACGGTCACGCCGACCGCGACGCCGACGGCCACGCCGACCGCGACGCCGACGGCCACGCCGACCGCGACGGCCACGCAGACTGCGACGGCCACGCAGACCGCGACCGAGACGGTCACGTCGACCGCGACGCGGACCGCGACGGCCACGCCGACGGCAACGGGAACGCCGACGCCGGCCGAGCCCGCCGAGACGGCTCCGGAAGCTCAGGAGGAGCTGTCCGCGACGACGTCGGGCGACGGTCCCGGGTTCTCGGTGTCGGTCGCGCTCTTCGCGGTGGCGACGGTCGCGTTCGCGGCGCGCAGACGGCGGCGCTGATTCGCGGCACCTTCTCCGTTTTTCCCCCGGCCAGCGGCGGCGCCGTCGCCTGCCCGCGACCGGAAGGCAGCGCTGGTGGTGCGTACCCACTGGTGACCGGACCGGCAGTCACCGTGACACTCGCTCGGCCCCTGCGTTACCGGGCTCGGAGGCGGGTCACCCGCCGGGACGCACGTCCTCGCCCGCGCCCTCGGCCTCGTCGGGGTCGAGCCCCAGCGTGTTCCCCGTTTCGACGTGGTCGACCCCGCCGACCTCGCAGACTGCACCGACCCGCTCGTGGGGGACGGTCGCCCGCAGCGTCCGGAACTGCAGTTCCTCCTCGACGGTGCCGCCGGCCGCTCCGACCGCGGCGGCCACCTCGTCGGTCGTCGCGTCGTCGGCGACCTCCAGCAACAGCGTCACCGACTCCCCCTCGACCGGGTCGTCGCGGATCGTCCGTACCGCCGGCGAGACGTACATGTCCGCCGCTTCGGCCGTCGGCGCCGAAACGCTGACGGTCGGTGCGCCGCTTCGTTCCCCGTCCGCGCCGGTGCGACCGAGTCCCCGAACTAATCCGGCGCCAGCCCTGATCGGTATCCATGCGCGACACCAACAGGCAGTTCCGCCTGGCGAAGCGCCCCGAAGGGAAACCGGACCGCGAGGTCTTCGACCTGGTCGAGACGGACGTGCCCGAACCCGGGGCGGGCGAGGCGCTCGTCCGCACCCGCTATCTCTCGGTCGACCCGTACATGCGCGGCCGCATGAGCGCCGGGGAGTCCTACGCCGATCCCTGGGGGGTGGGCGACCCGCTCCGGGGCGGCGTCGTCGGCGAAGTCGTCGAATCGAACGGGGCCGGCTTCGAGGCGGGCGATATCGTGACCGGCGACCTCCAGTGGGCCGACTACGCCACCGCGCCCGGGACCGCCCTCAGGGAAGTCGACCCGGATCTGGGCCCGGTCTCGACGGCGCTGGGCGTCCTCGGGATGCCCGGCCGGACCGCCTACTTCGGGGTCCGCGAAGTGGCCGAACCCGGACCCGGCGACACGTTCGTCGTTACCGGCGCCGCCGGCGCGGTCGGCTCGGTCGCCGGCCAGATCGCGAGCCTCGCCGGCGCCCGCGTCGTCGGGTTCGCCGGCTCGGCGGAGAAAGTCGCCTTCCTCGAAGACGAACTGGGCTTCGACGCCGGGATCGACTACACGGCGACCGACGACTACGGCGCGGCGCTGGACGAGGCGGCGCCCGACGGCGTGGACGCCTACTTCGACAACGTCGGCGGGCCGATCACCGACGCCGTCTTCGACCGGCTGAACGTCGACGCCCGCGTCGCCGTCTGCGGCCAGATATCGCTGTACAACGCCACCGAGCGGCCGACCGGCCCGCGCAAGCTCCCCGGGCTCGTCAGCAAGCGCGCCAGCGTCGAGGGCTTCCTCGTCGGCGACTTCGCACCGCGGTTCGAGGCCGCGACCGAGCGGCTGGCCGAGTGGGTCGCGAGCGGCGACCTGCAGCACCGCGAGACCGTCACCGAGGGGCTGGAGTCGGCGCCCGACGCCTTCCTCGGGCTGTTCGAGGGCGAGAACGTCGGGAAACAGCTCGTCGAAGTCGGCGAATCGGACTCCTAACGCGGAGAATCGCGCCCGTCCGGCGTCGTACGGACTGCGCTCACTGGTTCCCGCGACGGCCACCCGACTGCGGGCGGTCGACGTGGAACTGACTGAGCGGGGTCCGTCTCAGTCGTCGTGGCTGTGGTCGTGGGAGTGGCCGCCGTCGGAGGCGGCGTCGTTCGTCCCGGAGATGTCGCCGCCGGCGACCAGGGCGTCGTGGTCGCCCTCGATCATGTCCATGTTCTTGAGGTTGTCCCGCTCCTCGAAGCCCTCGACGGCGTCCATGAGGTCCTGCTGGGTGAGCGTGGTGCGCTCCTCGGTCAGCGCGTCGAGCACCGCCTCGCGCAACACGAGTCGGAGGTCGCTCCCCGTCAGGCCCTGGGTCTGGCGGGCAACCTCCAGCGGGTCGAAGTCGTCGATCTCCATCTCCCGGGTGACGACCTGGAGGATGTCCGCGCGCATCTGGTCGTCCGGTTTCGGGAAGTTGACGATCTCGTCGAAGCGGCGCCACGCCGCGGCGTCGAGCTGGTCGGGGTGGTTGGTGGCGCCGATGAGTAGGACCTCGTGCTCGATGAGGCTCACCTCGTCGATGCTCTTGAGGAGAGTGTTGACGGCGCGTTTGATGGCGGCGTGTTCGTCGCTGGCGCGGGTCTTGGCGACGAAGTCGAACTCGTCCATGAAGAGGATACACGGCGAGAGGCGGGTGGCGACCTCGAACACCTTCTCGACGTTCTTGGCCGTCTCGCCGAGGTACTGGGAGGTGATCATCGACAGTTTCACCTCGACGAACGGCAGGTCGAGCTCGCTGGCGAGCGCGCGGGCGACCGAGGTCTTCCCCGTGCCCGGCGGGCCGACGAACAGGAGCTTGCCGATCTCCCGGAGGCCGATCTGGGCGAGATAGTCGCGGTGCTCGATAGCCTTGACGATCTTGTGGATCTCTCCCTCCTGGTCGGCGGTGAGCACTAGGTCGTCCATGCTCATCTCGACCTCCTCTGGGGCGCGGATGTCGACGAGGTCGAGCATCTCCTGTTCGTCCTCGTCGTCCTCGTCGAAGTACTCCTCGAGGAGCTGGTCGATCCAGACGCGGTCGGCCCGGACCGGGCGGTTCTCCGCGCGGGCGTGCTCGTAGTCCGCGCCGTCGACCGCGTCTTCGTAGACGCTGGCGAGGACGGGATTGTCGTTGAGGTGGTCGGCGTCGACCCGGTCGAGGAACCACTCCTCGGCCATGTCCTCGTCGGTGAAGGTGATCGTGCCCGAGAAGTCGTCCCGGTCGGTGAACATCAGCCCCGAGATGGCCTCCCAGGGCCGGTCCACGTCGGTCGCCTCTCGGGCCGTCGTCGTGGTGGCCGAGAGCGGGCGCTCGATCTCCCCATCGCTCCAGAAGACCGCCCGGTAGGCGGGCGGCAGATCGTCGGCGTCGAGGTCGCGGTTGTCGCTGTAGGCCTGCGCCGTCAGCACGAACTCCACGACCGCAAGCTCCGGATCGCTCATTCCCACCGAGATTCGTCCCCCGACCGGATAAGTCTCGCGAACTGTCCCCGTCGTCCGAATATTGCCGGTGTTCTTGTGACATGACAATGACACGCCGCACCACTTTTAGGTCCCCGGAGAAACGACGGGCCGGACGAACCATGGACGAAGTCCTCGAAGTTGCGGAAGTCGCGGCCGACTTCGGACTAGAGGGCGTGTTCCGGATGATACTTGGCCTCGTCGGGGTCCTGCTGATACTCGTCGGGCTGGGTCTGTGGCTGCTGACCGACACGGGGCTGCTCGTGCTCCCGGCAGTATTGATGCTCGTCGGCGTCGTGCTGGTGGTCGCCCCGGTCGTCCTGTTCGCCGTCGCCGACCTGCTGTAGAGAAACTTCGCGCGACGCGTCGGTCGTTTGTGAGGACTTAACACGTCTCGGCACCTCCACCGATCCATGAGCGACGCGACACCGGTCATCGTACAGGCGCGGCGGACACCCCAGGGCAAGGAAGACGGCGCCTTCGCGGACGTGCGCAGCGAGGACCTGTCGGTCCCGCTGGTGAACGAGATGCTCGCCGACACCGGAGTGACGAGCGAGCAGGTCGACGACCTGCTGTGGGGCTGTGCCCAGCAACGGGACGAGCAGGGCAACAACATGGCCCGCGTGGTCGCCCTGCTCTCCGACCTGGGGGAGTCGGTGCCGGCGGCGACGATCAACCGCTGGTGTGCCTCCTCGGCCGAGGCGATCATGCGCGGCGCCGACGCAATCGCGGCGGGCCAGCGCGACTGCGTCATCGCCGGCGGCGTCGAGTCGATGACTCGCGTCGAACTCGGTCAGAACACTCACAACGTCCACCCGCGGCTCGCGGAGCTGTACAACATCGGCGAGCTCCAGATGGGCATGACCGCCGAGAAGGTCGCCGAGGAGTACGACGTGAGTCGGGAAGCTCAGGACGAGTTCGCCCTCCGTAGTCACCAGCGGGCGGGCGACGCGACCGACTCCGGACGCTTCGACGACGAGATCGTCCCCATCGAGACCGACGACGGGACCGTCTCCGAGGACGAGGGCATCCGCCGCGACACCTCCATGGAGACGCTCTCCGGTCTGCCGACCGTGTTCAAGAGCGACGGGACGATCACGCCGGGCAACGCCTCCCAGATCTCCGACGGCGCCTCGGGGACGATGATAACCTCCCGTGCCTTCGCCGACGACCACGACCTGGACGTGCTCGCCGAGGTGGGCGACCACATGGTCGCGGGCGTCGACCCGACGATCATGGGCGTCGGCCCCGTTCCGGCTGTCCGCAAGCTCTGCGAGCGGACCGGTCGCGACACCGACGACTACGACCTGGTCGAGCTCAACGAGGCGTTCGCCAGCCAGGCGCTGTACTGTCAGCGCGAACTCGGCTTCGACGACGACAGCTACAACGTCAACGGCGGCGCCATCGCCATCGGCCACCCGCTCGGCGCCTCCGGCGCGCGGCTCCCGGTGACGCTGATCCACGAGATGAACAAGCGCGACGCCGATCTGGGCCTCGCGACGGAGTGTGTCGGGTTCGGCCAGGGCGCGGCGATCGAGTTCTCGCTGCCGTAGCGCGCCGGCGGCGCCCGGCGTCTGGGTTGCCCCGCGACCCGTTCTCGAAAACGTAATTCGGTTTCGAAAAAATATTTACGCGGGTGGTGTGATCGGTGTCGGTGTGCTTTCGCCGTCGCTGGTGGGAGGGGTGATACTGTGCGCCGTGGCCGTCGCGTTCGGGTGGTACGCGTTGCGGTTGCGGGGCGCGCGCGACCGGCCGGGGGGGAGCGGGCTGGTCGGGATAGCCGCGTTGCTGGCGGTGGTTTCGCTCGCGGAGGCGGCGGTGATCGTCGCCGGCTGGCCCGCGTCGCTGTTGCATCCGCTGACGCAGGTCGCGGTCTTCGGGGGGACGGTCGGCTGGGCGGTGTTCGTCGTCGCCTATACCGGGCGCACGAACGGCAACAGAGTGATCGTGCGGCTGGTCGCGGTCGTGCCCACGGTCGGGTTCGTCGGCGCCGCCCTGCGACTGATGCCGGTGTTGCCGCTCGACCCGACGTTCGAGGCGATCGGTGCCGTGTACCTCCTCGTGCTCGGGGTACCGTCGGTCTTCTCGTTCGGGTTGCTGATCGGGCTGTCGATCCTGTTGGTCTGGGACACGACCCGGTACGCCTCCTTTCAGCGCTCGCGGGGCGTCGCGCTGGCGCTCGTCGGCGGGTCGCTCGCGGTCGCGCCGATGGTGACGTCGACGCTGGAGGCGAGCGGGGCCATCTCGGTGCCGACGGGTGCCATCATCGTTCAGGCGGCGGTGCTGGCCGCGGTCGCGGTCGGCGTCGCGGTCGGGCGGCCCTACGGCTCGCTCCCGATCGCGGAGGCGATCGGCCGCGACACCGTCGTCTCGAACCTCAACGACGCCGTCGTGGTGGTCGACGGCGACGCGCGGATCGTCGACATGAACGCGTCGGCCGAGGAACTGTTCGAGCGGTCGCTCGACGCGGTCGTGCGCGAGCGGCTGTCGGCGCTGCTCGACCCCGACTCGCTGGGGCCCGACGGGCTGCCCGACGAGTCGACGGTCCCGTTCGAGGGACCGGCCGGGAAGCGCTACTTCGACGTGTCGGTGTCGGGGGTGAGCCGCGAGGGGGCCACCGCGGCTGGCTACGCGGTCGCGCTCCGGGACGTGACCGACGAGCGCATCCGCGGCCAGCGTCTGGAGGTCCTCCAGCGGGTGCTGCGTCACAACGTTCGCAACGACATGACGGCGGTGTACGCGATGGCCGACGCCGTCGCCGAGGACGGCGACGAGCGGGTCGCCGAGCGACTCCGCGAGACGGCTGACTCGCTGGTCGACGTGAGCGAGCGAGCCCGCACCGTCGAGGAGAGCATGTGCCTCGCCCCGAGGACCGGCGAGACGGCCGACGTGGCAGCGCTCGCGACCGAGGTCGCCGCCGTGCTCCGCGAGAGTGGCCACGAGGTGTCGGTGGCGGTCGACGGCGACACCGGAGTCGACCGGTCGCCGAAGCTGGTCGCCTCGATCTGCGAGCACCTGCTGTCGTACGCGACCGGGAACGCGACGGGGCCGGTCGCGGTGAGCGTCGAACGCGACGGTCCGTACGTCGACGTGGCCGCCGAGAGCGACGGACGCATCTTCCCCGAACAGGACGCCTCGGCGGTCACGAACGGCGGGGAGACGCAGCTCGAACACGCCAACGATCTCGACATCTGGGCGGTGTCGTGGGGCGCCGAACGGCTCGGCGGCGAGCTGTTGGCCGACCGCGAGCGCGGCCGGCGCGTCGGCGTCCGGGTCCCCGTGGAGTGACGGCGGGGAGACGGCGACGTGCCGAAAACGGGAGCGGCGTCGTCAGTCGGGATTGACGAGTTTCATGCCGTCGCGGACGGACTCGCGTCGACCCAGCAGGGTGATGTGGTCGCCGACTTCGATCACGTAGTCGGCGGTCGGTACCTCGGCGTCGTCGTCCGCGCCCTTGCTGACCAGCGCGATGAGGCAGGCGTCCGGGAGCATCGGGCCGACCTCGCTGACCGGCTTGCCGGCGATCTCCTCGCTGGTGACCTCGACCTCCTGGATGTCCCCGGAGCGGCCCACGTCGGTCATCCAGTGAGCGATGGCCGGTCGTTCGATCTGGTTGTCGATGGCCCAGGCGGTCGCCATCGACGCGGAGATGGTTCGGACGCCCAGGTCCTCGAAGGCGTCGACGTTGTCAGGGTTGTTCGCCCGCGCGATGACGTGTTCGACGTCGAACTTCGAACTCGCCAGTTGCGAGACGAGCAGGTTCACGTCGTCGTCGCCGGTGGCGGCGACGACCGTCTTGGCGTTGTTCGCGCCGGCCTCGCGGAGCACCTCGGTGTCCGTACCGTCGCCGATGACGGCGGTGAAGCCCTCGTTTCGCACTCGCTGGGCGGTCGATTCCTCCTCTTCGATGACGATCACGTTCTCGCCGCGGTCTTCGAGGCGTTCGGCGAGCGAGCGGCCCACCTTCCCGCCTCCGACGATGATGACTCTCATTGGTATCACGTCCAGGTACTGCGCCACGTGCCGTGCCAGCCCGCCCTCGACGAGGGCGGTCGCGAAGATCGCGAGAAAGACGACGCCCAGTAGGAGTTCCGACTGACCGGTCAGCGTCGCCGCCTCGGCGCAGTGGGCGGCGGCCTCGCCGGCCAGGTCCGGTCGCGCACAGACGCTCGCCGCCTGGGCGCCCTCGCCGACGACCCCGGCGGCGTCCGTCCGGAGATTGGCGGCGACGTTGCGGAGTTCGACGGCGAACAGCGTCGCGACCGACGCCGGGATGATCCCGCGCGGGCCGACGGCGCTGATGAACAGCCGTTCGTTGAAGGTGAAGCGGTCACCGACCGTCGAGATCATCACGAGCACCGGCCGGATCACCAGCGCGACGGCAGCGACGACGGCGAGACCGGGGATCCCGACTTCGATCAGGGTCTCCGGATTGAGTTGGGCGGCCAGCGCGATGAAGACGAACGAGAGGACGACGAGCGTCACGTCGCCCTTGAAGTCGGTGATGTCCTCCTCGTAGGGGATGTCCAGATTCCCGAGTACCATCCCCGCGGTGGCGACGGCGGCGACGCCCGCCTCGCTGGCGAGCGTGTTCGCCGCCGCGTAGGCGGCCAGCGCGCCGGCCAGCACGAGCAAGCGGGCGTTGCGCGGCGCGTCTCCCGGCGAGAGGTCGACGTATCGCAGGAGATAGAAGACGACGGCAGCGACGACCAGGCCGACGAAGATGCCGATGCCGATGCGGCTGGCGAACGACTGGACGAAGCCGACCTGCGACGACTCGGGGTTCAGCGCGTCGAAGACGACGACCGCGATGATCGCCGCGGTCACGTCGTTGACGATCCCCTCCGTCTCGAGGACGGCCGCGACGCGGTCGCGGACGGGGACGACCTGCAGGATCGGGGTGACGACCGTCGGACCGGTCGCGACCAGCAGCGCGCCGATCAGGAACGAAAGCTCCCAGGTCGCCTGTTCGAAGGCGAAGAAGACGGCGACGGCGGTCCCGACGAGGGCGATGACGGCGCCGATCGTCACCATCCGGAACGCTTCGGCTGGCGCCTCTCTGATGCGGTCGATGTGGAGGTGGAACGCGCCCTCGAAGACGATCACCGCGACCGCGAGACCGACGATGGCCGGGAGCGCCTCGCCGAACGTCTCGCTGGTCACCCAGCCGAGGCCGGGCCGGCCGATGACGACCCCGACGAGCAGGTAGAAGATGATGCTCGGGACCTGCAGGCGCGCTGCGAGCACCTGTGCCAGGATTCCCAGTCCGATGATCCCCGCGACCAGCGGGATCAGGAGTTCGCTACCGCCGGTAGCCACAGTCTGCCTCCATCTGTCCGCCTACACGGAACGGTACGATATAAACGCACTCACTCGCCGCGACGACTGCATATAAACGAATATGGACGTTACGGTCGTCACGTATAAAAAAACCTGCTCGTCGCGGGTGGGCGTCGCCGTCAGGGCCCTACAGCGGGACCGTCCACTCGTGGTCGCACTCCGGGCAGGAGAAGGTGAGTCGCGTCCCCGACTCGGTGGTCGTCCGATCGACGACTTCCCCCTCGCGGACGCTACAGTCGGGACACAGCGCCTTCATCGGTCGGCGTCGGTCGGCTCGGGGCGGTCGGCGAGGTCGGACCCGCCGGTGTCCGGTCGGGGACCCGCGACACTCGGAGGGCTTTCGTCGGTGACCACGGGGCGCTCAGCCCGACCGCTCCGACAGGACGCGGACCGTCTCAACGCGGTTCGCGCCCGCGTCGTAGTCGAGCACACCCAGGTCGGCCATCCGCGGCAGATGGACGTGGTGCAGCGAGATGGCAAGCCGGCCGCGCGCCTCTCCCCGCGTCTCGTCGCTCTCGCGGGCCGCCACCGCTTCCGTGAGGTCGTCGAGCGCCACGGGCGCGCCCCGTTCGTCGAGCACCGCCAGCACCGCCCGCCGCCGCTCGGCCGCCAGCAGGTCGTATCGCTCGTCCGCGTCGAGGTCGATGATCGTTCGCCCGTCGTCCGTCATCTGCGGTGTGGTGTGTGACATTGGTGGTCTCCGTTGGACGTACTCTCTACGACTACCCCGCCACCGGTAAGGGATCGCTAGAAGTGATTAGGTCCGAGTTCGTCGATAAAATTCCTTTCGATGACATTCGTACTGAACAGATACTCACGCTTTGTGTATCGGTACGTTCCAGTCGCCGATAGGTATCGATCGATTTGAGACTCCGCCGGCGGAAGGTTGTAGTGGTGGCCGGTCCTGAGTGCGGACAATGGAATCGCAGGGGTTGACCGAGAGTCTTCGGGAGACGCTCGCGGTGTTCGACGGCGGCGGCGAGCCGCGGACGACGAGCGAGGTCGCCGAACGGCTCGATCTCGGGCGGCGGAGCACCTACGACCGACTGGACCGACTGGTCGACCGCGGGTACCTGCAGACGAAGAAGGTGGGGGCGAGCGCTCGCGTGTGGTGGGTTCCGGACTCGGCTGGCGCCGACGCCGACGGGCCGGACTGGCCGGCCCAGGCGGAGTCGCTCGTCGAGGACGTGCTCGGCCGGGCGGACGTCGGCGTGTTCGTCCTCGACGCCGAGTACGAGGTGGCGTGGGTGAACGACGCGGCCGAACGCTACTTCGGTCTCGACCCCGAGCGCGTGCTGGGGCGGGACAAGCGCGAGCTGGTCGACGAGCGGATCGCGCCCGCGGTCGCGGACGGGGCGGCGTTCGCCGACCGCGTGCTGTCGACCTACGACGACAGCGCCGGCGAGGAGCGCTTCGAGTGTCACGTCACCGCCGGGGACTCGCGGTCGGAGCGGTGGCTCGAACACCGGAGCCGACCGATCGAGTCGGGCGCCTACGCGGGCGGGCGGGTCGAGGTGTACCTCGACGTGACCGAGCGCAAGCGTGCGGAGCTGGCCCAGCGCGACCAGCGCGACCAGTTCCGGTCGCTCGTCGACGCCGTCGGGGAGTACGCCATCTTCCGGCTCGACGCCGACGGGCGCGTGCGGACGTGGAACTCGGGCGCCGAGCGCCTGAAGGGGTACGCGGCCGACGACATCGTCGGCGAGCACTTCTCGCAGTTCTACACCGAGGCCGACCGGAGCGACGGCGTGCCCGAGCGCAACCTCGCGACGGCGGCCGAGGAGGGGTGGGTCGAGGACGAGGGGTGGCGGGTCCGCGCCGACGGGACGCGCTTCTGGGCGAACGTGACGATCACGGCCATCCGCGGCGACGACGGCGACCTCGAAGGGTTCGCGAAGGTCATCCGGGACATGACCGACCGCCGCGAGTTCGAGCGCGACCTCCAGCGCGAGCGGGACCTCCTCGAACGCGTCTTCGACGCCACCCCCGTCGGGGTCGCGGTCGTCGACGACGGTGGCGACCTCGTCAGGATGAACGAGCGGACCGAGCGCTATCTCGGGATGGCCGGTCCCGACGACGACCCGGAGGGGCTGCCCGAGGGGACCGTCTTCGACGAGGACGGCGAGCGGGTCCCGCCCGGGGAGCGCCCCTACGACCGGGCGTTCCGGACCGGCGAGCCGGTCAGAGACTGGCTCGGCCGGTTCGACCTCCCCGGCGTCGGCGAGCGGTGGCTCTCGGTCAGCGCCGTCCCGCTGACCGACGACGCCGGAGACGTCGAGCGCGTCGTCGTCTCCGCCGACGACGTGACTCAGCTGAAAGAACAGGCCCGACGGCTCCAACGGCGGCGCGAGAGCCTCGAACACGAACTCGACGACGTGCTCGAACGGATCGACGACGCCTTCTTCGCGCTCGACGAGAACTGGCGGTTCACCTACGCCAACGAGCGTGCGGCGCGCCTGCTCGACCGCGACCGGCGCGACCTCGTCGGTCGAAACGTCTGGGACGTCTTCCCGGAGGCCGTCGGTTCGACCTTTCAGGACCACTACGAGCGCGCCGTGGACACCGACGAGTCCGTCTCCTTCGAGGGGTATTTCGAGCCGCTGGGGACGTGGTTCGAGGTGTCGGCCTACCCCTCCGAGAGCGGCCTCTCGGTGTACTTCCGGGACGTGACCGAGCGCAAGGCCCGCGAGCGGGAGCTGGAGCGCTACGAGCGGATCGTCGAGACGGTCGAGGACGGCATCTACGCCGTCGACGAGGACGGCTCGTTCACGCAGGTCAACGAGACGTACGCCGCGATGGTCGGACGCGACCCCGACGAACTGGTCGGCGAACACGTCTCGACGGTCGTCGACGAGGAGACGATCGCGGCGGCCAAGCGGCTCGAGGACGCCCTCGCGATCGACGACCGGGCGACCGCGACGCTGGAGGCGACGCTCTCCGGTCCCGACGGCGAGGAGTGGATCGGCGAGGCGACCTTCTCGCTGATGGAGAGCGAGCGCCGGGCGGACGAGGACGGCGGGACGGTCCGCGAGCGCATCGCCGTCGTCCGCGACGTCACCGAGCGCAAGGAACGGGAGCGCGAACTCGAACAGTACGAGCGGATCGTCGAGACGGTCGACGACGGCATCTACGCCGTCGACGACGACGCCCGGTTCGTGCTCGTCAACGACGCCTTCTGCGAGATGCTCGGCTACGAGCGCGAGGAGCTACTGGGGAAAGCAGCGGCCGACCTCTACGATGAGGCGTACGCCCCCGTCGTCGAGGAGCGGGTGGCGGCGGTCGCGGCGGGCGAGCGCGACGCGGCGACCATCGAGTTCGAACTCCGCGCCGTCGACGGGAGCACCGTCCCGGTCGAGACTCGGTACGAGCCGTTCCCCTACGAGGACGGCACCGGTCGCTGCGGCGTCGTCCGTGACATCTCCGAGCGGCTCGACCGCGAGCGGGAGCTCCAGCGGCGAGTCCGCCAGCAGGCGGTCGTCACGGATCTGGGCCGGCGCGCCCTCGAAGAGCGCGATCTGGACGCGCTGATGACAGAGGCGGCCCAACAGGTGGCGGCGACGCTGGACAACGACTACTGCAAGGTGCTCGAACTCGACGGCGACGAGCTGCTGGTGCGCCAGGGGGTCGGCTGGGACGAGGGGATCGTCGGCGAGGCGACCGTCCCGGCCGCCGCGGAGGACTCCCAGGCCGCCTACACCCTCCGGTCGAACGACCCAGTCGTCGTCGAGGATCTGCGGACCGAGCAGCGGTTCGGCGGCCCGGACCTGTTGCGCGACCACGACGTGCGCTCGGGGATCAGCGTCGTCGTCGGGTCGTCCGAGAACCCCTGGGGGATCCTCGGGACTCACGACACCGACCCGGCGACGCCCTCGGAGCAGGACGTGAACTTCGTCCAGTCGGTGGCCACGATCCTCGCGACGGCGATCAACCGCCACCGCTACGAGGGCCGACTGGTCAGCCAGCGCGAGCAGCTCGCCGCGCTGAACAGCCTCAACGAGGTCGTCCGCGGGATCACCGACGCGGTCGTCGCCCAGTCCACCCGCGAGGAGATCGAACAGGCCGTCTGCGACCACCTCGCCGCGGCGGACTCCTACCGGTTCGCGTGGATCGGGACCGTCGACGGAAGCTCCCAGACCGTCGAGCCGCGGGCGGAGGCGGCCACCGAGGGCTACCTCGACGGGATCACCATCTCGGTCGACCCGGCCGACGAGCGCAGCGGCGGCCCGACCGGGCGGGCGTTCCGGACCGGCGAGGTGCAGGTCACCCAGGACATCCGGACCAGCGGCGCGCACGACCCCTGGCGCGAGCACGTCGACAGCCACGACGTCCGGTCGTCGGCGGCGATCCCGATCGTCTACGAGGGGACGACCTACGGCGTCCTGAACGTCTACGCCGACCGCCCAAACGCCTTCGAGGGCCGAGAGCGGACGGTACTGGCACAGCTCGGCGAGGTCGTCGGCCACGCCATCGCCGCCGCCGAGCGCAAGCAGGCGCTGCTGTCGGACGAGGTCGTCGAACTGGAGTTCCAGATCACGGACCTCTTCGAGACGCTCGGGCTCGCCGAGCGGCCCGACGGCCGGTTCTCGTTCGACCACGTCGTCCCGGTCGGCGACGACGAGTTCCTCGTCTACGGGACGGCCTCGGAGGCCGCCGCCGACACCGTCTCAGACCTCGTCGACCGCCTTCCCCACTGGGCCGACGTGTCGTTCCAGAGCCCGGACGACGACGGCGGCGACCGTGGCTTCGAACTCCGGATGCGGGGGCCGCCCGTGCTGTCGACGCTCGCGTCGCTCGGGGGCTCCGTCGAGGAGGCGGTCGTCGAAGACGGGGACTACCGGATGACGCTCCACGCCTCGCCGAACACGGACGTGCGCCAGGTCATCGAGGCCGTGACCGACGCCTACCCGCAGGCGACGATGCTGCGCCGCCAGCAGGTGACCAAAGCGGACGCCAGCGAGCGGTCGACCCGGTCGCTGCTGGCGGGGCTCACCGACCGCCAGCGGACCACGCTGGAAGCGGCCTATCACGCCGGGTTCTTCGAGTGGCCCCGCGACGCCTCCGGCGAGGACGTCGCCGAGTCGTTGCAGGTGTCCCCGCCCACCTTCCACCAGCACCTCCGCAAGGCCGAAGGCAAGGTGTTCGGCGGCCTCTTCGAGGGCGCCGCGGACTGAACGCGCCCCGGCGAGTCGCTCACTCCTCGCGCCGGTCCAGCGCCGCCAGCACGCCGCGGACGTTCATCGCCACCTCGGCGTCGGCCTTCTCGGCGCCCCACACCGCCCGCTCGGCGTCGGCCTCGGCCACGAAGTGGTCGATCACCGCCCCGTCGTCGCCCAGCTGTGCCCGCTCGTCGGCGACCGCTTCCACCCACGAATCGAGCACCTCGGCGTACCGCTCCAGTTTATCGCCCGTCTCGGCCGGCCCGAAGTGCGCGTAACACAGCACCTCCGGGTCGATCGCCCGGAGCGTGTCGATATCGTCCTGGCAGCCCTCGGGGTCGAAGTTCGGCGGCGGACTCGTCGGGAAGACCTCGTCGGTGCTCGCCGCGTAGATGCCCGCCGCGTCGGCCGTAAAGACGGCGTCGTTCGCGGGGTCGTGGAAGACGACCTGGTGAGGGGCGTGGCCCGGCGCGTGGTGAACCTCAAGCGCGTGGTCGCCCAGGTCGACCGTATCGCCACCCTCGATCTCGGTGATCCGGGACTCGGGGACGGGCTTCGGTTCGGCGTAGAATGCGATCTGGTCGCCGACCGCCGACTTCGTCCCGTCCCAGAGCCGTTCGGGGTCGACGAGGTGAGGCGCGCCGACCGGGTGGACGTACACCTCGGCGTTCGGGCACGCCTCGACGAGATAGCCCGCGCCGCCGGCGTGGTCGAGGTGCACGTGCGTCAGCGCGATCACCTCGACGTCCTCGGGTTCGAGGCCCGCCTCGCGCACCAGGTCGAGGACGCGCTCGTAGTTGGTCCCGATGCCGCTGTCGATCAGGGCGGGACGGTCGTCGTCGATCAGGTAGACCGCACCGTACGCCTCGGTGTCGTACATCCCCGTGTCGACGGAGGAGAGATCCGTGCAGTCGCCGACTGTCACTTCGAACACGTCACCGATTGCCATGGGTGCGATCCGGGCGGGGGCGGATTAACCGTTCGGGCCGTCGCCGAGGCGCGCCAGCAGCGCGTCGACGACGGCGGTCGCGACCGGGTGGTCGCCGTAGGCGTCGGTCACCCGGAGCGTACAGACCGTCCGCGTGGCGGCCCCGCTCGACCGCGTCCGCACGGCCGCGCCGGCGTTGGCGACCCACCCCTCGGCGTAGCCGACGGCCACGCGGTCGCCCTCGCGGACGTCTTCGAGGTAGCCGTAGGGGTAGATCCCGTCGAACGCCCAGCCGGGGATCCGGTCGACCCCGTCGAACAGCGACTGGACGAGGACGCTCGCACAGAGGTTCCAGCTCTCCGTCTCCGGGAGGCGGGTCGGCTCGCTCCCGTCGGCCGCGCGGACGTGCCCGTCGCGGTCCGCGAGGAGGAGGGCGTCGGTCTCCGCGTCTGCGACCGGGGTGAGCGACTCGTCGGACCCCGTGGCGATCACCGCGTCGGCGTCGGCCGCGTCGACCAGTCGGTACCCCCGGTCGTCGAGGGCGGCGGCCAGCGCGTCGTCGTCGACGGCGAGCGCGAGCGGCGGGACCGACCGCTCGGCCGGTGCGACCGCGACATCGGTCTCGGTCGTTACGTCACGGTCGGCGAGTTCGACGGTCACGGATTCGGTCGTCGCCGTCGAGACGGCGGGCGCGGTGAACTCGACCGCGCCGCGGACCCGCTCGACGCCGCCCGCGGGGGCGTCGACGGTGACGCTCCCCGACTCGGCGGCCGCCGCCCACTCAGCCGTCACTCGCACGTCTTCGGCGGCGTCGTTGACGATCACCAGGTCCGCGACGACCCGCTCGTCGTCCCACCAGGCGCGCCGCCGGGGTTCGACCCAGGCGGAGACAGGCGCGTTGACGGCCGCGAGTCGCTCCGGGACGCCCGTCTTCGGTTTGCGCAGATAGTCCAGGACCCCGTTGAACTCCCACTCGATGTCAGTGAGTTCGGTGAGGACGTATCCCGCCACCGCGCCCTCGGCGCGCAGGTCCCGGATCGCGGCGACGACCGAGTCGAGTTCCCGTCGCTGCCACGCGGTCGCCAGGGCGCCGAGGTCGTCGAACTGGTCGGCGAGCGGACTCCCCTCGAAGCGCTCGTCGACGCCCGCCGGCCGCTTGAGTCCGTCGAGGAAGCCGTGGTCGAACCACGGGGGGTCGCCGTCGTAGTGGTCGCGCAGCGCCGCCACGTCGGGCAGGCCCCACGTCCCGAACTCGGAGACGAGCAGCGGCGTCTCCGCCGGGTCGTCGTAGTCGGTGGTCGCGTAGTTGTCGGCCGGGTCGGCGCCGATCGCGTCGAGGCGCTCGCGCCACGGCGCCGCGCGGTCGGGCAGGACGAAGTACTCGTGGTAGTCGTTGAGGTCGGTGTCGACGTGGGACCACCCCGAGTTGTCACAGACCAGTCGCGTCGGGTCCCGCTCGCGCGCGTCGGCGACGAACTCCGCCAGGTCGGCCTGCTTGTCGGGGTCGTTGCCGAGGCGGTCGGGGTGATCCGAGAAGTCGGTCTGGTCGAGGCCGATCCCCCACTCCTCGTTGTAGAGGCTCCAGGCGACGACGCTGGGGGCGTTGTAGTCGCGGCGGACCAGCCCCGCGAACTGCTCGCGGACCGCCCGCTTCGACGCCTCCGTGTAGACCGTCGGGTTCGCGGGTTCGGCCCAGACGAGCATCCCCCGCTCGTCGGCCGCGCGGACGAACGCGGGGTGGGGCGGCTTGATGTGCTTGCGAAGGGTGTTGAACCCCGCACGCTTGGCCGCCTCGATCTCCTCGGTGAACGTGTCGAGGTCCGCCGGCCGGTAGAGCGTGTCCGGGTAGTACGCCTGGTCGAGCGCACCGCGGATCCGGATCGGCTCGCCGTTGAGTAGCACCCGATCCTCGGTGACCGACACGCTGCGCATCCCGAACCGGTCGCTGAACGCGTCCAGCCGTTCCTCGCCGTCGCGGAGTTCCACCTCGAACTCGTAGCGAACCGGCCTCTCCGGCGTCCAGTAGGTCGGGTCGTCGAGCGGGATTCGCACTGACGCCTCGCCGTCGGCATCGGTGGGTGCCGCCCCTTCGCCTCGGACCGCACCGTCCGCGTCGGAGACGGTGACTTCGACGGTGCAGTCGGCGCCGTCGGCGAGCGTCGTCTCCACGTCGACGGTGACGGCGTCGGCCGCGAGGTCGGGTGTCGCGAGCGCGGCGGTCACGCGCTCGGCGGGGACGACGAGCAGGTCGACCGACTGCCAGATCCCGCTGGTGCGGGTGTACCACCCGTCGGCCTGTTTGCCGTGCGGTATCTCCGAGAGGTCTTCGGGGTCCTCGACGCGGACGACGACGTCGGTCTCGCCGTCGCCGAGCGCGTCGGTCACGTCGACGCCGAAGGGGAGGTATCCGCCCTCGTGGCTCCCGACGCGGGTGCCGTCGACCCAGACCGTCGCGGCGTGGTCGACGGCCCCGAAACGGACGACCGCTCGCTCGTCGTCGAAGACGGCGTGTGGGTCGAACGAGTGGCGGTACCACGCGACGCCGGTGTACTCGCGCAGGTCGTCGGCCTCCTGCCAGGCGAACGGGACCGAAACCGACCTGGCGTCGGGCCAGTCGGCGGCGGGGTCGAACCACGCCTCGTCGACACCGCATTCGTCCGGGTCCGTGCGAAACTGCCAGTCGTCGTCGAGCGAGCGCACCGCCTCACGAGGGAGCAGGCGGTCGGGAACGGTCATTCCCGACCGGTACTCGCGACCGGGACTTATCGGCGGCGGAAGCGGCGACCCCCTCCGCCGTCGACGGGCGCGGACCAGCCCGTACGACCGGCGCGCTCACCCAGCGGCGGCTTCGAGGATCGCGCCGCGGTTGTCGACGTACGTCGAGTAGTGGGCGCCGTCGCCGAGATAGAGGTCCGCGGCGGGGAGCAGGTCGCCGAACGCCCGCGCCAGGTCCGGGCCGACCGTCTCGTCGGCCCGGCCGTGCCACAGATCCACCTCGTGGGGACAGTCGCGGGCGTCGAAGCCCCAGTCGTCGCCCACCAGCGGGAGGTCGTAGGCCGCCCCGCGGGCGCCGTTGCGGAACGCCTCGGCACCGTCGGCGAACAGCGTCTCGCCCACCGGCCCGTCGAATATCGCCCGGTCCTCGGGCGGTGAGCCCGCTTTCAGCGCCGTCCGGAACTGCGGCCAGGCGTTGTCGGCCAGCCACGCCGACGTGGCGAAGGCGGTCTGGGAAAAGCCCGGCACGAACCGCGTCGCCGACAGCACCGCCCGGTTGAACGGGTCCGCCCGGTCGCGCGTCTCCGGCGGTGTGACCGTGCTCACCAGCGAGACGCCGCGCACGCGCTCGGGGACGGCGTGGGCGCAGGCCATCGCGTGCGGCCCGCCGCCCGAGAAGCCAGTCACCCCGAAGCGGTCGACGTCGAGGTGGTCCGCGAGCGAACAGACGTCCGCCGGCCACTCGAGCAGGCGGCGGTTGGGATGGAACTCCGACGCGCCGAAGCCCGGTCGGTCCGGTGCGATCAGGCGAACGCCGCGCTCGGCGGCGGGCTCGTCACAGAGCGACCACATCAGCCGCGACCCGATGACGCCGTGGAAGGCGAAGACGGGCGTCCCCTCGGGGTCGCCGTATTCGGCGTACGACAGCGTGCGGCCGTCCGGCAGTTCGGTCGTCGACGGCTCGGTCATGTGTTCGTGGATACGTCTCTGCGCACAAACGGGTATCGCTCCGGCATGTGGGGGTTGTTATCGTGAGCTGTCGGTGCGGATGTACCGCGACCGCTACGACCGGAACCGCAGAGACCGCAAACAGCGTGAAAGCCCCCGCTGTTCGCGGCGGCGGAGCCGCCGCGATCTCGGGAGAACGGAGCTCTCCCGCCGTCTCGACTCCCGCGGCTCGTTGCGCTCCTCGCTCTCTCCCCTCGTTCGCTTCGCTCACGAGGGGTTCGGGCTGCGGTGCTTACGTCGGCGGGGTTCGTCGAGACAGCGGCCCCTTTCATCCCCACCCGTGTCGGCTGGTGACCCGTCTGTGCGGGTGGGAATGAAAGGGGCGACGCGTTCGACGTACGAGGCGACGCAAGCACTGGAACGAGCGAAGCGAGTGAAGCGCGCAGCGAGTCGCAGTAGTCGACCGCGTCAGGGCTTTCACGCTGTTTGCGGTCACGGTCGAGCGAGCGGTCACAGACGCACTCGTCGAGACTCCGGAACCGCCACTCGACACCGAGACTGATTCACATCGGACCGACACGCCTACTTCCCTCCGTCGAGAACCGCCGACCATGCTAAGCAGGCAGTTCGTCCGGGAGAACCCCGAGGCGGTCCGCGACGCCATCGAGCGCAAGGGCGTCACGGGCGTCGACCTGGACGAGATCCTCGAGATCGACGAGGAGTGGCGCGAACTCAAAGCCCGCGGCGACAGCCTCCGTCACGAGCGCAACGAGGTCTCCAGCCAGATCGGCGAACTCAAACAGGAGGGCAAGGAGGAGGAGGCCCAGGAGGCCATCGAGCGCTCGGGGGAACTCAAAGCGGAGATCCAGGACGTCGAGGACCGCGCGGACGAACTCCAGGCGGAACTCGAAGAACGCCTGTTCGAGATCCCGAACGTCCCCCACGAGTCGGTCCCCACGGGCGCGGACGAGAGCGACAACGTCGAGCGCTACCGCGAGGGGTTCGACGACCTGCGGGTCGATCCCGACGACGTGACACCCCACTACGACCTGGGCGAGGACCTGGATATCCTCGACTTCGAGCGCGGCGCGAAAGTCTCCGGTGGCGGCTTCCAGTTCGTCAAGGGCGACGGCGCCAAACTGGAGCGGGCGCTCATCCAGTTTTTCCTCGACGTCCACGAGGAACAGGACTACGTCGAGGTGGCGCCGCCGATCCCCGTCAACTCCGCGTCGATGCGCGGGACGGGGCAACTGCCGAAGTTCGCCGAAGACGCCTATCGGGTGGAGGCCCGCCAGGACGACGACTACGACGACGACGACCTGTGGCTGCTTCCCACCGCGGAGGTGCCGGTCACGAACATGTACCGCGACGAGATACTGCTCGACGACGACCTGCCGCTCAAACATCAGGCGTTCTCGCCGAACTTCCGGCGCGAGGCCGGCGAGCACGGCACCGAGACGCGGGGCTACGTCCGCGTCCACCAGTTCAACAAGGTCGAACTCGTCAACTTCGTCAGCCCCGAAGAGAGCTACGAGCGGCTGGAAGAGCTCCTGAGCGAGGCCGAGGAAGTCCTCCAGCGGCTCGGTCTGCCCTACCGCGTGCTCGACATGTGTACCGGCGACATGGGGTTCACCCAGGCCAAGAAGTACGACATCGAGGTGTGGGCGCCCGGCGACGACATGGACGACGGGCCCGACGTGGGCGGGCGCTGGCTCGAAGTTTCCTCGGTGTCGAACTTCGAGGACTTCCAGGCCCGACGCGCCGGCCTGCGCTACCGACCCGAGCGCCACGAGAGCGCGGAGTACCTCCACACGCTCAACGGGAGCGGCGTCGCCGTCCCCCGAGTCATGGTCGCCATCATGGAGTACTACCAGAACGACGACGGTACCGTCACCGTCCCCGAACCGCTGCGCCCGTACATGAACGGCCAGGCGGTCATCGACGGCCACGAGCCCGTCGGCGAGAGCGCCGTCGGCGCCGGCGAGAAGGAGTGACGCGCACGGGAGCGCGTCTGGCTCGCCGAACCCGCGGCGCTGGTCAGTCGCTGTACGTTTCGATCCGCTCGATCCCGGCCTCGCACACCGAGAACACGTCGACGAAGTCGGTGATCGCCGATCCGTCGGCGGCGAGCAGTCGCCCCTGAACGGCGGCGTCCGTTTCGCTCTCCGGCCGTGGTTCCGCCGTGAACACCGTATCGACGCGGTGGCTAGTGTCCGTCTGCGGTCGCTCCTCGCGCATGAACGTCACGAAGCGGTCGCGCCCCTCCAGCGTTCGGTCCGGTCGGTCGTGAACGAACCCCTCGGTCAGGAGGTCGGCCAAGCGGTCGTACTCTCCCTCGTCGAGCGCGCGGTAGTACGCCCGCGCTGGCTCGGTCCCGTCTGTCATACCCACGCTTGACCGCCTCGCGGCAAGAACGCGGCGGTCCAGGCGATCCGCGACCGCTCCCGACCATCGGCACCGACCGCTCCAACTCTCCCCGCCGACCGTCCCTCCCCCTCGCCTACCGCCCAGGGATGTCCCAGTCGGCCCGCTCGTCCTCGGTTTCGTCCTCGTCGTCGCCCTCCGTCGGGTCCGCCAGGTCGAGCTCCTCCACGGCGCCGTCGGCGTCGTCGCTGGGCTCCTCGTTTCCGTCGCCGGCCCGCTCGTCGCCGGGTTCGTCACTGCCCCCGGGGTCGCCCGCTGTCCCTGAACTGTCGGACGAGCCGGCGCGGTCGACCGGTCCGGTCACGTCCGCTGCGTCCGCGCCGGACACCGCTTCGTCGGTCGGCTCGGCCGATTCGTCGGCCGCCTCGTCCACCGCATCCAGATCCATCTCCAGATCACCCTCGACGGTGTCGGCCTCGACGCTCGATCCCTCCGTCGCGCTCTCGTCGTCCGCTTCGGCCGCCGCGTCCACCGCATCCAGATCCATCTCCAGATCGCCTTCGACGGTATCGGGTTCGTCGGTCGGCTCGTAGTCGTCGCTCTCACCGGCGACGGCGGCGTCGAGGTCGGCGTCGTCGACGGCCAGACCGGTATCGACGGCCTCGTCGTCGGCCTGCCAGTCGTGCCCGTCGCCCTCGTCGGGGTCGACGATGACGGAATCGGCGAGTTCGACGCCCTCGGCGGTCAGCCGGAACGCGTCGGGCTCGGGCGGTTCGGAGAGGTCGGTCGCGGCGTCGAGCAGTCGCTGGGCGTCATCGCGGTACTGCGAGCCCTGCTTGCCGCGGCCGCTGGCGAGCGCGTCCGCCGAGTCGGCCAGCCAACTCGTCGCGTGGGCGAGCGTGTCGGCCTTCTCCTCGGTGCGGTCGACGACCGTCTCGAAGTCGTCGGTCTCGGCGAACCGCACCGCCGTGTCGAAGTGGTCGGCGGCGGCGGTGAAGGCCGGTTCGGCGGCCTCGAACCCGTTGCGGGCGTCCATCCACTCGCGGTCGTCGTAGTCGGCCATCGCCCCGCGGAACGCCTCGCGCCCCTCGGCGTAGTGGTCGTGGCCGACGCGGTAGCGCTCCAGTGCGGTGTCGTCGCCGCCGATGTCGCCGACGGCCGCCTTGACCGGTGCCACGTCGACGGGCGCGTCGAACTCCTCGGCCGCCCAGGCGTACTGGACGGTCCCGCGGTGGTCGACGACGAAGACCGCCCGCCGGACCAGCTGTTCGCCGATCTCGCTCTCGGTCGTCACGCCGTAGGCCTCGGCGGCTCGCCCCTCGCGGTCGCTCAACAGCGGGACGTGCAGTCCGTAGCGCTCGGCGAACGCCTCGTGGCTGTACGTGCTGTCCGGCGACACCCCGAAGACGGACACGTCCTTCTGCATCGTGAACAGGTCCAGGTCGCCCAGGTCCGACTCCTGCATGGTGCAGGCGGGGTTGAAGTCGGCAGGGTAGAACGCGATGACGACGATCCCCTCCCCCAGGTAGTCGTCGAGGTCGACTCGCCGGCGCTCGCCGTCGACGTAGGCGGGCAGGTCGACTGCCGGCGCCGCTGCACCCTCCGTGAGCATCGTACTCTAGACTCTATTTCTGCTATTTAGTCCTTCCCAGCGTTTTCGCGCGCTGTATACGCCGTCGCATCGTCCCGCCGGCCCGCTCCGAGCGGCTTTTGTCACCGCGGCGAGTACCGGCGGTCGTGGAGTTACACGTCCGCTACGAGGGCGACGACGACCCCGAGAAGTGCTCGGCCCGCCGGCTCGCGCAGTTCGACGAGGCCGCGCTCCACCGCTCGACGCGGGCGACGCCGCCGGGGGTCGTCCTCAACCCCTTCGCCGACCGGGCGCTCTCGCCCGCCGACCGCGAGGGGTCGGGTGCCCGTCGGGACCGCCTCGTCGCGCTCGACTGCTCGTGGGAGACGGCCGAGCGCGAGGCGTTCGACCTCGAAGGCGTCCACCGCTCGCTACCCTTCCTCGTCGCCGGCAACCCCGTCAACTACGGGACCGCGTTCCAGCTGAACACCGTCGAGGCGTTCGCCGGCGCGCTGTGCATCCTCGGCGAGCGCGAGCGGGCCGAGGAGATTCTCGACCTGTTCTCGTGGGGCCACACCTTCCTCGAACTCAACGATGAACCCCTGGGCCGATACGCCGACTGTGCGGATTCCGCAGCAGTCCTCGCCGTGCAGGACGACTACCTCGCCGAGGAGTAGCGCTCTTCCTGTGGAACTAGCTCCGTTGAGACGCCGCCTTACAGATGTGACAGTCTCGTCTGGACACCGGATCTATGCATCCGGGAAGACCCGCCAGGATATGACTATTAGGAGGGAGCAACTGATCGTCGGCACTCCTGGCGGTGTCTGCGGTGTAGAGGAGCCGAAGACCGGAGTAGCCCGTTCGAGGGGGCGTTCTCGCTACGGAGCGCCTCGGACGGAGCGCCACCCGACAAAACGTACGATGCGGTCGAGAACGGCCGGACGGTGGTAGTCCACATCGACGTCGACGGTGGTCGTCCGCGACCGAACAGTACCGGTTCAGAGAGCCGTCCGTCGCCGAGATACAGATCCGTTCCGACGGGATCAGTTTAGGTGGCGCGACCGCGTGAACGCGGCGTCCGCTACGAGCGGACAATGCCCGACGGCGTGTTCGCCCGGAGAACACCGCTGCTCGATGGGGGCGGTGCGGATAAAATCCGGTCCGGCCGGGTTAGAGCTCGTCAGTTCGACGCGGCGATGGGGCCGATCACGGGCAGCGCGTAGCGCTCGCCCTGATAGGCTTTGACGACGAGCAACAGCCAGACGGCGAACAGCCCGAGGCCGACGACGGCGTTCAACGGGAGCGTCAGCAGCGCGAAGATGTCGCCGACGACCGGTATCGCCGTGAGCACCCCCATGACGATGCCGACGGCGGTCCAGGCGGCGATAGCGACCACGCCGAAGCCGATGCTCTGGAGCGAGTGGAAGCGCACGAAGTCGTCATCGTCGCCGTCGACCAGCAGCATGACGACGCCCGTCAGCGGCGCGAACAGGTACGCGATCGCCGCCGCGACGTTCGGCTCTAGGTCCGTCCCGCCGGCCGCGGGACCGGTCAGATCGTCGCTCGGGCGATTCTCGCCCGAGCGGCCGGCCTGTCCGCCGGTCCGACCGCGACTCTCCTCGCCGGACGACCGACCGCCCGCGGACTGCCCGCCCGTGGACTGGCCACCGGCCGATTGGCCGCCCGCGGACTGCCCGCCCGTCGATTGGCCGCCCGCGGACTGCCCGCCGGCCGACTGCCCGCCCGTGGACTGGCCGCCGGTAGACTGCCCGCCCGTGGACTGGCCACCGGTAGATTGCCCGCCGGCCGACTGCCCGCCCGTCGATTGGCCGCCCGCGGACTGGCCACCGGTAGAC